>ENA-UOJM01000005-UOJM01000005.1-human-gut-metagenome-genome-assembly--contig:-P116-NODE-5-length-437974-cov-27.110541_pt1 | contig 437974 bp, 403 predicted proteins | sample MGYA00242349_ERZ723896 | MGnify/ENA metagenome assembly ERZ723896 | reverse complement strand
GCAATACGGTCATCAATAACAACGGACTGACCGTAGGCGGAAATACCTATGTGACGAATAACGGCATCAATGCGAATAATGCGCCTATTACGAATGTGGCCAGTGGCGGAACGACAGATTCCAATGCAGCCAATATCGGAGATGTGAAGAAGGCGGCTGCCGGAGCGAAAGCTACTGTTACCGGGGACAAGCAGGCGACTGTTACAAATACGACTGCCGCAGATGGTCATGTTGATTATGTGGTCAGTGCGACCAAGACAACATTGGCTGCTGAAGCTGGCGGCAAAGTGTCTGTGACAGGCGGTACAGAAGATGCTAATGGCGTTATCGCTTATACAGTAGGATTGGATGCGGCTACAAAAACGGCAATTAATAATATCGGTGGAGGTACGATTGCTGCCGGAGATAATAAGACTGTAACCGGTGATACAGTGAATACCTATCTGAACAATAATTACTACGATAAGCCTACAATGGATACCAAGCTGGGTGATAAGGCGAATACTAACATGGATAACATTACCAATGCGGGCAAGACTGTTATTAACGATATTGCGGCGGATGCGGTAAAAGTTGTCAATGGTAAAAATACGACCGTTACTCCCGGTACAGAAGCCGGAGCGAATGGTACGGTCAAAACCTATGCGGTGAATGTATCCGGCGATCTGACAGGAATCACATCGATTTCTAATCAGAAGACCGCTCCCGGCGGTACTACAACGGGTGCAAAAATTACTCTCGGTGATACAACAAATACAGTAAACGTCGGCGGTGCGCAGATTAATAATGTGGCTGACGGTACAGCAGGGACAGATGCGGTTAACGTTAATCAGTTAAATGACGTAAAGACACTGGCAGGGAAACATACGACAATCAAAGCAAAAGACGCCAATGTAACCGTTACGGAAGGAACCAATGCGGCAGGCGGTAAAGAATTCACCGTCGGGCTGGGGAATGTGGTTACCGTAGGGCAGACCCATCCCGTCACGGTGAATGGGGATGCCGGAACTGTAAACGGCCTTACAAATACGACTTGGGATATTGACAACCCGCAGCCCGTATCCGGGCAGGCCGCCACGGAAGACCAGCTGAAAACAGTCAGCGACGGCGTGAAGACCAATAAGACAAATATCACAAAGAATGCCAATGATATTACAAACATCAATACGACAATTGGAAAAGGGCTGAACTTCAAAGGCGATGATGCAACAGTTGTCAATAAAAAACTGGGTGAGCAGCTGGATATCAAAGGCGGTGCCGATGCGTCAAAACTGTCAGATGAAAACATTGGTGTAGTATCCGGAAACGGTGCGCTGAATATCAAACTGGCGAAAAACGTGAAAGTGGACAGCGTCACAACGGGAAATACGGTGATCAATAATAACGGGCTGACCGTAGGCGGAAAGACCTATGTAACCAATAACGGCATCAATGCAAATAACCAAAAAGTAACCAATGTGGCTGACGGTCAGGTGGCAGCCGGATCCAAAGACGCGGTGAACGGCGGCCAATTGCATGACACTAAAAATGAAGTGATCAATAAAGGCCTTCGGTTCGACGCGGATAATAACAGCGAAAAAACGAACAAATTAGGCTCTAAAGTCACCGTTAACGGCGATAACAACATTACGACAGAAATCACCCAAACCGGTGACGATACGAAAATCGGCGTAAAACTCAACGAAGACATTCATGTGAAGACAGTAACCGCTACGGATATGGTGAAAGCCGGCGGTGTGACCATGGGCAGCCAGACATCCGGCGGTACTACCGGTAATTATGTAACAGGTCTTGATAATAAGACCTGGAATGTAACGAACCCGACGGCCGTCAGCGGGCGTGCCGCCACAGAAGATCAGTTGAAGACGGTTACCGAAGCCATCAATAATCAAAGTGCAGCGGCCACCGATTATCGGCTGGTACAAAACGCATCCATTGCGGATGGGTCTTATACAGTCGATACCAACGGAAATATTGATCTCACCGTAGAAGATAAAAACCATGCAGGGCAGAAAGAAACCGTAAAATTAAAGGACATCGCGTCCAAATCCAAATTGGATGATGTAATCGCCAAAGGCCTGCAGTTCGATGCCAATGCAGGCGGCACAAAAACCAATAAACTGGGCTCCAAGATAACCGTGAAAGGAGAAGGTACCGCGGCCGATACGGAATACAGCGGAGAAAACCTTAAAACCTTTATCACGCAAGACCCTGCCGGAAATACGACAATCGACGTGAAGATGAATAAAAACCTGAAAGTCGAAACAATCGTGGCCACAGGTGAAAATGGCAAAGACGGAAAAATCGGTATCAACGGGAAAGACGGAGTAACAACAAATATCTCCGTTACCCGTGACGGCAAACCCGGAGTAGACGGCGCGCCGGGGACAACCACGACCCGTATCGTATACGAGAAACCGGACGGCACCAAGGAAGAAGTGGCTACCTTAAATGATGGCATGAAATACGGCGGCGATACAGGAGCGGTCATCAAGAAGAAACTGAACGAACAGGTGAATGTCATCGGAGGAATTACAGACGAAAACAAACTGACTACAGAAGACAACCTCGGCGTCGTATCCGATGGCAATAACAACCTGAAAGTCCGTCTTGCCAAAGCCCTGAAAGGCCTCGAAAGCATAACCGCCGGCGATACATTCATCAACAATAACGGAATAACCATCAGCAACGGTGCAGCCGGAAACACCGTATCCCTCACCAAGAATGGCCTTGACAACGGCGGCAACAAAATCACCAACGTAGCAGCCGGAGACGTCAGCGCAAACAGCACCGATGCCGTCAACGGCAGCCAGCTGCATGACGTAAAGACACTGGCAGGGAAACATACCGTCGTCAAAGTAGACGGGCAGGAAAACCGTACTGATGGAAACCTGCTTATTACCAAAACAGACAATAATGGTCAAGCTACTTATAATTTGAAGCTGAATGACGAGCTTACTGTCGGTAAAACGGGTGCGGCCGGTAAAAACGGTTCCATCGGAGTCAAGGGTAAAGACGGCTCTGCTGTCGCTATCAACGGTAAAGACGGCTCCATCGGCTTGAACGGTGCCAACGGTGCTAATGGGCTTACGATGAAAAGCGGAGATGCCAAGCCGGCTGTTGACGGCACTAATGTTACCCGTCTCGTTCTTGAAGAAAACGGAAAGAAGCATGACGTAGCCACACTGGATGACGGCATGAAATACGGCGGTGATACGGGGGCGGTCATCAAGAAGAAACTGAACGAACAGGTGAACGTCGTCGGAGGCATTACAGACGAAAGCAAGCTGACGACAGAAGACAACCTCGGCGTCGTATCCGATGGCAATAACAATCTGAAAGTCCGCCTTGCCAAAGCTCTGAAGGGCCTGGAAAGCATAACTGCCGGCGATACATTCATCAACAATAACGGAATAACCATTAGCAACGGTGCAGCCGGAAACACCGTATCCCTCACCAAGAATGGCCTTGATAACGGTGGCAACAAAATCACCAACGTGGCCGATGGTGTGGACGGCACAGACGCGGTTAATGTCAGTCAGCTGAAAAGTCAGGGTTCGGACATCATCAATAAGGGCTTCGGCATAAAAGCGGAAGACGGGAATGAAGTAAAGAAGAAGCTTGGCGAAACTGTGGACGTTGTAGGTGACGGTAAGAATATTTCCACCAGAGTCGAGGGCGGCAGAGTCAGAGTGGGGCTTAAGGATGATATCCTGCTGAATAGTGTCACCACAGGCCGTACGAGAATGGATACCGACGGGTTTACCGTTCAGGACGGTTCTGGAAATACGGCGGTGACAGTCGACAAAGACGGACTTAAGATCAAGGACGGCCCCAGTGTTACCAAGTCGGGAATCGACGCAGGCGGCAAGAAGATCACCAATGTAGCGGCAGGCGAGGCGGATACCGATGCCGTCAATGTCAGCCAGCTGAAAAAAGCGGCAGCCAGTGCCACCACGAAAGTAGCAGACGGCAAAAATACGACGGTGACTTCTGAAACGAATGCTGACGGATCCAAAACGTACCATGTCAACCTGAATGATGATATTACGCTGGGAAGTGATCCTTCCAAGCAGATCAGCATTAAAGGTACCGAAGGTACGATCAAGGCCGGACAGGTGACTGTCAATGGCACGGCCGGTACAGTGAACGGACTGACCAATAAGACATGGGATCCGAACAATATCACCAGCGGACAGGCGGCGACGGAAGACCAGCTGAAGGTTGTATCCGGCCAGGCAGGCAAGCATTCTTCCGTAACGGCAGGCAGCAATATTTCCGTGACAACGGGGACGAATGCAAACGGCGGCACGGAGTACAAAGTAGCTGTAGTCGATACACCGACCTTCAAGACAATAACCGCGGGAAATACGGTGATGAATAGCAGCGGCCTGACGATCAAGAACGGCCCGAGTATCACACAGACCGGCGTTGACGCAGGCGGCAAACGGATTACCAACGTAGCAGCCGGAGACATCAGCGCAAACAGCACCGATGCTGTCAACGGGGAACAGCTGTGGAAAACAAACCAGACAATCAACAACATAGGAGGAGCCATCAATGAACTGGGCGACCGGATGGACAGAGTAGGAGCAGGAGCGGCAGCACTGGCCGCCCTCCATCCGCTGGACTTTGACCCCGATGACAAGTGGGATGTGGCAGCGGGCTACGGCAACTACAAAGACGCCCATGCAGTCGCGGTAGGGGCATTCTACCGTCCCAATGAAGACACCATGTTCAGCGTGGGAGGTTCCTTCGGCGGAGGAGAAAACATGGTAAATGCCGGAGTCAGCGTGAAGCTGGGGCAGGGCAACCATGTATCCACATCCAAAGTAGCCATGGCGAAAGAAATCGTCGATCTCCGTGATGAGAACAAGGACTTGAAGAAACGTCTGGATACCATGGAGCAGAAAATGAATTCCATTCTCGGCATCCTGGATATGGGTAAAAAGAAGGACTTCCCCGATGTGCCGGAAAACCACTGGGCTTATGAATATGTGGCTACATTGGCAGGAAACGGTATCCTTGAAGGGTATCCGGACGGCATGTTTGGCGGCGACCGTACTATGACCCGCTATGAATTTGCGGCGATGTTCTATCGTGCATTGAAGAATGGAGCGCCGGTAGATGACAATATGGACAGAGCCATGAATGAGTTCGAACCGGAACTCCGCCAGATCCGTCTGGATCGTATCCGTGTCGACCGCATTTCCGGCAAGGACAATGACAGAAACAAGGTAGAACGTGTCCGCGTCAACAGTGAAGACGATAAGGCGAAAAATGATTACCGCGATGTGTACGGTTCTCATATTTCCCCGAAAGTGTAACGGAAAGCAAGGGTAAGGAAATAACTTAAGAAACATAAAATATGGTACTCATCAGATGTGATGGGTACCGTATTTTTGTATGAGTGAGGATAAGCTGATAGTCAGACGTCATCCGGAGGATCTGTTACCGTGGTGAGGAAAGCGGTAAGAAGATAAAAGCTATCAGCTGTCAGCTATAAGCTGTTAACCATTAGCTGTTAGCTATTAGCTGTGAGTTAAAAGCCGAAACATATGATTTCCATTAGGTGTCATACGAAACATCAGCAAAGGATTTGCTGTTGTAGTGAGGGGAGCGTTAATCGTCATCCGAAGCAAATGTGAAGGATCTGTTACCGTGGTAAGGAAAGCAGTAAGATGCCATTCAAAGTCATAGATTCTTTACTCTGTGTCACCGTCCCGTTTCCCGTTTTTCTCGAACAGCATTCTTGTGTCCATTCAGAATGACAATTGGAGGAAAAGGTGTCATAATGAGGGGAACGTTAATCGTCATCCGAAGCGCGGCAGAGAAATTTATGGGAGAATTGATAAAAACCGTAAAGCGTAAATCAATAAAATAACAGGGTGTGGTTTTGTACTGTTATTAAAAAGAAAAAGCAGGAGGGTTCTATGCTGGAGACATTAAAAGAAGCGGTGTGCGCCGCCAATCTGGAACTTGTGAAACGGGGTGCCGTGATCTATACATGGGGGAATGTGAGCGGTATCGACCGGGAGAAAGGCCTTATGGTCATCAAACCGTCAGGTGTGCCTTATGAGAGCATGACAGCGGGCGACATGGTAGCAGTCGATGCGGAGACGGGAGAAACAGTGGAAGGGAAATGGAAACCGTCTTCCGATACGGAGACCCACTTGGCGCTGTACCGCGCGTTTCCTGAAATCGGAGGTGTGACACATACCCATTCCGTCAATGCCACAGCTTTTGCCCAGGCGGGACTCGATATTCCTGCCCTCGGTACGACCCATGCGGATTATTTTTATGGGGATATCCCCTGCACAAGGGCGCTTACGGAAGAAGAAACGAAAAGCGCTTATGAGAAAAATACGGGTGCCGTCATTATAGAAACTGTGCGCTGCCGCGGATACGAGCCGCTTGCCGTGCCCGGTGCCCTTGTACGGAACCACGGGCCTTTTGCCTGGGGAAAAAACGCGGCGGACGCTGTGTACCATGCGGTCGTCATGGAGACGGCGGCGGAAATGGCGCTGAAAACAAAATTATTGAACCCTTCGGCCTCGCTTCCCGCATACATCCTTGATGAGCACTACCAAAGGAAGCACGGCCCGAATGCGACGTACGGACAAGGGAAATGAAGTAGTGACTTAACAGTTGTTTTCATGTATTATATAGAAAGCATGTGACAAGATTTTTTACTTGTGTTTCGCAGGTATTTATAGCAATGGTAGGAGCAATAGCGCTTCCATAAGTTTCACTACTGAGAGTCTCAGATTCTCTGCATAATGAGTTGTCACATGCTTTTTACATTGGGGGAGATATGGATGGAAAAATTTTCTGATATTATTACAAGAAAGCAATTGGCACAGTTTTTAGAGGTTAAATTAAGTCAACTAACCTATATATTGTATAAACAAGGTATAGATAGTAATTATCATTCTTTTAGCATACTTAAAAGAGATGGAGGTTTTCGACGGATTGATGCACCTAAGAATGTTCTTTTAAAAATACAAATGTCTCTAGTTAATCGGTTGTGGGAAGTGCAAGAATCCATTTGGGAAAATAAAGGATATAGATCAAAGACTGCACATGCATTCATTAAAGGAAGAGGAATTATAACTAATGCCAAAATACATAGGAAAAAGCGTTTTGTAATCAATTTAGATTTAGAAAATTTTTTCGGAAGTATTCATTTTGGTCGAGTTAAAGGTTTCTTTCAGAAGAACAAATATTTTAATATGTTACCTGAAATTGCGACTATCATTGCTCAGTTAACCTGCTATAAAGGGTGTTTACCACAGGGTGCACCATCTTCTCCTATAATAAGTAACCTTATTTGTCAGATATTAGACTTACGATTAAGGAAAATTGCAAAAAAATATAGATTAGATTATACCCGTTATGCTGATGATTTAACGTTTTCTACCAATGCAGATTTTATAAGTGTTGAAAAGGATTTCTTTAGTGAAATTAAGGTTGAGATAGAACGAGCTGGTTTTCATATGAATGATAGAAAAACAAGAATACAGGATTATCATCATAGACAAAATGTTACCGGTTTAGTAGTAAATGAAAAATTGAATGTTAATAGTGATTACTGTAGACAGACAAGAGCAATGGCGCATAATCTTTATACTAAAGGAACATTTACTATTGGTTCTATAGAAGGTACTATGGATCAGATAGAAGGGCGATTCTCTTTTATAAATCAATTGGATTGGTATAATAATCAAGCAAATAATAAAGCTAATAAGAAGAAAAATAATTTTTTGGGGAGAGTTGATGCTTTTAACAAAAGAGAAAAAGAATATATGAAGTTTTTATTCTATAAATATTTTTGGCAAAATAAGAAACCACTTATTATAACAGAAGGAAAAACAGATGTGCGGTATTTAAAATCTGCGTTAAAGTCTTTAAGCTTGGAGTATCCTGAATTAGTAAATGTAGAAGATGATGGAGGAGTTAAATTTTTGGTATCCTTTTTAAATAAAACTAGAAGATTAGAATACTTTTTGGGTATAAACAGGGATGGAGGGGATACCTTAACAAATTTATATTCTAATTATTTTGATATAAAACGAAATGAAAGAGAAGCGGGAACTAATGGTAGAAATAATAAATCAAAGTTTGGTTATATAGAATATTTTAAAAAATATTCTAGTACAGAAAGAAAGGCTCCAATAATCTTGTTTTTTGACAATGAATTATCTATTAGGAACAAGCCTTTAAATAAGTTTTCTGTTAAGTTGAATAGTGAAGAAAAAAATAGATTAAAAACGAATGGTTATATCCAATTAAATTCAGACATGAAGTTATTTGTAATGACTATGAAGTTAGCAGAGAATCAGACTTCTTGCGAGATAGAAGATTTATTTGATGAAAGGACACTATGTCATGAAGATGCAAAAGGAAGAAGCTTTTCAAGAGAAGATAGACCAGATTTGAATGAATTTTATGGAAAAGATTATTTTTCTAAGTATGTATGTAGTAATTATAAGCAAATAAATTTTGAAAAATTTAAAGAAGTATTTAATACTATAAGATCTATCATGGATGAATGTAATTATCAAGAAGAGTAGATTTTATAAAAGTGCCAAAAGGAATCGGGATGGAAGGGAAACGGGGGCGGGAAGTTCCGGAGGCCATCCGTTCTGAAATCCAAAAGTGGCTTGCCGATCTGGGATTCTGAGATAGTAAGAAACTGCCATGAAATGGTCGCTTGCATTTTATGGTAGTTTTTTATTGTGCAGGGATATGGCTGATTTTGCCATTCAATGTACAATCTGCGCGAATTGTCCGTTAATGGACTTTATTTTGCAAATGATTATTGAATGTAGATACCCGTGTGGGTATAATGAGGCCAAGAAAAGGAAATGGTACAAGAGCGGATGATAAAGGAGATGAAGTTCATGACAGCAGCCAATCATTATACACCGGCAGAATCAGAAAGAAGAGGCGCAGCAGGGAGCAGGCTGCCGATGAAAAGATTCTTCGGAAGGATGGCGGCGGAATTGAAGGAGAGCAAGGCGGTTCTTCTCGTGTGGGGAGCATTCTGCACGATGCTTACCGTATCGTCTGCCATCGATCCGCTGGGAGGAGAAATGGTCCGGCAGGATCGCTCTGTTCCTGTAGTGACAGGAAATACATTCATTAAGGAATAAAACGGTTATCAGAAAGGCAGCGGGTGCTTATCCGCTGTTTTTTAGCGGATGGATGCCGGCAGATGAGCAATCGGGATGTTTCCCCCGATCAGAAAATACAGAAATAGGAAAATACAGATTCTTTTTACGGTTGAGGGCAGGGATGCTGCAGGCGCGGCGGAACTGTTAAGCGTTATTCTGCGCAGTGAAGAATCCGTATCTATGATGAAAGAAGAGGGGAACCCGGGCGGTTTCTCTCTTTTGCAGTACGAAAAAAGCTTCCCGGTGAAAGGAAGCTTTTCATAGAGGTTGTGTAAGAAGCAACAATGAGCAGAAACGCCACGGCCAATGGCTGTCTCTTCTGTTTACGCTTCTATTGTATCTTGATAGCAATTATTTGTCAAGCAAGAAAGTGACAGGAGATTAACAATCGAGGCGCGGAAATTTTATAAAGCTATATAGAAATATGTAGAAATGCAGATGAGGATGTGCTATAGTATAAAAAAATTAATATATTTGCGAATGAAAAGGAGAAATAAGATGGGCATGATGAAAGAATTCAGGGATTTTGCTGTCAGGGGCAATGTGGTCGATATGGCAGTCGGCGTCGTTATCGGCGGCGCTTTCGGAAAGATCATATCTTCCCTGGTGGAAAATATCATCATGCCTCCCATCGGAATGATTATGGGCGGTGTTGATTTCTCAAATCGGTTTATCAATCTGGGAAAAACACCGGTGGCTACACTGGCGGAAGCCAAAGAAATGAACGTGCCTGTCATCGCTTACGGACAGTTTTTCAATACAATCATTGATTTCCTGATCATCGCTTTCGTGATTTTCCTTGTGATCCGCCAGATGAACAGGGCTTTTCCGAAAGAAGAAGCCGCACCGGCGCGCACCTGTCAGTTCTGCAAAGAACCCATTGCCGATGATGCGACCCGCTGTCCACACTGCACAGCTGTTCTTGATGAAACAAAGTAATTTTTCTGCAGGATGCCTTCTCTGTTTTTGCGGAGAAGGTTTTTTACCGGTCTTTTCTTGACCCTGTTTCCGTTACAAACTATAATAAGAAAATATGCGAGCGTGGCGGAATTGGTAGACGCACAGGATTTAGGATCCTGCGCCTTGCGCATAAGGGTTCGAGTCCCTTCGCTCGCACCATTTTCCATCAGTCGAAAGACCGGCGGATTTTTTTATTGCAGTGAAAACCCCTTTTGACAATGCTTTGCCGGCAAAAGGGGTTTATTTTAAAACGGGATATGATTTTGAAATAGGATATAAAGAAATATTATAACTGCACCGGAACAATCAATTCCTGGGGAATGGGTTCTCCGTCAGGATTCACGGCCGGTGTGAAGCTCCATTCTTTTACGGAATTTTCCGCATACCCGGAAAGGATTTTGAAATCGCTGCCCGGCAGATTTCCATCGTTGTCTGCTTTCGGTTTGCCGTCAGTTTTTCCATCCGCCGTGATGTAGACGGAAACACGAATCACAGGATGGTTATTTCTTTCTATGGCTTCTTTCACTTCGGCAGACGCCTTCTTCATCGGACGGTCGGACGGAGCAGCAGGTGTGGAAACCATCATGGAAAGGAAGCGTACAGGAATGGATACGGCAGCGCTCACCGGCTTGTCTCCCAGTTTGGCAGGGTTGAAGCGCCAGCCTTCTACGCATCTCATGGCATATTCGTCAAGAACGACGGATCCTGCGCTTTGGGTGACAACGGCATCGGCGGGGATCCCGTCTTCCGTGACGGTCATCCGGATGACTGTGGCGGAAGAATGAGGAAGGGATTCCATGGCGGCATGGACGGCACCGCTCTGAGGAAGCATGGGATTGCTTTTCAGACTTGGCTTTGTCTGCATTTCTTCTGTGAGTGGAACGCCGTTCTTGTCAAGGAAATATCCTCCCTGCGGAACCGCTGCCTGGGAAATGCCGGAAGAAAGAAGGAGTGCTGCGGATAATAAGATTAATATTTTTTTCATAGTGACCTCGTTTTCTTTAAAATAAAGTACATTTACATTTTAATGGATGGAGCGGAAAAAAGAAAGTTAACCACGGCAGAAAAAATGAAACGGAGAAAGGACGTTTTTCCTTCCAAAAAAGTATCTTTAGATGATTAAAGTAGTGAATTATGATACAATATACATAAATATAAAACGGTTATTTTTTATTTTTCAGCAGTGTTTCTGTGAATTTTTGGGGTTTACGGAAATTTTTGCAGTTCCCTCTTTATGTATTGGAAATGCGGAGAACTGTTTTCGTATTTCTTTGGTCGTGTTTTTATTTGGAATCAGGTTTTGCGGGATTGAGGGAGGATAGATGACGGAGATAGAAATGTTCCGCGGCGCGATGATTGGCGGCGCCTGCGGAGATGCACTGGGGTACCCTTTGCAGGAGCTTTCTGTCTGTCGTATTCAACACAAGTACGGGCCCTTTGGCCTGCGTACGCTTGTGCGGAACGGGCAGTGCGGAAATCTGGCGCCGGTGACGGGAAATACGCAGATGGAACTGGCCACGGTAGACGGACTTCTGTGGACAGATGCAAAGAAATTGGAAGAAGCAGAAGGGCTGTACCGCGGCTATATGCGCTGGTTTTACAGCCAGACGGGGGAGGAACCGCGGCGCGGGCAGCGTACATGGATGAGACGGCAGCCTCATGAACGGGAGATCTGCCTTGTGCGGGAAAAGTTCATGCATGCCCGCCGAAAACCGGAAGAAGGTCTTTTGAATGCGTTTTCCGGGGAAACGATGGGGACAACGAAAAATAAGGTAAATGAAAGCAAAGGCGGCGGCGCGCTGACAAGAGTGGTACCTATTGGGCTCCTTTATGCCGGCGACAGTAAGACAGCTTTTAATGCCGGCGTAAGGGCGGCGGCTTTTTCCCACTCGACTCCTGTCGCCTACTATGCGGCAGGGGCGGTATCGGCACTGATTGCCTGCCTTGCTGACGGAATGACGCTTCCCAAGGCTATTGAACGGATTCACGGGCTTTTGAATAAAACCCATCGGACCGACAGCATTACCACGCTTCTTTCTGCGGCGCAGCAGCAGGCTAACGACCAGCCTGCCGGAAAGGGGAATGTCTGGGCATACATCGACAGTATCCATTCTCTGGGAAGCGGCGATCAGGCAGATGAAGCGCTGGCGATAGCCGTATATGCTGCCCTTGCTGTGGATGATCCTGTAGATGCGATCATCGCCGCGGCGAACCATAATGGAAACAGCCCGATTACGGCAGCGCTGACAGGAGCCATAGAAGGTGTCCGCTTCGGCGCAGATTTTCTTCCGAATTACTGGAAGGATCTGGTGGAAGGGGAAGAAATCATTGCCGGTCTGGCGGATAAACTGTATCACCTGTATGAAAAGCGCCTGAGAAGAGAAAAGGCAAAACAGAAAACAAAAGTTAAAACGGCCGGATCTGAAAAAGAGAAAATAAAATCCGGAAAACCGGCAGAGGAAAAGCCCGCGGAAGAAAATCCGAAAAGAAAGCGCACAGGAAAAACGGAAGCGGCCGGTGTGAAAGAAGCGGAAGAAACGGTAAATCGGAAGGCCAAAAGATCACGAAAGGCGAAAACCGCAAAAGCGTAAAAATAGAAAAGGGAAGAAAGAAAACATTCCTGCTGCCGACAGCGAGTGTTTTTCTTTTATGGCAGATAAGAGTTTCCTCTGCGGGGGCTCTTTTTTGACGGGCAAATTTCTTTTTCTTGTTATTTCTTCTTCCATCCCTTATACTTCTTTCATGGTTTAATGAAAGGGGACTGTAATGAAGAGGATTTTTATTTCTCTTTTCTTTTTTGCTTTTATGTGGACCGCTGCCGGGGCGGATGCTTCTCCGGAACTTCTTTTTGTCCGCTGGCCGGCGAATCCGGACGCGGTGTGGTATTCTTTCCGCATCGTGCCTGTGACACAGCATTTCGGACGGAAAGAAATGCGCCCGCCGATTTATGAAGACGGCCATGTTTTCCGTGACAGTGTGATGATTGAAAAAGAAATTACAGACAGCTATGACGGACCGGGGATCCTCTGCTGCCAGGTGAAAGCCATCGGTCTGGACGGGCAGAGCATTTCCGCCTATTCGGCGCCTGTGCCGATGGAAAAGGCCGCGCAGGAAATGGAACGGTACGCGCCGAAGATCCGTGTGAAATACCATGAGCAGAATGGTACGGTTCTTCTTTATCCGGCGTATTCTTTTGTGAAAATTCCCCACGCGGTTTCTTATGAAGTGGAAATCACTGATGAAGAACCGGAGAATCCTGACGGCTGTGAACCGTCTATTCATCGCATTTCGCAGGGGATTGTTACAATCCCCGAACTTTTTGACGAGCTGCCGCGGCAGGGAACGGTCTGGTGGCGTGTCCGCGGTCTTGATGAAAATGGCGGACCTGTAGGAGTATGGAGCGAAGCGGAAAAGATTGTGAATGATCCCGCGGAAAACTGGGAAACCGGCATTCTTGGAGACAGTATCAGCCACGGCGGCGGAAGGATGTCTTACAGTCCGGCGGACTGGCCTTACAATTATGCGTACTACCTTGATTTTCCTACGATAAATATGTCCCGGAGCGGTGATAAAACGGACGACCTTCTCCGGCGGTTCGATGCGGATGTCCTCCCTTTCCATGTACGGTACCTTCTCATTATGGGCGGAACAAACAATCTGCGCTGCGGGGGAACGGCGGAAGAGGTCATTTCTGACCTGGAAGCTCTTCAGGAAAAATGCAGGTCCGGCGGCATCGAGCCTGTCCTGCTTACCATTCCTCCGATCGCCCCGGAACGGATTTTGAAATATTACCATCAGCCGACGGCAGAAAACTGGAAAGCGGAATTTGACAAAGTGAACGGCTGGATACGGACGCAGACCCATATCGATACGGCAGCGCCTTTTGCCATGTATGAAGACATGCCGGAAAATTTTGCGGCGGACGGCCTTCATCCCGACAAAGAAGCAAAAGAAAAAATGGGGAAAATAATCAATGAAAAATTTCCTGAAATAAGAAAAAAGATCTCTGAAACGAAAATACAAAAATAAAATAAAAGAAAGACTCCGAAAAGAGTCTTTTTCTTATGAAAGGAAATAAACGGATAGCTGGCTTCTATCATCTGTAAGCTGACAGTTTTTTCGTCTTTTGATAAAAGCGGCACTCTCGGTAAGCTGTCATCGGAGTAACAGATTCTTCACTCCGTGTCATCGTTCCGCTTTCCTGTTTTCTTATACGGCATGCTTGCCTCCGTTCAGAATGACGGCGGATGGTAAGGCGTCATAATGAGGAGAGCGTTAAGCGTCATCCTGAACAAATGTGAAGGATCTATTACCGTGGTGAGGGAAACGGTAAGAAGATAAAAGCTATCAGCTATGAGCTGTCAGCTACAAGCTGTTAGCTGTGAGTTAAAAGCCGAAGCATATGATTTCCATTAGGTGTCATACGAAACAACAGCAAAGGATTTGCTGTTGTAGTGAGGGGAGCGTTAATCGTCATCCGAAGCAAATGTGAAGGATCTATGACCGTGGTGGGGAAAGCGGTAAGATGTCATCCGGGGCGGCAGCGAAGAATCTGTTACGCAAATGAAGGAAAAAGAAACCATACTGTTTAGCATATACTGCATATTATATGTATTATAAATATATACTAAGATATTTCTTGGATATTTATATGGAAACCGTAGATTTCAAGTTTGATGAAATTAAGAAAGAAAAAGTAAAAATTGTCAAAATCTAATCGTTGTGGTATACTGAAGTTGCTAAAAAGGCAGTCCTTCTTTTTTGGTGCGGGAATTTAGAAGACAGGCAGAGGAAACACGGTCACTCGAGCGAGATTTTCTGATTCCTGCTGAGCTAAGGACGCAAAGTTTTTTCTCAAAGGAGGAAGAATCATGAAAAAGATTCTCGCAATCGCAGCAGTTGCTGCACTCACCGCAGGCGTATCCGCATACGCTGCCAATCCGTTCTCTGATGTATCCCCTGATGACTGGGCTTATCAGGCAGTGTCCGATCTCTCCGATCAGGGCGTTGTAGAAGGCTATCCGGACGGTACATTCAAAGGCGAAAGAAACATGACCCGTTATGAACTGGCTCAGGTAATCGCCCGTCTGATGGCCCGCGAAGACCAGCTGAACGCGGAACAGAAAGCAACCCTGGACAAACTGGCAGGGGAATACGCTGATGAACTGGCGAACCTCGGCGTTCGCGTAAGCAACTTGGAAAAGAAAGTCGGCAACATTTCCTGGTCCGGCGATGCCCGTATGCAGTATCAGCATAACCTTGACGGAGCTAAAGATCATACGGATGGTTGGACAGGCCGTTTGCGCATCAATGCGGACGCCCAGGTCAATGACCAGATTGTTGTTTCCGGCCGTTTCGTATCTGAAATGGATTTCAAGGACAATAAAGATGCCAATACCATCATGGACCGCATCCATGCTCGGTGGACACCGAATGACGCTTTCTACATGGATCTCGGCCGCCAGGGTGTGGCACTGGACCAGACCGGCGTGTTCTGGGATGAAGATGGAAGATTTGACGGCGTTGTAGCAGGTTATGATAATGGTAAATTCGGCGCTGAATTTGGTTATGGCCGTTTCCAGGACGCTGAGCGCAGCATGGATACCTATCACTGGGAAAACAGTGCGTCCATTGAAGCCTGGTATGGCAAGCTGACCGGGCACTTTGGCGAGTCTTCCATGCTTTCTGCTTTCTATTTAGACAATGTACAGGGACTCAATGGAAGTAGTGTAGCTCCTGCTTACAAGGGAGCACATATTTATGCTTGGGGTGCCGGCGCAACCATCGGACTGGGCGATTCCGGTCTGAGTATTGACGGTGATTTTATCCAGACCAAGGGTAATCACGAGTTCGGACATGGCAATCTGTGGACAGCCGGACTGAATTATGGCGAAGTGGATTTGAATAAACCGGGCAGCTTTACCCTCGGTGTTCACTATGTAAGAGCTGATGCAGGTTCTTATCTCCTCGGCAACTCCGCTTTGGACATGACGGATCAGCTGGAATATGGCTGGGACAATGGTGCAGGCGTGAAGTTCTGGACAGCAAAAGCAGGTGTTGCCGTACAGAAGAATGTAGAACTGGACGCTTACTACAACTTCGGCGCGAAAACATATGACAGCCAGGCGGAAAATCCCGCGAATACATGGGGCGTTGAACTGAACTACGCTTTCTAATTCGTGATTGTAAGCTAACAATAGAAGACCTCTTCGGGGGTCTTTTATTTTGCGAAAAATGGCTGTCGGACAGGAACACCTGTTTCCATCCGTTTGTAGGACGTTTTTCATTCTTCGGAACAGCCTGTTTCCTTTTTATTTCATTCGAGTAACAGATTCTTCGTGTTCGCTTCGGATGACGCTTACCGTCTGCCGTCATTCAGAACGGTGGTAAGAATGCTTTGTAGGAAGGACGGGAAACGGAGCAGTGGCATGGAGTGAAGAATCTGTTACCTTGAATGACATCTTACGGTTTTCCTCACCACGGGTATAGATCCTTCGCTGGCGCTCTGAATGACGCCTTGCCGATGTCCTCACTGGAGGTACAGATCCTTCATGTCCGCTTATGATGACGCTTAACGTTTCCTTCATTATGACGTGTTTTCCCAAAATCGTCATTCAGAACGGTGGTAAGAATGCTTTGTGGGAAAGACGGGAAACGGACCAGTGGCATGGAGTGAAGAATCTATGACTCTGATGACGCCTTACCGTCTTCCTCACCACAGGCATAGATTCTTCGCTGGCGCTCTGAATGACGCCTTGCCGATGTCCTCACTGGAGGTACAGATCCTTCATGTCCGCTTATGATGACGCTTAACGTTTCCTTCATTATGACGTGTTTTCCCAAAATCGTCATTCAGAACGGTGGTAAGAATGCTTTGTGGGAAAGACGGGAAACGGACCAGTGGCATGGAGTGAAGAATCTATGACTCTGATGACGCCTTACCGTCTTCCTCACCACAGGCATAGATTCTTCGCTGGCGCTCTGAATGACGCTTAATGTTCCCTTTATTATGACACTCTTTCCTTCAAGCGTCATTCTGAACGGAGTCGAGAAAGCCTTGAGGGAAAAACGGGAAACGGAGCAGTGACATGGAGTGAAGAATCTATGCCTCTGATGACGTCTTACGGTTTTCCTCACCACGGTAATAGATTCTTCACATTTGCTTCGGATGACGATTAACGCTCCCCTTACTACAACAGCAAATCCTTTGCTGTTGTTTCGTATGACACCTAATGGAAATCATATGCTTCGGCTTTTAACTCACAGCTAATAGCTAACAGCTAACGGATGACAGCTGACAGCTGATAGCTTTTATCTTCTTACCGCTTTCCTCACCACGGGTACAGATCCTTCACATTCGCTTCGGATGGCGTTTTGCCGTTCCCTGTCAATAAGGCACTATACAGGGTGTGTTATAATAGATATATATAAATATATGAATAAGCTTTAGCTTTGAAAGAAGGTGTTCTTATGTGGAAGAAAACAATACTTGCCGTGGCACTGATTGCATGCGGGGTAGTTGGCGGTTTTGCCGCGTATGATGGCGGAGATAATCCGCCGCAGGATGAAAACGTACAGCTCTGTCCCATTGGAGAAAACGGTGAGCGGGGAGTCTGCGGTGTTCCGGAGAGAAGCGGTGACGACCGGGAAGCTTGCAGGGGTCCGCACTGTAATAGGTGATGCGGAAAGAAAAATAAGGGAGACGGGAGACCGTTTCCTTTTTCTTTATCAGGAATCAAGAGGGGAAAGGGCGGTACTGATTTCTTCGTGAAAAGCGGAGTGTGTGAAGTGTTTTCGTTTGACATCTGATGGCCGTTTAGCTATAATTAGCATGTTATGGTGTGTGAATACACAGGACGCAGTAAGGAGGTGTTCACTGATGGCAAAAATGACATTCCAGCCTAATAACCACTGGAGAAAACATACCCACGGATTCCGCGCCCGTATGAAGACGAAAGCCGGCCGTATTGTTCTGAAAAGAAGAAGAGCCAAGGGCAGAAAGGTATTAAGTGCCTGAGTCAGAATCGAAGCAGGAGAAGAAGTATCCGCTTCACCGTGATTTCCGTATCCGGCAAAACAGGGATTACCGTCGTATATACTCGGCCGGCCGGCGTTTCAGCAACCGCGCGGGACTTATGTACGTGGTCAGGACGAAACGGGAACCTGTCCGGATCGGGTTTGTGACGACGAAGCGCATCGGCAATGCCGTGGCGCGCAACCGGGCAAGGCGCCTGATGAAAGAGGTTTATCGCCTCCATCGTCATGAACTTTCTTCCCATTATGAAGCCATATTGCTTGCCGCCGCTTTTCTGACGACAGCGACGTATAGCGAGGCGGAAAAGGCTTTGCTTGCGCTGTGGCGTAAAGCGGGCATGCTGGAGGGGGCATGATGAAGACGGTGCTGATCGTTCTTATTCGATTTTACAGGAAATATGTTTCTCCCCTGAAACCGCCATGCTGCCGTTTCACTCCCACCTGCAGCACTTACGCGCTGGAAGCGGTGGAGAAATACGGCGCGCTGAAAGGCGGATGGCTCGCGTTAAAGCGGATCTTGAAGTGCCATCCTTTCCATAAGGGCGGTTATGACCCTGTTCCATAAGGCTTTTCCGACAGGCAATGTACGGCGCTTTTGATGAGGCGCCGCTTTTTTATCTTTCGTTTATCTTTCGCGTTTTGTTATCTTGTCACGCCATGAATTTTGCAGAGTTTCTGCATTCCTGTCTCATCCTGCTTTTGAAATTCAGAAAGCGGGAACATTTAGGCGGCTGAAATAGAGGCCGTATAAGGAGAAATTATGAATCTTGGCTTTGGCGGAGGCGGATCTGATTTCCAGATTCCCGTACTCTCGGCTATTGTAGGCATGATTGCCGATCTGATGCGCATCGGCCTGCAGATTTGTTATGAATTTACTTCCGGTCTCGGATTTCCCAATTACGTCATCGCTATCGTCGTTTTGACGATACTCATTAAGACGCTGCTGCTTCCCCTCGCGGTGAAACAGATCCGTTCCATGAAAGCGATGCAGGCAATACAGCCGGAGATCCAGAAGATCCAGAAGAAGTACAGAAATGACCCTGCCATGATGCGGCAGGAAATGGGGCGTCTGTACAAAGAGCATAATGCGTCCCCCATGGCGGGATGCCTGCCGTTGCTCATACAGATGCCTTTCCTTATCGCGATGTACTATGCGATACAGGGATTCAACTATGACCCTCTCCATGCGGGTTTCCTCTGGATTGAAAGTTTAGCGTCGGAAGACGGTACGTACATCCTGCCTGTTCTTTCCGCCGCGTCCACGTTCCTTGTTTCCTGGCAGACGACGCCGAAAGACGCACCGGGCAACCAAAAGACGATGCTTTTCATGATGCCTCTTATGATCGGCTGGATGTCTCTTCATTTTCCGAGCGGTTTGGTGATTTACTGGGTGGTGAGCAATGTTTACCAGTTTTTCCAGCAGCTTATCATGTTCCGCGGGGAAAAGGGAAAGGAAATGATAAACGGGCCTTCGAAAAAAGGCGTAGTCACTGTTCATACCGATGAAGAGGCTGTGGCTAAGACAAAGAGGAAAAAGATTATCCGCAGAAAAATTATTAAAAAGGTAGCAAAGAAACCGGCAGCCGATGAAGCACCGAAGGCCGGTGATGAAAAAGAAAAAACGGCTTCTGCTGAAAAGACGGCAGAGGCCGGGGATAGTTCCGGGAAAGCGGAGGAATAACTATGAAAACTGTCAGAATTACCGCAAAAACCGTTGACGAAGCAGTGGAAGAAGGATTGAAGAAGCTGGGGCTTTCCCGCGCAGAAGCAGTGATCCGTGTCATTGAACAGCCCTCAAGCGGACTTTTCGGTTTGTTCAACAAGAAAGATGCCGTTGTCGAGGTCGGCGCGGCAGGATCGGAAACGGAAGATGCTGCGGAGACTGCCGGGGACATGACTTCGGCTGTTGCCGGGGCTGCAGACGGAGAGGAAGAAACCGTTTCCGCTGCGGAGGAGCCGGGGGAAAACGTCATGGCCGGCGGCGATATGGAAGAAGTTCTTACGGCGAAGAAGGAAAAACGTGGCCGTGAGGAAACTCCGTTTTCCGCGGAAGAGCAGGAAGAGGCCGCTGAAGAAGCGAAACGTTTCCTGACGGGCGTTTTCAAAGGAATGAAGATGGATGTGCAGCTTGAGAAGATGGTGAATGAAGAACGCATTCTTTTCAACCTTCACGGCGAGGGTCTGGGCATCCTTATCGGAAAGCACGGCCAGACGCTGGACGCGCTCCAGTACCTGACAAATCTGGCGGCAAATAAAAATTTCCGCCACCATTACTTCGTGCTCCTTGATGTGGAGGACTATCGGCAGCGCCGCAGACAGACGCTGGAATCGCTGGCGCACCGCCTGGCGGATAAGGTGAAGCGTACAGGGGAAGAAATCCGCCTCGAACCGATGTCGGCGGGCGACCGCCGCATGATCCACCTGGCGCTCCAGAATGACGGCGCGGTGTCTACAGAAAGCGACGGAGAAGCGCCGTACCGCTGCGTCGTGATTCGCACGAAACAGTAAAAATGAAAAGCCTCATGGCGGAATGATTTCGATCAAACAGCCGTGAGGTTTTTTGCTGCGCGGGATCCGAAAATGCTGTGCTCCGTTTCGTGTGCCTTCCTTTTGCGGTTCCCGCTTCTTTTGGGCTCCGCTTTATTTCGAGGCCGCAGGCGGGCAACAATATTTCATCAGTTGTGCTAAAATAACCATATACATAGAAAGGGGAGGTGGTTCGTTGTTCGCTTACGCGTTCACGTTCCTTGCCGCGCTTGCCGTGACGTTTATTCTCACGCCGGCCGTAAAAAATTTCGCGGTGCAGATCGGCGCCGTGGATAAGCCGGACGCACGGAAGGTGCATCACGGACTGGTACCCCGTTTGGGCGGTCTTGCCATATACGCGGGGTTTATGGTATCCGTCATCCTTACGGTGGGCTTTACTTATGAAATGACAGGGATTATGATCGGCGCGACCTGTCTTGTTTTTGTGGGGATTGCAGATGATATCGTGTCTCTTCCCGCCAAGGTGAAACTTCTCGGGCAGATCTTATCCGCCGCCGTGCTTGTGATATTCTTTGATGTGAATATTGATTGGATCGATCTTCCCTATGTGGGGATTATTGAATTTCCTCTCTTTATTTCCATACCGCTTACTATTTTCTGGATCATCGGATTTATCAATACGGTCAATCTTATTGACGGCCTTGACGGGCTTGCTGCGGGGATCGCCACGATAGCGTCTATTGCCATTGCCCTTCTCGCATTCCAGATGGGGCAGTGGGTATCGGCTGCCGCTATGGTGGCCATGACAGGGGCGTGTCTCGGCTTTCTGCAGTATAATTTCAATCCGGCTAAAATTTTCATGGGCGATACAGGATCCATGTTTCTCGGGTATGTGATTGCCGCGGTGTCGGTCATGGGATCTATGAAGACGGCGGCTGCCGCAGTCCTTATCGTGCCTTTGGTGGCGCTGGCCGTGCCCATTACCGATACGGTACTTGCTATCGTGCGGCGCAGGCAGTCAGGGGTGCCGATTTTTTCACCGGACAAGAATCATCTCCACCACCGTCTTCTGGCGGCAGGCCTGTCGCAGAAACAGGTGGTGCTGGTCATGTACGCGCTGACCGCTTTTTTCTCGGCAGCGGCGCTCCTTGTGGTGAGGCTGAATCCATTTCTCGGTGTGGCGGTGATCCTTCTCGCACTCGGGGTGTTTATTTTCTGGGCGAAGAAACTCGGCGTCATGAGAGAGGTCGTTCTTCCGCCGTCGGAAAAAGATGAGAAATAAAAAAGGAATTGACAGAAATATTTCATTGTATCAGTTTGTTTTATGAAAAGGAGTAGTCCTGTGAAAGTCATGACGGTTTTCGGCACGCGGCCTGAAGCGATAAAGATGGCTCCTGTCGTGCAGTCGCTTCTGGCGCATCCCGAAATAGAAACAAAGGTCTGCCTCACGGCGCAGCATCGGGAAATGCTCGATCAGGTGGTGGATCTTTTCAAGCTGCCCGTCGATTACGATCTGGATATCATGAGGAGCGGACAGTCCCTGTATGACATCACTTCCCGCGTCCTTCGCGGACTGGAAGAAGTACTGGAAAAGGAAAAACCGGATTATGTCCTTGTCCATGGGGATACGACGACGACGTTTACCGCGTCGCTTGCCGCTTTTTACAAGCAGATCAAAGTCGGACATGTGGAAGCGGGGCTGCGCACGGGAGATCTGGCATCCCCTTTTCCTGAAGAGGCGAACCGCCAGCTTACGGGCATCCTGGCCAGTCTTCATTTTGCCCCGACGGAAACAGCGCGGGAAAATCTGCTCCGTGAAAATAAAAAGGATGAAAATATTTTTGTCGTGGGGAATACCGTCATTGATGCGCTCCTTTCGACGGTAAAGAAAGATTATACTTTTGAAGATGAAGAAATACAGGCGATTGAAGAACACAAGCGCGTCATCCTTGTGACCACCCACCGCCGTGAAAATTTAGGCGCGCCCATGCATCATGTGTACCGTGCGCTCCGCCGGCTGGTGGAAACCGTACCAGATACGGAAGTGGTATTTCCTGTCCATCGGAATCCTCTTGTCCGTGAAGCGGTGGAAGAAGAGCTGGACGGCGCAGCGGGCATCCATCTTGTGGAACCGATGGAGTATGAGCCTTTCACGAATCTGATGGCGCGGTCCGCCCTTGTGCTGACCGATTCAGGCGGCATACAGGAGGAAGCGCCGAGTCTGGGGAAACCCGTCCTTGTCCTTCGCGATACGACAGAGCGCCCCGAAGCGGTAGCGGCGGGGACGGTAAAACTGGTGGGCACCGGGGAAGAGAAGATTTATCAGACGGCATACCGGCTGCTGACCGATGAGGCAGCATATCATGCGATGGCGGAAGCAGTGAATCCTTACGGTGACGGCAGATCCGCCGGGCGCATCGTGGAGACGCTTTTGTATGCGGAGGGGATTTCTCATAAAAAACCGTCTAAATTTATAGCTAAGTAAATCCGCATATGTTACAATAACTTTGTATGGGTAGAGCTGTACGTATTTTGCGTGCAGTTTTTCATGATATGCACATGCCGGAGATGGCCATGAAGAATGCCGGGGAACAGGGAGATAAAGAAAAAGAGTTCAATCCGATGCGCAGTATCGCTGTGGCAGGCGGAGCGGGCATGACCCTTCTTTCCTGTATCGGCCTCGGTATCTGGGGCGGACTTAAGTGTGATGAATACTTGGGGACGTATCCTTTCGGCCTTATCGGGTTATCCCTTTTGGGCGCCATATCCGGATTGTGGGCCATAATTAGAAAAATGATAGGAAAGTAAGAAATGAAGTATGATACGGTATTCCCTGCTTTTGCGGATAGAGTGGTCATCCGTCTGGCAGCCATAGGCGCTGTCGGCGCGGCCGCCGCGTTTTTGAAGTGGGAATGGACTGTGGCGGCAGGATTTGCCGCCGGCGTCGTATTTCATATTCTTTTTTTCTTGTACATGAAACAGCGTTACATCCACTGGGAGAAAGAAGAGCGGGACGCGGCCTACATAGGCCAGATGGGCGCCGCGCTTGCAGGCTCCCGGCTTTTTGTGGAAGCGGGGCTGGCGGCGGCGGTGGTTTTGTGGACACCTCTTTCCATTCTCGGTTTCCTGGCGGGCTTATTGTCACTGTTCCCTGCTACTATCTGGGCAAGGCAATAGTGTGGAATAAGAATAATAATATTTTCCTGACGTCCAAAACAGAGAGGGGGTGAGACTATGCATCTTCATACAGGTACACATATGGTTGCACAGCTTTTCGGAATGTCGGTCAATCTGGATACGATTTTTACACAATGGCTTACTGCTCTCATAGTATTTATTATCGTCTTTGCTGCGAGCCGGGGGCGTTCGCTCGTTCCAAGCGGTATCCAGAACGCGGTGGAAATGATCATTGAGCCGCTATGCTCCCAGTTTGAGAAAAATATGGGATCGCATTATAAAAAGGTTGTTTATTTCCTGCTGACGCTTTTCATGTTCATCTTTGTGGCCAATGAGATCGGGCTTCTGCCGACAGCCCATCTGACGGCGTCTCCGACAAATGATGTGAATACGACCCTGGGGCTGGCACTGACCGGCACATTATGTATTCATTTCGTTTATATCAGGAACAGGGGATTCGGCAAATGGCTGAAACATTTCTTTGAACCCATGCCGCCGTTCGTGATCATCAATATTGTAGAAGAACTTTCCCGGCCGGTGACACTGGCAATGCGTCTATTCGGCAATATTCTGGCAGGGGAAATCCTGATGGAAATCCTCTACGCGTTGGCACCTGTGCTTGTACCTTTGCTCTGGGTCGTGTTCAGCCTTGTGGTCGGATTGATCCAGGCGTACATTTTCACTACGCTGACTTCCATTTATCTCAAGGAAAGCGTGGAGTAAGTGAAGGTGTGCAGGTGAATGGGAGCGGCACTCCGTAAAATGCCCGGCGCCGCCCGCGAAACGGTACTCATTATATCCGGAAAAACCGGGGCATTACATTTTTAGGAGGAATCATTACCATGGATCAGACTATTGTTGTTCAGTATTCCCTTATCGCATCTGCGCTGATTGCCGCAGTTGCCGCATTTGCAGCCGCATTCAGCGATTCTAAAGTAGCATCCCACGCTATCGACGGCATGACCCGCCAGCCGGAAATTCAGGGGCAGCTCTTCACTTCCATGCTTGTCGGCATCGGCCTGGTAGAATCTATTCCGATTATCGCTATCGTTATTTCTCTCGTCCTCGTATTCGCCAATCCTTTCCTCGGCTAATTCAAATTCATTGTTAGCCTAAGGAGGGGATTTCATTGGTAGAATTAAATGGTACGCTGCTGATTTCAATCCTCAACTTTATCATTCTCGTTGCCGTTTTGGCACATTTCTGCTATAAGCCGGTGCTGAAGGTCATGGATGACCGCAGGAACAAGATCCGGAATGATCTGGACAGCGCGGCCCGGTCCAGCGCGGAGGCGGCCAAGCTCAAATCCGATCTGGAAGCGGAACTTGCCAATGCCCAGGTCGCCGCACAGGGGATCGTGGACAAAGCCGTAAAAGAGGCCAAGGTACAGGCCCAGGCGCAGATCGATGAGGCCCATGCGGCTATTGAGAGGGAAAAAGTCCAGGCTGCTAAACAGATCGAAAGGGAACGCAAGGATGCCCTGGAGGATCTGAAGACGCAGGTGGCCGCTCTTTCCTGTGATATTGCATCGAAGATCATCAGCAAAAATATGACGCCGGATACAAATGACCGGCTTATAGCGGAAAGCATCGCAAGACTGGATGCCGGGCAGGCAGGTAAGTAATCATGGATAAGAACGTAATCCTTGCAAAGAAGTACGGACGAGCCATCTATGAAATTGCCGCAGAGCAGCACTGCCTGGAACAAACGGAAGAAGATCTCCGCCTCATTGCCGATACCATAGGGAAAAGCAAAGAGCTCGGGGAGATTCTGAACCATCCTCTGCTTGCTAAGGATGTCAAGAAAGATACTATAAATAAGTTATTTGCAGATAAGGTGCAGCCGATAGTTTTACAGTTCTGCTATGTTGTTATCGACAAAGGCCGCATCGCTGATTTTGCTGCCATGGCGGATGTCTATGCCAATCTTGCGCATCATGGGATGGGCATGGAGGAAGCGGTGGTAACTTCCGCGTTTCCATTGACCAAATCCCAGGTGGACGCTTTGAAAGCCAAACTTGCGGAAATCACGGGAAGCAAAATTATCATGAAACAGAAAGTAGACGCATCTTTGATAGGCGGATTTACGGTCCGGATGGGAGACCGTCTGATTGACGGATCCGTAGCCCGCCAGCTTGCGGCGCTCCGCTCGCAAATGATGCAAAGAGATTGAGGTGACTTACAGGATATGAAAATCAGTTCAGATGAAATCACATCTGTCATTAAAAAACAGATTGAAAATTACAAAGTAGACCTCAATGTCGATGAAGTAGGTACGGTTCTTGAAGTCGGCGACGGTATCGCCCATGTATATGGCCTTGAAAACTGCATGGCCGGTGAATTGCTGGAACTGCCGAACGGCGTTTACGGCATGGCCATGAACCTGGAAGAAAGCAATGTAGGTGCCGTTCTTCTGGGAAATGCGGAAACCATCAAGGAAGGCGACGTAGTAAAGAGAACGGGCCGTCTGATGCAGGTTCCCGTAGGCAATGCGGTCATCGGCCGCGTGGTCAACGCGTTGGGACAGCCGATTGACGGCAGAGGCGAAATCAAGACTGACGCTTATCGCGACATTGAAATCAAAGCTCCGGGCATTGCCGACAGACAGCCGGTAAACGTCCCGCTGCAGACCGGTCTGAAATGTATCGACTCCATGGTCCCGATCGGCCGCGGACAGCGTGAGCTGATCATCGGCGACCGCGGTACAGGCAAGACCGCCATCGCTATTGATACCATTCTGAACCAGAAGGGGCAGGATGTCATTTGTATTTATGTTTCCATCGGGCAGAAGAACTCCAACGTCGTCCGTGTATACGAACGGCTGAGAGCTGCCGGCGCTATGGATTACTCCATCATCGTACATGCCGGTGCTTCCGAAGGGTCTCCGATGCAGTACCTTGCACCATACTCCGGTGTATCCATTGCGGAACATTTCATGCACCAGGGCAAAGATGTCCTCATTATCTATGACGACCTCTCCAAACATGCTGTCGCTTACCGCGCCATGTCGCTTCTGCTGCGCCGTCCGCCGGGACGCGAAGCTTACCCCGGTGACGTATTCTATCTGCATTCCCGTCTGCTGGAACGTGCGGCACGTCTGTCCGATGCACTGGGCGGCGGCTCCATCACCGCGCTGCCGATCATTGAAACACTGGCAGGCGATGTCGGTGCGTACATTCCGACAAACGTCATTTCCATCACGGACGGACAGATTTATCTGGAAACGGCACTCTTTTATTCCGGGATCCGTCCGGCCATCAATGTCGGCCTGTCTGTATCCCGTGTAGGCGGTTCTGCACAGATTAAGGCCATGAAACAGGTCGCAGGCACGCTGCGTCTGGATCTGGCACAGTTCCGTGAATTGGCAGCATTTGCCCAGTTCGGTTCCGATCTTGACGCTGCCACCAAAGCGCAGATCGACCGCGGCCAGAGGACGACGGAAATTTTGAAGCAGCCGCAGTATTCCCCCTATCCGGTCGAAGACCAGGTTATGGCGATCTACACGGCCGTCAAGGGGTATCTTGATGACGTGGACGTAGACCAGGTTGTCGGGTTTGAACAGCAGGTTCTGAATTTCCTCCACAGCAGCCATCCGGAAATCGGCGCTGATATCGTGGATAAAAAGAAGCTGACAGATGAAAATGAAGCGAAACTCAGAGAAGCTCTTGATGAATTCAAGAAACGTTACAAGGCACAAAGCGAAACAGAAGAAAAGTCTGAAACGGTAGAGGGGTGATCTGATTGGAAAGTACGCGTGATATAAAGGGGCGCATAAAATCCGTCACCAACATCCAGCAGATCACGAAAGCCATGAAGATGGTAGCCGCCGCCCGTCTGCGCAAAGCGGAGGAAAAGGCAAACGGCTCCCGTCCTTATGCGGAAAAGATCGGAGAGCTCCTGCGCCGTGCTTCTTCGGTGACACCCGGATTTACAAGCCCGCTCTTCAGGACAGGCGAAGTAAAGAAGGTCGGATATCTCGTCATTTGCGGCGACAAAGGCCTTGCCGGCGCTTATAACTCCAACGTGATGAAGCGTACCCTGCAGGAAATCTCCGGAAAAGATCGTTCTGCATACGCTTTATATGTCTGCGGGAAACAGGCGAAGAATTATCTGAAATTCCGCGGGTATGATCCCGATACCTATCATTTCGGCTTTTCTGATAAGCCGTCGGCTCAGTATTCCATCGATCTCTCCAAAGAGATGGTGGAATACTTCACAAAAGAAGAAGTCGATGAAGTTTATATTATTTATACCAAATTCATCACCGCCCTCCGCCAGCAGGTCCGGGTAGACCGGCTGCTCCCCATTGAAGCGCCGGCTGAGGGAAAAACGGAAGAAGCAGCAAAAGCGGCTGCCAGCGAATGGGAAAAAGAAAGACAGGATTTCCTCCGTATCGAGGAAGATCCCTATATTTTCCTTCCCAATGCGGCGGCAGTGCTTTCCAAACTGCTTCCTGAATATATACAAGTACAGGTTTATAATGCGATGCTGCAATCCGCGGCGTCCGAGCTGGGCAGCCGTATGGCGGCCATGTCCGCTGCCACTGACAACGCGACGGAAAGAATTGCCGACCTCAACCTTACGTACAACAAAGCGCGTCAGGCACAGGTCACCAATGAAATTTCCGAAATTGTCGGCGGTGCGGCAGCTCTCGAATAAACCGGCTTAATTTGATTAAGGAGGAATGCTTCTTCATGGCAAATGAACAGCAGGGACAGGTAGGCAAGGTCGTACAGGTCATGGGCGCTGTCGTCGATATCGCTTTTTCCGACGATCAGGAACTTCCTGCCATCTATAACGCAATTCATGTCAAAGATGAAGAAGGCACTGTTCCGGTAGATGTTATCTGTGAAACCATGCAGCACTTAGGTGACGGCGTAGTCCGCACCGTTGCGATGAGTTCCACCGATGGCATGGTACGCGGAATGAAAGCAGTAGATACCGGCCGTGCTATTGCAGCACCGGTCGGCGACGGATGCCTGGGACGTATTTTCAACGTACTCGGACAGACCGTCGACAATGACGATACAAAAGTACCGGCATCCGACTACTGGCCTATTCATCGTCCGGCACCGGCCTTTAAAGACCAGTCTCCGGCAACCGAAATTTTTGAAACCGGCATCAAAGTCGTCGATCTCATCGCTCCGTATGCAAAAGGCGGTAAGATCGGGCTCTTCGGCGGTGCAGGTGTAGGTAAGACCGTTCTTATCCAGGAATTGATCCATAACGTGGCGACAGAACACTCCGGCTGCTCCGTATTCTGCGGCGTCGGCGAACGTACCCGTGAAGGGAACGATCTCTGGGGAGAAATGAAAGACTCCGGCGTTCTTTCCAAAGTTGCGCTGGTATACGGCCAGATGAACGAACCTCCGGGAGCGCGTATGCGTGTAGCTCTCACCGGTTTGACCATGGCTGAATATTTCCGCGACAAACAGGGACAGGACGTCCTGCTCTTCGTAGACAATATTTTCCGTTTCGTACAGGCAGGTTCCGAAGTATCCGCGCTGCTCGGGCGTATGCCGTCCGCCGTAGGCTACCAGCCGACACTGGCTACCGATATCGGCGAACTGCAGGAACGCATCACTTCCACCAAAGACGGTTCCATCACATCCATCCAGGCCGTATACGTACCGGCCGATGACTTGACAGATCCGGCTCCGGCAGGCGTATTTACACACTTGGATGCTACCACTGTACTGAGCCGTTCCATCGCGGAACTGGGCATCTATCCGGCAGTAGACCCGCTGGACTCCACCAGCCGTATCCTTGACCCGAACGTTTTGGGTGAAGAGCATTACGAAGTGGCCCGCGGCGTACAGGCTATTCTGCAGCGCTACAAAGAACTACAGGATATCATCGCCATCCTGGGCATGGAAGAACTTTCCGATGATGACAAAGTCATCGTAGCCCGCGCAAGAAAGGTACAGAGATTCCTGTCTCAGCCCTTCTTCGTAGCTGAACAGTTTACGGGCTCCCCCGGCAGATACGTATCCCTGAAGGAAACCATCCGCGGCTTCAAGGAAATCCTTGCAGGCCAGCACGATGATATGCCTGAAGGCGCGTTCTACATGGTCGGCACAATTGATGAAGCGATCGAAAAGGCTGAAAAGATGAAGAAAGGGGAATAAGCCATGGCTGATACCCTTACGAATCCCATGCACGTGGAAGTCATCAGCCCCGACGGACCGATTTATCGAGAAACCGGCGTGGAAATGGTGGTGGCCCGTGCAGCAGACGGCGAATTTGCCGTCATGAAAAACCATCTGCCTCTGGCAGCCGCTCTTGAAATGTGCCCCGTGCGCATCATTAAAGGCGGAAAGGAACAAAAGGTGGCCGTATTTGGCGGTTTCCTGGAAATAAAGGACAATCAGGTAAATATCGTAGCCCCCCTGGCGGAGCTGGCGGACACCATCGATATTGCCCGTGCCCAAGCCGCGAAGAAACGTGCGGAAGACAGGCTCGCGTCCAAGAGCAAAGAGATTGATGTCGACCGTGCTAAACTCGCTCTCCAGCGTGCGCTGACACGGCTCAAAACGACAGGAACCCTTTGATCCCAACAAAAGAACCGATCCATACAAATAATGGGTCGGTTTTTATGTTGGGGGAAGACGGTAAGAAGATAAAAGCTATCAGCTGTGAGCTGTCAGCTGCAAACTGACTATTCTTTTACGATTTGAGTCATCATGGCGATTAAGTATCCTCAGCCGCGCTGCGTGCGCTACAGCTCCTTCCAACGGTCGACTCCATGATCCTTGTATAAGACGGACGTTAAGGCGTCATAATGAGGAGAACGTTAGTCGTCATCCTGAACGAATGTGAAGGATCTGTCACCATGGTGGGGAAAACCGTAAGGTGTCATCAGAGTAATAGATTCTTCGCTCTGTGTCATGTTGTGATTTTTCCTCATTCTCATACAGCATTCTTACTTCCGCTCTGAATGACGGGATACGGTAAGGCGTCGTCATTCAAAGCGCCAGCGAAGGATCTGCTACAATGTTGAGGAAAGGGATTCTGACGGGAAGAATAGGGATTGGGTAAGCCTCCTTGTTTATAAGGAGGTGGCCGGCGAAGCCGGACGGAGGATACTGGCTTGGGGGAATGACGCAAAAGAATAGAATGAAGATTCTTTTTCTGCCCCCGTTCTGAGTGATGACGGACAGTAAAGCGTCATCCGAAGTGAATGTGAAGGATCTGTCACCATGGTGAGGGAAACGTTAAGCGTCATCCTAAGCGGATGCGAAGGATCTGTGCCCGTGGTGAGGAAGCCGGTAAGAAGATAAAAGCTATCAGCTGTGAGCTGTCAGCTGCAAGCCATTAGCTGTGAGTTAAAAGCCGAAGCATATGATTTCCATTAGATGTCATACGAAACAGCAGCAAAGGATTTGCTGCTGTGTTAAGGAAAGGGATTCTAACGGGAAAAATAGGGATTGGGCAAGCCTCCTTATTTATAAGGAGGTGGCCGGCGGAGCCGGACGGAGGATACTGGCTTGGGGGAATGACGCAAAAGAATAGAATGAAGATTCTTTTTCTCCCCCCGTTCAGAATGATGAAGGACGTTAAGAAGATAAAAGCTATCAGCTGTGAGCTGTCAGCTGCAAGCTAACTATTCTTTTACGATTTAAATCATTACGACAAGCGAGTATTCTCAATCGCACTACGTGCGCCAGCAGCTCCTTCTGACGGCGGACGGTCAGGTATCACCCGGAGCGATGACGAAGGCTTGCTGTCGTGATGAAGAAGACCATAAAACGTCATCCTGAACGAATGTGAAGGATCTGCTGCCGTAGTGAGGAAGACGGTAAGACGCTATCAGGGTAATAGATTCTTCACTCCGTGTCACTGTCCCGTTTCCCGTCTTTCCCACAAGGCATTCTTGCCACCGTTCAGAATGACGATTTGGGGAAAGCACGTCACTAATAATGGGGAACGGAAAGCGTCATAATGACGGAGAACGAAAGGCGTCATTCTGAGCGCCAGCGAAGAATCTATGACCGTGGTGGGGAAAGCGGTAAGAAGATAAAAGCTATCAGCTGTCAGCTAAAAGTGTTGAATGACGGCGGACGGTCAGGTATCACCCGGAGCGATGACGAAGGCTCGCTGTCGTGATGAAGAAGACCATAAAACGTCATCCTGAACGAATGTGAAGAATCTGTACCCATGGTGGGGAAAGCGGTAAGATGCTATTCAACGTTAAAAAAACCGCTACCTATATAGGGAACGGTCTTTTGCTTTCAGTCGGGACAGGTAATAGCGGCGATTTTATCAATTGCGTAGTGGAGTTCACTCACGATTTCCGTGTCGGCGGCTTTGTAATACATTTCTTTTCCGTTGCGGCGGGATGTAATCAGTCCGCAGGCTTTCAGCAGACGCAGGTGGTGGGAAATGGCAGGACTGCTCATGTCCATGATGGCGGCAATATTGATGACGCATTCTTCCATGTGGCAGAGAATCCAGAAAATTTTCAGCCGCGTGGGATCGCTGAGCTGTTTTAGCAGGATGGATACATCATCGATTGTCTCTTGGGACGGCAGGCGGCTGATGATACGTTCTTCATCATTTCCATGGTGGTGCGGAAGTCCGCATTTATTTTTTGTCATATGGTATACCTCTTTAGAAATTATTTTTCTTACATTGTAACATACATGGGAAAATGGCAAGATAAATTTATCGGAAAAGAGTCTTGACAAAATGTAAAAGAAAAAATATAATATGATTAACGATTAAATAGTTATTTAAATGTAAAATAAAGGAGAAGAAAAATGAAAAAAAGTTACAAGATCGACGTGGACTGCGCTGCATGCGCACTGAAGATGGAAGATGCCGCCAAAGCAACGGCAGGCGTTAAAGACTGCGTAGTTAATTATATGCTGCTCAAGATGAATGTGGAATTTGAAGATGGGCAGGATCCGAAAGCCGTTATGCAGGAAGTGTACAAGAACTGCAAAAAGGTGGAGGATGACTGCGAGATTTTCCTGAAATAAAAATGGTTTGACAGGCTGTTGGGATATTGACCGGCAAGGGAAAAGAGGCTGAAATGAACAAGAAACAGAAAAGAAATTTAATGCGCATTATCGTGGCGGCAATCCTGATGATTGTTCTCCATTTTGCGCCGGTAAGCGGTATGGTACGGTTCGGGCTTTACTTAGTTCCTTACTTGATTATCGGGTATGATATTTTGTGGAAGGCCTTTAAAGGCGTGAAGAACCGGCAGCCTTTTGACGAAAGCCTTCTTATGGCAATTGCCACGCTGGGGGCGATTATCCTGGCTGTTTATGAAGACGGTGATTACACGGAAGCCATCGGCGTTATGCTTTTCTACCAGATCGGCGAATGGTTCCAGAGCTATGCCGTCGGCAAGAGCCGCAGAAATATCAGCGAGCTGATGGATATTCGTCCTGATTACGCAAATGTGGAAAGGGAAAATGGGCAGCTGGAGGCGGTCGATCCTGACGAAGTGGAAGTGGGGACGATCATCGTCGTGAAGCCCGGTGAAAAGATTCCGATCGACGGCGAAGTGGTGGAAGGCAGTTCTACACTGAATACCAGCGCCCTGACAGGGGAAAGCCTGCCCCGTGAAGTGGAATCGGGCGATGAAGTCATCAGCGGCTGCATCAATATCAATGGTCTTCTGAAAATTCGGACGACGAAAGAGTTTGGGGAATCGACGGTTTCTAAAATTCTTGATCTTGTGGAAAACGCCAGTTCCCGTAAATCAAAAGCGGAAGATTTTATTTCTAAATTTGCCCGTGTATACACTCCGGCCGTGGTAGCGGCGGCGATCGCTCTTGCCCTCGTTCCTCCGTTTGTCCGTATGGGATTCATGGGGGTGCCTGCTGACTGGGATGTGTGGATTTACAGGGCGCTTACGTTCCTCGTTATTTCCTGTCCCTGCGCGCTGGTTATCAGTATTCCCTTGAGTTTCTTCGCCGGCATCGGCGGCGCGAGTAAGGCGGGCGTCCTTGTGAAAGGATCGAACTATCTGGAAACGCTCTCCAAGGTTAAGACGGTGGTTTTTGATAAGACCGGGACTTTGACCAAAGGGGTGTTCCAGGTGACTGCCGCCCATCCGCAGGAAATGAGCGAAAAAGAACTGCTCCATCTGGCAGCCCATGTAGAACGGTACTCCACGCATCCTATCGCGGCTTCTCTCCGCGCAGCGTATCCTAACGAATCGGACAGTTGCCGTGTGGAAGCAGTAGAGGAAATAGCCGGGGAGGGGATCCGTGCCCATGTAAACGGCAATGTAGTATGTGTGGGAAATTCCAAAATGATGGAAGCCGTAGGCGCCGAATGGTATGACTGCCATCGTCATGCTGCGGGTACGGTCATCCATGTGTCCATCAATGGAAGATATGCAGGTCATGTGATTATTTCCGATGTGGTGAAAGAAACATCAAAAGCGGCCATTGCCGCTCTGAAATCGGTGGGTGTCGCCAGGACGGTCATGCTCACAGGTGATGCGAAAGAAGTCGCTGACGCTGTAGCAAAGGAACTTGGCATCGACCAGGTACGCAGCGAGCTCCTGCCGGCTGATAAGGTGCAGAACGTGGAAGAGCTCCTTATGGAGAATAAAGGAAATGGAAATCTTGCCTTTGTCGGTGACGGTATCAATGATGCTCCCGTGCTCACCCGTGCGGACATCGGTATTGCCATGGGCGCGATGGGATCTGACGCGGCAATCGAAGCGGCGGATGTGGTTCTTATGGATGATGATCCCATGAAGATTTCCCGGGCGATCCGGATTTCCCGTAAATGTTTGGCCATCGTCAACCAGAATACATGGTTCTCTATCGGTATTAAGCTGGTTGTGCTCCTCCTGGGAGCGGTCGGCATCGCCAATATGTGGTTTGCCATCTTTGCCGATGTAGGCGTCATGATTCTTGCCGTACTGAATGCTATGCGTGCTCTCTTCGCAGGACGGACCGCATAAAAAGAAAGTGGATCTTGTGAAATAATAAACAATAATAATGAGAACAAATAATAACATCGACCGTGGAGGTTTCCCTGCCCCGCGGTTTTTGCATGGAAAGCAGAATGGAATCGTATGAGAATAGTTAGCTTGCAGCTGACAGCTCACAGCTGATAGCTTTTATCTTCTTACCATTTTCCTCACCACGGTAATAGATCCTTCACATTCGTTCAGGATGACGCTTAACGTTCCCCTCACCACACCTTCACGTTCGCTTCGGATAACGCCTTTCATTCCCTGTCATTATGATGCTTTCCGTTCCCCATTGTTAGTGACGTGCTTTCCCAAAATCGTCATTCTGAACGGTGGCAAGAAGGCCTTGTGAGAAAGATGAGAAACGGCAGCGTGGCACGGAGTGAAGAATCTATTATTCGGATGACGATTAACGTTCCCCTCTCATTATGACAGCAGACTTTGCACGGCTCAGAACGCTTTACCATTCCCCGTTTGTATTCCGCGGAAATGCAATAAAAAAGAACCGAAGTGAATCGGTTCCTGATGGACATAAGTCAGACGGTATCCAGATTTTTCAAAATTTTTCCAAGAACACCCTGGAAGATTTTCATGTCCGTATCCGATACGCCCTGGTAGAAACGTCTGTCCAAGGCGATGGCTTCTTTGCGGCTGACTTCTTCCACTTCTTTTGCCCGGTCGGTGAGGAAGAGGCGGTATTTCCTTGCATCTTCTTCTACCCGCTCTTTGCGTATGAGGCCCTTTTTAATCATGGTCCGTACCATGACGGTGATCGTGGGGTTGGTCAGGTGGAGGTGGTCTTCCAGTACCTTCTGGGTGACCACTTCCTTTTTATGTGTGGACAGGTAGGCGATGATAAGCGCCTGGCGGGCGGTGAGCCCATATTTCTTCATGATGGAAGACTGTTTCAGGAGCATCCGCTTATGGGCCTGTCCCAAGTTATACGTCAGCCCCATCTGATCGCTTTTCTTTAGGTCGTCAGGGTGTAAATGGATTTGTTTTTTCATAGATACCACCTGTCTGTTTATACAAAACTCACATACGATTTATAAAGAAAATAAAAAGGTACACGAGTGGAAATCACAATAAGGTTCAATTGACCGCGCAATTGTTACGGCTGCCCGGAGGTTCCCTCAACCGCAAGGGGAATCACGGTGTCATCGCGGGGATTCTTTCGGGGTTCTGTTATAATCCATCGGTCCCGACTGTCGATTTCCCCGATCAGGATCCGTTCTCCCGCATGAATGCGGAACAGGATATGGCCGTCTGTATCAATGCGCTCTACGGAAAAATGATTACTTGAGACGGTATATGTGTTTTTCCAGACGATACTCATGTTTTGACGGATTATAATCGTCATCCTGCCGTCTTTATATTCTTTTTCAAACGCGGTAAGCCGGCCGAACCCGTCATTGAAAAATACGGTAGACGCTTCATCGGCGCCGTCATCGGCGGAATAAAAAGAAGAATATAAGATTTGATTATCCATACCGGAAACGCTGTTATGGATAATAACGGCTGTCCCTTTTGCGGTATTGGCAAACGCGGTGCAAGGCAACAGAACCGCCACTGTAAAAATGATCGGTAAATATGACCGGACAGACATGAAAAGTCCTTTCTGTAATCGGCTTTCTGATTTTGTACTGCTGCATACTAAGCTGCATGGAGTCATAAAGTTAATATGCCATCATTATTTTACCATGTTTTTCATGAAAAATGGATAGCCTGCATTGTATTTTTATATAGAGGCTAAAGAATTTTTCTTATCCCCGTTATAAAAAAGAAACCGACCGGCGTTTGACTTTTATGGTACCGCCGTAAAATTGTAATATTTCAATCCGATTGGTATACTAAAAGAAATATAGAGAAATTCAGTGGGGAGCAATATGAAAATTTTGGTCAGTGCCTGTCTGCTGGGAGAAAAGTGCAAGTACGACGGCGGAAGCAATTTCAATGAAACGGTGGCGGCGTTTTGCAGGGGGAAGGAGGTTATTGCCGTCTGCCCTGAAATTTCTTCCGGTATGGGAAGTCCGCGGGTGCCTGCGGAAATCGTTAACGGAAAAGTAACCGATAGAAATGGGAAAGACGTGGATGAAATCTACCGCGGCGGTGTGGAAAAGGTCATGGAGGAGATTAAAGGTGAAGAAATTGAATTAGCGGTTTTAAAAGCACGGAGCCCTACATGCGGTGTCCGTGAAATTTATGACGGCACATTTACGGGAACGAAAATCAAGGGCGCCGGTATTTTTGCTGAAGCGCTTATGGAAAAAGGAATTTCCGTGATGGATGAAGAGGAACTGGAGACAAATTTCTTTTTGAAACATAAGGAGGAACTATGAAAAAATTATTGGCAATCACTGCATTATCAGCGGCGCTTTTTTTCGGGCAGACTGCTGCGGCGGAAGAAAAAGCGGCAGAGGAAGTAAAACCGTCCCATGTGGAAATGGTCCTTGTCCTTGATGAAAGCGGCTCCATGAGTAATTTGACCAATGATACGATTGGCGGTTTCAATTCCATGATTGAAAAAGAAAAGAAACTGGACGTGGACGCCCATGTGACGACCGTTCTTTTTAATGATCAGTATAAGATGCTTTATAACCGGCGGGAACTCAAGGATGTCAGAAAAATGACGGATAAGGATTACACGCCTGGCGGCATGACGGCGCTTTTGGATGCTGTGGGGCGTACGATCCACAAGATGGATATGGTGTCGGGAATTCACCGCAAAGATAAAGGAAATAAAGTTCTTTTCGTTATCATTACCGATGGAGAGGAAAATGACAGCAGAGAATATACTTATGCCGATGTGAAGAAGCTCATTAAGGACCGGCAGGAAAATGCGGGCTGGGAATTTATTTTCCTCGGCGCGAATATCGATGCCGTGGCGGCAGCGGAAAACCTGGGGATCGACAGAGACCGCGCGGTCAAATATAAAAATACGGGCAGCGGCGTCCGCGCCAACTTCAAGGCAGTGGCAGAACTGTCGGACTCTCTTGCGAAGTCGGGGAGGGTGTCGGATGAATGGAAAGAAACGGTAGAAAAAGATGAAGACGATGCAGCCGATAAACAGTCTGCAGCCGTCACACTGCATCGCCGGTAAAAGAATCTTATAAAGGAATTACATAATGAAAAAGACTTCCCCGTCAAAAGGAAAGTCTTTTTCATTTTTGCTGTCATTTGGGCAGAAATGGAAATTCACTGCGCCGGGGTGTTCTCAAAAATGGTCATTTTTGTCTATGCAGGCAAAAAAAGAGCCTTTACAGGCTCTTAATTCTTTTCAGTTACCGAAAGGATCTTTTCCTTCGCCGCATTCTTCCGGTGTCTTGCAGTATTTAATCTGCTGGCAGATGCATTTATCTTTCAGCTTGTACAGTTCCGGCATGAAGTCCATGATCCGGTTGAACGTATTATCGTTGATGGAATACTTCGTCCAAAGGCCTTCCCTTCTGGCATCAACGACGCCTGCTTCAATGAGAATCTTCATATGGTAGCTCAGTGTAGACTGGGACAGGGTGAAATTCGAGAGAATATCACAGGCGGACATTTCCTTGCAGGAAAGCATATCAATGACGCGGAGACGCGTTTCGTCAGACAGCGCTTTGAAAATGGTGGCAAATTCTTTGTAACTCGGTTCGTAATCCATACAATCCTCTTTTCCGTAGAAATCTTTCAAAAAGGTTTCCAAACAGTTCTATCGATACATTTAAATATGTAGCCATTGTAAATGATATAAAAAGCGTTGTCAATAAATAGAAGCACATGTATTCAAAAATTTCATGATAAACAGGGATAAAATGCGTTTAAGGAATGGACGGCCGGTTAAATATGCATAAAATTATTTCATTATAAAAGGAAGAAAAACAATTTGTTAAAAAATATATTTTCAGAAAAGGGTCATCCCGTCGTACAGCTCTTATGGCTTCGCTTTTTCCAGTATTTTTAATGCCCATTCAGCGGCGTTTTTAAAATCCGTTTCATTCGGGTGTTTTTCCGCTTCCTGTAACCGTGCCAGGCGTTCCGGTGTCATGGGGTGGACTTTTTCCGCGTGGTCATTCCGTTTTCCGATGTGGAAGGAGTGGACGCGGCCCTGTGACATAAAGCCGCCTAAAAATATATTATCTTTTGCCAACAGCTCCGCTGAACTTTTCAGGTAGCTCATTGCTGCAGGAGAGTCGGGATAGGTGCCTGCCGTGCCGTAGAGGGCTACTTTCTTTCCGTGGAGGGAAGAGAGGACATTTCTTGATGGCATGTCGGCGCCCTGGCGATAACCCCAGAAGCCTACGTAAATCAAATCATAACCGGAAAGATCTTTCGGCTGACGGCCGGATTCAAAAATTTCCTTTTCACAGGGAAGAGCTTCATAAATCGCTTCTCCCACGGCTTTCGTATTTCCTGTGCGAGATGACCAAAGTACGAGTGCTTTCATGATACCTCCTCGACAATCGATTAACTTATATATTTAAATCTTCCTATTTATACTAACCGATGCAGACATTTCCGTAAAGACAGCAGTTTGACAGCAGGCGTATTTCTTCATAAGATGAAATACGGAAATATTTGCAGACCGGAGGAGGCGAGGGAATGAGGCGGTGGATCATGCACGTGGATATGGATGCTTTTTATGCGTCTGTAGAACAGCGGGATCATCCGGAATGGCGGGGGAAACCGGTCATTGTGGGCGGCAGTTCCCGCCGCGGCGTGGTGGCGACTGCATCCTATGAGGCCCGCGCGTTCGGCGTCCATTCCGCCATGCCCGCGGTAAAAGCGAAAGAGCTTTGCCCTGACGCCATTTTTACAGCGCCCCGCTTTGAGGTGTACAAAGCCGTTTCAGCTGAAATTCATGAGATCATGCTGCATTATGCGGTGGAAATCGAGCCGCTTTCTTTAGATGAAGCTTTTATGGATATTTCAGGTCTTTGCGGAAAGTATGAAACTCTGGGGGCGGTAGGCCGTGCCATCAAGGCGGAAATAAAAGAAAAAACGGGGCTTGTGGCATCGGCAGGCATCGCGCCCAATAAATTCCTGGCAAAGCTGGCAAGCGATCTGGATAAGCCTGACGGTCTCCGTATTATCCCTTACGGAAAAGAAAAGGAAATCCTTGCGCCCCTTCCCGTGCGCCGTCTGTGGGGTGTAGGACATGTGACGGAAAGGAAATTGCGGAATGCGGGGTTTTTGACAATCGGAGATATACAAAAAGCGCCCTTCGCAAAACTGGCTTCTGTTTTGGGGAATCAGGCGTCGCTCATACAAAGGCTGTCTTTCGGCGTGGATGACCGTGCCGTAGAGGCGTCACGGCGGATTAAGTCCATCGGCGACGAGTCGACTTACGAAAAGGATTTGACGGAATCTGCAGACATTGACCGGCAGATCGCCATCCACAGCGATGTGGTGGCAAAGCGGCTCCGCAGGCACAAGCTGGCGGGACGGACGATTTCCCTTAAGGTACGGTTTGCTTCATTCCGTACAGTGACGCGTTCCCTCTCTCTGGAAGAGGGGACAGATTTGCAGGAGGAAATATATGCCGCCGCGCTGGAACTCGAAAAACGGATTTACATGAATGAGGGGGTGCGCCTGATCGGGGTGACGGCATCCAACCTGGCACCGCCGCTGGAAACGGTGGATCTTTTTTCGACTGTGAGGGAAAAGCAGGTCAAAGCGGCAGCAGTGATGGACGCCATACAGGAAAAATTCGGGGAGCATGCTTTGCGGAAAGGCTTCTGGCTGGAGGAAGAAAAAAGGAAAGAGATGGAAAAGAAAGAAAACAAGGAAGCGCCCGAAGAAGAGTAAGAGCTCCTTCATAACGGATGAGTTTTACAACAGACACAGATACATGTCACAGGAGGTTAGCATGGTCAACGAAAAAAGAATGAGAGAAACGTTTGAAGAATTGGTACGCATTTATGCGCCCAGTAAAGGGGAACGGGAAGTGTGCGACCTTTTGAAAAAGAAATTGAAAGCGCTGGGGGCCTCGGAAATCATCGAGGACAATAACGGTTCCGTAGAAGGGGGGGACAGCGGCAACCTGATTGCCGTTTTTCCTGCAAATGCGGAAGGACTTCCGTCAGTGGCGCTCACGGCACACATGGACTGCGTGGAATGCTGCCGGGGGATTCATCCTGTTCTTGAGGGAGGCGTGTACCGTTCCCGCAGCGAAACCATTCTCGGGAGCGATGACAAAGCGGGCGTGGCGGCTATTTTGGAAGGACTCGCGCTGATGAAGGAAAATTTCATTCCTCACGGGAAGGTTACCGCCATCTTTACGGTACAGGAGGAAATCGGACTTGTCGGTTCAAAGAATATAGAGGAAAAATATCTGCAGGATATTGATTTCGGCTATACGTTTGACGCGGACGGAGAAGCAGGGCATGTTTTCACCGCAGGGCCGTCGCATTACGCGATGAAATTCACATTTCACGGAAAAGCAGCCCATGCCGGCATGGAACCGGAAAAGGGATTGAATGCCATCGCCATGGCGGCAAAAGCCATTGCTTCGTGCCCATCGGGACGGATTGATGAAGAGACAACCTGCAATATCGGGACGATTACCGGTGGGCGCGCGACGAATATAATTCCCGAACTTTGTGTGGTGGAAGCGGAAGCACGGAGCCGTGACGAAGGAAAACTGGAAAAGCTGGTCGGTGAAATGGTGGCCGCTTTTGAGAATGCCGCCGGGACATTTCCTTCCGGCACACTGGAAATAGAAAAAGTAAAAGAATACGACGCGTTCCGTATCGAAGAAACCGCGCCGCTCATGAATTTATTCCGCATGGCCTGCAAAGAAGCGGGATTTGCTGTAAAAACAGCGCCCTGCGGAGGAGGAAGCGATGCGAACTTTTTCTGTGTGAAAGGATTTCCTTCCGTCCTGGTCGGCGTGGGAATGACGGATTTCCATACCAATCGTGAAAGCCTGAAGGAAAAAGATTTATATGATGCAGGGGAACTGGTATATCGCCTTTTAGAAGCAGAAAGTCATTTTGCGGGAGAATCGGCAGAAGATATGATAGATCCGGCTCATGAAGGGAGAATGGGGAATGAATACAGAAAATAAAATGAAACAGATTGTCATCATAGCAGGGGTGGTTATTATATTTCTTTTGGCGGCGCCCTATCTTTACAAGGTGCTGCTGTATGGAACGGGGTGGGTGATATGGGGCTTCATGGCGTATTTTGTCGGTGGGGTTCCATTGAGTGACATACTGAGTTGGTGGCATATTTTTCTGGAGTGATATGTTGGACCGGCGGTATATCTGAAACGGAGGAGCAGATGAATCTCATAGAAAAAATAAAGGCAATAGAGATATATGTATGCGAAAATTTTGAAGAACTGGGGCTGGATGATCCTGTAGAGGAAGAATATTTTTCTGCTTATGAAGAAATAAAAGGCGCTTCGGACAAGGAGCTTCAAACCTTTGAAGAAGACTATGGAGTTTCTCTGCCTGAAGACTGGAAAAAGCTTTACCGCTATAAGAACGGCAGCGGTTTTTTCAGCATGCTGCCCTGCGTATTGGGAAAAGGAGAGTATGCATTTTCCCTCTTGTCTTTAGAACAGATAAGGCGTGTAAAGGGATACTTTCAGAACAGGGATGCACTGCTGACGGATTTTCCTGATTATTTTTCCAAAGAAGATATAGGGCGGATGGCAGATGAAAAATTGCGGCCTTATTTATTTCACACGAAATGGTTTCCCTTTGCGGAGTATTGTGACAGCTGCTACCTGATGCTGGACTTTGCGCCCGGAAAGGCAGGGAAAGAGGGGCAGATTCTCTGCTATGTGCATGATCCGGACAGTGTAACTTATGCGGCGGAAAATATAACAGACGTGGTGGGCAGCATAATCAAAGATAATCATATAGTAAAGAGAGACCGGCAATGAGAGGAGCTTTGTCAGAATGGACAGTATGGAATGGTTTCTGGGAAGCGTCGCTGTATTGACTGCTGTCCTTCTTGTTGGTCTGGATACAGTACGCTCCCTGCAAAGATATCGGGTGAGACTCGGACGGCTTCTGAAAAATCTGACATTGACAGAACGGATAGAGATTGATTTGGGAGCATGGCTTGCCGTTACGGTTATTCTCGGTATGAATACATGGTATTTTAATGAGTCTGATGTGGGCATGATGGCAGCTCTCCTTCTGGCGTATATTGTCTGTGGTGTAATTAACAGTGTGCCTTTGGGATGGTGGATTCTGTGGAAAGCCCGGCAGTCTGAGCGCCTTGATTCCGGAATTGTGCCCGAATTGCGAAGAACCTTTTGCTATTTTTCCATTATTCTGTCCATAGGGGCTACGACCGCTGTTGCTGCAGGAATGGCTGCGGCCAGTCTGATTTTTGTAAGATGGATGGCCGGGCGGTAAAGGAAAAGCCTTTACATGTCCCTTGTCGCGGCAGTGTTGCCGGTGTGCTTGTTTTGTGGACAGAGGATTCGTTTGTGGAAGAGGGGATGCGGAAGGATCCGGCGAATTAAAAGAAGGGGAGAGAGATGTTTTCAAGCGTACCGGCGGAAATTTTGGGATTGGTGGCGGGATGGGGATTTCTTCTCATCGTGGCAGCTTTTTGCTTTCCTATACGTTCGTCTTATCAGAAACCGATAGGGAAGGGGAAAATCGTAACGGCGGCTGCAGTTTCTTCTATTGTTCTCGTGTTGGGGATAGGAGCACTTTCTAATCTGTTTCTGTCATGGGAGAAAGCGGGGCCGTCATTTCTTTTGTGGCTCACAGGAATTGCAGTACTTGAGATAGGTTTATTGCTTGCTTTTACTTACAGAAAAACACGGAGGTGGCGTAAACAAAATCCTTTATATGCTGTCGTCAAGATGGAATACCGCTATGGGTTGTGGAAAGAGCGGGGCGTCATGCTCCTTTCCATAAACCGGGTTCCCGTTCAATATTCCAATGATGCGGTTGTTGCGGGAAGGACAGCATATATCCGCGCGGGGGAACACACTCTGGAACTGGCGGGATATACAGCAAGGCATGGCTATAAACGGCCTTCATTTCCTGTGGAGGAGGGGCGGTGTGAAAAGACCGTTGCACTGAAAGCCGGCCGACACTATCAAATTATATTTGACAGGAAACGTAAGATATTCAATATTAATGAGGGAAAATGACAATCATACGGATAGGTGCATTCTGTCTGTCAGCGTTATTTTCAGGAGGATTCAATGAAAAAACGGCCTGATTTTGAGACATTGGCCTCTTATGAAGAGTTTAAAAAATATTATTGGTACCGTAAAGAACTATCCGGTATATGCAGAAGGCTCGGGATCGAATACAGGGGAACCAAACAGGAACTGAATCATCATATAGAAGAGTACTTTTGCGGAAAATTGGCGGAAAGGAAAGATGTACCGCGCCTTTCTAAAAAAGTATCTGATATAGAATTACATACGCCGCTTTTGGACTGCGGTTTTTCCTTTAACGCTTTTTTCAGAGAGTATTTTGCGAAACAGACAGGAACCAGGCCTTTTAAATTCACGGCGGATATGGCGGCGGCATGGCGGAAAGTAAAGAAGGAAGAAGACAGATTGTTTACCATGCAGGATATGCTGGATGTATACCGGGGGAAATCGGACTATGCAAAGTATGACGCATCGGTTTGTGAGTGGAACCGATTTGTAAAAGATTTCTTCCGGGATAAAAGGAACACGGGATTTCGTTATCCGCTGCGGATGGCGGCTGCCCTATGGCAGGCAGTGAAAGAATCTGACCTACCGAAAGTATATTCTTCTGATTTAAGAGAAAGGTATAAAATGCTTTTGGCAAAGAAGGAGAAAAGCTTCTCCAATTTTAAAACATCCAAGGAGAATAAAGGTCATGAGTAATTCCATATCTCTGCCGTTCCTGATCATAGCAACGGGGACCATACTCTTTGTGTATATGAGTGTGGTGATCATGGAGCTCCGCTCTGCTTATGAAGAGAGTTTCTGGAAGCAGGCGCTGAAAATAGGAGGCATCATTTTCACCTTGATAACCCTGCTCTTTTTGGGATTGGATTTTGTGCTGACCCGGTTTCGGGAAAAAGCATTTTTACTGGCGCCTGGCATGCCTATATTGGGTATCATCCTTGTGTACATGAGAAGTATTGTGCTGGCATGGCGGTGGCGGAAAAGGAATCCGTCTCATGCCCTTATCCGGATGAAAAGACGCGGCGGTTTCCTGAAAGCCGTCGGCGCCGTAATCCTTTCTGTAGACGGCGTGCCGATTCAAAAATCGAAAGCGGCTGTTGTGGTCGGAAAGAGCGTATATATTCTTCCCGGGGAGCACAGGCTGGAAATGGCGGGATATACCTTGCGGCACCAGCTGTCGAATATACCGTCTTTTCCAAATAAGGGAAAGCAGCAGGAACGGACGGTCCGATTTACCGGCGGCAGGCGCTATATACTCCGCTATGAACCGGCGGGCAGAAAGCTTGAAATAAGTGATAACGGGCCGATCTGATTTATACCGCTGCCGTTATGTTTATGTTATAATCAAAAACCAGAGGGGAATTATCCCGCTGAATAAAATCATGGGATTGTCATAGAAATCATTTTGAAAACGTTATAGGTGTACAGGAGGAAAAACATGATATCTGTATTTGATACGCAGCCCGTCATTCTGGAAGAAAAAGACGGACATGTACTGACGGTCAGCAGAAACGGTCTGCTGTATAAAGACAGCAATGGGGAAGTTTTAAAAGATGTGGACTTTGAAGACGTAAATGGGATTCTGCCTTTACGTTACCTGAATTCGAACATCAGTTATAACCTTATTTTCCGCGGCCGGAACTGGAAAAATATGGCTTCTGAGCTGGATACGGATCGGTACAATACCTCTGGCGGCCATAATATACGGGAGACCAAAGCCATTATTACCGCTTTTGCCCGTCATAAGCTGACTGATGATTTTCCGGACAATCTGGACACACTGGACTTGCCGCTGGATTATTCTTACTTTAAAAAGAGGGAAACCCGCCTGTCCGGAGGGGTGATTACAAATGGGAAAAAGGAAATCCCCATCCATGATATCCGCCGGGTCAAATGCATTACAAACGGTACGATCAGCAATCTGTGCATCTATACTACGGATAAAGGAAGATTTTTCTTTGACATGCCGAAGATGACCGTTACCCTGAACGCTTTGACCGTTCCTTTGCTGGAAGCCGTCATGACCAGAAATACAGGGCATGGAATTGATTTCTCACGGGGTGACGGTTTCGGGCAGAGCACTTCGGAATTTGTCATCATCCGTTATCTGGATTCCGGGTACTTCCTCCATAAGGACGGCACGGCGCATGAGGAGTGGCAGAAGACTGCCTGCGACCGCACTGCCGGTTATGGGTACGATTTGAAAATGCTGCTCCAAGAATGAATAAAATGATGACATATAAAGAGAGTCTGCAAGGCGCGGCTCTCTTTTTTGCCTGGAGCCGTTTTGCGGGATCGGCCTAAGAAATGAAGGTTCGTTTCTTTTTTTGTGTCCGGACGACGGCGGCCGAAGGAGGAAAAAGCATGGCGGATGCGTATGATGAAATGGAAAGATTAATGAAAAAGTATGAAGCGCTGGCGCAAAGCGATCTTCCTGCCGCTCTGGAAAAAATGATTGATTTGTATTTTGATGAAACATATGAAAATACGTTCAATTATGATGTATATGACGGTATCGAATTATGGCTGCAGGAAAATGCGGACGGCAGGCTGCTGGCATCTGTCCGGAAATACAAAGGCGCGCCGGGGTATGCCAGGCTGGCGGAGACAATCCGCATGGGTATGAAAGGTTAGCCCTCTGCGTAAAGGATTCCCTTGGTATCTGTTTTTGATTCAGGGAACGGCCGGATATTTCCGAGGCCTTGTTTACAGAAGTAAATTATCTTGTGATTTGAGGCATTATATGGATGAATTGTTTGAACGCTTGGTTTTCATTTTTGGTTTTCTGTATATTTTTAAATGGATGCTGGATTTCTTAGTGAAGAAATTTCATTTGCACACCGGAATCTTTACCATAGAAGGAAATCAGCTGGTTGTCCGTGCGTTATTTTCTGTCAGGTATGAAAAGGATAAGATAGCAACGATCATTTTTTCCTGCATGCACAGCTGGCGCATTCCATGGGCTCATGCAGGAAAGATGTTGATTATCATGAAAGACGGGACAAGAAGCGGACCGTTCCAGTTTGACAGCGGATCCCGCACCGGAGAATTCTGCCCGATCCTCGATTCCGGAGAAGATATCGAGCGGACCATAGCGTATTTACGGGAGGAGTTAAAAAGACATGGTATTTCTTCTGTCTATAGGAAATAACGGAAGGCAGAAAAAAGTGGCAAAACGGGCTGAAGAGACAGCAGAAGATGTTTATCAGCGGGGTATGAAATGATGGAAACGGTATTATTGGCTTTTATGCTGATAGCGGCTGTCTGTATAGGAGCCGCGACGTATAATTTAATGAAAATCTCCTCTCTTCCTGCGCGGGAACGGTATAAAGTTCTCCGCTTCAAAGGAGACAGCCTGACCATAGGATACGGACTGTTTGCTCATACATATAAGCTAAATGAAATTTTAGAAGTACAATTTGTAAAATTTCCTATAAGAGGCCGTTGGAGTCTGGGCGGCTATGTGGGTGAATTACGGGTTATTAAAATGAATGGTCATCGGTGCCGGTGGATTTCTTTTGATGGCAGCGTGTACTATGGACATATAGTTTGGATTACCAATGAACACATCATTGATTTATCCACGGATTTACTGATGAAAGAGCTTCGGCAGCATGGGGTCCAATGCTTTAAGGAACGGAATTGGTGTTCCTGAGCTGCACTTGTGCGGATGCATGGAAGTACAGGATTTGATAAAAGAACCGTGAGATATGCTTCTGAAAACTTGTGATGACGTAAGGGCGGTGTGTAGATGATGGACATTAAACGACTCTTTCAAATTCCTTTGATTTTTTTGCTGATTCCCCTGTTCTTTCTGGTTATGTTAATTAAAATATATATACTTCAATATATAATCATGAACCGCATTGCCGTTTGGGGAGGCTCTTTCTGGATGGTACTGTTTCTCTTTTGCCTGCCTGCGTTGGAAGTACTCCCCGTGTGGAAGATTATTGTGTACCATTACGGTTGGAAAGTCCGGGAAAAACTCATCTCTTCGTCTTACAGCAGGGGAGATATCCTGGTGCTCTATCAAGCCATAAAAAGTTGGGATACAGCCTATCTGGGCGGAGCGCTTCTGGATGCAGCCATAACGGCAGTTGAAGCCGTGTGTTTCCTGGCGACACCTTTGTTTCTTTTCCTGCCCTGGGTTCTGTATGGTGTGATTGCGAAATGGTTTGGACTGCCTGCCGTTATTTCTTTCTAAAGGATTATAAGAGGACGAATGTAATATTCATAGTCCCTTGAAGTTTTATACTGCTTCTGATGCGCGTTCCAATCCTGACGGTCAGCTCACTGTCCATAACAGAACCGGAAAAATCTTTGAGCGTGTGAAGAAACGCCATGGTAAGATTTTTGACGCAAATGATGAAATCAAACGCAGTCCGTGCAGCTTGGCGTTGGGACAGCATTACTATACGTTGTAATGACCATCTGTGTGTTCAGGGCATTAGACTCGTTCTTTATGCTATACGATACGAAAGCAGCAATAGAAAAAATTTTCTTTGATGGAAAATGGCTTCAAAGAGGAAAAAAGAGCCTTACAAATCCCGTTTTTAGTGATGGATAAATTGAGATTTAAATAATAAATAAAATGAAATGATAAGTGAGAAAGGGTAAATTATGGGAGTAGATCATTTACAGGATGAACCAAAACTTATCTTGACATATCCTCATAAGTCTACATTTAATAGGATAGGCTTTTCATCCATGGTATCTTTATCTTTTATTGTTCTGTGGATACTGAATCATCTTATGAGTTATAATACTGATTTTTCAGATAAAATTATTATGGCAATAGTACTGGTTGGCGCTCCGCTCCTTGTATGGTTTATGGGATATTATCTCTTCATAAATGGAGTGAAATTAGAAATTTACGAAAATAATATCGTTAAATATTATACTTATGGAAGCAGAGGGCGGAGTGTATTGCATTTTAAATTTAAACTCGAAGATATAGAACAAATAAAATTTAAAAAGCGCCCGTTTAATTGTCTAAAGCTGACCATCAAAGTTCGGAATCCTGTTTTTTATGGGTTTCATGAGAAGAAACTAAATAAGTTAATGAGTGTAAATCTCATTGCGGATAGAAAAGAATCGGAATTTTTTATGCAACAGATGGAACAATTCCAAAGACAACAAAGAAGAATGATTGAACGATAAAAGTCCGCTGGAGAATAATTGATATGGGTTAAGAAAAGCACTTCCAATTAATTGATGAATAGTCAAGAAATAATACTCCTGATACAAGGAGAACCTATTCAAAAACGGGGAGCCCAAGTGGAAATTGTTGATGGCCTTTTCAAAACCTTCGCACATCTGCACTTCGTCAATAAATATAGTTCGTTTTTTCCGCTTGATATGCCTTTTCAACATACTCATTCAGCTTGTGATACTCCAGCAGCGGTTCGTATTTACTCAGGCTGTAATTGACGTGTATAATGTTAGCAGTCGTATCCGCCTGCCGGACATACTCCATAAATGCTTCCAGCAGCTTTGACTTTCCGCTGCGCCGCACTCCGGTAATGACCTTGATATCCGCTGTTTCCATTACGTCGTTCAGTTTATCAAGATAAAAAATTCGCTCAATCAGTTTCATAGCATTCTCCTCCGTCGCCAGAAGCATATCTATTTCGCAAAATCAATTTAATATAAAAAATCGCGAAATAGATATGTTGATTAGAAAATTGATTATAATACCCGGTTGTTATATGAGTGAAATCATCTGAATAGGGATTTGAGAGAGGAACATGAAATACTTATTTTGTTTATTGATACCGGCAGGACTGTTCCTGTTGATTATAAGCATCAAATATGTTATTCGTTTTGCTAAGTCTGAAATGATTTACGAAATGCCTTATAGCAACGAAACGGGTACATTTACTCTTGCTGCAAGGGGGAAATATGGCTTATGGATCAGTGGAAAAAAGTTTAAAAAAGCGCCGCTCGGAGAATTTGGACTGACCCTTGTCAACCGGGATACGGGACAATCCGTTCCCCTGTGTGCTCCTCTTTTGCGTACCGCTGTGACCGGGCTCAGCAAGTCCAGGCTGAAATTGTATTCCTTTCAGGCGGAAGCCGGCACATATACGGTTTCCTTGAATGATGAAGTGCGTATCAGAGATAAAGCATGCGCGTTTCTTGTGAATGCCGTAACTAAGCGACCCGTAGATTACAGTTTGTTTTCTGTTCAGGTGTACCGTCATACATCCGGTATGGTTTTATCCCTGTGTATACTGGGGATTATATTCGGCGCCGTCATAATGGTTTCGGGAGCTATTCTCCCGGCTGTTTTATAGAAGGATCAGGGGATTCTGTGCGTAGAGAATATCTGCGTATGTAACATAAAAGGTGGGGCAGATGAAATTTTTAAAACCGATAGTCATTTTATTCCTGCTGTTCAGTACCGTTTTATCCGGCGGCTGTGGTCATACAAAAGAAGATCAAGAAAGGATCATCCGGTATTTGGATAACAGATTTGGAAAGGATACATATACAATTAAGCAGGATGAGAGTTATTATCGCTGGTTTGTGACATTGAACCAATATCCGGATCTTACTGTTTACTATACGGTATCCCGTGATCCTCTTTCCATGACATCACCTTCTATAACGACAAATTTTGATAAGGTTTTCAGTGAGCATGCAGTTGAAGAATACAAAAAAATGCATGCACTTGGTGATGATGATCTTGTTTTTGATGATTCCATTGATTTCGTATATCACACAAAAGTTAAATCCCTTGAAGAATTGAAAGTGCCTTATGACAGGGCGATGGGATTTATTGCCTTTGTTTCTGAAAAATATCCGGTTCTTATTGATGAAGGGTTATTGAATATACGAATGGATATTACCGGTATCCGTTTGAAAGGTGCAGATGATGACGATACCCTGATATTTCAACACATATCCAAAGCAAAAAAAGACGGTCTCAGCATTGTGTCATACGAAGAAATTTGTCAGGAATTAGCGCCGAAGCTAAAAACGCATGCGGATAATCCGGACGGTTTTACATTTCACGCAGATATAGGGAAATCATTTATTTTGGGCAGCGATACTTTTGGTGACTGCTTTCACAAAAACCTTATGTTAAAGAACGGCACGCCTGAAGAATTGGACAATATCATCTTGCAGCCCGGAGAAATAAGCAGACCCTATATTTTCAAAAGTGAGAGCCGGTATGAATTTACAACGATAACATTACAGGCTGAAAACGTATCGGACTCGCCCTGTTCTTTGCCTGAGGCAACGATTGTAAAGGCGGTCATAGATGATGCGAAAGAAATATATGTTGATCCGGTATGGATTGATCTTGCTTTTGATGAACGGAGGGAATGGAAAGATCCCTATGAAATGCTGGGGATTTCTCCGCCGGAAACAGAGGAGGAAAATACAGAAGGTGTGCCATATAAAAACATTAAAATTTTATTTACAATGAACAAATACGACAAAGGAGTAAGAAAGGTTACCTTGACTTTTAATAAGCATACCGGGTAATGGTTGTTTGCTTATCATTTCAAACCATCTGCTGTTTCATTTATTGCGGCCGGTTTTCAACCCTTTTGCCGCTTTGCGGACCGACTTCCTCCGTGAAATTGAAAACGCCCGTGACTTTTATAGATGGCAGACGGCTTGCTGTAAACTTATGTGCGGAGTAAAACGGATTGATTCCATGTCGGATAAGGGGGAGAGAGTATGCGGTTTGATGAAAACCTGCGTCAGTTTGTTTATGAGTATGAAGGGATTATCTTTGCCTGGGATGAGGAACCGGGGGAAGATTTTCCTGATACGGTGAAGAAACTGGCGGCAAATTATTACGAAAGGCTTGATGACATCGTCCGGCATATTGCCCCCGATTTGAAAGAAATGTATGGAATTACGGATCCCGGGGAGGTAAAGAGCAAACTGGGGAAACCTGTCATCGATCTTACGATGGGAGAAATTAATTATCTGGAGCATACGTTTGATTACGAGCATATCTTTACGCTGGAATACCTGGATGACGAGTTTAAGCAGTTAAGTCATTTCAGCGTGGACGGGTGATGTGAAGAGAGGCAATTCATGAGTAAGATGAAAGAAAGAACATTGGTCAGGCTCAAAGAAGAAGCAACAGTTGATTATCCGTTTTCCAATGATCTGCCCTTAGTTTACCTGGGGGAACTGGACAACATGCCGGAACATGGAATTTTTATAGGCCGATCGGGCAAATGTTATTTTGGATATCATCTTTGGAATTTCAGAGAGCTAAGGGAAGATGAAGTATAGACTGTAAGGTTTGTTATAACATGGCATTTCATGCTTTACTGTACCGATTCATCATGATATAAAAGGATTCAAAGCATAAAGGAGAATGGATATGGGGTATGACATCACTTTCCATCCGATCAGAGAAGAGCAGATGGATGCATGGTATTTTTCCCTGCTGGACAGCCTGGCAAAAGGGGATACGTCCCGGCGGCTGGAGGCGGTGGCGGAAGACGCGGGGATGGATCCGTTTTACATAAATAAATACAGGGATTTGATGAAGTATGCTGCCGGGACGCCGCCTTCAGAACGATTTGAAACCACCCACGGGTTTTATATGGCGGTGGTGCAGGGATTTTTCCGCAAGCATTATTATGTGCGGGGGACTGCCGTTTCTTTCATGGCAGAAGAGTACCCGCTGATGGAAAGGTATATCACGCCATGGAAGGATATTCTTCCTGAAGGCATCGTACCCCCTGCACAGCAGGGAATTGTAGAAAATTATTCTGCCGGGGTGTATCTGTCCGCAGAACAGGTGAAAGAACTTCTTTCCGATTATGAAAGAAATAAGGAAGTACGGGAAGCGGTCGATGATTATTTCATGGAGAATGGAGCCGTACTTCTGAAAGCGCTCCGGGATGCGGCGGAGAATGGAGCGGGACTGCTGGAAGCGACAGATGTGGTGGAAGTGGAACCGCTGGATCTGAAAAAAACGACATCCTATTCAGACCTAAATCAATGTGATCCGGAAGGGGCTTTTATCTACCAAAAGGTAGCGAGGGCACAGATCAGCGAGTTTATGAAATCGAAAAAATCTTAAGCAGGATATATCGCGGAAAGAAGGATATGATGGGAGAATACAGACAGGAACGACTGCTGCTTAAGGGACGGGTGAAGCTGATCATAGACCCTATGGAGTTCCGTATGGCGCTTTGGATCGATGGGTTCGGTTTGTCCGATGCGGTGACGGGAGAAGAAATCACGCCCCTTTGCCATTCCTATAACCTGGAGCATGTGGAAGAAGCGGGGAATCAGCTGGAAATAGATTTCCGCATATATCCGGAAGGACATGTATATTACCATGTGGCGGTGGATCCTTTTGCAAGAACATTTACTTATAAAGGGAAAGTATACAGTACGGATGATTTTAGAAAAGTGATAGAAGCTGACCGCGTGGAGATGGGAATCAAAGCGTGAAACAGGACATTCTATCCTGTGAGCAGGCCTGCCGCCATTTCTTACGAATCATAAAAAACAGTCTGTATCTGTGTCCGGAAAACCGGGACTGGCAGAAACGGACTGTTTTTCTTTTGTCTTATTGACGGTGCCTATGCGGTGAAACGGAAAAAAGCGGTGTTGTTATCCGATGAGCTTTCCGTTTTCAATACGGAGAACCCTGTTGTGCCATTTATCCAAGGTGGAACGGTGGCCGATGCTGATGACCGTTGTGCCGGGGAGCGCCGTCAGAAGACGGTACATCTTTTCTTCTGTTTCTTCGTCCATGGCACTGGTGGCTTCATCAAGGAAGACCCATTTCGGTTTTCTGAGGAACACGCGGACAAAAGCCAATTTCTGCTGTTCCCCTAAAGAGAGGATGTGGCTCCAGTCCGCTTCGGTATCCGTCTTTTCCATTAAATGGGAGAGGCCGCATTCCACAAGGAGCGGGGAAAGTATTTCCTCATCCGCCGTTTCCAGCGGGTACGATGCAGCTTCGGCAGAGGTGCCCATGGGAATGTAAGGTTTTTGGGGAATGAACATTATTTCAGAGGGGGCAGGCATGGAGATATGTCCTTTGACATAGGGCCAGAAGCCTGCCAGCGTACGGAGAAGGGTGGATTTCCCGCTTCCCGAAGGGCCTTTTAGGATGACATGTTCTCCCGACTTGATTGTACAGCTCGCAGATGAAATGATTTCCCGTGTCCTTTTGTTTTCATCCATGGCGGGTACGGAAATGGTGACATCCGTGAGGCGGAGCCTGTCATGAGTCTCTTCGCGGACAAGGCTTCCTGATTTTTCTTCTGTCTCTTTTTCGATGGCCGCTATGTGCTTGTCAAAGGACAGCAGACGTTCCGCGCAGGACTGCCATTCCGCCAGAGACGCATATACATCGACGAAGTAGGACATGGCGTCCTGGACTTTGCCGAAGCAGTTGGCAATCTGCATCAGGCCGCCTAAGGAAATATTTTGAGATAGATATCTCGGCACAGCGACGACAAAGGGAAATATAATGGCAATCTGGGCGTAGCTGTTTGTCAGCCAGGAAAGCTGTTTTTGCTTTTTGATGATGAAAAGGGTATTTCTGAGGAGGGTCATGAAACGGTTTGACAGGAATGCTTCTTCTTTTGCCGCGCCGTTATAAAATGCCACGCTTTCCGCTGTTTCACGGAGACGGACCATGGAGAAACGGAAGTCGGCTTCCAGTTTTTGCTGGAGGTAATTGAGGGAAACGAGACGGTGGCCGACTTTATGGGTGATCCATGTGCCGAAGACGGAGTAGGCGAGCGCCGTCCAGACAAGGTAGCCGTAAATATGAATTTCCTGTCCTGCGGCAGAAAACGATAGGACTTCCGATAAATTCCAGAGAACAAAGATAAAGCACACGATGGTCGTTGCCGAGCGGAGCAGTCCGCTCATGAAGGAAAGCGTGCGTGCCGTAAAAAGATTGATGTCTTCGGAAATACGCTGGTCAGGATTGTCTGCCGTGCCTTGGGAAAACATTTCAAGGCGGTAGTACATCTGCTGTCCGGTCCATTTGGCAAGATAGTTTTTCGTCATCCATTTCCGCCAGCGGAGCGCCAGGCGCTGCTGCAGGTAGTAGCTGTAGACCGCAAAGGCGATGTGGGCGAAGGCCAGTCCCGTGAAACGGAGCAGTCCGCGGTAGACCGCGTCGCTGTCATAATTCTGCAAAGCGCTGTAAAAAGAATTGAACCATTCGTTTAAAAGCAGCGTCATATATACGGCGGCAATTGTGAGGGTAATGATAGCTGCAAGATAGAGCCGTGCCGATTTCTTTTCTTCGCTGTTCCAATAAGGGGTAATCAGGTGGAAAAGCCCCACAATAAATTCCCGTGTCCAATATCCTGATTTCATAGATTCTCCTTAATCTGTCTTGTAATGTTTTCATTATACTATATGGCAAAAAACAGCCGATAAAAATAAAGATTTCAAAGAAATGTTTATTGGAGCCTTTACATCGAAAGGTGTCTATATTATAATGAGTGTATAGAAAGATATAGATGTAATAGAATTTAAAAAGGAGAGATGATGATGAGCAAAGAAATTCATTCCGCAGCAGACTTTGAAAAGGAAATAATCAATCACAAAGGATACGCCCTTGTGGACTTCTGGGCGACCTGGTGCCCGCCGTGCCGTATGATGGCGCCTGTGCTGGAAAGCGCCGAACAGCAGCTTGGTGACAAAATCAATTTCGTAAAAGTCGATGTTGATGAGCAGCAGCAGCTGGCCGCTGAATTTGATATCATGTCCATTCCGACTCTGGTGGTTTTTAAAGACGGCAAGCCTGTAAAGCGCATGTCCGGCTATCGCCCGCTCGACGCTTTCGTAGAGGAACTGAAAAGCGCAGTGGAATCATAAGGCTGAAAAACTGGAATTTATAAAACCGCTTCCTTTATAATACAAAGTAAAGGGGCGGTTTTTTATGTGCATGCCCCCGCGTACGGCTGTGATCGGTTTTGGAAAAAACTGCTGTAAACCGGCGGCCGTTTGAAAAGGAGAATTATGATGGGCGGAATGTTTGTGGGGATGCTTCTGTTGCATCTTGTCATCTTTATATTGATAGTTCTGCTTTGGATATACAGGAAACCGCTGGCAGAATCTGCCGCGCGTGATAAGGCGATGGCGGACAGGGAGAGGAAGAGGAATCCGCGGCTTAAAAACCGGCCTTATGCGTGGGTGGTGATGATCAGTTCCACGGTAGTGCTGGCTTTAGATATGTATTTTGATATGCCGTCAGTCGGTGTGCCGGGGCTGATCTGGAAAGGGCTGCTGGCGGGGCCGTCACTGACTGTGGCTGTCACGTCTTTCATGTGGGTCGTATTGGCCGGTCCGCAGAGGATCCGGCAGTATGTGAAATATGCGCTTTCGGCAGGGATGTTTGTCCTGTTTGGTATAATGTCGTTTACCGACTGCTTTGGCGGCGTGGAGGATGTCTTTTCGGGAACGGTGACAAAAGATGTGGCGCTGAGCCACGTGATGTATGAGAAGACCTGGGCAAGAGGCGCCGGTTTGTACAGCCGGTTTCTGCCGGCCCAGGCGGCAGGTCGGTTCGATCTAATGATGGACGGCGGAGACGAATATATCCATTTCCATATTGCGCGAAGAGACAGGGCGGTTCTCGCGTCCATGATGGAGGGGCTGACGGTCAGAGGGAAAACGATACGGATAGAGGATCTGATACCTGCCGTGGAAGCGGGACGAAAGAGTTTTGCGATGTACGACGGCGGACAGATCTCTGGCGGGAAAGATGTCATGTACCGGATAACGTACTATCCCCATACAAAAATACTGGTATCGGCGGAAAGGATACCGTAACGATATCTGCAGGGATATTATCAAAGGAAAGGGATACATTCGGCAAAAGATATGTGACAGGTAAAAAATACCGATTCATGTGATACATTTTCTTTCATGCAGGTAAGGTTCATTGTTTATGACATGAAGTGTGCCGTCAGGCGGAAAGGAGTATTTTATGAAGTTTTCCAAATGGCTGCGGATATTGGCCGTGTCAGGATGTATAGCGGCCACCGCCGTATCGGCAGGAGCGTTCAGCTGTTCCGATTTTGAAAGGAGCGGAGGAGGGCCTTATAAAGAAACGCTGGATGCACTCTATGAGAATATGACTGCCGGAGAAGGTTCAAATGATCAGCTGGCGGGTTCGGTAGGGATTATGGAGACGGTACATGCCCTGGGACGGGAAGCGGCGCTTCAGGGGACAGGTTTTTCCATAGAGGATATCACCGGCGACGGGGTTCCCGAGCTGCTGGTAGGGAGTATGCCCGGTTCCGGAGAGTCTGTATATGCCGTGTATACGATACGGAACGGCACGCCGGCAGCCGTTTTCGACGGGTGGGCAAGAAACGGGTATTATGCGCTCGGCGGCGGACGGTTTTATTACCATGGCTCCGGCGGGGCGGCGTACAGCGCATTCGGGACTTGTCATCTTTCTTATGACGGCAGCCGGATAGAGTGGGAAGATTTTTACTTCTCCGATATCAAAGACAGCAGTGCGGGAACGATCGGGTATTTCCATAATACAACGGGCATATGGAAGAAAGCGGAAGCGGAAGAATTATTTATTTCACGCGACCGTTTTTTTGAAATGGACGAAACATTACGGACAGGGATAAGAGCGATAGGAAAGGTTCCCTTTTCGGAATATGTCTGCAGCCATGAAGCGGCGGCAGATGGAACGGTGCAGGCCCGCTGGGCGGAGGACGCACTTTCCGATTATGGGGAATACGATGAATTTATGGCGGAGACGTCGGAATACCAGGTGCGGGTCCTGTTTTCTACGCAAGATGAGGTCGGGGATTTCAGAGTACTGCGTTTGGTTCCTGATCTGGATGAAGAAGGAAATATGACGTTCTTTGAAACGGAACTCTACTATGCTGACCGGCTCACGGCGGAAAGACCGCTTGTGCTCGGCATGGTGTTTCACGGAGACACGCCGGGGTACGGGATTTCCTATACGGACGGAAACGGAAGAACCAGACGGTTCTATATCGGCATGAGCGGGGACGACGGCTCTCTCTTTTTGGGAGAATTCTGAGACGGCCGGCCATACATTGATCTTGAGTTGTGGGAAGGGATGCGCTGAAAATGAAATTTTTCAAATGGATTATGGGTCTGCTTTTATTTTTTACTTGTATGGGACCTCGGGCAGAGGCGAAAGTGATTCATCAGGATATGTGCCAGATGAGTACCGCCTATGAGGACCAGATGTATAAGATTGCTGATTTTGAAAAAGGGGCATTTAAAGGCCGTTTTGCTTTGATGAACGGACAGTGCAGCGGGAATACTTCTTATATGGCAATCGTTACCTATTATCATGGAGGAGTCAAAACGACTTTTCTTCATGATGAAAGAATACAAAAAATGAAGCATGTGCAAGTGGGAGAGGTGCTGGCGAATCAGAAGGGCGGCGTGTATCTGAAAATCATTCTTTCCCAATGGTACGGACTGGACGGACAGGGGAAAATTGTCGCTTCGGCGGAAGATAAAAAGGCGGTCGGGAATACGGATATTTCTTTGTATGTGGAAAGTATACGAACCATATACGGCAGCCTTGTGAAAAATAAGCCCGATGGAATGCACGGCAGCATGGATGAGATGAAGCTTGAGGCGAAGGAGTGGAGCCTTCCCAGATTTAAAATCGTAGTGGATGAGGAATGGGCGGATTATGTAAGGCCTGATGTAAACTTTGTCATGTCTGAAAGGGGAGATGCGTGATGCGTATGAAATGGCTGCCGGCAGGCATCGGGCTGTTCCTCGTCGGAATGTCGGTGGTATCCTTTGCTGATGAAAGGGTTTATGAACAGGCTGAATTTCCCCATGAAATCTGCGGGACATGGACGGATATTCATGGAGGAAGGACTTTGGAGATTACCTCCCGTGCCGTGGACGGAGATCTTTTGGACGGCATGTATGATGTGGCCGGCGGAGGAGTGCAGGGGGCAGTGAAAGCGGTGCTTCTGCATGAAGGGCAGCCGGTCATGGAGCAGATCAGCTGGAATGTGATGAGTCCGAATTATAAAATACTGGTGTATGGAAGTCAGGTATACTGTCGTCTCACCGGAAAGCATTTTGAGTCTGTGGACGGCATATATCTGGGAATGGAGATGAGAGAGGTGCGCCAGATCTACGGAGAACCGGACTGCGAGGACGGGAGATTTCCATACCAGAGCTGGAGCTATGTAAAGGAAGGGGTCAGTGTATATTTCTATGGAGGGATTGTGAACGGCATACGGATTAAAAAAGGCAGCAGGAAAACGTTCGATCGTTCCGGTCTGAATGCGGACAGTCCCCGGGACAGTTATGCCGCATACTATAAGATGGGAGGCCCGATGAATGAATTTTTTACGGCAGGTGAAGATGAGTCGGAATATATCAGCCTCTATGAAGACCGCGTCTGTTTGGGTTCAGGTCCTTATTAAAAAGAAAGAACTGATGGAGATATTTCTCCAAGCAGGGAAATTTAAAAAGCGTACCGCGGATAAAAGTGCGATACGCTTTTTTTGTGAAATTTTACCAAAAGTAGGAGAAAAGGCTCGCGCCTGCTACGGTCATGATACCGGCGACGCAGATGGAAAGAGAACTCATGGCACCTTCTACCGGTCCCATTTCCATCGCCCGCGCCGTACCCATGCCGTGGGCGGCCGTACCTATGGCAAGACCTTTTGCAATCGGGTTGGTGATACGGAGCGCTTTCAGGACATATTCGCCCGCTATGTTTCCAATAATTCCCGTAAAAATGATGGAGGCGACCGTGATGGGAACATAACCGCCCAATTCTGAAGAAATACCCATTCCGATCGGCGTGGTAATGGACTTCGGCAAAAGTGTCACATACGCCGCGTGGTCAAAGCCGAAAAGGACACATAAGAGGAAGATGGAAACAAGGCTGGACAGGACGCCGGAAAAGATACCGAGGAAAATGGCGGACATGTTATTCTTCAAAGTCTTCATCTGCTCGTAAAGAGGCACCGCAAGGCAGATTGTCGCGGGCGTGAGCAGGTAATTGATATACTCAAGGCTTCTGTCCATGGTGTCATAATCGTAACCTGTGAGTTTAATGAACCCGATGATGAGGATGGCGGATACCAGGAGCGGGTTTAAAACAGGCGATTTAAATTTCTGTTGGAGGTACATGCCCAGCCAGAAGGTGGATATACTGAGAAATACGCCGATATAAACGGAATTTTCAAGAAGAGAAATCATGAAACGCCTCCTTCGAGCTTTCTTTTTTTGGTGAACGGGACAGGAGGAGCTGCGCGGCAAATCCTGTTCCCGCCATGCAGGCAATGAGAGAAATTACATTGGCTGCTATATATTGGAGAATAGCTGCCTTCATGATAGGCCACGCCACCACAAGCCCCACAGCGGCGGGAAGGAAAAGGAATGCCATGATGCTGATAAGAAACATGGCGGTTTCCTTAATCTGCACGACATGAAGAAGTTTAAACCGGAGGAGGGAAAATAAAATCAAAATGCCGTAAATGCTGGCAGGCACAGGCAAAGGCAGAAAATCATGGAGAAGTTCTCCGGCAAAAGAGACGGCCATGATGATGCCGAATTGTAAAAGATATTTCATGGACAACCTCAGGCAAGCACAGCGGAAATATACTGTATAATCAGTTGGGCTGTGTTCTCATGGCCCAGACGGATTGCGTCTATGCAGAGGTCGTAATATTTCGCTTCTCCCCAGTTTTCACCGGTGTGGAATTTATGGTAATCTTTTCTGTTCTGATCAGAATGGAAAACGATATCTTCCGCTTCTTTCCGGGAGAAATTCCAGTGCTTCATCTTGTAAGCAATCCGGGCTTCTTTGTCGCCATGGGTGAAAATGCTGACACAGTCTTTTCTGTTTCTGAAAATATAATTTCCGCAGCGTCCGATAATGACGCAGTCCTGATGGCCGATGAGTTTCGTCATTGCTTCCGCGGTGGGTTTGTTAATCTGTTTCACCGACGCACCCATGGATAAGGCCAGGAGAAATCCTTGGGCGGGAAGTTCGTCGAAGAACATGGGCATAGTGTCATAAATACCCTGCTCCCTGGCGAGCCCGGAAAGGGAGTCCCGATCATAAATGGGGATGCCGTAATGTCTTGCAAGCATGGCTCCGACGGTATATCCCCCGCTGCCGCTTTCGCGGGCGATGGTAATAATCATAGTGGACCTTCTTTCTTTTTGAATACTTTTTATTATACTACCAATGGCAAGCCAGCGAATTTCCTTTATTTTTGGAATAAAACCATATATTTCTAAACAAATAGACCGAAAAAATTATAATAAAATGTGAAATAGATTGATTATACATAAAAAATTATAATAAAATGTGAAATAGATTGATTATACATATGGATATAAGTATAATAGTTCATGTGGAATAGTAGCAGACGGGGATGAATGATACTTTTCCGCACGGATCAGTTTGTTTATGAACCTGAGGGAATATGGCAGAGAAGGAAATTTGGAGACTTCGGTGCCGTCTCTTACAGGTATTTTTTATATGCAAGGAGAGGAGTATAGTATGAAAAAATCAGGGGTTTTAGGGCTGGCGGTATTGCTTGCCCTGGCAGGCGGCACGGCTCATGCAGCCGGTGTTTATGAGTTGGAAGGAGTTGTCGTTACAGCGACTAAAATTGAAGAGTCCACGGAAAAAGTGCCGGCCAGTATATCTGTGGTAACGGCAAAGGAAATTAAAGACCGCGGTTACCAGAGTGTAGCCCAGGCATTGGGGCAGGAACCGGGGGTTTACCTGTCGCCTGTAGCAAATGGCGGGATTTCCCTTCGTGGTTTCGCATCCAGCGATATCCTTGTCCTGGTAGATGGACAGCCTGTCAATTCCGGTTGGAACGGTTCTGTAGACTGGACGATGATCCCCGTGGAAAATATAAAGAAGATTGAAGTGCTCCGCGGTGCGGCTTCTTCTCTTTACGGCGGCCGTGCGACAGGCGGCGTCATTTCGATTACGACAAATACCCATGAGGAAGGGGTTCATGGGAATATGACGCTTTCTTACGGAAGCAACAGTACGACAAAACAGGTTTATGATGTATCTGTCCGTAAAGATAAATGGGATATCGGCGCAGGGTATGAAAAACGCAAAACTGACGGTTGGCGGGGCTACTATGTGGACTCCCGCGTATCAGGCAATACGGAAAATATACCGCAATTTGATGCGGGTAATTTACCTATTGACGGCCGCGGCAGGGTCATTTTGGGAGGCCGCGGAGAGAAAGCATGGACTTCGGAAAGTTACCATGCCAAGCTGACCTATCATTTCAATGATGACAAGTCTTTGACTTATTCCTACCTTCATACGGATCATAAATACAGTTATGAGCATCCCTTCACTTTGATTAAGGATGCTTCCGGAAAGAGCATTTTCTATGGCAGCGTTGTTTACCCCAACGGGAAAGGTATAGATTTTGCACCGGGTGATTTTCTCGGATATGTGGGTGCAAAAGAATGGGGTATGCACAATATTTTTTATGATGATAATAAAAACCGGTTTCATGTCCATGCAGGATATACAGATATCAAAAAAGACGGCTACAGCAGTGCCGACGGAGATGATGCGTGGCTGCCCATGACGGAAGAGGAGACTTATGCGTGGAATGGGGAAGGGGTACAGTCTTTTTATCCGAGCAAGACAAAAGATTTTGATTTGAATAAAACCTGGGAATTGGGGTCCCATACCCTGATCGGCGGCTTGGCATACAGGGCAAATTCTTTTGACCAAACGAGATACAATCTGGCCCATTACAAAGATCACGGCAGTAAAATAAATGCTTATGAAAAACATCGCGGTAAAGACGAATCCCTGTCTGCTTATTTCCAGGATAAATGGCAGGCTTCTGAAAAATTTGCCGTTTACGCAGGACTCCGTTTTGACCGCTACAAGAAATATGGCGGCCATCATGAATTCCTTACGACCGGTTATGTGAAGGACGATGAGGAAGGCATTTATAATGCATGGAGCCCGAAATTATCCTTAGAATACCTTATGGGAAATGATACCACTGTATATGCAAGTTATGGACATTCCTTCACGCCGCCTATACTCTACCAGGTATATCGTTCTGAAAGATCACCCATCAAGATTGTCAATGGCGTGCCTACGGCTTCTACAAGGGGATCTTTGCCCAATCCCGATCTTGACCCGGAACAGACGGATACGTATGAACTGGGATTGAAGAAAAAATGGAAAGACACCACTGCGAATATTGCTGTCTACAAAGCGGATACGAAAGATGCTATCCGTTATTTCTCCACGGGCAAAGCATCTACTTACAAGGGGGTATTCTATAAAAAAGGTTATTCCCAGTACAGGAACTTTGGCAAGGCAAAGAAAAAAGGCTTCGAGTTCAGTGCTACCCATCAATTCTCCGATAAGGTAAGCGGCTATTTGAATTATGCATGGGAAACGGAATCCATTGATGGCGAACATAACTGGGATATTCCGAAACACCTTATCCACTTCGGCGCGGAGTTTACCGATAAGAGATGGGATATTCTTGCTGATGCCCAGTATGTCAGCGCACGCCAGGAACCTGATGCGGCGACAGGCGTGTACTACTCTGCGGGAAAATTCTTCATCGCCAGCTTATCGGCCAATTACAGTTTCACGAAGAACACTACCGCCCAATTCTATATTTACAATCTTTTCGACAAAGTGATTTATGACAGCGAAGCGGCAAGCGGAAGAACGTACACTCTTACATTGCGTCATTCTTTTTAAGGAGAACATATGAAGAAAATACTTAGACTTGCTTTGGCTGCCATCCTTTTTGCTGTCGGCACCGTATCGGCGCGGCTTCCTGAACCGGCATCCATGCCGCAGGATATCAAAGGAACGAGCCCTCATAAGCCGGAAGCGGCGGTGTACTATCTGGCGGAGCTTGTGAAAGAAGGAAGGATGACGGCAGAAGAAGCAGAGCGGACGGAAGTGTACATGATTTTCAGGAATGCCCGCCGTATGCAGGATTTGCAGGATGTGGAAGGGCTTTCCGAGGAAGACCGCCGGGCATATATGAAAAAGAAACGTGAACTGCGGGGAAATCCCCTTGTGGAATACGCCAACCGATGCGGATTCACTTTGGAACGGGCCAAAGAACTCATGGATCTTATGCATGACTCTGACAAAGGCACTTCATACTACGGTAAAACCCGTCATCATGGATAAAACATAAAAAGGAACCTGCCGGCATTACCGGCGGGTTCCTTTTTGCATCGCAGCCTTTAAATTTTTGTCATTTTTGACATACTTGTGTCGCCCGGATTCCAAAAGCACAGTTCTCCTGCATGGAGAGATTTCTGCACGTCGATGGTCCGCTGGTTGGAAGAGCCTTTGAAGAGAAGGGTGATATCTTTTTTCGCGAGAACAAATTCACCGTCCACAAGGATGTCTATATATTTTAGAAGTTCCATTGTTTCAGGCATAATCTTTGCGAAATGACCGAGTATTTCCTTATCGAAAAGATAGCCGGAGAAGCACCAGAGATCTTTTTCCGGATAGGTTTCCTTGAATCGTTTCACCAAGGGCAGAAGTCCCTTTTGGTTGACCGGCTCCATGGGCTCGCCGCCGAGGAGAGTCATGCCCTGGTAGCAGTCCTGCCCCAATTGTCTGATGATGTAGTCTTCCGTTTCTTTTGTGAAGGGCTTGCCGTAGTGAAAAGACCATGTATCCGGATTGAAGCAGCCTTTGCAGTGGTGGGTGCAGCCGGAAACGAAAAGGGAAAAGCGGATGCCCGGCCCGTTGGCAATATCATATTCTTTGATTCCGGCGTAGTTCATAAATACCTCGCGATAGGGAATAAAAACGGCGCTCATACAGGATGGCGCCGCCTTATCTTAATAATGATGATTAAAGGTGGAGGACTCTGTCTTTGATTTCCTGTGTGCGGCCCTGGTTCCAGAACTGGGTGCCGATGTATCCGCATGTCCTTCTTGCCACGGACATGGTGTGCTGGTCGTGGTTGCCGCAGTTCGGGCATTCCCAGATGAGCTTGCCGTTTTCATCATCAATAATCTTGATTTCTCCGTCGTAGCCGCACTGCATGCAGTAGTCACTCTTGGTATTCAGCTCTGCATACATGATGTTTTCATAGATGTACTTCATAACGGAAATGACGGCGGGGATGTTGTTCTGCATATTCGGCACTTCGATGTAGGAAATCGCGCCGCCCGGGGAGAGCCGCTGGAAATCGGATTCAAATTTCAGCTTATGGAAAGCGTCGATATGTTCGGCCACATGGACATGGTAGCTGTTGGTGATGTAGTTTTTATCCGTGACGCCGGGGATCATGCCGAAACGTTTCTGGAGGCATTTGGCAAACTTATAAGTGGTGGATTCCATAGGAGTGCCGTAGACGGAGTAACTGATATGTTCGGCGGCCTTCCATTCGGCGCACTTATCGTTCAGCTTCTGCATGACTTTCATGCCGAATGCTTTGCCTTCTTCCGTGGTGTGGGAAACGCCCAGCATTCTTACGCACATTTCATAAAGGCCTGCGTAGCCGAGGGAAATGGTGCTGTAATTATTGAAGAGCAGTTTATCGATGGCTTCGCCTTTTTTCAGACGGGCAAGAGCGCCGTGCTGCCAGAGGATGGGGGCTACGTCGGAAATGGTGCCCAGAAGTCTTTCGTGACGGCAGCGGAGAGCCCGGTGGCAAAGTTCGAGACGGTCTTCAAGGATTTTCCAGAATTCATCCATATTTCCTTCTGCCGAGCAGGCTACGTCTACCAGATTCAGTGTGACAACGCCCTGGTTGAAACGGCCGTAATATTTATGCTCGCCATTTTTACCAAGACCTTCCGTATCGGGGGTGAGGAAGCTGCGGCAGCCCATGCAGGGGTATACATCGCCGTTTTTGTATTCCTTCATGATTTTCGCGGAAATATAGTCGGGAACGAGACGTTTTGCTGTGCATTCCGCAGCAAGTTTCGTCAGCTCATAGTAGGGGGAGTCATCATGGATATTATCTTCATCAAGGACGTAGATCAGTTTCGGGAATGCCGGTGTGATCCATACGCCTTTTTCATTTTTTACTCCCTTCATTCTTTGGAGAAGGACTTCTTTGATGATCATGGCGAGATCGTCACGGGTGCGGCCTTCCGGTACTTCATCAAGATACATGAACATGGTGACGAAAGGAGCCTGGCCGTTACAGGTCATCAGAGTAATGAGCTGGTACTGGATTGTCTGAATACCGCTCTTGATCTCTTCATGGAGACGGGCTTCAACAATTTTAGAAATGATTTCATCATTCATGGATTCGCCGGTCAGCTTCCGTTCTTCAATGACTTCCTTTTTGATTTTCTGACGGCTGATATCGACAAAGGGCGCAAGGTGAGAAAGCGTAAAGGACTGGCCGCCGTACTGGTTGGACGCCACCTGGGCAACAATCTGGGTCGTTACATTGCAGGCGGTGAAGAAAGAATGGGGTTTTTCAATCATCGTCTGGCTGATGACAGTACCGTTCTGGAGCATGTCTTCCAGGTTAATGAGATCGCAGTTATGTTCTTTCTGCGCGAAATAGTCGGCATCATGGAAGTGAATGATGCCTTCATCGTGGGCCTTGACGATTTCTTCAGGAAGAAGAAGGCGGCGCGTGAGGTCTTTGGATACCTCGCCGGCCATATAGTCGCGCTGGGTAGAATTGATGACAGGATTTTTATTGGAGTTTTCCTGTTTTACTTCTTCATTATTAAGTTCGATTAGAGAAAGAATACCGTCATCGGTGGTATTGCTCTTGCGGGAAATTTCGCGTTTATAACGATAACGGACGTATTTCTGTGCTACTTCATAGCCGCGCATTTCCATGATGCCCGTTTCTACCATATCCTGGATATCTTCGACGTTAGCCGCGTGGGGATAATTGGAAATTTTCTTCGCGATATTATCCGCAATCGCACGTATCTGGAAATTATTCATCTGATGGATGCCGGCGACTTCATGATTGGCTTTGCCGATAGCGTTGATGATTTTCGTGATATCGAAAGTGACTTCCTGTCCGTTTCTTTTGATGACATTTGTGCGGACGATGACGTTCTCTTCATTTCCCTGTTGCATGACTACACTCCCTATTAATGATTGGATATAATAAAATTAAAATAACACGTACAAAATATAGTTTTTACTTCTGTTGTAATACAACATATTGTATCGTGATTTATAGTACAACATATTCACAGGAAATGGAATAGGAAAAACGAATTAAAAAAATACCATTATTTTTCAAAGCTGCGGAAAATCAAAAATATGGAAAATGCAGGCATGTCGATATGGGGCGGAAAGGAGACAGGAGGCTTTGGCGTTTCACGAAACGTTTCACAATGGAGATACTCATTCAAGATTTTTTCTATAGGCACCTATAGAGAAGAAAATACTATATATAGTAGGAAAGGAAATGAAATTTCCATAAACGGTATGAGGGGATAAAGTCTTATACCGGGGATAAAAGAAACAGCGGCAGAAAAGAAAAGGGGAACGATGATTTTAAAAACGATGATTCAAAAAAGGAAGAGAAAGCCTTCTTTCTTTTTTGACGGCGGGATTGTGCTATAATGGAACAAATATTATTATCTTTTGGTTTAACCGTTCATATTCTTGAGTAAAAATTTTTATATGAGATATACATTGATTAATCAGAGGAGCGCCGGCTTTCATGAGAAATTCTGAAATTCGCAGACAGCATAAAGAAAAATCTTCCACGGTAAAAAAGATTTTTCTTTTTCTTTTCATTATTGTTTTTATTGCAGGCGCCGGGGCGGCGGCAGGTTTCTTTCTGTCGGTGAGCAGCGGGCTTCCGGATATTTCCGCAAATATTGCACCGGATGCGTCATCCCGCATTTATGATGCCAAGGGGCGGCTTATTACTACGGTTCACGCCGAGGAAAACCGTCTCCCCGTGTCCATTGATGAAGTGCCGGCTAATTTACAAAACGCATTTATTGCGGTAGAGGATAACCGCTTTTATGAACATCACGGCGTGGATCCTCTCGGTATCATCCGTGCCGTTTTCAGAAATATCATCAGCGGCAATGCCACGGCGCAGGGGGGGAGCACCATTACGCAGCAGCTGGCGCGAAACGCTTTCCTTTCGCAGGAACAGACGCTGAAACGCAAGTTGCTGGAGGCTTTTCTTGCCTTAAAGATAGAGCGGCAGTATACCAAAAAAGAAATTCTGGAAATGTATATGAACCAGATTTATTTCGGACAGGGCTGTTATGGTATCCAGACGGCATCTAAAGTGTATTTTGGAAAAGACGTGAAGGATTTGTCTCTTGCCCAGTGCGCGCTTATAGCGGGTCTTCCGAACAGTCCGAATTATTACTCTCCGTTCCACAGTGTGGAAGCGGCAAAACAGCGGCAGTCCATCGTTCTTGATCAGATGGTGAAATATGGGTACATTACCGAGAGTGAGGCCGCTGCGGCAAAAGAAGCGGATATCCATCTGGCCCGGCCCCAGGAACAGCGGGGAACGGATAGTGTGGCGTCTTATTTTGTAAATTATGTCATTCACTTGATCAGCGAAAAGTATGATTCCGATGCGATCTACAAAGAGGGCCTGCAGATTTACACTACACTGGATCTTGATTTGCAGAAGGAAGCGGAAGCGGCCCTGAAGAAAAATCTTCCTAATGCCTATACGGATGATAATAATCTGACTCAGCCCCAGGGTGCCCTTGTTTCCATAGAAGTGGGAACGGGATATGTCCGTGCCATGGTAGGCGGCCGCGGACAGGATCATTTTAACCGTGCTGTGCAGATGACCCGCCAGCCGGGTTCGGCTTTCAAACCTTTTGTCTATCTGACGGCATTTGCAAACAAAGTAACGCCTTTCGACATTCTTAGTAATGAAACGAAAGATTTCGGCGGCGGCTGGACACCGAAGAATTACGGTGGCACTTCCGGCGGCAGTGTAACCGTCATGGAAGCGCTTGTGAAGTCCATGAATATACCTACGGTCCATCTGGCGGATCAGGTAGGCATGGGAAAAGTTATTCAGACGGCAAAAAATGTGGGAATTTCCACCTTAGTTACCGAGGGTGAATACAGTGATACGAACTTGGCAACAGCTCTCGGCGGCCTTACCTACGGCGTGTCCGTCTGGGATATGGCAAAAGCATACAGCGTGTTTGCAAACGGCGGCAAACTGGTGGAACCGACAGTCATTATGAAAGTTGTTGACCGCAATGGAAAAGTAATTGAAGATCATTCTGGCGCGCGGGAAAGTACACAGGCCGTTGATGAAGCCTCGGCATGGACATTGACGAGCGTGCTGGAAGAAGTCATCTCCCGCGGAACTGGCGGAAATGCATATATCGGACGGCCGTCGGCAGGAAAGACAGGGACTACTGATGATGAACATGACGCATGGTTTGTCGGATATACGCCGGATCTCTCCACGGCTGTCTGGGTCGGCGATGACACATCCACCAATGCGGGGTATACCGGCGGCACCATTCCTGCAGCGATCTGGCGCGATTATATGTACGAAGCGGAGAGCGGTTACACCGTGAAGAATTTCGAAATTCCTGCTTCCGTAAGAAGCAGTATGGAAAAAGCAAGAGCCGCGCGGGCGAAGCAGGAAGCGGAAGCGGCGGAAAAGAAGAAAAAGGAAGAAGCGGAGAAAACGAAAAAAGCATTGAAGGATAAAGTGAAATCCGCGGGGAATAAACTTCTTGACAGGATTTCGGGCCGATCGGCAGAAAAGTCCGGGGAAAAACAGTAACGGGAAGAAGATAAATTGACAAAGGACAGGACGTTTCGTAAAAGGCGTCCTTTTCTTTTGCAGAAAATATGAAAACGGGAAAAGGAATATGTGTTATGTAATGATAAAAAGTAATGAAAACAGCATACATTTATGCTAAAATTACAACGGACTTTCTTTTTATAGTTAGTGTCTGGGATATATGCTAAAATTGCTTTGGTAAGTAAACATATTTAAGATTTGAGAGGAGATGTTTTTCATGAAATGGAAGGCTCTTGCTGCGTGCACCCTGGCCGGACTGGCGTTGATTGCTGCCGGCTGCGGCGGCGGTGACAAGGCGGCTGCAGGCGGTGCGAAAGCGGGCGGTCAGGATCTGAAAGGCAAGAAGTTGGTGATGTATGTGTCTTTCCATGAAGACACGGCGAAAGAACTGGCGGATCTGTTTAAGAAGCAGACCGGTGCAGATGTAAGCTTCATCCGTCTGCCAACCGGGGAAGCTCTTGCCCGTATCACGGCGGAAAAAGACGCACCGAAAGCGGATATCTGGCTCGGCGGCACGGCGGACGCCCATGCGAAAGCGGCGGCTGACGGACTTCTGGAAGCTTATAAATCCAAGAATGCCAAAATGATCATGCCTGAATACCAGGACAAAGACGGTTTCTGGTATGGCACGTATCTGGAAGTTTTGGCAATCGGCTACAATGAAAAACGTTTCAATGAAGAATTTAAACCGAAAGGCGTCGCCGCTCCGACGACACTGCAGGATCTTCTGAAACCTGAATTCAAAGGGGAAATTATTATGCCTGATCCCCGTAAATCCGGTACAGGCAACACCTTTATCAGTTCCGTTCTCCAGAATATGGGAGAAGAAAAGGGCTGGGAATACCTGAAAGCGCTGAAACCGCAGGTGGCGCAGTTCACTCCTTCCGGATTTACACCGGGACAGAAAGCCGGCGCCGGCGAATATCTTATCGCCGTCAACTTTATTTCCGATCAGAATCTGGTCAGCGCCAAGGGACAGAAACTGGTGAGCACCATTTACGATCAGGCAGGCTGGACAGTATGTCCCGTAGGCAAGATTAAGAACAAAGCCAATGAAGATGTGGCGAAAGCGTTTATTGATTTCGTCCTTACTAAAGAAGCGGGAGATATCCTTGTAAAGACGACGAACGGCATTGCCTGCAATCCGGAGGTGGCTCCGCCCCAGGGCATGAAGCCGCTGAAAGAGCTGCCGCTGTTCAAGACTTATGATTTGGTCAAGGCGGGTGCCGATAAACAGAAAAACTGCGATACATTCTTTGCTGAATAATATGTCTGTCAAAAAGCTGCCTCCACCAATGACGGTGGGGGTAACTTTTTATCTATTACTTTTACTTATTTAAGAAATAGTCTGCTTTATACCTGCCCTTCCCTCGCCGATGGAAAAGCCGGAAGGCACCTGCTGTTTTAAAGAAATAAATCCTTTTTATATCTAAGGAGTTTTGTATGAATGAAAAAGAGTCCGGCCGCGAACACACCGGAATCGCAGCGGAGATGAAAGTGCTTCTTCGGGAGCCGCCGCTTCTCATCGGTATTCTTGCCGTATTCCTTCTGTTTGCCGTATTTATTATTTATCCTTTTGTGAAAATTCTTCTCGTCCCGACATCGGCAGACTGGATGCGTGCCGTCACGGATAAGGAGTTCATCGAGGTATTCAGCCACACGATCTTCTCGTCCTTTGTTGCTACGGCGACGGCTATCGTTTTCGGATTCATTTTCGCTTACGGCGTGAATTACACGAATATGCCGTGCAAGCGTTTCTTTCAGGTGGTGGCTTTGCTTCCTACCATGGCGCCGTCCGTTGTCAGCGGTCTGGCATTCATCATGCTTTTCGGCCGCCGCGGCTTTATTACATGGGAAATGCTTCATTTGAAGGTGGATCTTTACGGACCTGTCGGACTTTGGGTAGCGCAGACTATCGCTTTTTTCCCGCTGGCGTACATCACTATTTCGGGTGTCTTGAAAAATATCAGTCCGAATTTGGAACTGGCGGCACAGAACCTGGGGGCGAAAGGGTGGTACCTTTTCCGTACGGTGACCCTCAGACTGGCGACGCCGGGGCTGGCAAGCGCGTTCCTCTTGGTCGGTATCAACTCATTGGCGGACTTTGGCAATCCCATGCTGGTCGGCGGTAATTACCATGTTCTGGCCACGGAAGCATACACACAGGTCACCGGTGCCTGGGATCTTCCCATGGGCGCCACGCTTTCTGTATTCCTTGTCATTCCGACACTCATTGTTTTCTTTGTACAGCGGTATTATCTGGAAAAGAACTCTTACGTTACTGTTACGGGAAAGCCCGTGGCGGGCCTCATCCGTGTGACGGCGGGACCGGCGGCAACATGGTGTTTCTTTACTTTCTGCATGCTTCTCAGCCTGGGCATCCTTATGATTATCGGCGTGGTCGTGCTTTTTGCCTTTACCGTTTCTTTCGGTGCGGATTACACCTTCACTCTTGAGTATTTCAAAGAAGGCGTCATCAACTCCAATGTCATGGTGAACTCCTGGGTGGCATCCATGTCCACGGCGGCAATCAGCACGGTCTTCGGCATTGCTCTGGCGTTTCTGGTGCTCCGTAAAAAATTCCCGGGAAGAACAGTTATGGATTTTCTTGCCATGCTTCCCGTCTCTCTGCCGGGGACGTTTATCGGTCTTGCCATGATCCTTGCCTTCAATGACGGTCCGCTTGAAATGACGGGAACACTCGTTATTATTATTCTCGGTATGGCTCTTCGCCAGCTGCCGGTAGGATATCGGCAAGCCGTGGCGGGACTGAAACAGATCGAGGGTTCTCTAGAGCAGGCATCTACCAATTTAGGGGCAAACAGCTTTACGACTTTCCGTAAAATCGTGCTGCCTATGTTGAAAAATTCACTTTCTGTCAGCTTTGTATACGCGTTCATGCGTTCCATGAACACCTTAAGCACCGTTATTTTCCTCGTGTCACCGGAATGGAACCTGGCATCCATCAATATCATGAGTCTGGCGAATCAGGGGTTCCTTCCGACAGCCAGCGCCACTGCCGTAGGCATCATGCTTGTCATTTATCTGACTTTCGGCGTGGTGAAACTGATACTCCGTGACAAGATCAATATCTTTGATTTATAATTGCTCAAAGTTTACAACAGAGGTGGAAATATGTCAGACTTAGTATTGCAGCTGAAACAGATTAATAAATATTTCGGTCGGAGCCATGTCATCAAAGACGTGAACATTGATTTTGAAAAGGGGCATTTCGTTACTTTCCTCGGACCGTCAGGCTGTGGGAAGACCACGCTTCTCCGCATGGTGGCAGGTTTCTATGAACCGGATGATGGGGAAATACTTCTTAACGGCAAACGAATCGAAAGGATTCCTCCTTACAGCAGAAATACGGCCATGGTATTTCAGGAATATGCCCTCTTTCCGCATATGAACGTTTTTGATAATGTTTCCTATGGACTTCGTGTGAAGAACCGTCCGAAAGAGGAAATAGAAAGACGTGTCAAAGAAGCGCTTGACCTCATGCAGCTCAAAGGCATGGAGGACCGTTTCCCGAACCAGATGTCCGGCGGACAGCAGCAGCGTGTCGCTGTGGCCCGTGCCCTTGTCATGAATCCTGAAGTTCTTCTTCTTGATGAACCGCTGTCCAATTTGGATGCGAAGCTGCGCGAAAGCGTCCGCGTGGAACTCCGTGATATTCAGAAGAAGATGGGGCTTTCCACGATTTATGTCACCCATGACCAGTCGGAAGCTCTTTCCATGTCGGACATGATTGTCGTCCTTAAAGGCGGCGTCGTCCATCAGACAGGATCGCCCCAGGAGATCTACTTTGAACCGAAGACGCCGTTCGTGGCGGACTTCATCGGCACGACAAACATCCTCAGCGTAAAAGGGCTGGGAGAAAATACTGTTTCTTACGGAAACGACAGAATTCCCACTACGAAGAGCGTAAATGCAGGGCAGGAATACTGCCTGAGCATCCGTCCCGAATGTCTGAAGTTGGTGAAAGAGGCCGTTGACGGGCAGGTGAATGTAAAAGTCACCATTCAAAATAAAATGTTCCTTGGAGAAAAAATCCGCTACTTTGTCAATGACAGTCTTGGCAAGGAATGGATTATCGATATTTACGACCCCGGCAGGACGATCCTGGAAGGCGAAGCATATGCCGCTTTCCCCTTTGAAAAGGCATGGCTCATTGAAGATCTGACGGATTGAAATGAAAAAAGAGCGGAGTTTCCGTAAAAAGAAACGACGCTCTTTTTTTGTCCACCGAAAAGGCATGAGTGGAGGGGCTGTGACAAGGCACAAAAATATTTTGTCACAGCCTCTTTATAATTGGCTATGGCAGATCTCTCAGCAGATCGTTTACATGAGAAGCAGCTTTCACGTTCCTGTATTCTTTTACCAATACGCCTTTTTCATCAATGATGAATGTGGAGCGCTCGATGCCCATGTATTTTTTCCCGTACATGCTCTTTTCTTTCATGACGCCGTACAAATTGCACACCGTTTCCTTTTCATCGGAAAGGAGCGGGAAATTAAGTTCATACTTGTCGCGGAAGTTGCAGTGCTTTTTCACGCTGTCGCGGCTCACGCCAAGTACAGAATACCCCCGCTTCTTAAATTCTTCCAGATTGGCGCGGAATGCCTGCGCTTCCAGCGTGCACCCGGAAGTATTGTCCTTCGGGTAGAAATAAAGAATTACCTTCCCGCCCTTGTAATCGGAAAGAGAAATATCCTGTCCGCCGTCAGAAGGAAGTGTGAATAGGGGCGCTTTTTTGCCCACCGTAAAATCTGCCATGATAACCTCCTTAAAGAAATATATTTTCTTTCATTATAGTATGGGGGAGACAGGATGTAAAACGGAGAAAAAGCTGTAAAAATAATCCTCTCCCGGCAGATGGACAGCAAAGCATAAGGAGATATATATAGCGCAGACAAAGATGGTATAATGAATTTATACACAGGGAAATCGCATAAATTGACATTTTAACATCCGGAGATAGAAATGTCTTTTCATGAAGAGCTGAATCAAAAACTGAATATATTTTTTAATCGTGACTGGTCTGTTGAGTTGTCGGAACAGGAAGAGGAAAAGATGGAAGAACTCGCGGCCGGTCTTGTGAAAGATTTTGGCTGGGATACGGTTTTTCATGCAGCATTCAAATATCTGAAAGAGAACTGCCGGACACCGGAGTCTGTAATGAATTTCGCACATCTGTATTGGGAATCCTGGTGGTGGAATCACCCGATTAAGGAGCCATACAGGTTTATGGGATACTTCTATTACAGAATCGGTATGGATGTGGAAGAATATGATTCGGATCAGGACATATTGGACAGCCTTTCGTGCAGTATATTGACCAAGTCAGGATATAAACAGGCTGACTTGTATGAGGACCCATACTATATTCCGGAACGGGATCCGCTCATGATACAGGCGGTGGAAGAATATATAAACAATGAGAAAAACAGAAACTATCCATGCGGAAGAGAAGAAGCCGGGCGGTGATAGGATTCATTGATTTCAGAAGGTGTGTATGGGGAATAGGTGTGCGGTTGTAGGAATATCCATTTCTGAAAAGAAACAGGCAAATCTCGGTTTACAGAAAGTTTAGCTTTATACAAGACGGTGGGGTGACGAGACAATCCCGCCGTTTTGTTTTTACCGTTCGGTATTTTGTTTGCATATGACTGCGTTCTTCCAGTTTATTTCCGTATGGCAGCGGACATGTTTTTCGGATTTATTCCGTATATTTAATTTTTTTATTGACAGATAGACCCCAGGGGAGTATAGTCTAATCAAAAAGAAGATTTTCGATTCAGCAGTAAGAATGAGAGAGAGTACGAAAAAGCAGAGAGGGAAATGAAATGGAAGCGAAGGAGACAAAGCAGATGGCCGGTATGGAAACAGAGGAAGCCTGCTGCCGTACGGAACGGACACCGGCAGAACGGAAGAAATTGCTTACCCGCCTTAAGACGGTGGAAGGGCAGATCAGGGGCATACAGAAAATGGTGGAAGCTGACGCATACTGCCCCGATATCCTCATGCAGGTATCAGCCGTATCCAATGCGCTGAATTCTTTTAACAAACTGCTTCTGGCATCCCATATCCGAGGCTGCGTTTCCGATGATATCCGCGAAGGACGGGACGGAAAAGTGGATGAGCTCTGCACCATGCTCCAAAAACTGATGAAATAATTTTTTGACAGGAAATGAAAGAGGTAAAAAATGAGACAATATACGGTTACAGGCATGACCTGCGCAGCGTGCCAGTCCCATGTGGAAAAGGCAGTCGCTGAAGTACCGGGGGTCTCTTCGGTGGCCGTGGCGCTCCTGACAAATTCCATGGCGGTTAACGGCACCGCGTCAGACGAAGAAATCATCCGCGCCGTTGAAAACGCGGGGTACGGAGCGCGGCTCAAAGGTGAAGAAAAGAAAAAGAGCTCCGCTTCAGAAAAACTGGCACAGGAAGCGGAAGCCCTGGCCGACCATGAAACGCCGAAGCTCAAAAGGCGCCTCATATGGTCTGCCGTATTTCTTGCACTCCTCATGTATATCACCATGGGGCACAATATGCTCGGCTGGCCCGTCCCCGCATTTTTTGACCATAATCATCTGGGACTTGCTCTGACGGAAATGCTTCTTGCCCTCATCGTGATGTATGTCAATAAAGATTTCTTTCTTTCCGGCGGGAAATCCCTCGCCCATGGCGTGCCGAATATGGATACCCTCGTGGCGCTCGGTTCGGGAGTTTCCTTCCTCTGGTCGCTCTATGTCCTTTATGAGATGACCTACCTCCTTACGCAAGGCACATCGAACACGGATCTTATGGAAATTTATCACGACCGGCTTTATTTTGAGTCCGCCGCTATGATTCCTGCTCTCATCACCGTAGGGAAAACACTGGAATCTCTATCCAAAGGCCGGACCACCGATGCTTTGAAAAGTCTGATGAAAATGGCGCCGAAGACGGCGTTCATCGAAAAAAACGGGCAGGAAGTATCCGTTGCCATCGACGAGGTGCAGCCGGGAGATATCTTTGTCGTAAGACCGGGAGAAACCATTCCCGTAGACGGCGTGATTATAGAAGGTACGACAGCGGCGGATGAATCCGCTCTTACGGGAGAATCCGTTCCGGTGGACAAAGCGGAAGGCGACCCCGTGAAAGCCGCCACCATAAACCGTTCCGGATTCATCCGTGCCCGTGCCACCCGTGTAGGCGAAGACACGACCTTCTCACAGATCATCCGCATGGTCAGCGATGCGGCCGCTACAAAAGCGCCGATTGCAAGAATCGCTGATGCCGTGTCCGCCGTCTTTGTACCTGCCGTTATCGGTGTAGCCGTTCTCGTCATGATCGTGTGGATACTCCTCGGCGCGCCCGTGGCGAAAGCATTGGAATACGCCATCTGCGTCCTCGTCATTTCCTGTCCCTGCGCGCTGGGACTGGCAACGCCCGTTGCCATTATGGTCGGCAATGGCGTGGGCGCGAAAAACGGTATTCTTTTCAAAACGAGTGAATCTCTTGAAAATGCGGGAAAAATACAGATCGCTGCGCTTGACAAGACCGGTACCGTTACAGAAGGGAAGCCGAAAGTTACCGGCATTTATCCTGCGGGACATATGACGGACGATGAACTTCTCCTTTTGGCGTATTCGCTGGAATGGAAATCCGAGCATCCCCTTGCCCGGGCCGTTGTGGAAAAGGCGGAAGAAAGAGGCATGAGTCCGAAAGAAACCTCCGGATTCCGGGTTCTTGCGGGAAACGGCCTTGCCGCCATTATGGACGGGGACACGATTCACGGCGGGTCGGAAACCTATATTTCCACGCTGGCGGATATACCGCAGGATATGACAGAACTCTCCCGGGCATTGGGGGGAGAAGGAAAAACGCCGATTTTCTTTGAACGGAACGGGATCTTCTTGGGGATTATAGCCGCCGCCGATGTGATTAAGAAAGACTCCGCCCAAGCTGTTAAAGAACTGCAGCATATGGGGATTGAAGTCATCATGCTGACAGGAGATAATCAGCGGACGGCAGATGCCATCGGGAAAGAAGCAGGCGTTGACCGTGTCATTGCAGGCGTCCTTCCTGACGGGAAAGCGGCTGTTATCAAAAACCTGCAGAAACGGGGAAGGACGGCTATGGTAGGGGACGGGATCAATGATGCGCCCGCGCTTACCGGATCGGATATCGGAATCGCCATCGGCGCAGGGACAGATGTGGCTGTCGACTCCGCCGATATCGTTCTTATGAATTCCAGGCTCACCGATGTTTCCGCTGCCATCCGATTAAGCAGGAAGACGCTGAAAAATATCCGTGAAAATTTATTCTGGGCCTTTGCTTATAATATTCTGCTCATTCCCGTGGCGGCCGGCGTATATCCCATGATTTCCATAAATCCCATGTGGAGCGCGGCGGCGATGGCTCTTTCCAGTGTCACCGTCTGTCTGAATGCCCTTCGGCTGAATCTGTTTAAAGTCCATGACAGCGGGAAGGACAAGCCTCTGAAGAAGAAAGCGCTTCTGCCGGCGGAAGTGCCTGGTGCAGAAACCGGCACTGCTATAGAGAAGAAAGAGGCGGCAGGAAAGGAAAGGGCGGCTATTATTTCCGTAGAAGGCATGACCTGTGAAATATGCGAGCACCACGTGGAAAATGCGTTGAAGACAATAAAAGGTGTTGTGGAAGCAAAAGCGGATCATACCACAGGAAAAGTAAAGATGACCTGCTCGGCCGCTCCTGATGAAGAAACCGTGAAGAAAGCAATTTCCGAAGCGGATTACATTTACAAAGGAATGGTATTTCCAAAGGAGGAAATGAAAATGAAAGAAACAGTAAAAATTGAAGGCATGATGTGCGGCCACTGCGAGGCGGCAGTAAAGAAATCACTGGAGGCCATTGACGGCGTGGATCGCGCGGAAGTGTCCCATGAAACGGGTACCGCCGTGCTCACTCTTTCCAAAGAAGTCGCTGATGCGGATGTACGGAAGGCTGTCGAAGACAAAGATTACAAATTCGTAAGCATCGAAAAATAAGATCAAAAATGAAAAGCCCGCGGGAGAAAATAAGATCATCGCGGGCTTTTCATGTGTCCGTCTTGGGACAGGTTTTGTATTAAATGTTTATTTTCGTGGTTAGGAATGCGGGAACGGAAAGCTGATGCAAAACAGTATAGAGGGTGGAATCCGTTATCGCAATGTATTGATATGAAATGTCCTGTAAGCCTTGTTTGCCTTTTCAGAAAAAACGGGAGAGCGGTATTTCTGCAAGCCGATTCCCTTATACAGTAAAAAAGGACGGCTCGCACCGTCCCTTTTCAGGAGTATAAAAAAATAAAGGAAGTTGGAAAGGAGTGATTTTCGCTTGGGAGTGCGAAAATTTCCCAACGGCAGAACCGTTTCATGAATCCGCTTCTGCCTGTAAGTAGTATATCACAAATAAATGATTTTGAAAACTACTTTCAATTATTTTTTAAAATTTTTTATGGAAGCGGTATTTACAGGAAAAGAAATAACAAAGAACTATTTTTTTCTTATGATTGATGCAGATGATTTCCAAATCACTGCCGGAGGAGATTATTCTGTACCGGCGGTTAAAACACCCTGTCCGGCAGCCGCAGGAAGAAGCGGTTTCCGTCGTTTCATATGAACTTGTCATTCAAATCATTTAGCCATAAAAATCCTCAGTGATTGCGGAGGTCTTTTGATTTTTTAAACGTGATCATCGTGTCAATATCTCCCAGAGGTTTTTATTAATAAAATAATACTCTCTGCCTTGTTTTGTTTTATCTAATAGTCCGGCTGCAACTAATCGGTTTAGATACTTAGAAGCGGTTTGCTTTTTTGCGATATGCCGATTTACAAGAAAGGAAATTTTACAGTATGGCTGTTCAAAAAGAAGTTCAATTAATTCTCTGCTATAGATATCAGCCATTTCATTCTTTACAAATGTTTCTGTTTCTAATTGCACCTTTCGGATTTCTTGAATCATGGATAGAGTCTTTTTAGCGGTCACTTCCACCGCGTCTAAAATATAAAGAATCCAGTTAGTCCAGTCTGCGTATTCAGTTACATCTTGCAGGGCTTTATAATAATCGGATTTGTGTTCAATGATGTAGCTGGATAGGTATAGGATAGGAACGTCAAGGAGCCTTTCCTGTATTAAGTAAAGAACATTAATTATACGCCCAACTCGTCCATTCCCGTCAGGGAAGGGGTGGATGCATTCAAATTGATAATGGATGACTGCCAATCGGATTAAAGGATCAATATTTCCCTCATTTATATTAATATAGTTTTCTAAGTTGGAAAGTAGACGAAGTATATCATCCTTGTTATCTGGCGGAGTGTAAACGGTCTCACCATATGAATCCTTCAGTACTGTTCCGGGGAATGAACGGATTCCGTCTGAACGTTGCTTTATTTTATGGAATAGTTCGATAAATATATTAATTCCTAATGGACGTTGCTTGATTTCATTGAATCCATACCAAAGGGCGTCTTTATAATGAAGGACTTCTTTTGTAGATGGGGAAATGATTTTACTGTCCGGTGCCGAAAATGCTTTATATAAATCATCGTTTGTGGTAACAACATTTTCTATTTCACTGGAAGATTTTGCTTCTTGTAATGATACCGTCTGCAACAGCAAAAGCGGATTTGCCTGCATGTAAGTCCATCCGTGCAGTTCTGCCAAGGCCTTATTAGCAGAAACCGTTTTCTTCAGTATTTGGACTGTTTCCAGTTCTGCATGCGGAGGTAATATCGGAAGGTTATTATATGCTGTTTCTTTTTTGTATGGCATAAAAGCTCTCCTAATAGGTATACATTATCACCCTGTTTGGATAATAGGGTGATTTTTGGAGTAGAAATAAACCTATTTGAATAATAGTATGATTGAATAAACCTGTCAATAAAATAGGGTGATTTTTAAAGTAAGAATAAACTTGATAAAAATTGACACAAATGATTTCGGTATATCAATGGATTTTTGTTACTAAATGGCAATATCAAATCAGACAGTCACTCAGGAAAATTATGCAGCAGATGAAAGTCGGGCAATCTGCTTTCTTCTAACGTCAACTTGTAATTCAAATAATTTAATCGCAAGAATTCCCAGTAATTACGGGGATTTTTTTGATTGACGGCAGACAAACGGCAAAAATTTATTTTAAAGCGGCTTCAATATACTGATCTGCTTTCTTGCGAATATCATCTGTGTAATGTATATATGTTTTTATTACAGTTGTCACGGTATCGCCTAAGAGAGCAGCTACCAAATTAACATCTTCGGTTTCGGATAACATAAGCGTTGCGAATGTATGTCTTAGGCTATGGATATTCATTCCATGTTTAAATGAGCGAATTTTGTAAATTATTTTGTAGTGTACGGATTCAGATACTGGGAATACTCGTCCGTCAAGGCTTATCGGCTGGGTTAATTTCCATGTGTTTAACGTTTTCGTTAAAAATGTCGTAAGATGGATTGTTCGGTTGCTGTTTATAGATTTTACGGGTTTAAAACCTATTGTGCCGTCTTTTCGCATCCCCCACTGCTTATTAATGGTAATCGCCTGATTGAAAAGATCTACGCAGTCCCATGTGAGTCCGGCTATTTCACTATAACGCATACCTGTATTCCCTGCATGACAACCATTGTATAAATTAGAGGATCATCAGACAGAAAATCAAAAAGCTGCAGCATCTCTGCTTTTGTAAAAGCTTTGATACGTTTTACGCTTTTGTCTCGTTCCGGAGTAATATTATTTACCGGATTATCTGAAATAATTTGATACGGCCTGACAGCGTATTTAAAGATGGTAGAGAGTCTGCCCAGATGCAGATTGCGGGTACTTACTTTTAAACGAGAAAGACGATTATAACCATCCATTATATCTGTCATTGTGATATCTTTAAGAGGCTTGTCTTTTAGCGTCGAAAAGGTTTTAACTGCATTGGTATAGCTGAGACGTGTCCGATATTCTATACTTTGACGACGATCTCTGAGGAAGATCTTTTCTGTAAAATCATGCAAAGTGATATTAGATAATTCAGGATCGCAATTTGTGACGGCATCTTCTTTGGCCGCTGCCAGCAGTTTATCCTGATACTGTTTGGCTTCCCGCAATGTTTTAAATCCCTGCTTGGTTTTCTGCTTCCATTTACTATTTACTTTGTAGGACAGAATAAGGCAAATACCGCCATTTTTCTCACGCGTCGAAAATGAATATTCCATAATAAAATCAGCCTCCTTTGGCAAATAGGCTGACTATGCTATAATATATGCGTAATCAGCCTGTGGTAGGGTTGTTACAACTACCGGAAGGATACCCTATATCATTCCGGTTCCCGTCGTCATATGTCCGTATGGCGGCGGGATTTTTATATATTATTTTTCGTAATAGGAAGACTTTCATTTTGTATAGATTGATGATTTTATTATTTTTGTTACTTGATCTATATTTTTTATAAACTCTAATTTATTGATACATTTTGTGTATGATCTATTTCTATTTGCACCTAATTTTATGATTAGATTTTTTGAAGCTAATTTTTTCAAAGAACGATTTACTTGAGAATATGAATATATTGGTAATAATTCATTTATTTTTTTTGCTGTCAGGTTAATCATGTCATTATCAAAAAGATTATAGATATCTTTTTCAATTTTTGATAACCCTGGTGTTACATCTATTGGATGGGCGAGCCATAATTTTAAAATGGTTTTCTCTAAAGAGGATTCTATTTCGGGCATTTTAAATTGGTTTTTGACTGCAACGTTTAAAATTTTTTTTGCTCCCGGTGCCTGCTCTATCTGACGCCCCCATTCTTCTAAATAAGTTGACAATTATGCTGTTACGTGTTACTGACCTTGATTCTAAAAAGAAACTTTCAACTGGTATTTTCATTATTCCTGGGTTTGTAAAAATATAATATGGTTCGTGTATTTCTACAATTAAAGCTGTAGTATTTGATAGGTAGTCGGCATGTATAATCATGTTTACAAAAGCTTCTTGTAATGCGATATTTAACTCGGCATATGATTTACGGACCATATCTTCCTTTAAATTAAATGGACGCTCTATGGAGGATAACAGCTTCTCGTAAACAATGGAGTAATAATTGAATATGTTTAAGTCAGGAAAATCTAAATCTCCGGAGGATACACGATCTGACCATCGTTCATTTGTTCCTCGTTTATCAAAAAAGTCGACATGATAATGTGGTAATCGAGAAAGTATTGCATTATATTTTCCAAAAAACAACAATCCTCCTAATGTCAGTTTAAGTTTTCTTTCATGTTGATGGTCATATTGAAAAGCACCTATGCTTATTAAAAAATCCATTGGTGACATTGATATAATTTCTTGATTGGTATATCGCTTTCGTAGCAAAACTTGATATTTTACAATACTTTCAGGATCTAGATCATCAATTGTATAGCCATCTAACAATTCACTATCTAATGTATCTGAATGGTTCCTGATAAGAGCCGATAATTCTTCTTGTGAAGCACGATGATCTCCATCATGCTTCCTTAAATATGTGTTAGAGATACTATTATTGATATATACTGGTTTCTGATTAATCGCTGCTTCTGGAATATAAATAACAATAATATATTTTCCATCAATGTTTTTAACGTGTATATTATCCGGAAGCAATAAATCAATATTTACTTTTGTAGAATTGCATGCTGTGGTAAATAAATCAGTTTTTATTTTTTCGTAATTTGCAACACCGCTTAAAATGTTTTGATTATTCTCTTCTTTTACTCCTAAAATAATATAGCCACCAGAAGTATTGGCAAACGCAGAGTATGTTGACCAAAAGTCGTTAGGTAGTGAATTTTTACTCTCTTTAAATTCCAATTGAACATTTTCATGAGTTTGAATTAGTTCTTTTAACTCTTTATTATTCAAATCCATTTATATACCTCTACCTTTATGGTGCAAAATAAAAATGATGATATAAATACATAAAAAAGCAGATAAAATCAATGTTTTTTGGCTTCATGCTAATTGGATATAAAATGAAGTGCAAAATAAATGCAAAATAAATTTATATATTTTCCCTATCGTACCGTTAATACGATTCTGGGATTTTTTATTTAAGCAATAATGTCTTTGCTTGAGGATATGACATTTTATTTTTTACATTTTCATTATACAAGTATAATCTCTGAATAATATTGGAAGGTATACGAGTGAATTGGACGTAATCTTCAGCCACTTTTTTATGAACGTTACTAGCATCCATAATGTATTCATATAAGAACGTATATAGGTTTTCAAGAAGAATTCTTTTTTCTATAGAATTTGGGAGAAGAGCCATAGAAAAACATATATATGCGTATATATCGTGGATTCCGACATCGTTATTGATATCTTTCCAAGACAGAAGATTGTTTGGTATGAATTTTTTTATAGACTTGTGATTTAATGAACCGCTATATCTTTGAGCATCAAATGAAATGAATTTCAGATTATGCGCTATCGTATTTCTGCATTTGCGAACCAATGTAAGGGTATACTGTAGTATTTGTATCTTTTGATCTGTTGTTAAATGTGTAGTTATAAGCATATCTACGAGCTCTTCTTTTTGGGCAGGTTTCAGCAGAATGAAAAGATTAATAGCATTACTGAAAGAAACGTTTTTTAATAGAATCCAAGCCGGAATATGATTATGCCTATATGCATAATGAGCGGTAGGTTCATCTATCTTATCTACTACCTTTTTGTTTCCGTTCTTATCCAAATAAGTTGAAATAATTTGTTTGTACGTTTTTTCGTAAGTAATATACCCTTTAGCAGTTAGATAGTTCTTTTTTGATAAATAATCATTCTGAAAAACGCCGAAATCTTTTGAGAGAACATATGCAAGATTGTTTTTGAAATAATCTTCCACTAAATTGCTAAACGCAAATAGGATATTCTGTATTTGGCGATCGAATGCATGGAATAAATAAAGATATTCAAAATTAACAGGTGGCTGAAACTTGTCATTGATCATGAATATATCTTTATACCCGTTAATTAGGTCGTAATACGGTACAAGTTTTAACGCATTTTCAGCCCAAGCAGGGTCTATAACGTATAAATTATGTTCGCGCTGTAAATATTCTACCAATTCGCGGAAAGTTTTAAATGGTTTATCAGGCATATTGCTGTTTATCATAAGAAACTCCAAAATAAAATCCCATTACCTTTTAGAGCAATGGGACAGCGACCTAACCCGAAGGCTTCGGCCAATTCATCTACAAAAATTATAGCAGTCCCATTGTAAAGTGTCAATCAAAAACGTAACAAAATTATCCTAAATCGTAACAAAAATGTCCTAAAAGATGTTGAAAGTGACCTAAAAGGTGTCAAAAATTTTCAGGGTTTATGCAAACGATTTAAAACAATACCAATGTATTCAACTTTTAATTACTTTTGACATATCTTTGACTATTTCAATTATTTGTGTTGGCTCATCATTTGATCCATCTTCTTTTAAATAACCACTCTTGGGATTTGAAAAAATCGCTTTTGTCGTCTGCAGCAGAACTGCATTACGGATTTCTTCATTATTGGTGGCTTTTACAAAGGTTTCAAATGTACTTAGCGCATTCTGCTTATTTTTATTTATGATGTAATTATGCGCTTGTGCCCGATAATTTTTTCCGCATGTTATTAGAATATAGAAAAGTACAATCAAACCGGTAAATCGTGGTAATATAGCTTGAGCAAATCGGTATAAATATGGTTCCTCAAGTATAATAGGACACAACCAAAATGTTACAGAAGAATATATCATAATAATGATACTTATACAGATAATCCATTTAAACCATATATCTTTACCTTTTTCAAACATAGTAGCAGCTTCTTGGAAATTTACTGTGTGATTGGTTACACCTACGGAATTAGCCGCTTTCTGCACGGCTTCTGTTATTTCTCGTATATTTTCTTGCGCTGCTTCTCTCTCTTTTCTTGCCTGCTCTTGTTCTTGTTTAAAATTATCTAACGCCTCTTTGGCCTGCCGTTGTAAAGCTTCATAGTCAGTTCCTGCTTTAGTACAATAGGCAACAATGGGAGAGATGGTTTTAAACCAAGAGTTATTATAGTTATTTGTGATGCTATCTATAAGGCTCTGACGTACACCAGGCCCCTGTATAGATGAGAAGCTCTTGATTTGTTCAATGGAATTAATAAAAGTATTCATTTCATTGTTCAAATCTCGTATTATTGACTCGGGAACTCTCATTATATCAATATCAGCTAAGCCTTTGAACAGATTGATCGCTGTTTCGAAATCGGTTTCTGCATCAGCGAAATTTAATTCAGATCCTAATTCATCACGGCGAATTAAATCTTTAGCGTTAAATTTTTTTATTGTGGAAAGATTTGTATCAAACTGAGTTCGTACTTCATCGGATAGTTTTATCGGCATAATTAAAAGCCTCCTTTATTTGGTTATCTAATTTCCCTGATTTTAACAATCTTATTAATAATGAGTGCGAAATGATCAAGCAGAAGCACTGCTGCTGTTAATGCGCAATGTTTCTCTATATTCATCGGCTTTAGGGGCATAAACAAAAGAAACTGTATTATTATATTTATCTTTGACCAATTTTTCAATTTCCTCTAAATCTACACGGAAAAATTCTTTTCTATGATTAACTCTATTTACTTCATGGTCTCTGAATTTCTGATGCAATAAGTTCTCTAATGCAGGTGCATCATCGGAAAAGATAATCGCATGAACGTCAAATTCAAATGGCACAGAAGCATTGCTGAGTTCCTTTATTCTATCCATGGGTTCGAGTCTACGTGTCATGCCGATTTTATAAACATTTTCCCCAAAAGAACCGATATTAGAGATAATGTAGACAAATCCCGCTTTAGCATTTGATTCCCGTTGTAAAACAGTTTCCTTTTCTTTACATAACTCAGCAAGTCTTTCTTCCAACTCTTTAATTTTATCCATATATAATTTTTTTTCTGCTTCAAGAGAGGTACTTTGAAGATATTTCATCATACGGTTAATTTCATTATTAAATTGCATTTCATCTTTTTCAATTTTCTTTTTTGCGGCATCAAGCTCACGACGAACCTTTTCTTCTTCTCGTATTTGGTCCTTTTGCGCACGTAAAAGTTCTTTTTCTTCCTCTAGTTTCTTCTGATACTCATAGAGGCAACTCATGCGGCTAAGCTTACTTTTTAGAAATTCACGAGTCAACTGAACACCATCAATAGAAAACAATTTATTATGCGCTTCAAAAGCACGAGTGATTTTTCCACGAACAGAATCTATATTTCGAGCTGTTGTATTATGGATCAGGTTATCGGCTTCATTATTAAAACTACGGAGCAGTTGATTGCGCTGTTTTCTTTTATCAGTAATTGTTTGGTTGCTGCCATTATGGATAAAAATTACAGCTTTTCCGTTTTGCTGCAACTCCTTTTCATTTTCAAGCAAAAGAGAAAGATTATTTTTTATTTCTGAAGATGGCATATCATTATAAATAGAAAGGTTAGATTCTGGAAAAGATAGATACATATCGGAGGCTTTTTCGACGTCAGCCATTATATGTCTTTCTTTGGATATAGTTTCCTTAATAAGGGCAAGTTCGTTGTTTAATTGATTCATTTCTTCATCGGCGTGTGTTTTGAGGCTCTGCTCTAATTGTGCATACTGTTCTTTTAATTCGGTTAATTGTTGTTGGGCGTTCAAAACCTTTGTATCATAATCATCTAAAACCTGCATTTTCGAAACATTTTGAATACTGATGGTTTTATATTTTTTGTGGCGTAAGTAGAGCAATATAATAGCAATAATAAAAGGGATACCATTCAAGAATGAAAATGCACTTATTATGGCTATAAATAGTGGGCTATAAATAAATGGAACCTTGTTAAAATTTTCTGATTGAGATTCCATGATAATCCTCCTTTTATTTCTCGAACAACTTTACAATTTCCCTCGGATTTCAACGACTTTCCCAAGAATAGTCACCGGAAGTTCCTTACATTCTTTTTTATTGTATGTCTTTGGTATGTAAACAGACGGATTCCAGCCTATTAATGTCAAGCCGGCATCGGACTTGCTGATCTGCTTTACTGTGGCGTCGTTGCCGTTAACTAAGACAACAGCTATATCACCGCTGTCTACATCCGGCTGACGCCGAACAATGACCACATCCCCATCCATCATGCGGGGTTCCATGGACTTCCCCGCTATTTTTAACGCAAAGTATTCACCTGTTTTGGCCATGCTTTGCGGGATTTCTTCCCAGTCTTCAATATCCGTGATGGCCTCGATAGGAATGCCTGCAGCTACTTTACCAAGAACGGGAATGCGGATCCCTTTAGTGGGGGAAGATGGTTTGTCAGTCTTGTCAGGTAGAAGAGTTACTAATTGATTACCATCTAATTCTTTTAAAAATACATCCAAATCTAAACCGACAGCTTGTGCAATTTTGTCAAATGCTTGAATCGTTGGGGAAATAGGCTTACCTGTTGACGGGTTAATTCCTTTTTCCAATTGACCTATATACGCTTTACTAAATCCACACATATCGGCCATTTCCTGCATGGAAAGCGAGTGCTTATCACGATAATTTTTAATCCATTCGCCTAATGTCATATTTATCACCCCTTTATCCATATCGTCAAATATATTTTACATTAGCGAAAAATTCTTGTCAAACATACTTGACAAGAAACGAAATGAACAGTATACTAGACAACAAAAGGAGGTGTAGTAATGAGATATAGATTAAAAGAGCTAAGAGAGCAGCGAAAAATGTTACAAGAAGAATTGAGTGAAAAAGCAGGAGTATCGCGTCAGATTATTTCTATCCTTGAACAAGAAACGAGTGAAGTAAATACTACGACGGCTACGTTGCAAAAGCTTTCTATTGCATTGAATTGCCCTCTTAGTGAAATTTTTTTGCCCTAATCGTCTAGTATATAAGACAATTAGGGCTTATCAGAGTAGCTCATAAAACAAGAAAGCGAGGTGAGGAAATGGAAGAAATGAAAGATCGTATTAAAGAATTGCAGATGGCAGTGAAGCCGCTGATTGAGTATATGCGTAAATATGAAACGCCCATGACTACGGCAATAGTCACAGGCGCCGGCATAGAAATAGTATCCACAGAAATTCATATTCCTTTTGAAGAAGATTGGAGTTAGCGAATACGAACTTCACCACGACCCTTCAAGTATTTATGAACGAACGATCCTTTTGAGGATGCATTCAAGAATTGTGAAAATAATTCTTCACTGCAATTGGGATAACGATAAGCATATCCATTATGAAAATGAACTTCAATAACGCCATCTTCATATCCAATGGATTCAACGTTCGATGATGAAACAGGAATCATATCCATAAAAATTCACCTCCTCTCTATATGAATTATAGGGGAGCGTGGAGCGTAAAGCAAAAGCGAGGTGAGGAAAGTTGGAAGAGGAAATCTTATCTTTGCTGAAAGGCAAAAGCGTGGCGGATATTGATGAAATATTAAACTCCGTGCGGAAACGTGTCGCGATGAACTCTATTTATGGAAGTGCAAAAGACATTGAATCATGGGAAAAGCAAAGATTGAAAAAAGCACAGGAGTTCATTGACTCATATACGGCAACCATGCTGGAGTCGCGGAGGGAAAGATTTAATTATTTGAATAATCATTCAGCTTCGCATAGTCGTTCAATATCAAGGAGAGTTTACGATTTTTTCCTAAACATTCTACGGCGATTACCTTAATATCAGAAGTTCCTTGCTTTTCGGGAGATTTGAGGAGTGTGCTGTGTATGAATTGGATTTGTCTATAATAGCTGCCTGCAAATTGCAAATTCTCTTTGGGCATTGCGGTAAGGTATGGCAGTGCCAGCATTCCAAAAGTAGATGATAAGTCTGAATCGTAATCTGAGGAGTATTTATTAATAATCGATAGCAGCGCATCATAATGGGTTTTTAATTCAATATCCGCAAGGATGGCATATTTTTGAGACAGCTTTGATTCTTTATACTTTTGTATCCACCATGTTGCAAAGAGAATAACAAGCCCTGATATAACACCCTGAAATAGCAAATCGATTATTTTGTCAATGAACATCACGAAGAATCACCTCCTTTCTAAGCCAATTATAGGGGAGTGTGAAACGCAAAACAAGAAAGCGGGGTGAGGAAGATGAAGAATATAGATGATTACTCAATCACTTTGACTGCTAAAATCAAGAATCTAAAGAAGTATAAGCGAAAGGCGAAGAAGCTCTGCAAGCATTTAAAAAGAGCAAAATCATTGGCGGATGAAATTGCTCTCCTTGAAATCAAAACGAAAATACGTACTAAAAATCAATCTTCACATTAATGATTGATCTGCAATAAGGGCAGTGCCCTCTTGGTGGTTTAACTTTAATAGGTTTGCCGCAATTAGGACATTTAACAGTATGACCTTTCAATTTGATTTCATTACGAATCTTTTTCAAAGCGTCTTTCTTGATATTATTGATTAATTTATTTGTATCAAGTCCATTACTCACAACAATCACCTCCCCTCTACACAGATTATAGGGGAGGGTGAAATGCAAAACAAGAAAGGAGAAGTGAAAACATGGTGGAAATATTTATATATATAACGACAGCCATGCTGATAACTATATTTATCAACATCACTGCCGCAGGGTGGTTAGCAATTAAGATGGCGGAATTCATGTGGGAAAAGGTAAGGAGGTTATAGACAGATTTGTCTAAAAGCAAATGTTAATTCTGTCAAATTTGCGCCATTGGATTGGTGAAATCATTTAGATGTGCCATTAGGTATCGCGTCCTTTCTATAAACATTATAAAGGGGCGTGAAATGCGAAACAAGAAAGGAGAGGACGAGAGTGGAAGAGGTAAATATCAATGGTTATGTCTTAAATAAGAATTCGCATGAAAACTACAAGCGTGCAATGCTATTCCACGTTTTTGATGTACTGGATGTGGACCTTTTTGAAGAAGTAAAACGATATGAACGATACAGGGGAAGATATTCAAAAGAAAAACAGCACGACGGAAACGCGCTGTCTTCTTGGTTCCTTATTCCTGGGGTAGTGATAAAAGATTGTCTAAAATTGTGTCATTTGCTTCAGAGGCAACGTATTTTTCGCCGTTTTTACTGATTCGAGGTTCAAGGAACGGCATGTTCCCGCGATTAACTCTTATGCTGTGCGGATGAGTTAATAAATAGTCATGAATTTCTTCTTTAGGGAAATATCCTAATATTCCATCACCGCTAAGGAATATTTCTGAAATTTCCCAAAGGTCAAAATTTAACAGACCGACACCGGGGCGTTTCTTGATTTTTAAAGCAAATATCATAGTGTTCACCTCCTCTCTGCCAACATTATAACAGAGTGAACAGAAAGAGAATTGTAACAACCTACCACGGAATTTAAAAACAAGAAAGGAGAGAAAAATGGAACGAAGGACATACACCGTCGCAGAAACCGCTGAAATCTTGGGCATATCAACGGATGTCGTCTACCGCATGAAAAATGACGGCATCCTTCCGGCGGTGAAAAATCTGTCTGCCATCCGTTTTCTAAAGCGCGATGTGCTGGCGATGGTCGGTGAGAAGCCTGACGATTTCCGCCCGTCTGCATTACGAAGACTTAAGAATGAATTGTCTCTTGAGAAACAGGAAAACGCACGACTGCGGGGCGTCATCCGGCAGATTTGTATAGCCGCTAATACGGCAGCAGTGCAGGAGGGGTTATGAACAAGCCATTAATTTTCACAGCGGCTCTCATGTCGGCAGCATTGGTAGCCGGTGCCGCGGTAGACGCAGGCAAAATCTATCACCGGTTTTTCCCGGAGACAAAGATTGTCGAGTACCGCCGGGAGGTAAGACCGGGAGATACCCTATGGACAATCTGCGGTGAGATAGCGACAGATAAAGAGGACCTGCGGAAACTGGTTTATCAGGCGAAGAAAGACAACAGGATCCGGGACGTGGGCAATCTGCAGCCGGGCATGTTGATTGTAGTCAGAGTTGATGAGGCGCGGAATGGATGACAGACAATTTACCGTAACACTTGTCAAAGATGATTGGGATTTAGTTCTGAACGCACTGGAGATCTGCAAAAAGAATGCGTCATCGCTCATGGAGCACGAGATCGAATGCATTATCCGCGGAATAAAGTTAGATTTAGACAGTCAAGGTTTTTAAAAGTAGAGGAGTGAGAAATCGGTGAATGCAGCAGAAGAAATCAGGGAAGTATCTATTCATACTCTCAGCTGGTATATCGCAGATTGGATAAATAAGAAAAAGTGTAAAAAATGCAAATTGTTAGCGTTTGACACCACCTTAAAGAAGTGGCGTGCATTGGATAATAGTGCAAATGATTGCTGGACGGAGTTTTTTGAAACCCGACAGGAAGCCATAGATTGGCTAAACAATGAAATTGAAAAAGCCGACTGATAACTGCAATTATCAATCGGCAGGCGGAAAAGAATCGCTAAGACTTTCCGCCTCTATATTATCAGAAAATGGAGAAATAGACAAATGGCAGAACTTATATTGAATGCCGATGCTTCGCGTGAGGATTGGCTCAAAGTAAGAAATACAGGATTAGGCGGGTCAGACTGCGGAAGCATCCTCGGACTCAATCCGTATAAATCAGCATTGACACTTTGGTCAGAAAAAACAGGAATGATGCAGCCCGAAGACCTGTCAAAAAACGAAAGGGTCTGGTGGGGCAGCCACATGGAGCCGGTAATCGCACAAAGATTTGAGGAAATTACAGATAAAAAGGTACGCCGGAGAGGAACTCTTCGAGACAACGATTATCCGTATATGCTGGCCAATATTGACCGCTGGATAGTCGGAGAGAATGCCGGTCTTGAAATCAAGACGGCAGATTGGCGCATGAGCAAGCAGTGGGGCGATAAAGACGATCCGCAGGACATGACAGTACCAGACAGCTACTACTGCCAGTGCATGCATTACATGGCAGTCACAGGGGCCGATTACTGGTACATAGGAGCCCTTATCGGCGGAAACGATTTCCGGGTAAAAAAGATCATGCGTAACGAAGACGATATCAAGTACATCCGGGAGCAAGAAAAAGAATTTTGGAACCATGTCACAGAACAGACAATGCCTGCGGTAGACGGCAGTGATTCTACAGTTCACACACTTGTCGGGCTGTACAATACGCCAAACGGGAAAGAGATAGACCTGCCTGAAGAAGCATTGCGGATTTTTGAAAAATATGACTTGGCCAAAGCAAAAGAAAATGAGGCAAAAGAGGCTATACAGGCGGCAAAAAATGAATTAATGGCACTGCTTGGAGAAAACGAAGTCGGGCACCTCGGTGACAGAAAAGTCACATGGAAGGCAATCAAGCCGAGAGAATCTATTAGCTTATCACGCGTTAAAAAAGAAGACAGCGGCAGCTATGAGGCACTCAAAGCGATGGGATTTATCAAAGTCGGCGAAGCAGGCCGCATGATGAAGGTCTACTGATGAACATTGAAGAGTTTACAGCCCTAAAAACGGGGGTGAAAGTGAGAATACAAAGGGGGCTGAAAGCCCCGCCCATTTCCGGGACACTGGCAGATAAGGTGAACGAATCAGCTCTTGTCAAAATAGGGCATACGCCTTCGGGAAAGCCAATCTTGATTTGGTCGCATTATATGAAATTAAAACAGGAGGAGTTCAGATGAGAATTAAGGAGATACTTTCGCAGCACAGAAGAGATTTCAGAGCATTATTTATCTGTCCGTTTTGCGGGCATGAAGAGGAAAAACCGGGATACGATGACGTTTATTTTCATCAGAATGTGATCCCGGAAATGAAATGTAAAAAGTGCGGAAAAACAGAGCAGGACGGAGCAAATTATCGTCCGTTGAGTACAAAATATACGGAAGGTTTTCAAATTTAACAGGAGGTATGAAACATGAACGCAGCAAAAGGAATCGTAAAAACACAGCAAGAGAACAAAAAGCCATCTCTGCAGGGGCTAATTCGGGCGATGGAGCCGGAGATTAAAAAGGCATTACCGTCGGTCATTACACCGGAGAGATTTACCCGGATGGTATTTACGGCGCTGTCGAGCAACCAAAAGCTGCAGGCGTGCACACCGGAAAGTTTTCTCGGTGCAATGATGCAGGCTGCACAGTTGGGTGTAGAGCCGAATACCCCCATCGGACAGGCATACTTAATTCCGTACGGCAATCAGGTGCAATTTCAACTTGGATATAAAGGACTGATTGATCTTGCTTATAGAAGCGGTGAAGTACAGAGCATACAGGCGCACGAAGTGCACGAAAACGATACATTTGAATACGAGCTTGGGCTGAACCCAAAACTGAAACACGTACCAGCTATGAAAGACAGGGGCCCGGTCATCTTATACTACGCTGTCATCAAGCTGAAAAACGGCGGAGAAGGATTCGAAGTTATGAGCCGGGAGGATGTAGATCAATTTGCGCGGACGAAGTCTAAAACATATAAAAATGGACCATGGCAAACGGATTTTGACGAAATGGCAAAGAAGACCGTACTTAAGAAAGTTTTGAAATACGCGCCTTTAAAATCTGATTTCGCAAAACAGGTCAAAGAAGACGAAACAATTAAAACCAGTATTTCGGAAAACATGACGGACTTGCCGGACGAAACGGTAACCATCGATGCGGAAGCACAAACACCGCAGGACGAAGAAATCCCATTTGATGAAATACCGCCTGCGGTGGACAAGGAAACGGGGGAGGTACTGAGCGATGGAAGAAATTAAGAGAAATCCTCTTCCGGAGATGGAGTGTGGGATGGCCTACTTGGCCCATCCCACACTCCCTACGCTCCCGTCGCTAAAAGCTCGAAAGTATTTGCGAAAGTATTTGCGGGAGAAATTAAGGAGGCTAATGTAGAGGAAACAGGAGACATCGCGTATAAAATCATGAAGAAATACCCCAACCTGACGATCATTTCTCCTCTCCATGCGTATTCATTCTTGGAAGGAAAAAATATGGAAGAAACGGAGATTCTCCGGTACGATTTTAGACTTCTCAACAACTGCACTCTTCTGATTTTGTCCGGATACTGGAGACAGAGCAAAGGATGCATGTCCGAATACGGTTATGCAAAAGCAAAAGGAATCAGGATCTATGAGTATGTAGACGGAACTCTATATCCGCTGGAATGATGCTGGTTAATTGAAAGGGGTGATGCCATGGCACGGCCGCTCAAACAAGGGCTTGATTACTTTCCCTTGGATGTCGGCTTTTTACAGGATATGAAAGTGCGCCGGATAATTAAGTCATGCGGTGCGTCGGCAATTTCAGTACTAATCTGGCTGCTGGGTAGCTGCTATCGAGACGAGGGGTACTACATTTGGTGGACAGAGGATTTGCCTTTCATAGTGGCGGATGAGATTGGCGTCACGGAAGGATGCGTACAAGAGGTTGTTAAAAGAGCCTTACAGGTCGGTTTCTTTGATGCAAGCATGAAGGAAAAACATGGAATTCTGACTTCTGCGGGAATCCAAAAAAGATTTTTGGAGGTAACTTCTCGAAGAAAAGCAGCGTTTCTCCGTAGGGATTTTGCACCCATTTCCGTTAATGTCGACAATAACTCAATTAATGTATGCAATAACTCGATTAATGTATACAGTAATGAACAAAGTAAAGTAAAGAAAAGAAAAGGAAAGGAAAGTAAAGAAAAGGAAAGTAAAGAAAAGGAAGAAGAAAAGAACGTTCTTTCTTCTCAAGATGAAATCATTCAATCTTACTTTTCATCCAATCCTGAATTGGAAGAATCACTCCGAAGGTGGTTGGACATGAGAGAAGAAAGGAAAGCTTCTGTATCACCGACGGCTCTTAAAAAGAATTTGACACAACTCAAAAAATTATCAAACGGGAATATAGAGGACGCCATTCTCATTGTAGAGCAGTCAATTGAAAATCAATGGCTCGGATTCTGGTCACTCAAAAGACCAAAGCAGAAAAAAGCGGGAGGAAGCTATGGACATATCGCCTCTCCGGAAGAGTGGAAAGGTATTAAAGATGGGTGGTGAAAATGGAACAGATTGGACAGGATATGGATGCTCTCCAGAAAAAAATGGAGACATTTATCAAAAACAATGGCCGCTTAAATGAGCAAAACGAAAAGACAGAAGCAGAAGAGGCGGCAGAAGAAAGAAAAAAATGGACGAATCGGCTGTATAAAGCCGGAATAGGCAGGCGGTACCATGCATGCACGTTTCAGAACATTGAAAGAAAAGGATTACCGGATTCCAAGCTGCTGAAAAGCCACTATGCCATCGCGAAAGATTACGCTAAGAATTTCAAGGCACATAAGGCAAAAGGGCAAGGGCTTATATTCGCTGGACCGGTAGGACGCATGAAGACAACAATGGCGGTGGCCATAGCGCAGGAAATTATGAAAGATTATAACCGGGCGTATTTCATCACGATGCCGGAATTGATGGACAGCCTTCTGCAGAATAATCTTTCACAAGAAGTTCGAACGCGCACAAAAGAAACAGATCTACTGATTCTTGATGACATGGGTGCGGAGTATCAAAATGACTGGGTACTGAACGCGGTTGATGCAATTATATCTAAACGGTACAACGAACTCCTGCCGGTAATTATTACGACAAATAAGACGCCGGAAGAAATGAATCAGAGGTACATGGCACGGATTTTTGACAGGTTGAAGCATGCGAACAGGTTGCTTATAGAAGCAGGAGAAAGCCTGCGGAAAAATGAGGTTTGAGAAAGGAGGAATGGATCGTGATATTAGAAGTAGCAATTGAAGTATTAAAAGAATTGCTAAGTGGTCTATCTGACAGTACATACTGGATTCCGGCCGGAAAAACAGCTGAAGAAGAAAAAATATTTAACGATAGAGTTTGGATGGCATTAGCTGTAGTCATTAAAGCGCTTGAGTCGAAGAAAAGCAAAGGAGAATGACATGATAAATATGAACAATTGTCAGATTTGCGGAAACCTTGTACGCGATCCTGAAATCAAGAGCACGACATCCGGGAAAGCGGTAGCAACGATGACGGTAGCGGTCAATCGGTATTTTGTAAATCAGAATGGAGAGAAGCAGGAGTTTACTGATTATGTACGAGTAAAAGCGTGGCCGCCATGGGCAGAAGCCATCGGAAACCAGCTGCAGAAAGGGATGCCGGTGTTTGTAGAGGGGCGGTACAGCAGCTACTCTTACGGCAAGGACGGAGACAAGAAATACATGACGGAGATTGTCGCGGAATTTGTCGCGAGCCCTTTGAATATCAAGAAAGCACAAGCAGCAGAAGCGGGAACAGGCGATTTTGAACAGTTCGGAACAGCTCAAAGTGAACTGCCACCACAGATGGAAAATGATGATTTGCCGTTCTGAGGTGGTGGGATGGAATTTATCGTTGAAGGAGAGCCTCAAGGAAAAGCAAGGCCGCGGTTCAGCAGACGGAGCGGCACAGTTTATACACCGGCAAAAACAGCAAAGTATGAAAAACAGATCAAAGCTGCTTTTTTAGCAGCCGGCGGAGAAATGTTTCCGATAGATAGCTATGTTTCCGTAATGATCAATGCCTATTTCTCGATTCCAAAATCCTACATGAAAGGAAAGCGGCTGGCGTGTAAACATAACATTAACAGACCGGCAAAGAAACCAGATGTGGATAATATTTTGAAAGCGGTCTTAGATGCACTAAACGGGGTGGCCTATAAAGATGATAAGCAGGTTATTGAAGTGACGTGTGGGAAATGGTATTCACAGAGCAGTGGCTTTTTAAAGATAAGTGTAGAAGAAGTGAAAGTTTGATGTTCACGGAGGTAGTAACATGATGTTTATTTTTGGGGCGATGTTTGGGGCGTGCGTAGGATTACTGTTTTGTTCGTTATGTGTCGTAGCGAAAAGAGAAGATAATGACCGTTAAAGAATTTTTGAATAGTATTCGGCGGCAGCATTCACGAGTGGAGGCTTGCAAGGAACGGATGAAAGAAATTGAATGTGAAGTCATCTCTTTAAAATCTCCACAATTAGGTGACAAAATACAATCAAATAACGTGAAATCACTTGATGAAGTAATCTGCAGACTCGAATTGAAAAGAGCAGAAACATCACGGGAACTTATTCGGTTAATGGATATGCAGGATAAAGCAGAAGCTCTGATTAGCTGTGAGAAAAACCATGACCGATGGGCAGTGTTGTACCGCAGATACATACTTAATCAAAAATGGGAGAAAATTGCTGTTGAAATAAATCTTGACTTGCGCTGGATTTACAGGCTGCACGGGCAGGGATTGGTTGATTTGGAAAATACGCCATTAAAAGTCACTATTGACATGTGATATAGTGTATGTGTGAAAATTGGGAAACGCAATTAAAAGAGCACATGTTCTTAAACGGCATGTGCTTTTTACTTCAAATAGCAGTATAGTTTTCAGCAATCTAAGTCAAGCAAAAAAAGACAGGTTGATATTTGGTAAATAGTACTCTTTATAATTTTATAGATAAATGCTACACTGGGAATAAATCAAGTCTATGAAAGATTAAAGGGGGCATTATACATGGAAAGGATATTTTCTGTGAATCTGGCTGGGAAAGTTAAGAATTATTCTTTATCGAAAAGAAAAGCGCTGATGCCTCTGTTTGAAGCTATTATTAACTCAATTAATGCAATTGATGAACGACGTATGCAAAATAAAAATAATAATTTTAAAGGTAGTATTATTATCCATGTAAAGAGATCCATGCAAGATAAACTTCCTGGTGTCGATAATGGGATAGCTGAAGTAGATGGTTTTGAAATTATAGATAATGGTTGTGGATTTAATGATGAAAACATGGAATCTTTTTTAGAATCAGATTCTATGCATAAAGTTGATATTGGCGGTAAAGGAATTGGCAGATTTTCATGGCTTAAGGCATTTAAGAAGGTAATCATTAATAGCGAATATGAAAATATCAATGGAAAGGGATTTATTAGGCGGTATTTTGATTTTAAAATTCAAAATACCGCTATTGAAGATAGAGTTGAAGATGTTTTGACTAGGGGCGAATATAAAACATCGGTGGTTCTTGATTCATATTTACATGGATGGAAAGAAAATGTTCCTAAAGAATTATCAGTGATTGCAATGAAAATAATCCATCATTGTTTTGGATATTTTCTTAACAGTAATTGTCCGAGAATTTTGATTAAAGATGATAGTGAGTCTATTGTTTTGAACGAAGTGTTTAATAATAAATTTAAGAGGGAGCATACTCCTATTAAATTTAAAGTTAAAGATCGTGAATTTACACTTTTAAATTTTAAAATAGAAGAAGAGAATTTTGTGGGACATGAATTATATCGTTGCGCTCATAGTAGAGTAGTGGATACCAAGAATTTATCAAACTATATTGTTGATTTAAATAAGAATTTTTATAAGCATAATAAATATTGGTATATTGGTGTTTTAACCGGCGAGTATTTAAATGATACCGTAGATATGACACGACTATCATTTGATATCCCAGATAACGAGTCAACACTTATGGCAGATATTAGCTGGGCGGAAATTATGGAAAAAGTTATTTATGAAATAGAAAAGCATTTAGGAAATCATTTGGAAGTGATAAAAAAAGCGAAGTTAGATCATATCAAGCAGTTCATCACAAAGGATGCGCCACAATATAAACATTTGTTAAAATATATGAGACCAGATATAGAAAAAATTCATCCGGGTCTTACAACTGATAAAATGTATAAAGAGTTAGATCATGTGGCTCGGAAGTTTGAACAACAAATGAAACAAGAGCAAGATGCATTGATAAAAACATTAGAAAAATCTGATGTACTTCCGGATAATTACGAAGATTTATTTAAATCTGAAATTGAAAAGATAACAGAGGCAAATAGTTCGACTTTGGCGAAATATGTAATGCACAGAAATATAATTATACGGCTATTTGAGACTGGATTAAGGAAAACAGATACGGGGAAATTTAAAAAGGAAGAATATATCCATAATTTGATATATCCACAAAGAAAGACATCGGATGATATTAGTGAAGAAGCACATAATTTATGGCTTATAGATGAAAGACTTTCATATTGTAGTTATATCGCGTCAGATATTCCTTTTGATAAAGAAAAAGAGAGGCCAGACATTCTGTTTATGGATAGACCATTTGCGGTATCTGATAGTAATGAAGAAGGAGTGTATGATTCTATAATAATTATTGAATTGAAACGACCAATGAGAAATAATTACACAAAAGATGAAAACCCAATCGACCAGCTTTATGGATATGTCAGGAAGATAAGAGACGGAAAGGCAGAAGATAGATACGGGCGTAAAATTAGAGTATCAGAAAGCACAAAATATTATCTGTACGCATTGTGTGATGATACATCACGGCTAAAAGAATACATAAGCAACTATGATTTTACTGTAATGCCGGACAACATGGGGTATTATACTTTTAATAAAGGATTACATGCATATTGCGAGATATTATCTTTTGATAAAATAATTGTAGATGCAAAAAAACGGAATAGGATATTATTTACTAAGCTCGGGATACATTAAGCGTTATCTAGTAAAAAATGCATAATACTACACAAAAAAGCACTCTTAACGGGTGCTTTTATATTTCCGGCGGGGCATGGGTCCTTCCAGCACTTTATACAGATTGAGGTGCTCCGACAGCCCGAAAACATTTTAGCTACAAATTTTTATTCGTCCTTGTTAGTAAAAACAAAGTGGATGGGAGGTGATAAATTTGAAAGTTTCCAAGAATCTAAAACTACTTACGACGACTCAATCAGAAATGGCAAATATTATGGGAGTATCGCAGCAGAGAGTATCTCAGCTCATATCAGAAAATGTAATTTTGCGGGATAAAAATAATTCCGTTTTAGTCATCGAAAGCCTAAAGAATTATTACAAGTTAAAAGCCAATTCAGAAAACTCCGATGATATAGATTTCCAAAAAGAAAGAGCGCTGCATGAAAAGACGAAAAGAGAAATTGCAGAGCTGAAACTGGCGAAAATGCAAAGAAGTGCTTATGATGCGCGGACTGTTGAACTGGTTCTGACAGAAATGCTTTCAAATTTACGCACCCAGCTTCTGGGGCTGCCGTCAAAGTTAGCGCCTATACTTGAAGATCTGAAAAAAGAGAAAATATATGGGATCCTTTCTAAAGAAATTGAAGAAAAACTGCTTGAATTATCCGAGTATGATCCAGAAATGTTTGCTGCCGACGAAATAGATGAAGGTGAAGACGATGAAGACAGCTCGTGAACTCTGGCAGTATATATCAAAAAACGGTTTAAAACCGCTGCCGAAGACTTCCGTTTCCAACTGGGCAGACAATCACAGAATGCTGTCATCGGGCATTTCCGCAGAGCCGGGAAAATGGAAAACATCACGAGCGCCGTATCAAAAAGACATTATGAACGCTTTTACGGAACCGGGTATCCATAGAGTAGTTGTAAAATCATCGTCACAAATCGGCAAATCAGACATGATGAACAACGTCATCGGAAGATTCGCTCATTTGGACCCGTGCGCTATCATGATGATCCAGCCTACCATTGATATGGCGCAGGATTATTCCAAGACGCGTATTGCGCCGATGATCAGGGATACAAAAGTGCTGAATAATCTCTTCTATGACGTGAAGTCCCGGGACGCTAACAATACAATTCTTTCCAAGGTATTTCCAGGCGGGCGTCTCATTATGTGCGGGGCAAACAGTCCGGCGGGGCTGGCATCTCGCCCGATACGAATCCTGCTTGCGGATGAAGTAGACCGATTTCCGGATTCGGCGGGAACTGAAGGAGATCCTGTGGATCTGGCAGCTAAGCGTATGACAACGTTCTGGAACTCCTGCATGGGGCTGTTTTCGACGCCTACAAACGAGGGGTCATCCCGGATTGATGAGGAATACCTCGCGGGGACGCAGGAGGAATGGCAGCATAAGTGCCCTAATTGCGGAGAATACCATTTGCTGCGGCATATAGACATGACTGTGGATTATAAAGAAATCAAAACACCAAGTGGTAAGAAAACGGTTATCGTTAATGATGTGAAATGGAGATGTCCGCATTGCGGGTTTTCTTTTTCTGAAAAGGAAATGAAACAGACCCCACAGAAATATATCAGCCGGAATGCAGACGCGTTGAAAAACGGCATACGTTCTTTTTTTGTAAATGGCTTTACATCTCCATGGATGACATGGTCAAAAATTATGCGGGAATGGCTTGAAGCAAAAGGAGATCCCGAAAGGGAAAAGGTAATTATGAATACTGTCTTCGGGGAATCCTACAAGCAGAAAGGAGCTTTTGAAGATGAACAGATATTTTTACGGCGCAGAGAATCTTATGGTGCCGAGCTGCCCAATGGAGTATTACTTTTAACAGCAGCGATCGATACGCAGGATAACCGACTTGAATATGAAGTAGTTGGTTGGGGCAAGGAAGAAGAATGCTGGGGAATCCGTAAAGGAATCGTGTTAGGGGCGCCTAACCAAGCCCGAACATGGAAAGAGATAGATAATATTTTAGATAAAACTTATCATTTTGCTGACGGCAAAGGTCTGAAAGTAGTCAGAACGTTTATTGATTCCGGCGGGCATTATACGTCTGACGTCTATAATTACTGTCAAAAGAATTTTCACAAACAGCGATTTGCAATCAAGGGCCGCGGCGGTCCCGGTATTCCTTTGATTTATAAAATTGCCAAGGCAAATAACGCTAAGGCACCGCTAATACTCTTAGGGGTCGATGACGGTAAGCAGCAGATTATGGACAGATTATCTATAGATAGTCCGGGACCTCTGTATTTCCATTTCCCGCAGGATGAAGGGATAAAAGAATTATCTAACCGAGGCTATGACGATCTGTATTTCAAGGGCATTATCTCAGAGCATAAAAAGGTCTACAAAAGAAACGGTGTACTCCGGGAAGTCTGGGAAACGACCAAGAATGTCCGGAACGAACCGCTGGATCTTAGAAATTACAACCTGGCATGTATGAAATCCCTTAAGCCAGATTGGGTTAAACTGGAGATGCTGGTCAACGGAATGTCAGAAACCGAGGTTAAAAGAGCGGTGGCAAAACCGCAAAAGAAAAAGGCAGTATATAGAGCTAAAAGACAGGTAAATATTTGGTAAAAGCACTCGAAAGGGTGCTTTTTGATTGGAGAAATGGAATGAGCAGACTACAAAACGAACGCCTGAAATTGTATTTAGAAGCTGAAAAGGCGGTTTTAAGCGGGCAGTCTTATACAATCGGTAATCGAACGCTGACAAGAGCCAATCTGGCAACTATACGAAAGGCCATTGATGATTTACTGGCGGATGGCGCGACTTTAGACGAGGACGAACGCGTATCAGCGGGGTCAAGAAAAAGAGTTGTCTTTTTCGGATAAGGAGGATATTTGATGCACGAAAAAAGAACACAAAAAAACAGGATTAGAGCACCTACATTGCGCAAATCAGTCCGGTTCAGGAATACAGGATATTCCGAGGGCGGGGCCAGTCGTACAAGTAATATTCTCAAGGCATGGAATCCTGAGAGGTCCAGCGCAAAGGCGGATATTGATGCAAATCTACGATCTCTCAGAGGTCGTTCTGCCGATCAGGTCATTAATACACCGGTGGGCGCAGCTGCTATTAACAGCTCCGTTGTTCATGCGGTAGGAGATGGCCTGCGGTTATTTCCCCGGATTCCCTATAAATTCTTAGGATTAGATGCGAAAGCGGGTCGGGAATGGGCAAGAAAGACCTCACGCGAGTTTGATCTGTGGGCGGCGTCTAAGAATTGTGATCTCTACCGGAGAAATAATTTTTACGACCTGCAATTCATCGCCTACTCGACATATCTGACGGATGGAGATTCTTTTTCGCTTTTCCGGCGGAAAAATCCGACGTTTGACATGCCGTATTCATTAAGGATCCAGCTATTAGAAGCCAATAGAGTTTCAAACCCCATCAATCAGGGATATGTGTCGGCTACCAGTGCCTATGCAGTGGAAATGAAAGCGCCCAATGGCAACCGGATTGTAAATGGCGTTGAGATTGCTGCCGACGGGGAAATCGTCGCCTTTTGGATAAGCAACAAGGTTCCTAACGATCCGACGGATTTCAGGATAGCAGAATGGGTTCGTGTGGAGGCGTTCGGGAAACGAACAGGAGTGCCCAATATTCTGCAGGTCTGTCATGATACTAGGGCGGAACAGTACAGAGGTGTACCTTATCTGGCGCCGGTACTGGAGACGTTGAAACAGGTATCAAGATATACAACGGCAGAATTGACGTCGGCCATCATCAAGTCCTTTTTTGCCTTATTTTTTACCAGCCAGGCGGGAAGCTCCGACTTGGATAATATCTTGGGGACACATGATAAAGATGACCCGATGGCGCCGGTTGTGGATGTAAGCGAATACGGGCTTGCGCCGGGAACAATGAACGCCCTGCCGAGAGGAGTGGACGTCAAATCCATTGATGCGTCAAACAGCCAAAGTACATTTGAACCGTTTGTGACGCAGCTCATTAAACAAATAGCAGCGGCTATAGGGCAACCGTATGAAGTACTGCTGAAATCATTTACATCTTCATATTCGGCCTCAAGGGCGGCATTGCTGCAGGCTTGGGAAGAATATAAGCTGCGGCGTAAATGGTTTGCCAGCGATTTCTGCCAGCCCGTATACGAAGTATGGCTTGCGGAAGCTGTCGCCATCGGGCGTATTGAAGCACCGGGCTTTTTTGATGATCCGCTAATTCGAAAGTCATGGTGTACAGCTGACTGGTTCGGACCGACAATGAGCATTCTCGATCCCGTCAAAGATATTAACGGGAGTGCGCTCCGTACTACATATGGTCTAAGTACCCGGGAACGGGAAGCTGCAGAGATGACGGGTACGGATTTGGAAGAAAACCTGGAACAGCTTGTCTACGAAAAGCAGCTGATTGATGGTTACGGCTTAAATATGGGTGATCCTCAAGTATTAGCCGGGAAAGGCGGTGAGAAAGAAGATGAGTAAAAAGAAATTCTGGGAAATAAAAAATAAAGCTACAGACGAAAAAGCCGAGCTGTTGCTTTATGGTGAGATTTCCGATGCAACATGGTGGGGAGATGAAGTTACGCCCAGGCAGTTTGCCGATGATTTGAGTACATGTACCGGTAAAGATCTTGTAGTCCGTATTAACAGTCCGGGCGGAGATGTTTTTGCCGCGCAGGCCATCTACAATCTGCTGAAGTCGTATGCCGGAGACGTAACAGTACACATTGACGGAATTTGCGCCAGCGCAGCTACGGTTGTAGCCTGTGCAGGAAACAAGGTCATCATGCCGGATAATGCTCTGTATATGATCCACAATCCTCATGCAGTACTGATCGACGCCTACGATGCCGTGGGGCTGTCTAAACTGGAAAACGAACTGCACGCCGTGAAAAAGACAATTACGAACGTCTATCAGAAAAAATGCGGAGACGCGATGTCTGCTGAGGATATCAGCCGGGCAATGGACGAGGAAACGTGGATGGGGGCGGATGAAGCTTTGACATTCGGGTTTATCGATGAAATTGATAACAATTTTGCGATTAAAACGAATATGAAGAGCGACACGCTGATCGTTAATTCTGTTGCGCTGCCGACAAAAGGCAGAAATATGGATAAAATCACCAGTATTATTGACAAAAAGAAGGGAGAAAACATGAAAGATAATGAAATGATTTCAAAAATCAAGGCAGTTTTAGGGATAAAAGAATCCGAAGATCCTAAAGTCGCGGCGGAAAGGCAGCGCATTGCGGCCTTGGATGCCTTGAGGACTGAGGATAAGAATCCTTATGTAGAAGCAATTATAGACACCTGCAAGAAAACAGAAGGGGTAGAAGTTAAAACGGTTAAACCTATTATCGACTCCATCCTTGCTGTAAAAGTGGAAAATAAGCCTGATGAGAAAATCGAGGCAATTATGAAGATCATCCAAGACAATGTGGATTCCGGTGCCAATGGTGTAAAACCTACGCCGCAGCATAATCCGGAAGATAATGAGCATCAGAAATTAGAGGCTGATATCAGTGATATTGTGAATCGGGCAAACAAGATAAGGGGGAATAAATAATGGCTCTGTATGAAAAAGTGACGTTAGACAGCAATGGTCTCATTGGAGGCCCGGAAATTGCGATGCTTACAAAAAATGTAGAATTGACTGCAGCTAAAGAAATGAAAAGAGGGACACTCTTAACAACTACATCCGGGAAAGTAGCGGCTACTGCTAAAGCAGGTATAGCGGATTGCATCTTAGCAGAAGACACCGACAGTAAGGCAAAAGTAGCAACTGTTTACATCTCCGGCCGGTTCAATCGTGAAAAACTGATTGTTGCTGCAGGAGATACCGTGGATGCACACGAAGAGGAACTTCGCGACAAAAATATTTATTTGACTAAACTGAAATAAGGAGGATATCTATAATGGCTATTAATTACAAAGACACAGTCGCATTGATTGAAGCGGTAGAACGAATGAATCCGCCGGCATCTTTCCTGTTGGATACATTCTTCCCGCGTATTCCGAACACGTCCGTCACGGCAGTGATCGAGGTGCAGTACCGGAAAGGTGCACGACGCCTGGCCCCGTTTGTGACTCGTGGAACAAAAGGCATTAACATGAAACGGGATACTGTCGAATCGCAGTTTTATAAAGCACCGATGATGGGACCGCGCAGAGTGCTTGATCCGGATGTCATCAATGAACGCGGATTTGGAGAGGGTATATATTCATCCAAAACTCCGGAAGAACGAGCCGCTGACGCACAGGCCTATGACTTGACCGATTTGCAGAATATGATTATCAACAGAAAGAATAAAATGGCTGCGGACATTCTCACCACAGGTAAATGCGAAATCAAAGGATTTGCCGATGATGGGAAAACAGAACTGCTGGATACTATTGATTATGGATTTGACCAGAAACTGACACCGTCTAAGACCTGGGATCAGGCAGGAGCTACCATTTATGCCGACATTAAAAATATGTCGGAAGAAATCCAGCAGAATGCAGGCATTGTACCGACAGTTATGGTTATCGGAAAGAACGTATTCAACTATATGCTGGGCAACGATGAAATTATGAAATGGCTGGCTGTTCCGTCCAGAGATAATTTAGGGATGTTCTCTTTCTCGCCGAAAATCGTTTCTCCGCAGGTGACACGCGTAGGGATTATCCAGGCACTGAACATGGAAGTATATACATACGGAGAAACCTACCTGGATGACGATGAAAATCCGAAGCCGTTCATCGGTGAAAATGATGCCATCATTGCTATTCCGGGAAGGGGTAGGCAGCTGCACGGAGCAGTAACGCTCGTCAATGAAGCGGAAACAGGCTACAACACATATGCAGTTTCTTATGTGCCGTACTATGATGGGAATAAAGAATCACAGACCGTGGCGCTCTCTATGTATTCCCGCTGCGTACTGGCACCGGAATCTGTCAATGACTGGGCGGTCATTAAAGCCAAAGGCTAATAGGAGGTACGTTATGTATATTCTCGTGAAAAAAGGGATGTTGTCCGCTTATGGTGAGATCTTCCGAAAGGGTGATGTGCTGGAACTGGAAGATGAAGTAGCTGAGAGGCTGCTGGAATCTGAAGATTTTGAAGCGTGCGAGGAACCTGTCGTCATAGAACCGGAGGATGATACAGAATCGGAGGATGATACAGAATCGGAGGACGATACGGAATCGGAGGACGATACGGAAAATATAGATGAAGAAAAACAGATAACAAAATCGACCGCGAAAAAGACAGCGACAAAGAAGACATCTTCCAAGCGGACACAGAAGAGCACTGTCAAGAAAGACGCGGAGCTTCCGAGTGTGGATTTCGAAGCGGCTGTAAAAAAATGAGTTCTTTCAAGGACTATATAGCCGCAGATAACAAAAATGTATTTTTGAATGAACAGGAATTTGCTGAAAAGCATAACCTGAACGGATCAGAGTGTGTCGCTGTTGTACAAGAGGTTGTCATTAATGATGATCTAACTACTGAGACCGCAGCCGCTGCCAAATATACAGATGCTATGTATGGCAGCGGCTGTATCATCAATGTCAGGAAATCCGATTTGCCGTATATTCCGGAAACGGGGGATACGTTCCGGTTGGACGGAAAATACGGTCAAGTGGTACTCTGCAAAGACGATGAAGGTATATTGACAATCACGTGGGCGGTGAATGAAACATGATTGATATTGACGTGCGGTGCAAAGGTGCTGCACTGGTTATCCGGACAATGAATGAAACTCCGAAAAACATTCAAAAGGCGATTAGCATGAGCGTCAATAAAATCGCGCTTTCGGCCCGCACGCAAATGGCAAGAGAAGCGGCTAGAGAGTATTTTATCGGGGTCGGAAAAGCCAGGAAAACGATCAGCATAACAAAGAAAGCAGCGATAAATAGCTTAAAGGCACAGATCACAAGTGTGGGAAATCCCAATTCTCTGGCGCATTTTAAAATATCGCCCAAGAAAGTACAGCATAAAGGCCGTAAAAATAAAAAGATCCGCGTGCAGGTAAAACGTTCAGGTGGTGGGGCAACATTAGATAGAGCATTTGTCATGGCAATTGGTAAAGGCGACAGTGTTGGCGTATTTGAAAGAAAGAAAGAAACAAGATATCCCATCCGAAAATTATTCGGACCGTCTGTGCCGTCTATGCTGAAAAATGAAGAAATCCAACGTGAATTGGAAAAATCAACGGCAGAGAAGCTCAATAGGGAACTGAACCGACAACTTGCCCGCATTGTAGGGAAATAAGGAGGGAATGTTATGACGCCTGTCATGCTGACAAATGCTATCAAAGAATTACTGGATGAAAAGCTGGTGGATTACACTTATACGGATTCTGCCGGGGATACAAGGGCAATTAAAATCTATACCTATTACTTGGACGATAAACGCCCAGGGAGTGGAGACGTAGCCCCATATATCGTGGTACGCTCAGTGTCGGGAGAGGATGGTGTAGATAACAGCACGGCCAAATGTATTATTGTGGCATGTGTACGCGATGAATCACCGGAATCCGGTTATCTTGGGGTAGTCAATCTGATAGAGCGCATTCGGCAGATTTTGCTGACAACGGGTACCGTTGGTAAGAAGTTCCCGCTGAAAAAACCGCTGAAATGGGGCATTGATAATGATCCTAACCGGCCATACTACAGCGGGTATATCGAAGTAGATTATTATGTAGGGCACCTGGATGATTTCCGGGAGATGCCCTTTTTGTATGAGTAAGGAGGTCTATATGGCAACTTCAAAATCAACAAAAACAGAGGATTCCGTGAAAAAAACAGAAGGGCCCCTGTCTTATGTGGGGCCAAATATTCCCAAGCTGGGGCTTACGCAGTATCAAGTGTATATCGGAGGAGTCCCCGAATTCCCGGATATTGTGCAGGAAGAGCAGAAGATCCGGCTAAGCCGGCTGTTTGTTTCTGTGTCAAAGTTGAGTGATGTAATGTCTACCATTGAAACCAGGGGTACAGTATATAACAAGTTTTATAATGACGGATTATCCGTCAGAAGGGAGCTTAACTGATGAGTTATTATCACGGTATTAAAACCTTTGAACGGGCTACAGCGATAAAGCCGGCAGTGAATACAGAGGGATGTCTGCCGGTCATTGTCGGTACCGCGCCGATTAACTTAGCAACGGATCCAGCAGAGCCGAATACGCCGGTACTCTGCCGTCAGATGGCAGAAGCAGTAGCAGCATTCGGGTATAAACCGGACTTTGACAAATATAATATTGCAGAAGCAATTTATACATTTTTCTCTCTATACGGGGTGTCTCCGGTAATATTTATTAACGTACTGGATAAAACGAAACACAAAACATCTGTATCAGGAGCACAGATCACAGTTACAGACCATATGGCCATCATCAAAGAAGATGTACTGTTAGATACACTGACCGTCAAATCAGCTGATGCATCTGTCAAATTACAGGTAGATACGGACTACACGGCAGCCTTTGACGATAATGGAACAGTGATCATCACACTAGTTGCTAACAGCAGCCATTACGGCGATACGTCTATCACTGTTGCCTATGACAAAATCGATCCGTCAAAAGTGACTACGGCAGATATTATCGGAGGTATTGATTCTGCCACCGGAAAGGAAAAAGGCCTGGAAGTCATCAATACCATCTTTACTAAGCTGGGAGTTGCTCCCGGTATGATCGGCGCTCCGGGATATAGCGACAATTCAGAAGTGGCGGCGGTTCTTGCATCCAAAGCAGCCAGTGTTTCGGGATTGTTTAAAGCGGTTTCCATCATTGACGGCAGTACCACAGTTGCCAAGAAATATACCGACGTATATGCCTGGAAAAACAAAGCCAACGTTACCAGCAAGTATCAGGTGGTCTGCTGGCCGATGGCAACTATGGGAACAAAAAAGCTGCATCTGTCTACAATTTTCATGGCTACTCAGGCACTCTTGACATATGAAAATGATGATATCCCCTATAAGTCACCGTCCAATAAGACTGCGCAGATTGATGGACTGTGCCTGTCTGATGGAACTCCGGTAGAATTGGGGTTGTCATCTGCCAATTACTTAAATGGGAACGGCATTGTTACGGCCATCAATTTGTTTGGGGGATGGAAACTTTGGGGCAACAATACAGCTTGCTATCCGACGAATACGGATCCGAAAGACAGATTCTTCTGCGTGCGGGCTATGTTTAACTGGGATCAGCAGACATTTATCCGAACTTACTGGACTGATGTAGACCAGCCGATGATGAAACGGTATATCCAGTCCATCGTAGATTCAGAAAACATCCGCATGAATGGATTGGTATCCGCCGGCGTTATTCTGGCAGGATCCTGTGAGTATCGGGAAGCAGATAATCCGGCGACCTCAATTGTAGATGGTATTTCCAATATCCATAAGACTTTTATTCCACCGGTCCCGAACCGTGAGATTGATGTAGTCTATGAATTTGATTCTGAGCAGTATGCAGCTCTAATGATGGCGTGAAGGAGGTAACAGATTATGACAGAATTACCCAGCCTACTTGTAAATTTCCGGGTATATGACGGAGACAGCAATGATATGATTGGCGTCGCCGACGTGGAATTGCCAAAGCTGGAGGCTATGACAGAAACATTGAAAGGTGCCGGAGTATCCGGTGAAATTGATATGCCTGTACTGGGGCATTACGCCAGTATGGAAACAAAACTGAATTTCAGAACCGTGGATAAAAATTCCCTTAAAATCAGTGCGACCAAAAGCCAGAAATTAGAAATCCGCGGTGCACAGGAAGTATACAACAAGGCTACCGGAGAAGTGGTGGTGGTACCCGTCAAACTGGTTGTCAAAGGAATGCCGAAATCTACAGAACTGGGCAAATTTGAGATGGGTTCCGGTACAGACAGTTCTCTGACACTGGAAACGATGTACCTGAAGCTCAGCATCGACGGGAAGATAAAGGCGGAAATTGACAAGCTGAACTATATTGCCAATATTGACGGTACTGATTACTTGTCTGATGTACGTACAGCTTTGGGACTGTAATTAAGGCAATAAAAAGTCCCCTCCCGTCTGGAAGGGGACTTATACTTTTATCATCATTGGGTATTGTACCAGCCGTATAAGGCGGAGCCAATAAAGACGGATATAGTAACAATAGTTGTGACAGGAAGTGCATAGCCTGCAGGAAGCAGAAGCGCACAGTAGAACGATGTAACCAATGCAGCAAAAGCAGTTGCCAAAAGCAGAATCGGAAGTAAGAAAAAAATCGTAATAAAACATTCTGCTACGGCCGCTATTGCGGTAAAGCAGATAGATAACGAATTGCGTTTTCCCATACAAAACACTTCCTTTCTGTACTATAGTGTTTTTCTTTATTATATCACGAATGGAGGAAATTTAAATGAGTATGAAACCGATTAAATTAGGAAATAAGCTGACCGTAAATGGTAAAGAAGTAACCAGTGTGACTCTGGATTTTTCCAAACTTACGGGCAGGGATTTGATTAAAGCAGAAGCTGAAGTACGTGCAGATGGCGAGGTCACTCCGTTGCTGACATTTTCACTGAAGTACCAGGCGGCTCTTGCTGCGCGAATGATTGGCATTACATATGATGACATCATGGAAATGAATGCTGACGATTTTTCAAAGATAACCAACAGGGTACTCAATTTTTTAACAAAACAGGGCTGACATTAAAACATCTCCGAAAATGTACAATCCTGTTGGCTAAAGGAACCAGGAGCCCGGTTGAGTTCTATTTACTCATACCGCTTTGGGAATTGGACGAATGGGCGGAAGTACTGTTGGAATTGTATAAAGAAATGGAGGAGAAAGGAGGGAAATAATGGCCGATAATACGTCAGTGCAATTTGTTATTGGTGCAACATTGGCGGCAGGCTTCATGGGGGCCTTTAAAGCAGCGGCGTCCGAAACCAGGATGCTGGCAAACGTGGCAGCCAATGCCCATGCCAAAGAAAAAGAATTGGCACAGCAAAGTAGAGATCTTAATCGAATTTGGGAAAAAGGGCAAATTTCTATCGAACATCATAGAGAAGCCCTGGCGCAGTTGGCCGCTCAAATGGATAAGGTAAAAGCCGCACAGGCTGCCGTTGCCAGACAAAAAAAATTAGGTGCTCAATTTGAATCATACGGGCAGAAACGGAATCAGGCTATAGGTAATATCATGAAGGCGGGAGCTGCCGCTTATACCATGAGCATACCCCTGCGAGATGCCGTTGAAATGGAATCCAGCATGTCCGATGTAGCCAAAGTTGTCGATATGACGGACGATGAATTTACCGACATGAAAAACAACATTGTAGAGATGTCTACCAGGATTCCGATGTCGGCCAAAGGTCTTGCGTCTATTGTCGCTTCTGCAGGTCAGGCTGGCATCGCGAAACCGGAGTTGCTGACATTTGCGGAAGATGCCGCTAAAATGGGTGTTGCATTTGACATAACGGCAGAACAAGCTGGCGATATGATGGCCAAGTGGCGGACTGCCTTTAAGATGGGACAGTCGGATGTGGTGTCTCTTGCAGATAAAATTAATTACCTGAGTAACAATACGGCATCGACAGCATCTCAGATTTCGGAGGTTGTTACCCGTATCGGCCCGTTGGGTGAAGTTGGCGGGATGGCGTCCGGAGAAATAGCTGCCTTAGGGGCATCTATGATTGGGGCAGGTGTGCAAAGCGAAATTGCTGCAACCGGTATTAAGAATCTTATACTGGGGATGACGGCCGGCGCTGGTGCCACAGCTTCACAGGCGGCGGCCTTTGAAGCATTGGGATTGAATTCTGTCGACATGGCCAAGAAAATGCAGACGGACGCTAAGGGTGCGATTGTTAATGTTCTTGCGGCATTGAAGAATTTGAGTAAAGATCAGCAGGCCAGTGTACTTTCTGATTTGTTTGGTAAGCAGAGTATCGGTGCTATTGCCCCGCTCCTTTCTAATTTGGAAGGATTGGAACAGAATTTTAACCGTGTCGGCGACTCCAGCCAATATTCCGGTTCGATGTTGAACGAATACGCAGCACGGGCGAAAACGGCTAAAAATTCCATGGAACTCCTGCAGAATGCGGGAACGGCTGCGTCCATTGCTATGGGTGACGCTATGCTTCCGACACTGAAAGCAATAACCTCTGAATTGCTGCCAACTATACAATCTTTGCACGATTTTATCAAGGAGCATCAGGGAGCTGTTACTACTGCGGCCAAATTTACAGGCGCAATTATATTGGCAATCATTGCAGTTAATGCCTTTGCGGTTGTATTCAATACGGTGTTGCAGGTCATTACAGCGGCCAAAATGGCTTACAACGGAGCAAAGATTGCCATCATTGCATATAGAGATAGTCAGATCGCGGCCCGCATGGCAACTGCGAGAAGTGTTATTGCCAGCAAGGCAGCAGTAATAGCTACAAAAGCATATACAGTGGCTGTACGTGCGGCACAGGCGGCACAATGGTTGTTTAATGCAGCTTTGGGCGTAATGACGGGGCCCATAGGCCTTGTTATTGCAGGTATTGTCGCCCTGGGGGCTGCTGTTTACTGGTGCTATAACCACTTTGAGCAGGTGCAGGCCTTTTGCGCCTCAATGTGGGAAAGCCCTGCGGCTGCTGTCATTGCCTTCCTTACGGGGCCGATTGGCTGGCTGATATACATCGGGGCTGGGATTATTGCGAATTGGGATACTGTTAAACAATGGTTTATCACGCTCTGGAATGATCCGGGGAAAGCGATAGAGCAGTTTAAAGATTTTGCGAACAATAAACTGAATGAACTGTATCAGAAAGCACAAGAAATCTGGAGTTCCATTAAAGACGTGTTTAAGGATCCGATTCAAGCTGTAGTGAATTTTGTAAAAGGTGGAGATGGCGATGCGGTTAATGCAGCTGGAAATCGTATTCCCGAGAATGCGGCTGGAGGCATTTACGCTCGTGGAGCATTCCTGACTTCTTTTGCAGAACGAAGTCCTGAAGCAGCCATTCCGATTAATAGGACGGCGCGTGCGGCCAGATTGTGGACGCAGACAGGTCAGATGATGGGGCTTTTACCGAAATCGGTCGGGAACAATGCTGGCAAAGGAACCAGTGCTATGCTGTCCAGTATCAACCGGCTTGGATCCATTCATCGTATGCCGGAAGGAACGGCCGTTAATCTTTCCTATAACCCGCAAATCACCATCACAGGAAATGCAGACATAGAGAACGTACAGCATGTAATGGATAACCAACGGGATAAGCTGGAAGAAATGCTGGAACGAATAGTAAGGGATCGGAGGAGACTGGCTTTTGACTAAACGTGTGTATAAGACGATACAGGGCGACACCTGGGACGGTATTGCCGTTAAAGTCTACGGTGATGAGAAGTATATGAATGAATTGCTTGAAGCAAATCAGGCATATAGAGAGATCATTATTTTCCCGGCCAATGTCAGCCTTTCCCTTCCTGACATACAGACGCAAACTACGACAATTCTGCCACCATGGAAGAAGGTGTAAGGAATGTCTGTGCTAAGCTCATTGGCAGGGAATACGGTTACAGAGCAAGCATGCTATGCGCGCAGAGCATATCCTAAAATCATCTATAACAAAGTGAACATTTCGGAGACTCTCAAGCCGTATCTGAAAAATATGGAGTATACGGATGTACTGACCGGGCAGGCAGATGATCTGCAGCTTACCCTGGAAGACCGTGACGGATTATGGTTGGAGGCGTGGTTTCCGGACAAAGGTGCTGCGCTCACTGCTTCTATCCTGACAAAATATTGGACCACTCTGACAGATGCAGAAAAAGAGCTGCCATTGGGAATGTTTGAAATTGATGAAATTGAGTGCAGTGCGATGCCGTCTGAAGCCAAAATAAAAGCAGTATCTGTGCCCAATAATACGACCTTGCGCGGAGAAGAGAGAACTCGTTCCTGGGAAGGATATACCATTCAAAAGATTGCCCAGGATATTGCTAACAATGCAGGAATGCAGCTGAATTTCTCATCTAAAGATAATCCGACGCTGGAACGGGTGGAGCAAACGGAACAGTCTGATTTGGCTTTCCTGGATAAACTATGTCAGGACAATGGTTTATCGCTCAAAGTGACAGATAATCAGATTGTCATTTTTGATATGGCAGATATGGAAGCGGCTGAACCATCGTTGATTTTTGTCCGACCGACAGTGAAAGATTTGGTTGCTTCTGTTAGTATGGACGTTAATTCCAATGGCACGAACAATAAAAACGCATTGAAGCAATTAAAACCGGCTTCTTGGCGCTTTACCTCATCTGTGCGGGACATATACAAAGCCTGCACTGTAGAGCATTCCCAAGGGAAAAAGAAGGAGAAAATAAGTGCGACGTTTACTGATCCGAATAAAACAGAAGGGAAGATACTGCTTGTGAAAAAAGACGTAAAAAGTGTAGAAGAAGCGGAACGCATGGCCCGTAAAGAACTTCGTGAAAAGAACAAGGATGAAGTGACAGGGAGCCTTACATGTATGGGAGATACGAATCTTTCTGCAGGGCTTACGGTGACCGTGAAAGGCTTTGGCAAGTTTGATGGAAAATATATCCTCTCTCAGGTAAAACATTCGCTTGGGAGCGGGTATACGTGCTCTGTAGATCTCAGGAGGTGCTTGAATGGCTACTGATGACCGTCAATTATTTTCATCGTTGCGTCGGATCATTCGGATTGGCAATGTCTCCAGTGTGAATCCGGAAGCAATGACTTGTCGTGTCATTTTCCGAGATATGGATAATACCGTCAGTGATGAGCTGCCTTTGCTAAATACCGGGAGCTTATATTGCAAAGAATACTGGTTGCCGACAGTGAATGAACAAGTTGTTTGCCTGATGATTCCGAACTCCGGTGGAACAGGAAACAGTGAGGGAGTCGTGTTGGGAAGTTTTTTCAATGAGGTAGATACACCTGTTAAAACTGGAACTGGGATCAGGCGTATTGATTTTGGAGACGGATCTTACATAGAACATGACAGCAACACTGGGAATCTAACAATTCAAGCCACAGGGGTGATTACCATAAAGGGCGCCGTAGTAAGAATTAATGAGTAGGAGAAGATGAAATGCCGGCGGCAACACGATTAGGAGATAACAATACCGGGCATGATGCTTGTCCGCCAGTCGCTCTCGTATCAGCCAGCGGTGATGTGTTTATCAATGAAAGAGGGGCGGGGCGCCTGAATGATACGTATGCCAGCCATTCCTGCCCAGCTCACAGTCCGCATGTCGGGCATGTTTCGAGCGGGAGTACCACTGTGTTTATTAACGGTAGGCCGGCCGCGCGGATTGGCGACAGCGTAAGCTGTGGCGGCAGTGTAGCCGAAGGAAGCCCTGATGTGTTTATAGGAGGATAGTATGGCAACGGTAGGAAGCCTGGGCGGTATTACTTTTAATGTGTCCAGCCGAAGAGTATTGACGTTTGATAACTACTCTCGGCAAGGAAACATTAAATCAGCAGAGCATGAAATTATTGCCGAAAAGTCTAATATGGAATTCACCGGGCTGGATCCGGAAGAAATAACGTTTGATATTCAGCTCTTTTCGCAGCTCAATGTAACGCCTGAAAAGAAATTGGAAGTACTTCGAAATATGCGCGATACGGGGAAGGTCGTGAGCTTTATCCTGGGAAACAGACCGGTCAGTCAGAATAAGTGGATGATTACTGGTCTGTCGGAAAAACCGTCTTACTGGAAGCAGCGAGGAAAGATGCACGTTGTCACTGTATCAGTTGCGTTGAAAGAATACCGGGTAGACGCAAACGCTGCAACCGAAACCAATACCAGTATGCCGTGGGGCAATGTTGCGTCCCAGGTATCTGAGGTGAAAGAAAAGGTTAGCGCGTATAAGCAGGAAGCGTTGGATGTGTTGGATCAGGTGGATGATACGGTAGGTGATATCTTGTGATTATTTCAGGCAGTAAAGCAACTGCTATTGATTGGGAGCCAGGTTCCCAGATGGCAGAGATTGCACAAAATATTAGAACGCTGCTTTCTACCCACGTGTTCAGTGTTCCGTTGGATCGTAGACTTGGTATTTCGTGGGGTGCAGTAGATGAACCATTGGACGGGTCAACAGAAAGTGTCTTGCGGGAAGAGCTTTTTAATGCGATTCAGGATTACGAACCAAGAGTAATAATCCGCTCTATTGATTTTGAGTATGACACAGATGAGCAGAGGTTAACACCAATTGTTGATGTATCGATAAAAGGAAGTGATGATTCATGAATGTAAGTAATTTACCCGAAGTGGAGTTTGTCAGTGCCGACAAGGAAAAAGTAGTAACGTATCTGATGGATGTGTATACGGCTGTAACCGGACGAACACTGGCAAAAGCTGATCCGGTCAGACTTTTTATCTTAGTCATTGCTTCCGTAGTCATTATGCTGCTGAATAAAATCAACTACACGGGGAAGCAAAACCTGCTGAAATACGCTAAAGGGAAAAACCTGGACAACCTGGTAGCACTGCTTGGAGTGACAAGGACCCCAGGAACAGCAGCCACCTTGACAGAGAAATTCTCTTTGTCTAAAGCGGTATCTTTTAACATTACTGTCCCGCAGGGAACCCGTGTAAGTGACGGCTCGCAAGTCTACTTTGCAACGGACGAAACGCTGGTCATAAAAGTTGGGAAGACTTCCGGGACGGTCAAATGTACCTGTCAAAAAATTGGGATGGCTGGTAATGGGATGCCAGCGGGTACTGTTACGACGATGGTGGATGTAGCCCCGTATATTGCATCTGCCGTAAATACTACAGCGTCAGAAGGCGGAGCAGACGAAGAAGACGATGAAACGCTGCGCACACGTGCAGAGGAGGCCCCGGAATCGTTCAGCACGGCTGGCCCGGCAGGAGCTTATGAATATTTTGCTAAAGCAGCATCATCCTTGATTAACCAGGCAAAAGCAGTTTCACCAGAGCCGGGAAGTGTAGATGTATATATTGTGGAGACGAGAGGAAGTTTGCCGGGGAAAGAATTGCAAAACACGGTTCTTGCTTATCTATCCGACGAGACCAGAAGACCGCTGACAGACAAGGTCGCTGTTAAGGTACCGGAAACAACAAGCTACAACATTAACATGACCTATTACCTGGGGAAAGGCCTTGATACAGAAACAACCCGCAGAAATGTGGAAAATGCAGTGACGAACTATATCGCTTGGCAAGATTCTAAAATGGGGAGGGATATTAACCCGGATAAGCTGATTCAGTTATGTCTGACAGCCGGTGCCAAACGAGTAGAAATAACATCACCAGTCTTTACCAGAATTAAAGATGGCAACCGTAATGACACGTATGTAATTGGCATCGCGAAAAATGACGGCAGCAATACGGTGAATTATGGAGGGATAGAAGATGAATGATCTGGATGCCTTAGATTTAGCATTACTTCTCCCTTCATCGATTGCTGATGATGAAGAAGTGCAGGCCCTGGCAAAGGTGGTTACGCAAAAACTGCTGAATATTAACGATAGTATCAATACGCTGCTTTTGTGGAAAAACTTATCCAGGTATGATGATACTATCCTTCTGCATTTAGCCTGGGAATTACATACTGATCTGTATGATGAAGAGCTTTCAAAAGAGGTCAGAGAACAGCTAATACGCTCCAGTATCTTGTGGCATATGAAGAAAGGGACTTTGTACAGTGTTGAATCTGCATTACGAATGGTATTCAAAACCGGAAATATAGAAGAATGGTTTGAATATGGAGGTAATCCGTACCGTTTCAAAGTTACCGGTTTGACTGAATCAGTGTCGGACGAGAATAAACTAATTCAATTAATTAATCTGATCCAGTTATCGAAAAATCTGCGGAGCTGGTGCGATTCCATCGAATTTGAACGCCAAATAAATGGAACTGTCTTTATCGGTGCGGCAGTTGTAGACGACGAAGAGATCATTGTTTCAAGTGATTTAAAAGATGAATTTAGATTTACTAAGAACATCAGTGTCGGGGCAGCAATAATGAACGACACGGAGATTAATATCAACACGTTGATTACGTAAAAGGAGAAAATATTATGGCTAATTGGCAGGGTTTCACATTAACAGAAAAAGGGCTCAACTTGCAGGCAAAAATTAACGCAGGTTTGGCGACATTGAATTTTACAAAAATCAGTATTGGCAGTGGTAGTAGTAATAGTAGTCTGACCGATCTGGTCAAACGAGAAAAGGATTTGACGATTGCGTCTTGCACTGTAGACGGATCTATCGTTAAGCTGGTATCTACATTAACTAACACAGGTATAACTAAACCTTTTAAAGAAAGAGAGCTCGGATTATTTGCTACTGATCCGGATGATGGAGAAATCATGTTTGCATATATGATGGATACTGATCCGGATACGATGCCGGCAGAGGGAAGTACAACGGTTGTTTCTAAACGAATGACATTGAATCTGACTTTCAGTAATACAGGGAACGTTTCGGCAGTTTTAGATAGCGGGCAGCTGGTTACTTTTGCAGATATTAGAACGGCGACCAACGATGCAGAATTTAATGATAACTCTGACAGCAAGATTACGTCTACATCATGGGTACGAGGAATACTGAATAATTGGAAGTCATTTAAAATCTCGCAAGTCTCTGATTTCGCAGAGGGTATCATACAAAAATTAGCATTAACATCTACTGTTACCGCCATCAATGCGCTGCAAACTAACTCATGGTTCGGACAGCTGTTAAAAATGGTACTCAATGCGTCTGGGGTCAAATACAATATTGCTCAAAACGGGTATGTATGCTTAGGAAGCTTCTTTGGTGGGCTAATTATGCAATGGGGATCTAATGAGCACGGATGGGTAACATTCCCAATAGCGTTTAATTCTTTTCGGAAAATAATAACAAACCATCAAGGTACTGCTTACTTCGATTCGCGTGCTGTTGAATACAATTCATTAACAGGATTTACGTTGTCTGTGCATGATAATTCGGGAACAGGTCAAGATGCACAGTGGATTGCATTTGGTAAATAGGCACAGTGGAGAACTACTGACGTTCCAATTTAATTGAAAGGAGTAAAAAAATGAATAGTTCTAATGTGGATTTTTATATAGCAGGGTTCGGTGCAGATGGAAAGCGTGTAGGATCGCTTATATGCGAGTTTAATCCGACAAAAGATAAAAATGCAGGCGAGCTAAATGCGCTAAAAAAAGAAGCGAAAGAGTTGTTTACCGATGCAACTGTTATCGAGATTATCTCAGTCGAGGATTTTAACAAGTATATATCCGGTGATTACATCCGCGGCACGGACGGAAAGCCGATTGCATACGCTCCGCCGGAACCGACAGAAGAAGAGAAAAGACAGATGGCACTTAGTGCACTGGATAAAGAATATGCAGAAAAACTAAGTAATCTTGAAATTGAAATGGCAAAAGCCAAAGCGATTGAAGATGAGGATCTATATACTGAGTTAAAAGAAGAGCGAGAAGCATTGATGAACGAATACGCGGAAAAGAGAGGGGCGATTTAAATGGAACGTTGCTTTTTGTGTCACCGCAAAATGGATAAAAAAACAGGACTTTGTACAAATAAGAAATGCATCCGGAGCAAACCACTGAAAGAAAAGCCTGAAAATAAGACGGAGGACAATAAATAATGAGTATGGTGGATATAAGTCCGGAAGCGTTAGAGCGAATAGTCCGGATCGAAACGAAACTTGACATGCTTGTCGAAATGCTACCTGAAATACAGAGACTTCAGGTAGCGCACGAAAGGGCAGAACAAAGCGCGAAATCCGCGCATCACAGAATAGACAATATATACAAGGTTGCCGGTCTGATTTCGACTATTATTTCTGTAGTAATTGCATTGATAGGAAAGGTGATGTGATTGTTCGAGAAAATAAGAGATTTATGGAAAAGAGCGGTCGGATACATAAATGTCCACGTTCCGAAAGGAAACGCCAAGCCGTCTATGAAAGTAGTCTATGGTTATGCCATAGGCTTTTTAATTCTGTTTTGTGTCGTGCTGGCCGCGTGGATTATTGAATTCTGCCGGGGTTCAGCTAATACGATGACATTGATTAAATTCTTTGAAGACTATACGGCGGTTCCGGTCGTCGGGGCGATTGCATTTATCGCCAAGTATATGGTGGATAAAAATCGCAATGGCCGGCCGGATGCTATAGAAAAGGAGCTGAAAAAAGATGACGTTAAAAGAAATTGAAGTATTGCTGCAGAATGCTGTGGGATGCATTGACAGGATTTATGAACACTGGACAGGCTGTGACGGGAGTGTAGTTAATCTGCATGACTATACAGTAGTAATAGACCGGACTGGCGGATATCACGTCATGCACGAAGATTTTACTAAAAAGCTGGCGCACACGTGGCACAGAAACAGCCGGTCAATCGGTATAGCTGTGGCGTGTTGTAAAGACGCGATATGCTACTATGATCATCCCGACGGCATAGATTTAGGCAGTGAACCGCCGACGGCAGCGCAGATCGAAGCGATGGCGATGCTGACTGCAAAAGCAGAGGAAATACTCGGATTGACTGCAGACGATGTATATACTCATGCAGAAATTGCGGAAATTGACGGATACGGTGTCAGTAGCGGAGAGCCAGATATGCGTTGGGATCTGCTGTACTTACCGGATTACAGCAATGGCGGCGTGTTAGTACCGGGTGGAGATTTAATCAGAGGAAAAGCAGAGTTTTACAAGAATCAGGAGGGCTAAATGTGTGGGAAGATTTTAAAACGAGTAATCACCGCTTGTTTGTTGTTGGGATTGTCATTTTGCTACTGCTTACAGGTATCTGCGGATGGTGGTACTATGAATCAAGCCGAGCCAAGACAGACTATCACGATGTCAATAGCGGACTGGAACGAATTGAAGACCGAATTCAACAGACTGAAAAACGACTTAGCGATGGAACGGCAGAAATTGACAATGCTCAAGCTGGACTCAAGCGAGCAAATACAACAGTTAGAGAGGTTACAGATACAGCTCGACGAAACGCAACAATCATTAATGAATGCGAAGATATCAATGATAGAAGCACAGCACGAATTGAACGGATTGAAAATATTATTAGAAGGGTTGAAGAACAAAATAAAGAAGTTGGAACACAAACAAGCAGTCATACGTAGACAACGAGATATATATGCGGGGTTGCTTGTTATTATTGTGGGTACAGTTATAGCCCGGGGGTGATCCGGTAATTTGAGGGAGCGGGGAGAAATCCCTGCTCTTTTTTTATTGCATTGAACGGCAAAAATACGGCAAAAAATTTAGCCAAAATACCGTATTTTAACGGTTATTGTTTTGGCGGCTATTTCTTGGCCACTCGGTAAAATCAATATATATCGGATATATAGTTTTTGTGGATATACAGCGTCAACTTGTAATTCAAATTTGAATTTGATACCATGGAGAAAAGAATGGAATTCATGAAAGGGCAGCGTTCAGGAAGAAAGGATACTTGAAAATGGAATGGCTGGGACGAAACAGGAAATCGGTCATCATTGCCGTGGTTTTGGTGATCGCCTTTGCTGCGGGATATTTCTTTTATAAGAGCAGGAATGCGGAACAGGGAAGACTGATCCTTTACGGAAATGTAGATATTCGTCAGATTTCTCTTGCTTTCAACAGCAATGGGCGGATCGAGGAAATGCTGAAAGAGGAAGGCGATGCGGTGAAGGCGGGGGATGTGCTGGCGCGGCTGGATACCCGCCCGCTGGAGCTGGCGATTGCCCAAAAGAAGGCGGTGATTGCCCAGCAGGAAGCAGTGGTGGAAAAGCTGCACAACGGTTCTCGTCCGGAAGAAATTACCCAGGCGGCAGCGCAGGTGGAATCTCTGGCGGCCGCGGAAAATAATGCCCGCGCTTACTACCGGCGTATGGCATCGCTTCTTGCCGACGGTGCGGTAAGCAGGCAAAGTGCCGATGATGCGGAAGCACGATGGAAAGCGGCGGCGGCCAATCTGGAAAATGCAAAGGCTGCATTGTCTTTGGTAAACATGGGACCCCGCAGTGAAGATATCGCGGCGGCGGAAGCGCAGCTTTCCGCTTTGAAAGCAGGTCTTGAAAATGATCTGTACAATTTGAGCCAGGCAACGCTTGTCGCGCCGCAGGACGGCGTGATCCGTTCCCGCTTGATGGAAACGGGGGATATGGCATCTGCTGCCAGGCCGGTGTATCTTATCGGTCTGTCCGATCTGAAATGGATCCGTGTGTATGTGCCTGAAAGCCGTCTTGGCGAGTTACGGGAAGGTATGGAAGCGGATGTTTATGTGGACAGTTTCCCGAATGAAGCGATTAAGGGAAAAGTGGGATATATTTCCGATACAGCGGAGTTCACGCCAAAATCTGTACAGACGGAGGAGCTCAGGACATCGCTCCTTTATGAAGTGCGCATTTTTGTGGATGATGAAGAGAATCGCCTCCGCATGGGAATGCCGGCAACGGTGAAGTTTTGAAATCACGGAAAATTTTTAAATACCGGGAAAGGATCTATCGTGGCTGACGGATATGTGGTGGAAGCGGCCGGTGTGACGAAACGGTTCAGGGATTCCCGCGGGGGAGCACTTCTGACTGCCGTGGACTGTCTGGATATACGGGCGGCGCGGGGGAAGATGACAGCGCTTATCGGGCCAGACGGCGCGGGGAAGACGACATTCCTTCGCATGGTCTGCGGGCTGATGTTTCCAACCGAGGGAATCCTTTCCGTACTTGGCATTTCTGTGGCGGACAAACCTGCAGATGTGCAGAGGCGTCTTGGATACATGCCCCAGAAGTTTGGGCTCTATGAGGATCTGACGTGTATGGAAAATATGAATCTTTACGCTGATCTTCATGGGATTTCAGCGGGGGAACGGAAAGAACGGTTTGAAAAATTATTTCATATGACCGGTCTCGCACCGTTTGCACAGCGTCTTGCGGGAAAGCTGTCAGGCGGCATGAAGCAGAAACTGGGACTTGCGTGTACTCTCGTGCGGACACCGGAGCTGCTTATTCTTGACGAACCGACAGCAGGCGTCGATCCTCTTTCCCGACGGGAGCTTTGGGAAATATTGAAAGACCTTGTGAAGGGCGGGCATATTTCCGTCCTTGTATCCACAGCCTACATGGAAGAGGCGGAGCTTTGCGACGAGGTATACATCCTGAATAAAGGGAAAGTTCTTGACAGAGGCACGCCGGAGGAGCTGAGGAAGGAAACGGAAGGCCGCTGCCGGATGGCGAAAACGCCGGAAGGGATATCGCCCCGCGTGCTTCAGGCGGCATTTCTGGATGATCGGGAGTCTGTGGAGGATGCCGTTCCCGAAAAAGGGAATGTACGGTTCGTTTTAAAGGAAGGGGTGCCGCTTGAACGGGTAAAAGCGTTTTCCTGTTATCCCCGTTTGGAAACGGAAAGCGTGCCGTCCCGTCTGGAAGACAGTTTTATGTGCTGTCTTGGGAAATTGGAAAGAAAAGAAAGTCCTCTTGAAGGATTTGAACTGGATTATAAAGAACCAGCACATATTTCCGGCAAAGTGGATATTGAAGTGAAAAATCTGGTGCGCCGTTTTGGTGATTTCACCGCTGTGGACAATACATCATTTCAGGTTCATGAGGGAGAAATCTTCGGACTTCTGGGGCCGAACGGCGCAGGCAAGTCGACAACGTTTAAAATGCTCTGCGGACTTCTTCCCGCCAGCAGCGGCGAATTGTCGGTGGCAGGGGTAAACCTGCGGACAGCACGGGCGGCGGCTCGGGCCAATGTGGGATATGTGGCGCAGAAATTTTCTCTCTACGGTATGCTTACTGTCCGGGAAAATCTGGAGTTTTTTGGCGGCGCTTACGGACTGCCCCGGCAAAAAATAAGAGAAAGGATAAAAGAGGTCCTTTCCCAGTTTGGTCTCAGCGGCGCGGAAGACAGGATGGCCGGCGATCTGCCCGGCGGGTACAAACAGCGTCTGTCCATGGCGGCGGCCCTTCTTCATGAACCGAAAATATTATTTCTCGATGAACCGACAAGCGGCATTGATCCCCCTGCCCGGCGGATTTTCTGGCGGCAGATAACAGCGCTGGCCGCAAAGGGGACGACAGTGATCATCACGACGCATTTTATGGACGAGGCGGAATACTGCGACCGCATCATGATACAGGATCAGGGAAAGATGCTTATTCTTGGAACGCCCGAGGAAGTACGGAACAGGGGCGGGAAAAATCTCACCATGAACGAAGCATTCATTGCCATTGTGGAAAACAGCCGGAGAAAGGAGGAGTTATGATGGATGCCTTCCGCCGTATTTCTTCATTGGTAAGAAAAGAATATAACCAGCTTATCCGTGACCGGAGCAGTCTGGTGATCGGTATCGTTATTCCCATCATGCTCATTCTTCTTATCGGGTACGGCCTGTCGCTGGATGTGAAAAATGTGCCTGTGGCGGTGGTCATGGAGGACGCGTCTCCCACGGTGCAGGATATGCTTTCTTTTATGGACGGCTCCGACTATTTTGATCCCCGCTATACCACGTCCATGAAAGAAGGTACGGAAATGATGAACCGGCGGGAAGTGGACGCCATAATCCGTGTGCCGCCGAATTTCACGGAAAGCCTTTCCCGTGGCGGCAGCCATGTGCAGATTATTCTCTGGGGTGTGGATGCGGCTTCCGCGCGGACGGCAGGTTCTTATCTTGAGGCAGGCCTTGCTTCATGGCAGGTGGCCAATGCGTCAAAGTACATGACCGTATCCGACGGGATCGGTTTCGTATCTGTCACGCCGCGGCAGTGGTTCAATGACGCCAATACAAGTACATGGTTCTTTATTCCCGGGCTGGTGGTACTCATTATGACGCTTGTCGGCGTATTTCTTACCACGATGGTCATGGCGAGGGAATGGGAGAGAGGAACACTGGAAGCTCTTTTTATCACGCCGGTGAGACCGCTCGAAATCCTTTTATCGAAAATGATTCCTTACTTCGGTGTTGCCACGATTGGTTTCTGGCTATGCATGGCGGCGGCGCGTTACTTATATGGCGTGCCTGTGCACGGGTCATTCTTAATGATCCTTCTGGGATCGGTTATTTACCTCATCGTGACGCTGGGCATGGGACTTACGATTTCGTCGGTAATCAAAAACCAGTTCTTTGCGTGCCAGGTGTCTATGCTGGTGAGTACGCTTCCTACGGTCATGCTGTCAGGATTTATTTTCGATTTGCGAAGCGCGCCTGCCGTGGTCTATGCCGTGGGACATGTCCTTCCTGCTACATACTATATGGAACTTTTGAAATCGCTCTTCCTTGCGGGAAATGACTGGGCGCTTATCAGGGAGAACTGTCTGATCTTAGGGGGATATGCTGTGTTCTTTACGGGACTCTCCTGCGTGGTAACGAAAAAGAGGCTGGAATGATGGAACATATTATGCTTTACATCCGCCGCATCCTTTTCATGGTGCGGAAAGAAATGCTGACCACCCTGAAAGATCCGAAAAGCCGCATTATCCTTATTATGCCTGTCATTATCCAGTCCCTGCTTTTCGGTTATGTGGCATCGTATAATCTGGACAGCGTGGATTATGCTGTCCTTGATTTAAGCAGGAGCCGCTACTCCGAAGAATTGATTGCCGAATTGGATGGAAGCGGGATATTTAAACGGGTGGCGACACTTGGGAGCACATCGCAGATTGCCCGATTCATCGACGGGCGGGAAGCGGGCGTCGTCCTTGTCATCGGTCATGATTTCGCGGATAAGATAACCGCAGGGGAAACCGCGCCTGTCCAGGTAATCACCGACGGAAGGAATACGATGACTTCGAGCATCGCATCAGGGTATATTTCCGCGGTGGCAGCGGCATATAACAGCCGGCTTCACGGCGGTCGTCAGCTTCTCCATATAGACCCTGTGGCATGGTATAATCCAAACCTGATTTCCCGATGGGGGTTCCTTGCGTCGCTCCTTCCCATGGTCAGCTTGACGCAGGTAATGATCCTTGAGGGGCTGTCCGTGGCGAGGGAAAGGGAGAACGGTACTTTTGACCAGCTCATGGTGACACCGCTCCTTCCCATGGAAATACTCATCGGAAAAGCGGTACCGCCGCTCCTTATCGGTATGGTCCAGTCCTTCATCGTACTGACGATTGCTGTTGCATGGTTCAAAGTAGCCCTCGTGGGCTCCCTCTTTACCCTCGCCCTCGTCATGGCGGTATTTCTCCTTTCCTGTGTAGGAATCGGTCTTTCCATTTCTGCTGTCGCCAAAAATATGCAGCAGGTTATTGTGTATAACTTTGTGGTGCTCCTTCCCATCATGCTCCTGTCAGGCATGGCGACGCCTGTAAGGAATATGCCCACTGTGCTTCAGTATTTCACCTATATCAATCCCATGCGCTTTGCCATCGACGGCGTACGGCGCGTATATATCGAGGGGGCTTCTCTTTCCATGATTGCCTACGACTTCATTCCCATGCTTATCGTGGCGGCGGTGACAATGCCCCTTGCTGCATGGATGTTCAGACATAAATTAGGATAAAGGAACTGCAATGAAAGAAAATCAGAAAAACGGGCGCCGTATGGATGGGCGGGAAACCGAAGAGAAAATCATCGAATGCGCGGGACAGCTCATTGCAGAGAAAGGATTCGCTTCCGTGACAAGCAAGGAAATATGCCGGGCAGCAGGTGTGAATCTGGCGGCGGTCAATTACCATTTTGGAAGCCGTGACGGACTCTATCTTGCCGTATTGGAAAACGTCCAGCAGTACCTTGTCGGGTTGCAGCAGCTGATCGACCTGTATGAGTCGGATCTGGCACCGCGGCAAAAAATGGAAAAACTTATTGACTTTCTGGCAGGAAATGCCTTCCGAAAAAATGAATGGCAGATCAGCGTGTGGGTACGGGAAGTGATGAATCCTTCTCCCATGCTGGAAAAAATATTTCAAAAAGAAGCGCTCCCGAAAATCTCCGTCATCATAAAAATATTTTCAGAATACACAGGCTATACCGCCGATGATCCCCGGCTGTACAGCGGGATTATTACCCTTGCCGCGCCTTTTGCCGTGTGCCTCCTCGGACGGCACCATTCCCTGCGCAGGGAAATGCCTGTCCATATACCGATAGAAACCATGGCGGAAAATATCAAACAGCTGGCTCTTGCCAATTTGGAAAATTTAAAAAGGAATAAAAGATGAACATGGAAAAGACGACAGAGCGGTACCCCATACGCTATTACAGCATGATTACCGTAGCCAAAGATTTTATTTCACAGGCGAACGGGTCTCTTGCCGAAGGCACGGCAGACTGGAAAGCGGCGGATAAAGAATTAGAAAAACTGAAAAAACTTTCGCAAAAGCACGACTGTTACGCCACAGTGGTGAACAGTCTCACGCCGTATATATTTCTTCTGCTGGAAACGGAAGAAGGAAAGCCCTACTGGCAGTACATGGAAATGGCGGGCGCCCTCCACATGTTCCATTTCACTGATGAAGAAAGCTGGGTGGAAGCGGAGAAGATCATTTATGAAAACGGCGGGTACATGTACCGGATAAAAGAGATTTATCTGCAAAGAAAATAGAGAAGAAAAGTTTTATGCAATCTAAATTTATGGCTTATCATGGAACGCTGGCAGATGACATTTAACACTTTTCCCTAAAGAGTCATTCTTCGATTTGTGTTGTCGCCCCTTTTTCTGTTTTTTCCACAAAGCATTTTTGCATCCGACCTAAATGACGGGGAACGGTAAGGTGTCATCCAGAGGAATAGATTCTTTGCTCTGCATTATTGTCTTTGAAAAACTTACGGATAAAAGTATAATTGCCATATTGAATACCATGAAAAGAGAATTTGCTCATAATGGATACCGTTTTTATGATTTTATTCAAGGCGGAATTTTGCATACGCTGGAAATTAACCGCAAGGTGAACTTCGGTTGGCTGTTTGGGGTGAAAACGGGCGGCAGAAAAGAGTATATCTATGCGGGAGAAAAGTTTAAAGAAATTGCGCTGGAAAGATATAAAAACTTCTGATTGTTATACTGCGGGAAATCATGAAGCGGATCATCAGGGGGAGTGTCGTTTTATCTGACGGAAGGCAGTATAAAAATAGGTCTTAAGTTTCAACAGCGGACAGAATTATTTTGAGGACATGTAAACCATTCTGTGCAGTCCTCGGAATCGGATAGTAAAAAAGGGCAGAACCGTTTTTGATGGCGCTGCCTTTTTTATTGTCCGGAAATTATAACAAAACCTGCTTCTGCGAAAGAGAAGACTGTTCCAGTTTTTTTAGTGAAGTACCTTTTTCATCTTTCCATAAGATATTTCCGCTTAAAGAACAACCGCCAATAAAACCTGCGGCGGCGCTGGGACTGCTTAAAAGAATGGTTTCTGTGAGAGTACAGGTGGCTTTATCAATTTGGTTTCCATATTTTTCACGAAATCTGATGACATTGGCAGGACAGCTTTTATTTAAATTTGGATTGACAGCGCTGCCTTTAAGGATGACAAAACCTTCATTGGTTCGTTTGCCAGTTGCTTTATATCCATTATATTCCATGTGCAGTAATGGTTCATTATCGGGATCTTCTTTGGATTCTGGCTTGGTAATTGGTTCAAAAAGTTTATGCCCTAACGCAGGGAAGATAATTCTTGCGTCATCGATATGGTCTTCCATGGCGCTTTTTATTTCTTCGACGGGATCTCCTTCGGTGGGATTATTGATGTTTACAACAGTATAGCGTTTGGCGTCGGTGATAATGTTGTAGAAGCGATGTTCAAGATAACTTATTTCCGTTAACCCGAAAGAGTGGTCTGTGGTGGTGAAAATAATAGCTTCATTCCAGTCGATAGTATCATGGGGTTCAAGTATACGGGACAGAACTCCATTCTTGTTTTTTCGTACACAGGCCTGTCCCACATAAACGATGTCGTTCAATTCGTGATCTGTGCCAAAAAGGAAATAGATACCGCTTTGTTCAAGATGAGGAATATTTTTACATTTATCTATGGATGTTCGAGGAATTTTGTAGGCAATGCTTGTCCGATTATCTAATTTGCATTTTATTCTGTCGGTAGGATCTCCGTCCATCAGGTACAGTATAAGTCGTTTTCCTCTTTTCATTGTTTTCTCCTTTACATTTAGTCCAAAGTTTAGGGAAATTTCTTTTATAGTATAACAGAAGGCAGAATAGAATGAGTTGCCGCGGCGGGGGAAGTCTGATACGATGGGAAAATGAAAGCGAGGAGCTATGAGGACATATTATGATATCGGACTGAATTTATTTACCCGTTCTTTTCCTGATCCGGAGCGGATTATTGCGGACGCGGAAGCGGCGGGGATCTGCTGCATTCTTACGGGATCGGAAGCGCGGGAGAATGAGCTTGTGGATGAGTTCGTGAAGACCCATGATGTTTACGGCACGGCGGGTATCCATCCCCATGCTGCTGATGGTGCTGCTGACAAGGATCTGGAACGGATTGAGGAAATTATTCTTTCCAATCCGAAGATCGTGGCGGTGGGGGAATGCGGACTGGATTATGACCGGATGTATTCGACGAAGGAAAACCAGCTTTATTATTTCAAAAAGCTGATTGCTCTCGGCGAGAAACTGAAGAAGCCGCTGTTCCTCCATGAGCGGGACGCGGAGGAAGATTTCATTTCCTGCTTTGACGGGCATGAAGACATATGCAGGCGTTCGGTGGTGCATTGCTACACGGGAAATAAAGAGACGGCGGAGACGCTTTTGGACATGGGGTTTTCCATCGGGATCACCGGATGGATCTGTGATGAGCGCCGGGCGGAGGCATTGCGGGAAGCGGTGAAAATCATTCCCCCGGACCGCATTCTTTTGGAAACGGACGCACCCTACCTCACCCCGCGGGGGATTCCCGGCCTTAAGCGGACGAATGTACCTCAGAATATCGTATATGTTGCCCGGGCCCTTGCCCACTACATGGGGGTCAGTGAAGAGAACGTGATCCGTCACGCGAAAATAAATACGGAGCGGATTTTTGGGTTATAGAGTTGTTTCTGTGAGAAGGGGCGCAGGAAAGATTGCAGAAAAGGTTTAAGAAAAATACAGAGAGAGAGCAGCACAGGCCGAAGGGAAATTATGGACAAAATAGCGGTTTATATACATGGAAAAGATGGCAATGTAAATGAAGCGGAGCATTATAAACCTCTGTTTCCCCAATATGACGTAAAAGGCTTCGATTACAAAGCGCAGACACCTTGGGAGGCAAAGAAAGAATTTCCGTCCGCTATCCGTTCTCTGTGTAAGGAATATGAGTCGGTGACTCTGATTGCAAACAGCATAGGGGCGTACTTCGCGCTGCATTCGTTAGCCGGACAGCGGATCGAAAAAGCATTTCTGATTTCCCCGATTGTTGACATGGAAGAACTGATCATACAGATGATGGCACAGGCGGGCATAACAGAGGGTGAATTGGAAAAGAGAAAAGAGATCTATACATCCTGTGGGGGAAAAATATCGTGGGAGTACCTGTGCTATGTCAGAAAGAATCCTCTTGCCTGGAATATTCCTACCGAAGTGTTGTATGGGGAGAGCGACCATATGACGTCCTGCGAAACGATATCCGCATTTGTGAGGTTGACCGGCGCGGGGTTGACGGTGATGAAAGGCGGCGAGCACTGGTTTCATACAAAGGAGCAGATGGCATTTCTTGATGCATGGATTAAACGGTCGCAGTGATGGAATTTATAGGAGGTACACTGATGGAAATTTTACTTATGTCGTATTTAGCCGGAACCAAGGCGATTGTTGAGAAATATCTTTCAAAAATGACTGATAAGAAGATAACGTTCATACCTACTGCCGGAAATGTTGAGGAATATACTGGGTTTATCGATGAAGGTGTCGGTATGCTGAAAGAATTAGGCTATGAAATAGAGATTGTCGATATCGCAAAATATGAAGAAGAGGTCCTGAAGGATAAATTTTTAAAAGCGGAATGTATATGTATATCGGGAGGCAATACCTTTTATTTACTGCAGGAATTAAAAAGAAAGAATCTTACAGAGTTTTTATCAAGCAGGATTAAAGAAGGCATGTTCTATATGGGTGAATCGGCGGGAGCGATGATTATGTCGAAGGATATCGCATATAGCCAGATCATGGATGATAAAAATGTCGCGACAGAATTAAAAGATTACTTCGGATTAAATGTATTTAAATACTATATTCTGCCGCATATGGGAGAATATCCTTTTGAGGAAACTGCACAGGAAACCTTGGATTTTTATAAAGATAAGATAGATTTAATACCGATAAACAACAGCGAAGCGGTATTAGTAAAAGATGATGGATATAAGATAGTAAAGGAAATGGAAAGTGAATAGGACAGTTCTGTTTGTCCAACTGAAATAATGAAATAAAATTTTATCACACGGTTGCGCATGAAACAGTAAATCAAAAAAGGGTTTACTGTTTTTTGTTACCTGCTATACCGCATATTTCACTAAAAATAAAAATTTTTCGCAAAAGTATATCGAATGACTTGAATGTTTCGATATGCCCTGTTATAATAAAGGCACAAAATCGGATGAGCCGAAGAATACTGTGTGAATCTATGTCAGGTGATGTCTTTGGTTAGGATGACTTTGAATGAACTCTCGGACCTCCGGCCAATCGTAAAAACTCCGGGAAGACAATCTTTTGTTTCACAGTTTTTTTGAAAGGTGGTTTATTTATGGCAAACATTCAGAAACAGTATGATCTTTTCATTGACGGCAAATTTGTGCCCGCCTCTGACGGCAAAACTTTTGAAGCCCACAATCCCGCCAACGGAGAAGTGCTTGCGTCTTTTGCGGAAGCGACCCGGGAAGATGTGGATCTGGCGGTGAAAGCCGCTCGGCGCGCCTTGAAATCCTGGCGCAAGACTTCTCCCATTGAAAGACAGAATTATCTCCTGAAGATTGCGGATATTATTGATCAGAATGCTGAGCATCTGGCTCTTGTCGAAACGCTGGACAACGGTAAGCCGATTCGTGAAACCAGCGCGGTGGATATTCCTATGGGGGCGGACCATTTCCGTTATTTCGCAGGATGCATCCGTGCGCAGGAAGGCACGGCGACGATGCTTGACGACAATACGATGTCTCTTGTGATTCATGAACCGATCGGTGTGGTCGGACAGATTATTCCCTGGAATTTCCCATTCCTTATGGCCTGCTGGAAGCTTGCTCCGGCGCTGGCGGCAGGCGATACGATCGTTATCAAGCCGTCTTCCCATACGTCTCTGTCTCTCATGGAACTGGTCAGACTGATTGCCGATGTGCTGCCGGCAGGCGTGCTGAACGTGATTACCGGTGCCGGATCGAAATCCGGGCAGTGGATTCTTGATCATCCGGATTTCGATAAGCTGGCATTCACAGGCTCTACTGAAATCGGCCGCAACGTATACCAGGCAGCTGTAGATAAACTGATTCCTGTCACTTTGGAACTCGGCGGCAAATCGGCCAACATGATTTTTGATGACTGTGATCTGGAACAGGCGGTGGAAGGTGTGGCGACAGGCATCCTCTTCAATCAGGGACAGGTCTGCTGTGCCGGTTCCCGCGTATTTGTGCAGGAAGGCATCTTTGATAAGTTTGTCGCTAAGCTGAAGGCAACTTTTGAAGGCGTCAAAGTGGGCGACCCGACAGATCCGTCTACCCAGCTGGGGGCGCAGATTTATAAGAGCCAGCAGGAAAAGGTGCTGAAATATATTAAGATCGGTCTGGAAGAGGGCGGCGAGCTGGTGACCGGCGGCGAACGCTACACGGAAAACGGATGCGACAAGGGCTTCTTCATGAAACCGACCATTCTCATTTCGAAGACAAATGCGGCACGCGTATGCCAGGAAGAAATCTTCGGGCCGGTCGTTGTGGTGCAGAAGTTCAAGACGGTTGATGAAGTTATCGAACTGGCGAACGACAGCGTCTACGGTTTGGGTGGCGGCGTTTTCACAGGCAGCCTGAATACGGCCATGAAGGTCAGCCGCGGTGTACAGACGGGTCGTGTCTGGGTCAATACGTACAATGCGATTCCCGCAGGCGCTCCCTTCGGCGGTTACAAGGAGTCCGGCATCGGCCGCGAAACTCACAAGGTCATGCTGGAACATTACAGCCAGACGAAAAATATCATGATCAATCTGAAAGAGGGAACCACGGGTCTCTATGATGTGAAATAAGGCAGGAAAATAAAAAAGACGCGGCGGCGTCTTTTTTATTTCTTCGGTGGAAGCCGGAAATGATGTTTTGGCTGTAGTTTTTATTTCTTCTGAAGAATCTTGATGATTTCCCCGATGTAGGCGCTGTGGTTATTGCCGGCGCGGCGCCCTGTGTTCCACTCGTCATACGCGCTCTTGTCGGTGTAATGATCCGGCGTCATCTCGGCGGTATAAATTTTTTTGCATACGAAGATGAGATCCGCTTCTTCAATGCCTGACGCGTCGCCGATGGCAAGAGGGTGGAGTCCGGAGCCTTCATACTTGTTTTCATCCCGGCCGGAGTGGCTTCCCATGTAACTCATCTGCGGTTTATGTTTCTCCGGGAGGAATGACAGGGTGAAATAGTCCTGGCTGTCGAGAATCGTTTTGGTGAAACGGCTCTGTCGGATGTAGATGGTGGCGGTTTTCTTTCTCCACATGACGCCGAAGCCGCCCCAGGTAACGAGAAGTGTATTGCATTTCTCTATATTTCCTGCGGTCACAAGGACGTACCTGCTCCATGAGGTAAAGGGATTGATGTTTATTTCTTCCGGGGTGATTTCTGTAAAAGCCATCACAAGCCTCCTTTTATAAATGATTTGTAATTGACATAAACAGTATAACAAATCGGTGAGAATCAGGCGAGGAGGAGGAGCGGGGAAAGCGGCGTGACAGCCATTTGACATTCGGGAATGCATTGGATATAACTGTATATTGTAAGAGAATATTAAAATGATAAAAGGGAAGGAGGAGCTATGGAAAAAAATACAGGCTGGAAGCGTATCGTGTACCTGATGTGTGCCATCCAGGTGGGTGCGGGAATCGCGATGATCGGCGTCATGGCGTTTCTTCCTCTTTTTCTTGGTGAAATCGGTGTCACTGATGCGGGCGAGGCGGCTTTCTGGGCGGGGCTCATTTCAGGGGTCACGCCGTTTATGATTGCTCTTTCCGCGCCTTTCTGGTCTATCCAGGCGGACCGCCGCGGCCCGAAACTTGTCATGTCCATCGTCCTTGCGGCGGTGACACTGACAGCGTTTCTCTGCGCCGTGTCTACTTCGCCGTGGCAGGTGTTTATCTTCCGCCTGCTGCAGGGGCTGGTGGGCGGTTTCGTTCCCATCGGACTGTCGGTCATTGCTTCCGTATCTCCGGAAGAAGAAACGTCCCGCACGCTCGGTTACTTTCAGGCGGCCATGGTGTCAGGCATTATGTTCGGCCCTCTTGTGGGAGGTCTTGTGGCGGATACACTGGGGTACCGCATGCCCTTTGTTTTCTTTGGCGTCCTGTCCCTCCTCTGTCTGATCTGCCTCCGCCTGTTCATGCCTGAAATCCATCGCAAGGGGGCATCGGGAGAAAAATCTTCCACCTGGCAGGAATTGAAATATTTTGCTGCCATTCCCCGCGTGCGTCTTATGGTGGGGATCCAGTTCCTCTGTAATTTCGGCATCACCGGCATCGGTCCCATACTCCCTCTTTACATCAAGGACATGCTCGGCGGCGGGTCGGAGATTATCGCCACGATCGTAGGCATCATTATATTTCTTGCCGGCGGTGCGAGCGCGCTCTGCTCTCTTTCCACAGGGGCAGTGACGGCCCGCGTTTCTCTGCCGCGGCTTTTGACAGCGGCGACCGTTTTTGTGGGACTGACTTTTATCATGCAGTATATGATGACAAACGTGTGGGGGCTTGGTTTCTTCCGTGCCGTTACAGGAATCGGCATGGGGTTCATCATGCCTGTGGCCAATACGCTCATCGCGCAGGCGGTGCCCAGTGAAAAGAGATCCATCGTCTTCGGCGTCGTGTCAAGCGTCGTTCTCATGGGCAACGTGGCAGGCCCTGTATGCAGCGGAGCGCTTGCCATGGTATGCGGCTATGCGGCCGTTTTCTGGTCTACCGCTGTTGCGTTCCTTGCGGCAGGCATTGTTGTATATATCAATTTCAAAGATGAAATAAACGGAAATAAGGAGATTTGATTGCGTTTTTTCTTTAAAATAGTAAAAATACTGATTCTTTTTCTTCTGCTTGCCTTTGTCGGAGCAGGATTCTATGCGGGAAATACCGCTTATGAAACGATGCTCACCGCGCCGTGGGAAAAAATCCTCGGCGTGACGAAACAGACAGCAGATCTTTCGCGCATTCACCGCAGGGAGCAGAAGGACGGGTGGCAGCCCGTGGAAATCCGTTCCGCTGACAGGACAAAACTTCGCGGGACCTATATAGAAAACAGCCGTTCTTCTGACCGTACGGTTATTCTTCTTCACGGGCTTTATCAGAATCGCTCCATGTGCATCCCTTATGTGGATATGTATCGGGATATGGGGTATAATGTCCTCCTCATCGACCAGCGGGGCCACGGAGAAAGCGGCGGCAGCCATACCACATGGGGTCTTCGTGAAACGGACGATCTTGACGCCTGGACAGAGTGGCTGAGAGGAAAGGACGGCGGCGTGAAAATCGGGATGCATGGGATTTCGCTCGGCGCGGCGATGGCTCTTATTTACAGCGGAACGGAAAGAGGAAAAAATATTTCTTTCTATGTGGCTGACAGTGCTTATGGGGGCATGATGGAACTGGGGAAGGACAAGATCTCCGCCTATACCGGCGATCCCCGGTTTTTGTGGGGGATGGATCTCGTGGAGCCTTTTTTTCAAAGCGTCCTGTGGCTGAGGAGCGGAAAGACACTGTCCGACATAGATCCGCTGGAGGCGGTCAGACGTATGACAGCGCCTGTCCTTTTTCTCCACGGCGGCGCGGACACACTCATTCCGCCGAAGACGGCAGAGGAACTGCTGCAGGCATCAGGAAGCAGCAAAAAGGAACTTTTTATTTTTGACGGCGCGGGCCATACTATGGAAATGGCGGTAAACGGCGATGCTTACCGGAAGACGGTCTGCGTATTTCTTGAAAGTCTTTCTCAAAACATGTGATACAATAAAAAACAGAGAAGTGATGAATCGAGAAAGGAGCGACCATGCTGATCCGTGAACGTACAGAAGAGCTGGAAAAGAAACTTCTGAGTCCTAAAGCGGCTTTTTCCGCGGACGCAAAAAGAGGCAGGGAGGAAACGGAAGATCCCATGCGCACAAAATTCCAGCGCGACAGGGACCGTATTCTCCACAGTAATTCTTTCCGCCGGCTGAAACATAAGACACAGGTATATATCGCGCCTGAAGGCGACCACTACCGGACACGCATGACGCATACCCTTGAAGTGGCGCAAATTGGCCGTACGATGGCCCGCGCCCTGCGGCTGAATGAAGACCTTGTAGAAGCCATCGCCATGGGCCATGACCTGGGACACACCCCTTTCGGACATGTGGGAGAGCAGGCGCTCCGCGACGTATGCGGCCACTTCGAGCATAACGAACAAAGCGTGCGCATTGTGGAATGCCTTGAAAATGACGGAAAAGGGCTGAATCTGACCAGAGAAGTGAAAGACGGCATGCTCAACCATTCAGGCGATCTCAAAGCGCACACGCTGGAAGGCGGGCTCATTAAGTACGCCGACCGTATCGCCTACCTTTGCCATGACTATGATGACGCGGAAAATATGGGACTCATCTCGGCAAAGGAACTGCCCGACCGTGTCCGCCGCGTGCTGGGAACGACCCACTCCTCCATGATTACAGCCATGGTACAGAATCTGGTGGAAAATTCCATGGATGAAGATACCATACACATGGACAAAGAAGGGGACGAAGTCCTTCTTGAATTCCGGTCCTTCATGTTTGACCGGGTCTACATGTCACAGCCGCTCATCCCCGATCGGAAACGGGGACATGGCGTAGTCGTCATGCTTTATGAATGGTACATGAACCATCCTGATGAGCTGCCGGAGAAGCAGAAAAAACTGGCGCAGGGAAATATTTCTTTGGCTGCCAGAGATTACATCAGCGGGCTTACCGATAATTTCGCCATCAACCTGTTCAAAGAGAAATATATGCCCAAGTATTGGAACCTGTAAATCAAAAAGCCGTGAGGAAAGAAAACGAAAAATCCTCATGGCTTTTCCTGTAATTGATACTGCGGCAGTATACTTGATTTCGTACTTCTTGTTTACGATTAAAAGGTGGGCATGATGTCCCGTAATCCTTGTATTTCTTTACAGCATCGTGCTGAGCTTTCCCACTCTTTGGGAATGGCGCGCTTCAGAATAGAACTTGAGGAACTTCCGCGCGATGACGGAAAGGGGACGGCCTTTGACCTTGACCACCGTTTTGTACAGTTCTGTGTCGGCTTCTTCGATACGGCGGCAGGTGAAATGACAGCCGATGTCCTCCCCCGGCTCAATGGGAACGAGGCTTACGCCGTAATCATCTTCCGCCCATTGGAGTGCCGCGGTCCTTGTCGTGCAGATGCTGAGAATATTCGGCTTTAAATTGTGTGCCTTAAAAATTTTGTTCATGATCAGATTGCAGCCTGCGGATGCACAGAGCGGCAGAGAGGCCAGATCTTTAATGGAAACCGTTTCCTTGTCGCCGATGTCGGTGAGGAATTTGGAATTTTTCGAGAAAATGGCGCATATATCTTCCTCTCTTTGGAATAAGATTTCAAAATCATTTTGATGGATCAGGGGCACACTTAAAATGCCCAGTTCCGTGATACCGGAAAGAAGCTGCTGTGACTGCTCATTTACGCTGCCTTCGTAAATTTCATAAACCACATTCGGAAATAAGTCATGGAATGGTTCCAGACAGGTCTTAATGAAAATGGATGAACGGGAGTTGGCGGCGCTGATACGCAGCGTGCCCCGGTTTCCATCGCTGATGTCATCAATTTCAATCCGTGCCATATCTTCCAGTGAACAAATATACTTCGCCTTGTGGTAGAGGATTTTTCCTGCATCCGTTAAGATCAGGTGCTTGCTTCCCCTTGTGGTGATAATCAATTTCGTACCGAAATATCCTTCCAGCGATTTCAGCTGTTTGGAAAGCGCCGGCTGGGCGATATGGACAAATTCAGAAGCGGACGTCATGCTGCCTGCTTCCACGATAGCCAGAAAATTTCTGTAATTATCTATTTCCATGAGTAGACTCCTTTTCAATGCAATGGAAAAAGTTTCCTCTTTTTCGTTTCGATGCCGGTCGAATTTGCATTTGTCAGAGTTTGCTGTATCTCTATATAGATTAGTATATTATTAATTGCAAGTCGATAAAAAGTATGCAAAAATGGAAAAATTTCTAATAAGAAATATTTCAAATTCCAATCGGGTATTTTTATTTTCTTTCTGCCTGGTGTACTGTATAGACATAAGAAAGGCTGCCGGCCAAATAGATTTGCATAATGTACTGAGTTTGCTGTTTCCGAAACAGAGAGGAGAATTATCATGACAGTTCAGAAAAAACAGGCTTTTGGCAGAATTTTGCGCCATCGTCTTGACGCTGCGAAATTATTCCCGAATTTAGGTGAGAAGGGAAAAGATTTCACTGATTATATCCAGGGGGCGCCCGTGACCAAATCGGAGCTTGCCCGTCATGCAGAAAAAATCAGATTATCTCTTGTGACAAAATAATATCGGATCGGCTCTCACCTTCCCAGATTCGATTTTATTATCTGTCCCTTTAGCGAAATGGCTTGCCTGTGCAGGTCATTTTTTGTTTGCTTATTTAGGAAATAGGCGGGCATCGGCACAAATCATTCTAACGGTCTTGCCCGCATTGCCGGGGCGGCGAAAGAAGTCGTCATAATGACAGGAAACGCTGATCGTCATTCAGGGTGTCGGCGAAGAATCTATTACTCTGGTGACGTCTTACCGGCTTCCTTCCTCGCAGAAACAGATCCTTCGCTGCCGCTCTTAGCTCCTAGCTGCTAGCTGCTAACCGCTAGTTGCTAACAGCTAACAGCTAATGACTAATGACTAACGGTAAAGAGAAAATAATTTTTATTCTGATGTGGAAATAAAAAATATTAAAGAATAATTAGTAGAACGGAAGGGCGGTTTATTCCCTGCAGGAAAGGGAAGCGGGCTTTTCAGGGTCTATATTTTATTGCCTATATTTCATATTAAAAAGAAAAAATAGGAATAACTTATTTATAAGGCATATCTAAATATTCTTATAAGATATTTTTAATATTTTAGAATAAATGTTAATCTTTTATCAGCCAAAGGAACGACGGCAGGAAACCGCTCCGCAGTGATCCGGAATTAATCGGCCTGCTCTGAAAAAAGAAGCGGTTAAAGTGCATGGCAGCCCCTGCCGGCATGTTTCTTATGACGAACTGATGGAACCTTGCGAAAATGGCGGTTCCGTATTTCCTAAAGTCCCGGACAGAAAGGAGGTTGCTGCATGGAAATGGAAGAAGAGGAAAAACGTAAGATTCGTGAATTCCTGAAGAAGGTGGATAAAAAATATTATCGTCCCGATATCAAAGAAAGGAAATCCTTGTCCGAAGAAATGGTAGATGCGGCAGAAGAGACGGGCGGAACTATTCCTCCTTTGGAGGAGGAGTAACCCTGCAGGTAGGAAATAGTTCAGAAAACGTCTTGGTGATTACTGCACTTTTATGACTTATTTCATGCTTACAATTACCATTGCTTTTACAGGATTGGGGGAGTATTCAATTTATGGAAATGATTATGATGATGGATCCGGCAGTGAAGTGTCTTTGCCTTCTTGCTGTCGTGGCGATCCTCTTTGTTACGGAAAAACTTCCGCTGGCGGTGACGTCAGTTTTCGCAGCCATTTTTTGCTGGCTTCTGGGCCTTGTGCCGATTGAACAGGTATTTCTGGGACTTGCCGATTCGACGGTCGTCCTCTTCGGCGGTATGTTTATCGTAGGCGCCGCCATGTTTTACACCGGTCTTGCCCAGGATATCGGCGGGCAGATCGTCAAGCTTTTTGGTACGGGGGAAATTAAACTGATGGTCGGCATTATGGTTATTGCTGCTGGCATGTCTGCCTTTCTGTCCAATACAGGCACCACGGCGTGTCTTATTCCGGTGGTTATCGGTATCTGTAAAGAAGCGCACATTCCCGTTTCCCGTGAAATGATGCCCCTTGCCTTTGCGGCAGGTCTCGGCGGTACCTGCACCCTCATCGGTACCCCTCCAAACATCATTGCGAACGTCGCCCTGAAAGCGGCGGGCATGGGGGACCTCCAGTTCGGCTTCTTTGAATATGCCTGGGTCGGTGTGCCGATTACCGTGGCAGGTATTCTTTACATGGTATTCATCGGCCGCCACCTGCTGCCTAAGACAGACGCCGATGATTTTAATGTGGATGAAGTGGAACAGGAAATTGAAGCCAATGAAACATCCAAAACAAAGAAAATTATCTGCGGCATAATCATGCTCGGTGTAATTATCACCATGGCGACAGGCTTCGTACCGCTGGAAATTGCGGCGGTTATCGGTGCTCTTCTCTGTGTCATCACCGGCTGCCTTTCCGAACGCCAGGCGTATGATTCCATTGATTGGGTCACCATTTTCCTCTTCGCCGGCATGATTCCGCTGGCGAGCGCTATGAATACCTCCGGTGCGGGGAAACTCATCGCGGAATATACAGTGGCGGCTCTCGGCGGAAATCCGTCTCCCTATGTCATCACCGCGGTGCTCTTCATCCTGGCCGTTGTCCTGACGCAGTTCATGAGCAATACCGCTTCCAAAGCGCTCCTCTGCCCTGTGGGCATCGCTTTGGCAGCCCAGGTCGGCGCGTCCCCGCGGGCTGTTCTCATGGCGATTCTTATCGCATCCTCCTGTGCTTTCGCAAGTCCTGTAGGTACTCCGCCGAATACTCTCGTTCTCGGCCCGGGCAAGTACTCCTTTATGGACTTCGTCAAGTGCGGCACCGGTCTTGTTGTCATCTGCCTCGTGGTATCTATTGCGGTAATCCCCGTGGTATGGCCTTTCTTCCCGAATTAAGGGGGGTATGGCAGTATGACTGAAAACAGGAAATAGTAAGCCTGTTTTGCTGTCGAAATCAGAAAGTCTGTCGGATATATCAAACCGATGGACTTTCTTTTTTATGGATGGGGATATCAAGCCGTCAGTTGTTAGCCATTAGCTATTAGCGGTTAGCAACTAGAAGCTAGAAGCTAAGAACTAGCAGCTAGGAGCTAAGAACTAGCAGCTAAGAGCTATCGGCTAGAGGCTATTATACATGAAGGATTAGAATGAAGATTCTTTTTCCATGTGCCGAATTTCCAACAGCCTTTTGTCTGATAAAAGCGGTACTCACGGTAAAACGTCATCCTGAACGAATGTGAAGGATCTATTACCGTGGTGAGGAAGACGGCAAGACGTCATCAGAGTAATAGATTCTTCACTCTGTGTCACTGTCCCGCTTCCCTGCCTTTCTCATATGGAATTCTTGTCCCCGTTCAGAATGACCGGGGACGGTAAGGCGTCATAATGAGGAAAGCGTCAGTTGTCATCCTGAACGAATGTGAAGGATCTGTACACCCGTGGCGAGTAAGGTGGTAAGCTGTTATTCAGGGGAATAGATTTTTCATTGCTTTTCACTGTTCTGCCGGCCGGCTTTCGCAATCCATCCCGGCTGTCGAAATTTGTTAGAAAATAATTAATATTTTTAATTTAACTTGCGTATTTTCACTTGACACCGTATAATTCATATCAACAAATTTATACAGGTGGATGATGTATGCGGGAGAAAGCCGTTTGGCTTACCGAAGGAGTAACACTCTCAGGTGCCCTCAGGGGCGGTACCGTATGCGGACATACTCTGGAGAGTGCCATTTTGGCCGCCGAAGGTGTAAGGATTGAGATCCAAATCTCTCAGGCAAAAGGACAGAGCAAAAGACGCATGATTTTTAGCGTTATTTGGCGATATGCCGGCTTCCGGAGTACAGTTTTACCTGGAGCCGGCTTTTTTATTTTCCCAAGGAGGGCATTTTCTAAATGGATTTTTTAGCGGTATTGAATGAAATTGATAATTTTATATGGGGGCCGCCGCTGCTGGTGCTTCTTGTAGGGACGGGTATCCTGCTTACAATCCGGCTGCATCTTTTGCAGATATTCAAGCTGCCGAAGGCGCTGAGCCTGATTTTCAGAGCGCAAAATGCGGGCAGCGGAGATATCGACAGTTTTAAGGCTCTTTGTACGGCGCTCTCCGCGACGGTCGGTACGGGAAATATTGTAGGTGTCGCGACAGCGATCCATGCGGGCGGACCGGGGGCGCTTTTCTGGATGTGGATGGCGGCATTCTTCGGTATGGCGACAAAGTATGCGGAAGGTCTTCTTGCTGTCAAATATCGTGAGACCGATGAAAAAGGTGAAATTGCCGGCGGCCCGATGTACTACATTAAAAACGGCATGGGTAAGAAATACAAATGGCTGGGGGGGCTCTTTGCGTTTTTCGGTGTCCTCGTTGCGTACTTCGGTATCGGTACGTTTGCCCAGGTCAATTCCATTGTGGATATTACGAAGATGACCATCGGTCTTGATCCTGTCTGGACGGGGGCGATTCTCACCATTTTTGTGGCGGCGATTACTATCGGAGGTCTCCAGTCAATTGCGGCAGCGGCCAGCAGGATTGTTCCCGCCATGGCGTTTATTTATTTCCTGTCAACCATCGGCGTTCTGCTCGTTTTTGCCGATAAGGTGCCCGCAGCGGTTTCCATGATTTTTGAAAGTGCTTTTACCACCACGGCGGCAACAGGCGGTTTCCTTGGCGCGACTGTCATGATGGCAATGAGAAACGGCGTGGCCCGCGGGGTATTCTCCAATGAATCTGGCCTCGGTTCTGCTCCAATCGTGGCGGCTGCCGCTAAAACGAAATGGCCGGCTGAGCAGGGTCTTATTTCCATGACCGGCACTTTTATTGACACCATCATTATCTGTACACTGACCGGCCTGACGCTTGTGGTCACCGGTGTATGGTGCGGTATGGAAAACGGCGCGGCGCTTACAAATGCGGCGTTTACTTCCGCGTTTCCTGTTTTTGGCGGATACATGCTGTTGATCGGTCTTGTTCTCTTTGCTTTCACGACGATATTGGGCTGGAACTACTATGGCGAACGCTGCATGATTTATCTCGTGGGGACGAAGGGCGTTCTCCCGTACCGTTTGGTTTTTATCCTTCTCATTGCCAGCGGCGCGTTCCTCAAGCTGGAAGCCATCTGGATTCTTGCGGATATCGTGAACGGCCTCATGGCTATTCCGAACCTGATTGCTCTTCTTTTCCTGTCGGGCATCTGTGTCCGTGAGACGAAGAAATATATGGATCATCTGAAGACAGGCAAACCGTATGAAGAGTATGAGGATTGATTTGAATCAGACGAAAAACGCATAAGGAAAATTTATTTTGATAAAAAATCGGTATAGAAATACCTGTTGCCATCTTGAAAAAACAGGTGTATAATTCGACACACATCAGAAAGTTAAAAATTTCTGATGGAGATTCCGCAGGCTGGGATACTGTTTCGGACAAATGAGTATATCCTGCCGGGGCATAACTGAATAAGTGGATGATGTACACTGAAAAATGACACGGAAGTGTCTGCCGAAGGAGTAACACTATCAGGCGTTCTTTGGAACACGAAACTATGTACGGACACGACTCTGGAGAGTCCCATTCAATTGGGCGCCGAAGGGGCAAAAATGGCTGACCGGGCCATTCCAATCTCTCAGGCAAAAGGACAGGGCTGGCATTGGGTAACACCCATTGTATACGTGGATGCATACATGCATACAACCGCCGGCCCAAGTCATACAAGGCTTGAGTGCGGCGGTTTTGTTTTTGAAAAAGTATTAGGAAAAGAAAAGGGGGAAACTAAATGGATATGACGGCAATGAATCAGATTGTGGGGGATATTGACAGCTTTGTCTGGGGTCCTGTGATGCTGTGTCTGCTCGTGGGTACAGGAATTTACCTTACGGCATACTTGAATTTCCGTACATGGCGCAATCTGCCTTATGCGATGAAAAGCGTGTTTTCCCGGGAAGCCCGTAAAACAAATCGGGGATCAGGAGATGTTTCTCCTTTTTCCGCACTGATGACGGCGCTTGCCGCAACCATCGGTACGGGAAATATCGTAGGTGTGGCGACTGCCATGTTTGCCGGTGGTCCGGGTGCTCTGGTATGGATGTGGGTTTCCGCCTGTTTCGGACTGACGACCAAGTTTTCTGAATGTATGCTTGGTTTTAAGTTCCGCGAAGTGAATGCGAAAGGGGAAATGAAGGGCGGCCCCATGTTCACCATGAAGAACGGGTTTAAAAATAAAAGAGCAGGACTCTTTATGGGCTTTATTTTTGCCATGTTTACTGTCATCGCTTCTTTCGGTATCGGGAATATGACCCAGGCAAATTCCATTACTACAGCGGTGAATGCCACTTTTGGGTTTTCCAATGAAATTATCGGCATCGTCCTTACGATTCTCACACTAGCGGTCATCATCGGAGGGATTACTTCCATTTCCAGAGTATCGTCCCTCGTCGTTCCCGGAATGGCTGTCTTCTACATCATCGCGGGTCTCTTTTGCATTGCTTTGAATTTTGAAAATGTACCGCACGGATTGTTCCTCATTTTTATGATGGCCTTTGATCCTGCTGCTGTAGAAGGCGGAGTGGTCGGTACGATAACTGTTTCCGTGATGAATGCGGTCCGTTTCGGTGTGGCCCGCGGCTGTTTTTCCAATGAGGCCGGCCTCGGCTCCGCCGCTATTTCCGCCGCTGCGTCCACTACCGATGATCCGGCGCGGCAGGGATATGTTTCCATGACAGGGACTTTCATCGACACCATCATAGTCTGCACCATCACCGGACTTACCATTGCGTCTTCCGGCGTTTTGGGAACCATTGGTCCAGACGGGAAACCTCTGACGGGCGTGGCGCTGACCATGGCAGCTTTTTCCACGCATCTCGGCACGGCGGGAAACTGGATCGTTTCCGTCGGCATTATGCTTTTCGCCTACTCCACCATTCTCGGCTGGGAATATAATGGCGAAAAAGCATGGGAATATCTTTGGGGTACCCATAAATACAATATCATTTATCGCCTTGCGTTTTCCCTTGTCGTCTATGTGGGGGCGACACAGACCCTGGATCTCGTATGGAACCTGTCAGATATTGCCAATGCGCTCATGGCTGTTCCAAACCTTATTTCTATGCTGGTTCTTGCCCCTGTCATTAAAGAAGAAGTTCTTCGATTTGAAGCGGTTATCGAAAAAGAAAAGGCGGGAAGAAAAGCAGCCCTGCTGGAAAAGAATGAGGAAACGCTCCATATCTGAACAGTGCGAAAATATCTCGGGTATTAAAAAATTGCCCGGGATTTTTATCGGACTGTAACAGGGGAAAGAAATCTGTATTTCTGCCGCATGAAACAGGCAGGGCGAGATATGCGACTGAAAGGCATTTACAATGAAAAAGAAATCCTATATAATGAATTCGTACCTTACAGACGGGAAACAGAATACCCTGCCGATGTCAGGGAAAGCGACTGTTTCCCTTGTTTTTGAAAAACAGAAAGAGGGATTTTTATGAAAATAAAACACATAGCAGCAGGTCTGGCACTGCTGGCCATGCCGTTTACAGCGCAGGCGGAAGTGCGGGAAGCGGGGCTGGTGGATGGATTTGGCATGAGCCTTATTTATCCGGCAGTACATACGAAAAATATCGCGGCCGAAAATGCGATCAATAAGGATATTACAGGGTATGTCCGCCGTATGAAGGAGCTGTATGAAAGCGGCGAAAAGCAGGAAGTATACATGACCTATACCACAAAGTATGAAGATGAAGATCTGGTGTCTATCGTTCTGGAAACATCGTCTATAAATGAAGGAATGGCGGATAGAAATGCGCAGGCCTATGGCCTTGTGTATAATAAAAAGACAGGTGATCTGCTGGACAAATCTAAATTCGGCGTGAAGGTAGACAGCGCGGAAGTCGTGAACCTGCTGAAAGAGGGAAAGCTTGACCTGTATAACATCAATGGGAAAAAGTTATCTTATGACTCTTTCTTCAAGCCGACCGCATATATGGAGGCGGAGTGCTTCCTCCTGGGGAAGAAAGAACTGGGGCTGCTCTATGCGGCAGGAGAGCTGGCTCCTTATTCGGAAGGCGCGACATACGTGGTGATTCATCTGAAATAAGGAAATAAAAATACGAAAATGAAAACGGTACCCCTCAAATGCGGCGGGTACCGTTTTTGTATCAGCCGGTTGGGCACTAGCTGTTAGCTATTAGCAACTAGCAATTAGCAGCTAGAAGTTAGCAGCTAGCAGCTAAAAGCTAAAAGCTAAGATCTAAGAGCGGCAGCGAAGGATCTATTGCCATGGTGAGGAAGACGGTAAGACGTCATCAGAGTAATAGATTCTTCATTTAAAGTCACTATTCCGTTTCCTGTCATTCCCACAAGGCATTCTTGCCTCCGTTTTGAATAGTGGGGTACGGAAAGGAAACACCGGATTCTGTTGTACCTGCAGGGGACGTGGTGTATAATGTAAAAAATCTATTGCAGCATAGGAGGAGTAAAGTTGAATTTATCCGTTCAGATTTTCGCGTCATTGGTGCTTTCCGTCGTTGTGGGGCTTGTTCTTGGGGACGGCGCGATCGGCCCGGTTAAGACATGGGTCGCGCCTGTCGGCACCATGTTCATTAATCTTATCAAAATGATGATCGTTCCTGTCGTTCTTTGTTCTCTCGTCGTGGGCATGACATCTATGGGGGATTTGAAGAAACTGGGGCGCATCGGGATGAAAACCGTGGGCTTCTATATGGTGACTACGGCGATTGCTATCGTTATCGGCTTTGCAGTGGCAAGTGTTATCCAGCCCGGTATCGGTATGGCTCTTCCCGGCGAAGCCGCCCCGAAAGTAAAGGAAGCACCCACGATCATGCAGGTATTTGTCAATATGATTCCGACAAATCCGATTGCTTCCATGGCGAAAGCGGATATCCTTCCTGTCATTATATTTTCTCTTTTTCTTGGGGCAGGAATTATTTCCGTCGGCGGAAGCCGTTCCAAGCTGCTGATCAATCTTTTTGATGCGGGGGCGGAGGTCTGCTATAAAATCATCGCCATGATTATGCGCCTGGCGCCTATCGGTGTTTTCTGCCTTCTTTTACCTGTCGTCGTGCAGAATGGTCCGAAGGTTCTTCTGCCGCTGCTCTCCGTGATTATTGCTATGGCTGTCGGCTGCACGATCCACGCGGTCTGCGTGTATTCCTCTGTGGCGGCGGTCGTGGGACATATGAGTCCTGTCCGGTTTTTCCGCGGCATGGCAGAAGCCATGGTTATTGCGTTTACTACCTGTTCTTCCGCGGGCACGCTTCCGGTGAATATGAAGAACACGGAAGAAAAGCTGGGAGTAAAACGGGACATCGTGTCTTTCGTCCTGCCTCTCGGTGCTACCATCAATATGGACGGCACCGCTCTCTACATGGGGGTATGTTCCCTTTTCATCGCCAATGTATTCGGTATTCATCTGACAATGGATCAGATGATGATGATCGTTCTTACCGGTACGCTTGCCTCTATTGGTACAGCAGGCGTCCCCGGCGCGGGTCTGATCATGCTTGCCATGGTGCTCCAGTCTGTCGGGCTTCCATTGGAAGGATTGGCTCTCGTGGCGGGCATCGACCGTGTTCTGGATATGTTCCGTACCACGCTGAATATCACCGGTGACGCTGCTGTCGCCGTTGCTATCGACGCCACGGAAAAATCCGTCCCCACCCAGCTGGAAATCACTGAATAGGAACGGATGCGAAAGCCTCAGGCTGTTTATGAAGATCTCTATAAGTCAGATGTGAAGTTTAACTTATGGAGGTCTTTTTGTGTAGGAGGCTTTAAGACAGGCGGCTGCGGTATTGTGTCGGCGTGTAGTTGAATTTCTCGGAGAACATTTTCGTATAGTAGCTTTGGCTGGAGAATCCGCAGGCGTTTGCGATTTCCAAAATGGAATTTTCCGTGGAGTCTAGGAGGTTGCGGCTGATCTCCAAACGGTACCGGTTGAGGAAATCTATGGGGGACTGCTGCATATATTTCTTGAAAAGCTGGCAGCACTTGCTTCTGGATACGCTCCCCGCCGCGGCAATATCGGCTAAAGAGATTTTTTCAGGATAGTGGTGGGAAATATAGGCGACCATCCGGCGCTGCGCGCTTATATCTGTACCGGGCATCTCTTCCTGCGTCTGCTTTTCGGAAGGGAAAAGGGCGTAAAGACGGGCGAGGAGAATGTGTAAAAGGCCGATGATTTCCAGCTCGAATCCGGGGAGGTGCTTTTCATTGGTCCGATTGATTTCCTGCAGCAGCGCTCCCAGCCGCGGCGCGTCAGGAGAGGCGGAGGGAACAAGGAAACAGCGGCGGGACGTATTTCCCAGAAGAGGAGACAGAAGCCTGTTTCTGACGGACTGATTTTCTGTCAGGAGGGAAGGGTGGATAAGCGCCCGTATGAAGCGGCAGTCTTCTCCGTTGTGCGGCGCGCTTCGGTGCATGGCGGAAGCGTGGATGGCAAGGAAATCTCCGCGGGAAGCGGTGAGGATCTTTTCCTCGATATGGAAATCCATTTTTCCGTCCAGTATGTAAATAAATTCCAGTTCATCATGCCAGTGGGAAATCATCTGCAGATGGGCCTGGGAAGATATGGTACTGGTGGTGATTTGGATCGGAGGCAAAGTTCCCTTTGCAGAAGGGATGACTGCGGCGGCGCTTTTCAATACGTCAGGACTGATCATAAAAACCTCCGGTTGCAATTTTTACAAAGTGTGAAAACAATTTCTAAAGGGAATGTACGATATTTATAAAAATGTGGAATATATTTATATTCAAATGATAAAAACTATACTATTATTATATCAGAAACATTGATAAACGTGAATATAGAAACAGAATGTTTCAAAAAAGTAGTCATTGTAATATATAAGGAGGAACTACAAATGGAAAAGGAATTAAATGCATTATTATCGGATCTGGTGGTAGAGTACCATAAGCTGCAGAGTTTCCACTGGTACCTGAAAGGAAGTCATTTCTTTGATGACCATGCGAAACTGGAAAGTTTCTATGATGAAATTGCGGAAGCGGTCGATGCCGTAGCGGAAGCCATGCTCCAGCAGAAGCTCAGACCGGAATCGACACTGAAAGGGTTCCTTGCAAAGACAGGAATCCATGAGGCCGAAAACGAGGAAGTGACATCGGAAGAAGCATATACCCGGGTGCTGTCAGACTTTGAGTATCTTCTTAAAGAAGTCATCGCTGTCAAGGAAGCGGCAGAGGAAAAGAAGAATTACTTGGTATCCACTCTGATGGATGATTACATTGCAAGTTTCAGCAAGAACATCTGGATGCTGAGACAGGCCCTGAAATAATTTACAGCAGGGAAAGGACGCTCTCTGAAAGGGAGTGTCTTTTTTTGCGCGGATATGAACCTGTTGTCTGAAAACAGGAATCGACAAGAGAATATATTTCTTAAAGGAATATTTCATATAAATGAAAAGAATTTTATTATTATATGGAATAAAAGTAGAATAAAAGAAACGGAAAGAGGTGGTGTGATGGAATATATCGGAGAAAGTTCGGCGATTTATTACTGGCGGGCTTTGGGACTTATCGTATCGGTGCTCATTCTCTACGTGGTTTTTGAAATGCAGAAGAAAAAGATGAGCCGTCTTTCTTCGGCAAATACACATTCCTCCATTGTGCTTCTGCACAAACGGCATGCAGGCAATCCGAACTATTCCAGTAGCACTGAAATCTGCCGCATTGACGGGCTCAGGGCGGAAGCTTTCCTTTACTGTGTCGGCGTGCAGGCGGTCTATCTATCGCCGGGGGAGCATAATATCGAGGTAAATGCCCATTGGGCACGGCATATCCGCGGAAAACGTTTTAAGGAATATGAAGCGGGCCCGCATCATCTGTGCGTAGAAGTGGGACATGGCGAATTATGGTCGCTGGAATATTTCATTCCTGAAAAGAAATTTATTTTTTCCCGGTGCAATGAAAAGAAAATGTTCAAAAAGAGCGTGGTGTGATTATTCCTGTTTTCTCAAAAGTTTACTCAAAAACGGAATAAATCAGAGGAAAAACAAGCAACATATAACAGATAGGAATAACTTGCAAAAAATAGTAGATATTTAAAGATATCCGCTCTATAATCAAAACAGAAGGAAGAAAATAATCCTTCGTGACCGGTCAATTACAAAGGAACAGAAGTGTATCGAAAGATACAGAAAGGAGAAAGGCAATGAATACCATGTATGATGCAGTTATGAAAATGGAACAGCTCTTGGGCGTATATGAAAGACTGATTGACGATCTTGCCGGCTACATGAAGGAAAACGGCATTGATTACACCAATGATGATTCCGTACATCCGGCCATCATGCTCTACTCCGAGGCGGGACGCATTTATTCCAAGCTCCTGCGGACGAGAAAGATGGAAGATCTTCTCCGTATGGAAGGGGAATACAACCTGATGAACGGCATGGTAAATGAAATGAAAGCGGGCGCCTGGGCAAATCTCTCGGGTGAGGATGTTTCCCGCAAGGTTATGTAACATGAAACCTCAGAGGCGTATGTCTGAAAAAAGGACATATGCTTTTTGAGTGCCGGAAAAATAGAAATTCCATCAAAAAAGCGCTTTCCCTTACCGCCGCAGGGCGATGGGCGAAAGCACTTTTTGCTGTGTGCAGTTTTGGGTGATAGAACATAACACGTTTTATCCTTGTAAGTCCCATTCTTGCCTCTGTTCAGAATGACGGCGGACGGCAAGGCGTCATCAGCGTAATAGATTTTTTACTCTATCTTACCGTCCCGTTTCCCATTTTTGCCACTGTCTCATTTACCAAGTTTCCCACACGGCATTTTTGTCTCCGCTCAGAATGACGGCGGACAGCAAGGCGTCATCTGGAAGCGAATGTGAAGGATCTGCACCCGTGATGAGGCAAGCCTTTTTTCAAGAAGGCATTGTTGATTTCCGAAAACCGGAATCCGGACTTTGCTAGCCGAAAATGCTATGGCAGCAAAAAAGAGTACCTGATGTCTGAAACCACAGGTACCCTTTTTTGATTAAATTCAATGGTTTATTTCCGTTTCTTTTCTCGGATGGGCGATAGTCCGGTAGCCTTCCACGGCAAGAATCAGGGCGAGGATGACGAGGAGCGAACCAATGATGACCTGTGCGTAGGGCCCCCAGCCGGCGGCGCCTGCCATGATGATGCCAATCTGGTTTTTCACGATAAGGGAAAGAGAGCAGATGGTGACGAGGAGCATGAAACTCATGGGGAAGAGGAACATTTTATTGTTCTTTCCTGCGTTGCCGAGCCATGCGGCGACAGCAAGAAGGCCGATGGCGGCAAGAAGCTGGTTAGCCGCGCCGAAGAGTCCCCAGATCTTGGCAAATCCGCCCATGCCGAGGGAGATGCCGAGAATAACGGTGATGATGGTAGCAAAATACGGATTTACCATGAGTTTGCGGAACCCGTCCTTGACATCTTTTGGATTTTCGCCCGGTTCGAGCCAGAATTCCTGGAACATGAAGCGTGCCAGCCTGGTGGCGGTATCAAGAGAAGTCAGGCAGAAAGCGGAGTAGGTGAGGACAAGAAGGGTGTACATGATGTTTTCCAGTCCTTCAAATCCCGGAATAGCGGCGACCATAGCAGCGATCCCGCCGGCAAAGATATCTGTCGCGCCGTTGGTATGGCCTGTGACGCGGGCATAGCCGATTGCGCAGAGGGTAATGATGGCGAGTACGCATTCCAGGAGCATGCCGCCATAAGCGATAGGCTTGGCATCAGATTCTTTATCAAGCTGCTTGGATGTTGTCCCTGAAGAAACAAGGGAGTGGAAGCCGGAAATAGCGCCGCATGCGACGGTAGTGAACAGAATCGGGAAGAGAAATTGCGTTCCGTTTGCGTTATTGATGGTGAAGCCGGCGAAAGCGGGGAAGACCTTTTCATCAATAGTCGGATGAGCGCCGACGATGCCGATAACGGCGACGATGAGCATCGCGTAGAGAAGGAATGAACTGAGGTAATCACGGGGCTGGAGAAGGATCCAGACAGGGGTAACCGAAGCGATAGTGATATAAATACCGACAAGGAACATCCATGTACTGGTAGAGAAATAGAAAGGATGGTAATTCATGCCGACGGCCATGCATAAAACAATCGCCCCGACGCCGAGAATGGAAGAAATGACCATCGGCGTGTGGCGGCGGTATACGGCGAAACCGAAAACGATAGCGATGAGGATGAACATGATGGAAACCATAGCGACAGATGCTTTTGTCGCGCTGGCCGCCATGTCGAGAACGCCGTCCTTGTAAGTCGCGCCGAACGTGGAAGCCACGATAGCGGCAAAGGCGGCCACTACAAGAATCAGCGTGAGGTATGAGAAGATGATGAAGAGCTGCTTTGCTCTTTTAGACATATTCAGGGAAATAATTTCACCGATGGATTTACCCTGATGGCGGATAGAGGCAAAAAGTGCACCGAAATCATGGACACCGCCGAAGAAAATACCGCCCACCAGTACCCAGAGGGTGACCGGCAGCCAGCCGAACATGGCCGCGCCGATCGGCCCCGTGATGGGTCCCGCGCCGGCGATGGATGAGAAATGATGCCCCATGAGGATGGGCGCTTTGGCAGGAACATAATCGACGCCGTCTTCCATGGTGTGGGCAGGTGTGGGACGGTTCCCTTCGTTTACCCCCCACTGTCTGGCAATCCAGCTGCCGTAAAAAACGTAGCCGCAGAACAGAACGGCGATACTGATCAGTAAAAGTACAAGTGTGTTCATGCTACTCCCCCTTTGTAATTAACTCCTGAAAAATATTTTTTAAATTCTTTTCCATGCATCGTCCGCTTTTATTGAAATAGAGCGAACGTTTTTCCATATCCAGGCAGCCTGTGTGAAATTCCAGCCAGCCGTGAAGTGAGAAACGAAATGTTTTATAGATACGGCAGCTTTCTACAGCTTTTCGCGCCGCATCGTCCACCTTGCCACAGATAAAGACAGGTGAGACATAGGTGTACATATGACCCGAACCGATATGGGCCATTTCCATGCCGGCATTGTAAGCGTAATCGCGGCACCTTTCAAAAAAATCCGCAGTCAGATGATCGGCGGTGAAAAGAAATATGAACTCTTCCTGATTGGCGGACCAGATTTCATTGGATTTGAGGAATAAGTGCTGGCCTGTTTTTTCATAATATTCGCAGACAGCGGCAAGACCGTTTTTCTTATTGCCCCGGAAAGGAGTGAGCTTCACCGCTTCTCTGAGATTCCGGCCTTCCTCCAATGGCGGTGAGATGCCTCCGTCAAAACGCGTAATATTATAAAAACGCCGGTAGCTTTTCAGCAGCCGTTCCACAGCATTTTCTTTTTTGTTTTCCATAGAACAGCCTCAAATGAATAATTTCTATGAAGTAAATATATACAATAATAATCAAAAAAGATATTAAATATATAGTAATACGTCTTGTAAAAGATTTCAACCATTATTGGACATTAAATTACTATAAAAATATTTTAAAGAACTGAACGGGTGAATAATAGTACCTTTATATTATATAGAGAAAGAATAATGGCTGTCTTTAAAAAGGAAAGGAGTTCTGTGGAAAGAGCGTCTTCCGGAAGGAAGATTTTTTCATGGGAGAGATATTTCCGGGGCGCTGCCTGCGGAATACTATATTTGTCAATTCAGCTTTTTTGTAATACACTGGAATTCATAAAGAAAGAGAGGATATTCTAATGAAAATAAGCGTTGCGCCATCCTTATTTGACCGGATCCCCGGGCTTTGTATCGGAATTGTCGCTGTCCGCGCGGCAGATAACGCGGCAGCAAATATGGAAGCAGAAGCTTTTCGCCGCCGCTGCTGCACGGAAGCCAATTTGCTGCTGAAAATGGATCCCGCCCTGGCGGAAAAGGAACTGGAAGATTACAGGGAGATTCTTTCTGCTGCCGGTGTTAAAGAAGGCAGGACGGCTGTAGAAAAAGTATTTGCTGAGTACAGAAAACTTCTCGGTGTTTCTGCTGTGGAGGGCGTGCCCGAAGATCCGGAGATCCTTTTGCAGCCGAAGAAAGCGACCCTTGATGAGCTGGCGGGCTCCGACGCGCTGCCGCCGGTCAATCCGATTATGGATATCATTCGGGGCGGCATGCTGAAATTTCATGTAGAAATTCATGCTTATGATATGGGAAACAGGAAGACTCCTTTGGAGATACAGAAAGCAGGCCGTACGTTTTCCGTCAATTTGGGAGATAAAGTCTGCACGGCCGACTGGCTCTGCCGTGATGAAGAAGCAGGGGCGGTTACGGAAGATACGGAAAATATTCTTGTCCTCATCACAGGAATGAAAGGGAACCGCAGAAAAGTGGCGGCTGCGAGAAATGAACTGGCACGGCGCATGAAATCCGCTTTTGACAGGGCGGTGGAAGTGGGCTGGCTGGAAGGAAAGGAGACGGAATTTACTACGGAAATTTAAATTCGAGATATTCCGTGAAGAATTATGAAATACGCTGCTATCGATTTTGAAACGGCTTACTGGGGGCCGGGGAGCGCCTGCTCGCTCGGTATTTCCGTGAGCGACGGCAATGAAATTACGGAAGAATGGTATCGTCTGATTAGACCGTACCGCATGAATTTCGATCCCATCTGTATGCGGGTGAATGGAATTTATCCTGATGACGTGGAAAAGGAACCGGCTTTTCCGGCGTTTTGGAAAGAGGTGGCAGAGCGGCTGGAAGGAAGTATCGTTTTCGCTCACAATGCCCGCTTCGATATGGGCGTCCTTGCGTCAGTGCTGGATGTATATGATTTGCCGGATATTCATTTCCTGTATGGAGATACGGTGGCGGTTTCCAGAATGCTTTGGAAAGAATTGCCGAATCATAAATTGGATACCGTAGCCGGCAGTCTTGGCTATGATTTCAATCACCATCAGGCGCTGGATGATGCACGCGCCTGCGAAATGATCGTGCGGAAAGCAGTAGAAAAGACGGAGGCAGCGACAATAAAAGAAATGATGGCACGTCTGAAGCTGCCGCTGAAAAAGTTCGCAGTGAAGAGGACGCATGTGCCCGGCAGTACAGGGCTCACTGCACCGGTGCTGTGGCGCAGGAAGGCAAGATAAAAACCGATGCGTACGAAGAAAATAAGTACACATCGGTTTTTCTTTTTTAAAATTCTATGGAGAGCCCCACTTTGAGCTGTTCCGCCATGGATCCCAGTTTTCCTTTCAGGAGGGCGAAAGCGCGGTCACCTGTGCAGTGGCCTGTATAGACGGATTCTATGCCTGTTTCTCTGATTTGCTCTGCCAGCCTGAGGATTTCTTCATCAGTTTTGTTGAACAGGTGGAAGCCGCCGATCAGGGAGAAAACCTTTTTGTCGGGGAAGGTTTCTGAAACTTCCCGGATGATGTCCGCCGCGCCGGCGTGGGAACAGGAACTGAAGATGACGAGTCCTTTTTCCGTCTCAAGGACAAGACTTTGCTCATGGTCAAAGTTATCGGGAAGGAAGCCGCCGTTTTTCTTCTGATACATCTGCTCCCGCTCACCGATTTTTTCCCGGTTCTTCCGCTTATGGGCGACTGCATATACGCCGTCACACAGGGCGGCATCGCCGTCTGCATAAATCAGTCTGTCCTGATAGGCGGTAAGAAGATCTTTGGGGATGCCGATGTATCTGAAACGGCCCTCTTCATAGGCGTAGCAGTTTTCTGCGCATGATTTCTGCAGATAAAATTTGGCATGCCTGTTTCTTTTAAAGAAATATTCCATGCCGTTGGCGTGGTCATAGTGCGCATGGGAAAGAATGCCGAAGTCTATATTTTCCAACGGGATATCCATGGCTTTCGCGTTTTCCACAAAAAGAGCCGATGCACCGGTATCAAGTAAAATCTTTTTATTTTCATACTCAATATAGATTGACAGGCCCCATTCACCTGCCAGCGGACCTTCTCCGATATTGTCCGCGAGGACGGTGGCTTTCATAGCAGCTGCTCCTTTCGTATATGAATTTCTTTTCCCCGCCGAAAATCAATTATAAACAAACGATGGAATAGAAAAGATGCTGCACGAAGTGCAGCCGGATCTTATGGAAAATTATTTGGCGCCGTACAGGATTTCTTTCAGGTATTCGTTATTTTTTTCCTGCGGACGGGAAGCATTGTCCAGGAGGATGTCCACATACCGTTCCAGTGTGGCCGCATCGGTATAGCGGGTAATAAAAGAATTTTTACTGTTGCTTTCCAAAATGATAGGGAATTCCACAGCAGAGAAAATCTGCATACATTTCAATTCCAGATCACGGCGGTCCGTATATCCTGTGATGGCCGCCATATTTTCAATGACTTTCTCCCAGCTCTGGTCGTGGAGAAGGTTCAGATAAATGAAATAGGTCTCCCTCGCGTCAGTGCTGGATGGGCTGGAGATGGAGCGGAAGAGGGCGGGGTGCTTATGGGCGAGGGCAAAGTATCCGAGGATGTACTTTTTCATCCGTTCTGTCGGCGAAAGCCGGGAATCATCAAGAACGGAAACGACATTTTCCAAGGCACTCATCATGTACTCCAAAGCGGCGCCGATGAGTTCTTCTTTAGAACCGAAGTAGTAACGCACAGCGGCGATATTTACATTTGCTTCTTTCGCGATGGTTCGCACGGTGGCTGCCTTGAATCCTTTTTCACGGAGGATGCGGGCGGTTATGGCGACCATCTTTTCTTTCATCTGCTCACCTTTGCCGGTGAGTTTTTTTTGAGTCATAATACTTTTCCTTTCCTGGTGCTGATTGTATTTCTGATAAAGGGAAGAGTTTTCTCATGAGTCTCTTTTTCTGTAAGGGAGTTCATCATCAGTTTCAGCCGGTTTTCCTGATTGGCTTCGCTGGCGCTGGCGTCGCAGTCCAGCGGAAGGAATACGGCTTCCGGATAAGCCATATGGAGCTTGTGGATCATGCCTTCTCCCGTGATGTGGTTCGGCAGGCAGCCGAAGGGCTGGAGGCAGATGATGCCGCGGCATCCATGATGGAGAAGATCCGTCATGTCAGCGGTGAGGAACCATCCTTCGCCGGCGCGGTTGCCGAGAGAGAGGAACCGGGCGGCTCGTTTGGCCAGCCGCGTGATATTGGTAATCTCGTGGAAATGTTTGGAAATTTTGACTGCTTTTTCCAGAGGGCGGCGGTACCATTCCAAAAGATAGCGGCCAAAGGTATCTTTCAAGTTGTCGCTGAATGTGCCGTCCAGGTGCTTCCATTGAAAATGGCTGTCTAAAAGCCCATAGAGGAAGAAATCCAGCATGCCGCTTGTTTCCGCTTCACCGCCGTTGGCTTCGATGGAGCGGACGATATCATTGGAAGCGATGGGGCTAAATTTGACGTATATTTCTCCCACGATACCGATCCGGGGCCGCCGTTCCATTTTATTTAACGGGAGGCGGTCAAAGTCTTTGACAAGATGGGAAATGTTTTGTGCAAAGCGATGGAAGGAGCATCCTTTTATCAGTGATTTACAGCAGATATCCTGCCATTTCCGGTAGAGCGTTTCCGCGCTGCCCGGGGATTTTTCATAAGGCCGTGTCCGGTAAAGGCATTGCTGGAGGGCGTCTCCATAAATAGCGGCTTTGATGAGGCGGCGGATCAGCGTAAAGGTGAGCCTGAATCCGCTTTGCGGCTCCAGATTCCGGGTGTTGAGGGAAATGACGGGGATCCGGGAAAGTCCGGCGTCATCCATTGCTTTATGGAGAAAGCCGATATAGTTGGATGCCCGGCACGCGCCGCCCGTCTGGGAAAGTATGACGGCTGTCCTGCTTAGGTCATATGTTCCGGAAAGCAGGGCGCGCATCAGGGAACCGATGGTGATGATGGCCGGATAGCAGGCGTCATTATTTACAAAAGAGAGTCCGGTGTCGATATCCGCCCTGACCGGCGGAAGCACTTCTACATTATACCCTGCGGAACGGACAGCGTCACGGATAAGCGGAAAGTGGATGGGGGACATTTCCGGCGCCAGAATAGTGAATGTGCCCCGCATTTCAGGGGTAAATTCCGCTTTCGGATACAGGATGGGCGCCACAGATCCTTTTTCCTGCATCCGTTCTCCGATGGCGGCCTTGAGCGAGCGCAGGCGGATGCGGACCGCACCGAGGTTCATGCTTTGATCGATTTTCAGGGAGGTGTAGAGCCGGTTTCTTTTAGACATGATCTCCTGCACCTGGTCGGTGACAACTGCATCGAGGCCGCAGCCGAAGGAATTGAGTTCCACCAGTTCCAGATCGGCATGGCGGGTGACATAGTCGGCGGAGCGGTAGAGACGGCTGTGCCAGGTCCATTGGTTCAGTACGCGGAGAGGGGGAAACTTGCTGTCCTGCATCATGGCAATGCCGTCTTCGGAAAGGACGGCCATTCCCAGCTGGTTGATCAGATCGGGGATGCTGTGGTTGATCGCAGGGTCTGCATGGTAGGGACGGCCGGCCAGCACGATCCCGATAAGTTTCTTCTCTTCGATTTCCTGCAGGATACGTTGCGTTTCCAGATACAGCTGCATCTTGTATTCTTCTCTAGCGGCTTCTGCTTTACGCTGGGCGGCGGCAATTTCACTGCCGGATATTTTGAAGGGTCTGAAAATCCGTTTCAATATTTTATGCAGTTTTGCAGGATGATGGAGCGGCAGGAAGGGATGGAGAAAGCGGGTGCCGTATTTCGTGAAGATTTCATCCATATTGGCCTGGATGGTTTCCGGGTAGGATGTGACCATGGGGCAGTGGAAGGAGTTGGCTCCGCCTTCATCGGGGCCTTTGTCGACGCAGGGGTACCAGATGAAATCCGGTTTTCTCCCGGCCAGGTCATAGATGTGGGCATGGGACAATTTGACGGGGAAGCATTCGGAGTAGGAAGGGATGGTTTCCATGGCTTCGGTGGGGATGCCGCGGATCTGTCCGGAAGAAGTGATGACACGGTAGCCGAGACCGGTGAAAAAAGCATGCCAATAAGGGAAATCCTCGTACATATTCATCGTCCTGGGGATACCCACGGTTCCTCTTGCGGCTTCCTTGGGGGACAGGCTCTTCCGGTTGAAAATTTTGTCATATTTCCAGCGGTATATATTGGGCAGGGAGGAATGGGGCGCTGTCTTTCCGGTGAGCATGATAGAGGCGCCTCTTTCGCAGCGGTTGCCCGTGACAAATGACCGGCCATCATGGAAGCGGATGATCGTGACCATGCAGTGGTTGCCACAGCCGGGGCAGCGTTTCGCCTCTTTTGAAAAAGAAAGGGAGGCAAGGCCATCCGGTGCGATAAGGGTCGTGGCGTGGCCGGTAGGGCAGCGGTCCCGTGTGATGAGAGCAATTCCGTAAGCGCCCATGAGTCCTGCCACGTCAGGGCGGACGACTGTGCAGCCAAGAAGTTTTTCCAGCGCGCGGAGAACGGCGTCATTATAAAAAGTGCCGCCCTGCACTACGATTTTTTTACCCAATTCGGAAGCATCGCGGAGACGGATAACCTTGTACAGCGCGTTTTTGATGACGGAGTAGGAAAGTCCGGCGGAAATGTCGGCGATAGAAACGCCGTTTTTCTGTGCTTCCCGTACACGGGAATTCATGAATACCGTACAGCGGGAGCCAAGATCGGCAGGGTGGCCGGCGGTGAGAGCCAGTTTTGAAAATTCCCTGATGTCCATCCCCAATGATTGTGCGAATGTATCGAGGAAAGATCCGCAGCCGGACGAACAGGCTTCATTCAGCAGAATTTCATCAACAGCGCCATCCTTGATGCGGCAGCATTTCATATCCTGCCCGCCGATATCCAAAATGGTGGTGACATCCGGAAGGAAGTGGCGGGCGCCGCGGTAGTGCGCCATGGTTTCTACTTCTCCTGTATCCGCCCGGATAGCTTGACGGATGAGTTCCTCTCCATAGCCGGTGACGCCGGCACCGCAGATATAAGCAGCGGGGGGAAGTTTATCATATAAGTCACGAAGAATCTTTTTGGTGCTGTCCAGAGGGGTGCCCTTGTTTCCCGCGTAATATTCATAAAGAATGCGGTTGTCTTCGTCAAGAAGAATGGCTTTGATCGTTGTGGAACCGGCATCTATGCCGAGCCAGCAGGGTCCCTTCGCGTCCGCGATATTTCCCCTCGGTGCATGGAAACGGGCGTGGCGCTCCGTGAAGCGGCGGTACTCCTCTTTATCAGCAAAAAGGGGATCCATGGTTTTAGATGATCCCAGATCCACATCGGTTTTCTTTCGTACATCGGAAAGCCCGCGCTCCAGGTCCAGCGGACGGTCGTGCATGGCAGAAACAGCGGCGCCGATGGCGACATATAGTTCACCGTGTTCAGGGATGATCATATCTTCATCTGCGATGGACAGGGTCTCTTGGAAACGGTCACGAAGGGCGGGAATGAAAGTCAGAGGCCCGCCGAGAAAAGCGACTTTCCCGCGGATAGGCCGCCCGCAGGCGAGACCGGAAATCGTCTGGTTGACCACGGACTGGAAAACGGAAGCGGCGATATCTTCGTGGGCGGCACCTTCATTTAAAAGGGTCTGGATATCTGTTTTAGCAAAGACGCCGCAGCGGGAGGCGATGGGGTAGATCCGTCGGAAATTTTTTGCAAGTGCGCCCAAACCCGCCGCATCGACTGAAAGCAGGGATGCCATGCGGTCAATAAAAGCACCCGTGCCGCCGGCACAGGCGCCGTTCATCCGCTGATCTACACTGCCGCGGAGATATGTGATTTTTTCATCTTCTCCGCCGAGCTCAATGATGATATCCGTTTCGGGATGGAATGTGCGGATGGCTTTTGTTTCCGCCAGAATTTCCTGGCAGAAAGGAAGTCCCATCAGTTGGGACAGCCCCATGCCGCCGCTTCCGGAGACAGAGGCTGTGATACGGTATCCGGGGAATGTCTGCTGAAGTTCGGAAAGCAGTGCCTCCGTAGCGTGCCGGATATCCGACATATGCCGTGCATATCGCCCGAAAACCAGCTTAAGGTATGGAGATAGGGCGGCTACTTTGACAGTAGTGGAGCCGATATCGATACCTACATGGAGAACAGGTTTCATAAATAGCCTCCCAAAGAATCCCGAAGTTGCGAAAAGAAGTAAAGAAATGGGCGGGAACAGGTCATAATACAATTTCCGCCGTATGTTTATAAATTTCGGCGCTTCCTGCAGGAATGGCAGAGACGGGAAACGCGTGACAATAACTTATGATAGATTCGCATATGCGAAACTGGTTAACTTAATTATAACAGAGCGGAAGGGTATATAGAACGCTATTATCCGTTTTTACAAGGTATTGTCTGAGAAAATACAAATAATAGTAAAAAGAAGCAGGCGTATAAAATGAAAAATAAGTCTCTGGAACAGAAAAATGTACAGAATGAAAACAAAATGAGAGGGAATGTTTGGAAATTCCTGTGGACACCGAAATTCGGACAAATAAAAATGCCTGCCGCAAGACAGGCGTAAGGATTTTCCTTTTCAGGGAAGAAGAGGAAGAAGCTCTTTGATGGAATTGATGAAATGGATATTTTCCCATTCATCGGCAGTGATAAATTCTGCAGATTTCCAGTTTTCAAAAAGTGCGCGGAGAGGATCATAAATTCCTTCAATATTCGCGATGATAATGGGCGGACGATTTGTTTCTTCCGTGTAAATATGGTAATGGACAGCGGTGTCTGCAAATTCTTCCAGTGTCCCGAATCCTCCGGGAAGGATAAGGAAAGCATCGCCGGCTTCAATCATTTTCCGTTTTCTTGCCATCAGATCAGGCACCTCGATGAGTTCCGTAATGAGGCGGTGCGCCTGTTCAGCGGCAATGAATACTTCGGGAATGATTCCTACGACTTTTCCGCCGGCTGCCAGGGCGGCATCTGCAGCGATACCCATGAGGCCCACACTTCCTCCTCCGTAAATCATGGTATAGCCGTTTTTTGCCAAAAGCTCTCCTGCCATTCCGGCAAAGGCTGTGTGGGCAGGATTGATTCCGTAACGCGAACCGCAGTAGACGGATACGTTTTTTCCTTTTTCCATATAAAATCCTTTCTTTATCGTTGAAATACTTTCTTTCTATCCTACTGGAGTGAGATAAACTTTGCAACTTGCAGCGGATACGGAAAGAATACGAATATTTTGCAAAGCAATTTATATGTGTATATAAAAAATATCGATAATAAATTTTGATGTGGTCTTCTCTGTTTTTTTAAAAATTTTTTATATTTATTTAAATACGTAAGACGTGGAGAAAAATCGGGAGGGACGGTTTCTATTACTCTTTTTCGGATAGAAAGGGATAAACACATAAATGATACGCCCGAGACCGTTGTAAAAGAGTTCGGCATGAATACAGGAGAAATGCACCGTCATTTTGTTGACACTGCATAACCGTGATGATATAATTCCAATGTTGCGTGAAATTTGAAAGTAACAGGAGAGGTAAGTTCATGACATTAGATGAATTAAAGGCATCCGCTTTCGTAGTGGGGCTGAAAGAAACAGAGCGGGCCATTGACAGAGGCGAGGCAGGCCATGTTTTCATCGCGTCGGACTGTGATGACCGTATTTCACTGCCCCTTCGCAATGTCTGCGCGAAAGCGGGAATTTCCGTGACAGATGATTTCACGAAAAAAGAAATCGGCAGAGCCTGCGGTATCAAGGTCAAAGCCGCATCCGCCGCCGTACTTGCATCCCGGTAACATCTGCGGAGAAATGCAATCCTGTCAGAGGACGGATCCGTTTTCCAAGAGATAATATCTCGGCAGATCAATTATAAATATCCCTTTATGGAAAGGAGGTGCCCCATTGCCGACAATTAATCAGCTCGTTCGCAAAGGTCGCGAAGTTTTGGCAACCAAAGCGAAGACACCGGCTCTGAAACAGTCCCCGCAGAAACGCGGTGTCTGCACAAGAGTTTACACAGCTACACCGAAGAAGCCGAATTCCGCTCTTCGTAAAGTAGCCCGTGTGCGCCTGACCAACGGAATCGAAGTTTCCGCTTATATTCCGGGCGAAGGCCATAACCTGCAGGAACATAGCGTCGTCCTCATCAGAGGCGGCCGTGTTAAGGATCTTCCAGGTGTTCGTTATCACATCATCCGCGGCGCGCTTGATACAGTAGGTGTATCCGGCCGTCAGCAGGCCCGTTCCAAGTACGGAGCCAAACGTGAAAAAGCAAAGAAGTAATCTCTGCCATTTAATGTGATTAACAAACGATTATAAGGAGGAAATTAACAATGCCGAGAAAAGGTGCTGTTCCGAAGCGTGATGTACTGCCGGATCCAGTGTATGGAAATAAGACAGTTACACGTTTCATCAATAAAGTTATGCTTGACGGCAAAAAGGGCGTTGCAGAATCCATCGTATATGGAGCCCTTGATATTTGCCGCAGCAAATTGGACAAAGAACCGATCGAAATTTTCGAACAGGCTCTCAATAATGTAATGCCGGTATTGGAAGTACGTGCCCGCCGTGTCGGCGGTGCCAACTACCAGGTGCCGGTTGAAGTTCGCGCAGAACGCCGTCTGACCCTCGGTATCCGCTGGATGGTCAACTATTCCCGTCTGCGCAGCGAACGTACCATGGAGGAACGTCTGGCAGGAGAACTGATGGATGCTTTCAACAATACGGGCGCAGCAGTAAAGAAGAAAGAAGATACACATAAAATGGCTGAAGCCAATAAGGCTTTTGCCCATTATCGCTGGTAATTGATAAGGAGCAAATATCGTGGGCAGAGAATATCCGCTTGAAAAAACAAGAAATATCGGCATCATGGCTCATATTGATGCCGGCAAAACAACCACCACGGAACGTATCCTGTTTTATACCGGCGTAAACCATAAGATCGGCGAAGTTCATGACGGCGCAGCCACCATGGACTGGATGGAGCAGGAGCAGGAACGCGGCATCACGATCACTTCCGCTGCTACGACCTGCCATTGGAAAGGATATCGTGTTAATATCATCGATACCCCCGGGCACGTAGATTTCACAGTAGAAGTAGAACGTTCCCTCCGCGTACTTGACGGATCTGTCGCTGTATTCAGTGCGAAAGACGGTGTGCAGACCCAGTCTGAAACCGTTTGGAGACAGGCTGACCATTACCATGTACCGCGTATCGCGTTCATCAATAAGATGGATACGGTCGGCGCAGATTTCCTGCGTGCGGTAAAGACCATGGAAGACCGTCTTCATGCCAATGCACTGGCTATGCAGCTGCCGATCGGCAAACAGGATACTTTCACAGGTATTATCGATCTTCTCGAAAGAAAGGCTGAAGTCTACCTTTCCGACGACGGCACACAGTACGAAGTACGTGAGGTTCCGGAAGATATGAAAGACCTTGTGGAAGAATACCGTGACAAAATCATTGAAAAGGCTGCAGAAGGCGATGACGCCCTGATGGAAAAATACCTTGAAGGCGTTGAACCGAGTATTGAAGAAGTTAAAGCTTCTATCCGCAGGCAGACTCTTAACTGTGACCTGTTCCCCGTATTCTGCGGTTCCGCATACAAGAACAAAGGCATCCAGATGCTTTTGGATGCGGTATTGGATTATCTGCCGGCACCGACCGATGTTCCCGCTGTTAAAGGGACAGACCCGAAGACCGGTGAAGAAATAACCCGTGAATCCAGTGACGAGGCACCGATGGCGGCTCTCGCATTCAAAATCATGGCTGACCCGTTTGTCGGCAAACTGGCATTCTTCCGTGTATACTCCGGGATTATGAAGCAGGGAACTTACATCCTGAATTCCACAAAAGGAAAGAAGGAACGTGTAGGCCGTATCCTCCAGATGCATGCGAACAACCGCAAGGAAATCGAATGCGCCTACTCCGGTGATATCGCCGCTGCGGTAGGGTTTAAGGATGTTACCACAGGGGATTCCCTCTGCGATGAAAACCATCCGATTATTCTGGAAAAAATGGAATTCCCGGAACCGGTTATTTCTGTTGCCGTTGAACCGAAGACAAAAGCTGACCAGGAAAAGATGGGCACCGCCCTTCAACGCCTGGCGGAAGAAGATCCGACATTCAAAGTGCATACAGATCCGGAAACCAACCAGACCATTATTTCCGGTATGGGTGAACTTCATCTGGACATCATCGTTGACCGCATGAGACGTGAATTCAAAGTAGAATGTACTGTAGGCAAACCGCAGGTTGCTTACCGTGAAACCATCCGTAAAACGGTGGAAGCGGAAGGCAAGTTTATCCGCCAGACCGGCGGACACGGTCAGTACGGCCACTGCTGGCTCCGCCTTGAACCGATGGAAGCGGGCAAAGGGTTTGAATTTGCCAATGAAGTCGTCGGCGGTGTCATTCCGAAAGAGTTTATCAACCCGATCCAGGCCGGCGTAGAAGCGGCTATGGAAGACGGTGTCGTTGCAGGCTATCCGATGGTCGATATCAAAGTTACTGTTTATGACGGTTCCTACCATGATGTCGACTCCTCTGAAATGGCATTTAAGGTGGCAGGCTCCATGGCGTTCAAAGAAGGCGCGAAGAAGGCGGATGCCGTTCTTCTCGAACCGTACATGAGCGTAGAAGTAGATGTTCCCGAAGAATACATGGGAGACGTTATCGGCGGCCTCAATTCCCGCCGCGGACGTATCGAAGGCATGGAATCTGAAAACGGTGAATCCAGAATCAAAGGGTTCGTTCCGCTTTCCGAAATGTTCGGTTATGCGACCGGACTCCGCAGCGCTACACAGGGGCGCGGCACCTTCACAATGACATTTGATCACTATGAAGAAGTTCCGAAGGCAATTTCTCAGCAGATTACTGAAGAACGTCTGGGTAAGAAATAATTTAAAAGGAGAATTTAAAAATGGCAAAAGCACATTATGAAAGAACCAAACCGCATGTAAACATCGGTACCATCGGACACGTCGATCACGGTAAAACCACCCTGACCGCGGCCATCACCAAAGTACTGGCTGAAGAAGGCAAAGCAAACTTCCTGGACTACGCGTCCATCGATAAAGCACCGGAAGAAAGAGCGCGCGGTATCACCATCAATACATCCACTGTAGAATATGAAACCGAAAACCGCCACTACGCACACGTAGACTGCCCCGGGCACGCCGACTATGTAAAGAACATGATCACCGGCGCGGCACAGATGGACGGCGCAATCCTGGTCGTATCCGCAGCAGACGGCCCGATGCCCCAGACCCGTGAACACATCCTTCTTGCCAAGCAGGTAGGCGTACCGGCCATCGTCGTATTCCTGAACAAAGCAGACCAGGTAGACGATCCGGAACTGATCGACCTCGTAGAAATGGAAATCCGCGACCTGCTGTCCTCCTATGACTTCCCCGGCGATGAAGTGCCGATCATCGTAGGATCCGCACTGGGAGCGCTGAACGGGAACGCGGAAGACGAACAGAAAATCCGTGACCTGATGAAAGCCGTAGACGAATACGTACCGACACCGCAGCGTGACACCGACAAACCGTTCCTGATGCCTGTAGAAGACGTATTCACCATCACCGGACGCGGCACCGTAGCGACAGGCAGAGTAGAACGCGGCACCGTCAAAGTAGGGGACGCTGCAGAAATCGTAGGACTGCAGGACGAACCGACCCAGACCGTCATCACCGGCGTAGAAATGTTCAGGAAGACCCTTGACCAGGCCATGGCAGGGGACAACATCGGAGCCCTGCTCCGCGGGATCGACCGTACGGACATCGAAAGAGGGCAAGTACTGGCAAAACCGGGAACCGTACACCCGCATACAGAATTCACGGCGCAGGTATACGTCCTGACCAAAGACGAAGGCGGCCGCCATACACCGTTCTTCAACGGATACCGTCCGCAGTTCTTCTTCAGAACGACAGACGTAACAGGCGACATCAACCTGCCGGAAGGAGTAGAGATGTGCATGCCTGGGGACAACATTGAAATGAGCGTAAAACTCATCACCCCGATAGCGATGGAAGAAGGGCAGCGTTTCGCAATCCGTGAAGGTGGCAGAACCGTAGGCGCAGGTGTTGTTGCCAAGATTACAAAATAATCTGCTTAATCAGTGCATAGCATAAATATGAAAAGAATCTCGCTTTGGAAACAGAGTGGGATTCTTTTTTTGCGTACCGTTTTATTTATTGGAGAATGAATATAATATATCACGGCTTATATTATGATATAATTAGCGAGGATAAAATGTTTTTTGATTAAGATTGAAATATAAACAGTTTAAATAATATTGGAGAGAATAATGGTGAAATGGCTGCCGGTTATAGCGGCGGGTTTGATTTTTCTTTCAGGCTGCGCGCCGGTTGTGAAAGAAAATGGGAAAACAATGCCCCGTATCGACGGAGAAGCGAAAATAGAATGGAACAGGGAAAAATATCCTCTTGCTGTGGAGATACTGAACTCTCATGGGGAGAAGGAGCGGCAGGTGTTCTATTCTCCGCCAAAGAGAGTGGCGGCGGTCTGGCAGAACTCCATAGAAACACTGCTAGCTCTTGGGGTAGAGGATCGTATCATTGCGGGAATGGGCGTCCCTGACAGGAAGTATATCCGTGAGGAGTATCAGGCAGGTTATGAAGCGATTCCTTATAAAAGCCTGGAAAACCTTGATCCGGAAACAATCATGATGATGAGGCCTGACTTCATTGCAGGCTGGAGTTCCACCTTTACCGACAAGGTTCTCCGCAGTACGGAATTTTGGAATGAACGCGGCGTGCATACCTATATTTCCCAAAACTCCGCTCCGGCAAACAGGAACCGCACCATTGAAAATGAGTATGCCGATATTTTAAATCTGGGGAAAATATTTGACAGGGAAGAAAAAGCGGAAAGCCTTGTCAAAGAAATGAAAGATGAAATCTCCCGCACCGCCGGGCAGGCAACTCTTACAGGAAAACATCCCCGCGGACTTATTATCGAATTTATGGGATCGGATATCAGTGTCTACGGGGAGGAAACCCTTGCAGGCGATATCCTCAGAAGAATGAACGGCGAACTGCTTGCATCCGGACAGCAGCAAATCAGCAAGGAACAAATCATAGAAATGGATCCGGATGCCATATTCGTCATCCTTATCGAAGGGGATTATGATCATCCAAAGCAGAAACTGGATATGCTCTATCATGAACAAGCGCTCCGGGATGTACGTTGTATTCGTGAGAAACGGGTTTATCCGCTGCCCCTGTATTCTGTCTACTCATCGGGGATAAGGACTCTTGATGGCATACGATATATAGGAAAAGGTTTGTATCCCGATTTATATAAGGAGCAATAAATGAAATTTTTAAAAACACTGGGGTTTACCATGATTCTTATTGCGCTTGCTTTCCTCCTCGCGGCAGCGCTCTTTTGGGGGCTCAGCATCGGCACGGTTAAACTGCCGCTTGATCAGATCTACAATTCTGTTTTGGAGCAGCTTATGGGGGATCTGCCCATTGAGGCTGTGGGCCGTGGGCCGGTTCATGATATTGTATGGCTTCTCCGTCTGCCCCGCCTTGTCCTTGCAGCGCTTATTGGCTGCGGACTCGCTGTCTGCGGCGTCATTATGCAGGCTATCGTAAAAAACCCTCTGGCGGACCCCTACATTTTAGGCATATCCTCCGGCGCGTCCCTTGGAGCCACCTCTGCCATCCTTTTGGGGATCGGGGCGTCTCTGGGACCGAACTTCGTGGGAATCAGTGCATTTATCGGCGCTTTTGTTCTGTCACTGGCAGTCCTCTTCATATCCAACCTTGGGGGGCGGTCAAATTCCATGAAACTCCTCCTGGCAGGCATGGCACTCTCGGCGGTATGCAGCGCTTTTTCCAGCTTCATCGTGTACTTTGCCAATAATAAGGAAGGCATGCAGAGCATTGCTTACTGGCTGATGGGAAGTCTGGCGGGGGCGAAATGGAACGAACTTGCCGTCATCGCGCCAGTAATCATTGTGTCCGTCCTTTTTTTCTGGACACAGAGCCGTGTGCTGAACCTTATGCTCCTCGGCGATGAAACGGCAATCACGATGGGGACGGATCTCCACCTTTACCGCCAGTGGTATCTTCTCATCAGCTCCCTCATTGTGGGATTCGCCGTTTACGCGGCGGGGATGATCGGTTTCGTCGGACTTATTATTCCCCACGTCATGCGTATGTTCCTGGGACCTGACCACAAGAAACTCATTCCTGCCAGCGCCCTTGTAGGGGCTATATTTCTTGTCATATGCGACGGTCTCTGCCGTATCATCATCCCCCATACGGAACTGCCCATCGGCATCCTGATTTCCATGATCGGCGCGCCGTGCTTTATTTATCTCATGATTAAACGAACCTATGGATTCGGAGGGAATGACTGATGGAAATACTTGCGGAAGCAGTCCGGTTTTTTGCCGGCGGCAGACAGATACTCCAGGGGATTGACCTGGAATTGCGGCCAAAGGAATTTTTAGGCATTATCGGGCCGAACGGCAGCGGGAAGAGTACCTTCCTGAAATGCGTCTACCGTGTGCAGAAACCGACAACGGGAAAAATTTATTTCAACGGGAAAAAATTAGATGAATTTTCCTATCGTGAATCAGCGCTGAAACTGGCCGTCGTGGCACAGCACAATTTTTATAACTTTGATTTTTCCGTCCTGGACGTAGTTCTCATGGGACGTTCCCCACATAAGAAAATGATGGAGCGTGACAATGCGGAAGACTATAAGATTGCGCGGGACGCTTTGCGTGTCGTAGGACTGGAAGAATTCGGCGAAAGAAACTTTTCCATTCTTTCCGGCGGGGAACAGCAGCGTGTCATACTTGCCAGAGCGCTCACACAGCAGACAGAATGCCTTGTTCTTGACGAACCGACAAACCATCTGGATATCAAGTACCAGCTTGAAATCATGGATATCGTGAAAGGTTTGGGTGTGACAGTCATAGCCGCCGTTCACGATCTGAACATTGCTGCCATGTACTGTGACCGCCTCATTGCCATCAGCGGGGGAAAAGTAGCAGGTATCGGTACTCCCAGGGAACTTCTGACGGCAGAATTTATCAAAAAGCTGTATGGCGTGGACAGCCGTGTAGATATAGAAGAATCTACGGGCCGGATGAATATTGTATACCTTCCGCGCCATTGGAAAAAGGAAACACTTTGATGTGTTGGAGTAAAATAGTCACGGCCGGCATTATAGCGGCAGGGATCGCTCTGTTTTCAGGCTGCGGCGGAAAGACGGAGAAAATGGAAGTTTCGGAATCTCTCCTTCCAAAGCCGGTTTCCATCATCAATTTTACTTTTGATGGGAGTCCGTCTCGGCTTACTTTTTCAAAAGTACCACAGCGGGTTGTTGTGACGCGGCCTGAAATACTGGATGTTCTTATCCGCCTGGGGGTCGGCGACAAGGTGGTTGCCGCTTCTTTTCCGATGAATGCGAAAGACAGGATTCCCTATTATAAAGAAAAAATTCCTCATGCATTGATAGTTGAGGGGGAGTTGGATAAAGAAACTGCTTTGATACAAAAACCCGATTTCATTATCGGCTGGCGGATGTCATTTCGGGAGGGAGCATTAGGTGACGTTTCCTTCTGGAAAGAGAAAAACATCCCTGTATATATTGAAGAGAATTCGGGACCTGTTCCTGCCGTGGATCCATTTCCGCCATGTACCGTAGACAGTGAAATGAATTTTATAAGAAATATGGGAGCAATTTTTGATAAGGAAGAAACGGCGGCACAGGTCATTGATGAAATCGAGTCTGTGTTAAGGGAATTACAGAAAAAAGCAAAAGGAGAAAGACCTGTCCGAGTGCTGACCATAGAGTTTATGGGAGATAAAATAGAAGTTTTCGGGGACAAGCTGCTTTCAGGAGATATTATTAAACGTCTCGGCAGCTTCAATATAAATTATGAAGTTCCCTTTATTAGTGCGGAAGAATTAAGGACTGCTGATCCGGATGTTATATTCCTGATTTACCACGGCGGGAATACAGACAGAGAAATTGCGAAGAGTCACTTTGAAGAGGCACCGTTGTTCTATTTGCGCGCTGTACAAATGGGACGTATTTATCCGTTGGAATATAAATACGTCTGTGCCACGAATGTGAAGACCGGGGAAAGCATAGATGCCATTTATAAAGGCCTTTATGAATAAATTCAGTTTTTAAGGAGAGTGTGTCATGATGAAAAAGTCAAAAAGAATATGGCTGCTTGCATGTGTTTTGGGAGCTATGGGAAATAGTATCGTTTCGGCCGAAGAAGCAACACCCGTCTATATGTTGGATACGGTGAATGTCACGGCGCAGGCGTATGAGAAAAAAGAATTGGATACGCCTGCAGATGTTACCGTTGTCACCAGGCAGGAATTACAGGCTTCCGGTCGGGAAAATATAGCACAGGCATTAAAATATGAACCGGGAATTATGGTCAGCGCCATGGGCCCGCATGACCAAAGCTGGATTACGGGAAATACAGGGGTCAATCTCCGTGGCGTTACCGGTGGCACACTGGTGATGATTGACGGTATTCCTGTCAACTGGAATGGTGTCAGCCACTTAGATATGATTCCGGTCGGTGCTGTTGAAAAAGTGGAAGTCGTAAAGGGCGGCGGTGCCGTACTTTATGGCAGTTCTGCTTATGGTGGCGTTATCAATGTAATTACCAGAAAAGACGGGCAGGGTTCCGTGCGTCTTGGTGCGGGGAGTGACGGTCAGAGAGTGGGCAGTGTGGCTGCAGGCAATAATAAATTAAGAGTATTCTACTCTTATGACCGCATGGGAGATCAAGGAATCATGACCGCGGTCCCATCCTCCTCGATGAAAACAGTGAATGGAAAGAAATACAAGTATGATACAGGATTTGGAGAGAGTAAAAAACAGGCGATGGGGATTTCCTATCGATTCACTGATGCTCTGTCAGCAAGTTACATGCATACAGAAAAGAAATACTCCATCGAATACTATGCCCATCGTGCGCCGGAAGTGGGCAAAATCCAGCATTTTGACTATAAGGATAAAGAGGACTTCTTAAATCTTTCTTATGATAGAAATGATTTTTCCGCGAATATATTTTATCAGGAAAGAAGTATCGACAATCCTGATTATTATGTCCATAATCCGGTAGCCCGCGAATGGGAGACCAGCAAACAGCGTTACTGGGGAACCGATTTAAAGAAGCGTTTTTTTATCGGGGATGACACAGCTCTGATTGGCGCTCTATACAAAAGAGAATCTTATGTGGACCATAACCAAAAATTTAAGAACAGTAATACGGGTACATTGCGGGATGCGGCGAAATTTGGAACATTCGTGTCAGATAATTACGCACTCTATGGCTCTTATGAACATGATTTTGGACATGGGATGACAGGTATTGCAAGTTTCCGTTGGGATGCGTATCATACGGAACGGGGAAACTTTGACGCATTCCTGCCGCAGGTTCAAATCAATAAGAAATTGAATGACAAAGAAAGCATCTACATTAATGTAGGTAAATCTTTCCGCATGCCGACCATGCGCCAGCTTTACTACAGCAGCGGCATGCTTGCTGCCAATCCGAATTTAGATCCCGAATACGGGTGGAATTATGAAGCCGGTTATAAAAAGCAAATCGGCCGAGGTATATTGAAAGCGGCTGTATTTCATATTCATCTGAATGACATGATTTCTTCCCGTAAAATTACTGTCGGCGGAAATACTGTATCCCAGTCTTACAATGCGGCGGAATACAAAAATACAGGTGTAGAATTATCTTACAGCGTACAGGCCAATGATCAGCTGTCCTGGTATGTAGGCGGTATCTTTGGTAATCCTAAAAAGAAAAATACGGCAGCTTCCACCTGGAAAGAAACATACAGCCGTTGGCAGTTATCCACAGGTGCGGCATGGAAAGGTGATAAGGATGAAGTATCCCTCTCTCTGGCATGGATTGGAGATCGAACCAGTACAAACAGTAATATCCAAGATATCGGACTCATGCTTAACTCCACCTTCCTTTATACCCATCACATTAATGATGCATTCTCTGTGGCGCTGGCAGTAGATAATATATTTGACAGAGATAACCTGACAGATGGCGGGTATTACTCAGAAGGCAGAAATTACATGGTCACGGTAGACTATAAGTTTTGATGACTAAGAAATCCGGATAAAAATAAAACTCCGATAATATATGTCCAGTAACATATATTGTCGGAGTTTTTTAGTTAAATCGAGATTATCCGGATCATGCTGATGATTTTTGCGGTGAAGTTTGAAAAGTGGATCTTCGGTATTTTTTCTCTTCATGATGGCAGATCCTTCACGTTCGCTACGGATGACGATTAACGTTTCTCTAATTATGAAACCTTAACGTCTTATACAAGGATGATGGAGTCGGCTGTCAGAAGAAGCTGCTGGCGCACGTAGTGCGATTGAGGATACTCGCTTGTCGTAATGGCTTAAATCGTAAAAGAATAGTTAGCTTGCAGCTGACAGCTCACAGCTAACGGCTTTTATCTTCTTACCACTTTCCTCGCCACGGGTATAGATTCTTCGCATTCGCTACGGATGACGATTAACGTTTTCCTCATTATGACAGCAGATCCTTTGCTGGCGATCCGGATGACGTCTTTCATTTCTCGTCATTATGACGCTTTCCCTAAATCGTCATTCTGAACGGGGCAAGAATGCTGTGTGAGAAAGATGGGAAACGGCAACATGACAATGAGTGAAGAATCTATTCCCCTGATGACATCTTACCGTTCTCCTCACAACGGCAGGAGATCCTTCGCTATGACGCCTGATGTTCCTCGTTATTCAGCTCAAGTTTATAATGCTGTTTTAAGGAGAAATAGAATATCTTTTACGATAGGACAGATCATACTGTTTTTGATGTTACAGTTCGAAGCCGTCAGAAGCGTCACCGGGTTTGGAGAGGCGCCGTGCGATGTCTTCATAATTGTCTTTTAAATGGAAGATGATGAGGTTGAGAGAGGTGCGGACTACTTCCGGATCGAAACTTTCCGGCCTTGTGGTGACGCAGATATCCAGGAATGTGTTGTCATCTTCGGCAATGCTATACTTGAAAATGGAATGGGCGGCGTTCAGCTGCTCCAGGAAACGGATGAAAGTTTTACGGGCGGGGCCTGCAGGCGCGACACCCAGATGGATGCGGAGCAGGGTATACATGCTGTTGTCCGTGATGACGGCAGCTACAAGGCGGTGGCTGCCCGCCGGGATGGCGGTGATGAAAGCCACGGAATCCTTTTCATCATGGGTATCTCTGCGCTGGAAGAAATTCAGGTCATTGTCTTTCATGTATTTTTCGAAGATGCCGGCTTTTACGTTTTTGCCGGGATTGAAATTAATTACTTTTGCCATGGCGCCTCCTGTGCGGGATTTCATATTTCATTCATTATACTATGGGTACACATAAAAATGAAAAAATATATTATTTCTTTAATAAGGGAACAAATCCTTTCCGTCCCATGGTATAATAACAGAAGCGACTATGGTACGGCAATTTTTATATTTTATGTAATAAATGAAATGTACGGCTACAATTGAATAGGAGGTTAATCTTGGCAAAATCCAGATTACAGATCATTCCCTTGGGAGGCCTGGGGGAAGTCGGGAAGAACATGACTGTATTCCGTTACGGCGACGAAATTATCGTAATAGATGCAGGAATGGCTTTTCCTGATGAAACAATGCCGGGGGTGGATATCGTTATCCCCGACTTCAGTTACCTGATTGAAAACAGGGACAAGATCAAGGCCATTCTCATTACTCACGGACACGAAGACCATATCGGTTCGCTGGCTTATTTACTGCGTGATGTTTCCGCTCCGGTCTATGCGACGCGGCTGACCTGCGGCCTGATTGAAGGCAAGCTGAAGGAACAGAAAATCGGAAAGTACAATTTGAATGTAGTAAAGACAGGCGATGAATTCAGACGCGGTTCTTTCAGGTTCGGTTTCTTCCATGTATGTCATTCCATTCCGGATTCCTGCGGTGTTTATGTCCGTACGCCGGTAGGAACTGTGGTGCATACAGGTGATTTTAAATTTGATCATTCCCCTGTGGACGGAGAACAGACGGATATGCATAAGCTCGCCGAGCTTGGCCGCAACGGTGTGCTTGTCCTCTGCGCCGATTCCACGAATGCCCAGAATCCGGGATATACTTTGTCGGAAGCAGTGGTTTCCAAGTCGCTTAGAGATGCTTTCCACGAAGTCAGGGGACGTATCATTCTTGCCACATTCGCGTCCAATGTGTCCCGCGTACAGATGGCGATTGATGCGGCTGTTGAAAATAAAAGAAAAGTTTGTGTCTTCGGCCGCTCCATGGTCAATGTAGTGGGTATCGCTCTTGAAATGGGCTACCTTAAGGCTCCGGAGGGCACATTTATTGAACCGGAGGAGCTCAATCATTATCGCGATGACAGAATCTGCATCCTCACGACGGGGAGCCAGGGCGAACCTATGGCAGGACTGTCCCGTATGGCGGACGGAAGCCACCGGCAGGTGCAGATCCATGCCGGGGATACGGTCATTATTTCCGCATCGCCGATTCCGGGAAATGAAACGAGCGTCGGCAGGACGATTGATAATCTTATGCGTCTGGGAGCAAAGGTAATTACGTCCCGGACGAGCCGCGTCCATGTGTCGGGACACGGTTCCCAGGAGGATCTGAAAACGATGCTCTCGCTTGTCCGTCCGAAGTTTTTTGTACCGGTTCACGGAGAATACAGAATGCTCCGCTCTCATGCGGAATTGGCGGAAAGTTTGGGCGTGCCGAAGCAGAATATTCTTATCGGCGACAACGGGACCGTTTTCGAATTTACGAACCGCAGCGGCAAGATCACCGGCAAAGTGCAGTCCGGCGCTGTCTTTGTGGACGGCCTCGGGGTAGGTGATGTGGGAAATATCGTTATCCGCGACCGCCAGCAGCTGGCGCAGGACGGAGTGTTCATCGTGGTTATTGCTCTTGAAAAGGGAAGCAGCCAGGTCGCGGCAGGTCCCGATATCGTATCACGGGGATTCGTTTATGTCCGTGACAGCGAGGAGCTTATGTCCGGCGCAAGAAGCCGTATCGAAAATGTGCTGGAACGGTGCAACACGGGGAATGTGACGGAATGGAACGCTATCAAGACGCAGATCCGCGATGCCCTGGGCAGGTATTTCTTTGAAAAGACGAAGCGCAGGCCGATGATTCTTCCTATCATCCAGGAAGTCAGATAAGCCTCGCGCGGACATAATGAACTGTGATTTCTTTTATGGGGTCGCAGTTTTTTATTGGCCGCGTTTATTGTTTCTGTATGGTAAAATATAGAATAATACTGAACATATTTGACAGGACAGGAGTAGTTATGGACGAATACAAAGCAGGAGAAACAAACGCTGTCGTTTTGGCGGGAATGTGTACCGCCCTGGCGGTGGTGCTTTCCGTCATCGGATTTTACATGCCCCTGATTTCCCTGGTGGTGTTTTTGCTGATCCCTCTTCCTATCGCGTACCTGGGAATGAAGGAGGGGACTTCGTGGTCGATTATTGTCACGGCAGGCATCATGATTTTGGATTCCGTCTTTTTCGGATTCATTTCCGCCGCTTTCCTTTGCGCCATCTTCGGCGTGCTTGGCGTGATACTGGGGATTTGTTACAGAAATAAGGTTTCTGCGACAGTGACGCTTGCCGCGGGAGCGGTCGTAGTGCTTGCCGCTTTGATCGGGCAGGCATTTGCGGCGATGTATATTTTGAATGTACCGCCCATGATTTTTGGCGGTGAAGCGATGGACAGCATGGAGCAGCAGATGATGGCGCAGATGGCGCAGTTTTATTCCGGCGAACTGCTCATGCAGGCGCAGGAGAATGTAAAGCAGATGATGGATGCTATACGGAAATCCATTCCCGCCGCCACGGTGGGTGCCGCATTTTTTTACACTTGGGCGTCCATGATGCTTGGGAAAAAGATTTTTACCCGTCTCGGCATGAAGGATATCCCCGGAATGCCTCCCCTGGAACGATGGGAACTGCCCCGTTTCTTTCTGGGACTTTATGTTCTGGCATTTGCCATGCAGTACATCACGAATAGAAATGCAACGCTCGAAATGATCCAGTACAATTTGGGACTTGCCTGTGTTCTCGTTTTCTGGCTTCAGGGGCTGGCGGCGCTTTGGTGGATGCCCAGAAAATATCCTTTCGTGAGGCCGCTGCGCTGGATCATCGCAGTTCTTTCCGTTATCATCGGAATGGTGCAGATGATCGTCGTTCTCCTGGGATTGTCCGATATGGTGCTTCAATACAGGAAGAAGAGAAATTACGAATAGCAGCCTGTTTGCAATAAGAACTGCCATAGAGTACGATTACATATAAAGCATCGGTTTCCGGAACCGGGTTGCGTTGGATGAAAAAATGAAAGGAGCACTATGCTCAGCAATATTTGGGTATATAAGAAAACTTCAAAAGTCATGATAAGCCTCCTTTTGGCGGCAGTCCTGGTGCTTGCCACACAGAACTGGCTCCTCGGGCTTTTAATGTTTATCGTGACCGCGGCGGCTGTCGTCTGGGTGAAACGCTCCGACCTTATGCAGGAGCGGCTTCTCATGCGGTACCTTGATGATTTATCATCAGGTGTTTCAGTTGGTACGGTCTATGCGGTGCGGAATCTTCCGCTGGGAATTGCCGTTGTGGACGAGAAGAAAAAGCTCGTCTGGGCAAACGGCGTATTTCGTTCATGGATTGCCGGTACGGAAGAGGGGACGCCTCTCCGGGATATTATCCAGGGACAGAAAGTAGCCAAGCTCTGGGGGAAGGCGGGGTGGTTTGACTGCCATGCGGGAGGAACGTTTTTCCGTGTATTCCATAAATGGGTTCCTTCTGATGAGCCGGACGGAGCATCTTTCATGGTGCTTTACTTCATGGACAGGAGCGATGTGGAGAAATCTTTAAAAGAGTCGGAAGAGGCACGCCCTGTCTTTTGTCTGATCCGCATAGATAATATACAGGAAGTGACGGCGGAGATGAGTGATGTGGAGCGGTCCGCCCTGCTCTCTGATGTGACGGAGAAAGTGCTTGCTACGTTCAACAGCCATGACGGATTTATCAAGCAGTACAATGCGTCTGATTTTGTGGCCTGTATTTCGTCAAAGGCCCTGCAGGATATGATGGATTCTAATTTTGAAATACTTGACCGGGTGCGGGAAATCCATACGGTGAACCGTATTCCCGTGACCTTGTCCATCGGCATCGTAAAAAGTGACGAATCTTTTAACCGCCAGTATGAAGAAGCCCAGGTGGCGCTTGATCTGGCTCTTGGCCGCGGCGGGGATCAGGCCATCGTCCGTCTCGGGAAAGATGTAAAAGCCTTTGGCGGCAAAGCGCCTGCTTCGGTGAGCAGTACCCGTGTCCGCGTCCGTGTGGTGGCGCAGGCGCTCCGTGAGATCATTAACGAAGCGGATATGGTTCTCATTATGGGGCACGCCCATGAAGATTTTGACGCGCTTGGGGCTGCGGTAGGTGTTTCCCACCTGGCGAGAGTGTCCAAGGTGGAAGCGCACATCGTCATTTCCAAACAGGATGATACGTCCAGGAAAATGATCCAGGCTATACAATCCAGCGGCTTGGCGGAAGGGCTTCTTATTGATGAGGGCAAGGCGAAAAGCCTCGTGACGGATAAGACGGTGGCTATTGTCGTGGACACGCATATCCCCGAACTGGTGGCGGCGCCGGAACTGCTGAGGAAAGTGCAGAAGAAAGTCGTTATCGATCATCACCGCCGTGCGGCAAGCATTATCGACAGTCCGCTTCTGACGTACATGGAACCGTCGGCATCTTCCGCTTCGGAACTGGTGACGGAACTGATCCAGTACTATGGCAGCGAAGAAGAAATGAATGCACTGGAAGCATCCTGCCTTTATGCGGGGATGGTGGTGGACACGAAGAGCTTTACCGTCCAGACAAGTGTCCGTACGTTCGACGCGGCAAGTTATCTCAGGCGGTGCGGCGCAGACACCGCTTTGGTTAAAAGGCTCTTTTCGATGGACCTGGCGTCCATCAAGATTAAATCCATGATTTTGGCCGATATGAAACAGGTGGATGAATACATGGCCTTTGCCGTATGTCCGGAGGGCACGGCGGATTCCCAGATTATCGCAGGACAGGTGGCGGATTTCCTTGTCACCGTGCAGAAGATACGGTGTAGCTTCCTTTTCTATTATACGGAGAACGGACTCTGCCTTTCCGCGCGCTCCGACGGGTCTGTTAATGTGCAGATTGTCATGGAACAGCTTGGCGGCGGCGGCCATCAGACAGTGGCGGGAGCGCAGTTCGGCACTGACGGCAATATAGAAGATATAACAAAGGCGGTTGTTGCCAATGTTCGTAAACAAACGGAGGAGGAAAAAGAATGAAAGTAGTATTGCTTCAGGATGTAAAGAAATTGGGGAAAAGAGGCGATGTTGTCGAAGTAGCGGACAGCTATGGCCGTAATGTCCTCATTCGCCGCGGACTTGGCGCGGAAGGAACGAAAGCCAATCTGAATACGGCGGAACAGCGCCGTGAATCTAAAGAATTTAAATCCAAAGTGGCTGCGGACGAAGCGGTCATCATGGCATCCCAGCTGAAAAAAGTAAAAGCGGTTATCAAAGTGCAGTCCGGTGAGGACGGACGGGTTTTCGGCAGTGTCACGGCAAAAGATATTTGTGATGCCGTTAAAGAGCAGTATGGGTTTGAACTGGATAAGAAAAATATCAGGCTGAAAAATCCGATCAGGACCACAGGAGAATATGATGTGGAAGTCTGGGTACACCAGCAGGTTACCAGCGAAGTACATATTTCCGTAGTTGCGGAATAAAAATTTCCTGTTCCTGCAGGGGGTTCTTTAGCAGCAGAAAATAAAAGCGGCAGTTAAAAAATAATCTTCTTCCCTTAACCGGGGAGGAGGTTTTTATTTTGGAAAAAAACCTTGCTTTTATTGTAAACTTTATTAAAAATAATAATTGACAAAAGTAAAGACGGCTACTACACTTAGAAAAGATGTTGGCTGTCCGGAAACGGGCGGAAAATAAAGGGGGAGTATTATGGGAGAGGAAAAGGTATTGTACAGCGTGAAAATGCGTTCCAGTCTTGGCGGTGCCCACGGCGTGGGCGGACAGCATATTTCCGGAGCGGAGAGGATTGTAACAAAGAACAGCGTGGAACAGGAGATGATTTCCATGCTGCACCGTGCCTGGGAACATGACCGCGGCGCGGCGGATTTTATCCAGTTCAAGGTGGAAGCGGTCAGGCATGAGGGAATCACCTGCTGCCCGCTTTTGCCTTTGTACCAGATTGACACGGCAACAAAGGAGGAAGGACGGGCGGCGGCGAAAAAAGAACTGCTCCGTTCCGGAGTCAGTGAAACCGCTATAGGAAAAGGATTTGCCCTTTTGGAATCGCTGACAGACAGTATGCGCGGCGCGGCAGTCGTTGATGCGGAAACAGGAGAGCGCCTGGACGGACTCGGTATGCGCGGCGTGCGGTGCAGCTGTATGGATTGCGAAGATACGTGCGCATACGAAGCACAGATGGGGGCGAAGGGCCTGGGCGGAGAACATCCGAGAGAAGCGCTCATTCTGGCATCGAAAGTGGCGGCGGCGCCGGGGACGGTGGCGGAACTTTGCTGGTCGGATGATCCCTTTTATGTGACAGGCTATGTAGGTTCGCCGAAGTTTGGCTACGGGCGGATTACGGTGATGAAAGAGAAAGGGGATCCTATCGGCGGCCGCGTATTTTTTGTAAAACACGGTACGGATATGGACAAGTATGTGGAGTATATGCAGCATCAGACAGTGCTGGTGAGGGTCAAATGAAGCCGGAAAATATTTTCTCCGCTCTTTCCGCGCTGCGGCAGGAAGGGCGGCTCAGGCAGGTGCAGGATCTGCGCATGGAAACGGCGTCTCTCGGTGTAGATCGTGAAGGAAAGCGGTATATCGTTTTCAATTCCAATGATTACCTGGGCATGACCCATGCGAAGGAAGTACAGGAAGCGGCAGCGAAAGCGGTTCGTTTCGGTACGGGAAGCGGCGGGGCGCGTCTTACCTCGGGGGCAGCTTTTGAGTTATCCGATTTGGAAAAGGAAATAGCCGATTTCAAACATACCGAAGACGCAGTCATCTTCAATACAGGATACATGGCGAATCTGGGAGTGCTGTATGCGCTTGCCGGAAAGGGAGATGTCATTTTCAGTGATGAACTGAATCATGCGAGTATTGTCGACGGGTGCCGTATCTCAAAAGCCGAAACGGCAGTTTACAGGCACAGCGATATGGCGGATCTGGAAAGACTGCTGCAGACCGTTCCCTGCGAAGGGCAGCGCTTCATTGTGACGGACGGCGTATTCAGCATGGATGGGGATATTTGTCCGCTGCCCGCTCTGGCGGCACTGAAGAAGGACTACAGGGCCTGTCTTATCGTGGATGACGCCCATGCCTCGGGTGTCATTGGCAGAACCGGCCGGGGAACGGCGGAGTATTTCCGTATGGCAGGGATCGACGTGCAGGTGGGAACCTTGTCGAAAGCTTTCGGTGCGGAAGGGGGATACATCGCGGCAAGCCGGGAAATTTGCGACTATCTGCGGAATACATCGCGGCCTTTTATTTTCTCCACAGCCATTTCCGCGGTCACGGGAGCGGCGGCCTTAGCGGCTCTTCGCTTGTTAAAAGCGGACCCGGAGAAATATCTGGGCCGTCTTCGTGAGAACACGGCTTATATGCGAAACCTCCTGACAGAAACGGGAGTGGGCATTGCTGCAGGGGATACGCCCATCATTCCGGTGGTGGTGGGAGATGAAAAAGAGGCGCTCGCAACGGCGGAAGCATGCAGGAAAGAAGGAATCCTGCTGTCCGCCATCCGTCCGCCATCCGTACCCGTGGGAACAAGCCGCATCCGATTGACGGTAACGGCGATGCATACAAAAGAAGAAATGAAAAAAGCAGCAGCTATTTTAATCAGACATTGGAGGTCAAAATGAACGGAGAATTGGAAACAGGAGCGTACAAGCCGGAAGCGGCAGGCAGCAGGGAAGTCATTGTCGATGTTTGCGAAACAGCGCTTTTGGCGGCGCTTATCGGGGTGAGCGGTTCTTTTAAGATCCCCGGATTAGTACCGGGGACGGAGTTTCAATTATCGGCGCCTATCGCCGTTGCCATTTGCGGCATCTTCGGTTTTAAGAAATACATCATTGCGGGGGTGTTGGCGTCTCTATTGAGTCTGGCGCTGGGAACGCACACGATTTTGAATGTGACGATCTCCATGTCATTCCGGCTGGCTGTAGGCGCGGTATGGCTTCTGCTCGGTTCGTCCCGATTGTTTTATATCATTTCCGGACCGATAGGGACAACCGCGGCAAGGGGAGCAATGACACTTCTTCTGGGAAAAGGATTTTATGCCATGGTGGCGGCGGCTCTGCCGGGCATGGCGTTCACGGCGGCTACGGCCTGGTTCGTTGCGGGGGTGTTGAAGCGTGTCCGGTCGATAAGGAAAAGATAGATAAAAGGCAGAAGACGTCAGTCTGAATGCCAGCGAAAGGTCTGCTGCCGTGATGAGGAAAATATAAGCTGTCAGCCGAGTCCTCTTTTCGCTTCATAAAGCATTTAATATGAACCGGTATTTAGAAGAACACTAATGGTAAGAATAGAAAAATGGTTCACTTACTTCTGTGTCGGAAACCGGGTTTCCGGAATGACCGGAACGCAACATAAAAAGGGAGAAATTATTTGTATACTTAAAAGGATTTGACCCGGTACATGATTGAGCCAAATCCTTTTATTTTGCAATATATACGGAAACAGCCGTGCTGAATTTTTTTCTGCACCAGTGCCAATCCGTTTTTATACTTCCTGCCGGCAGTGTATCCTCCGTACGCGGTTCTCCTGATCCACATCAAAAACCAATTCCGCGGCTCTGTCGCTGAAGGAGTAAGTATAGGCCGTAAGTCCATCTTCCGTTTCCGTCTGTGATGTCGCTTCTCCATACTTATCTTTGATTTTGTCATAATACATGCTTATTACAAAGCCGGAGGGTGTATGAAAGGATACCCCCCTCAGTGTATATCCGTGGAGAGGCAGTTTTTCAGAAGGGGATGTGTTTGACGTGAGGGTGACGGCGGAAAATTCTGAGGTATAGTATTTCCATATGATGCGGCGAAACGGTCCGAAATCCTTAACGTTTTCCTGATAAACATCTCCCAGGATATCCCGCACTTTGGACAAAGGATCGCCGGGGCGGATTTCCGCGTGCAGTCCGTGTCCTTTCTCCAGGATAAGCGTAGTCTCAGAAAAAGGCATCGTATGTGCCAGGACGGTGCCGCCCGTCAGGGCAAGGCCGACTAAGAAAGCGGAAAAAAACGGGAGGAGCTTTTTCTTTAGTATTTGCATGTGGCAGAGTCTCCTTTATTTTGAAAAGAGCAGAAATAAAATATTTATTATGAAAAGTATAATTGAAAAAATGAATTTCCGCCACTGCGTACAGGAAAGAGATGAATACGGACAGCGCGGCATGGGGAAATATATTTTTGCATGTAAAATTCAATCGGGCCGTAGCAGTACCCGCTTCCCTCCTTTCCTTCAAAGCATTCTCGACTCCGTTCAGATGACAGCAGACGACAAGGTGTCATCCGGGACGTGAGTAAAGAATCTGCTATAGTGATGACGCGAAAGATTAGAATAAAAGTTTTTTCTGTCAGCAGGATTCTCTCGTCCGTAAGCTGACAGTTTTTGTTTGCTGATAAAAGCAGAATTGCCTGTTCTTTGTCATATGGCCGTTTCCTGTTATTTCTGCAAAGTATTTTTGCACTTATTCTGAATGGTGGGAGACAGCAAGACATTTTCCGTTGTCCTTATCATTTGCCGTTCTATGTTGTAAAATATAAATATGTCATTATCTTTTCAATGGAATGGTTGTGAATAAGGATCTTAGATGGAAGATATAAAGGATTTAATGGATCGTTTGAAGAAACGCATTATCAGCGGCGGCGCAGCGGATAAACCGGAACTGAAAAGGCGTCTGGATGTGATTTATGAAATCTATGCCGGCGCTGTTGGTCCGGAAGAACTGATTGTCCGCGCAAGCCGCTATGGTGCATTGAAATATATTCATCATGAAAATCTGAAGAAACGCCTTTTGGGGATTGAGCGGCTGGTTTTTGAGAGCAGGGAGTATACCGAAGAACCGCAGGAGGGAGAAATTCCTGCTATTCTTGACCGGCTGGAAGATCGTTTGGCGGAACTCCTGGCACGCCGGGCGGTGGAGGAGCGTCTGGAGAGGAAGATTTCTGAACGCCTGGAAGAAAAGCATAAAGAATATGTGGATGAAGTGAAGCGCGAACTTTTGGAAGAAGACGAAGACGATGTGGAAACAGCACAGAGCCGGCATAAAATGGAAAAGCTGGAAGCTTTGGATAAAATCAGTTTGACGAAAACGGTCATGAATGTGGTAAAGCCGGGCACCCTGTCGGAAATTGTCGGGCAAAATGACGCAGTGAAAGCATTGGCATCCAAAATCGCTTCTCCCTATCCCCAGCATTTAATTCTTTACGGACCGCCCGGTGTGGGGAAGACGACGGCCGCCCGTCTTGTCCTTGAGGAAGCAAAGAAAACGGCTTGGTCAGCATTCGGAGAGAATGCGCCTTTTGTGGAATGCGACGGTACGACGCTCCGCTGGGACAGCCGTGATATTACGAATCCTCTTATCGGTTCCGTCCATGATCCTATTTACCAAGGCGCGCAGAGGGAATTGGCAGATGACGGTATTCCCGAACCGAAGCCGGGGCTTGTGACGGATGCCCACGGGGGCATTCTGTTTATTGATGAAATAGGGGAATTGGATCCTATCCTTCTGAATAAGCTTCTTAAGGTGCTGGAAGATAAAAGGGTGCCTTTCGAATCGGCATACTATGATGAAGAAAATCCCTATGTGCCGGCGTATATCAAAAAATTATTCCGCGACGGCGCACCTGCTGATTTCATTCTCATTGGTGCGACTACACGGGAGCCGCAGGAAATCAATCCCGCTATCCGTTCGCGGTGCGCGGAAGTATTCTTTGAACCGCTTCGGCCGGAAGATGTAGAAACCATCGTAAAAAATGCGGCGGAGAAATTGAAAGTGTCTTTGGAAGACGGTGTGGCGGAAATGATCAGTGAATACACCATGGAAGGCAGAAAAGCGGTAAATCTTCTTGCCGATGCGTACAGTCTGGCAGTATATGAAGCGGGCGGGGCGGGGAAAAATTTTATTTCCCGAGAAATCATGCGCCGCACGGCAAGGGGAAGCCGCCTTACCGTATCGCATCATAAAATGGCATCGGACGTGCCGGAAGTGGGGCATGTTTTCGGACTGGGCGTTTCGGGATTTTCAGGAAGCACTATTGAGATCGAAGCGGCGGCATATCCTGCCAAAGAAGCGGGGAAGGGGACGCTCCATTTTAATAATACAGCAGGATCTATGGCAAAAGATTCCGTGGCAACGGCGGCATCGGTGGTACGCAGGCTTACCGATAAAAATCTGGGCGATTACGATCTCCATGTGAATGTGATCGGCGGAGGGAATGTTGACGGTCCTTCGGCAGGGTGCGCTGTCACGGCAGCCATTATTTCCGCGGTGGAACAAAAACCGCTTCGCCAGGATTGGGCTGTAACGGGGGAAATTTCTTTGTCCGGAGAAATCAAACCGGTAGGCGGCGTTTATGAAAAGGCGTTTGGCGCTCATCAGGCGGGGATGAAAGGACTTATTATTCCGGCGGAAAATAAGGAAGATATCGGGGAAACCCATTTCGGCATGGAAGTGGCGGCAGTACGGACGATTGAAGATGTATTGGATAAAATACTTGTGAAATAACAGGAGAAGATTATGGCTGCAACAGAACGCGGAGGCAAAAACCGGGGCAAACAGAAAAATGATACCGAAACGCTCATATTGGGACGGATGCCTCCACAGAATATAGAAGCGGAAATGGCAGTTCTCGGCGCGATGCTTCTGGACAAAGATGCCATTGAAGTGGCGGAAAACATGCTGCATCCCGAGGATTTCTACCGTGAGCAGGATGCGATCATTTATCAGGCGGTTCTGAATTTGTCCCGTGCAGGGAAAAGCGCAGATATCCTGACGGTCACGGAAGAGCTGCGCCGCATGGGACGCCTTGATGATGTGGGCGGCATTATGTATGTCAATGAGCTGCCGGAGCACGTAATCACCACGAAGGGGATTGAACGCCATGTGGATATCGTGTCGGGGAAAGCGAAACTCCGCCGTCTGATCGATACGGCAGGGGATATTGCGGAAGCTGCGTATACCGAAGAAAATACGGTGGAAGAAATTGTAGATGATGCGGAACGCGCTATTCTCCAGGTTGCCAGGGAGCAAAATGTGAAGGGCTTTACTCCTGTGGGAGAAGCGGTCCAGCATACCTTGGAAGATATTACAAGAAAGTACCAGAATCATGAGCTGATCACAGGACTGGCGACGGGATTTGCCAAATTGGACGCGTTTACAAACGGGTTCCAAAAAGGAAATCTGATTATCGTGGCAGCGCGCCCGTCCATGGGGAAGACGGCGATCGTTCTTAATATGGCAAAGAATATGAGCCTTTCTTCCGCGCGGAAAACAGTGGCGTTTTTCTCTCTTGAAATGGGGCGTGATGAACTGGTCCAGCGTCTTTTGAGTTCCACCGCGCTGATTGAGGGTCAGCGGCTCAAGACGGGCCGCATCAATACGGAGCAGGAATGGAAAAATCTTTCTTCTGCAGTGAGCGTATTTATGGAAGCGCCGTTGTACATAGATGATACTCCGGCCGTGACAGTGGCGCAGATCCGCGCCAGATGCCGGCGCCTGAAAGCGGAACATGGCTTGGATGCGGTCATGATTGACTATCTCCAGCTCATGACGAGCCGGAATGTAAGGAATAATGACAGCCGCCAGCAGGAAATTTCAGAGATCTCGCGCTCCTTAAAGAGCCTGGCAAGAGAACTGGAAGTGCCTGTTATCGCTTTGTCCCAGCTTTCCCGCGGACCTGACGCAAGACCGAACCACCGTCCCTTGCTCTCCGATCTGCGCGAATCCGGCTCTATTGAACAGGATGCGGATCTGGTCTGCTTTCTCTATCGCGAGGCTTACTATAACAAGGAAATTGAAGAAGGAGATCCCCGACAGAATGAAACGGAACTCATTTTGGCTAAAAACAGAAACGGTCCTGTGGGAATTATTAAGATGTTTTTTGCCGGGCAGTATACACTTTTCTATGAGGCGACGAATCAGGAAGCGCCGCCGGATGTGGAATAAAGCGCCGGCATAGCCGGGAAAGGAGGGGGCAATGGATCTTTGGGGGAATGAAGACGAAGACGAATACAGAGCACGGAAACGGGCGGAAATATTCAGTTCGTCTTATCATTTCGAGAATTACGGAATGTTGGAAAACGCCATCCATCGGTGCCGGCTCTGCCCTCTTTGCGATGAGGGCGGCCGCGGTCCCGTGCTGTCTACCGGTCCGGTTGACGCGCCTTTGATGATCGTTGGCGAAGGCCCCGGCGGTGTGGAAGATGAGTACGGCGGGCCGTTGGTCGGGCCGTCAGGACAGCTGCTGGATAAAGCTCTTTTGTCGGTAGGGATTACGCGTGACCATGTATATGTCACAAATATCGTAAAATGCCGCCCCAGGGGAAACCGCACGCCTACTATTGCAGAGGGAAATGAATGCGGCAGACGGTGGCTGGCGGAAGAAATACGCCTCCTGCAGCCGAAAGTTATCATCGCTCTTGGAAAAGTGGCGCTCCGTTTCTTTCTGGGGCATGATGCGGGTATTATCCGTTCCCGCGGCCATTGGATTGATTACAAGGGCATCCCCGTCATGCCGACTTTCCATCCGGCATACCTGCTCCGCCAGACGGGAGAGGGATTGAAAGAAGCGAAATGGCAGGTCTACTATGACCTGAAAGCGGCAAAAGACAGGGCTGCGGAAGCCGTGCCCGGCTGGGTGTGGAAAAGCGATACGCCTCCTGATCTGCTGGAAGAATTAAAAGAGGTCCGGGAGAAAAGGATGGGCATATCTTCTGCTTTTTGAAAAAAGAATTTGTAAAGGTGATGGATCATGCGTATTTCAAAGCTGGACCATCTGGTGCTGGTGACAAGCGATTTATCCCGGTGTGTTTCCTTTTATCGGGATCTGCTTCATATGGAAGTGGAAGAAAAAGACGGCCGGTTTGCTCTTCGGTTCGGCACATCAAAAATCAATATCCATACCTGTCCCGGAGAATTCCAGCCGGCGGCGGAAAGGCCTGTGCCGGGGAGTCTGGATATCTGTTTCGTGACGGAGGAACCATTGGAGAGGCTTCTGGATGAGCTGAAAGAAGAAAAGGCGCCGCTGGTGACGGATATCGTGGAAAGGCATGGCGCCCTGGGGAAAATGAGGAGCCTGTATCTGCGTGATCCGGATGGAAATCTGGTGGAAATTGCGGAATACAGAAAAGGATGTCAGCATGCTTACCATCAATCAGGCTGATCTGTTTTATGCCGCGGAATATGCATTGGAGGCGCTCCTTTTGCTTCTCTGCACGTGGCAGCGGGGGACGCTTGATATCCGGCGACAGATAGGACGAAAGGTTTTCTTCCGCCGTCTGCTGCTGGTGCTGTTTGTGTCCGTTCTGGGCATCGCGCTTATGACGGGAATATATTTTATCCGGCTTGAACCGGAGGTCCGTTTCGCTGCTGTTGGTGCAGTTCAATTCTTTATGACAGTATGCAACAGCGTCATTCTCGGGTCTTCCTTTTTCCAGCGGTACCGCGTCTATCCCCGCGGGTCAGCGCTGGCGGCGGTACTTATCCTCATGTATGGGGTATCGGATTTCTTTATGCCCCGCGAAGTGAAGTACGCTGTTCTGGCGGCGTCGGTGATCGGCGGATTCCTGCTTCCTGAAACTTGGGGAAATAAACAGGTATGAGCAAAATAAAAGGCAGGATTTCCTGCCGGGATTTTTATAACAAAACCTTCTGAACCGGAATGGAGCAGGAGATCTTTTGCTGTCGTTTTATTTCTTGCGTGATCCGTAGAGGTCATTATAAATGATCCGTTCATTATAACGGTTCATGCGGACAGGTTTCCGCTCCGCGTAACCGATGGCGATGATACAGAACGGTTCCATTTCCGCGGGGATATCAAGAATATTTAAAAGATGTGCTTTGCGGTCAGCATAGGGATATACCTGGAGCCAGATTGATCCGAGACCCAGATGTTCCGCTTCGATGAGAATGTTTTCCGCGGCGGCGGCGCAGTCAAAGGACCATTCTTCGGGAAAAGAGATATTTTCCTTTTTGCCGACGATGACGATGGCGGCACTTGCTTTACGGGCAGGGCCCGCTACAAGGCTGTTGTGGGAAATCGCTTTTACCAGGTCATCTCTTGTGACGATGATGAATTCGCGGGCTTCCTGGTTGCCGCAGGCACGAGCCTGCATACCTGCTTTTACAAGGGTCAGCAGGTCTTCTTTAGCAACGGGGGTCAGTTCCTTGAAGTGGCGGCAGGTGCCTCTTTTGAAAATTTCATCCATATTCACTCCTCCTTCTGCAAACGGATGCGCCAAAAGAGGGGAATATCCCCTTGACGCGGTGCGGATCATTTCTTTTCCGCCTGTTATTATTTGTATCCATTATAGCATAGACGGCGGGCAGTACGGGAAATAAAAAAGACCCCGCCGTGAAGCGGAGCCTTTGCTGGTTACGGAGTGCCGAATAGGAAGTACCTGACATAAAGATAAATGGTGGATGTGAGAAGAGTTACGAGCATCATGGGGAAACATTTCAGCATGAAGTGGCCGAAAGTAATATTGTACCCTTCTTTTGCCGCAAGAGCGGCGACGATGACGTTCGGGGAAGCGCCAATGATGGTGCCGTTGCCGCCGTAGCACGCGCCGATAGAAAGCGCCCACCACATATAGTCCGCGTGGGCCAAACCTAAAAGATCCTGCATATTGTGGATTAGGGGGATCATGGTAGCCGTGAAAGGGATATTATCGATGAATGCGGAAGCGATGCCGGAAAGCCAGAGAATGGTAAACGTAAGGGCTTCCGGGTCACCGCCGACCGCACTGATGCCTGCCTGGGCGAGGGCGTTGATAACGCCTGTCGTTTCAAGGCCGCCTACGACAATGAAGAGACCGATAAAGAAGAAGAGAGAATCCCAGTCCACATCACGGAATATTTCATGAGGATCCACACTGCAGGCAAGGATGGCAAGCACACCGCCTGTGAGGGCGATCGTTGCCGATTCGATACCGATAAGATTGTGGACGATGAAGCCGAAAATGGTCAAAGCCAGAATGGTGACGGATTTCTTGAGAATGGAATAGTCCGTAATGACGGAAGAAATACTGATTTTTCCTAATTCTTCCGCAGTCATTTCTGTTTTTGGAAGTTCCTTGCCGTAAATGATTTCCAGGTAGATGATGCATGCAGCCACATTAAGCAGGGCGATAGGACCGGTATTCATGGCAAAATCATTAAATACGAGATGTGTCGCGGAACCGATCATGACATTTGGTGGATCGCCGACCATCGTGCCGGAACCGCCAATATTGGAAAGAAGGATTTCTGCGATCAAAGTGGGGATCGGGGTGACATGGATACGGCGGCAGAGGGAAATCGTCATGGGAGTGATGAGGAGTACAGCAGTGACGGCATCCATGAAAGAGGCGCAGAAGCCGGTAATCAAGCCGAGGATAATCAGGAGTTCTTTCGGGCGGCCTTTCGAAATCTTTACGGACCAAAGCGCCATCGCCTCAAAGAAGCCTGATTTCTTTATGACGCCGATTAAGATCATCATGCCTGCCAGGAGACCGATGGTGTTGAAATCGATGAAATGCCGGAGCGCCATCTCCTGTGTGACCAATCCGCTGTATACGACCAGCCCCGCACCGAGAAGAGCGCAGAGAGAACGGGGAATCCTTTCGGACATGATCCCCGCATAGGTCAATAGAAAAATAAAAATGGAAAAATAAAAACTGCTGTTAAACTCCATCATCCCATCTCCCCATTATAGACAACCAAAGAACGATGTATTTATTTTCAGATCCATAGATTACAATTTATGAATAAAACAATTATTATCTACAAGTATATACGATGAAAATGAAACGTTCAATAACTTTAAGGAATTTAATTTATATACCATGGCATAATTTTTTTTTATAGGGGAGATTATTTAAACGGCAATGGAAAATATATTTCATGGAGACAGAAAAAATTTTTATAAGTTTTCTGTTTCCATAATAAAAGAAATGAAATACATAGCCGGAAAGAAGGGGCAGGGGCAATTTATTAATTGCTATTGGATAGGTTTCAGTATAAAATAGCAGTGATGTACTTTTATTTTACAGGATAAAGGAGGCACAGCAATGTCCCGTGCACAAAGCCTTTTATTTGGTGTTGCCGTCGTTTTTGCCGGCTGGAATATTTTGAACAATGGACTCAGCGTGCGGTCGGGAGCGATTGCGCTGCTGATCATAATCTGCCTGGTCATCAATATTTACAATAATAATCAGAAAAAGGCGCAGCAGGAAGAAGCCATGGCGAAAATCAGGGAAAAAGAAGAGATTCGCCGTATCCGTGCGGAAGCCCGGCGGAAGCAGGGGAAAAAACATAAAAAATAACGGGTAAGGCGGACAGGATGAGTTCCTTTTGAAAGTCCCTGCCGCTTTGGGAGATTTTGATGGAAATAGCGCTGATTTACCGGTGGGCCGTTTTTATCCTGCTGGTGTTAGGACTTATATTGCTCATGAAGCACGGGGTGCTTACGCCTTTCGTGTTTTGGTCGCGGATACAGTATTATACGTTTTCCACGTTCACGCTTTTCTTTATTTGGCTGGGCGCCACGCTTTTCAAAGCTGACATCCCGTTTCTTTACACGGCGGACTGCCGCTATATCGTGGCTGCCGGACTGGTGACATTGTCGGTCATGTATCACATCATCGTCCGCCCCGGTGCGATACGTACCCATAGGCTGAATGACATAAGCTATGAGCATTTTTCTTTCTATAACTATATATTTCACTATTTCATTCCCGTGCTGATGACGGCAGACTACTTATTCTTTGTGGATAAGACGGAGCTTCACTGGCATATTATGATTTCCTGGATGATATATCCAGCGCTTTATGTGGTATTCGTTTACTGGCGGGCATGGATGACCATCGTGACACACGGGACGTCCCATTTATATCCTTATACATTTATGGATCCCCGTATGAATGATGTTTTTTCCATTACGAAGGGATGCCTGAAAGTGGGATTCCAGTTTTTCCTTATCGGCATCTGTGTTTATGCAGCGGGGAAAGGCCTTTATCTCCTGGATATACCGCCGGCTGCATGGACTTATAACGGATAAATATTTATTTAGCAAGGAGTTTTTTCTTTTATGGCACAGACAAAAAAAACGAAGGCCGGTGAAAAGGATTTTTCAGCATCTTCCACACCGAGTAGGAAATATCTGATCGCGGCATACATAGGCGGTTTAGCACTTGCAGGGTATGCTGTCCGCCTGGCATGGGTCTACATGACGTACCATGTACTTCCTCTCCAGGGGATTATTCTTTTTATCATTGCGGCCTGTTTCCTTTTAAATGTAGTCACGGCGAAATGCACCTATACTTTGGGAGAGGAAGGCCTTACACTCCAAAAAAAGAGTCTATTCCAAAACAGAACGATCTATGTGGCATATAAAGATATCTTCGGTGTCCACCATTTTAAGAACCAGCTCATGAAACCGGCGACTTACCGTTATACCCGCCATATGTACAGTCAGCTGGATAACAGGGAAATATGGTCGCTTCTTTATGATATCGGTGAAGTGGAGAAAATTGGCCGCATTATGATGACCGGGTCTGCCGCTTTCTGGCATGAATTTTCGCTCCGCCTTCCTGATCGGGTGGCAATTCCGCAGGAAGAGGTAATTGCTTATGTATACCAGGGGATGAGAGAAAAACTGATCGCTTCAGGGAAAGTGCATCCGGAGCTGTTGCAGAAGCTGAAAGAAGCGGAGGCGGCTGATGCAGAAGATGACATGACTTTTGAAGAAGGGATCGAACAGCTCCGTCAGGAAGGAACCGATATGGGCGGCAGCGATTACGAAGTGACATTGGAAGACATCAAAGAAAAAGAAGGCTTCAACGAAGAAGAGTATAACGCGGCAAAGCATGACAGCGCGGAAACGGAAGCGGCAGAGAAAAAGACTGAAGCTGAAACGAATACGAAAAAATAGTAAAAGACAGGATCTCCGCTTATGGATGAATATTCATGGGCGGAGATTTTATATTGTTTGTTTTTGAATTTTTCAGTTTTTATAGAAAAAGATCCCGTACTTACAAGCAGAGAAAATTCTAATGAACTTTTTAACAACTAAATAATTCCAGCATGGAATACTTGATGGTTGATAAAAAGCAAGCTGCAGATTTTTATGGTTTATTGAAAACGGAAATCAATGAATGGGTTTCTACCTGAGGAAAAGAGAGAAAATCATAAGTCGGAAAAGGAGAATGGCAGAGGAGGTAAAGCCTATATATAAGCGTTTTACAGATAGATATATAAAATACTATGCATTCCAGCAATATACATTGATTGCAATTTATGCATATCCGCGGGTTTTTATGATGAGGAGGATAATATCGTTGATTTCAGAATCATAAATTATATCTTGAAGATAAAAATAATAAACAAAGAAGTTTATATATATTAAGAAGGAAGATAAAATACATAGTATTCTGTTTGTATATTTACAGCACGGTAAGTACAATATGTAAGGGTGTTAATGCAAATAGTATGCAATTGCGTATATATTGCATGCGATGTATTTCTTGAAAGTCCGCTCCCGGGGCTGTTTTGGAAGGAGGTCGTGGAAGTAAGAGGGAGTTGTTATTTGTTCCCGTTTAGATAATTTCATAAAGCAGACTGCAATATTCTTTTTTTATTAAATGCAAATTGTCTTCCGGGGAAGTTCTGCGATCCGATTTGAATAGGCACCTGACTCAAATCAGACCGTGGAAGATTTATAAGGAAGGTGAAACTTATGGATCCAGCCATTATTACGCTGTGCGTCCTTGCTGTTGCGGCATTTCTGTTTATTACAGAATTGATCCCGCTGGCAGTCACAGCCATGGCAGCTTGTACTGCCTTAGGTATTTTGGGCGTCCTGCCGTCAAAGCAGGTTTATGCCGGTTTGTCCAATTCTACCGTAGTTCTCTTCGGCGGTATGTTCGTTATCGGCGCCGCTATGTTTAAAACAGGTCTTGCGGAAGCGATCGGCATCGCCGTAGTCAAGAAAGCGGGCACCAACCAGGTTCCGCTCATGGCGGCAATCATGCTCGTTACCATTGCCCTTTCTGCCGTATCTTCCAATACGGGGACGGTAGCCTGCCTCATGCCGGTTATTATCGGTATCTGCCAGGCGGCGAATATTTCTCCGTCGAAAGAGCTGATGCCTCTGGCAATCGCTGCCAACGTAGGCGGCACCATCACCATGATCGGTACCCCGCCAAACGTTATCGTTACAGGCGCTCTGACCGCAGCAGGCCTGCCGACTTTTGGATTCTTCGAATTCGCTTATATCGGCATTCCGCTGTCTATTATCATTCTTGTATACACACTGTTTATCGGCCGTCATTTCATTCCTGATAAGCAGGCCGGTGAAATGGATGAAGAAGCGGTAAAAGCGGCAGCTGAAGAAGCAGGTGCTTCCGGCGACAGTGCTCCGAAGAGCAAAACAAAGATGTGGATTTCCGGCATCATCCTTCTGGGCGTAGTAGCCTGCATGGCTCTGGGGCTGAAGAATCTGCCGCTGCACACCGCGGCGGTAACCGGCGCTATCCTCTGCGTCATTACAGGCTGCCTGAAAGAAAAAGAAGCCTATGCGGGGATTGACTGGGTAACCATTTTCCTCTTCGCCGGCATGCTTTCCGTAGCAAGCGCTATGGAAAAGACAGGCGCAGGCAAGATGATCGCGGATACTGTTGTAAATATGATGGGGGAAAATCCGAACCCCTATGTATTGACAGCAGTACTGTTCCTTATCTCTAACGTACTGACCCAGTTCATGTCCAACACGGCGTCGGCAGCGCTCCTGGCACCGATTGGTATTTCCATTGCCCAGTCTATCGGCGCAGATCCGAAACCGGTTCTGATGGCACTTGGTATCGCGGCTTCCATGGCATTTGCCACACCGATGGCAACGCCTCCGAATACCCTCGTACTGGGACCGGGCGGATTCTCCTTCAATGATTATGCTAAAGTCGGCGTTCCGATGTGCTTGATTTCTTTGGTAGCGTCTGTAATCATTATTCCGATTTTCTGGCCATTCTAAGATTTGGCAGTAATGGTTGCAATCTGAACGTTCTGTCCTTCCCGGCGTTTTTACCGGGGAGGACAAAACGCTTATGTATTGCGGAACGATTCTGTTCCGCACAGTGTCTGAAGGACACTTGTATTTAGAAAGGTGGATTTCATTAATGGATACTCCAGGCCCACTTTCCATTTGTCTCACTAATATGGTTATCGTATTTGGTGTTTTGATCTTTTTGGCTTTCGTCATCGAATTGATTCATATCGTTGACCCGACAAAAAAGAAGAAATAAGCATAAGTTAAATATGATTAACCTATAGGAGGTATAAAATGGATGGTTTTATGAGAGCACTCATTTCCGTATGGACAGATTCCGGATTTTCCAATCTGACCTGGGAAAACTGTGTCATGATTTTAGTAGGACTTGTTTTACTTTATTTATCAATTGCGAAGGAATATGAACCTTTGCTGCTGCTCCCAATCGCGTTCGGCTGCATCATGGCCAACTTCCCGAATACCGGGTTTGAAGATGAAATGGGTGTCATGATGGCCATCGGATTCGGTATTAAGTATGAAATTTTCCCGCCCCTTATTTTCATGGGGGTAGGCGCGATGACCGACTTCGGTCCGCTTTTAGCTAACCCGAAGACCATGCTTCTCGGCGCGGCTGCCCAGATCGGCGTATTTGTCGCATTGGCAGGCGCTATGATGCTTGGCTTCAATGTACAGCAGGCTTCCGCTATCGGCATCATCGGCGGTGCTGACGGCCCGACAGCCATTTACCTGGCATCCAAGCTGGCTCCCGATCTCCTGGGTGCTATCGCCGTAGCGGCATACAGCTACATGTCCCTGGTTCCGCTCATCCAGCCGCCTATTATGAAGCTGATGACGACCAAGGAACAGAGAAAGATCAAGATGGTTAACCTTCGTCCGGTAAGCCACTTTGAAAAGGTATTATTCCCGATCGTCGTAGCCATCGTGGTATCCCTGCTTCTGCCTCCGGTAGCGGCGCTGATGGGCTGCCTGTGCATGGGCAACCTGTTTGAAGTCTCCGGAGTAACGGCAAGACTGTCCGACACCGCGCAGAACGCGCTGATCAATATCGTCACCATCTTCCTGGCAACAGGCACAGGATTAACGATGTCCGGCGACAAATTCCTCAGAATCCAGACGATTGAAATCATCTGCCTTGGGTTGATTGCCTTTGCGGCAGGCACGGCAGGCGGCGTCCTCTTTGGACAGATCATGAGAATTGCTTCGGGCAACAAGATCAATCCGCTCATCGGTTCTGCAGGCGTATCCGCCGTACCGATGGCAGCGCGTGTATCCCAAGTCGTAGGATTGAAAGACAACCCGTCCAACTACCTGCTGATGCAGGCGATGGGGCCGAACGTAGCAGGCGTAATCGGTACCGCCGTAGCGGCAGGCACCATGCTGGCACAGTTCGGAGGCTGATCAGTATAAGCTGATGAGTCTGGTTAAATCAAAACGAAAACGCTCCTTTACGGGGCGTTTTTCTATTGCGTCGTATTAAATGATGAGTATAAGAAAGGATAAACACACCCGATTTGTATTCTCATAAAGCAGGCAGGTAAAGCGGGCAAGAAATGTTTGCTTTCGTATAAAGATTTATTTTCTAACTAAACTTTTATAAAAGAAATAAATGGATAAGACAGACGATGCATATCTAATCTGTTAAATATGAAGATTGGAAGAAACGGATAGTAATGATATGCAGTCACATAATTTAAGTATTTGGACATGACTGGACGGAAAGGAAAAACAGTAAAATTATTTACATAGTGTACTATTGTAAATAATATGCATTTGCCGCAGCCGGGAATAGATAAATTACTATGTATTATCAGACATATCCATTGCATACTATGCAATAAAAATGCAGAAAGTGAAAATTAAATTTGTATGGTTTATCAGACGATAAATTCCCTTTATAATAAATTAAAGATAAAATATATAAAGCAAAAACGTCTAAAGTATAAATAATGCAAAACATTTCCATTTCCTGAATCGTTGAAAGTTCAGAGAATAAAAGATACAATACAGGCAAGGTGTTGATGCAAACAGTATGCAATGGCATATACATCGCATACTATGCATTTTGTGTAAGTCCTGTCCCGGGGCTGTTTTGAAAGGAGGTCTGTGGAGTAAAAGGGAGGCTGTTATTTATTTTTTCGTAAGGCAAATTCATAAAGTAAACAGCATTCATTTTTTTTACAATTAAATATGAATTGTCTTCCGGAAAATATTCATGATTTGATTTGAATATACACCTGTTTCAAATCAGATTGTGGGAGGTTTATAAGGAAGGTGAAATTATGGATCCAGCCGTTATCACGCTGTGTGTCCTCGCTGTTGCGGCATTTCTGTTCGTTACCGAACTGATCCCGCTGGCAGTCACAGCTATGGCAGCTTGTACTGCATTAGGTATTTTGGGCGTCCTGCCGTCAAAGCAGGTTTATGCCGGTCTGTCCAACTCCACCGTAGTCCTCTTCGGCGGTATGTTTGTCATCGGCGCTGCCATGTTTAAAACAGGCCTTGCGGAAGCGATCGGTGTTGCCGTAGTTAAGAAAGCGGGCACCAACCAGGTTCCGCTCATGGCGGCAATCATGCTCGTTACCATCGTTCTTTCTTCTGTATCTTCCAATACGGGTACAGTAGCCTGCCTCATGCCGGTTATTATCGGTATCTGCCAGGCAGCTAAAATTTCTCCATCGAAAGAACTCATGCCTCTGGCAATTGCTGCCAACGTAGGCGGCACCATCACCATGATCGGTACCCCGCCAAACGTTATTGTCACAGGCGCTCTGTCCGCAGCAGGTCTGCCGACTTTCGGATTCTTCGAATTCGCTTATATCGGCATTCCGCTGTCTATTATCATTCTTGTATACACACTGTTTATCGGCCGTCATTTCATTCCTGATAAGCAGGCCGGTGAAATGGATGAAGAAGCGGTAAAAGCGGCAGCTGAAGAAGCAGGTGCTTCCGGCGACAGTGCTCCGAAGAGCAAAACAAAGATGTGGATTTCCGGCATCATCCTTCTGGGCGTAGTAGCCTGCATGGCTCTGGGGCTGAAGAATCTGCCGCTGCACACCGCGGCGGTAACCGGCGCTATCCTCTGCGTCATTACAGGCTGCCTGAAAGAAAAAGAAGCCTATGCGGGGATTGACTGGGTAACCATTTTCCTCTTCGCCGGCATGCTTTCCGTGGCTACTGCTATGGAAAAGACAGGCGCAGGGAAAATGATTGCTGACGCTGTTGTAAGTATGATGGGTGACAATCCGAACCCCTATGTGCTGACAGCGGTGCTGTTCCTCATTTCCAACGTACTGACCCAGTTCATGTCCAACACGGCATCGGCAGCGCTCCTGGCACCGATTGGTATTTCCATCGCCCAGTCTGTAGGCGCTGATCCGAAACCGGTTCTGATGGCGCTTGGTATCGCGGCTTCCATGGCATTTGCCACACCGATGGCAACGCCTCCGAACACCCTCGTACTGGGACCGGGCGGATTCTCCTTCAATGACTATGTCAAGGTCGGCGTTCCGATGTGCCTGATTTCCTTGGTAGCCTGCGTTATCATCATTCCGATTTTCTGGCCGTTCTAAAATTATGGCCACAAATCAATAGGTTTTACAGGGGAGTGTTCTCTTCGGGTGAACCGGGGAGGACACATCTTCCTATTTAGAAAGGTGGATTTTATTCATGGATACTCCAGGCCCACTTTCCATTTGTATCACTAACATGGTTATCGTATTTGGTGTTCTTATTTTTCTGGCTTTTGTCATCGAACTGATCCACGTGGTGGATCCGACCAAGAAAAAGAAATAAGAAGTAAGAGCTTAGTGAATACAAATACCGTATAGGAGGTACAATAATGGATGGTTTTATGAGAGCACTTGTTTCCGTATGGACAGATTCCGGCTTTGCCGCGCTGACCTGGGAAAACTGTGTCATGATTTTAGTAGGACTTGTTTTACTTTATTTATCAATTGCGAAGGAATATGAACCTTTGCTGCTGCTCCCAATCGCGTTCGGCTGCATCATGGCCAACTTCCCGAATACCGGGTTTGAAGATGAAATGGGTGTCATGATGGCCATCGGATTCGGTATTAAGTATGAAATTTTCCCGCCCCTTATTTTCATGGGGGTAGGCGCGATGACCGACTTCGGTCCCCTTATCGCAAATCCGAAGACCATGCTTCTCGGCGCAGCTGCCCAGATCGGCGTATTCGTTGCATTGGCAGGCGCTATGCTCCTCGGATTCAATGTGCAGGAAGCGGCATCCATCGGCATCATCGGCGGTGCTGACGGCCCGACTGCGATTTACCTGACATCCAAACTGGCACCGCATCTTTTAGGTGCTATTGCCGTGGCGGCATACAGCTACATGTCCCTGGTTCCGCTCATCCAGCCGCCAATCATGAAAATGTGCACGACCAAGGAACAGAGAAAGATCAAGATGGTCAACCTTCGTCCGGTAAGTCACTTTGAAAAGGTGGTATTCCCGATTGTCGTAGCCATCGTCGTATCCCTGCTTCTGCCTCCGGTAGCGGCGCTGATGGGATGTCTGTGTCTCGGTAATCTTTTCGAAGTATCCGGAGTAACGGCAAGATTGTCCGACACCGCGCAGAATGCGCTGATCAATATCGTCACCATTTTCCTGGCGACAGGCACAGGCTTGACAATGTCCGGCGACAAATTCCTCCGTCTGGAAACGATTGAAATCATCTGCCTCGGTTTGGTTGCCTTTGCGGCAGGCACGGCAGGCGGCGTGGTTTTCGGCCAGATCATGAGAATTGCTTCGGGCAACAAGATCAACCCGCTCATCGGATCGGCAGGCGTATCGGCCGTACCGATGGCAGCGCGTGTATCCCAGGTGGTAGGATTGAAAGACAACCCGTCCAACTACCTGCTGATGCAGGCGATGGGGCCGAACGTAGCAGGGGTTATCGGCACTGCCGTAGCGGCAGGCACCATGCTGGCACAGTTCGGAGGCTGATCAGTATAACTGATTCGTCTGGTTGAATTAAAACGAAAACGCTCCTTTATGGGGCGTTTTCTATTGCGGGGTATTTTCTTCCGATAAGAAATGGAAAGTATCTTCCGAAGCATGAAGTTTTATTTCTAATCGAAAATTTATAAAAGAAATATTTACGTAAAACAGGGGCGGGCATATTCAAAGATAAGAATATAAAAGGCCGCGGGATTAAATGGGAATGCTAAGCAATACTACTGGACATAATTTATGTTCCACTTACATTAAAATACATAGATGACTATATATTATGGAGGGAATAACCATAGTACATATTATGCATTTCCGGAAAAAATATAATTCCTGTTTAAAAGCGGAATGACAGATATTCCAAGATACTTTATGTAAATTATAAATAAAATATATAAACTAAATATATTGAAATAATAAATATTGCGAAACGATTCCAGCTGTAGACTCATTGAAAATTTATATTTGACTGATTACAATAGCCACAGGTGCTTTTACATAGAATGCAATGTATTTGCGGCTATGTATGAATGCGAGTCCTGCCCCGGGACTGTCCAGAAAGGAGGTCATGAGAAGTAGGAGGGGATACAGTTCGTTTTCCGGCAGAAGGAATTCATGGAGAAAACAGCATTAATTTTATTTACAATCATTATGAATTCCGAGGTTTCCGGGAAATGCCCATACTCTGATTTGTGTCAGGCACCTGAATCCGATCAGGCTGTGGGATATTTTTAAGGAAGGTGAATTTTATGGATCCAGCCGTTGTCACACTGTGCGTCCTAGCAGTAGCGTGCTTCTTGTTCGTAACCGAACTGATTCCCTTAGCAGTCACAGCCATGGCAGCTTGTACTGCATTAGGTATTTTGGGCGTTCTGCCGTCAAAACAGGTTTATGCCGGTTTGTCCAACTCCACCGTGGTACTCTTTGGCGGTATGTTTGTTATCGGCGCTGCTATGTTCAGAACTGGTCTTGCTCAGGCGATTGGTCTTGGTGTAGTCAAAAAAGCGGGTACTAAAGAAGTGCCACTCATGGGCGCAGTTATGCTCGTTACCATCATTTTGTCTTCTGTATCTTCCAATACGGGTACAGTAGCCTGTCTTATGCCCGTAGTTATTGGTATCTGCCAGGCAGCCAAAATTTCTCAGTCTCGTCAGCTGATGCCTCTGGCGATTGCTGCCAACGTAGGCGGTACCATCACCATGATCGGTACCCCGCCAAACGTTATTGTCACAGGCGCTCTGTCCGCAGCAGGTCTGCCGACTTTTGGATTCTTCGAATTTGCTTATATCGGCATTCCGCTGTCTATTATTGTCTTCTTCTTTACCCTGTTTATCGGCCGTCACCTGCTTCCTGCAAATGCTGCCGGAGAAATGGATGAAGAAGCTATCAGGGCTGCTGCCGAAGAAGCGGGCGCTTCTGGCGAAGACAGCGAACCGAAGAGCACCACAAAGATGTGGATTTCAGGACTGATCATGATTGGTGTAGTTATTTGCATGGCTCTGGATTTGAAGACTTTGCCGCTGCAGACCGCGGCGGTAACCGGGGCTATCCTCTGCGTTATCACAGGCTGCCTGAAAGAAAAAGAAGCCTATGCGGGCATTGACTGGGTAACGATCTTTCTGTTTGCTGGTATGCTCTCCGTAGCCACCGCTATGGAAAAAACTGGAGCAGGAAAATTGATTGCCGATACGGTTGTTGGTTCAATGGGTGAACATCCGAATGCGGTCGTTTTGTGCGCAGTGTTGTACCTAATTTCCAATGTGTTGACCCAGTTCATGTCCAACACAGCTGCGGCAGCTCTTTTGGCACCGATCGGTATTTCCATTGCCCAGTCCATCGGTGCTGACCCGAAACCGGTTCTGATGGCTATCGGTATCGCAGCGTCTATGGCATTTGCCACACCGATGGCAACGCCTCCGAATACTCTTGTACTGGGACCTGGCGGTTTTACGTTTAATGACTATGTGAAGGTCGGTCTTCCGCTCTGCATTGTTACTTTCATTGCGTCGGTTATCATTATTCCGATCTTCTGGCCGTTTTTCCCAGCATAATCTTATTGTCCGTCTACATACTGAAAGTAGAAATTTGATTAATTTTATCTATTTGTATTCGTATAAACGGATATGAGAAGAGAAAGGTGGATTTTATTCATGGATACTCCAGGCCCACTTTCCATTTGTATCACTAACATGGTTATCGTATTTGGTGTTCTTATTTTTCTGGCTTTTGTCATCGAACTGATCCACGTGGTGGATCCGACCAAGAAAAAGAAATAAGAAGTAAGAGCTTAGTGAATACAAATACCGTATAGGAGGTACAATAATGGATGGTTTTATGAGAGCACTTGTTTCCGTATGGACAGATTCCGGCTTTGCCGCGCTGACCTGGGAAAACTGTGTCATGATTTTAGTAGGACTTGTTTTACTTTATTTATCAATTGCGAAGGAATATGAACCTTTGCTGCTGCTCCCAATCGCGTTCGGCTGCATCATGGCGAACTTCCCGAATACCGGGTTTGAAGATGAAATGGGCGTCATGATGGCTATTGGATTTGGGATCAAGTATGAAATTTTCCCGCCCCTTATTTTCATGGGGGTAGGTGCCATGACGGATTTTGCACCGCTTATTGCAAACCCAAAGACCATGCTTCTTGGCGCAGCTGCCCAGATCGGCGTATTCGTTGCATTGGCAGGCGCTATGATGCTCGGCTTCAATGTGCAGGAAGCGGCATCCATCGGCATCATCGGCGGTGCTGACGGTCCGACCGCGATTTATCTGACATCCAAACTGGCACCGCATCTCTTAGGTGCTATTGCCGTGGCAGCATACAGCTACATGTCCCTGGTTCCGCTCATCCAGCCGCCAATCATGAAAATGTGCACGACCAAGGAACAGAGAAAGATCAAGATGGTCAACCTTCGTCCGGTAAGTCACTTTGAAAAGGTGGTATTCCCGATTGTCGTAGCCATCGTCGTATCCCTGCTTCTGCCTCCGGTAGCGGCGCTGATGGGATGTCTGTGTCTCGGTAATCTTTTCGAAGTATCCGGAGTAACGGCAAGATTGTCCGACACCGCGCAGAATGCGCTGATCAATATCGTCACCATTTTCCTGGCGACAGGCACAGGCTTGACAATGTCCGGCGACAAATTCCTCCGTCTGGAAACGATTGAAATCATCGTGCTCGGTCTGATTGCCTTTGCGGCAGGCACGGCAGGCGGCGTACTTTTTGGCCAGATCATGAGAATTGCTTCCGGCAACAAGATCAACCCGCTCATCGGTTCGGCAGGCGTATCGGCTGTACCGATGGCAGCACGTGTATCCCAGATAGTCGGTCTGAAAGACAACCCGTCCAACTACTTGCTGATGCAGGCCATGGGGCCGAACGTAGCAGGGGTTATCGGCACTGCCGTAGCAGCAGGCACCATGCTGGCACAGTTCGGAGGCTGATTAGTATAGCTGATGAGTCTGATTGAATTAAAACGAAAACGCTCCTTTACGGGGGCGTTTTTTGCTGTGTAAATTGTGTAAATTTTGAAAAGGAATTGGGGGAATGGGACGGTTGGAGTGACGGGGCGCCGATCCTTTCGTCCTCAAAGCTTTAGCGTGATAGCTCCTTTGCTGACGCTTTGGATGATTGGCGGAAGCCGGAAATCAGCTAATAAAAAAACAGAAAAGATTCACTTTTCCGTAAAATGTCATTTAGGGTGGAGGTAAGAATGCTGTGTGGGAAAGACGGGAAACGGGACAGTGGCACGAAGCGAAGAATCTATGCCTCTGATGATATTTTACTGGCTTTCCTCACCACGGTAACAGATCCTTCACATTCGTTCAGGATGACGCCTTACCAATTTTCCTCACCACAGGTATAGGTCCTTAGCATTCGCTTTGGATGACGCCTTTCGTTCTCCGTCATCATGACGTTTTCCGTTCCCCATCGTTAGTGACGTGCTTTCCCAAAATCGTCATTCAGAACGGAGGTAAGAATGCCGTGTGGGAAAGATGGGAAACGGGACAGTGACACAGAGTGAAGAATCTATGCCTCTGATGACAGCTTACGGCTTTCCTCACCACGGTAGCAGATCCTTCGCTGCCGCTCTTAGCTTCTAGCTGCTAATAGCGATTGACTATCTGAATTCGACAAATCGACTGCCTATACGGAACAGTTATTCCTGCTTTGCTTTTGCAAGGATGACAGGCAAGGAGAGGGTCATAAATACAGATCTGTCTTCTGCATAGCCCTGATGACACTAAGCGGTATACCCGTCGGGAACGATATTCAAGGCGGGCGGTGATCAACCGATATTTTGCCGGGGATTCCGTTTTTGATTATTAAATTGATTTTTATTCATATAAAAATATCATATAAGTGTCATGAAGGCGTATAGATAAAATATTGCAATTTGAAGAAAGATAAAATATTATATAGATAAAAGTGAATATGATATAGATTCTCATATTTATTTTTATCTATTAATGAAAGGATGTGCTTTATGCAGGAAGGAATCAATAATTTATTTGCAGGGGCTGTTTTTCTGGCCGGTGTGCTGTCCTTCTTTTCGCCCTGTGTATTTCCCCTTCTTCCGGTTTACTTGGGAAAGCTGGCGGAGGATCCCGGGACGAGGTCGTTTTCTTTTTTCGGACTGAAGGTATATGTATCTCCACTGGTAAAAACCGTTTGCTTTATTACCGGGTTATCAACGGTGTTTTTCAGTCTCGGATTTGGAACCGGTTTTTTCAGCCACATTTTTTATCATCCCTATACGCCGTATGTCATGGGTGGTATCGTCATACTTCTCGGGCTGCATCAGATGGAGCTGATTAATATTAATTTTCTCCAGCGGCAGAAGAAGATCGAGCTGGACGGGAAGCGTCAAGGCGGTATTCTCGGCGCGTTTCTTCTGGGACTGACTTTCAGCTTCGGCTGGACGCCCTGTGTGGGACCTGTGCTGGGGGCGGTGCTTGCGGTGGTGGCTTCTGAAAATGGAAGCGCTCTGTATGGCGGTCTTTTGATGGCGGTGTACGCTGCGGGGATGGCGGTCCCCTTCCTTATTCTGGCAGTGGCATCTTCCTGGCTTTTGAAGTACAGCAGTCACGTGAAGCGCCATATGGTCTTGCTAAAGAAGATTGGCGGCGTGCTGATCATTCTTATGGGGGTCCTGCTTATGCTTGGCAAGCTGGATATGTTGGCAGCAGTTATTTCATGAAATATTTCACGGATTTGTAAACAGGAGGTTTATCATGATGAAAATTTCTTATAAAAAGTTTGGAGCGTTTGCGGCAACAGCCGTTTTGGCAGGGATTCTGGCGGGATGCGGATCCGGTATGAATGCGGATGCAAATGACATGGCCCGCCCCGCGGCGATGCAGCAGGAAAAGGCAGCCGGCCGCACACAGAATTTTATGGATGCAAAGGATGCGGATTTCATGCTGACCGATGTAAATGGAAAGGAACACAGACTTTCCGATTACAGGGGGAAAAAGGTGTATATCAAGTTCTGGGCTTCCTGGTGTTCTGTATGTATGGCTACGCTGGCTGATACGGATATGCTGGCGGGAAGTGACGATAAGGATTTTGTCGTTCTTTCCGTTGTGGCGCCCGGATTTGGCGGTGAAATGAAAAAAGAGGATTTCGTAAAATGGTATAAAGGTCTCGGCTATAATAATCTCCCCGTGCTTCTTGACGAAGGCGGCGCGGTGACGAAGAAATACGGTATTCGTTTCTATCCGTCGGCGGCTCTGATTGATACAGAAGGAAATGTGAAGATGCTCCGTCCGGGACATATGAACAAAGAATCGCTTGCCATGGAGATGAAGGGGATTTCGTAAAGGAGGATTATGATGAGAACGGCAGGAATTTTAGGAAGTCTTGCGATCATTGCGGCAGCCGGTTTCGGCTGGTATTCGATGGCAATGACTCCATCTTCAGGCAGCGGGGAAAAAGCGCCTGTGGGGGTAAGCCTTGAAGAAAGTATGAAGAAAGAAATGGCGGTGAAAACAGTGAATAAGGAAAATTTACGGGATATGTACCTGGCGGGAGGCTGTTTCTGGGGACTGGAGGAATATTTTTCCCGTGTGGACGGCGTAGTGGACGTGGTTTCCGGTTATGCCAACGGGAAAACGGACAAGACGGATTACGAACATATAGGGCAGACAGATCACGCGGAAACGGTTCATATTTCTTATGATGCTTCCAAAGTTTCCTACAGGGATCTGCTGCTTTACTACCTCCGGGTGGTGGATCCTACAAGTGTGAACCGTCAGGGAAATGACCGCGGGCGCCAGTATCGGACGGGCATTTATTACACCACTGATGAAGAAGGGGCGGTGGCTCGGGAAGTACTTGATGAAAAGCAGAAATCCCTTTCCGGTAAAATCGCTATCGAGGTGGAACCGTTCCGTCATTTTGTGCCGGCGGAAGAGTACCATCAGGATTATTTAAAGAAGAACCCCGGCGGTTACTGCCATATCGATGTAAGCAGGGCGGCGGATCCCGTGATTGACGGCTCCCTGTACCCGAAGCCTGACGAGGAAACCCTCCGCAGCCTTTTAACGGCAGATCAATATGCTGTCACGCAGGAAGGCATGACAGAAAGAGCTTTTTCCAATGAGTATTTCGATAAATTTGACCGCGGCATTTATGTAGATGTGGCGACGGGAGAGCCGCTCTTTTCCTCCCGTGACAAGTTCGAGTCGGGCTGCGGCTGGCCGAGTTTCGCGAAACCGATTTCTGCCGATGTGGTAAATTACAAAGAAGACCTGAGCTATAATATGCGGCGTACAGAAGTGCGGAGCCGTATGGGAGAATCCCATTTGGGGCATGTGTTTGATGACGGGCCCCGGGACAGAGGCGGTCTCCGGTACTGCATCAACAGCTTGGCGATCCGGTTCATTCCCGAAGCGGATATGGAAAAAGAAGGCTATGGTTATTTGTCCGGCGTTTTATAATTTTAAGAAATATTTTTGACTAAACCGTGCCTTGCGGTATAATATATAAATTGGTAAAGCAGTTATACTTAAAAGGCAGGGTAAAAATATGCAGATGATTGATTTGTCCGGCGTCAAGGACTTCAATGCCGCTCGTTTCCTCATTTATTGGCTGGTAGCGACAGTCATTGCCATTCTCGTGGCATACAATATCGACCCTCAGAAAAAGCTGGTCTGGTTCAGACAGCGCAGTGACAACGGGTTCATGGTCCGCCGCGGCTGGTTTGGAAATTTCAGCCTGCTCGGCGTCCCCCGTTCCAAGATGGGCTTTGCCATTACGGCAGGTATTTTCATCGGGGCGGGTATTGTGTGGGCGCTGCTTATCTTTATGATTCTTCCGGTACTCGGCTATCATGTGTAAGCCTTGTTTTTCTTTATTAAGTAAATATGTTTTCTGCGTATGGCACAGGGGCAGGAAATAGTATCGGACCTGGTATTTTCCGGGTCCGTTTTTTGTAAGGCTGTTTATTTGCGGGGAGAGATTTATGACAAGCACGGAAACAATTTTTAAGGAACTTTTTGCAGGGGTTATGGAGATGTCGGATCCCGCTGTCTGGACTATGTTCGCCATCGGCGGGATTCTGATCTGGCTCGGAGTGAAAAAGGATTATGAGCCGGTGCTTCTCTTTCCTATGGGAGTGGGCTGTATATTGGCAAATATACCGGGGCATTTTGCCGTTATCCCGGTGGGAGGCAGGGAACCGGGCTTTTTGCAGGTTCTTTATGAAGCGGGAATTGCCAATGAGCTGTTTCCTGTCCTGATTTTTGTGGCGGTAGGCGCGATGTGTGATTTTACGCCGCTTATCCGCCAGCCTTATGTCATGCTTTTTGCGGCAGCGGCCCATTTAGGTATTTTTGCAGCGGCGCTTCTGGCATCAGCTTTTGGATTTCCTTTCAACCAGGCGGCGGCGATTGGCATCATCGGCGCGGCGGACGGTCCGACGACGATTTTTGTGGCGCAGAAATTTGCTGCAGAACTTCTGGCGCCCCTCACGGTGACGGCATTCTGCTATATGTCCCTTGTCCCGATTATCCAGCCGCCTATTATCAGACTGCTGACGACAAAGCAGGAAAGACGTATCCGTATGGCATATAAAGAAGAGAAACCCGTGTCATGGACAGCATGTTTCCTTTTCCCTTTTATGGTGGTGCTTTTTGCAGGTATTCTGGCTCCTATTTCCGTACCGCTCATCGGCGCGCTCATGTTCGGCAATATGCTGAAAGTATCGGGCGTTGTGGATTCTCTGGCAAGTACGGCACAGAATGAACTCGCCAATCTGGTGACGCTCTTTCTCGGTATTACGGTAGGCGCTACGATGACGGCGGAAAATATCCTTACCCTTGATGTCCTGAAGATCCTTATCCTCGGTGCGGCGGCGTTTATTTTCGATACGGTGGGCGGCGTGCTTTTTGCAAAGCTGGCAAATCTCTTCCTCAAGCAAAAACTGAATCCCATGATCGGCGCCTGTGGTATTTCCGCGTTCCCTATGTCGGGGCGCGTTGTTGCCAAGATGGCTTTGAAAGAAGATCCTTCCAATTTTATTATCCAGCATGCCATGGGCGTCAATGTGGCGGGACAGGTCGCTTCCGTCGTCGCCGGCGGCCTTGTGCTTGCTCTTATTCCCGTTTTGTCATAAAGGAGGAACTATGTCAAGTTTGGACGCTTCCGTTTATCTTCTGGTCATCGCATACCCCTTGCTTTTCGTAGTGATGGCTGTTTTTATGGGACTGACGTACTTCCTGCGCAGGGTATTTCCTGGAGACTGAAGAAGCAGGATTTCCTTCCGGCCGCGGTTTGCGGGGAGGGAGAAAAAGTTTTATACTGTACCTATGTGAAAATAATTCTCTTTTAGGAGGCAGAAATGAAAGAAACATACAGCAGAAGCAAATCCGTTTGGCAGCGGATGAATGCCCGTGAGCGCAAGGCCGCCATGGCATACGGTGAAAAATACAAGGCGTTCCTTGATACGGCACGCACGGAAAGACTGGCGGCAGCGGAAATTATCCGCCGTGCGGAAGAAAAGGGATTTAAACCTGTCTATACCATGAAGTCGCTCAAAGCGGGAGACAAGGTATATTGGAACCAGAAAGATAAATCCGTTATTTTAGCGGTGATTGGGAAAGAACCCGTCCATGAAGGCATCAAAATCGTAGGATCCCATATTGATTCGCCCCGTCTGGATCTGAAAGCCAATCCGGTTCATGAACAGGACGGCATTGTGTACTTCCGTACCCACTACTACGGCGGGATTAAGAAATACCAGTGGACCTGCATTCCGCTGGCGCTCATCGGCGTGGTATTCACGAAAGACGGTAAAAAAGTGGATATCAATATCGGACTGAAAGACAGCGATCCCGTTTTCTATGTATCCGACCTGCTTATCCATATGGCACAGGACCAGATGAAAAAGACTCTGGCGGAAGGGATTACCGGAGAACAGCTCCAGGCTGTCGCGGGCACCCATTCTGAAGAAGGGCAGACGCCGAAAGATGCCATCATGGCGCTTTTGAAAAAGGAATACGGGATTGAAGAGGAAGACTTCGCCGCCGCCGAATTGGAACTTGTTCCCGCCACAAAGAGCCGCGACGTCGGATTTGACCGGTCCCTCATTGCTTCTTACGGACAGGATGACCGCGTATGTTCCTACGCGAATCTGGAAGCCATCCTGGACGCGAAACCCGGTGTGAAGACCCAGGCCGCTCTTCTTACGGATAAGGAAGAAATTGGATCTTATGGAAATACGGGAATGGAATCTTCCTATTTCGTGAAATTTGTGATGAAACTCCTTGCGCTGCAGGGACAGGAAAGCCTTCTTGATTTCTATGAAACCATGGAAAACAGCGAGATGCTTTCTGCTGATGTGAATTCCTGTCTTGATCCTATGTTTCCGGAAGTTTCTGAAAAAGACAACGCTTCTTTCCTGGGATACGGGGTTAACCTGACCAAGTACGGCGGTTCCCGCGGCAAGGCAGGCAGCAATGATGCCAATGCGGAATTTTTGCAGAAGGTCAGAAAAATCTTTAATGATGCCGGTGTATGCTGGCAAATCGGCGAACTGGGAAAGGTCGACCAGGGCGGCGGCGGAACAATTGCTTTCATGATGGCGAACTGGGGCGCGGAAGTGGTAGACTGCGGCACGTCCATGCTATCCATGCACGCTCCCTGCGACCTGCTGTCCAAGGCGGACGCTTACGAAACGTACCTGGCGTACAAGGCATTCTTTGAAAGCAGGTAAGGAAAAGAGGAAATCATCGTCTCGAAAGGGGCGGTGATTTTTTCGTGGGAAAAAATATAATAGAGTCGTGATGAAAAAATGGATGTCATTGAAAAGTGAGGATTTAATGAACATCATCGGAAATACTTATACATGATGGTTAATTATTAATCTACAATGGAAAATGTAAATGTGTGGAAGATGTGGTTGTAAGGCATTGTATGATTTGATAATGGATATAGGGGGGAGATAAATGCATTAAAGTTTAGCATTTACTGCAAGGGTCAAAATGAAAAAACATTTTTATCTCCATATCTTTTAATATAGAAACATATGCGTATATATGGAAGAAGACGGTTATATCTTATCGGAAGTGCTATAATGAGGAAGCACTATGAGTTATATGTCAGGCAGGTGGCTTATGAAGAAAAAGATTTTGATAGCGGTGTTGGTGTTGGGAATAGCTTTTTCAAATGTAACAATAGGGACGGCGGGTAAAGATATGCCTGCGGGGGGAGATACTTTTTCTGTACAGGAAAAGTTGCCTGTAAAATTTACGCAATATTTTTCAGATAGGGCAGGAAAAGATGCAGAGGCAGCATCAGAAAAAAATGTTATTCCTACAGGGGCGGCAGATGAATTAGTGTATAGGCGTCCGGGGAATGAAGGAATTTATATGTTTCGGGGATTGGTAGCAATAAATCAGCATAAATATAAGCAGGCAATTAAGGATTATACTAAAGCTATAGAATTGAATCCTGATTCCGCACTGGCTTATTATGCAAGGGCGACCGCATATAGTTTGGAAGAGGATTTTTATGCAGCAGAACAGGATTACAATAAAGCGTTGAAAAAGAATCCTGAACCGGAAATGAGGGGGCATATCTTATTGGGGCGAGGGGTTGCTTATGTGCAACTCGGGGAGACAGAATCTTGTCTTAATGATTTTGATGAAGCGTTGAAGTATCTAAAAGGAGAAGAAAAGGGAAAGGTCTATAGCAAAAGAGGACTTGCGTATCTGCTTCTTGGCGAGATGGATAAGAGTTATGTTGATTTTGAGAAGGCATTATCTATTAACACCAAGGATGTAATAGCGCTTATATCGATTGCTGATCTGCAGTGGTTGCATTACCATGCACCGGAAAAAGCATTACCTTTTCTTGACAGGGCGGTGGCAGCGGACTCATCTAATCTTCTTGCTTGGATGAAAAGAGGCAAAGTACTTCTGGATTTGCATGAGGATGAAAAAGCATTGACGTCTTTTAACAAGGGGCACGTGGTTGGAGAAACAGATGGGATTCCTTATTTATTACGAAATATGTATTATATGCAGCATAGAAGATTTACCGATGCGAGAAATGATTTAACGCATTTGATTTCCATTTATCCGAATAATGCGTATTTCTATTCGAAGCGTTGTGATGCGAGTATGAAGTTGCATGATTTTGGCGGGGCATTGGAAGATATAAGAAAAGCGATAGCATTGGAGCCGGATAAAGGATACTATTACATGATGCTTGGGCTTGTATACAGCCAGACAGAACGGTATGATGAAGCGATTACTGCGTTTGAAACGGCAATTGCAAAGGGGCATAAAAAAGCAGATGTGTACAATAACTTGGGATATGTTTATAAATTGAAAGGGAATTATCAAAAGGCGTTGGGCATACTGAATAAAGCTATAGAAATGGATCCCGGTTATGGAGAAAGTTATCGCTCTCGGGGAGAAGTGTATGCGGAAATGGGGGAATACGAAAAGGCGGTGGCAGATATTACGGAATTTTTAAAAATTAATCCCAATATTGCATCAGCACTTCTCCTGCGTGCAGGTTTTTACGATAAGTTGGGAAAGAAGGAATGGGCAGAAAAAGATCGAAAAGCGGCTGCATTGGGTAAAAAGGATGGAATATATGTGTTCTCTCCGAAGAATGACTAGTTTTTGATTCAAGCGGTATCTGTAGATTGGGGATGCAGCAGAAAGGTAAGAAATAGGTTCTAAATAGAGGGCAATAAGTTCTCAATTGCTTTATATGGAATGACTAATATGCCTTAATGAGGATAATTTTATACGAAGGATAGCAGCGCAGGAGGAATCAGAATGGATGAACATCAGTCCGGAATAAAGCTGGAAGAAGCGTTGGAAGCAAAAAAAGAACTTGATGCAAAAGCACAGAAAATACTTGAGGAGAAGGAAGCGGACTCCCGTATGAGGACATATACGGGACCGTTAGGCAGGGTGGTAGCCGTACTGCTGTGCGTGTGGACGGCATTCCAGCTGTATTTCACGACCATCGGAGCAATCAGTGCCGTCAATCTGCGGGCGATCCACTGTATCTTTCTTCTTGTTTTTACATTTTTATTATTTCCGACGTTTAAAAAGGAAAAGCGGAAAAGAAAGCTTCCGCCCCTTTGGGACGTGGCGTTTATCCTTTGTTCCGCAGGCAGTCTCCTTTATCTCATTTTGAATTATACCCGTATCGCCCGGACGGGAGGACGTATTTCCGATATGGAGGTGGCCATTGCCTTAGTCGCGGTGGTTTGCGTTTTTGAAGCGGCCCGGCGGGCATCGGGAAATCTGGCGGTACTTGCAGGAATTTTTCTTGCGTATAATTGGTTCGGCGCGTACCTGCCCGGCTATCTCGGTCATAACGGTTTTACTTTGAAGCGCGTGCTGATTACCCAATTCTGGGGAACGCAGGGCATTCTCGGCACGGGTATCGGCGTTTCGGCGACTTATATATTTCTTTTTGTTGTTTTTGGCGCGTTTCTGAAATATTCGGGCTTTTCCAAATTCATTAATGATTTTTCGCTTACCCTTGTAGGGACGACTTCCGGCGGTCCCGCGAAGGTGGCGGTCATCGCGTCGGGCCTTATGGGGATGATTAACGGTTCTGCCATTGCCAATGTGGCGACGACGGGGACGATTACGATTCCGCTCATGAAACGGACCGGATATAAAAGCGAATTTGCAGGCGCAGTAGAAGCGGTGGCCTCTACCGGCGGACAGTTCACACCGCCGATTATGGGGGCAGTCGGTTTTGTCATGGCGGAGTTTTTAAACCTGTCCTACACCTATGTGGCACTGGCAGCTGTCACACCGGCGCTGCTCTACTATATCGGCCTGCTTCTGGCGGTTCATTTTGAAGCGAAACGGCTCGGACTTTCGGGGATCGCCAGGGAAAATATTCCCGATGCATTGTCGGTGATAAAAGAACAGGGACATCTTGTTCTTCCCCTGGTGAGTCTTATCGGGCTGATGTTTACGGGATTCACGCCGCTTTATGCAGCGGTTATTTCCATTTTCATCACTGTGGCGGCAAGCTGGCTCCGCAAAGAAACAAGAATGACAGGAGATAAGATTATTGCCGCTGTCATTGAGGGAGCGCGGAGCGCCGTTTCCGTAGGAGTATGCTGCGTCATCATCGGCGTCATTATCGGTACGGTCACACTGACATCCATGGGACTGAACATGGGCTACCTCATTCTGTCTCTTCTGCAGGATAATCATGTGTACCTTGCCGGTTTCCTTGTCATGATCATGTCCGCTATTCTGGGGATGGGCGTTCCCGGCGTCGCGGCGTATGTCATTGTCCAGGCGGTTGCTGTTCCTGTCCTAATCAAAGCGGGGGTATTGCCTCTTATCGCCCACATGTTCTGCCTGATTTATGCCTGCCTTTCCAATATCACGCCGCCTGTGGCCATGTCAGCCTATGTGGCGTCTGGGATTGCCGGTTCCGATCAGACAAAGACGGGACTTATGGCGGTGCGTCTCGGGCTTATCGGTTTTATTATTCCTTTCTTCTTTCTGGATAATCCTGTTCTTCTCATCGGTGTCGATCCGGCGGCGACCGCAGTGGAAACCCTTTGGGCCGTTTTCAGCGCGGCGGTGGGGACGTTTGCCCTCGTCGGCGCATTGGAAGGCTGGATTCTATGCAAGTGCGGATGGGCGGAACGGATTGTACTTTTCATCGCTTCACCGCTTCTCCTTTTTCCCGGAACAATGACGGACTTTGCCGGATTTGCAGGGATTGCCGCGGTTATAGGATTCCAGTTCCTGCGGCGGAGAAAAGAAACTTGATTTCCCCCGGCACAGGGGTATACTTATGATAATCATTTATTTTTTGCAGCATGGGAGGATGGAAAAATGAACATGAAGCATTTGAAAAAAGCGGTGGCGGTTTCACTGGCGGCTTTAGCCGCAGCAGGGATGATAGCAGGCTGTGGCGGAGAAAAGAAAGCATCGGCGCCGTCATCACAGCCGACAGCGCAGACGGTGAAAATTAATTTTCCGACGGCCGGCGCGTCAGGCGCCCTGTATGCGGTGGGGGCGGCAATCACCAATATGTGGAGCAATAATGTTCCCGGTGTGCAGGCAGCGAGCCAGGCTTCTGCAGGCGGAATTGCCAACCTGAATATGGTTTCCGACGGCGAAGCGCAGGTGTCCATCGCTATTTCCAGCAATGTGTACCAATGTCTCAACGGGACAGACAGTTTCAAAGATCATCCTTATAAAGATTTGAAAGTGATTGCCGGTCTTTACATGAATCCGAACCAGGTGGTGGTCACTGCCAAGTCGGGCATTCAGACTTTGGCTGATGTAAAAGGAAAGCGTTTTGCCGTAGCGTCGGCAGGATCTTCCGTATATAACGAAAGCAATGCCCATTTTACCGCGGCGGGACTGAGATTTCCTGATGACATCCAGGCGGAGTACATTACCTTTACCGATGCTGCCGATATGCTCCAAAACGGCTCCATTGACGGTGCGTGGATCATGAGCGGCGCTCCTGCTTCCGCCGTCACCCAGGCTTTGACCGGCGGCGCACGCCTGGTAGATATTGATGATCAGCTCGTGAAAGATCTGAAAGCGAAATATCCCTGGTATGCAAGTTATACCATCAAGGCGGGTACCTATCCGAATCAGGACAGGGACGTCCGTACCACAGCGGTTAAAATGGTTATGTTCACCCGCGGGGATATGCCGGAAGATGTGGTGTATAATCTGACGAAGGCACTCTGGGAACATATCGACGAACTGGGGCAGGCACAGAAGAACCTGAAAGGCCTCAAGCCGGAAGACGCAGTGAAAGATATCGCGAACGTACCGCTCCATCCCGGCGCTGAAAGATACTACAGGGAAATCGGTGTATTGAAATAAGGAATGGAAAGAAAACATCGTCTTTACAGGGGCGGTGTTTTTCTTTTGAGAGTATCCGGTAAACATGTACCGGCAGCGAGCATTCTCATTATGACACTTTCCGTTCCCCATTGTTAGTGACACTCTTTCCTCTAATCGTCATTCTGAACGGAAGTAAGAATTCTTTGTGAGAAAGATGGGGAAATAGAACAGCGACACAGAGTGAAGAATCTATTACCCGGATGGCATCTTCCCGCTTTCCCCACCACGGTAATAGATCCTTCGCTCGTGCTCAGGATGACGCTTAACGTTTTCCATCATAGTGATGCTTAATATTTACCCTCATTATGACGACTTCCATACCCCGTCATTCAGAGCGGACACAGGAATGCTTTATGGGAATAAGGGAAAAGAGTTATGTGACGAGGAGCGATGAATCTATTACCCGGATGGTATCTTCCCGCTTTCCCCACCACGGGTACAGATCCTTCGCTTGCGCTCAGGATGACGATTAGCGTTTCCTGTCATTATGACGCTTAACGTTTTTCATCATAGTGATGCTTAATGTTTACCGTCATTATGACGACTTCCATACCCCGGTCATTCAGAGCGGACACAGGAATGCTTTGTGGGAAAGATGGGAAAATAGAACAGCGACACAGAGTGAAGAATCTATTACCCGGATGGTATCTTCCCGCTTTCCCCACCATGGGTATAGATCCTTCGCATTCGCTCAGGATGACGTCTGTCATTCTCCGGCATAATGATGCTTTCCGTTTCCCGTCATTATAACGCTTTCCCCCACTCGTCATTCAGAACGGAGGCAAGAATGCTTTGTGGGAATAAGGGGAAAGGGCTATGCGACACGGAGTGATGAATCTGTTACGCTGGTGGCACTGCAGGTTCTTCTTTCACCATCACGGGTACAAATCCTTTACATTCATTCAGGATGACGATTAGCGTTTCCTGTCATTATGACGCTTAACGTTTTCCATCATAGTGATGCTTAATGTTTACCCTCATTGTGACGACTTCCGTACCCCGTCATTCAGAGCTTTGGAAAGAATACCGTATGAGAAAGCAGGGAGGCAGCAATATGATACAAAGCGAAGAATCTGTCACTCTGATGACAGCTTACCATCATCCTCATCATGCCAGCAAATTTTTCACATTCATTCGGGATCACGTTTTACCGTTTTCCTTACTACGACAGCCGATTCTTCGCTAATACGCATAATGACGCCTTACCATCCCCGTCAGTTCTGTGACTGCTGCCTTTTGCCGAAGAAAGAGGGGCGCTCAAATTTAAAATATTTTCCCCAAAACTATTGACAAGGAAATCCTCATTCGCTAAAATAATCACAATATTTAAAAGTGTTGACGGAAAAAAGTAAATTTCCTTTCCCGGCGCAGAGAACCGATGGATGGTGAAAATCGGTGCGGGCAGGAAGTCGAAGTTCTTTCCTGAACTGCTTTGCTGAAATAACAGTAGGCATTGCCGGAGTGGCTCACGTTAAGCAGCTGAGAGTTGATCTGATGAAGTAGGGTGGTACCACGGAATATCCGTCCCTTGGGTGCCGCCTTTTTTGTTTTTCATCAGATAAACAGGGTGGTACCGCGATGAGTCCCGTCGTCCCTTGCAATTGGCAGGGGACATTTTTTATAGGATAGAAGTGCAGTAGAAAGAGAGGGCTCTCAAATGAAAAAATGGATGAAACTTACGGCGGCGGCGCTGGCGGCAACAGCTTTGCTCTATGGATGCGGAGGAAGCGGTGGCGGAGAGAAGAAGACGGCTGACGGGAAGAAACAGATTGCTGTGGTGCAGGTGATGCAGCATGGTTCTCTTGATGCGGCCAATCAAGGATTCCTTGACGGCTTGAAGGAAAGGGGCTACGGAGCGGACAAAATTTCAGTAGACCAGCAGAATGCCCAAGGAGACCAGTCAAATTTAAAGACCATTGCGTCCCGTTTCAAGTCCAATCGTCCTGATCTTATCTGCGCGATTTCCACACCTGCCGCACAGGCGGTAGCCAATGAAATTCATGACCTGCCCATTATTGGGTGCGCCATTACTGATTTTGAAACGGCGAAACTGGTAAAATCGAACAGCCGGCCGGAAACGAACGTGACCGGCGTCAATGACCGCGGCCCTGTAGAGAAGCAGGTGGATATGGGACTTAAGTTCCTTCCTACGGCGAAACGCCTCGGACTGATTTATTCCTCCAGCGAAGTGAACAGCCAGATCCAGGCGGACCAGGCGAAAGCCCATGCGGCATCCATCGGCCTTGCCGTGGTGGAACGGACCGTTTCCTCTGTCAATGACATCCAGCAGGCAGCGGAATCCATGGTAGGGCAGGTGGATTTCATCTATGTTCCCACGGATAACGTGATCGCTTCTTCCATTCCCACTTTGGTCAAGGTGACAGATCCCGCGAAGATTCCCGTATTCGTAGGTGCGGACAGCATGGCGAAAGACGGCGCGCTCGGTTCGCTCTCCGTGGATTTCTACAAGTCTGGTGTACAGGCAGGACACATGGCGGCGGATGTGCTTGATGGAAAAATCAAAACACAGGATACTGCCGTAGAGGATCCTGAAGTGCTGGAAGTCATCATCAATAAGAAATCGGCGGAAACTTTGGGGCTTGCGATTCCTGAAGAATATAAGAATGCGAAGATGGTGGGATAAAGCAAAAGCGGAACAGGAAAATAAAAAACGGATGAAATATGCAGCGTGATCAGTTCGGTATAAAATGTTTTTTGTACTGCGGTTCAAAACACGTCATATTTCAAAACTTGCAGATGAATTATTAAAAAAGAGTTGTGAATGATTTCTCATTCCTACAGCTCTTTTTTGATGAATGTATGACAGTGGGAATAAGGAATTGAAACCGAAGAATACAGCTTGGTTTTCAAAATCGGGAATTTTATGTTCTGTTATAAACAGCACATTCAAGTACAATGGCGGTGTTGTACAAAACTTGATTACAGATCCCTAATATTAAGAAATAAATAAATTATGTATTGTGATCAAGTGATAGAAGTATTAGTCATATATTGTAAAAAATATGGCATAGTGATATCATAAAAGTGGATATTCTTAAAGCAAATGGGTTTAAGCATTAAGAATTTAACCTTTATATCCTGCATGCAGGAATCACACAAAATTATATAAGGAAAGCAGTCGTGGGGAATCCGGTTAGAATCCGGAACTGTCCCGCAACTGTAGAGGGAGTTTTGCGGCTGCAAGCCTTTCACAGAGGAGCCGCAGGATAAGGAACTGAGTCAGAGTGCCACCTGCTTTCTATGAGATTGGCGTAACTTGCGAGGTATAAGTTAATGCATAGGAAGCTGGTGCTGTATTTTTAATATGGCAGAAGTCTTCTATGTATCTTTCTTATGCCTCGCTTTATAAATTTATGGTATGAGCGTACCATAAGTTAAAAATTAAAAATAAATTTTTTGTGTGCGGGGAAATGCCGCGGAAGCGGTGCATATCTTTTTTATATTCTTTTGGTCATGAGGAGAATCAGGATGAAGAAGACATTGGTAATGACGATGGCAGCAGTTTTAACCGGAAGCATGGCATACCCTTCGCTGGCAGAGGAGTATGTTTTTGAGATGGCGCCCGTTGTTGTCACAGCGAATCGCATGAATGAAAATTTGGTGGATGCCAGGGCCGATATCAGTGTAGTTACGAGCCGGCAGATTGAAAAACTCCATCTGAATACCGTGGAAGATGCGCTGCGTACAGTTCCGGGGACACAGTATCTGAATTATGGCGGAAATGGATTGAATGCCAATTTAAGCGGGATCCGGATTAATGGAAGCAAGGATATTATACTGCTTGTGGACGGCGTACGTGTAACCGATTTCAACGGCGCGAATAATTCAGGGTATATGTATTCTTCTCTGCTGAATAATATGGACAATGTCGAACGTATCGAAGTGCTGCGCGGCAGTGCCGGCGCGTTGTATGGAAGTGGCGCCAAAGGCGGTGTGATCAATATCATCACCAAGAATCCCGGGGAAAAGAAAACGACCGTGGATATAGCCAGAGGAACCGGCGGACGGGAAATATATAAGCTGACCACTATGGGGAGAGTAGGGAAGTTTTCCTACATGGCCTATTATGACAAACTGCTGATAGGTGATACCAAATCCGGTGACGGAAGGCTATGGCCCGGGCACACCCATACCTTATCGGACGGAGTGAAATTTGCTTATGATTTTACTGATAAACATTCTCTTTCCTTAAGTTATGACAAAATGAAGTCAAGATATAGAGGATATGATTTTGTGTATTCAAACCGGTATCATGGCGATTATAAGTCCGATATGCTGACTCTGCAGGATAAGATATCCATCGGGAAGCATTGGGATAACCAGTTTACTTACCGCCGGAATAAAGTAAAGACAAATTATTTTCAGGATTATGACATGAATGCGCAGTCCAATTGGGGGATAAGCAGCGACTATACTTATGACATCATCGGCGAGCAGGTGAGCTTCCATGATGAATGGAACCGACTGACTTTTGGTGTGGATTATTCAAAGGGAAGGGACAATGTTCTTCGGGCGGCAGGATTTGACGTAAATGGGAATCCGGTCAAAACGAACCACTGGTATGAAAATTATTCTTTTTATATACAGGAAGATTGGAATTTCCTGCCCCGGTGGTCTCTTTCCGGAGGCCTGCGGCATGACCGCCCTGAGACAGATCAATACACTGCCGATTTTTCCAGTCATACATCCAAAAGCTATCGTTTGAGCTATGAAATTACACCTAAGGATACAGTGTATGCGGGACGCAATGATTTCTACATTCTGCCGGGGCTTGATGTTCTTTATATTCCCCAGTATGGAAATGCCAAGGTCAGACCTGCTTATGGATATACGGATACCGTCGGCTACAGCCATGTATTCAGCGATAAGACCATGTTTACCTTTAACTGGTTCAGAACAAAAGATGAACAATCTATCGGATATGATACTTCATCAAAAAAATATAAAAACTTTAATCAGGGTGTTTCAAGAGGATGGAATGCCCAGCTGATTTCGCAGATCGGGAGTAAATGGAGCGCCAATGTAGGATGGGCGCATTTGTACTCCAATGTTCCCGGGGATAATTTTTCTCTCGGATATTCGCCGAAAGATAAACTTACTTTTGACATGATCTATCACAATAAGAAGTTCACCGGAGGTCTGGACGGATTCTATTTTATCCGGAGAAAGAACCCGGTAAACAGTGATTTGAAAGGGTGGCCGAACGATAAATACGGAATTTATAATTTGAGCTTTAATTATGAACCGAGAAAAGATTTTAATTTTTATCTGAAAATCAATAATATTTTCGATAAACTTTGGGCGGAGCATACAGATGTCATATGGAGCGACCATACGCCGGGAACATGGTATTCCATGCCGGGGCGCACATGGCTGTTCGGCGTGAAGATGGAAGTGTAAGGCATAGATCGTTGTAGTGGAGAAAAGGCGGGATAATGATGAAATATGTGTATGGCAGAAAAAAGTGGCTGGCAGCCGGTATAGCAGCATTGCTTATCAGCGGCACCGGAGCAGTTTCGGATGTGCTGGCGGCGCCGGTTTATACTTCCGGTATCACGACCAAGGCAAAAAAAGATAAGGCAACTTTCGGAAGTGCCTATAAAGTGGAAAACGGTGTTAATAAGTATAACTTGGAAGACGGATCAAAAATCAGTATCCACGGCACTTATCACGCTGAGGGTATTACGCCGGGGAAAGGAACGACATCCGTTGTCACCGTGGGTGACGGGACAGGAACGCTGTCCATTGATACTTCCAGCAGCGAAGCAGGAAATTCGCAGGGGGCGGGGATTCTCGCATCTGACGGGAGCCGGCTGACCATAAACGGGAACCTGCAGATTAAGACTTACGGAGGCAGCTGTTTTGCCGACGGTATTTACATGATGCGTGCCGGCACCGGTACGGGGGCCAAAGCGAACATTACTGTCAACGGCAACGTATATATAGGGGATCCGGCAGCCGTTGGAGAACCTCCGGATTCCTCTTCCCGGGACGCGAAATGGGGAGTCAATGCGGCGGAAATACATGGCGGTTACGGGCCGGACGGCCATGTTCCGGGATGGGCGGATGAATATACCGGTGCCCGCTGGCAACCTACGGGGGTCGATGTGGATATGTCGGACGGCAGCTCCATTGATCTCAACGGCGATGTGTACTTGGCTGTCCGCGGCTCCGCAATGAAGACGGATCCTTATTACAAGTCTGCCGGCATGGATGACTATGATATCGCTGTTATTAACGCCAATAAAGGGAATGTGACCATAGTGACGCCGACAAGCGATAAAGAGAGTTTTTATGCCCTTGCCAGTTACGGTGGCACTATCAATGTGAATATGGCAGGAGCGGATGCGGCTTCCCATAAAGTGAATATCAAGGGGAATATCATTGCCATGCGGGATGATAAAGACCACAACGGACAGCCTTACTTTTTCCAGAATGGCCGTATCAATCTGGCATTGGCAAACAGTGATTCCCAATGGATCGGTGTGGTGGACAACAGCGGATCTGATCAGGCAGGAGAAGTAAATCTCTGGCTGCAGAACGGAGCCGTATGGAAACACAGCTCTCCATCGCGGACCAATGGGCTTCAGGTAGAAAAAATGCCCCAACCGAGCGTATTCCACTATGGGAAATATGACGGAGTATCCCATGTGAACCAGTTGGTGGGCGGAAACTCCGCCGATAAGGCAGGCATCATTTATCCTGAAGAAGTATCGGAAATCCACGTGACGAATTATAGCGGACATGTCAAAGTTATTTATACTCACGAGGGAGATGGCGGTACGACCGCATCTTACCGCGGAGGCGATTTCCGGATAAAGAAAGCAGCTGCCGGTTCGGGAATTGTTGTATCCACTAATAACGCAGGTATTGATATGAATAATGATGATGCTGTATGGAAAGCATTGAACGCGGTGGCGGGGAAGATATATTATGAGGGATCCGTGGACGGCGAGAGTAATCTGGCGGGTAAGGCAGAAATCGCGGAAGGGCTGACCGCGTCATCAGCATCTGCCAAATTAGCGGATATGAAGTATAAGAAAGACAACCACGGGCAGGGATATGTAGAAAAAGGATCAGCACCGAACCCGAATCCGAATCCAAACCCGAATCCGAATCCGAATCCAAACCCGAATCCGAATCCAAACCCGAATCCGAATCCGAACCCGAATCCGAATCCGAATCCACCGACACCACCGGTTCCACCGATTGTCCATGGGGATAATGAGACGGCGCTGATGAAAGGTGGACGCAGCGTGCTGACTGATTCCGCTTTGGAGTGGAGAGATGACGCCATGCAGGGGATGCTTCGTTTGGACATGCTCCGCTATCGAAGCGGCATGGAGGGTGCATGGGGAAGAGTTTATGGCGGCAGATGGAAATATGACGGAAACGGTATCGGAATAAAAGAAAACTATTGGGCAGGCGAAGCCGGGTACGACCGCCGTTACCCCAATAACTGGCGTGCAGGTATATCTCTGGATTACAGAGATGGAAAGGGCAAGTATGATTTTGGCGGAAGAGGCGACAGCAAACTGTATGCCCTGTCGCTCTACGGCTCGAAAGATCTTGCCCGGGGCGCCTTTGTGGATATGATCGTCAAAGGGGGTTATATAAAGAATAAGTTTACCCTGTATGACAGAGGAAGAAATCAGTTTACGGGATCATCTACCGCCAGAGGTTACAGTGTGGCAGGGAGATATGGAAAGCGCTTCGGAATGGGAGATTTCTACTGGCAGCCGCAGATCCAATTCACCTGGGCGCATTTGGAACCTGATGAATACGATGTTTCCAATAAAAGCGCCGTGATGACTGTGAAGGGGCAGTCTTTTGACAGTTATGTGGCGAGGGCAGGTATTGAAGCAGGACGTATCGGTTCTTTCGGTGATCTGTATGTAAGAGCGGGCATTGCCCATGAATTCGGCGGCAGAATTAAAGCGTCCTATTCCGCTGCTGACGGAGGTACTAAGGAAACCAGCTATGATTTTAAGGATACCTGGGGGGAATTAACGGTAGGCGGCACGTATAATCTGTCACCTGTAAGCCGTATTTATATAGATGTGACAAGAGGATTTGGCGGGGACTGGAAACGGGAGTGGCAGCTGAATGCCGGTTTCCGGTGCGAGTTCTGAGAAAGGCGGTGCGGAAATAGTGTGGCAGACAGCAGGTATCGTGACGGTTCCGGCTGCGGTATAATACCCTGCTGCAGGGAAGCGGGGTATATATTTCATATTTCTGAAAAGAGAAAGATGGAGGAACAGATTATGAAAGAATATTCGAAATGGAAATCGGGGAAACGGTTTCTGACAGCGGCAATTACATTGTCATTACTCGGCAGTCTTGGTTTGTATAGTCCGGCGGCATATGCCGAAGAAGATTTTGAGGAGTACACTGGCAGCATAACAGGAAAGGAAGATAACGCGTCTGAATATGTTATGGCCCACATAACAAAGGATGGCGGGAAAAATTATAAATTTACCGATGATTCTCTTATAAAAACGAATCAAGGCGTCAAAGTGGGAGATTTGGATTATCCTGTAAATATTGACGCATCAGGGCATGTTTTAAAGTTTTATGGACATGTAAATGACAAACATACCCTTGTTCATGCGGTGGAAGCAAACTCTAAAAAAGGGGTTACTATTACTGCTAAAAAGTTGATTATTGACGCAGGGAATACAAAGAGTCGCGCTGAAGGAATCAGTGTAGGCGGGCAGGGCGGAACGAATAAGGATGCACCGTACAGGTTGACGATTAATGGAGATACGGATATCAGGGCTCATGGCGCCAATTACGGACTGGGCATGTATCTGTGCGGCAATGCGGAAGTCACCATCAATGGGAACGTGACGATGAATACCCATGATGAAAAGAATCCCTGGGCGGTTTATGTGGAAAATGACGGTGGTTTCAGCTATTATGGCGGTTCCGCCATCTATGCGGGAAATAATTATGAACTTCAGTTGGGACCGAAGCTGACCGTTAACGGACTGGTGGATCTGAAAGTGAATGCCAATGGTGTATTTGCCAATGGCGGGCATTCGGATATTTACTTCCGCGGCGGAAATATAGAAATCAATAAAGATAATACCAAAGGATATTATGCGCTTCTGGCAGAGTGCGCCACTACCACGATGAATATGGAACGGGATGAAAATAAAGTGCCTGTCAGAGCCGGGAGTGCCAAAGTTACGATAAAAGGGAATGTAGGCGCATCCGCCGGCGCGATCAATGTGGCTGAGCCGGAGCCTTATACCCGTGTCAATCTGGGGCTGGCTACGCCTGATTCCAGCTGGACGGGGGTCGCTTATAATGCGTTTAAAGATGAAGGCAATGACGCCGGCGGCAAGAAATTTTTTGGAGAAATTAATCTGTGGCTGCAGAATGGTGCCTCCTGGACGAATGAAGCCTGGGGCGAACCGCCTGATGCTTATTTCGGAGAGGATTTTTCGGAAAGTCATCTGAAACGGCTGGTCGGCGGGGAAAGCGCCGATAAGGCGGGTCATATTTTCCAGAAACACGGAGAGGATGAAGACAGCGAAGGCATTAATATCCGCGTAGACGATTATAAGGGATTTACAAACGTATACTATGGGCATAAGGATGAGAAACCCACGGATATCCTCGGCGGGACTTTTACCGTGACTAAAGCGCAGCCTGGATCGGGAATTACTCTGATTACCGACAGCAAGGGTCTTAATGTGGATTCGTCCAAAGCAACAGATAAGAATCTGGCCAGCGCAACGCTGAATGCTCTGGCGAATAAGCTGTTTTATACTGCGTATAAAAATGGGGAAACCAATCTTGCCGGTAAAGTAGAAATTGCCGAGGGCCTGACGTCTTCCAGCCTGTCCAAACGTATGGAAGATATAACGTTCAAGGAATCCAACGGTCAGGGGCAGTACCTCTATACACCGGCTTCGGATATTCCTGAAGAACAGACAGAAACAGCATTTACCGATACTATCACCGGCGTAAAGGCGAAGGACATGAAATATGTCAATACCGGTGTGCGTAAAGAAGACGGTACATACAAATTCACAAAGGATTCTGAAATTACTGTTGCCGCAGGCGGACCTGCAGTAAAAGTAGAAGAAGATGTCATTATCCGGGCTGATGGAAAAACGCTGAAAATGAAGACGGTGGAAGGCAGCGGTACAGTCTACGGAATCAACCAGTCTACTGCGAAGAAAGCAGAAATCACCGCGAAGAACCTGGATGTAGAAGTGACAAGCACATCCCGTGCTGAAGGCATCCATATGGCAAACAGCAATGCAGCTATTCGGCCCGAAATGACGATTAATGGAAATGTCAATCTGAAAGTAAGCGGAACAGCCAATACGCTGGGTGCTTATATCCAGGGAAACAGCAGATTGACAGTTAATGGAAATGTGACAGCCGATGTGGACGGACACAATGGCGGCTTTAGTTATTATGGGGCAACCGGACTATACTCCACCAGTAATATGGGGCCCAATTCTATGGGAGCTGATATCACAGTCAATGGAAATGTAGACCTGAAAGGCAAAGCCCATGGTATTTTTGCCAATGCCGGCGGCAGCAAAGTGACAGTCAACGGCGGCGGCAGCATTGAAGTGGACAAGGCATCGACAAATCCCTATGCGGCTATCCGTGCAGAAGACGGTATTGTCAACATGAATGTCAAGCTTGACAGCAACGGAAATGCCGTAGGAAGCCTTGACAAGAAAGTCAATATTAAGGGAAATCTGGCGGTAACAACCGGTGCTGTCAATGAGGTGGATAAGAAAGGAACTTTGTCACAGATTAATCTGGGACTGACCACGTCGGATTCTACACTCCAAGGGGTTGTGTATAATGCATTCCCCGATGAAGGGAAGAAAGCAGGAGAGTTGACCTTCAAAGGGGAGGCCAATCTGTTCCTTGCCAACGGTGCCGCATGGATGAATGAAAAGTATGGCGATACCGGAACATCCTGGGGCGGTAAAAACTTCGAAGGCAGCCATCTGACAAGACTTGCCGGCGGAGTAAGTGTGGATAAGGCAGGACAGATCTTCCAGAAAGACACAGGAAATATCACCGTAGATAACTATAGCGGTTACACGGATGTATATTATGCACACGAAGAAACAGCGCCGAAAACCATGATCGGCGGAGATTTCATCATACGGAAAGCGGCATCTGGCTCCGGCATATCCCTCATCACGGATAATAAGGGGCTGAATACATCTTCCAATGCATCTGCGGATAAGAATCTGGTCAGTGAAACACTGAACGCTCTTGCGAATAAACTTTTCTATAAAGCGTATGCGGACGGAGAGAAGAATCTGACCGGTTTTGTAAAAATTGCAGAAGGTCTGATCAGTTCTGAAGCGGTTCTCAAAACAGGAAATATCACCTTTAAGAAAGATAACGGCCAGGGCCGGTACCTTTATACACCGGCGACAGATGAACTTGTTGGGCCGATTACCGGTCCGGAAAAAGAAACGGCTGACCGCAATGCAAAAGGCACTGCGCCGAATGCAAAGCAGGGAAATGTGGTCAGCGGTATGTACAATGAGTCCACACCTACGACGAAGACCAATCCGATGATTGTGGATATGAATGGATTCAATTTAAATGTGGCGGCAGAAAGCGACAATAAGATTGCTGATGCCGTTTATGTGGGAAATAATGATTATATTACTGTAAAAAATGATGCGGGAAAGAAAATCGGCATCACTTCCACCAATACAAATACCCGTGCTGCCAACGGCATTTTCCTTGAAGGAAATTCCCATCTGAATATAACGGGGCCGGTAGAGATTACCAAGGTGCATACCAAAGGCGGTTCCGCCACAGGTATTGCTTTCCAGGGCAGCGGAAGTGAAGCGGTGATTGACGGTTCTCTTACTATTTCAAATGTGGACGGTGATAAAGCAGAGAAACAGGGACGGTATATCGGCGTATCCGGAATCCGGATGACAGGCGATAATACTTCCATGACCGTTACGGGGCCGGTGAATATTTCTGATTTCAAGGGATCGGCATTGCATACTGCGGGCGCGGACAGTGTGATTTCTGTCGGCGGCGGTACTATTTCTACGGCAGCGGATGCGGATAAATCCCATAATTTCTATGCGGCCCGTGTGGAAAAGGGAACTGTCAATATCAACATGAGAAATGGTGCGCCAGGAAGCGCAAGAACTAATATCATCGGGGATATGTATGTTACAGGGCAGTATGGAAAGAAAGTTATTGAGTACAGTGGAGGCCAGCTGGCAGATTGGCAGCACAGAGGAAATCTTCATGTGGCGCTGACAGATAAGGATTCGTCCTGGACTGGTGTGGCGGCGTATGAACAGTACAATGATAATTACGGCAGCGGCGGGAATACGATGCATGATATCGGGAATTTTGATCTGTATCTGCAAAACGGGGCCACCTGGACGAATGAGCAGCAGTCGCATGTGACTACTACGACGCTTGTTGGTAAGAATCCTGTCTATAACGGCAGCTATTTAATGAAGCTTCATGGCGGCAGAGACGCAGTGCATAAAGGGTATATTTATCAGAAAGACAGCAAGCCTATTACTGTAGATAATTACAGCGGACACACTCTTGTTTTCTATGACCATACCGGAGACGGTTCCGCTGCTGAAAATTACAGCGCCGGTGATTTCAGAATCAAGACAGCGGAAGAAGGGTCTTCTATCACGCTGCGCACAGGTGCAGGCGGAATCAATACGGCCGATAAAACGGCGGCGGGAAAAGCGTTGAACAGTTTAGCAAATAAGCTCTACTATATGTCTTATGTGCAAGGTGACACAAAGCTGAAAGGCACTGTGGAAATTGCGGAAGGGTTGACTTCCTCTTCTGTTTCAGCAAGTGGGGATATTGCTTTCAGGACAGATACGGCTGCTGATAAGAACGGACAGGGCACCTATGTATATGAACCGGAAGAGCCTTTGGACGGGCCGATCATCAAAGACAGATTGCTGAAAGGCGAAACTACGGTCACTGCTGATGACACCCATGCTGAAGATGGATATGTCAGTGCAGCTTACAACGGCGATGATTCAATCACCGTGGACATGGCAAATCATGGACTCCGTCTGGAAGCGGCTTCTTCCGCATCTGCAAAGGCGGCGGCTGTCCGTGTTGGAAAAGGGACGGACGGCAACAAGAAGAGCATCAATTTCATCAATATGGAGAAAAACAAACCGCTGGTTATTTCTGCACATCAAACGGATGGAAGAGAAGCTACAGGTATTTATGTTTCCGAGAACGGTAAGCTTTCCGTCGCCGGGGATGTAGTGATTGATAAGGTGTCTACTTCAGGCAGAATAGCGTACGGCGTGGCAAACCGCGGACCCAATGCGGAACTTATCATTAAAGGCGGGCTGAAAATAGCCGGTACAGGTTCCGATGAATGGAGAACGGTAAAAGCTGCCAAAGATACAACGGGTATATCGGTAACTGCCATTGCCAATATCGGGAATAATGCCAAATTAACTATTGAAGGGCCGCTGGACGTAAAAATTCAGGGAACTGCCATCAATTCTACCGCTAAAGGCGGCGTTATGCGCCTTGGCAGCGGCAGGATTCTGACGCCTATGGATGAACATGCTCAGGGGAATTCAAAGCTTGTTAAGGGCGTGAACGGTACTGTTTTCATTAATATGAATGAGGACGGAACGGCTGCCAAGGCTGAAGACACTGTGCTTCAGGGAAATATTTACACCGAAAGAAGATCAGGGTCTAAGGCCGTTGTAAATGTAGGGCTGGCAAGCAAGAATTCTTCATGGACAGGTGTAACCGATTATAACAGGAGTTTTTCCAGCGATGCCGGCGAGGTCAATCTGTATTTAAGCCATGATGCGGTTTGGAATAATAAGAAGACTGCTTCCGTGACGGGCTCTTACATGGGCAGCCATATAGATTATTTCAAAGGCGGCAGTGATGCGGCCCACGCGGGTATTATCAGACAGAACGACGACAGGGACATCAATATAGATCATTACAGCGGTCATGCAATCCTTGTCTATGACCATAAAGCGGAAAAGCCAAAAGAGATGATTGGCGGCAGGACGCTGATAAAAAAAGCGGAACCGGGATCTGTTGTCAGAATGGTAACCGGGAACGGCGGTCTGAATACCAATTCCAATAAGGCGGCCGATAAGAATCTGGTCAGTGAAACTCTGAACGCTTTGGCGAATAAGCTTTACTATACCGGTTATAACAATGCGGCAATCAAAGATAATCTGAAAGGTACCGTAGAAATTGCGGAAGGTCTGACGGCAAGTTCCGCATCGGTTGCCATCGTATCGGGAAATATGAGCTTCCAGGATGTCACGGGCAGAGGTGAATATAAATTTACCCCCGCAGAAGATGATCCTCATGGACAGACTACGTCTGATTTCGGTACCCCTATCACCGGAGAAGCTGATAAAGATCAGGAGTATGTCAAAGCCAATGTGCTGAAAGATGATGTGTATACTTTTACCAAAGCGGTGAATACGGTCACTGTCGATGACGGAGATACCACGACAGAAGATCTTGGCTACCATAAGGCTGTGGCCGCCGTGGTGGGGATCAATAAGGATATTACGATTCATGCGGCAGATAAGAGTCTGAAACTGAATGCGGAGAATAAGACAGAACGCAACAGTGCTGTAGGCATGTACACGAAGAAAAAGATTGACGCTGTGGCAAAAGATATTTCCATCGATACCAAATCTTCTGTGGGTGATGTATACGGTATATATATCCATGAAGGCGGAAAGGCAGACATTGCCGGCAATGTGTCTATCCTGGCCAAACAGGGCGGAGACGGTTTTGCGAATGGAATCAAACTGTATAACGGCGGTTCCGCGCTGACCATTAACGGTAACCTGGCTATGAAAGGCACGGGAAGCGGAAATGATGCCTATGGTGTTTCTGCGGCTCAAAAGGGCGGGTATGGCAGCATAAAGACATATCTGGCAACAGGTATCAATATCTATGATAAAGACGGTGCTTCGTTCACCTTAAACGGCAACGTGGATATGGCGGTCAAAGGTGTCGGCGTAGATATGCGCGGCAGTGAGAAAAATACGGTAACCATTGCCGGAGGCACAATCCTTACGCCGGATGACAGGGAGGAAGCCAGCTATATAGCTGTGGCTGCTACTTCAGGTACCTTTACCATGGGGATGAATGATGCGAAAACAGGATCCAATGGAAAGGATGTCATTGTGCAGGGCACAATTTCTTTAGGAGCTGGGGGAACTGTTAATCTGGGTCTGGGCAGCAGTAAATCCCGGTGGACAGGTGTTTCTGATAATGAAGACGAGCGTCCTGTGAATCTGTATCTGTCGGACGGAGGAATATGGGAAAACCGACAGACGGCGAAAGACCAGTATGGTTTGTTTGCAGGCAGCCGCGTGACAAAAGTGGCAGGAGGCACCACGCCGGCTAAGGCAGGTGTAATTGCCCAGAAAGACAGTAATCCCATTACTATTGATCATTACAGCGGACACACTATTCTTGTTTATGATCACGAGGCATCGTCTCCTGCAACAATGATCGGCGGAGATACGATAATTGCTAATGCGGAAGCCGGTTCCGGTATTACGATGCGTACCAACAGCAGGGGATTGGATACAAATTCTGGCAAGGCAAAAGATAAGAATTTGGTAAATGCCACCCTTAATGCACTGGCGAATAAACTGTTTTATACTGCGTATAAAAATGGAGAAACCAATCTTACGGGTAAAGTAGAAATTGCTGAAGGATTGACAACATCCGCCGTGGCAAAGAAGACAGGCAATATATCTTTCAAGAACGGGACCGGTCAGGGTGAGTACATCTATACGCCCGAAGAAGATCCGAGCGGTGACATTATTGATGCAAATGGTCCGATTACTTTCGATTATAAGAAGGATTCCAAGGTATTCGGCAGATCTGTCAGTCAGATAGGCGGAAATAGCAAGAACCTGGCTTATAACTTTGCAGGAAAGACAGTCAATATTACCACCGGCGGCAGTGATTGGGCGCCGATAGGAATGACGCCGAATGTAAAAGCGGTTATTAACGCGAAACAGTTGAACCTGAAGACACCGGAAGCCGGTATGATGGGAACTTATGGAATCTATCTGGAAGACGGAGATGATATTACTGTCAATTCCGATGTGAATATGACCGTCAACGGCGGTGCATATATGGTAGATGGTATTTTTATGGGGCATATGGGGGCGGCAGAAGCGGCAAAGACCAAACTGACCATCAATGGCAATGTCACCATGCGCGGTACCGGAAATGACCAGTCTTCCGATGATTTCTGGGGTATTAAGGGTACCGGAGAAGACGGCGGCTATCCTACCTATATGGGAAGCCGCTGGGCGCCGGAAGGAATTTATCTTGGCAAAGAAGGTGGCAGTTCCATCACGATCAACGGCAATGTAGATATGGCAGTCAAAGGGAACGGCGCGGTAACGGATGCTTATTATAAAGTCGCAGGGCAGAATTCATTGGATAATGTTCTTACCTTGAATGGCGATGTCAATATTATCACGCCGAAGAGTAGAGAACGGGGATTCCTGGCATTGGGTGCATTTGGCGGTACTGTTAATGTGAATGTAAAGACTGAAACGGATGCCGGCGGCAAAGTCAAAGTGACCGGAGCCTCCGACCATAAAGTGAATCTGGTGGGGAATCTCTATGCATCGAAAGATGATGGAAATGGAGATAATACATACTATTTCCGTGACGGTGCCATTAATCTGGGGTTGACGACGTCTGATTCCACCTGGAGCGGTGTTGTATCGAATACGAATAAAAATACGCCTACCGGAAAATCACAGCAGGGAGATATCAACCTGTGGCTCCAGAATGGTGCGACCTGGAATCATGAAGCGGTTTCCCGCGCCGATGCCGTTTATGCGGCAGGAAATAACGGGAAAACGACGCTTCCGAGTCCGTCAAACGGATTGTACGGGGCTTATGACGGTATTTCTCATCTGACAACCCTGACCGGCGGAAAAGACGCGGATCATGCGGGGCTCATCGCTATGAAGGACAAGGCAGATGTGGAAGTCGGCACATACAGCGGTTTCAGCCGCATTTACTATAACCATGAAAATAGCACGCCAAAACAAATGATCGGCGGCGATTTCAAGGTATCCAAGGCATTGGATGGTTCCCGTATTACATTGATGACGGGGAGCAACGGATTGGATACGTCTTCAACTAAAGCGGCGGATAAGAATCTGGTCAGTGAAACTTTGAATGCTCTGGCAGGAAAGCTCTATTACTTGGCAAAGGATGGAAAACTTTCTGCCAAGGCAGCTTTGGCGGAAGGGCTGACTGCATCGGAAGCTTCTCTTGATTTGAAGAATGTGACGTTCAAGGAATCCAATGGTCAGGGGCAGTACCTCTATACACCGGCTTCGGATATTCCTGAAGAACAGACAGAAACAGCATTTACCGATACTATCACCGGCGTAAAGGCGAAGGACATGAAATATGTCAATACCGGTGTGCGTAAAGAAGACGGTACATACAAATTCACAAAGGATTCTGAAATTACTGTTGCCGCAGGCGGACCTGCAGTAAAAGTAGAAGAAGATGTCATTATCCGGGCTGATGGAAAAACGCTGAAAATGAAGACGGTGGAAGGCAGCGGTACAGTCTACGGAATCAACCAGTCTACTGCGAAGAAAGCAGAAATCACCGCGAAGAACCTGGATGTAGAAGTGACAAGCACATCCCGTGCTGAAGGCATCCATATGGCAAACAGCAATGCAGCTATTCGGCCCGAAATGACGATTAATGGAAATGTCAATCTGAAAGTAAGCGGAACAGCCAATACGCTGGGTGCTTATATCCAGGGAAACAGCAGATTGACAGTTAATGGAAATGTGACAGCCGATGTGGACGGACACAATGGCGGCTTTAGTTATTATGGGGCAACCGGACTATACTCCACCAGTAATATGGGGCCCAATTCTATGGGAGCTGATATCACAGTCAATGGAAATGTAGACCTGAAAGGCAAAGCCCATGGTATTTTTGCCAATGCCGGCGGCAGCAAAGTGACAGTCAACGGCGGCGGCAGCATTGAAGTGGACAAGGCATCGACAAATCCCTATGCGGCTATCCGTGCAGAAGACGGTATTGTCAACATGAATGTCAAGCTTGACAGCAACGGAAATGCCGTAGGAAGCCTTGACAAGAAAGTCAATATTAAGGGAAATCTGGCGGTAACAACCGGTGCTGTCAATGAGGTGGATAAGAAAGGAACTTTGTCACAGATTAATCTGGGACTGACCACGTCGGATTCTACACTCCAAGGGGTTGTGTATAATGCATTCCCCGATGAAGGGAAGAAAGCAGGAGAGTTGACCTTCAAAGGGGAGGCCAATCTGTTCCTTGCCAACGGTGCCGCATGGATGAATGAAAAGTATGGCGATACCGGAACATCCTGGGGCGGTAAAAACTTCGAAGGCAGCCATCTGACAAGACTTGCCGGCGGAGTAAGTGTGGATAAGGCAGGACAGATCTTCCAGAAAGACACAGGAAATATCACCGTAGATAACTATAGCGGTTACACGGATGTATATTATGCACACGAAGAAACAGCGCCGAAAACCATGATCGGCGGAGATTTCATCATACGGAAAGCGGCATCTGGCTCCGGCATATCCCTCATCACGGATAATAAGGGGCTGAATACATCTTCCAATGCATCTGCGGATAAGAATCTGGTCAGTGAAACACTGAACGCTCTTGCGAATAAACTTTTCTATAAAGCGTATGCAGACGGAGAAAAGAATCTGACCGGTTTTGTAAAAATTGCAGAAGGTCTGACCAGTTCTGAAGCAGTTCTCAAAACAGGAAATATCACCTTTAAGAAAGATAACGGTCAGGGGCAGTACTTTTATGAAACCGCTTATCCGAATGAACAGGTCACGGATCCGATTAATAAGACTATAGACGGCAGTACTGCTTCTGAACAGGTATACAAGGAAGCCGGCGTTTATAAATCGGATACGGATACCTATAAGTTCACAAAGAATCCGGCTACTGTCAACGGAGATTCCGGTGCGGCTGTCGATGCAGGTGCGAAGGATATCCACGTGGACAGCGGAGAAAATACGCTGAATCTGAATGGAGGAAATACTGGCGTCGGTGTCAAAGCAGAAGGAGGAAAGACCGCTGATATTAAGGGCAATGCCAATATTACAGGCAAGACCGGTGTAGTTGCCGACGGTGCGGGAAGTAAAGTGCTTCTTTCCGGAAACTCTAATATCACTGCCGAAGGAGATGGTATCGTGGCCTCTGGCGGCGGTATTGTGGAAGCAGCAGGTATAACCAATGTAACGGCAGGAGCTGGCGGCAAAGCTGTTCGTGCGGGTGCCGGATCTTCAGTAAGCCTTCAGAGTGGTAAACTGAAAGGAGATGTGGAAGCCGATGGCGGTACTGTTTCCCTCCGCGAGGCGAAAACGGAAGGCAATGCCGCTGCAGCGGCGGGCGGCAGTATCAATCTGACCGATGGCAGTGTAAGCGGTGCGGCGACGGCAGATAACGGAACGATTGAAACAGAAAATACAAATGTTGTAAATGGTGCATCCGCGCTTAACGGCGGAAAGCTTAAACTGAGAAACGGAACCGTTTCCGGTGGAATCAAGACGGATGCCGCATCTACATCTGATGTTGTTATGGATCGGGCCGGAGCGTCCTTGCAAGGCGATGTATCCGGTGAAGGTAAGACGAATGTAACTCTTTCCAATGGCGGAAGCTGGAAAGGAAGCAGCACCGGCAGCGGAGAGACAAAAGTCAAGGTAGAAAGTGACGGTATCTGGACAGGCACCAGTATGAACAGCAGTACAGATGTCGATCTGAGAGGCAAGTGGCAGCAGACCGGTGACAGTAAGGTTCGTAAGCTTGTCTCTACTAAAGGTACCCTTGACAAGACGGATTCAGTAAGCGGAACGACGGATATTGGACACTTTGGCGGGGAAATGTCTCTTATTTATGCCCATGACAAGACAAACCCGACAAAGGTACTTGGCGGCGGCACTTTCATCGCGGCAGCCGATGCCGGTTCCACAGTGGATATGATTACTGATAATGCCGGCCTGGATACAAATTCGAAAAAGGCAGCTGACAAAAACAAGGTCAGCGAAGCACTGAATGCACTGGCAGGAAAGCTGCAGTATACTGGATATCAGAATGGAGAAAGAAATCTGAAAGGTAAATTGAGAATTGCTGAAGGACTGACATCCAGCAGTGCCGCCCTGAAAACGGAAACACTGAGCTTTAAGGGAAATGGACAGGGATACCTTGATTACACACCTGCTGCGGATTCGGAAATCGAAACCGGTGATTACGAAACCTCGATCATGAGCAGTACCAGGAGCGCTTTGACTTCCTCTATCCTTGTATGGCGGAATGACATGAATGATATGTATAAGCGCATGGGAGACCTCAGAATCGGTGCGGAAAGCGGTTTGTGGGCAAGAGTTTACGGCGGCCGGATCAGTTATGACGCCAATAATGCGTATATGAAGAACAGCTACTGGGCGGCCCAGGTGGGCATAGATAAACGTCTGGCATCAGGCTGGCATGTAGGCGGTGCTTTCGGATACAATGACGGCAGCGCAACATACAGATATGGAGGAAAAGGCGATCCGAAATTGTACACATTGGCGACCTATGCGACCAGAGTGTCGGAAGATGGACAATATGTGGATGTCATTGCGAAAGCAGGAAAACTTTCTAATAAGTTCACAGCCTACAACAAGTACAGTGCACCGGCACTCAGGAATTATGTAGAAGGTAAGTATGATACATACGGATATGGCATCAGTGCCGAATACGGTAAAAAGATTCGTATGGGCAAAGGCTTTGTAACGCCGCAGGCAGAACTGACATGGAGCCGGCTGTCATCGGACAGCTTTGATGCAGCGGCGCATAGTGGTGAAAGCATGCGTGTCAATCAATCATCAGTCAACAGTTTGATTGGGCGCCTGGGTGTAGTAGCCGGAGTAGAGAGTGACAAAGGCAATTTCTATGCCAAAGCAAGTCTGTTCCATGAATTTGACGGAGATGGACACATCCTGTTCAGTGAACCCGGAAAAACAGGCAAGCGTTCCTCGTTCAGCCTTAAGGATACCTGGGCAGAAATTGCACTGGGCGGCAACTACTACCTGAGTCCGAGAAGCATGATTTATGCAGATTTCACAAAGAGCTTTGGCGGAGATTACAAGGTAGACTGGAGAATCAATGCAGGAATTCGCTTCAGCTTCTGAGCATGATGTCAACTTCCAAAAGGGGAATGAAACAAGATTTTGTCATGAGAACTGAATAATAAGAAGAAAAAATAAAGGACTGCTTTCCTGGGGACAGGACGGCAGTCTTTTATACTTGGGAGATAATTAGATAAGTATGCGAAACAGAGTAAGTTAACATTGTATTTGAAAAGGATTTATAAAAAATAATTAAAATTACCAATTGGAATATCATTTATTGTTGATATGTGAAAAGTAATATAGTATAATTTACAAGATGAAATTAGATAATCATTTGAAATTATGAGATACAAATAGCTGTTTCTTAATAAATAATGGTTATCCAATAATTTAATACTATATGAGGACAAAAGCTGAAGAGCTCATGTGGGGAATCCGGTGAGACTCCGGAACTGGCCCGCAACTGTATGGGGAATTGTGTCATAGTAAGTCTTTCACGGAGATATGACAGAATGAGGAACTAAGTCAGGGTGCCACTTTGTTTTCTGATTTTCTAATGACTTGCGAGGCATAAGGTTAGATGCATAAGGAAGCCGGATATGGGAAATCCGGTTCAGATTTAGAATTATGAATCTGTGCATCTTTTTATTGTCTCGTTTTTTGTTGCGTTTAATGGAGTGGATGAAAGGGAGTGCCGGGCATGGATAATTTGAAATACTTTTTGGAGTAAATCCGGTTCATGTGACACGGGTTTCATGACCGCGGTAAGCGGTTCAGATCCGGATGGGTATGTTTTAGAAGAGGATGAATTGCCTGCTATCGGGCAAGGCCGGGATGCTAATCGAGTATCCGGCGGAGAGTTTATGTTTGAAAAATAGGGAGGAATTATGAAACGGAATAAGGTAAGTAAATTACAGATGAGGCGGCTGGCTGCCGGTGTTACAATTGCGCTGCTGGCGGGTACATGCCAGGTGATGGCAGATCAGTCTACAAATCCGATCAGTGAAAGTGAAGTATTTACTGCAGACCGTCTGGCACAGGTTGTTAATAAAAATAACATGCCTAAAGAAAGATTCAAGTCCGTCGCAGCAGGTATTTTAGGATATACGCATGATAAGGCCTCAATTAAGACAATTAATATTGATATGGCGGGTCATGACCTGACGCTCGACTTGACGAAAGTTGCTGATTTGGGGACCGATTATTCTGCATACGGGATCAAGGCGAATAATAAGACAACTATCGTGGTTGACAGCAATAAAACCAATCCGGGGAAAAACGGTACGATTACCATCAAAGCGAAAACGCTGTGGTCGCCCTCAGGAGACAGCGGCAGCAAGTATACTGCTGCACATGGTATCGCAGTGGGTAATTTTAGCCAGAGATTTAATAAAAAAGTAAGTGAAGACCTGGTGAAGACGACGATCAATGCTGATGTAGTGATTGAAGAATTGCGCGGCGGTTCTATCAAAACGACAGGCATTTCGTCTATGGACTGTTCTGATTTAGCGATTAATGGAAGATTCACAATCAAGCCGGGCGCAATTAGCCTTATGCAATGGAATCGGGGCGATCAGTCAAAAACTTATGGCATATATATGATTGGAAGCAATAATACTATTTCTATTACTTCAGCGGATATTGATGATTCAAAGAATGGGTCACTTTCTGACCTGATTAAAACGGACGAATCGCTTTGGGGCGGCAAAACAGAGAAGAATGTTCTTCGTATTGGCGGCGGTACGCTCAAAGTCAAAGAGAATCAGAAAGAACGGTATCTTATCAGCGCCGCGAAAGGATTCCGGACATTTATCAATGTGAATCAGGATGGAAGCGCAATCGGAATATCAAAAGCGGATTTGCAAGGGACGATTCGCATGGATGCTGGGTCAGAAGCTTATGTTGGTCTTACTGCCGGATCGAAATGGGTCGGCGGAACACAGGCAGATATAAAAGGAAAGGTGAATCTTTTTCTTTCAGAAGGTGGTGAATGGAACACGCTGAATGCGGGACAGGGCAGCCGTGTAACCAGGTTTGCCGGTGATGCAAAGGGCGGTGCAATTTATCAAAAAGATGCGGGACAGCTTGTAATTGAAAATTACAGCGGCGCGGGAAAAATCTATTACGCCCACGAGAATGCAGGCATGGCGGCGGAAGACTACAAGGCGGGAGACACCCATATCGGATCCGCGGCAGAAGGATCACGCATTACAGTAGTTACAGATAATAAAGGAATTGTTGATACAGATAAAGACCAGGTGTATAAGGCTTTAAATGCTTTGGCGGGAAAACTGTATTACGATGCTTATAAAAACGGAGAAAAGAAGCTGGCGGGACAGGCAGAGATAGCCGAAGGACTGACGGCGTCATCTAAAACATTACAAATGAGAGACCTGCTGTTCAAAAAAGAAAACGGACAGGGGTATGTAGAAGATAAACCCGTACCGCCGGCAAATCTGGATGTAAGTGAACAGATTGTTGAAGATGGTCTGGGATCGGGGAATATGTATTGGATGAATAACGGGTATAAAAATGGTGAGGATGATGATCATCGTTATGTCCTGAAGTCCGATACCACGATCAAGGTTGATTTATCAAATCCCAAGACTCTGACATACGGGGGAAATCAAGGTGCCAATGTAGCAAATATCATATGGGGAGATCCGGATTATACAGCGGATGGCTTTATTGATATGAACGGACATAAGCTGACCTTGGTTTCTGAGGCAAATCATTTAAGGCATTATGCGTCGGGAATTTTGTCACATGGCGGTGATCTGGAAATAAAGAACGCGGCAGGTATAGATATTGACATACATGGCGATAAAAATGCAAAGAGCGGTATTTATGTCTGGGGACAGGGCAGAAATGGAGCGAGCCTCACTATATCTAATGATAATCAAGCGGAACATGCTGTGAAGATACGTAATACGGCAGCGGAAAAAGACGCAGCTATACTTGTGGACGGCAGGAGTGTAAAGGATGGCGGAAGCGCAAAGCTTGTTATAAAAGGTTTGGTAGATGTTGAGAATGATGATGTCAGCGTAATTCAAGCAAATAAGGGCGATGTGTCAATCGGCGGCGGGAAAATAATAGCCAAAGGGGATAAGGCGTCCAGTTTGAAGATAAATAATGACGGTAAAATCCAGATCAACGGCAATTTGTCGGACAGAAATGTTCTTACGGCAGGAGCAGTCAAACATGATGTACAGATAGAAGGGAATGTACTTGCTCAGAAAGGAAGATTGGGACTGGTTCTGAATACGGACGGATCCTACATAAAAGGGTTGATAGGAACAGATGCCGGAACAGCTGGTCAAACGTACATGATGCTTTCTGACGGAGCCTCCTGGTACCATGAAGGAAAAGGAGCCCGGACAGACGGCATTAAAGAAAGTAAAATCAAAAACCTTGAGGCTGATGGCGGCAACATTTACCAGAAAAATGAGAAACCGATAACCATTGAGAACTACAAGGGAAATATGAAACTGTTCTATAAGCATGAGAACGCGGGTACGAAGGCGGAAGATTACAAGTCGGGAGATGTACACATCGGATCTGCGGCAGAAGGGTCACGCATTACCGTAATCACAGATAATAGTGGAATTACCATGACTGATGAAGCCCAGATATATGAAGTACTGAATGCTCTGGCAGGAAAACTGTATTACGATGCCTACAAGACCGGAGAAGAAAAACTGACCGGACAGGCGACAATAGCCGAAGGACTGACCTCATCATCCAAGACCTTGGAAATGAAAGACATGCTCTTCAAGAAAGAAAACGGACAGGGATATGTGCAGGGAAAACCCACGCCGCCGCCACTGGTTAATCCGGTACGCCATCAAATCGTGGAAGCGAACTATTTTGCTGAAGAAGCGCGGGATTTCTGGTCTAAAGCGGGAGTTTATGACGGAAAAGGCCACTATAAATTTGATCATGACTTGTCACTGGTAACCCATGCGGAAGATGATCCTGTAACAACGGTAAACGATAATAAGTTCGGAAATATCTACTGGAATGGTGATGTGGTCGGGGATATCGACATGACCGGACACCGGCTGGAACTGAAATCCATTACGGAGCGCCTGCCGAAGAAAAACCCCAATGCAATTACCGTCTACAGCGGTACATTAACGATCAAGAATGTCAACGGAATGTACATCGAATCCGATCCGAAGGGAAGCCTTTATGGACGAGGAATCCTGGTAGCAGGGGTACGTGGTGACGAAAGATGGAAAAGCGGAAGCGGCCATGCAAAGTTAATCATAGAAAATGATGATGATCCGGCGCATGCAGTAAAAATCCGTGTAAAAGACACGGGAGAAGATTTTGGTGCTATTGAAGCGCAGAAACATAATGGAAGTGCGCTCGTAGACATTAAAGGACTTGTGGATATTGACTCCAAGATGTGGAGAGCTGTTGAGTCTCACGGAGCAAAAGTATCTATTGGAGGAGGAACGATCAGAGGAACAGATGTCGCATCCTTGGCTGCTTATACAGGCGGCTCGATACTCGTCAATGCAAAGCTGAATGATGAGAATAAGGTAGAAGCTACTTCTGCGACCCGTCCGGTAAAGATTACCGGGGATGTCAGTGCTGAAAGCGGCGGTCATGTCATGCTGGGACTGAACAATAAAGACTCCTTCTTGAAGGGTCTGGTAACCACGGATATATCGGGAATTAATCCGGATACGCAAAAATGGGGAAAGATACCCGGAAAAGTATCTATGGTGCTGGCAAATGGAGCAGTCTGGGAACACAAGCAGGTAGGAGTAGGATACTATCACAAGAAAGGCGCAGATTTCAACTACAAGAATCGCGGTAAGGGAGAATCTATTGACAGCCATGTAACAAGCCTGCGCGCGGACAAAGGCATACTGCTGCAGAATGATCCGCATAAACTGACCATCGATAAATACGAAGGGAACATGAAGCTGGTCTATGAACATGAGAACGCGGGTACGAAGGCGGAAGATTATAAGACAGGAGATGTGCACATAAAAGAAGCTGCAAAAAATTCATCAGTTACCATGATGACGGATAACAGCGGAATTACGATGACTGACGATAAGCAGGTGTACAATGCATTGAATACCCTGGCAGGCAAGCTGTACTATGATGCATACATAAAGGGGGAAAAGAACCTGAAAGGGCAGGCGACGATTGCGGAAGGGTTGACAGCATCCTCTGCGACGTTGAAGATGGCGGACATGGATTTCCGTGAAGCAAGTGGACAAGGGTATGTAAAAGAAACGAATCCTAAACCGAACCCGAATCCGAACCCCAAGCCAAATCCTAAACCGAATCCGAATCCGAACCCGAATCCGAATCCCAATCCCAACCCGAACCCCAAGCCGAAGCCTCCCATTATTTATGGAAGCAAAGAAACCCAGATGATGAAAGGCGCCAAAACAGCCATGACCTCTGCCGTCCTTCTGTGGAGAGGAAACAACAACGACCTGCAAAGAAGAATGGGAGACATAAGACTGGCCAAAGAAGAAAACGGCATCTGGGCCAGATACCTGGGCGGAAAGAACAAGATAGACAAACAGAACACCTACCTCAAACAAACCTATGACATAGCCCAGGTAGGTTACGACAAGAAAAAAGGAAACTGGACCATCGGGGCGGCCCTGGACTACGGAACAGGGAAGGACACCTATGCAAACGGGACAGGAAAAGGGAAGCTGGCAAGCCTTGCCCTGTACGGAACCATGCAGAAAGAAGACGGGCAGTACATAGACGTCATCCTGAAAGGAAGCCACATCAAGAACGACTACACCGTATACAACGAAATGAACCACCGCCTGGAAGGGAAGTACAGGACAAACGGCCTGTCGCTGAGCATGGAATACGGGAAGCGGATGAAGAAAGAAAATGGCTTCTACATAGACCCGAGCATTGAACTCACCGCAGGGCACTTAGGAGGAAAAGACTATGACGCCGTAAGCGACTATGCAGGGGGGAAGAAAATGCACATCCACCAGGACGGAATAAACAGCGTGATAGGGAGAATCGGACTGGGGATAGGAAAAGAGACAGAAAGAAGCAACCTGTTTGCGAAGATAGCGCTGGCCCATGAATTCGGAGGAAAAGTGAAGAGCATCTTCAGTGCGGAAAACGAACCGACGAGCGGGACAGAAGTAGACCTGAAAGACAGCTGGGTAGACGTAGAAGTAGGAGGAAGCTGGCTGGTGAACAGGAACACCTATCTGTACGGAACCTACACGAGAAACTTCGGGGCTGATGTTTCCAGCAAGTGGAGAATAGACGCAGGCATTCGCTTCAGCTTCTAAGGATGATGAACGCTTTCGAAAGGGGAATGGAACAAAACTTTGCTATGAGAACTGAATAAGAAGAAACGAAAGGACCGCCTTTCCGGGTATGGGACGGCAGTCCTTTTCAGTTTATCTTTTTCTTCATCACAGTAATAGATCCTTCGCTTGCGTTCAGGATGACGTCTTTCGTCTCTCGTCATTATGACGCTTAACGTTTTCTGTCATTATGACGACTTCCGTACCCCGTCATTAGAACGGAGGCAAGAATGCTGTGTGAGAAAGCAGGTAAACGGTAACATGACACTAAGTGAAGAATCTATTATTCTGATGACGCCTTACCGGCTTCCTCATCACGGCAATAGAGCCTTCACCGACGCTACGGATGACGTCTTACCGTCCGCCGTCATTCTGAGCAGGGGTAAGAATGTCTTGTGAGAAAGATGGGAAGCAGCAATATGACACTGAGCGAAGAATTTATTTACTTTTATGACGTCTTACCGGCTTCAGTGTGATGGTAATGGATTCTTTGCTGGCCTTCCGGATGACGTTTTGACATGAGTGACACTTTACAGGTAGGCAAAAAGCGGTCGGAATCCCGGCAGGGATTTATCGTCCCTTGGCATCCAAGATGAAAGAAAGTTTAAAAATAATGAAAATAAAATTACCATAAGAAGAAAAGAAAAAGTAAAAATTATTTGCAAATAGTATATGCCTTATGATAATATAATAATATCTGAACAACCTTTGTTCAGAACAATTTCAGAGAGAAGACAAAGTCGAAAAGCTTTTGTGGAGAATCCGGTGGAAATCCGGAACTGTTTTACAGCCGTGAAGGGTGAGAAACCCCAGTCGGATGCCGCTTGTTTTCAATTTTCTAATGACCTGCAGGATAGGGGGCAGTAGATACTTGTACATTCGGTAACTGTCTGGCTTGTCCCGCAGATTTTTATTTATCCCAAATGCCGGCAGGATAGTAAATAATCAGCAAATGTATTTAAAAATCGGAGAGATCATTCATGATCAAACTAAAGGATGAGATTAAACGGGTGGAAGCGGTAAAAGGCAATGTTGTTCCTGTCAGCAAACAGTTATATCTGAATTTGCTGAAAGAAATCAAATTATTGCGTTTTAAAGCCCATATGGCAAATGACTGGAATCTTCCTTCGAAAGAAAAGGTGTACAGGGATATCACAGAATTATTGTTTGAGTTCTGGCGTGACCAGAGAAATGGAGCGTACAAAATGGCGGAGAATAAGAATACGGTAAAAGCGGAAACAGCAGTGCCGGAAGTGAAGGTAGGAGTTGAAAAGGTAGCTTTGTTTAAGAAGCATCTGGAAGATGCGAAAATCAGCGGGTTCGGTATTCAGGATTTTAAGGATGACGTGCATTCCCAGGCTTTCCGCAGTAACCTTCCTGTAGCCGGACAGAACCTTCCTTTCATGATTTTGTTTGACGACAGTGTTTACACGATCATCCAGGTACAGGTGGCGGCAGCGATTGTGACAAAAGAGAAAAAGGCGACCGTTTGTGAAGAGCTGAATGCGTTGAATGACCAGTACCGTATGCTGAAATACAGTGTGGATGAAGCCGGCAACGTGCTGCTGACCTGCTGTATCCCTGCGGGGCTTGATCATTTTGATGCGCCGCTCGTTGTGGCGATCCTGAACCAGATCCAGGGGCATTTAAATGCGGTGTATCCGACAATTATGGAAAAGCTCTGGAAGAAATAAAGAGTGAAAGAGACGTGTATTTTATTTTGGAAAAGAGGTTTACATATGAAAAAGATTCTTATTTCTATGATGATGGCAGCTGCTTCTCTTGGAATGATGGCGCAGGCTGACGCAGCGTCCGGTTATGTCAATGTGGAGGATGTCCTGTCTTCCACGCCGGCTTTTATGCAGGCAGGGAAGACTGTGGTTTCTGAACAGCAGAAATTGCAGAATCAGTTCAATGAACAATCTAAAAATATGTCAGATAAGGATAAACAGGCACTCGGACAGAAACTGAACCAGCAGCTGGCACAAAAGGAAAATGAAGTCATGGCTCCCATCCAGGCAAAATTCCGGGCGGCTGTGGAGAAAGCGGCTAAAGATAAAGGCGTAGATATGGTCATCAATGCAAGAGACGTTATTTATGGCGGTATCGATCTGACAGATGCTGTAAAAGCAAATATGAAATAATGACAGAACGATAAAAGAGTATCCGGCGGGATTGCTTCCCCGGGATACTCTTTTTGCATTTTTTTAAGAATCAATAACATTGGATAGGGGTTAAATAAATCCACAAAAAGTTACAAAATAAAATTGAATATGTAAAAATTCTATGATAGAATTCAATTAGCTGATAATTAAAAAACAAGATAACGGAATCTAATAACGGGGAATCCGGTGAAAAGCCGGAGCTGTCTCGCAACTGTAAGGGAAGTCGGCCTGCTGTGGTCCTTTCACAGAGGGGCAGGCAGACAATGAACCGAGCCAGGGTGCCGTTTGATTTCATCATCAAAAGACTCGCGAGGCATGAGCCGGATGGGAGATGGGAAAAAATTTTCTCATTTCAGTTTGGCTGTGCCTTTTTGTTATGAGTAAATACGGTGGCAATGAATGGAGATGAAGCGCAATGGAAAAAAGTAGATAAAGACCCTGCGAGAATGGGTTTATGGGAGTTTTGCAGGTCTGTATAGTGTCTTATATGGGATGGAAACGGGCAGTTGCCGGGGGAAGTTTTCGGTCATGAAAGAGACACTGACATTTAGAGAGAGGAGTTTATGATGAAAAGGGAAAAGAATCTGCATTTTTTGGGGATGGCAGTCATGATTGCCGTAAGTATGCCTGCCTCTTGGCTGGCTGTACGGGCGGCGGAGATACCGGCCGCGCCGGCAGAAGATGACATGGCTTTCCGGATGGCGGGGGTCACCGTCGAGGCGAAGCGCCCCGATTGGGAATCCAAACTGTCACCCGGTACCGTTACGGTCATCCGTCCGGAAGAATTTAAAGGGGAGCAAAAAGATCTCGCGGACTTTCTGAAAATGGTTCCCGGTGTCCATGTGCGCGAAGTGAACGGCAAGGGACAGTATACGGTCGTCACCGTGCGCGGCTCCACGGCGGCCCAGGTCGGTATATTCGTGGACGGTATCCTGACCAATCTGGGGGGAGATGCTGCCGTGGATATCTCCACTATTCCGGTAAAGAATGTGGAGCGTATCGAAGTATACCGCGGCTATATCCCTGCCCGTTTCGGGGGAACCTTCATCGGGGGCGTTGTGAATATCGTGACCAAGAGACCGACAAAGGCGGATATCTCAGCGGAAATCGGGAAATCATCCTTCGGGGGCAAAAGCGCCTCGCTCGAAGTGATGTCGCCGCTGGGGAACGGAAGCCTCATGGTGGGGCTTAATCATGAAACGGCCAAAGGCGACTTCCCTTATAAAAATTACGTCATGAATTCCAAAGAATCCAAGAAAGAAGCAAAGTATGCGATGCTAAGTTATGAAACAGAATTAGGCTGGTATGAAAAAAGTGGGGACAAGAAGACATGGCTTATGCGTACATTAAGGAATTACTCTACTCATCTTTCCGATGAAACGAGAAATAAATATAAGGCGGGGAATGTTGAGGACTGGATGGCGTTTGCCAGCAGCGGCGCCTTGGCAGAGGAAATCTACCAATATCATATGGACCAGGCAAGGCAGAAACTGGATTGGACATGGAAAAACGAGTATGCGGAGCTGGTTCCGCAGGAAGCGGCAAAAGATTATTTTTATACACATGAAGCGACAGGTAATTTTAAGGAACTGTGGGATCGATATGAACGGAAGTTAAAAAAGTATATACAAGCAGGCAATACGAATGGTATAGAAAGGATTCAGCAAAGGAAAAAAGAGTTAGTAATTCGCTACTTACAGCGATCCTGGGATAATAAGAATTCATATTTTTATGAGCCGGAAAATGCTGATGTGAAAGCGGCCGTGGACGGTACGATTGAGAGCAAGAACAGTGTTATTCTTGACGAGGCGGATCGGCTTGCCAAGTATAATGCGCAATGGTTGTCGCAGGGGAAGTATGTCGACCCGGAACAGTCTGAGGAGTATACAAAAATCGTGGAAAGGCACAAATATGTAAAAAAGAGGGTGGAAAAACTCAAATCTATGTCGGAAAACCGGCACCGGAGATGGAATGACCGGAAGAATACGAGCGCCATCGTGAAATGGCAGAATGACGAGTGGATGGTGAAGGGCAGCTGGAACCGCATCAAGCGCCATCTGCCGGACAGCCTGTGGGCAGGATACAGCAATACCACACTGAACGCGTGTCTCGGCTACACGGTGGATTGGATAGATGACGCCTTTTATGCGGAAGGGAAGCGGCAGCGCCTTTACACGAACGAACTGATGGTGGAGAACCGCCATCATAACGGCCGCCTGGAATGGGGCTGGACGGCGGATTTCCAGAAACAGAAGAAATACTATGACGTGGAACATATGTATCACTTAAATGAGAACCAGGTCTATTGGGAAAACGTCCCTTTCCGCAAATGGAGCCGGTTTATTTCCCGCAAGTATAATTTCCTCCTCGACGGCACCTACCAGCTGGGAAACAGACAGCTCCTCGAATTCCAGACCAATTACTCCCATGAGCGGATGCACGTGAACGGATCCCTGATGGATAAAGTGCTCGGCGATTCCGATTATTCCACGCTTCTGGGGGCCATACGGAACCGGTATGACCAGAATATATGGAATATCCAGATCCAGGACACCATCACGCTGGACAAAAAAGGCACCTGGTTCCTGACTCCCGCCTGGCGGTATAACCGGTCAGTCATCGTGGGCTACAGCGAGGGGAAACGCTTCGCCGATACGGCATGGCGGTGGTTCCACTGGATCACGCCGCGGGACAGACAGCAGGACGGGAAAGGCACCTGGCAGCTGGCGCTCAAAAAATAGGTGAATGACAATCTTACCTTGCGCATGACAGGGGGAACCTATTTCCGCCTCCTCAATATGTATGAAATTGCCGGGGACGGGGCAGGCATCCTGCCGGTTCCCGCCAACAAGAGGGGGACCGCTTCCAAGTTCCCCCAGCCGGAGTACGGGACCCAGTTCGATTTCAGTACGCTGTGGAACGGGAAATTCCTCCATTCCGACGCCTATGCTACGCTGACCTACTTCTGGCGCCATGCGAACCGGATGCTCTACCTGTACCGGGCAGGACCCGACTGGGCATCCTACTTCAATGACCAAAAAGGGCATATACACGGATTTGAACTGCAGACAGGGCTGAAGTGGGGCCATTTCAGCCTGGATCTGGAAGGCGCCTATACGAAAATCAAGGCGTTCCGGCGGCAGAATAAAGAGTGGGCGCTGGGGGATGCGGTGTACCGGGAAGTATATCCGACCTTCCAGCCGGAATGGGAAGGGAATCTGCGGTTCTCCTGGTTCCCGAATCCCCGGTTTACCCTGTTTGGCGAGTGGCACTATACCTCAAGTTACTATACGATCAATGAGTATAGATACAATAAACTGGGGAACGAAACGGATGACGGGGTCGCGTATCCCTCGCTGAGCGTCATCAATGCGGGCGTCAAGGTGAAGCCGGGCAAGGCATGGCAGATCGCCTTCGGCTGCAACGATATCTTCAACCGGGCGCCGAAGCAGAAAGGATGGGTCTGCCTCGGCACGAACTCTTACGGATACCTGAATGTGGAGTATCCCATCCAGGGACGGACGTGGTACGGCACGATCCGCTATGAATTCTGACATCTGTCCGTTTTACAGATCCGGACATCCGGATTTGTGTATATTATAAAAGGAGGCATATATGCGTACCAAAGGTAAATCCAAAACGGCTGCCATGATGGCGGCGGCAGTGCTTTGCGGAGGCGTGGCGGCAGAGGCGGCCAATCTGGTGGTGACAGCGCCGTCCAACTATGCCCAAAGCGTGATGGGGGTGGTCCGGGGCTCCCGTGTGAAAACTGACATCTGGGGCATCGGGAAAGATCTGCGGACGGATCTGAACGGGGATCCCGGCCTGTTCCATCTCCATGTGAACGGGGACAGCAAGATATTCCTGCGCCAGTATACGTACAGCCAGACGGATCTGAGATCCAATGAACTTCTGGACGCGGAAAATAACCAGTGGTCAGCCCCGGAAAGCACGGGAACAATTTCCACGACGGTGAATACCCACGCCGCGGCGTCCTGGGGGAATTACCTTATCGTCACCGGCTATGACCTGGGGAATGTGAGCATCTGCGATATTTCAGGAAGCGCGATTGCACTGCTTCAAAGCGGGACACACAGTTTATTAAATGAAATAAACGGGATTCTGATTGAAGAGAATAACCCCGCGTACGGCGCATCCGCAAAGGCCCACGGGGAAGGCCTGCTGGTGAAAGGGGACAATCTGTATGCCCTTGCCAGCATCAATAAGGAAGGGGGATACCAGAATTATGATGAAGGCTGGCTCATCCGCTACCGGATCGGGCAGGACGGTTCGCTGGAGCGCAAGGACTACACGAGGGTAGGCAAGAATACCGATGAAGCGCGGCTCAATCTGTACAATGACCATATCCTGGTCTCCGCCATCGGCGGGTATCAGAATTACGGCTTCGGCAACGGGGACACCTGCATTACGGCGGCCACCCTGTCGGATAATGGCGGGCTGAGCACGGGGAATACGAGGAATATCACGCTGCCGAATACCTTTACAAATGAACAGGGCGCAAAAGATTTCCGTGATCTGAAAGTGCTGCCCGACGGTACGGCTTATGTGATGCGGTATAACCTGGGAGGCGCCGGCGGCGTCGAGATGGACGTTTATCAGACCACGGTGTCCAACCTCATGTCGGAGAATCCCGTCAGCTGGGGCAATCCCGTTTCCAGCGGGACTTATGACGGGTGGTTCGGCAAGCTGAATGCGGAATACCATACGCACCGCCTCTGGGTGGAAGCAGGGCAGAACCTGCTGGTTTATAAGGATGGGAATACCACGCCCCAGTCCTGGAGGGCGACGGACTTTTCCAACAACAGCGGCATGTTCCAGTTTAACTTCATGGCGATGCTCCAGCCGGATAAGGTGAAGGGGGCATTGGCAAGCCTGTCCGCCGTGCGGGCGGAGGGACTGACCGCCCGTTCCCTGACGGCGGTGCGGACCGCCAATCCGGACGCGGTCATGCGTACGCCTGATTATCAAAAACAGATTACAGGAACTATAGATGATGAGGATTTCGAAACAGACGATAATTTAAATTATACTTTTGTTACAGATAAAGTTATCCAGCCGACAAAAGATAATTATAAGACAGGAGACCGGGTGACGAATGTCCTTGCCGCTGTAGACGCCCATGAGGAAAATGATGTGATTATCCATGCCGGCACGCATGCCCTGCAGCTCCAGTCCGCCCATACCATCGGAAGCCCTGCGGGAATCTATGCGGGAAGCGGAAAGAATGTCACCATTACCGCGGGAAAGGTCAATGTCATTACGGCCGGGCTTCCGGGCGGCAATTCCATAACCAATGCCATCTGGCTTGACGCACCGAAAACCGGCTCCGGACGGATTACCATCCATGCGCCGGTGAATATCGCCATGACAGGCGGCCTGGGCGGGAACGGCATTGCCATCCAGAAGACGAACCGCTGGGGCGAATCCAGCTATGAAGCGGCCGCTTCTTCCAAGATCATCATCAACGGCAATGTGAATATCAAGGGCGCTGATAATACGGTCTGGGGCATTCCCGTAAATTATGAAAATGTGTATTCCCGTTTCAATAACGCGGGCATCCTGGCATCTGTAAATGACAGTGAAGTACAGGTCAACGGAAATATAAACTTTGATGTCTACGGCAACGGGATCACTGTCAATGCGGCAGGAAGCAAGGTATCTGTCGGCGGCGGGCAGATAACGGTGCCTTCCGGCATGAATTACGGCTACTATACGCTCGGCGCTTATCAGGGGACGATTAATGTGAATACCGGCATTGGAGGAAATACGCCGGGGACGGCAGATGTCAATCTCAACGGCGATATTTTCGTCCTTCCCACAGGCACTGTCAATGCGGCCTTTACCACAGCCGATTCCCGGCTTCACGGCATTGTGGATAACGGCGGCACGGTGAACATGTGGCTCCGAAACGGCGCGACGTGGACGAATGAGGCGAGAAATACACGCTATGGAGAAGATAATGAAGATACGGGCAGCAACGGCGCAAGCCGTATTACCCATTTCTATGGCGGAAACACGGCAGCCGGCGCCGGCATCATTAACCAGAAGTCCGATAAAGCAATTACCATAGATCATTACAGCGGAAATACGACGGTCAATTTCGGTACGCTGACCCAAAATGGAAACGGCGTGACGATCAGCGCGGCGGCCGACAATTCTGCGATCACGATGAGCGGCGACCGGAGCGGTTTGGGCGAAACGGAAGCGATGGAAAGGCTTGCCGGCAAACTGACTTATACGGCGTATACAAGCGGGGAACGGAATCTGGACGGCACGGTGAAATTGAATGAAGGACTGACTGCACGGTCTGTTGCCAGAACAGGCAGAATTGATTTTAACGGCGCTACCGGAAAAGGAAGGCTCGGCGAACTTTCCGAAAGCCCTCTTATGATGAAAATGATGGCGGTTCCCTCCGCATTGAGGACATCAGCCGTAAGTCCCGCAGGCGGACTGATACCGACATCTCTTCCTGGCGGTGTGGCCTATATCCTCGGAGACAGGGAAACAATGATGATGCGCGGAGCCAAGTCGGCGATGACGACTTCCATGCTGTCCTGGCGTTCCGGTATGACGGATATGAATCAGCGCCTTGGTGATCTCCGCCTCGGCGCGTCAAGCGGCATGTGGGCGAGGACCTATGGCGGCAAAGTGAAGTATGATAAAGATAAAACCAATTTATCCAACAGTTTCTGGGGCGCGCAGGTCGGGGCAGATCATAAACTGGGATCCGGCTGGCACATCGGCGGAGCCTTTGATTATAATGACGGCAATGCGAAGTATGACTTTGGCGGAAAAGGAGATCCGAAGCTTTATGTAGGAAGTATCTATGGAACCAAGGTCTTTGATGACGGACAGTATGTGGATATTGTCGGCAAGATGGGCCGTGCTGAGAACGATTACACCGTTTACAATGCAGAGGGACGAAAACTCGATGGTGATTATCATGCCACCGGATATGGATTGTCCATGGAATATGGCAAACGTTTCGGCACTGCCACGGGTTATGTTGAACCCCAGATCCAACTGCTTTTCTCCAGGCTGGGCAGTGCAGATTATGATGCAGCCAGCGATTTTGACGGAGATAAGAAAATGCATGTCCATCAGGACAGCATGAGCAGCTTCATCGGCCGTTTGGGCATCGCAGCCGGAAGGGCAACAGAAAAAGGCAACTTGTATGCCAAAGCAAGCATTCTTCATGAATTTAAAGGGGATACGGCTGCCACTTTCAGCGCGGAAGGAGAAGATACGTCCCGTGTGGAACAGGATTTCGGCGATACGTGGGCAGAATTGACTCTCGGAGGAGTTTACCGGCTGAACGGGAGCAACCTTTTTTATGCGAATGTGACAAGAGGTTTTGGCGGCGATTATAAAGTGGAATGGAAAGTCAATGCGGGTCTGCGTTTTGCTTTCTGATCGGCGAAAATGGTTTTGGGCGGCAGGTATGCTGTGCATGTCCCTTTCATGGAACGGCGTACAAGCGGAAGATTCCGTGAAGGGACAGCCGGTGCCCATTCTGGAAATGGGGGTAAAGCCGAAAGCCACGCCGCAGGAACTGGAGCAGCTGCGCTGGATGGAGATATTTGCCAATGATATTGCGCTTTACCGCTTTGATATACAATCCGTCGGACAGAATGAAGCGGATCCCAACGAGGTGCGGATGACGGTTCAGGCGATATATACAGATAAAAAAATCCTGAATCAGATGAAGACCGACTATGCTTCCCGATTGAAAGACGACCGGATGCCTGTGTGCAGCGAGATGGAATTACGTTTTCATATGAAAGAAGAACGGTATGCGATTACTGCCGTCCGGATTTATGACCAGAATCATGAAGTGGTGGATGAAAGCAGCAGGGACGCGGAATACCGGAAGATTCCCGTTAATTCATTTGTGTCAACGATGTACCGGGTATCAAAAAAATATATCTGGTTCCAAAAGACAAAAGGGAAATAGCATAGAGTTTTGTTTGGTATCAGACTGCTTTCTCTTCCATTTCGGGGAGAAGCAGTCTTGTACCATGTATGAACGGGCACAGGTGAAGATTACATTGACGGGCAATGAGCATTTACGTAAAAAATTGAAGTTATTTATGTCGTATGATACTATTTAATTATAAAAATAAAATGAAAAATGAATGAAGAGCAAAGGAACGGGGAATCCGGTGAAAAGCCGGAGCTGTCTCGCAGCTGTAAGGGAAGTCGGCCTGCTGTGGTCCTTTCACAGAGGGGCAGGCAGACAATGAACCGAGCCAGGGTGCCGTTTGTATTTCATCATCAAAAGACTCGCGAGGCATGAGCCGGATGGGAGATGGGAAAAATTTTTCTCATTTCAGTTTGGTTGTGCCTTTTTGTTATGAGTGTAATTTTTATGGACGGCAGAGTGCCGGGAAGAAAGGAAGAGGGAACACGATGGGGATTTTTGATTCGGCAGTAGGATATTTTGTCCGCGGAGGCCTGTGTATGTGGCCTTTGCTTTTTTGTTCACTGGCAGTTATATTTCTGGCGGTGGAGCGGTATGTGTATTATCGGCAGGCAATCTCCGACACGAAATTTGTGATGATGTTCTGTAAGGAAATGACGCGGGGAAAAGTTTCTGAAGCGGCAGGGCTGGCGGAAAAGGAATCAGGCAGCGCTGCAAAACTGGCAAAGGATATTTTGTCTGAAAAGGACAGCCTTGGTCAATCACTTGAATCTGTTACCTATGAAAAGACGGATCGTTACCTGAATCAGCTGTCGGCCCATCTTGATTATTTAGGAGTTATCATCGGGCTTTCTCCTATGCTTGGGCTTTTAGGGACGATTACCGGAATGATGGGAACTTTTTCTTCCATGACGGGACAGCTGCAGAATACGGCCGGTGTTACCGCCGGATTGGCCGAAGCGCTGATTACGACTATTTTCGGATTGGTTATTGCGATTGCGGGCATGCTGGTACATGCGTATCTGAACGCGAGGTATAAAAAGGCGATGCTTGATCTGGATGCGGTGGCAGATGCGCTTATCTCCGGACTGTCCGGGAAGTGAGGGGGCATTATGAGGAGAAGACAGAGGCAGGCGGATAAAATGCCGGAACTGATGATCAGCCCCATGCTTGACCTTATATTTCTGCTGCTTGCATTTTTCATCATCAGTACGATGTATATGACAGAAGTGCGTACTATTTCTATCGCGCTTCCCACAGCTCAGAATGCGGAGGTCGTGCATAAGGGCAGCAGCCTCGTCACTGTGAAAAAAGACGGCAGCTACTGGCTGGATGATAAGAAAATGCCTTTGGATACGATTGTGGCGGAAGTGAAGAAAAGAAGCGGCGCCGATGAGAATTATTCCGTCGTCATACGTGGGGAGAAAGAAGCGGCTTATGACAAGGTCATCCACGTTCTCGATCAGTTTAAAGCATCCGGTATTACGAAGTTTGGGTTAGCAACGGAGCAGGGGGAAGACGGATGAATGATCGGCAGAGGTATGCGGTTGGTATTGCCGCTGCTGTCCTTGTTCATTTATTTGCCGCCGTCATGCTGGGACTGTTTGGCGTGAAGTACATGGAAGTTCCGCTTCGTGGAGAAATATTGCAGGTATCGCTTGATGCGGGCGGCGGAAACCGGGGCGGGGGAGGCAGCAAAGGGAGAAAGGAGCCGGCGGCGAAATCATCTGAAGCAAAAATCAATGATGCTGCTGAACCTGTGGAAATGCCTGATGAAGAAATTAATGAAAAGGCAGCGGAAGAGAAGCCGGAACCGCAGGACAGGGCGGATAAGAAAGAAACAGCGGACACGGCAGGTATGTCTGCTTCTGATGCCGCGGCAGGAAATGAAGGGATGAATACACAGGGCGGCGGAAGCGGCAGCGGCGGGGAAACGGGAGACGGGGACGGCGCCGGTACGGGTGACGGCAGCGGAACCGATACCGGTGAAGGTGACGGCAATGGAAGCGGGCCGGGAGCCGGCGTTCCTATTACGCCGCCGACAGTGATAAATAAAGTGCTTCCTGTCTATCCGCCGTCTGCAAAGATGAAGGAAACGACGGGTATTACTTATGTAACGATTCTGGTCAATGCATCGGGGACGGTGGATTCCGCTTATGTGGCGCAGGGGTCAGGAAGCAGTGTCTTAGATGCGGCGGCGATCGATGCGGCTTATCAATGGACATTTTCTCCTGCACTTGATAAATATGGGGTGCCTGTCCCCTGCCGGATTACATTCCCGGTAGAATTCAGATTGAATTGAGGAAATGCTTTTATACCAATGATTAAGATACTGGCATGTTCCGCTTTACGTGCCTGCCTTGTATGGCAGGGCCGTGAACTGCATTTTATCATGCTTTGCGGTATGTGGATTACGCCTCGGTTTGTTTGGCGCCTGAAAATAAAAAACGATTATTTTTTTAAGGATATACCTATGCTATAATAGGACAAGGTATATCTTTTTATATTTTTCGACGTACCTTATTGAATAATAGAAGGAATTAGGATGTCAGCTATAGAAGAAAAGCTGGAAGTTGTGAAAAAGCGGATAGCGGCTGCGAAGGCCCGTTCTCCTTACAGGCAGGACGTGACTCTTGTGGCGGTGACGAAGTTTCATCCATTGGAAGATATGGAGGAGGTTCTCCGACTTGGCGTGAAAGAGGTGGGAGAAAACCGTGTGCAGGAATTGGAAGACAAACGGAGCCGTTTGAAAATGCCTGTTGTCTGGAACCTGCAGGGACATCTTCAAAAAAATAAAGTGAAAAAGGCAGTGGCGGCGGCTGATTTGATCCAGTCCGTAGATTCCGTGGAAATCATGGAAGAGATAGATAAACGGGCCGGGCAGGCCGGCAAAGTGCAGGATGTGCTTCTGGAATTTAATATTTCCGGAGAAACAAGCAAGTACGGCCTGCCGCCGGAAAGTCTGGACGAAGCTGCAGCGAAGGCGGGAATGCTCCCGCACATCCGTGTAAAAGGTCTGATGTGCATGGCGCCTATGGTGGAGGATGTGGAAATGACACGTCCTGTATTCCGCAGGGCTCATGAAATGTGGGAAGTACTGAAAACATATTTTCCTAAAGGACAGGTTTCTGTTTTATCCATGGGGATGACCCGGGATTTTGAAACGGCAATAGAAGAGGGCGCTACGATGGTACGCGTCGGCACCGCCATTTTTGGCGAGCGGAATTATGCAAATGGGAAAGGAGAAACAAAATGAGCTTACTGGATAAATTTAAGGAACAGTTTACAGATCGTGATGATGAATACGAGGATGAAGAATACGAAGAAGAGGGGACGTCGATAGATACGGCGCAGCCTGTTCCTCCCCGTCCGGCAGCAGGCCGTGCGGCAGTAGCGACCCGCCAGGCGAAACCGTATACCATGGTGGTTGTGAATCCGAAAGACTATCAGGATGCCGAAAAAATCGGGAATCATCTGAAGGCTGCCCGTCCGGTCGTAATGAATATGGAAAAGACTGATGCCGATGAAGCACAGCGTATCGTGGATTTTATTCAGGGTGTGATGTATGCTTTGGACGGGCGCATTGACCAGGTTTCTGAAAATATTTACCTCTGCGCGCCAAATAATATGAGCGTGTCCCGTGAGAATTTTGCGGCATTTCCGGAAGCGGAAGCTCCCGCATGGGATTCGCAGGCCCCTAAGTCGTAATGTCATTTTTTTCGAAGATCTCCGAGCTGTTTTATGATCTTTTTGTTACGGAGCCGGAGGAAGAAGAGTATATAGATTCTGCGGGAGAAGACGGTAAAGAGGCGGGTCCCCGTATGGCAGGCGCGCTGCCTGCGAGGGCTGTCCGTCCGTTGGATGCTGTCATCTTCGTTCCCCGTGCTTATAGTGATGCCCGCCGTGCGGTGGATGCCATGGAAAAAGGACTTGTAGTTCTTGTGGTTCTTGGCAGCAATGTGGATGATGAAACGGCGAGCCGCTTTGTGGATTTCATGAGCGGTGCCGTTTATCTCGGCAAGGGAGAAGTAGAACTTCTGAACGGGCAGGTGCTTTTGTGCGCGCCATCGGCGGTGCATATTGAGATGGACAGCATGCCCCGCCTTGCGGGGATTCCTTTGTGGAGAGGTCCGGGCGTATGAAAAAGATTATGATGATCGGCTGCGGCGCTATGGGCGGCGCTATACTTTCAGGGTGCCTTTCCAAAGGCCTCTGGACGAAAGAAGAAGTATACATTAAAGCAAGCACGGAAAAGTCAACGGTGGAAAAGGCAGAGCGATATGGCGTATCTGCAGCTTCTCTGAAAGATATCGGAGAAGCGGATTTTGTCCTTTTGGCAGTAAAGCCCGACATTATCCCTTTTGTTTTGGAAGAAATAAATCCGTACCGTCCGAGGCGGGTGATTTCTGTTGCGGCGGCAGTGACAGCAGCGACCTTGGAAGCCGGCCTTCCCGAAAAGACGCCGGTGATCCGTGTCATGCCGAATACTCCCGCTTCGGTCGGGGAGGGTATGACAGCTATTACAGCAGGGCGGTACGCTGACGAGGATTTTATCGAAACGGCAAAAGAAATATTTTCCGCCCTGGGGAAAGCGGCAGTGGTTTCCGAACGCCAGCTTGACGAGATGGGCGCTTTATCAGGAGCGGGGCCGGGATACGTTTTCGTGATTATTGACGCATTGGCGGATGCCGGAGTGCGCGCGGGACTTCCGCGGAAGCTGGCAGTTGAAGCGGCGGCGCAGACTTTGTATGGCGCAGCCAAAATGGTGCTGGAAACAGGAAAACATCCCGCCGAACTCCGTGACGGGGTGACAAGTCCCGGTGGTACGACGATTGCAGGCATCCATGCCATGGAAGCGCGCGGTATCCGTGCCGCTCTCATGGACGCCGTCATGGCGGCTCTTGCGAAATCTGATGAAATGGGCAGAAAATAATGAAAGACAGAGAAAAAATTCTCCGCTACTTTTCCGCAACCGGAGAAGAAGCGAAAGATATGGCGATCCGTCTGCTGGATATTGCTGATTCCGTGGACAGAGGCCGGCCATTTGCCGTCGGCCCCTTTATGTCTCCTTTTGCGGCGCAGGTCGGACAGACGATTGCGGCTCACATGAAAACGGTGGCGGTGAAAACTTCCGGCGGATATCATGAAGCGGAACGGATCCGTGTCGCATTTGCCCGTAATGACTATGACGGTCCCGTGGATTTCGGGCTGACCGCATTGAAAGTGACCTGGGATGACCGATACAGGCTCATCGGCCACCGTGATGTACTGGGGGCGCTTATGGGACTGGGCATCGACAGAGCGGTTCTGGGAGATATCCTCATGCAGGGGGCGGGGTGCCAGATTGTGGCAGACAGTTCCATGGCGGAATGGATTAAGCGGAATTTCCTGAAAGTCGCCATGGTGTCTGTGCAGATAAAAGAAATATCTCTGGAAGAATTAGAGCCGCCTAAAAAGACAGCCAGAGAGGTGCGTGCCACAGTCGCTTCGCTTCGGCTTGATGCGGTCGGCGCGGCAGGATTTGGCATTTCCCGCAGCAAAATGGTACAATGCGTAGAGAGCGGTCGGACGGAAATTAACTGGCAGCCTGTGAAAAGCGCGTCGCAAACCGTAAAAGCAGGAGATGTTATTTCCATCCGCGGCAAAGGACGGATTGAAATCAGGGAAGTCACGGGGATGAGCCGGAAAGGCCGGACAGGGCTCCTGATTGACCGTTATAAATAAGAAATGAAACCGTTGATATGAAACAGGAGGATTATTTATGATTACACCGATGGATATCCATAATAAAACGTTTTCCCGCGGACTGCGGGGGTACAGCCAGGAAGAAGTGGACGCATTCCTGCAGGAGCTGGCAAGTGACTATGAACGTATTTACCGCGAACATCGTGAGATGGAAGAGGAGATGGATACAGTCAAGACGAAACTCCGCAATTATGAAAAAATGGAATCTACCATGTCCTCCACTTTGGTCATGGCGCAGGAAACTGCTGAAAATGTGAAGAGAAACGCACAGAAAGAGGCGGAATTGGCAGTTCGGGAAGCGCAGAATGAAGCCCATCATATCATTTCCGATGCGGAAGCGGCCCGCCGCAAACTGAACACCGATCTGCTCAAAACGGAAGGCGATGTCAAGATCTATATTGAAAAGATTCTGGCCAATTTCAAGTCGGCGATGGCTCTCATCGAATCTGCAAAGAATACGCCGGAGCCGCAGATTGTAAAAGCGCCGGAAGGACAGGACGAGGAAATGGAACTGCCCATCGAAGCGCTGGATGACCGTTCTGCCGATCTTTTTGAAGGAGAAGTAAAAGCTGATACAGCAGAAGCGGAAACTGATGAAGCGGAAGATGAAACACAGCAGGCTGTATCTGAAATATAATAAGGAATGAAAAGGAAGCGGTTCTTATAGGACTGTTTCTTTTTTTCAGGAAATATAAAGCGGCTCTGATAATATGGCTTTTGTTATTAATCGGGCAGATTTCTTTTTATGTAAAAACGCTGTCTCTCCTGATGGGGAAACAGCGTTTTGCACTTACCGCTTTTTATTCTTTTTTAGAAGGCAGGCTGCCGTGCAAACAGCTGCCGCCGTTCCTGCCGCAAAGAGGGCGGCCCGTCCCCACTTGCGGACGTTGTCGAAACGGACTGCCGTTTTTACCTTATCCAGGGCAGTGACGGGACGCCTCGCGGAAACGGTCACGCATCCCAGTTTTGTGTCGATTTCAATGTTTGTGAAACCTGCTTTGGTAAGAATAGCGGAAAGCTCTTCCGTTTTGTAGAGAGTCATGTTTTTGATAATTTTCGGGTACAGATTGTCGAGAAATCCATAGCCGTCCGCTTCATTTACGATGAGGAAGGTGCCGCCCGGCTTCAGCACCCTTTTGATTTCTTTCAGTGTGTTTGGCAGATTGGGCCAAAAGTATATCGTTTCAAAGGCGGTGATGACATCGAAATGATTTGCGCCGAAAGGAAGGAGTTCGGCGCTTCCTTCATAAACGGAACACCGTCCTTCCGCAATGGCATCGCGGTTGCGCATAAAAGAATAATTCACGCAGTCCGGTGAAAGATCGATGCCTGTCACGTGACCGCGGGGAACTTTCTTTAAAAAGCGGGACAGGTTGATGCCGCCTCCGCAGCCGATGTCGAGGATTTTTTCATTACCGGCAAGATCCAGATGGGAAATCCCCCAGAGGGACACGGGAGTATGGAAAATATTCATAGAGGCAATCAGCAGCTTTCCGGCGGCGCCCTGCGGGTTGGCAAAAGCGGGAAGTTTTTCGGAAAAGTTCATTGTGGCGCTCCTTTCTTAAAACAGGAAATGATATATCTTTATTATAAGTGATTTTTCCGCCGGATAACAGGGAAGGGACGTGATTCTGCATAAAGTGAATAATAGCACCGGCGGAAAAACAAAAATGCAGTCAAAATCATCCTGAATTGATTTGGCAAAAAGCAGTTTTCTAAAACAAAGAAACAAAAATATTCCGAAACAAGGTTGATTATTTATTCATATAACCGTATAATATATCATATCTCATAAAAAGAAATTATATAAAAATCAGTTGATGAAGAAAGGCGGCATGTAAAATGAATGAAATTAAAAAAGTGGTTCTTGCCTATTCCGGCGGATTGGATACGTCCGTTATCATTCCGTGGCTGAAAGAGCATTATAACTGTGAAGTCATTGCCTGTACGGTCAATCTGGGACAGCCGGAAGATTTTGATGCGATTCATGAAAAAGCGCTGAAGTCGGGGGCGTCTGTGGCAGAAACGCTGGATGTGCGCAGGGAATTTATTGAAGAATACGCCTACAAAGTGTTGCAGGCCGGCGGGAGATATGAAGGCCGGTATCTTTTAGGAACGTCTTTTGCCCGTCCGCTGATCGGCAAGTGTCTTGTGGATATGGCAAAGAAATACGGAGCGGATGCCATCTGCCACGGTGCCACCGGCAAGGGAAATGACCAGGTCCGTTTTGAACTGGCTGTGAAGGCATTGGCGCCTCATATGAAGATTATCGCTCCCTGGCGCCTGTGGGATATGAAATCCCGTGAAGATGAGATGGCTTATGCAGAATCGCACAACGTGCCTATTGATAAATTTGATGAAAAGCAGACGGAAGAAGAAAAAGCGGCGCAGAAATATCCCTACTCCATGGACTGGAACATGTGGCATCTCTCCCATGAGGGGGATGATTTGGAAAATCCCGCCAATCCGCCCCACAAAGATATGTACCTTGTCACCTGTGATCCCGAAGATGCTCCCGACCAGCCGGAATTTGTCACCATCGACTTTAAGGAAGGAAAACCGATTGCTGTCAACGGGAAGGAAATGGACGGTGTGGAACTGGTCAATACGCTGAATGAAATCGGCGCAAAGAACGGCATCGGTATTGACGATCTTGTGGAGAACCGCCTGGTGGGCATGAAATCCCGCGGCGTATATGAAAATCCGGCAGGTTCTATTCTTTTCTATGCCCACAGCGAGCTGGAACGCCTTTGTCTGGATCGCGCCACCCTTCATTTCAAGGAAGTGGCGGCCGTCAAATACAGCGAACTCGTTTATGACGGCATGTGGTTCGCTCCTCTTCGTGAAGCACTGCAGGCATTTGCTGATGAAACTTCGAAGACAGTGACGGGAAAAGTGTCCCTCCGCCTGTATAAAGGAAATATCCTCTCCAATGGCGCGGAAAGTCCCTATTCCCTCTACAATGAAGAATTTGTCACATTCGGTGAAGATGAGGTATACAACCAGGCGGACGCGGAAGGTTTCATCAACCTCTTCGGGCTGCCTCTCACCATTCGTGCGCTGATGAAGGAAAAGAATGAAAAATGAGTGAAATGATGTGGGGCGGCCGTTTTCAGAAGGCGGAGGAAAAAAGCGCGCTTGATTTCAACGCTTCTGTTTCCTACGACTGCCGTATGTATAAAGAAGATATTGCCGGCTCGCTGGCTCATGCGTCCATGCTGGCGGACCGTGGCATTATTTCCAAAGAGGATTTGGAAAAGATTACCGGGGGCCTTTTGAAAATAAAAAAAGAAATAGACGAAGGCCGGTTTGCATTTTCTGTGGAACTGGAAGACGTCCATATGAATGTGGAAAAGCGTTTGACTGATGATATCGGCGATGCGGGAGCAAGGCTCCACACGGCAAGAAGCAGGAATGACCAGTGCGCCGCAGATCTCCATATGTATATGCGCCGGCATATCGCGAAGCTGGCGGAAAAGCTGATTGCCGCCGAAGAAGCGATGGTGGGTGTGTCTGAAAAATACAGGGATGTTATCCTGCCCGGCTACACCCATATGCAAAGAGCCCAGCCTGTGCTTTTCGCCCACCATATGATGGCTTATTGCGCCATGCTGCAAAGAGACTTTGAACGGCTCGTCGGCTGCTATGAAATGGCGGATGCCTCTCCTTTGGGCGCCTGCGCTCTGGCAGGGACGACTTATCCTACCATGCCGAAGGAAACGGCAGAGAAACTTCATTTTTCAAAATGTTATGGAAACAGTTTGGACGCAGTTTCCGATCGCGACTACCTTCTCCAGTTTCTTTCCTTCGCATCCATCTGCATGATGCACCTGTCCCGCCTGTCGGAAGAATTGATTCTGTGGAGCACCGGCGAATTCGGATTTATTGAGCTTGATGACGGATACAGCACAGGCAGTTCCATCATGCCGCAAAAAAAGAATCCCGATATCTGTGAACTTGTCCGCGGGAAAACAGGACGGGTGTATGGCCATCTGGTAGCACTCCTGACGGTGATGAAGGGACTTCCTCTTGCCTATGACAAGGATATGCAGGAAGATAAGGAGGGCGTATTTGACACCATAGACACACTGAGGTTCGCTTTGGATATTTACGCCGGTATGCTGAGTACCATGACTGTCAACGGCGCGCGTACAAGGGCTGTTTTGGAAAATGATTTCTCCAATGCCACCGATATGGCGGACTATCTGGCAAAGAAAGGACTTCCTTTCCGCCGTGCCCATGCGGTGGTGGGAAACGCGGTGGCTTACTGCATTGAAAACAGAAAAGTGCTGCTTGCCCTCACCATGGAAGAATTTAAAAAGATGAGTCCTCTTTTTGAAACTGATATTTACGAAGTCCTTCAAATTGAAAACTGCGTGAAGAACAGGGACAGTTACGGCGGTACCGGACCGGAGCAGGTGAAGCGCCAGCAGCGGGAAGCGAAAAAGATAGTCAGCAGGCAGAAAAAACTGGCAGCAGAATGGAAAGAAGCGAACGCGTTTATAGAATAAGAATGGGAAGGAAAATATCTTTATAAATGATTTTGCATCAGGCCCTCATGCGGATGAGGGCTTTTAGCATGGCGGAATGAAGAGGGCGGACCAAATTGAATATGAATCGGAAAATATAATAAAATTTTGCCTGAATATATATTTTTGATATAAAATTGTATTGAAATAAATTTGGATAAAATTAATACAAGTATAAAATTAATACAAGTATAAAAAGGAGAAAAATGAAGATCGCACTTCTTCATCTGGATGTGGCGGAAGGACCGGAAACAAGAAACAGAAAAAGTATCATTTCTGCGGCGGGAGAGGCAGTTTCCCGCGGAGCAGACTGGATCGTTACGCCTGAAACGGCGCTTCAGGGATATTTCTTCCATGACAACAATGGGAAGCTTCCTTCCTTTTCGGAAAAGCAGCTGTCCCGGTACCTGCTTTTTGCCGGAAGGAATAAAGCGGATATGTTTCTTTCCGCAGCAGAATATGATGAAAGGGATGGAAAGGGCTACAATTCCTGTTTTGTCATAAACAGGGAAGGAGAGTTTCTGGGGAAGCACAGGAAGATGTTCTCCCACCGGAAGGGATTTGAACGGTGGCTGTCCCTGGGAAGAGAAATCCATGTGTTTAACATAGGCACGCTCCGGGTGGGTCTGCTTGTCTGCGCAGATTCCTATTACGAACAGCCCTGTTTGGAAATAAAAAAGAAGAAAGCGGATATGGTACTTGTTACAGCGGCCTGGCCGCCGGGAAAATGCTGCTCCGATCCTGTGTCTGTCTGGGAAACCTGTTCAAAATTATGCGGTGTTCCGGTCATTGTCTGCAACCAGACGGGATATCATGAAAGAATGGATATGAGAGAAGCGGAAAGCGCGGTTATCGTAGAAGGACAAAGGCTTTTTACCTATAAAGGCGCTCCTGCGGTTTTATTTTGTGAGTGGGATGAAGAGAAAATGCAGCTCCGCTCGAGAGCGTTTGAGGTGGTGCACGTAAAATGAAAGAAATAGAATTGTATCGGTTAAGTACAGATGAGAAAATCGTACATATCCCTGAAACGCACAGCATCGTAGTCCGTTTTTATGCTCCTAAAAAGGTCTTGAGCACTTCTCTCTTGAATGGCGGATACAGAGAAGATATCAAGGGGCTTTTCAACTATACCTGCTGCGGGCCCGGTTCCTGCATGAGCCTTGAAAAATATGAGGAGCATCTGGGAAAATGTGCAGCGGTTATGGGGCTTGATCCTGCCCGTTCCACGGGAATCGGCACGGCGGCACGGATGGAGAACGCGGCCATCGTGGAAGAAACCTATGAAGAACTTAAGGTGGCAGCCTGCGTGACGGCAGGAGTGGAAGGAAACGCAGGGTGTGCAGGAGATCCGGCGGGATATTACGGGGCGGGGACACGTCCGGAAATATACAGGCCGGGAACCATTAATATCCTGCTTTTTATCAATGCCGATATGCCGCCGGGGATATTAACCCGTGCGCTGGTCACCTGTACGGAAGGAAAGATGGCTGCGCTTCGGGAACTGATGGTGGGGAGCCGGTATTCGGAAAATCCTGCCACAGGAACGGGGACAGACTCGACAATCATCGTTTGTGATCCGAAATCACCGCTTTATTTCCGCAGCGCAGGGAAACATAACAAACTGGGGGAACTGATCGGGAAGACGGTCAAAGAGGCAGTGAAAAAGGCATTAGGGAATCAAAATCATCTCTATCCCTCTACGCAGCACAGTGTGACAGAACGATTGAGGCGGTACGGGGTGACAGAGGAAGTCCTGTATTCGTATTTCAGGGAATATAAAAAAGATGGCATTGAAGAAGAATGGCGCCATCTCTGGCGAAAGATAGACCGGGACAGCGAAATGGTATTCATATCATCTTTCCTGGCGGAGCTTCTCGACGAATATCGGTGGGGGCTGGCAGGAAATGAAGAGGCATGCCGCATGGCAAAAAAGCTCCTGCAAATGACAGCAGAAGCATATGGAATGCGGTCAGTACCGATGGAAATAAAATCAGCTGAAGATATAAAAGATGCTTTTTGCCGATTGGCAGTACAGGCAGCTGTAAAGAAAAACGGCATTTGAGCATAACGGTCAAACAGATAAATCTATCAGGTACAGGCAGTTTATCGGTTTGCCGCTAAAGATCAGAAGCTGATAATATATTCTTTATGTAAAGTGTTTTTTCTTGACAGACTGTTTTGTTTCTTATATAATCATTCCGGTATGGTGATGATATGTTTTTAGAAAATATCGTACAGAAAGGCGAGCTGCTTGATTGCTACGGCGCTTTATTGACCGTGAGGCAGCGGGAATGCCTTGAGCTTTATTATAATGAAAATCTCACATTGGCGGAGATTGCGGAGTATTTCCATATTTCCCGCCAGGCAGTGCATGATGCCATGCGCCATGGGGAGGAGCAGCTGGAAAATTATGAAGCGGCGCTCCATGTGGCGGCTGCACGGCTGAAGCGTAAGAAAGCGGCAGAAGAGATTTCTCTGCTCTTGTCCGATACGGCAAGAGAAGAAGCGGCGCCGCTTTTAAAAGTATTGACAGATTGAGGTGGACGGATGCCTTTTGAAAATTTAGGGGATAAGCTGCAGTCTGCTTTCAAGGATCTACGGGGAAAGGGCAGACTTTCTGAGAGCGATATCGACAGCGCGCTCCGTGAAGTGCGCCGCGCTCTTCTGGAAGCAGACGTTAATTTCAAAGTTGCGAAAGATTTTATTGCCCAGGTTCGTGAAAAGGCGGTGGGTGAAGAGGTCTTCGGAAGCTTGAAGCCTGACCAGACGGTAATCAAAATCGTCCGTGATGAGCTGACGGAGCTCTTAGGCGGTACGCAGAGCAAGATTACGATGTCGTCCTCCGGATTGACAGTGATTATGCTGGTGGGGCTGCAGGGCGCCGGTAAAACGACGACAGCAGGCAAGCTGGCCCTTATGCTGAAGAAGCGCGGCAAGAAACCTCTTTTGGCGGCGTGCGACGTGTACCGCCCCGCGGCAATCAAGCAGCTGGAGGTTCTCGGACAGCAGGTGGATGTTCCCGTATACCGCATGCCTGATAATGTGGATCCTGTCCATATCGCACGGTACGCAGTGGATGCGGCAAAGTCTTACGGACGGGACGTGGTTATCCTTGATACGGCGGGCCGGCTGACAATTGACGAAAAACTTATGGCAGAACTTCGGAATATAAAATCCGAAGTCCATCCTCATGAAATCCTTCTTGTCCTGGATTCTATGACAGGACAGGATGCGGTAACAACAGCTGGGACATTTGATGAAAATCTCGGTATAGACGGCACGATCCTGACGAAGATGGACGGTGATGCCCGCGGCGGCGCGGCTCTTTCCATCAAGGCGGTCACCGGCAAACCGATAAAAATGATCGGTGTCAGTGAAAAGCTGGACGGCGGTTTGGAGGATTTCCATCCCGACCGTATGGCAGGACGCATTCTCGACCTGGGCGATCTGGAATCTCTCTTTGAACAGGCCCAGAGAAATATGGATCAGGATACGCTCAAAGAGGGCGCGAAGAAAATTCAAAAAGGCGAATTTTCGCTGGACGATTTCCTGAAACAGCTGAAACAGATCCAGAAATTGGGCTCCATGTCCGGCATTTTAAGCATGATTCCGGGAATGGGGAAATATAAAGAGCAGTTGAAAGATGTTGATCTAAACGGCAAGGAGATCAGACATATCGAAGCAATTATTTTGTCTATGACACCGGCGGAACGGGCGAATATCGACTTGCTCAACGGCAGCCGCAGGAAGCGCATCGCGGACGGCGCCGGTGTGAAGATCCAGGATGTGAACCGCATGATGAAGCAGTTTAAGGAAATGCAGAAGCAGATGAAAAAGCTGAAAGGAAGAAAGATGCGTCCTCCGACAGGCGGTCTCGGCGGGTTTGGCGGTTTCGGCGGATTTCCGGGCATGTTCAGATGAAAGCGGCGTAAGCCTGAAATTTTTTGCAGGAATACCGGCCTGACCGCGCTGCCGGAAAGGCCGATTATTTCATAAATCAAGTAAAGAACTTATGATTTCAAGGAGGTGAAATTATGTTAAAGATTCGTTTGACCCGCATGGGCGCAAAGAAAAATCCTTTCTACCGTGTAGTTGTTATTGATTCCAAGGAAGCCCGCAACGGTACTCCGGTCGCGACTGTAGGCTGGTATGATCCGGCTAAGGCTGACGCCCCTGTCAAGCTTGATGAAGAAGCAATCCTTTCCTGGCTTGGCAAAGGCGCACAGCCGACTGATACAGTCCGTAGCCTTCTCCGTAAAAATGGCATCATGGCAAAGTTTGCTGAAGCGAAGAAATAAGGGAGGCGCGCTATGAATGAATTGGTGGAAAATATCACCAGGGCTCTTGTAAAGAATCCCGACGCCGTCTCTGTGAACGTTGTCCATAAGGGCAGCCTGGAGATTTATCAGATCCAGGTTGCCCCTGAAGATATGGGCAAGGTGATTGGCAGAAAAGGCCGCATTGCTAATGCAATCCGAACAGTGGTAAAAGCAGGGGCTTTAAAGGAAAATAAAAAAGTCGCTGTTGACATTCTGGAAGAGGTACACTAATGGATGAAATTCAGGTTTTGATTCCTGTCGCTGTAAAATCTAAGCTGACAGAGGCATTAAAGACAACTTTGCTGAACCAGATCAATCAAAATATCAAGAGTGTTGAAAATGACATGACACAGCTTGAATTTGAAGCGAACGCAAAGCTGGCGGAACAGGCAAAAATCAATATGCAGGCAGTGGCTCCTCTCCGCGCCCAGTATGACGCGCAGAAAGCACAGATGATCCAGGTAAAGGATAAACTCACTGCAGATAAAGAACATCTGGAAAAACTGACTATTGGCGCAGAATTGCCACGCCAGCCGCTTAACCGCCTTGTGACTCTTCATATCGGTGACGACATGAATGCTGTCGCCGGGGGAGAAATTCTGGTGGAAGACGGAAAGATTATCGCTTTCCGTGAATGATATGAATTCCGGCAAATGGATTACTGTCGGCCGAATTGTTGCCCCGCATGGCGTGCGGGGTGATTTGCGTGTCCTTCCGGAGACGGAACGGCCGGCCATGTTCAAAAAGCTGAAAAAACTTTTCCTTGGCGGCAGAACCTATGATGTACGCTCTTCCCGTCCTCATAAGAATGTATACATCATTCATTTGGCAGGGGTGGAAGACCGGAACGGAGCGGAGCCGCTTGTCGGAACGCCTGTGGAAATACCTGTGGCGGAATTACCGAAATTGCCGGAGGGGGAATATTATTACTTCCAGCTTATCGGCCTGACAGTGGTTTCCGATGCGGGGGATACTGTGGGGACGCTCACGGAAATTATTGAAACCGGTGCGAATAACGTATATGCGGTAAAAACAGCGGAAGGAAAGGAAATATACCTTCCTGCCATACCGTCCTGCGTCCTTTCCGTTCAACCGGAGGAAAAGACGATGACGGTGCATTTACCGGAATGGGAATAAACATGAAAATAGATATTTTATCTTTATTTCCCGAGTTTATAGAAGCATTCTTCCGACAGAGCATGATTAAACGCGCTCTGGACGCGGGGCTCATAGAGATGGCGGTGACGGATCCGCGGGAGTTTTCCCACAGCAGGCATCATCAGGTGGATGATACCATCTATGGCGGCGGTGCGGGAATGCTCATGCAGTGCGGGCCGCTTTTTGAAGCCTGTGAATCGGTACTTCCTCAAAAGGGGCCGCGGGATCGGGTGGTTTTCCTGTCTCCTGCAGGGATCCCTTTTACCCAGGATAAAGCCAAGGAGCTTTACCGCGACTATGACCATCTAGTTCTGATCTGCGGACACTATGAGGGGGTAGACCACCGCGTGGAAGAACACCTGGCAGATGAATTGATTTCCATTGGAGACTATGTCCTTACGGGAGGAGAGCTTGGCGCTATGGTTATTTCCGATGCGGTTGCCCGTATGGTGCCCGGTGTCCTTGGGGATGCGGGCAGCGCGGCAGGAGATTCTTTCTATGAACCGATTCTGGAATATCCCCAGTACACGAAACCTGTGGATTATCGTGGCTGGAAAGTGCCTGAGGTGCTTGTGAGCGGCCATCATGCAAATATTGCCCGCTGGCGGCGGAAAGAGGCGCTTCGGCGGACCCTGAAATGCCGTCCCGATCTTCTGGCAAAATTACAGATGACGGCGGAAGATAAAAAACTCATGGCGGAAATAGCCGGGGAAGAGGAGGAATCATAGTGGCGCCCGTGTATATAGGACTTGTCCATTATCCGATTTATAACAAACATATGGAAGTGGTCACGACCGCCCTTACGAACTATGACCTTCATGATATCGCGCGGACGGCGAAAACATATGGCGTACGCACTTATTTCATTATCCATCCCATCGAGAGCCAGCGCGAAATGGCGCTCCGTATCATGACCCACTGGAAAACGGGCGGCGGGGTCCATTATAACCCGAATCGGAAAGAAGCTTTTGAAGAAACAGCTCTTGTACCGTCTCTGGAGGATGCCACCCGGCAGATAGAAAAAGACTGCGGAGAAAAGCCGATTATTGTGACTACGGATGCCCGTGTCTACCCAAATACGGTTTCTTACACGGACATGCGGAAGAAAATCCATGAAGAGGAAAAACCTGTTTTCATTCTTTTCGGGACAGGCTTCGGCATGACCAGGGAAATGATGAAACAGTTTGATTATATTGTAGAACCTATATATGGTGCCGGCAGCTACAACCACCTCTGTGTGAGAAGCGCCGCTGCCATCATCCTTGACCGCCTTTTAGGCGAGCCCTGGTGGAATACAAAGGAGGGGAAATAATTATGTCCGGACATTCCAAGTGGGAAAATATCAAGCGCAAGAAAGGCAAGACGGATGCCATCCGCGCGAAAATTACCACAAAGATTTCCAAGGAAATCACGATTGCTGCCCGTATGGGCGGCGGAGATCCTGTAGGAAATATGCGTTTAAAATTGGCTTTGACAAAAGCAAAGCAGAACAATGTGCCGAAAGATAATATCCAGCGCGCTATTGCCAAAGGCGTAGGCGCTGCTTCCGGTGCGGGCTTTGATGAAATTACTTACGAGGGGTACGGACCCGGCGGTGCGGCGGTTATCGTTGAGTGCAATACGGATAACAGAAACCGTGCGGCGGCGGACGTACGCCATGCCTTTACCCACCACGGCGGCAGCATCGGTACGCCGGGCTGTGTGGCGTGGATGTTCAAGAAAAAAGGCATAATTGTGGTGAGCAAAGAAGCCGCTGATGAAGATACCCTCATGATGATCGCTCTTGACGCAGGTGCCGAAGACGTTTCGACAGACGGAGACAGTTTTGAAATTACGACGGCTCCTGAAGATTTCCTGACCGTTTCCGAAGCATTGGAAAAAGAAGGAATTGCCGTAGAAGCATCGGAAGTGACCATGGTTCCCGATAATACTGTTTCCCTTGAAGGCGATGCGGCGGACATCATGAATAAGCTTACCAGTGAACTGGAAGAATTGGATGATGTGCAGGACGTGTACACCAACGCAGAACTTCCGGAAGATATGGAATAATAGAAAGCACAGGTTCAAGCCTGTGTTTTTTTGCGCAGAAAAGCGGAGTTGACCTGGTGTCAGCAGATTTTGCTGCTGACGGCACTAAAAAAGAACCCTTACGAATATTTTCATTCATAAGGATTCTTTTCATTTGCTTAGAAATGGTAATTCAAGCCGACACCGAAGCCGTCTTCGCTGGAGGTCTTATCTCTGTCATAGTAGGTATAGTTCACGTCAAGGTCGAAAGAGGTGGGGACGAGGCCAAGCCGGAGACCCACTTTATATTCTCTTTCCTCGGAAGATAATTTCAGTCCGCCATACGCATCAAGAGGACCTATGACATTTGTTCTTCCTTCCAGAAGTCCGTAAACTTTTGCATCTCTGTCATAATAATTTCTGTTGCCTAAACCAAGGTACACATGGCCCAGTTTATACTTGGCGTAAATATCCGTTTCATTTCCGCCATGATTCCAGTGTCTGTATTCCGCACCGACAATAACTTTACTGACAGGCGAAATTTCGATATGGGCGCTGTGGATACCGTCTTTTGCTCCGTTGTAGCCATAGCCGACTTCCGTTTCCAGAACCGGTACGCCGGGAATCAGCGCCTGGGCAGAATATGCTCCGCTGAATACGGTAAGCACCGCTGCCGCGAATAACAATTTCTTCATAACAGTCTCTCCTTTCTGCAGATAATCTTTTCTCTATTATAAATCAAGAATAGAAAAAATTCCATCTATTATCTTATAGAATTTGGGCATGGATTGGACAATCCAATCGCTCCCCTGATAAAAGGAACAGTTGTTTATGGAATGCAGGTGTCGTTCTGTATTATAAGGCAATCGCTCTTGCGAAATGTTCTTTCAGGACCTTGACGGATGCATGGAGTTCTTTTTGCTCGTCATCTGTCAGATGCAGCTCAATGATGTCTTCCACGCCGTCTTTTCCGATTTTGACGGGAACGGAAGCAAAACTGTCTTTTATGCCGTACGGACCGTCAAGGTAAACGGAGCAGGGGAGGATCTTGTGTTCATTATGGTAAATCGCGCGGACCAGTTCTGCTGTCGCCGAGGTGACGCCGAATTCAGTGCAGCCTTTTGTCGTATTTTCAATATATCCTTCCTTGTGGACTTTGTCGAGGATGACTTCTTTGGCGTCCATATGATAAAGCCCCGGTTTTTCTGCCAGGAGTTCATCGATCGGTTTGCCGGCGACTGTTACATGGCTCCAGGGAATCATGGAACTGTCCCCGTGTTCACCTAAGAAATAAGCGGTGAGGGAGCGGCGGTTTACTTTCAGCTGGGTAGACAGCTGCATCTGCAGCCGGGCAGAGTCGAGAGCCGTTCCCGAGCCGATGATTTTTTCCTTTGGCCAGTCCAGTTTGTACTGGAGGTATTCGGCGATAATATCACAGGGATTGGAAATGGAAATAATAATTCCGTCAAATCTCGATTCTTTAATGAGCGGAATAAATTCTTTGCTTGTGGCGACGGCGCTGTCCATCATGTCAAGGCGTGTCTGTCCCGGAAGACGGGGTGTGCCTGACGCATTGATGAGTATATCGGCATCCTTCATGTCGGCTACGGTGCCTGCGTACGCCTCAAAATGATGGGGCTGGTAACTTACTGCGTCCAGCAGGTCAAGTGATTCTCCATGGGCCTTGTCATTATTAATATCATAGAAAACCACTTCGTCAGCCAGTCCCTGCACTGCGAACTGGAGTGCCAAATGGGAACCTACGTTTCCCGCACCGATGATGCCGATTTTTCTTGTTTTAATTGCCATTTCTTCTATCCTCCTGTTTCTCCTTTGTGAATGATCATTCTTTTGGATCATAATTTAAACCAATTATACTCTCTCAAACCGGATGAGGCTACCTTCTTTTAGCAGCGGAGGAATATGTTCGATGAAAAAGAGATGATTGCGGGAAATTGCAGGACATGGCATAAAATATTCCCAGGAAGGTAGCCAAACGGATTACAGGGATATCGTTTTAAAATTTTTGACAATCAGAATTCTTTAGGTCATCAGCACATTCTGAATGATCTAATTACTCTATGATAAATTGATTACTATATATTGTGTTTTAAAAATATATTGACACAAGATGTTGAATAGAATAATATAGATATACAAAATAACCGAAATAGAATCGGTGAAATAAAGAGAGGGTATTGATTATGGAACATTGGTATGACAATGAAATCAGCCGGGGTATTTTAGAGGCGAAATATTATCATGAAGGCGAGACGACGCCGCAGCAGTTCATCGACAGAGTAAGCTCCGTATTTAAGGGGGATTTTCGTGAACGTATGAAAAAATACATCACAGACGGAGATTTTTCTCCTGCCGGAAGGACGCTTTATGCGGCAGGTTCGAGGGGCAAATTTAAAGTATCCATGTCAAACTGCTATATCCTGCCGTCACCGGAAGATAATCTGGAATCCATTTTTCATTCCAATTATGAAATTGCCCGTATTTTTTCCTATGGCGGCGGTATCGGTATCAATATTTCCAATCTCCGTCCTGCAGGAAGCCGTGTGCATAATGTGGCACGTACTTCCACCGGTGCCGTTTCTTTCATGAAAATTTTTAATACTACAGGCGAAGTGATCAGCCAAAACGGCCGCCGCGGCGCGCAGATGGTGGGACTTAACTGCAGCCATCCTGATATTTATGAATTCCTCCATATCAAGCAAAATGAAGAAAAGCTGTCCAGCATGAATATCAGCATTCTTTTTACTGATGAATTTATGGAAGCTGTGCGGGACGATAAAGAGTACACCCTCCGTTTCCATGTAGAATCGACCGGTGAAAATATCGAAAGGACGATCCGTGCCCGTGATTTCTTCCGTGAGTTTTGCGAAACCCAGTGGGATTGGGGCGATCCGGGGGCGCTTTTTTCGGATCGGCTGAATGATTACCATCTGCTTGCAGGATATGATGAGTATCAAATTGAAATCACGAATCCCTGCGGCGAGTTCGGCGGCAACGCGTACAATGCGTGCAACTTGGGCAGCATCAATCTGTACAACATGATCGATGATAAATTCGGCAATGCACCGTCTTTGAATGAGGAAAAATTCAAGCAGGCGGTTTATGACGGCATTATTGCTCTTGACGAGATCGTCTCTTACGGTTATGAAACGCAGCCTCTGGATGAAAACAGGACCTGCATTGATGACTGGCGCTCTTTGGGGCTGGGACTCTTCGGCGTGGCCGATGCACTTGTGGCGATGAAGCTGGCTTATGGAAGCCGGGAAGCAAGCGCATTTATGGAAAATGTGATGAAGATCATGCTCCTTTCCGCGCTCCGCTCTTCCTGTGACAGGGCAAAGATGAAAGGTACTTTTGGACAATACCGCCGGGAGGCGACGGAGAAATCGCCGATTATACAAATGGTAAAAGAGCTGGACGGCGGTCTTTATGAAGATATCCGAACTTATGGTCTGCGGAACGGTACGCTCCTTGCCATCGCGCCGACAGGAACCATTTCCCTTCTGATGGGAAGTTTTTCCGGTGGCTGTGAACCGCTTTACAAAATTTCTTATGAACGTTCCACACACAAGATGGAAGAAGTGAACGGCAGTTTCCGCGTGTATGCCCACAGTGTAAAAGATTTGCTCCGGTACCATTATCTGCCATTGACTTTGACGGATGATGAAATACGGGAAAAGTTCCCCTGGGTCATTGAAAGCCATGATGTTTCCTTTATGGACCGTGTAGCTATGCAGGCGGTCATGCAGAAGTATGTGGATAATTCCATTTCCAGCACGGTGAATTTGAAAAATGACGCTACGCCCGAAGATATCTACGATATTTACCTGGCGGCATGGGAAAGCGGATGCAAAGGCATTACTGTTTTCAGAGACGGATGCCGCCGGGGAAATATTCTCGGCGTTGCCGCAAAGGAAGAAGAGAAAGCCGATGGACCAAAGCCGGCAGAAGGGCAGCCGGTTTGTCCCGAATGCGGCGGAAAGAATATCCGTGTGGAAGGCCATTGTGCTGCCTGCAGTGACTGTGGCTGGTCCGCCTGCAGTGTCGTATAAATGAAATAGAACAGGAAGATTCCGTATGAACCGGCGGGCGTTTTTGCATGGGAAAATGAAAGGAACTTTAGCGTTTCTTGTGAAATCAGACGCAGAATTATATAATTAAAGAAGACAAACCGGGAATCAATAGTGAATGAAAATGAAAAGACTGGAGATATAAGCTTTAGTAAGGAGAGGATTCCCGGCGGAGAGATTATCCGTAAACGGAAAAGGAGGACTCACTGATGAAAGGTTATGCAATGCTCAAAATCGGCTCTGTAGGCTGGGTTGAAAAAGAAAAACCCGCCTGCGGCGCCATGGACGCTATCTGTAAGCCGCTGGCTATCGCCATCTGCACTTCTGACGTACATACCGTATGGGAGGGTGCTGTCGGTGAACGGCATGACATGATTCTCGGGCATGAATGCTGCGCGGAAGTGGTGGAAGTCGGTGCGGATGTAAAAGATTTCAAACCGGGCGACCGTGTTCTTGTTCCCGCAATCACCCCCGACTGGAATTCACTGGAAGCCCAGGCCGGATACGCGATGCATTCCGGCGGCATGCTGGCAGGCTGGAAATTTTCTAATTTTAAAGACGGTGTGTTTGCGGAATATTTCCATGTGAATGATGCTGACGGAAATTTGGCGCACTTGCCGAAAGAAATTAATGTGGTAGATGCGTGCATGCTCTCCGATATGGTTCCTACCGGATTCCACGGTGTGGAACTGGCCGATGTGCAGTTTGGCGATGTGGTGCTTATCATCGGCATCGGCCCTGTGGGGCTCATGGCGGTAGCCGGAACAAATATGCGCGGCGCTGCCCGGATTATTGCCGTAGGCAGCCGCCCCGTATGCGTAGAAGCGGCAAAGAAATACGGAGCATCAGATATCATAAATTATAAAAACGGTCCCATTGAAGACCAGGTCATGCGGCTCACCGACGGTAAAGGTGTGGATCGTGTCATTATTGCGGGCGGTACGGTGGATACATTTGCGTCCGCAGTGAAAGCATTGAAGCCGGGCGGAAAAATCGGTTCTGTGAACTATCTGGGAAGTGGAGACAGTATCCGTATCCCCCGTGTGGAATGGGGGGTAGGCATGGGGCATAAAGCCATCGTTGGCGGACTTATGCCCGGCGGCAGACTCCGTATGGAAAAGCTGGGCGCCCTTGTGGCGGCAGGAAAACTGGACGTAAGCCTTCTTTCCACCCATGTATACGAAGGCTGGGATAAGCTTCCCGAAGCGCTTCAGATTATGAAAGATAAACCGGCGGACGTGATTAAGCCGGTAGTGGTTTTGGAAAGATAAGACAGAAATAAAAGGGACTGTTCCTCACAGGCAGTCCTTTTTGCTTGAAAAATTTTATATACAAATTAGAGTATATACTCATTGAGACAGAAATATATTTCTTAAAATGATTAGAAACAGATGGATGAATTTATGAATCACCGATAAAAACAGAACCGATAAAAGTGTCAATTTTATTTTCATGGTTCTTGTATCTTGTAAATGCATGAATAAACGTCTTGTGCTTCTGAAATCGGGATAGATGGTGATATATAGTATACTAATTCACAGGGAACATATATAATTAGGACATAAAAACAAGTACCGGGAATGGACAAAGGAGGTCAGAGCCTTTTGTCGTTCCCGGTATGGCATGGAAAGGGTCAGGAAGTGAATAAACTTAAATCTTATGCAGTTAATCAGCTGAAGGTTACGCGGAATACATTCCGTGATCCGATCATTGCGGCAGTCACGGTTTCTATGATTGCCGTGCTTCTTATTTTTGTGGTGTGGCCCCTGCTGGAAGTCGTGAAGCAGAGTCTTGTGGATACGGCAGGCAATTACAGTTTCCAGGCGTATAAGAATATCTTTACGATGAAGGAAACATACAAGGCCTTTTGCAACACCATTATGCTGGCCGTCATTGTCGGTATTCTGGCGACGGTGATCGGGTTTCTTTTTGCCTACTGCACGTCCCACCTGCAGATCCGCGGGAAAAGAATATTTAATCTGATGGCGATGATGCCCATGGTGTCACCGCCGTTTTCTGTGGCATTGTCCATTATCATGCTTTTTGGTAGCCGCGGTCTGATCACTTACAATCTTCTCGGCTGGACGAATACGAATATTTACGGGCTGAAAGGCCTGATTTTTGTACAGACGATTTCTTATTTTCCTATCGCTTTTCTTCTTTTGGCCGGCATGCTGCGGTCTATTGACTCTTCTATTGAGGACGCGGCCCGTGATCTGGGTTCTTCTAAATGGCGTACATTCAGTACGATTACGGTTCCTCTTGTCCGTCCGGGGATTGCCAATGCGTTCCTTTTGGTGTTTATTAAATCGGTGGCGGATTTTGCGAACCCTATGGCTATCGGCGGGAATTTCTCCACACTGGCGACGCAGGTGTACCTGCAGGCTATCGGGAGTTATGATGTGCAGGGCGGCGCGGCGGTGGCCGTTGTCCTACTGGATATCGCCATGATTCTTTTCATTCTTTCCAAATACTGGGTGGAGAAAAAGACCTATGTGACCGTGCTGGGAAAAGCCTCCCGCGAGAGGGCGATGATTAAGGATCCCGCCGTAGTGATTCCGGTGGCAGGCTTCTGCTTCCTTATGACTGCCGTGGTGCTGGCGATTTATGTCCTGATTCCGATTGCTTCTCTGATAAAAATGTGGGGCGTCGATTATTCATTTACTCTTGCCCATTACAAATACGCTTTCGAAGTGGGACGGAACGCGATCCGGGATACTACGCTTCTGGCTGTTGTTTCCACGCCGATTGCCGGTATTCTTGGCATGATTGTCGCGTACCTTGTGGTGCGGAAGAAGTTCATCGGCAGAGGCTTCATTAATTTTGCGTCGCTCCTCAGTATTTCCGTGCCGGGTACGGTTATCGGCATCGGATACATATTGACATTCAATGATTATCCTCTCCAGCTGACAGGCACGGCAATCATTCTTATTGCAGCGTTTGTCATCCGTGCGCTGCCTATCGGTATCCGTGCCGGGGTTTCCAGCCTGCAGCAGATTGACCCCGGTATTGAAGAAGCGGCGGCTGACCTGGGATCCAACGCAGGCCGCGTATTTACCACGGTGACGCTTCCTTTGATTAAAAGCGCTTTCTTTGGCGGTCTTGTGTATTCATTTATCAGAAGCATGACGAGCATCAGCGCGGTCATCTTCCTGGTGTCGGCCAAGTACAGTCTGCTTACTGTTCTTATTCTGGACCAGGTGGAAGATAACCAGTTCGGTGTGGCGTCCGCCTTTTCAACGATATTGATCTTGATTGTATATGCGGCCATTGTGGGAATCCAGCTTCTTCTCGGACGCTTCGGCTCCCATAATAAAGAAACGGCAAGTGAAGGAGAAATGTGATGGCAAAACAGGCAAGCATTGAATTGAAAAACTTAACGAAAGAATATGTGACGCATGAAGGAACCGGTACGTTCCTCGCGGTAGACCATATTAATGTAAATATAGGAAGCGGTGAATTTGTAACGCTCTTGGGGCCGTCAGGCTGCGGAAAAACGACGACACTCCGCATGATTGCCGGATTCGAGTCTGTTTCCGGCGGAGATATCCTTCTGGACGGGATCCGGATCAATGAAATGACACCGGATAAGCGGGATTCTTCTATGGTATTCCAGAGTTATGCCTTATTTCCCCATTATGATGTGTATGATAATGTAGCATATGGTCTTGTAAATAAAAAAATGGATAAGAAGACCATCAGGGAAAAGGTCATGCAGATGGTGGAGCTTGTGGAACTGAAAGGGCTGGAACACCGTATGCCGAATCAGCTCTCCGGAGGCCAGCAGCAGCGCGTGGCTCTTGCCAGGGCGCTTGTCATGGAACCGGCTGTCCTGCTCTTTGATGAGCCTTTATCTAACTTGGATGCGAAACTCCGGGTGTACATGCGCAAAGAGATAAGAAAAATTCAGCAGCGGATCGGCATTACCAGCGTGTATGTCACCCACGACCAGGCGGAAGCCATGAGCCTTTCCGATAAAATTATCATCATGAATAAGGGACATATCGAACAGGTGGGTACACCCCATGAAGTATATCAGCATCCCGCTTCCCGTTTTGTTGCCGATTTTATTGGCAGCGCCAACTTTGTGGAAGCAAAAGTGGGTGAAGGGGACAGTGAAAGGGAAATGATTCCCGTCCGTATGTTAAATGAAGATTTTAATGTCCATTATGCCGGACTTCCGGTGAAAGCGGGGGATACGGTACAGATCGTTCTCCGCCCTGAAGCGATCAGGCTGGCGGACAGCGGCGACGTGGAAGCGGAGGTGATTTCTTCGACTTATATGGGGGCTGTGCAGGAATATGTCGTCCGTGCCGGTGATAAGGAACTTGAAACGGAAGAGTATAATCCGGAAGGGAAGCGTATTTACCGGCCGGGAGATAAAGTATGGCTCCGCATTCAGCGAGGCGCGCTCCACGCTGTGAAGAACTGAACGAAACTTGGATACCCGGCACGGGTATTTGAGTATAGAGGAAAGATTCATTTTAAGGAGGCATTTTGATGAAAAGTATTTGGAAGAAGGCGGTAATCGCGGTTCTTGCAGGCGCCATGGCATTCAGCTTTACAGGCTGCGGAGGGGAAAAGAAAGCGGAAGCTCCGGCGGCGAAAAAGGAATCAAAAGAAATCACCGTATACATGGGAGTCATAGAACAGTCTGCGAAAGTGGTTGCCAGCGAATTTGAAAAAGATACGGGCATTAAAGTGAACTTTGTCCGTATGAGCGGCGGGGAGACCTTGAGCCGTATCCGCGCGGAAAAGAATAATCCCCAGGCCAGTGTATGGTATGGCGGCAGCGCCGATTCTTTCATTATGGCGAAAAAGGAAGGACTTCTGGAAGCATACAAGTCGCCCAATGCAGAAAAAATCAAACCGGAGTTTAAAGATGCAGATGGATACTGGACAGGCATTTATCAGGGCTATCTCGGCTTTATACTCGACGGCCGTTATTTTGACGAACATAAGCTGCAGCCGCCGACATCATGGGATGATTTGCTGAAGCCGGAATTTACCGGCCAGATTGTCATGGGGAATCCGGGCTCCGCTTCTACCGGTTATGTAGTGGTTTCCGCTATCGTCCAGAGCATGGGTGAGGAAAAAGGCATGGAGTACCTTGCCAAATTGAATAAACAGGTCAAGCAGTACACCAAGGCAGGCGCGGCTCCGGCACGCAGCGCGGCTCTTGGCGAAGCAGCCATCGGCATCACTTATCTCCATAACGGGATCCGTCTGATCAAGGAAGGCAATACGAACGTCCGCCTGTCGCTGCCGGAAGAAGGTACTGCTTATGAATTGGGCGCCGTAGCGATTATTAAGAATGCACCGGATATGGAAGCAGCAAAGAAATTTGTCGACTGGGCTCTTACCAAGAAAGCGCAGGAAATCGGACAGCATAATAATTCCTACCAGTTTCTCACCAATCCGGAAGCAAACCCGCCGGAAGAAGCTATGAAATTTAAGGATGCGAAACTCATTGATTACAACTTCCAGTGGTCCGGCGATAACCGTGCCCGTCTCCTGGAAGCATGGAACAAGGCAGTGAAAGAATAATGGGAGCAAAAGGAAAAATAGGACTGATCGGCCTTGCCGTGATGGGTGCCAATCTGGCGAGAAATCTGGCAGGGCATGGTATTTCCACGGTCGTTTATAACCGAAGCCATGACAAGACGGAAAATTTTCTTAAAGAATTTGGAAGTGACACGAACCTTTCCGGCGCGGCTGCTTTGGAAGAGCTGGTCAATTCTCTGGAAAAACCGCGGAAGATTATCCTTATGATCAAGGCGGGCGAAGCAGTGGATGCCATGATAGCAAAACTCATTCCCCTCCTTGAAAAAGACGATATCCTTATTGACGGTGGGAATTCCTTCTTTGAAGATACCCGGCGTCGGAGCAGGGAAATGGAAGCGCTGGGGGTTCACTTTGTGGGCATGGGCGTATCCGGTGGTGAAGAAGGGGCGCTCCACGGCCCCAGCCTTATGCCTGGCGGCACCCGCGAGGCCTACGATGCTCTTGCGCCGATATTGAAGGCGGTCTCGGCGAAGGCGGAAGGAGAAGCCTGTGTGGATTACATGGGTCCTGATGGTGCCGGACATTATGTGAAGATGGTTCATAACGGCATCGAGTACGCTGATATGCAGATGATTGCCGATACATACTTTGTGATGAAGAACGTTCTTGGCATGACGGCGGAAGAGATGGCGGACACCTGGGAAATGTGGAACAAAGGCGAGTTATCTTCTTACCTGGTGGAAATCACTGCCCGTATTCTGCGGAAAGCCGATGAGATGACGGGGAAGCCTCTGGTAGATGTCATATTGGATGTGGCGAAACAGAAGGGAACCGGACGGTGGACAAGTATGAGCGCTTTGGCGCTTGGTGTTCCCGCTCCGACGATTACGGAAGCCGTTTTTGCAAGAACTATGTCTTCCCGAAAAGAGGAAAGACTGGTGCTTTCCAAGCGGTACCGGGATCTTGCTTTTGAAGGGACGGAAGTAGACCGCCCGGCTGTGCTTGAAGACTTGCGGCAGGCTCTTTACGCGTCTAAGATTTGTGCTTATGCCCAGGGCTTCAATCTTCTTGAAGAAGCGGGGAAGGTATACGGTTGGGATTTGCAGATGGGGCGCATTGCAAAAATCTGGCGGAGCGGCTGTATTATCCGCGCCCGTTTCCTGGATACCGTAAGTGAAATTTTTGAAAAAGAAAACGGCATGACCAATTTGCTGGCAAGCGGATATTTTTCCCAAGTTCTTTACGGCGCCCGCGCGGGTTGGGGGCGCATTATTTCCCTGGCGGTGGAAAGAGGCGCGGCTGTTCCCGCTCTCTCCAGCGCGCTTGCTTACTTTGACTCTTACCGTACTGCACGGGGAAGCGCGAATCTTCTTCAGGCACAGCGTGACTGTTTCGGTGCCCACACGTATGAACGCATTGATAAGGAAGGAGCTTTCCATACCGACTGGATGAACTGAGTAAGGAAACTCCATGAAACAGCAGAAAACGGCATTTCTCACAAGATTATTTGCGGGGAATGCCGTTTTGGGATGGGAAAATAAAGACGGAAATTATTTATTGTTAAATTATATGGCTTCAGGGGATGACCACAACTTTTCCAAATCCGGTGCGGCTTTCTAAGTAACTATGAGCCTCCTGTATATCGTCAAGGGAAAAGACACGTTCCGGATGAATAATGATGTTGTATTGTTTAATATAGTCAAACATTTCCTGTATTTTTCCGGCATTTACATTTCCTGAATAAAAAGAAGATAGGTACGCACCGGAAGGGATATCCGTAATCGGATCGAAGTTTTCAAGATACCATTGGTTGCCTAACTGGCCGACACTGCACAAGATGCCGCCATCGGACATATAGCGGAACGAATCCTTAATTGTCCGCGGACCTATAAGCTCCAATATCCGGTCAAACGACTGCCCTTTTGCAGAAAGTCTGCCGTCATCATCGACAAGGCCGGTGTCGTAGCCGAGAGAGGTCAGCAAGGACGCTTTTTCTTTAGTCCGTGATGTGCCGGATATGTGGATATGTGGAAATTTTGCCTTTATCAGTTTTAAAAATGCGAGGCCTACGCCGGAGGTGCCGCCGCGTACCAGTATAGATGAATCTGCTTGGATACGCAGGCTTTTCAAGGCGCCAAAGGCTGTATAGCAGGATTCGGGAATGGCTGCCAGATCAGGCCAGGGCAGATTGCTGGAAACAGGGTAAATTTGTTGATTGGGGAGTAATGTGTATTCAGCATAGCTGCCGTCAAAGGCGCGTCCCATTTCGCCCATGAAAGAAATGACCTTGGTTCCTGTGGGCAAACGGAAAGGATCTGTTGATTCCGCGATGGTTCCTGTACATTCAATGCCCAGGATGCGTGGGAAAGAAACTGTGGGCGACAATCCTTTGCGTGTAAAAATTTCAGAGTGGTTAAGGCCGAATCCTTTAATTTTTATAAGCGACCAGCCTTCTTTCACAGAGGGGACGGGAACCTGCCTGATTTTCAGCTGCTGAGGACCTCCTGCTTCATAGATGACGGCTGCTTTCATATACATATTTAAATCTCCTTTCTGAGGAGTAATAGAGAATCATGGATGGGCGGACATTTCATGATTACTATATCAGGCCGTTATTTTTCAGATATTCTATGGCGACATCACGGGCTTTGCGTTTATTAACGCGGACGTCATAATTCATGGCGCTCATTTCTTCCTCCGTAATGCGGCCGGATAATTGTTCCAATATTTCTTTCAGTTCCGGATGGGCGTCCAGGGTTTCCTGTCTCATGAGAGGGGCACCCTGATAAGGCGGGAAAAGCTGTTTGTCATCTTCTAACGGGACAAGGCCGTATTGCTTTAATTCACTGTCTGTGGAGTATGCGTCCGTGATTTGGATGATGCCTTGCGAGATGGCTTGGTAGCGTAGGGCCGGTTCCATTGTGCGTACTTGAAGATGGAGCCCGTATAAAGACGCGAGCCCGCGGTTTCCGTCTTCTCTGTCATTGAATTCCAATGTGAAACCTGCAATTGCTCGGTTTTCTACTTTGTGCAGATCAGAGATGGATGTGAGGCCGTTTGCCTCTGCATAAGAACGCGGGACTGCGACAGCATAAGTGTTTTGGTATGACATAGGCTCAAGATATGCCAGTTTATCCTGTATTTTAATTTCATCACGAGCCGCTTCATATACGCTGCGTGCATCATGGCCGAGAGGCGGTGGCTCTTTTAGGAGGCTGGAAGTTATTGTTCCCGTAAATTCCGGGTATAAGTCAATACTTCCTGCTTTTAATGCTTCATAAAGGAAGGCGGTCTTTCCAAAATTCGGTTTGAGTTCAACGGCTATATTTGTTTTTCGTGTGATCAGTTCCTGATACATATGGATCAATATGTCCGGCTCCGGACCGAGCTTGCCTGCAATGATAAGTTTGTCATGCCGGTGGGAAAAAGAGACGAAAGAAAGCATGAGAACCAATATAAAGAAACATAGTACAAGAAAAGACTTTTTTAATGAGACATGCTCCAATATATGGATGCCGTAACTAAAAATAATCGCGAGCAATGCGGATGACCCCGCACCGATAAGAATGAGAGCGCTGTCATTGTGGTCGATACCGAGTAATATGAAAGAACCGAGACCTCCGGCCCCAATCAGGGCTGCCAATGTGGCGGTGCCGATGATCATGACGGATGCTGTGCGGATTCCGGAAGTGATAACCGGCATAGCCAGAGCCAATTCATAATTTTTCAGCTTTTCCCATCTGTTCATGCCAAGTGCTTCCGCCGCTTCATCTAATACGGGAGGAATTTCCGACAGGCCGGTGATCGTATTCTGCAAAATCGGAAACAGGGCGTAGATGATCAGCGCTGTCAGTGCAGGCAATGTGCCGATACCGAGAAATGGGATCATAAGTCCCAGAATGGCAAGAGATGGAATTGTCTGAATGATTCCTGTGATTTGCAGAACCGTCTCTGCATAGGATTTTTTTCTGGAAAGCAGGATTCCCAGCGGGATGGAAATGAATATGGCGGCCAGAAGCGCGCTTAAAGAAATCTGTACATGCTGCGTCAGTGCGAGGAGCCAATCTTGGATACGCCCGGTGAAAACGGTAAAAAGATTATTCAAAGCCATCACATCCTCTGCTAAAGAATCGGGCGACAAAATCATTTTCCGGCCGGCTTTTGATTTCATCCGGTGTTCCGGTTTGAATGATTTCACCATGGTTCATAATGCACAGGCGGTCTCCCAGATAGGCAGCCTCTTCCATATTGTGGGTAACAAAAACAATGGTCAGCCCCAATTCGTGGTGGAGTGTTTTTATAAGATCCTGCAGCTGCCGGCGGGAAATGGGGTCTAATGCGCTGAATGGTTCGTCCATAAGAAGAATTTCCGGCTTGCCGATGATAGCACGGACGATGCCGACCCTCTGCTGTTCTCCGCCGGATAATTCATGAGGGTAACGGTGTGCATATATTTTCGGATCAAGACCGACTTTGGATAACAGCTGTGTAGTTTGTTCTTTCCGGATTTGCTTTGGCCATTTTTTCATAATCGGTACAAGTTCTATATTTTCTGCGACCGTCAAATTAGGGAAAAGGGCGATCTGCTGCAAGACATATCCCGTATTGAGCCGTAATTCGCGAAGCGGATAGTCCATGACGGATTTTCCATCTAATAATACATCTCCTTCTGTCGGGTCAATGAGACGGTTAATTAGTTTCAACAGGGTTGTTTTGCCGCTGCCGCTTGGGCCGATGAGAACAAAAAATTCTTTGTCCTTGATGGAAAGGCTCTGATTTTTTATTACGGTACACTCTCCGTAATCTTTCCGGATCTGCTTTAGTTCAATCATGTATTCTCCTGTGGTGGAAAAACATCAAAAGGTCCTGATTTTATGAAAAACATTATATATCCGGACAGATTTCTTTTATAAGACGCATAAATTCCTGTGTCAGGATATCTGTAAATAAATGTGTTGTTTCGATCAGTGTTTGCTGCTGCTTTGTTGACAACTGGGAAAATGCTTTCTTTTCTGCCTCATCCATGGGGTCAATGATAGAGGCGGCAAATTGTCTACCTTTTTCTGTCAGCATGATCAGTTTTTTTCGTCTGTCTTTCGGATGGACTGTGCTTTTAATATATCCTTTCTTCGAAAAATTTTTAATTACTGCGTTGACCACCTGTTTGGTGGAATATGTATGGCGTGTAATTGTTTGCTGGGAAATACCTTTCGGATGACGGTAAATCCATAGGAGGATTAACAGTGATTTTCCCTGAAGACCCCGCTTCCGGGCATAATCTTCATAAAGAGAAAATTGATGGTTCCGTAAACGGGCATACATACGGTGGTTTTCTATTGTTAAAGTAGAATAATCGGTTTGGATCATTATTGTGTACCTGAAAGCAAAACAAGATAATATAGTAAAAATATTTTACTATAAGTATAAGGATCATGAAAATATCCGTCAAGGCATATCTAATCTTCTTGACGAATGCGACAGGGGAGATAAGCTGTTTTCAATGAACGGCAGAGAGAAGGATGCATCGATTTGCTGCTGGTATTTTCTTTTCAAATTGCAGCAGGCAAATAAAAAAGCACAGTCTTTATAAAATCAGGACTGCTGCTTTTTTCAATAATAAGAAAGTATAAAAAATTTTGTTCTTTTAGTAGTTAATTTCCTTCCAGCCGGGTGACACCGAGCGGCGGGGACTGGAGGAAGACGACGTCTTTGTTTCTCTCCTCCAGCCAGCCGGCCTGCCATGCATTCGGGAGGAGGTAGACGGGACGTTCTCTTCTGTCATAAACGACCATGGCGTTGTCGAGACCGATGAGTTCTTCCGGCGGGACATCGCCTTCCGTCCAGCGGGCGCAGGTGTAACTGATCGGTTCCACATTTACCGTGACATTGTATTCCTTTTCCAGACGGTACTTCATGACTTCAAATTGCAGCTGGCCGACAGCGCCGATAATGAAGGATTCCATGATGTAAGGCTGCTTGTAAATCTGGATGGCGCCTTCCTGGGCAAGCTGGCTGACACCATTGAGGAACTGTTTCCGCTTCATGCTGCTTTCCGGAGAAAGACGGGCAAACAGTTCCGGAGGGAATACGGGGAAGTCGATAAAGGTGACAGGGGATTTTTTTTCACATACCGTATCGCCCACGCCGAGTTCTCCCGTATCGAAGATTCCGATGATATCTCCGGGATAGGCTTTTTCTACAGTCTGCCGTTCTGTGGCGAGAAATTGCTGCGGCTGAGAAAGTCGGAGCATTTTGCCGCTCTGCCGATGGAGTACGGAAGCGCCCTTTTCAAAAATACCGGAACAGATACGCAGGAAAGCAATACGGTCATGGTGTTTGGGATCCATGTTTGCCTGGATTTTGAAAACGAAAGCGGAGAAAGCAGGATCTTCCGGCGCAATGTGTCCTTCCAGCGTTTCTCTTTCTTCCGGCGGCGGAGCAAGTTCCAGATATTTTTCAAGAAAAGTCTGTACGCCGAAGTTTGTCATGGCGGAACCGAAAAAGAGGGGGGTCAGTTCGCCTTTGGATACTTTGTCTTTATCAAAAGGGTCGCCTGCTTCTTCCAGAAGCTCCAGGTCATCTTTGAGGGAACTGAGAACCTCTTCGGAGAGATGGGAAACGATTTCAGGATCGTCTATCCTGCCTGAAATAACTTCCAGCTTTTTTACGCCGTGGGCGTTGTCTTTGACGAAAAGATGGCACAGTTTCTTTTCACGATCGTAGATACCTGTGTAGTCGCCATTAACGCCGATAGGCCAGTTCATAGGGCATGAACGGATACCGAGGACATCTTCAATATCCGCCATCAGGTCGAAAGGATTTTTGCCGAAATGGTCGATTTTATTGACAAAGGTAAAAATGGGAATACCCCGGTCGGAACAAACCTTGAAAAGTTTTTTCGTTTGGGCTTCCACGCCTTTCGCCACGTCGATGACCATGACGGCGCTGTCCACCGCCATGAGCGTACGGTAAGTATCTTCCGAAAAGTCTGCATGCCCCGGGGTATCGAGAATGTTGATGCGGCAGCCGTTGTAATCGAATTGGAGAACGGAGCTGGTGACGGAAATGCCGCGCTGTTTTTCTATTTCCATCCAGTCGGATACGGCATAGCGGGAGGTCTTTCTTGCTTTGACGGAACCTGCCAGGTGGATCGCGCCGCCGTAGAGCAGAAGCTTTTCCGTGAGTGTCGTTTTGCCGGCGTCAGGATGGGAGATGATGGCGAAGGTACGCCGTCTTTTTATTTCTTCTGAATCAGTCATTTTGCACCTCAACTAACAATACTCGTTTATTATACAGGAAATCGGAGGATAAGGTAAATGTTTTCCTGAACATGGGCAGGATACATTTTGCGGAGTCTCCTTAGACCGTATTTATGGCCGCATCGGATCTTTTATGGCAAAATCGCGCATGAGGGAAATCATGGATTCGTTTGTAAAAAGACGGGTGAGTTCTTCCGGCGAGGTGATGATGTCAGGTCTTGCTTTCAAATATGTTTCAAAATGGCTCTGCACTTTACGCGCGCGGCCGGAGGCTTTAGGCATGATGATTTTCTTTCCCGTGATCTGCTCCATAAGGATGCGGATAAGGACGGGACGGAAGAAATATTCCATGAAACATGTTTCAATCCAGTAAGAATGTTTTGTTTTTACAAAACGTGCCGTTTTTGCCATGAACCGCAGATACAGATCGAGTCCGTCATCCACGCCGCTCCAGAAATCGCTGAATGCCGTGTCGTAGCTGCCGTCTTTCTGCTTTTCAATAAATGCAAAGGCATCGGCTTCAATGATTCTGATTTTCTCTTTATTTGGAAATTGAGGCAGTATGTTTCTTTTAAAAAGGGAAATGACATCGCGGTTCATTTCCACGACGGTTACTGATTCCACTTCTTCTTTTTCTGATGTCATGAAGGCGTAGTATCCGAGCCCCAGGCCGTAGGTGATTACTTTTCCTTTTGCTGCTTCAATGTCTTTTTCCATAGAACGGATTTCACTGGGGACGACGCTCATCCACACGCGGTTGTTTTCCAGGATGACAGGGAAGGTCATCCGTTCTTTGAAGAACCCCGCTTCCCCGTAGAGGAAAGGGTTTTCTTTTTTGTAACGGGGGAAGGTCTGGAAAAATTCATAAGGAAGATAATCTGCTGTGGTAAGAGCGATGCAGTTTTCCTTGTCGGAAGAAATATGGATTCGTTCGTAGTACGGATTCTTTTTCACCGTACTTCTGTCTTGGCAGGTGAGCTGCTCCATGACCGTCTCCATCATCAAATCGTATAAACGGCTGGGATCTTTTGCTTCGGTGAGATCTGAGTAAGGGAGGAGGGCCTCTTTGTTTTCATAGAGCGAGGTAACTGCTTCTTCCACGACATCGCCGAAGGCAAGGTCCGTGACACGTGCCATAAAGGTGTCGCGCGGAGATGTTTCCGGGGACATGAGCCAGTCTTCATCCACATTCTGCAGGTACAGGCGGTCTTTTATTTCCGAAAGGATGATGTCGTTTACGGTTTCTGCCAGAAGAAATTTGTGCCACAGTACAGCGGCCGCATTTTTTATAGTTTCGTTCTTGAGTATGTCCATCATATGCTCCTCTTTGTATTCTTTGCCTATTATACAGAGATTTCTGCTTTCCTTCCATGCACAGTTTTTCATGAGGATTTTCTTTGGAAAATATTCTAAAAATATATGTAAAATGCTATAATATCTGCAAAGTCTGTGAAATTCAGCAAAGGGGTGAAGGCATGGCTCGCATAAAAGGCGCCAAACGATGGAATGAAATATCATCTTCTCAGTGGCTGTCGCTTTTTGCCGACCCTGCAGTTATGTCGGATCTGATGATGATGATTATTTCTTCTCTGTACCATGCGCCTGATTACACAGACAACGCGAAGCATATCGCCGATACTCTTTCTATGGAATACCGCGCGTTGAATGCGGCTGTCGGGTGGGCAGGAAATAAAATCCGTGACCGTTACGAAAGCGGGGCTTTTTTTGAAGAACCGGCGCGGACGGCAGAAAAAAAGAAAGTGCCGCCTGCCGTGGAAGCGGAAAAGGAATTTACCCTTACCGCGGAGGAGGCGGTGTGGGGGAAAGCTCTGTCGGAAATGGCGCCGTGGCAGTATATTTTTGATGGGGAAGAAGATGAGTATGGCGCGTATCTTTGGATACTGAAACCGGAGATGGCTGCAGCTTTCCGCGAATTGGAAGAAGCGGAAGTGTCAGCGGAAAATTCTGTCCGTGAAGCCCTGGCATCGGATATTTCTTCTTTCGGTACGGAAGGGAATCTTTTCTCTTCCACCGCTGATGAAACAGTAGAGAAGATACGGAAGGTTCTTGAGGAAAGAAGCCGTTTTTTCCGCAAATCACTTTCCGAAAAAGCGGAATGCTGTGTCTGCGGGATTCACCGCCTGTCTCTTTTGAAAGCGGTGCCTTACGGAGAAGGCGGTATGAAACATAAAGGACTGGTTCTTTGTCCGATTCATGCGGCGCTTTTTGCCGCACATCTTATTTCTTTCAGCGACCGGGGAAAAGTGCTTGTGTCTCCATCGGTGACGGAAGAAGAAAAAGAACAATTTGGTCTTACCAAGGGAATGGACGCGCGGTATACTTTCAGCAGAAGGCGTATGGCGGTCCATCGCAGAATTTTTAATCAGAAGGGACGGAAAGAAAAATGATCTTATCCGGTAAAGAAATCGCCCGCCACATAGGTGAGGAAATCATGATTACGCCTTTTAATCCGAAGCGGCTGAATCCGAACAGCTACAACCTGACACTGGCTGATGAACTCATGGTGTACGACAATTATGAATTGGACATGAAAAAGAAAAATACAGGACATCTTTTAAAGATTCCACAAGAGGGCTATGTGCTGGAGCCAAATAAGCTTTACTTGGGCCGTACCCATGAATATACGAAAACCACCTGTTTTGTTCCGATGCTGGAAGGCCGTTCTTCAGTGGGGCGTCTTGGGCTCTTTATACACGTTACTGCAGGATTCGGGGATGTCGGATTTTCAGGTTACTGGACACTGGAAATGTTCTGTGTCCAGCCGATCCGTATTTACTCGGGTGTAGAAATCTGCCAGATTTATTTCCATACGGTGTTGGGAGAGGCGGAGAAATATATAAGCGGCAAGTACCAGAATAATCAGGGGATCCAGCCGAGTTTACTTTACAAGGATTTTGAAAAGTAGTATACTATTATTAACTTTACAGCACTTCGAGCGAAGACGCTTGCAGCAGACGTTTGGGTTTCCATGCGCTCAGCTGCTTTTTTTATTCCGGAGAGATAAAGAATAGTTTAGCAAGTCCCGGCGGAATAAAATGGCTACAGATAACGTACACGAAGCTGCCGTATCAAAGAGGAATTTTCCAAGGAGGTCTAAGGCTATGAAAAAAGTAATGAAGAAAATACTTATCGCAGGAATGGCCTGTGTATGCGGTGCGGCGCTGCTGGCAGGATGCGGCGGTGACAGCGGTTCCAAAAGCGGCGGAGAAAAGCAGTTCCTGAATATCGCGACCGGCGGTACCGCAGGGACGTACTATCCGCTTGGCGGTGCTCTTGCTGAATTACTGAATAACAATATCAAGGGCATGAACGCTTCCGCCCAGTCCACCGGAGCGTCTGTGGCAAATGTAAATATGCTCAAAGATGGTTCTGTCGATCTGGCTTTCATTCAGAATGACATTGCTTACTACGCGGTCAACGGTTCTGAAATGTTCAAGGATAATAAAGTGGCCGGCCTCCGGGGTCTTGCAGCGCTTTATCCGGAAACGATCCAGTTCGTGACCACGGCTGATAAAGGGATCAAATCCATTGCGGACCTGAAAGGCAAGAAAGTTGCCGTCGGTGCGGCAGGCTCTGGTGCGGAAGCAAATGCCCGCCAGATTTTAGCCGCTTATGGTATTACTTATGATGATATTGATGAACGTTTCCTGTCCTTCGGCGAAGCGGCCGATGCGCTTAAAGACGGCAACGTAGATGCAGGCGTCGTTGTAGCGGGGTTCCCGACTGCCGCCATTCAGGATCTGGCGGCCAATAAATCTGCGGCTATTATCAATATCGACAGCGATAAAGCAGATGAACTGATGAAGAAATATCCGTACTATACGAAGGTAAGTATTCCGAAAGGCACTTATCCCGGGCAGGAAGAAGATATTCAGTCTGTTGCCGTTAAATGTGTTGTCGTTACTACCGACAAGATGGATGACAAACTGGGCGGTGAAGTAGTCAAGGCGATTTATGAACATCTGGACCGCATGAAAGCCGCTCATGCCGTGGGCAAGTACATTACAAAAGATACCGCCCTTGACGGTATGTCCATTCCCATGAATGCGGGCGCCGAACAGTATCTGAAAGCCAAGTAGGGAAATGGCTGAAAGTTCCATAAGACATGGAAAAGAGTGGATGGCGCCGGGGCAGGAAACCGTTGTCATTCACTCCTTGTGTCTGCGGGAAAGATCATTTTATTATCATAAAGGAAAGGAGCGGCTTTTGCCGCATTGCCATGATCAGGAAAAACAAGGGCGGCCGGCTTGAAAACGTTATCGCCTCTGTGGGGATCGTCATTACTGTCTGTATTGCCATCTTTGGCTACTATATCAGAACGCCGTACCTTTACGGACAGACTTCCGACGGATTTCTTATTCGGCAGGAAGTGGAAGCGGGGACGCCGGTGACTTTGGCGTACCGCCATTCCGTACAGAAAACGATGATTTACGAATATCTTGCAGTGAATGAAACGGAAGACGGTTTTATTTTGAAATCGACAAAGTACCAATCCATGGGGGTGGGACTGCCTTTTTCGAAAGAAGACGGTGAATTCCGGCAGGAAGGGGAATGGTTCATCATGGATAAAATGAACCGCCGCTGTCCGGAATTGTCCATCCGGAACGGCGTGACCAATGATGAACACATTATCGTGGGCGATAAAGACTATGCGCTGGCGGAACTCATGCCTCTTGAAAAAGAACTTCATCTCTATGTGGCGCCGTTATGGAAGGCTTACTGGATGAAAAAAGAAATAAGGAGTTGATTATATTGGCCGATTTGGAGAAAAAGGAAAATCCTGCTGTGGAAAAAGGTATGGATGACCATCTGCAGAAGAAACTGAAAGAACTGGATAAAGAATCAAATACGATGGAATACAGCGGCACGTGGGCGAAAGTGATCGCTGTCATCTGTATCTGTTTTTCTCTTTTCCAGATTTATACTGGTTTCTTCGGCGCACTGGACGCTATGATCCAGCGGTGTATCCATCTGTCTTTCGGTATTTCTCTGGTATATCTCTTATGCCCCACTAAACGGGAGTGGATTCGCGGCGGAAGTGTGCATCCCGTCGATTTGGCACTTGCTATCATCGCGGCGATTCCACCGATTTATATTTTGGTGAATTACCAGCAGCTTATTTTGCGGGCAGGAACAGTGACACCTGTGGATACGTTCATGGGAGTGCTGGGGATACTTATGGTTATCGAGGCGGCGCGCCGTATTGTAGGCCTGCCGATTGTTATTGTAGTACTCTGTTTCCTGGCTTACGGTTTCTTCGGCCGTTATATGCCCGGACCTCTGGCACACCGCGGGCTCACTGTGAACCAGATGGTCGGGCACCTCTTCTATACTACGGAAGGTGTCTTCGGTATTCCCATGGGCGTATCGTCCACCTTTATTTTCCTTTTTATCCTTTTTGGGGCGTATCTTGAAAAAACAGGTCTCGGAAAATTCTTTATTGATATCGCCAATGCCATTGCAGGCTGGGCGTCGGGCGGTCCTGCCAAAGTGGCGGTTATTTCTTCTGCCCTGCAGGGGACGATTTCCGGCTCATCCGTAGCGAACGTTGTCGGATCCGGTTCTTTTACCATCCCCATGATGAAGAAATTGGGATATCATAAAAACTTTGCGGGAGCAGTGGAAGCGGCAGCCTCTACCGGCGGACAGCTCATGCCTCCGGTCATGGGTGCGGCGGCGTTTCTCATGGCGGAATTTGTCGGCATTCCTTACATGGAAGTCGTGAAAGCGGCTATCGTGCCTGCGGTACTTTACTTTCTCGGCGTATTTTTGGGCGTTCATTTTGAAGCGAAGAAAAATAAGCTGAAAGGGACGCCGAGAAATGAACTTCCGCCATGGGTTAAGATTATGAAAGAAGAGGGGCATCTGGCAATTCCGCTGATTGCGATTATCGGGCTGCTTGCTTCCGGGTACACCCCGATGAAGGCGGCACTGGCAGGGATCATTATTTCCATTGCCACCGCCATGCTCCGCGCGAATACACGGATGGATTTCAATGATATTATTGACGGTCTGGTTAAAGGCGCCCGCGGCGCTTTGGGGGTGCTCATCGCCTGTGCGTCCGCCGGTATGATCATCGGTATCGTGACGAAAACGGGAGTGGGGCTGAAGCTGGCGTCTGCTCTTGTCGATGTGGCGGCAGGAAACTTTATGCTTCTTCTGTTCTGCACTATGATTACATCCCTCATTCTCGGCATGGGCGTGCCTACGACGGCAAACTATGTCATTACATCCACTATTGCTGCACCGGCCCTTATCCAGCTTGGTGTGCCGATTTTGGCGGCGCATATGTTCGTTTTCTATTTCGGCATCATTGCCGATATTACTCCGCCTGTGGCGCTGGCGGCTTATGCAGGAAGCGCTATTTCCGGCGGTGATCCGCTGAAGACAGGGGTAAACGCTTCGAAGCTGGGCATTGCGGCTTTCATTATTCCTTACGTCTTCGTTTTGTCACCGCAGATTTTAGGGATTGATGCTTCCGCCGGCAGCATTATTTTGACCACCTGTACGGCACTTATCGGTATGGCAGGCATTTCGGCGGCGATGATCGGATACCTTGCGGCAAAGACGAATATGTTTGAGAGGCTCCTGCTCCTTGCCGGCGGCCTTATGCTCATTGATCCCCGTCTCATGACAGATGCGGCAGGCATCGGCATTCTTGCCTTTGTCCTCTTTATGCAGTTCCTGAGAAGAAAGAAAGCGGATGCATAATTTCTACGGTTCAATCACTCCACACAAAAACCCGCAGTATGTATTGCGGGTTTTTGTGTACCTTATTTAAGAGGAAGAGATTCTTCTCCCATAAGAATCCTTTCCATATCCTCATCTGCCGACTCCGCCCACGGCAGACGAAGCTTCGGCTGAATTCCCTCAAGAAGGTGGGGAAAGAGCGAATTGTCTTCCTTGATTTTTTCAGGAACGAAAACGGAAAGGCGGTCAGGCAGGATTTCCAGATCAATAGGGAAGGACGGCCCCTTTTCACCGTCTACATTTGTTATGAGTTCTTCTTCATTGCTGATGGAAATATGGGCTTTTTTTACGCCGACCACAGTCAATATTTCCGGCCCTAGCTGGAGGCCTGTGAGAAGTTTCGGAGCTTCACGGATGGTGCGGAGCCATTGGAAATTATGGAAAAGAGCCAGTTTGATGACGCCTTTGTTCCTTTCTTCCGGCGGGACGAGATTGCGGAAGCTGCCTGCCGAATCGGTGAGCATGGCTGCTACCAAAGGGGAAGAAATATGGATATCCGTCCCGTTTTCTTCCCGGATGTGGAAATGGTAAGAATGCTGTTTGGGAAGAGCCTGAAACCCTTTCATAAAGTACGCAAGAGAGCCAAAAAGCGTTTTTTCCTTAATTGTCACTTCGCTGACCGCTTCCGGAATAAGTCCTGCAGCAACGATATTGATGAAGTAGCGGTCATTGATTTTCCCTACATCGATAGTGGTGCGTTTTGCCTGCTCCAGCATCCGTATAGCACCCTGGGGCGAACGGGGGATATGAAGCGCCCGTGCCAGATCATTCACCGTTCCGAAAGGAATAAAACCGAAGCATGAATCGCTGCGGACAGGAACCATGCCGTTAATGACTTCATTAATCGTACCGTCGCCGCCCATGCAGATGATGTCTTTATTCTTTTCCGCGGCGCGGCGGGCGAAATCTTTCGCATCTCCCGCTTTTTGCGTCAGCTTGATGGAAACGTCGTCATACCGTTTGGAAAGAACAGAAGATAAAAGCGGAATGTACTTCGGCGCCCGTTCCCGTCCCGAGGTGGGATTTACAATGACCAGACAGCGTTTTACGTTTTCCAAAACCAAGCCCTCCTCCTGCAATTCTATTTCTTTACTATTATAGCAGAAATGTATTTATGGAAAGAGGTATAAAGGGATCTTCTTAAAGAAATATTTTCTAAGAGTGTGTCACAAATGTTTGATTACTATAGAATCCGTGCTGAGATAAATCATAGGGTTCTTGAGGTATGTTGTAAGTTGTAGTATAATATAACCTGCAATTTGTGTACGGTAAATAAAAGGACGGACCCTTTTACCGGTATAAGGAGGAATATTTTTTATGAACGTAAAAGCAGAAGCACTGGATCAGCACAAGGTACAGCTTACCATTGATGTACCGGCTGAAGTTGTGGTCAAGGGGTTTAAGCAGGCAGTAGCCCGTATCGCCAACCAGGTGAAGATTCCCGGGTTCCGTAAAGGCAAGGCGCCCCGCCGTATTATCGAGATGCATTTCGGCAAAGAAGCTGTTGCCGGAGAAGCACAGGATATTGTTATCAACCAGGCTTTGAATGACGCGATTATTCAGGAAAAACTCATTGCTGTCACCACTCCCGAAGTAAAACAGGAACGTTTTTCTGAAACGGAAGGTGCTGCGTTCACCGCTACTTTTGTTAAACAGCCGAAAGTAAAGCTTGGCGAATATAAAGGACTTTCTGCCAAACATGTAAAACCGGAGATTTCCGATGACCAGGTTATGGCACAGATCCGGCAGGCTGCAGAGCAGAATGCAAGAATGGAAAAGGCAGAAGAAGGTACTGTCCTTAAAAAAGGCGACATCGCCGTTATCGATTTCAAAGGTACCGTTGACGGGAAAGCTTTTGAAGGCGGTGAAGGGAAAACTTATCCGCTGGAAATCGGCTCAAAGAGCTTTATCCCGGGGTTTGAAGACCAGCTTGAAGGGCACAAAGCGGGAGATGACGTAACTGTCTCCGTATCTTTCCCGAAAGACTATTTCGTGGATACTCTTGCCGGTAAAGAGGCGGAATTCGCTGTACATATCAATGATGTGAAGAATAAAGTAATTCCCGTTATTGATGATGCTTTTGCCAAATCCGTAAGCCGTCATGAAACACTGGATGAACTGAAGGAAAGCCTGAAACAGCAGATGCAGCTTCGGGCATTCCAGCAGGCGGAAGAAGCTTACCACCAGGCCCTGATTAATCAGGCGGTGGCAAATTCCGAAGTGGATATTCCGCAGGAAATGGTCGATCAGCGCATTGATGAAATCGAACAGGAAGTTAAACTGAACATGGAAGCCCAGGGCATGGATTTTGATAAGTATCTTTCCAATATGGGCAAGTCGGAGGAAGAATTCCGCCAGAGCTACAATAAGACTGCTGAACAGCAGGTACGCGAAGGCTTGGTGCTTGCGGAAATTGCCAATGTTGAAAAACTGGAAGCGACCAATCAGGATCTGAATATGGAAGTTTACAGCATGGCGCGCCAGTTTAATGCGGAACCGAAAGATGTCATCAAAATCATCAGAGATGAAAACCGCGCGGGGATGCTTTACAATTCCGTACTCCGCAAGAAAGCAGCTGCTTTCATTTACGGCGCGGCGGTAAAGGAAGAAAGTAAAAAAGAAGAAACAGCCAAGAAGACAGAATCTTCGGCAAAAGAAAAGAAAGAATCTCCGCTGGCCGCAAAGACAGTCAAAGAACTGAAAGCTTACGCTGAAGAAAAGGGTATTGCCCTTGACTCCCGTGCAAAGAAAGCGGACATCATCGCTACGATCGAAGCGGCTGAAAGAAAGTAATCCGTTCAACTTCATACAATGAATTTTATTTCATAACCTAAAGAGGCGCAGGCATGTTCCGCGTCTCTTTGTTGATGTATGAAAAAGAAACATAGAATTTTATCGTTATAAATTGTAAGATTGTGGTACAATTAGAAAGTACAAATAGTATTTATGAGAAAGGATGTTTATCTATGCCTTATGTGCCGATTGTTGTGGAACAGACCTCTCACGGGGAACGTTCCTATGATATTTATTCCCGTCTTTTAAAAGACCGTATTGTATTTCTTGACGGCCCCATTGATGATCATACCGCCAACGTGATTATTGCCCAGTTTCTCTTTCTGGAAGCGGAAGACCCCGACAAAGATATCCATTTTTACATCAACAGCCCCGGCGGCGTTGTGACGGCAGGCATGGCGATTTATGATACGATGCAGTATATCCGCCCTGATGTGTCTACCATCTGTATCGGTTCCTGCGCCTCCATGGCGGCCGTACTTCTGACAGCCGGCGAAAAAGGGAAACGCTACGCCCTGCCTCATGCCAGCGTTATGATCCATCAGCCCCTCGGCGGTGCGCAGGGACAGGCGACAGATATTGCAATCCATGCCAAAGAAATTATCCGTCTCCGCAGCGAGCTCAATGGAATCATCGCGGCCCACAGCGGACAGACGCTGAAAACTGTCATGAAAGACACCGAAAGGGATAATTTTATGACTGCTGACGCCGCTTTGAAATATGGGCTCATTGATAAGATTCTTACCAGAAATGAACTGGCCGAGTTAAACGGGAAATCTGAATTAAGCAAGAAATAAGGAGGCTCTGTGGCTAATAAAAATGAACAACCGCCGGTATGCAATTTCTGCGGACGGTCGGGAGACGAAGTCGAAAGACTGATTGCGGGACCGGGCGTCTTTATCTGCAATGAATGCATTGAAGTCTGCCGGAACATATTGGAAGAAGAAATGAAAACTTCGAAGAAGAAGGGGCTTCCCGATTTTGAACTTCCGACACCTGAAAAAATCAAAGAATACATGGATCAGTACGTTATCGAGCAGGACGATGCAAAGGTTGCCCTTGCCGTAGCCGTGTACAACCATTATAAACGTATCCGCTATGAAAAAGATGATGACGGTGTGGAACTGCAAAAGTCAAATATCATCATGCTGGGCCCCACAGGGAGCGGGAAAACCCTTCTTGCCCAGACGTTGGCGAGATTTTTGAATGTTCCTTTTGCTATTTCCGATGCGACCACTCTAACCGAAGCGGGGTATGTGGGGGAAGACGTGGAGAATATCCTGCTCCGTCTTATTCAGGCGGCGGATTACGATCTTGAAAGAGCCCAGCGGGGCATTGTCTACATTGATGAAATTGATAAAATCGCAAAAAAATCGGAGAATCCGTCTATTACAAGGGATGTTTCAGGGGAAGGCGTACAGCAGGCCCTGCTGAAAATCCTTGAAGGGACCGTAGCTAGTGTTCCGCCGCAGGGCGGACGCAAGCATCCTAACCAGGAGATGATCCAGCTGGATACGTCAAATATCCTCTTCATCTGCGGCGGAGCCTTTGCCGGCATAGATAAAGTCATTGCCCGCAGAACGACCAGGAGCACGATGGGATTTGGCGCGGATATCAAGAAAGCCGATGAGAAGGACATTGCGGAAGTTCTTCAAAACGTAGAACCTGAAGACCTCCTGAAATTCGGACTTATTCCGGAATTTATCGGCAGGCTTCCTGTCATCGTAGCTCTCCACCCGCTGAAAGAAGAAGCGCTTATCAGAATCCTGTCGGAACCGAAAAACGCTCTTATCCGTCAGTACCAGAAACTTCTCGGCATGGACAATGTGGAGCTTGTTTTTGAGGAGAAAGCAGTTCGTGCCATTGCGAAGAAAGCCATCGAAAGGAATACGGGTGCCCGCGGACTCCGTGCGATTATTGAAAAGATCATGACAAAAGTGATGTATGAGATTCCCGGAATGAAAGATGTGGTGCGCTGTACCGTTACGGAAGATACCGTTCTCAAAGGCGAACCGCCCCTGCTGGAAAGAAAAAAGAAATGAAATTATAATAAATTGTAATAATATAAATGCGTTCTGCCGTAAGACAGGACGTATTTTTGTTTGAATAGACAAAAGAGTTATCTTCCCTTGCATAGAAGACCGTGTTTACTGCGGTGTTTTTTATTGATTCGGGAGAGGCTTTCATCGAGAAAATGCGAAATGTTTCTTGAAAAATCTGCTTTTTTATCGGCTGTGTGGTAAAATATAAAGGAGTGTTGATTCTTTACAAAGACACTGAATTATAAGATAAGAGGAATTTTTATGAACGAGAATACAGATATAGGAGATGCAGCCATTTTGACACTGCCTGTTGTGGCTCTTCGCGATATCATTGTTTTTCCCCATATGACAGTGAACCTGGATATCGGGAGAAAAGAATCTATTGAAGCCGTCCGCGCCGCAGGCCGCAGCGACCGGTATCTTGCTATGATCATGCAGCGTGATGGAAAAGTGGAAGTACCGCAGGAAGAGGATCTCTACTTCTTTGGCACCGTTGTAAAAGTAAAACAAATGCTCCAGCTGCCCGGCGGCCTCATCCGCATACAGGCGGAAGGAATTTCCCGCGTTCGTGTTCATAGCGTTGAACGAAAAGAAAACTGCTTGGTGTCCCAGTTGGAGGATGTGCCGGAAATCGAGCCGTCGGACGCGCTTCGTGGGGAAGCATACAGAAGGGCCCTTTTGAAATCCTTCTTTGAATGGATTCACAATGTCCAGCAGAATCTTTCGGATGAGCAGATGGAGCAGCTGAAAGCTTCCGACACGCCGGGATACACCGCTGATTTCATTTCTACACAGATGCCTATCAGCCCTGCAAGACGGCAGGCTGTTCTGGAAGAAAACGACGTTATGGAAAGGCTTGTTCTTATTCGCCGGTTTCTTGATGAAGAAATACAAATTGGCCGTCTGGAGGCGGAAATAAACGGGGAAGTGCGGAGCCGTATGGAAAAGGAGCAGCGCGATTACTACCTCCGTCAGAAAATAAAGAGCATCCACGACCGCCTCGGCGACGAGATTTCCCAAGATGCGGAAGCGGAAGAATACAGGCAGAAACTCGAAAAAAGCGGAATTCCCGATGAATATAAAAAGAAACTGGAAAAAGAAATCGCCCATTTAGCTACCATGCCGCCCATGATGGCAGAAACTACCGTGGCGAGAAACTATCTGGAATGGATATTTTCCCTGCCGTGGAAAGAAGAAAGCAAAGACCTTCTCGATTTGAAAAAAGCAGCGAAACTTTTGGATGAAGACCATTACGGCCTTGCAAAAATTAAAGAACGTATCCTTGAGTACCTTGCTGTCCGCATCCTTGCTCCGGAAGCAAAGGCGCCTATTATCTGCTTTGTGGGACCGCCCGGTGTCGGTAAGACCAGCTTTGCCCGCTCTATTGCCCGTGCGCTGGACAAAAAATTCGCCCGTATTTCTCTGGGCGGTATCCATGATGAAGCTGAAATCCGCGGGCACCGCCGCACCTACATCGGTTCCATGCCGGGGCGCTTCATCGAAGCCATTGCCCATGCAAAAACAAAAAACCCCCTTCTTCTTCTGGATGAAATCGATAAAGTGGGCTCCGATTTTCGCGGCGATCCCGCTTCGGCGCTCTTGGAAGCGCTCGATCCGGAACAAAACAAGGCTTTCCACGATAATTACATTGATATCCCCTTCGATTTGTCAAAAGTGTTTTTCGTGGCCACGGCGAACACCGTTTCCACCATTCCGGCGGCACTCCTTGACCGTATGGAACTCATCGAGCTCTCGGGATATACGGAAGAAGAAAAAGTACAGATTGCAAAAAAATACCTCATACCGCGGCAGCGTGAAAGAAACGGGCTGAAAACCGCAGATCTTCATTTTACGGATGCCCTCCTGCGGAAAATCATCAGAAGTTATACCCGGGAAGCCGGCGTCCGTGAACTGGAACGGACCATCGGCGCCCTCTGCCGCAAGGTGGGAAAGAAAATCGTTCTTGCCGATAAAACGATTCCCCCGCTTTCTGCCAGGACACTGGAGGAATATTTGGGACCTGTAAAATTCCTGCCCCTTGCCGAAGAACATGAGTCGCAGGTAGGACGTGTCAACGGTCTTGCATGGACAGCGGCAGGCGGTGAAGTTCTCGACACCGAAGCAATCACCATCAAAGGAAAGGGGAATCTGATCCTTACGGGCCAATTGGGCGATGTCATGAAAGAATCGGCAGAAACCGCATATACTTATATCCGCAGCCGTGCTAAAGAATTAGGGCTTGTGGAAAATTTCTATGAAACGCTGGATACCCATATCCATCTTCCCGAAGGTGCCGTGCCGAAAGACGGACCTTCCGCGGGGATCACCATGGCCACTGCGATGGCATCCGCCTACACCGGACGGAAAGTCAGAGGCGATACCGCCATGACAGGCGAAATTACCCTCACCGGAGAAGTTCTTCCCATCGGCGGCGTGAAAGAGAAAGTTCTTGCCGCCAGCCAATTCGGGATCAGGCAGATCCTGCTTCCTGAAAAGAATAAAAGAGATATGGAAGAAATACCGCAGTCCGTAAGAAAAAAATTGGAATTTATCTACGTGAAAAATGTGGATGATGTCTTGGCGCATGCCTTGATGAAATAGAGGAACGGACATGGCTGAAATCAAAGACAAGAAAAAGTTTCACATCTTCTCCGCTGCCTATATAGGGTCAACGGTGAAGACAGGGGAATATGGCGGAAAAAAAGAAATCGCTTTTATCGGACGGTCAAATGTGGGAAAATCTTCTCTCATCAACTCTTTAAGTGGTATGAGAAAGCTTGCCTACGTCAGCCGTGAACCGGGAAAAACGAGAACCATCAACTACTACGCTGTACAATCCAGAAGAGATACAGGCAGTGGAGAAGAACGGCAGGAGTGGTACCTTGTCGACCTGCCCGGTTACGGTTTTGCGAAAACAAGCCAGGCGAATCGTGATTCCTGGAGCGGTTTTATTGACGAATACATCAGGCATTCAGAGAACCTCGTTATGGTAGGGCTTCTTGTGGATTTGAGGCATCCCGGCCTTCCCATCGATCTGAAAGCTTACGAATGGCTGAAAAAAATTGCGCCGGGGCTCCAAATCATCGGGACAAAAGCCGATAAAACAGGGAAAAATGAAATGAACAAAAATCTCCGCATATTGGAGAAAACATTTCCCGCGGACACAGCCCCCCTTGCCTACTCATCACTGTCCGGCGCGGGGCGGGATAAGCTCCTGGCACACATTGAAGAAAAAATCTGCAGGTGACCTATGAAAAAAATTATTTTTGCGGCGCTCTGGTTCTTTTCTTTCAGTCTGACAGCTGCCGCCTACAATACCTATGCGCCGAACTCCTGGGATACTGTAAAAAAAGAGGCCTGGGACTATCAGGCTGTTTACGACCTTTGTGAAAAAGGTTGCGCACCGGGCTATGATGTAAACTTTTTCAATCGTGGAAGCCTTACAAGGTATGAACTTGCTTCCGTTCTGAAAGACATTCTCGAAGCAGAGAAAAGGGGCAGTACCCTTACAGACGAAGAGAGGAAGAAACTTGCCCGTCTGAAAAAAGAATATATCCGTGAACTGGATGCGCTCGGGTACAGTGATGAAAAAGAAAAGAAAGAGCCCGTTATTGAAATCAGGGGTGATGCCAGAGTTCGCTGGACAAAAGGCGAAGAGAACGACGCCCGTATCCGTACAGGGGCAAAATGGAATATAGGGAACTCCACCTATATTCAGGGACAGGGAAGTGTTAACTCATAAGAGAAAAACGACAGCGGTGGAATGCCGCTGTTTTTTCGTGTCTTTGGCTGTCAGCCATTAGTATAAGCTGTGAGCTGGAAAGCTATAAGCCTGGGGACTGGAGGGGAGAAACCGGAAGATATAAGCTTGTCTGCTAAGCGTCATCTTGAGCCGTCCGAAAGATCTGCGGTCGTGGTGAGGGAATCGGTATGAAGATAAAAGCCATCAGCTGTGAGCTGTCAGCTACAATCTAAATATTCTTTTACGATTTAAATCATTATGACAAACGAGTATCCTCAATCGCACTACGTGCGTCAGCGAGCTCCTTCCGGCGGCCGACTCCATGATTCTTGTATAAGACGGTAAAACGTCATCCTGAACAAATGTGAAGAATCTGCTGCCGTGATGAGAAAGACGGAAATCAGGTTCTCTCTTATCATGTGATTCACTATGATATGCGAGTATTCTCCGCCACTGACGTGGTTTCCTCCTTTACAAGCAAGGAAGCGTCTTGTCTGCCATATTTAAAAGTATTTAACACGAATCGGTGTTTAGAAAAAGAGGTTCTAAGAGGAAGAATAGGGAAATAAAAAAGCCCTGTTGTTTGACAGGGGGCTTTCGATGTATCACCGTACATTTTGTGGCGGAATCTTTATACCTATCTTCCAATAGCCGCTTTCCGCTATTTATTCACCGCTTCGTTCAGCTTTTCGAAGTAGAAGTGCATATTGGCTGTGAGGTCGTTGCTTTCTGTGAGAAGGGCGCCGCCTACGAGGAAGATGGCATCCGGACCGTAGACTTGTACCATTTTTTTAAAAAGTTGCCATTTCATGCCGCCGCTGGGAACAGGGAAGATAGAGCGGAGCCCGCCCATTTCTGTTTCCGTACCGTCGCAGATTTTCCGGCATACTTCTTCGGTGAAAGGAAAGCGTCCGCCGAAGCTGGTGAATATGGCGGCATCGGCGCCTGCCAGGCGGCTGAATTGGCCGTAGCAGCAGAAGGGGGAAATGCCGGAATCCGCACTGAGGACAAGAGGGCCGGAGAAACAGGGGTGGAGGAAGATGGGCAGATGGAAGTCGGGAGCGGAGGAGAGTTCTCTGATGATGGAGAGCCCCAAAAGCCCCGGAGCTGCCATGACGCCGCCGGCGCCTAATTCCTGCGCGGTCATGGCACGTTCAAGAAATTCCATGCTGTCTGCGGTACAGTTCGCAATGTAAAGGGAGCGGCCTCCTGTTTTTGCATTGGCGTTATTCACGCTGTCTACGCAGGCTTTTACTCTGTCTTTGAAAGGAGCGTAGGATTGGTTGAAGAGGCTGTGGTCGTCTTTGATGAGCGGACAGCCGCCAAGGGCAAGTTTATAGGCGGTTTCTCCGAAGTCTTTTGCACTTCTTCCGAGAGGTTTCAGTGCCGACATGAGAATGGGGCCTTTTTCAATACCGCAAAGCTCACGGATACCCTGCCGCCCGAATTTCGGACCGGGATAGTGGCGGTACATGCTGTCGGGAAGCTCAAAGGACATAAGGCGGATGCCCGGCTGGAGGCTTGTATTTCCGAAGAGCATGTTCATGAGTTCTGTCATTTCTCCTTGTACGGTGTCGGGACTGTAGGAGATGATGGCGTAGTAGGAGCCGGGGTCCGCTTTTTTCAGGTCTTCAATCTGGCCGATGACGGTGTCTTCAATCCATGTGTTTACAAAGAGTTCGTCAGGGCATTCTACGGTTTGTTCCACAGCGATGCCGCGGGCGATTTTTTTCGCTTCGGCATAGTCGCCTGCCGCGATCCGATAGGTGGCGGTAAAGCGGGAGGAATGTTTCAATGCGTCATTTAATTCGTTAAAGAGTCCACTTTCAAAAAAAGGGTTTGATGCCATTCAATATACCTGCTTTCCTTATTTCTTTTTGATTTCGCGGGATACTTCCGGGCGGCTTTTCTCAATTTTCTCTGTGCTTCCTGTGTCATCGGAGAGCCAGTAGAGGGGCCTGTTTTTTGATTCTTCATAAATGCGTCCTATATATTCGCCGATGATGCCGAGGCCTACAAGGTTGACGGCGCCAAAGAAAGAAACGAGGATGGTGAGGGTTGTCCAACCAGGAACGACGGCGCCTGTGAGGTAGGCGTAAAGAACATGAAGTATCAGGATGATGCCTGCGATACCTGCAAAGATGCCTGCGTAAAAAGCGGCACGAAGGGGGGTGGTAGAGTTGGTGAGGATACCATCTACGGCAAAGTGGAGCATTTTCCTCATGTTAAATTTGGATACGCCTGCATGCCTTGCCGGCGCCTCAAATTTGACGCTGGCGGTTTTAAATCCAAGCCCGCCCACGATGCCGCGGATGAATCGGCTGTGTTCACGGAACTTAAGGAAAACGTCCAGTGCTTTTCTGTCCATGAGACGGAAGTCGGAACCTCCTGGAAGGACAGGGGTCTTTGAAATGGAATTGATCATGGTGTAGTATCCCGCAGAGGTGATTTTCTTTATGAGTCCTGCGTCTTCAGTGGCGGTACGCACGGTCTGGACGATGTCATATCCTTCTTTCCATTTTCCGATGAGTGTGGGGATAAGGGCGGGAGGATGCTGCATATCGCCGTCCATGGTGATGACAGCGTCGCCGCAGGCGAAGTCCATGCCGCAGGTAATGGCGATTTGGTGCCCAAAGTTGCGTGCAAAGGTAAGCGCCCGTACATGAGGGTCTTTTTCCGCAAGACCGCAGATAAGTTCATTGGTACGGTCGTGAGAGCCGTCGTCCACATAAATCAGTTCATAGGCCATACCCGTTTCTTCCATGACACGGGTGACGGCATCGTGAAAAAAAATGACATTGTCTTCCTCGTTGTACACCGGGGTGACGATAGAAATCATAGGATAACTCCTTTTACATACAATACAGATGGTACTATTATAGCACAGCATGCTTTTTGAAGAGGCGGAAGTCTCCGCAGCACTTTTTGACTTGGCATGTATGTTCCGGGCGCGGCAGATGAATAAAGGAGCGGCGTCCCCTTGTGGCTATAGAATAGAATGCAGATTTCTGCTGATATATTTTCCTTGAAAAAATGTAAATGACAATTTTTGCTTAAGGGAAACAAAAAAGAACATGCCGATCGGGGCATGTCCAGGTATTTCATGAAATATTTTTATTGCGGGAGCAATCAGTTTCTTGCGTGGCCGGAATTAACGATAGCGATTCTATAGTCGCGGCCACTTTGGGTATTTACGTCGGAAGCGCTTACATTATAGGTTTTTTCTTTGATTTGCGGGGCTTCCTCCGGCTTTGCCGCTGTTTCGTCATAGACGGGATGTCCGTATTTGTCCTGGTTGGCGAGGGCGATGCGGTAGTCGCGATGGTCAGCGTGGGCGATGCCTGCAATGGTGAGTGCCGCTGCGGACAGAAAAGCGATTTTTACCAATGTTTTCATAAATAGCCTCCTTAATTTTATAACCGGGAATTTCATCCCATAATTTGTACCTTAATTATATAATAGTTCTCCCGTTTGTGTCACGTGCGAATAAATGTGTATATTAAAACCCCCCTTCCGGGGAAGAAGGGGGGAGGGTATGGGAGTACCCTTTTTAGAGAGAGGTGAATCATAAAATAAAATCAATAATGGAGTAAAGTATGAAAAATAATGGAGTAAAGAATGAACATAAAATCAATACGTGTAGAAGAACGGATCAGCTATGGCTTTTCCCATCACTGCACTTCATGATCTTTGTGATGCCAGCCATGTTTGGGAGTATATTTCTCATGTCTGGATACATCGCTGTCATGTTTCTTGAGCAGATAGGGACAGCTATCATCTGTACGGCTCTCATGTTTCGACACCTTTTTGCCATGTCCGGCCGGCGGGAAGCGGTTATTATCGGGGTCTTTCATCGGCTTCCATCCGTCCTTTCCATGCCTTTCCCGAGATTCGGGGCTGTCATTGCAGAGCCGCCATTCTTCTTCTGCATCACCTCCTTTCATAGGTTGATGATCAGACTTCTTTATACAGGGAGACTCTTGCTTTTGGGAAAAGATCTTCCTTTCCGGGACAGCAGATGCCCCTGATTGGAACAGAGAGAGTCGGTAATCCCGTATTTGCGGTGGTTCTTCCGCCGCAGCTATGTTGCCAGAGAGGGAAAAGGCTCCGGTAGAAATTGTAAGCCCGATCACGAAAAGAATTGCATGGTTTTTGATAGTTCTCATTTAAGGTTTTTCCTCATTTCTGTACGGCCGGAGGGATGTTGCCTTCCACCGGTGGTACTTTTGACTGAGTATCCGGCATGTCCTTTTTGTTATTTTCCGGAGTTTTCTTCATAGAGTCTTTTTTTGGCATCTGTTTTTCTTTTGATTTTTCTTTCAACGTATTATCCGGGGCTGGATTTTTCTTTTCATCCGCTTTATCTTGCTTATCAGGCGTTTCTTCTTTGATAATCCGGATATCTTGGACATCTTTTCCCGGCTGATTCATTTGTTTGTCTGTATCCTGCCGGATGCCGTTTTTCTGCTGGGGCAGGTCAAGGAAAAAAGCCTGTGAAGGATGTATCATCAGGAATGTGGCACCGATTGAGAGACAGGAAGCCACGATAAGCGCTACTTTTGTATGTTTTTTCATATTTAGAATTCTCCTTTGCAACAATATTTATGAATGGAATAGCTATATATAAAATCAGCCCGGGCCAGACATTTCCGGAAATGCCCGATATCCGGGCAGATGAGCCGATTTTATCCTTCTATGGGAAGGTACTTTTTGCTGCTCTGTTTTTAGGGGCGCCTGTCTGGAGGCGATATTCTTTCATGATGTTCTGTCTTTCCGGGCGGCAGGGAACGATTTCCTCCGGGGGGAGGCGTCTTTCCCTTATTTTCCAAATGCTCGGAAATCTGCCCGCGGTTATCCCATGTCCACTGGCGGTAAGCCGCAATATCATTGATGATGAAAGATACAATGGTCACCATGAGTGAAAGGACTGCCAAGACTATGGATACGACTATCTTATTCATTGTATTTACCATCCTTTTCTGAATCGTCTGCCTGCGGCATAGAACCGGACGGAGAATCTTGCTTTCTATTCAGCTTCTTGCTGTTATGAAACTTTCTGCCCAACGTCCCCATGAAGAAGATGGAAAGACTGGCAAAACATCCGGTTGCCCCCAGACCGACCATGGTCAGCGGGTGGAGTCCCGGTAAGGGATCCGCATCCATAATGGGAGTAAAATGCATAGATAATAGATAAATGGTAAGCAGCGTGGCCGCGAAAAGGAATATGGACAGAACCGTACAAAGGGTAAAAAACGCTTTGGCAAGGACAGATGCTGTTGCACTGGCAGCGTCCGGAATGTGAGGGCTGACTTCATTCCATGTCTGCTGCATCTTTTGCTGTGCTTTGTCGGCCAGGTATTCTGCATTGTCAGAAATTTTTTCCATTTTCGTTTTTTCGCTGACGATGCCTTCGGATTGGTAAGATGCATAAATATCTTCCGGGTGCCCCAGTTCTGCTGCAATCTGCGCATCAGACAGACCCCGTTCTCTGGCTTCTGTGAAATGGGCTTTGTAATCGGATAGAATTTCTTCCACATCCTCTGGTTTTACCTTACGGAAGTAGTACCGCAGAAGATCTAAAAACTCTCTCTCATTCATTAGGTTCTCCTCCTTCGGTGAGAAGCATATTGACTGCTTTTGTAAAATCAGACCACTCTCTTACCGATTCGATATATTCAGTACGGCCGGCCTCGGTAATTTTATAATACTTTCTCGGCGGTCCGTTATGAGATTCGGCCAGGTAGGTATCTACAAGGCCGTCTTTTTTAAAACGGTTCAGCAAAGGGTAGATAGTTCCTTCTGACATTTCTATATATTTGGAAATCTCGCTGACGAGTTCATATCCATAGAAATCCCTCCTACGCAGCATGGACAAAACAACGATTTCCATGACGCCCTTTTTCAGCTGAATGTTCATAGTCCTTCCTTTCAGATGGAAATATATTAGTAACACATTTCCGGAAGAATTAACTTCGGGTTATGAATACTATAACACACGATACTCTGTAATGCAAGGTACTGAATGATATTGAATATAAAACGTGCGGTAAAATCAAAGGGAATTAAGATTTTAACGTTCTGTGATATTGAATGATTCCGGATTTCCATAGCTCCGATATTGATAAAGTGGAGAATGGAAAGTACACGGCTTTGAATGTAAAATAGTGTGAGCGATGCGTCGTATCTGCGGAAGCGTGAGGGACCTGCCAGTCATGAATTTTGGCTGCGGTGCAGGAAGGCTGCTATGAAATAGGGGTTGTAAAAAATATTTCCGTCTGAAATGAAATTGATGGTTGACAGAAGTGTTTGAAGTCTGTATGATAGTTTTAATTTAAAAATAAAAAGCGATGAACGGGAAAAAGTCATGTTTCTGAGATGGCAGAGAGCCGGTGGCAGGTGGAAACCGGTATGAAGGATATGTCGAACTCTTCCGCAAGCTCCTCGTTGAATCAAGTAGATGGAGGCGTCATCCACGTTACGGACAGGAGCCATAAGTATAATGCAGGGTGGTACCGCGATGAATTCGCCCCTGTCCGATTTATTCGGGCAGGGTTTTATATTACCCGGAGGCAGAGTGATAAATGCAAGGTGGTACAGCGCTATGCGCCCTTGTCTGAGTATTTCAGGCGGGGCGCTTTTATTTTACTTATGGTCATGAGTGATAAATCAGGGTGGTACCGCGCGGGAGCGCCTCTGCATGGATATTTTCCATGGAGGCGTTTTTTTATTTTCAAATCAGGAGGTCAAAATGAATTTCAGTAAAGCAATGAAAGCAGCAGTAATCATTTTTACAGGCGCAATAGCAGCGGCAGGTCTTACTGCCTGCGGCGGGATAAAGACAGCGGCTGATTCTCCGTCAAAGGGCGGCGTGAAGATCGGATTCATCGCGGCGCTTACCGGCGGGGCAGCGGCATACGGCAAGTCCCAAGAAGAAGGAATCCGTATGGCTGTAGAAGAAATCAATCAGAAAGGGGCGATACCGATTGAGCTCTTTGTGGAGGACTCCAAAGGGTCTCCGTCCGATGCCATGAATGTGACAAAGCGGTTAATCCAAAAGAAGGCGGCGGTGATTATCGGGCCGATGACATCAAATGAGGCAAAGGCGGCAGGACCGATTATGCAAAATGCTAAAATTCCCTCGTTGGAAATATCGGTTACTGCGGAAGGAATTACGGAAATTGGCGATTATATTTTCAGAAATTCCGTACCCGAGTCGATGAATATTCCCCAGACGGCAAAAAAGACGCACCGTCTTTTAGGGTACGAGACGGCGGCGATTCTCTATGCCCATGATAATGAACAGCATGTAACGGCGCAGAAATATTTCCGAAAGACGCTGGAAGAGGAAGGAGTCAAGATTGTGGATGTGGAAACCTTCGGCAGCAAGGACAGCGAGTATTCTGCCCAGCTGACGAATATAGAGAACGCAAAACCGGACGTGGTTATTGTGTGCAGTTATTATCAGGAAGGGGCGCGGATTTTAAAAAAGATGCGTGAGATGGGAATGAACCAGCCTGTCCTTGGGGATAATGGCTTTGTTTCTCCCGAATTGGGAAAGATGGCGGGCGCCGCCGCGGATAATGTGTATGTGTCATCTATGTGGTCAGCGGCAAGAGATACGGCGGCAACGAAGACGTTTGTGGAGAATTATACGAAGAAGTACGGGCATGCACCTGACCAGTTTGCCGCCGCCGCTTATGACGGCGTGTACATGGCGATGGATGCGGTACAGCGGGCCGGTTCCGTGACAGATACAAGGAAGATTCGTGATGCCATGGCGGAGATGAAGGGGTTTAACGGTGTCTGCGGTACATTCAGCTTTGACGACAAACGTGATCCTGTAGTGGATCTGGTTCTGCTGAAAATGGAAGACGGTGTGTTCTTGGCGGTCGGGAAACAATCATCATGAAAATAGTTTCCTGCGGGTAATCCGATGCAGATTCGAACTGAAGATACAGGGGATCTGCAGGGGTGGTTTTTGGTTTGTTTTTCTCTATGGTATACTGAAAAACAAGAATTTCTACTATAGTTAGGAGGTATTATGGGAATTTTAAGAATAGTTTGTCTTCTTGTTTTTTCTCTGCTTCTGTCACTTGGGAATGCATCGGCGGCGGGGTGGACGGCAGGGCCCGGTCTTACTCCTTCGGATGATTTTCCTTTATTTAAAACGGTGGAAAAACGGCTCGGGCTGAGTACGGCGAAAATTCCGCACAGCGGGAAAGAGCTCCCAATAGAATTGCGCGTATTCTTTAATGAAGAAATGGACAGGGCGGCAGAGCGGTACCTGCAGGCTTTGAATAAGGAAAGCAGCCATCGCCTGTCCGGCTGGATGGACTGGCAGGCCGGCACGGTAAAACCTTATGTGAGTGTGGTGCTTTTGGAAACGATGACCTATGAAGGAGGGGCGCATCCTCTGAATTATGTAAAAGGAATTACTCTAAACGCCACGGGAAAGGTGGTGACGCTTGCCGATCTGAAGACGGCCATGCCTTCTCTTTCCGTAGAAGCGCTTCGGGATGCGGCAGCCAGGGAATGCACAGCCCGGCACATTTCTACAGAAGAGGCGGAGAAAATCACAGAATTCCCGAAAGAATTCTATATAGGGAATAACGGCCATTTGTATTTCATTTTCCAACAGTATGATATCGCACCCTATTCGGAGGGGTGGATCATGGCGGATATGGGGTTATTTCCTTTCTGACGCTGTAGGGGGGGAAAGGAATCGCCTGCAGAGGATTTGTTTCTTTTTTACGTCGGTGCTATAATCAGAGTGATTCCCGTAGATGTATGTGGAATTAATAAACTTTTATTTCAGGAGGAAGTATGAAAAAAACAGCAATGCTTTTGACAGCGTGTCTTTTGGCTGCTTCTTGTATGACAATCCATGCGGAAGAACCGTTTCATCGTTCCATTACCGTGACGGGGACGGGCACAGTGACGGCAAAAAATGACATGGCCACGGTAAATTTATCTGTACAAACGATGGCCCGCGATGCCAAAGCAGCTGCCCGTGACAATGCGGATATCATGACGGCGGTGCGAAGCGCAGTTCTTGGAGCTGGCGCGACGGCGGATCATATTGAAACGATGGGGTATAATCTGTATCCGAACAACCAGTATGATGACAAAGGCCGTATGAAATCTACCGTATATGAAGCGGATAACCGTATGAAGATTGTCCTCCATAATTTGGATCAGACGGGCAAGGTAATGGACGCGGCGATTAACGCGGGTGCGAACCATATCGACAGTGTGATATTTTCTGTGAGGAATGAACAGGAATACAGGGATGAAGCTCTCCGCCGCGCGGTGGCCGATGCGAAACGGAAAGCGGACGTTATCGCAAAGACTCTTGGCCGGCCGGTAGTGAACATCATTTCTGTCGGCGAAAACCATACGGAGATCATGCCGCGGTATGCAATGAGTATGAAAGCAGCCGGTGACAGCATGGTGGAAAATGCGGCAACTCCCATGGAAGCGGGAACAGCAGATTTTGAAAGTCATGTGACAGTGGTTTTTGAGATTGTGTGATTTTTACTTCTAATATAATTCCTATATAATAATGTGAAAAATAGACTGTAAGAACCCCGGGGGAAGGCTCTCGGGTTTCTTACCGGATTTTACAGATTTTCCCTTGCACCAAAGTTACGTTTTTGATATAATCAATGTGTCGGGAAGTACCCGGCTTTTTTAAGTGCTTTTTATTGACTGCCATATCTGCTTATGCTATACTGTGTAAGCATGTTGCAATGGCGAAAGCCGAGAAGAGATTTGAGTGAGGTGTAAAGAATGCGTGAAGGAATTACTCTTGCATGCCCGGAATGCAAGCGCCGCAATTATCGTACAAACAAGAACAAAAAGAATAATGCAGAACGTATCGAAATGATGAAATACTGCAAATGGTGCCATAAACATACCCTGCATAAAGAAACGAAATAATTTAGTTTTAGAATGAGGGTGTGAGGATGGCGAAGCGTAAACAACCGACCAAAAGAGAGGTTGCAGAAGAAAACAAGAGTGCCTGGACCCGTTTTTTCCGTGAAACAAAAATGGAAATGAGAAAAGTCATCTGGCCGACAAAACATGAGATGGTGCGTTACACCATTGCAGTTCTCGTATCGGTCGTTCTTGTGTCTCTTCTGATTATCGTAGTGGACTTCATATTCATGCAGCTCTCCAAAGTTTTGATTCATACTGTAGGATGAAAGGAGAGAACATATGCCGGATAGCGAAGCTAAGAAAAAAACAGAGATAAAAAAATCCGCGGTCAGTGCACCGGTTGAAATCGGCAAACCGAAGGAAGGTTCTGAAAAGGACATCCGCTGGTATGTCATTCATACGTATTCCGGCTATGAAAATAAGGTTAAGGATACGCTTACCCGGAAAGTGCACTCTATGGGAATGGATGATACAATTATCCAGATTCTCCTTCCCATGCATGACGAGGAGGAAGTAAAAGACGGCGAAAAAAAGGTTGTATCGAGGAAAGTGTTCCCCGGATACCTTTTGATCCAGATGGAAGTCAATGACAGAAGCTGGTACGTCGTAAGAAATACGCCCGGCGTTACAGGCTTTGTCGGTACGACGACGAAACCGATCCCTCTTTCTGATGAAGAGGCCAAACGTATTATTGAGGGCAAGGATAAAAAACAGACTGCCAAGACAGATGCTAAAGTGGGCGATACCATTAAGATCACCCGCGGACCGTTTGCCGACCGCAGCGCCGTGGTGCTGGACGTGTCTGATGACAGAAGCAAGATTAAAGCTGATATCAGTAATTTCGGCACAACGACAACTATAGAGTTAGAGGTAGGTTATTTTGACCTCCTCCATAAATAACTCTGTGAGACTGTCTTGTACTTGGCTTGTCTCACAAGTGGGAGGGCCCGTTACAGCCCGAAAACCACATTCCACATAACGGAAAAGGAGGTGTAACAACATGGCAAAGAAAATTACTAAAATGGTAAAGCTGCAGGTTCCCGCAGGTAAAGCCACACCGGCTCCGCCGGTAGGTCCGGCCCTCGGCCAGGCAGGCGTGAACATTATGTCTTTCGTAAAGGATTTTAATGACCGTACTGCCAAGCAGGCCGGCCTTATCATCCCTGTAGAAATTACCGTTTATGAAGACAGAAGCTTTACATTTATTTGTAAAACTCCGCCGGCAGCCGTTCTTTTAAAGAAGGCGGCAGGCCTTGAAAAAGCTTCCGGTGAGCCGAACAAAAATAAAGTCGGTAAAGTCACCAGGGCACAGGTTAAGGAAATCGCTGAAACAAAGATGCCCGACCTGAATGCCAACACAGTGGAAGCAGCAATGCGCCTTGTAGAAGGCACAGCCCGTTCTATGGGCATCGAAGTAACAGACTGATGACTGTCAGTGGCAGGATATTTATCCGATGACCACGAAGGAGGAAACAATGGCAAAATTGACAAAGAAACAAAAAGCAACCGCAGCCATCGTTGACAGTCATAAGTTCTATGATGTTGACGAAGCTGTTAAGCTCTTAAAAGAAGCGGCAACTGCAAAATTTGACGAAACTGTCGAACTTGCGTTCAATCTGAACATCAACCCGAAGTATGCTGACCAGCAGCTCCGCGGCGCAACGGTTCTTCCCCATGGTACAGGCAAATCCAAGAAAGTTCTCGTATTTGCCAAAGACCAGAAGGAAGAGGATGCCAAAGCGGCCGGCGCCGACTATGTAGGCGGAAAAGAACTGGCGGACAAAATTGCCCAGGGCTGGATGGATTTTGATGTAGTTGTAGCAACACCGGACATGATGGCAGTTATCGGCCGTCTTGGCCGCGTACTGGGACCGAAAGGACTCATGCCTAACCCGAAGGACGGCACTGTAACAACAGATGTCACCAAAGCTGTCAACGAAATCAAAGGCGGCAAGGTGCAGTACCGTACCGATAAAGCGGGCAATGTACAGGTTATTATCGGCAAAGCGTCTTTTGATGCTGATAAGATCAAAGAAAACCTTGTAACTATTTACAACACCATTCTGAAAGCACGCCCGACGACTGTCAAGGGACAGTATATGAAGAGTCTGACTCTTTCATCTACAATGGGACCCGGCATTCATATTGACATGTCCACAGTGGCGGCACCGAAAGCTGAATAATTTTATTATTTACACTTAGCTTAAGACCGGCGGTATCCATAATGGGCGAAAGCCCGCCTCCCGAGGCTGAGTACTGTAATGACAGTACACGACCTCGCGACGCAAAGCGGGGTCGTTTTAGCTAACGTGATAAATATAATAAGGGCGCGGCACCGCGTTCTGAACATTCTATAAGCAGAGGAGGTGTACTATGAGCGAAGGAAATTATGAAGTGACAGTTCGGCCGGAAAAGGCTGCTGTTGTTGAAGAAATGAAAGAACAGCTGTCTTCCCAGGGCGTGGTACTCGTTGCTTACAACAAACTCGATGTGAAGACGGCTATGCAGCTCCGCCGCACATTCCTGAAGCATGGCGTGCAGTACAAAGTTATTAAGAATACTTTGACCCGTATCGCTGCCAATGATATCGGGATCCATGATCTTGATGATCTGCTCCAGGGGCCGAACGGCCTGGCTACCTGCAAGGAAGATCCCGTAGCACCGGCAGCGGCGCTGAAAGAATTCCTGAAAGAAACAAAGAGTGAAGCCGTTGCAATTAAAGCCGGCGTTCTTGACGGAAAAGTCATTGATCCGAAAGCTGTAAAAGCCCTGGCGGATCTGCCGTCCAAGGAACAGCTCCTTGGTATGGTCGCATCTGCATTGCTGGCACCGATTACCGGTCTGGCGTGTGCATTGAACGGCAATATCCAGAACCTTGCATATGCTCTTGAAGCAGTGCGTAAACAGAAAGAAAGCGCATAAGCGCCTAAAAATTTATTCCATTGGAGGAACTAAAAATGACACATGAAGAAATCCTTAACGCAATCAGCGAAATGTCTGTTCTCGAATTGAGCGAACTCGTAAAAGCAATTGAAGAAAAATTCGGCGTATCCGCGGCAGCACCGGTAGCAGTAGCAGCAGCGGCCCCGGCAGCAGGCGCAGCAGCAGCTGAAGAAAAGAGCGAATTTGACGTAATCCTGAAAGAAGCAGGTGCTCAGAAGATTCAGGTTATTAAAGCTGTTCGTGAAATCACGGCTCTGGGTCTGAAAGAAGCCAAAGCCCTCGTCGACGGCGCTCCGAAAGAAGTAAAGACCGGCGTAGCTAAGGCTGAAGCTGAAGAAATTAAGAAGAAGCTTGAAGAAGCAGGCGCAACGGTAGAATTGAAATAATCATTTTATCAGCATTGAAGATGGGACTCTGAAAAGGGTCTCATTTTTTTATGCCTTTTTAGGGGGCTTATCAAGAACGGTATTCGTGAACCGCTATGACAGGTTTTTGAGGTTGTGTCAATAATTTTTCGCAGGTTTGTAAATGCGGCTCATGGCAAAATCATGGTTTCTTTGAAAGTTTTCTTTCCTATGTGGAAATTCGAAAAGAAATCATTTACAATTTATTTGATACTGATTTTCATTAATTGATTTCAGGGTATCCCTGCAAAGGAGAATATATGAAAACAATTTTGGCTGTTTCCGTTTTTGCTTCGTTGTCTCTGCCTGTGATGTCTGTTGCGGCATCGGTTTATGAAATGCCTGCAGTTCTGGTAACGGCGGAACGGACGGAAGCGGAAGTCAGGAAAGAACCGCAGTCTGCGGAGATCGTTACATCGGAAGATATAAAGCGTTCCGGAGCGTATGATATGAGATCTGCCCTTTTGTCCGTTTTAAATCTGAGCGTGGAGCGGTCACGTCCGGCAAAAAATGCGGGAATGGGCGGCCATCAGGTGATGCTCCGCGGTATGAATACGAATCACACACTGGTTCTGGTGGATGGGAAACGTATGGCTGATGAGGATACAAGTGTGACACAGAATTTCTATGTTTTGGATCGGATCAGCGTAGATCGTATCGACCGGGTGGAAATTGTCCGCGGAGCATCGAGCGCCCTTTATGGTTCTGACGCCATGGGCGGTGTCATCAACATCATCACGAAGAAGCCGGAAAAACGGGAAGTGACTGTCAGTGCTGCAGCAGGGACAAATGAATTGAAAAACAGCTATCGTTTTGATTTAGGGAAAGAAGGACGGTGGAGCAATGCTTTTGATGTGTCTTTCATAAAAATACGTCCTGTTTCTTATAAAGAAGACAGCAAAATGTTTATCACATTTCCCGGTATGCCGCCGTCTCATGGGGGAGGAGTCGTTTTGACGAAAGGTGTCAATACACCGGATGCGGGAAACCGCCGGCTGTTCCACTGGACAGGACTTTACGATTTTGAAAATTCCGTGCAGGGCCAATTGCGTTTTGATGCAGGATATTTTAATGAATCTGTTCATTCATCGTATGCTGATGCCGATTTGAGCATGAGGGGCAAGACGGTGCCTGTATACAGGGGACGGCGGGAAAATATCAGCCGGGATGGATTTGATTTCTCCGCGGAGTATACGGGCCGTACGGGAAGAAATGATTATATGGTTCGCGTGGGCATGAGCCGTATGAAGAAAGATTCCTATTCCTATAACGGAAGGAACCTGCAAGGACTGCCTCTGTTTCTTGCAGGACACCTGAATCGGTATTTCCCGAAAGAAAACAGCGATAATGCGAGATACAGTACTTATTTCCTTGAGGTGAAGGATACGGTGAAATCGGAACGTCATACTTTTACATTCGGCGGGGACTATCGGAATATTGCTTATGAAGGGACGCGTCTTGCCGATAATGCGGCAGGTCTCTCCAAAAAGAGGGAATCCCACTCCGCAGATCATGTGGCGGTGTATGTTTCCGATTTGTGGCAGGCAAATGACCGGCTTTTCATTACGCCGTCTCTGCGTTTTGAGCATCATAACCGCTTCGGTTCGTCTCTGTCGCCCCGTCTTGGGCTGACTTATGAACCAGACAGCCGTACCCGGTTCAAGGTGAATTACGGGAAAGGATTTAAGGCGCCGACTATCAGTGAACTGTACATCAAGCTCCATCATTTTGTGAATGTTTACGGTAATCCTGATTTGGAGGCGGAGAAATCCCGCAGCTGGGACGCCGGCATTGAATGGGAACGGGGCAGGAGTTTCGGCAGGGTGACTTATTTTGATAACCGGGTGAAGAATCTCATTGATGCGCAGCCGTCAGGAAGGAATAATGACTGGTTCTATCAAAATATCAGCCGCGGAGATATCCATGGGGTAGAAACGGAATGGGGCTACCATGTGAGCGACCGCCTTACCTTTAAAGCAGGCCACGTGTACCTTGACGCAAAAGGTGCTATGACAGGAAAGGCGGAAGCACGTCTCGACAACCGCGCGAGAAATACCTTCAGCACCTGTTTTCTCTATGACGATCATGAGAAATACGGCTGGAGCGGATCAGTAAAGAGTTATTTCCTTGGTGATTATCAGTTTGACGGAAAGGATTATTCTTACCACACATTGGATATCTCTGCCCGGAAGAAATGGGGCGAAAAATTTTCTGCTACACTGGCACTCTACAATATCTTTGGCAGGAAGGTAGATGATCTTTACCTTGGCGGAAGGGAATGGGCAATCGGAGCGGAAATGAAATTTTAAAGGAATGACCGCCGGCAGGAGTACCGCGGTCAGGAAAGGAAAATGATGGGAGAGGTGCAAAAAAGGGGACTGCTTTATGAATTAAAAGGCGGTTACCGCATTGATATGACAGAAGAGGAATACCGTGAAAAGCGGGAAGAACTTGGGCAGATTGCCGCCCGACTCCATGTGAATCTGGATGTCCTCGACCTGCTGGAAAAAGATTATAGAATGCGTCTGATCGTTTTGTCGCTGGCATCGTACTTTGGCTTTGAAAAAATTACGGGCGGAAAGCTGCTGAAAGCAGCCTGTCTGGAACCGAAAGAGGGCGTGAATGATATCAAGGCGTTTTTCCATAAGGCAGGCTGGATGCCTTACTATCTGGAATATGTGTTTAATGACAGTGTGAAAACGGATTTTCATGACATTGCGGAATTCTTCTTTGATGATGTGGAGCTGTACATGGATATGTCGGAGTTTCTGTCCTATCTTCGTCTGCCCATGTCGGTACGTCTGATTTAAGATAGAAAAAGAGCCATAAGCGGAAATATGTTTCCCGATTATGACTCTTTTGTTTTGCCCGGTTTATCTCTATTCTGCCGCGGCTTGGTGTTCCTGCATTTCCAGATCAAAAGACTTCTGCATACGGACGTAACTCTGTCTGCGTGCCCTGGCATCTTTTTCTGTTTTTTCAAAGAGGGCTTCCGCTTCTTGCGGGAAGAGCTTCTGCAAGCTTGCATAGCGGACTTCGCCTAAAAGGAATTTACGGAAATCGCCTTTCGGTTCTCGGCTGTCCAGATGGAAAGGATTTTTTCCTGCATCCAGAAGCCGGGGGTCATAGCGCCAGTTGCACCAGTAACCGCATTCCACGGCTACTTTCTGCTCTGCCGATGCTTCGCCCATGCCTGCCTTGATGCCGTGGTTGATACAGGGGGCGTAAGCAATGATAAGGGACGGACCGGGATAGGATTCTGCTTCGTGGATGGCTTTTACAGCCTGGTTCATGTCGGCTCCCAAAGCGATCTGTGCTACATAAATATATCCGTAAGACACGGCGATCATGCCGAGGTCTTTTTTCTTAGTCTTTTTGCCTGCTGCCGCAAATTTAGCAATAGCTGCGGCAGGGGTGGATTTCGAGGACTGGCCGCCCGTGTTGGAGTAAACTTCCGTATCCAGTACGAGAACGTTGATGTCTTCTCCAGATGCAAGGACATGGTCCAGACCACCGAAGCCGATATCGTATGCCCAGCCGTCGCCGCCGAAGATCCACTGGCTCTTTTTAATAAAATGATCTTTCAGGGCGAGGATTTCTTTATATTCCGGATGAGAAGAGACTTTTGCGTTCAGCGCGGCTTCCAGTTTTTCCGCCCTGCTCCGAGTGCCGTCCCCCACATCCTTTCCGGCAAGCCATTCTTCTATAGCCGTTTTTGTGTTTTCATCAGAAGAAGGAAGTACTTCATTCAGTTTCTCTTCCACCCGTCGGCGCAGTTTGATTTCGCCCAGGTGCATGCCGAGGCCGAATTCCGCATTGTCCTCAAAGAGGGAATTTGCCCATGCGGGTCCCTGGCCTTCCGCGTTGGTGCAGTAAGGCATGGAAGGAGCGCTTGCTCCGTAAATGGAGGAACAGCCTGTGGCGTTGGCAATAAGCATTCTGTCACCGAAGAGATTGGTGACCAGGTGGACATAAGGCGTTTCACCGCAGCCTGCGCAGGCACCGGAAAACTCAAAGTATGTCGGTTCAAACTGGGAACCGCGGACAGTGAATTTATTCATCGGGTTTTCCTTACGGGGGAGCGTGATGGCGTAATCCCAGTATTTCTGCTTGTCAAGCTGCGTTTCAATCGGTTTCATGACGAGAGCCTTTTTCGGGGCGGGGCATACATTGGCGCAGATGCTGCAGCCGTAGCAGTCTTCAGGACTGACGATGATGCGGTATTTCAATCCCTTTTTCGGTCCCGGCAGATCTCTGCAGATGAAGCCTTCCGGCGCGCGTGCCTCTTCTTCCTCGGTTACGATGAAGGGGCGGATGGCGGCATGGGGGCAGACAAAAGCACACTGGTTGCAGGAAATACAGTTTTCAGGAATCCATTCCGGTACCTGGATGGCCGCGGCAGGACGTTCGTAATGGGATGTGCCTGTAGTGAAAGTACCGTCTTCCCAGCCTTTAAATGTGGAAACGGGAAGATCATCTCCTTCCTGCCGGTTCATGACGTCGCAAACGTCTCTCACGAAATCGGGACGGTTTATTTTGGCAATAAAGCCGCCTTCGGTTGCATGCGCCCATTCTTCGGGGATGGGGATCTCAACGGCTCCTGCGATACCCGCGTCGACAGCCGCATTATTCATGTCGACTACGTTCTGGCCTTTCCGCCCGTAGGAATGTTCATTGGCGTCTTTCAGGTATTTCACAGCATCTGCTTCGGGAATGATCTTTGTCAGATGGAAGAACGCGGACTGCATAATCATATTGATCCGTCCGCCGAGACCGATTTTCTTCGCGATTTCAAAAGCATCAATGATGTAAAATTTCGCATGGAGAGAGGCCAGCTTCCTTTTCAGCGCTGCCGGAAGAGCGTGTTCCAGGTCTTCCGGTCGCCATTGGCAGTTCAGGAGAAAGATGCCGCCCGGTTTGAAGCCGCGGAGCAAGTCATACTTATACACGTAGGACGGGCGGTGGCAGGCGATATAGTCCGCTTTGCGGATGAGGTAGGGTTTGCGGATCGGATCGGGACCGAAACGGAGATGGGAAATGGTCACGCCGCCGGATTTCTTGGAATCGTAAGCAAAGTATCCCTGGGCGTACATATCCGTGTGGTCGCCAATGATTTTAATGGCGCTCTTGTTGGCGCCGACGGTGCCGTCTGAGCCGAACCCCCAGAATTTGCAGGAAACAAGTTTGCTTTCTTTTTCGGGAACAGGAACGGGGGTGAGAGACAAACCGGTTACGTCGTCTTTGATGGATACAGTGAAATTATGGCGCGGCATTTCAGCTTTCAGATGTTCATAGACGGCCATGATGTCTTCCGGAATGACATCTTTGGAACCTAATCCGTAACGGCCGCCGCAAACCTTGATATCTCTTCCTGCCGCAGTGACGGCGCTCTGCACATCAAGGAAAAGCGGTTCGCCGATAGCGCCCGGCTCGCGTGTGCGGTCGAGGACGGCAATCTTCTTTACTGTTTCGGGAAGCCGGTTTATGAAATGGCTGACAGAGAATGGACGGTACAGGTGGACATTTACAATCCCCACCTTTTCGCCGGCGGCATTGACGGCGTCAGCCACATCTTTACAGATATCGGAAACGGAACCGATGGCGACAATGACACGGTCCGCGTCAGGCGCGCCGTAGTAGTCGAAGAGGTGATATGTCCGTCCCGTAATGGCGCTGATCTTATCCATATAGCCCTGCACGATATCGGGAAGCGCGTTATAAAACGGGTTGGCCGCCTCGCAGTGCTGGAAGTAGATATCGGGATTTTCCGCCGTGCCGCGGATGACGGGCCTGTCCGGATTCAGTGCACGGGCGCGGAATGCGGCGAGAGCTTCCTTGTCGATGAGCGGTTCCAGTTCGTCGTACTCCATGACTTCCACTTTTTGTATTTCATGGCTTGTGCGGAATCCGTCGAAGAAATTGATGAAAGGCACGCGGCCTTTAATGGCCGCCAGGTGGGCAATGCCGGCAAGATCCATGATTTCCTGTACGTTCGATTCAGCAAGCATGGCACAGCCGGTGGCTCTCGCGCTCATTACGTCCTGGTGGTCTCCGAAAATAGAAAGGGCGTGGTTTGCAAGGGCGCGGGCGGCGATATGGAAGACGCCGGGAAGAAGTTCGCCGGCTACTTTGTACATATTCGGCAGCATGAGAAGCATTCCCTGTGACGCGGTATAGGTAGAGGTAAGCGCGCCTCCCTGCAAAGCGCCGTGAAATGCGCCTGCCGCGCCTCCTTCAGACTGCATTTCCGCCACATGGACCGTGTCGCCGAAAATATTCTTCTTTCCATGGGCAGACCATTCATCTACAGATTCTGCCATCGGTGACGAAGGGGTAATCGGGTAAATGGCAGCTACTTCTGTGAATGCGTATGAAATATACGCCGCGGCTGTATTGCCGTCCATTGTCTTTACATTTCTCACAGTTCAACACTTCCTTTTTTAAATATCCGCCGGGCAACTCCCATGCGGGACGGATACGGGTTCGGTTCATAAATATTCCTTGCAAGATATAAAAAAATTATGTACAATTACATTATGAGAAAATCGCATAGTTAAGTCAATTAATGCTATATAATCATAATTGTTTACACATAATTTTTCGGCAGGAAATTATGAAATCTATGTTCATTATAGAGGAAATACGATTTTTGCACAAGAATGACAAGGTGTACATTTTTTAAGAAAATATTTCAAAAGTAAGGAGCGTGTATTATGGACTATCGTCACTTGAAGTATTTCATGGAAGTAGCGGAAGAAAAAAGTTTCAGCAAAGCGGCGAGGAATCTTCATATTTCCCAGTCCGCCATCAGCCGCATGATCAAATCGCTGGAAGATGAATTGGGGATCATCCTTTTTATCCGCAATGCGAAGACAGTCGAAATTACTGCGCCGGGAAGCATCTTCCTGAACTACGCGAAGCGCTGCCTTTTCGCTTTTGAACATTTAAAGAGCGACTTTGAAAATGAATTCAATCTGAAAAAGGACACGATCCAGATCGGATTGCCGCCGATTACGGACGCGCATGTTTTCGCCAAGCTCCTGGGCGAATTTAAAAAAACCTATCCGCAGATTTCCATTGAGCTTTACGAATACGGCTCCAAGGTAATCGAGACCTCCGTGCAGGAAGGACGCATTGATGTGGGCATCATCTGCACCATTCCAAATAAAGATTTTGAATCGTTTTTCCTGTCGGATGATAAAATGTGCGTCGTCATGCCGAAAGGTTATCCGCTGGAAGAGAGAAAAGAAATACCCATGAAACTTCTTGCCGATTATCCGCTTGTCCTTTATCGCGATGATTTCAATTTACATGATGATATCCTGTCGAACTGCAAGAAGATCGGATTTACGCCGAAAATTGTTTTTGAGACGAGCCAGCGCGATCTCATGCTCCAGACCGTTTCCTCGGGACTGGGAGTGGCGATCCTGCCGAGCCGCCTTTGTCCGTCAAACAGTGCAGATGGAAATATAGCCGTCCGCCCGCTGACGGAACCGAAAATGACCCACCACCTGTATGCGATTTGGAAGAAAGGGCGTTACCTCTCCAGAGCGGCCCGGTTGTGGATTGAATTTACAAAAGATCATTTGACTCTTCTCAATAAAGAAAAACTTGATGACGAAATAAGGGGATAATTTTCGTGGACAGGTGGAAAGAAAAACTTTGTCTGGAACATACCTGGTATCTTTATCTGTGTGTTTTTCTCCTTCTCGCTTTCATTTCATGGCAGCAGTCCCTTATTGCGGATCTGCAGGAACGGATGATGAATGTGGAGGCCAGCCGGTATGATGACCAGCTGAACAATATCGAATGGGCGGCGACACTGGCACTGGAGCAAAATAAAGAACAACAGAAGGATATTTATTCTCTGCAGAAATCCAGCGCGGATTATCAGTTCCGCATCATGGAGCTGGAATGGGATGTGTATGACAAAAGATAGTATGAAGCGGCGGCTTTTCCGGCTGCCGTTTTATATTTCTACTGGAAGTTTATTTTTCCGCCTTATGAAACAGCGGGACATAACTGCAAAAACTTAAGGTTCGTGATACAATAAATGACGACTGTAATTATTTATCAATAATGTATTATTTGCTTTGGCGACGGGAGTTTTTATGCTTGGACAAATACAGGGACTGCTGATGACAATGCGCCTTTGGGATGCGCTGGATATACTTGTTGTCGCGTTTTTCTTTTACCGGATGTATATCCTTGTCCGTGATACGCGGGCGACCGCTCTTTTGAAGGGGCTCGTGTTCCTCGGACTTTTCACATTGTTTGCAGGCTGGCTCCAGCTCCATGTAGTCAGCTGGATACTCGATAAACTTATGACAGTGCTCATTGTCGCGCTCCCTGTGGTATTCCAGCCGGAACTCCGCCGTGCTCTGGAACAGCTTGGCCGCGGCAAATTTTATATTTCTTCCCGCATCATGGATGAAGCGGAATTAGATGCTGTCATTGATCATGTGGTGGAAGCGACGATGACCATGGCGAAGAATAAAGTAGGAGCGCTTATCGTTTTTGAAAGGACAGTAGGGCTTGACGACCGTATTGATACAGGGATCCGTTTGGAGGCCCTCGTGTCAAAAGAGCTTCTTGGAAATATTTTTATCGTAAATACACCGCTCCATGACGGCGCCGTCATTATCCGCGACAACCGCATCATGGCGGCAGGCTGCCTTTTGCCGCTTACCCGTGACAGGAGCCTCTCCTCTGAACTGGGGACACGCCATCGCGCGGGAATCGGCATGTCTGAACAGGCGGACTGTGTCGTGGTCATCGTCAGTGAAGAAACGGGAACGGTTTCCTATGCTTACGGCGGCCATATTTACCGCCATCTCGAAGAAGACGGCTTGCGGAATATCCTGCGGAACTTCCTTGTGCAGGATAAAGCGAAAGGCGTCGGTAATGTATTGCAGAAATGGAGCCCGCTGAAATGAAATATACAAATTTGCGGTGGTGGCTTCCTAAATTCCTCTGCCTCATGGCGGCATTTGCTTTCTGGGTATATGTCATGAATGAGCAGAATCCTCTTGTGGAAAACTCTTATACCGTTCCGGTCGAAGTGCGTAATTTGGATCGTTCTCTCGTAGCCCTTAATGTACCCCAGAGGGTGAAAGTGAAGATCCGCATGAACCGCAGCGATCTGGTCAGCATGCGGAGTGATAATATCAAAGCCTATGTCGATCTTGACGGATTTACGGACGGCGATTATCCGAACACACCCATCCATATTTCCGTACCGGGAAATGAAACGGTGATTTCCCAGGATCAGACATATTTCGATTTATTTATCGACACCTATGCAGTGAAATCACTGCCGGCACAAGTGGAATTTATCGGAGCGCTTCCGGCAGGTTTCAAGGCGGAGCGGAAATCCACGACGCCGGAATATATTACTGTCGCGGGAGCCAGCAGCCGCACGGCTCTTGCCGACCGTGCCATTATCTCTGTCAATGTGGCGGGGAAAACAAAAGATTTCGACGAGTTTGATGCGGTGAATGTTCTTGATGCGGATGGAAATACGGTAACGGGGATTGACATCATGCCTACCCGTGTCCGTGTTTCCGTACATATGTCGGAAGACCAGAAGACGGGAAATATTCCTTTCAAACCGATAGTAAAAGGGGAACCGGCAGAAGGATACAAAGTCTCTGAAATCACGGTGACGCCGCCGGTGGCCACTGTCAAGGCACCGGAAAGCTATTTCGATAAAAATACGGTGGTGGAACTGGAAGAAATCGATATCACCGGAGCAAAGGAAAGCGTTACCAAAAAGATTGACATACCGAAACCGGAAAACGGCATAATCATTCCCGGAGCCGTTACGGTACATGTGAAAATAGAAAAAGAATAAACGGCTTGACGGGAAAATATATTCGCTGTATCATTTGAAAATTGCAGTGCAAAATAGTAAGAAATCAATCGCGGAGGATTTAGAATGGTCACATTGTTCGGAACAGACGGCGTACGCGGCGTGGTAAATTCCACACTCATGCCCGAATTAGCATTCCAGCTGGGGCGGGCGGCAGGCGCCTATTTCTGTAGGGAGGAAGGAACCCATCGCGTGCTTATCGGTATGGATACAAGGATTTCAGGAACCATGGTGGCAGCCGCTTTATCGGCGGGGCTGTGCGCGTCGGGGGTGAATGTGGACTTGGCAGGCGTGATTCCCACACCGGGTATTGCATACCTGACACGGACAGAAAACTATGATGCCGGTGTCGTTATATCTGCTTCCCATAACCCGTTCCCCGATAACGGAATCAAATTTTTCGACAGGAACGGGCATAAACTGCCGGATCAGGCGGAAGAAGAAATAGAGAATATCCTTCGACATGACGAAGAACTGGCACGGCCTACCGGCGAAAAAGTCGGATTTATCCGCCACCGCAACGAGCTTGCGTGGAAATATAAAAATTATATCCTTTCCACAGTGAAAGGGGATTTCAAAGGGATGAAAATCGTAACGGATTCCGCCAACGGCGCCGCCAGCGGATTCCTTCCCGACATCCTCCGTGAACTGGGTGCGGAAATAACCGCCCTCTACTGCGAACCGAACGGTGTGAACATCAATAAAGACTGCGGTTCCACCCACATGGAAACTTTACAGAAAATGGTTGTCGAAATGGGGGCGGACTGCGGTATTGCCAATGACGGCGATGCGGACCGCTGTCTTTTCGTCGATGAACAGGGAGATATCATGGATGGCGACCATATCATGGTGATTAACGCCCTGCGTATGAAGAAAGAAGGGCGGCTCAATGCGAATATGGTCGTAGGCACCGTCATGAGCAACCTGGGCTTCGGCAAGGCACTGGCAGAACATGGATGCCGTACCGTGGCGACCAATGTAGGCGACCGCTATGTGCTGGAAGAAATGAAGGCGCACGGATATTCCCTTGGCGGTGAACAGTCGGGACACATTATATTCCCTGAATTTAATACCACCGGTGACGGTCTTATCACGGCCATGCAGACGCTTATGGTTCTCCGTGACCATGACGGCCCCCTTTCTGAATTAAATCATCTCATGACCACCTATCCCCAGCTGCTGAAAAATGTAAAAGTGTACAGCAAGAACGGATGGGAAGAAAATGAACAGATCCGGGCAGCTGTCGAGGCGGCAAAAGACGAACTGGGAAATGACGGACGTATCCTTGTTCGCGCATCGGGTACGGAACCGCTCATCCGCGTCATGGGAGAAAGCAGTGATAAAGACCGTCTGGAACGGGTGATTGATGACATTGTTTCCGTAGTGGAACAGGAACTTGGGGAAGAATGAATGCAGATTTAAGGAATTGGTCGGTTTTATATAAAATTAAAAGGTGTGTATTGGGTGTTGCCTAAAGGAGTATACACTATGATTCTTATTCTTCCTGTCGTCTCTGTTATAGCTTATTGCTTTGGGTATATTACCACATCAGGAATTATAGGATGCATTGCTGCCATTTTATCTGTTACTTTATTTTTTAATAATAAATGGTTTCTTATTGCTTTTGCGGGCATAACAGGAATTTCCGGGGCGTTTCTTCCTCAAAAAGAAGGTATTATCCCGTATACTTTGCATCTTGGAACATCTGCTTCTATCGCTTTACTTTTAATTCCTCTTATTTCACTATTAGTACTTGCCTTAAGCATAGCAGGATACTCAACAGCAAACATTTTAGTTACCTTTTTTTATAAGATAAAGCGATATATTCTTCCGTCTATATTGTTTATTTTTTTATTTAGTATTGGATCTATCCTTGCATTATTTGGGTATTACACTGTATTCTCCCCTGCCAAGGAAGTGGCAGGACTGTACCTAAATCCAGTATGCTCTGTGCATTATTCAGAAATAGATAAATTAAACCATAAAAATGTGCATGGTTTCCGAAAAGATCCTTCTCGTCCTGAATACTTCATAAACACCCTGATGATTATTCCTCTATCGAAAAATGAAGTAACTATTGCGTATCTTTCTGTAGACGATAAATACACTCCTGTAAAACAAGTTTATCAAAAGGTAACGGTTGTTCCTTACCAGACTTTTTCTGAAAAAATAAAAATTTCTTTTTATCGTTTATTCAGTAAAGAGCACTTACAGGATTTTAGGTTCTTTATAGATAATCACCGTGTAGGAATATTTTTAAATAAAAACAGTGACAAATTTAGACTCGTCACTGGATATATACACCCTTATCCTTACCATATTTCGATTGATTTAGATACAAAACCCGCTTATATGATATATAAATCCAATGAGGCAGAATATAAATATACTATCTATAAAAACCGAACAAACCTCCCTGCTGATATATCTGTCGAAAGTTTTTATTCCGAATATGTTCCAAAGTCACAAGAAGACATTTTAAAAAAAGAAAAGGATGACAAAGAAATGGTAAAAAGAGATGTAGACGAGATATTGGCGGGGATAAATCCATTTAAGGTTAATGAAGATTTGCGAACTGTCCCAACAGGAAACGCTACACTTCACAATAAATAATTCCCAGAAGAAATGAAACCCGGTAGCTGTAATGATGCGGTACGTTCTATCTGTTGAATAGAATGCCGCAGGAAGATTTAAGTTCATTAGTTTTATTTGTAACTTTTTCCAAAGGAGTATTTATGGTTTAAGTTGTTTTATAGGGGAGATTTCTTCTTCAATTGGACAAGGTGGTTTTCGTTTGGTATATTGTTCTTAGAACTAATTAGGATGGCGGCCTCCATGGGCAATTGGAGCCCCGAGGTTATACGCCAGTCATTAGTTCTTTTTTGGTTGATAGCTTGGAACAATGTGATTTTAGAAAATGGTTAAAAGGTAGTATTTCTATGCATACGAAGCAGAATGTCTTATTTCTTTCGGGATGCTGATTTAGATTTTTTGCAAATATGACGGAAGAATATAGTTAATAAGATTAGAAGAGAATGGTATATTTGGGCTCTCTTGCGCTGTATTTGATTTCTCTATGTCTCTTTTCTGATTTTCATTTTCTGGTATACTGGAAGTGATAAATGGAAAACAAGCATCGGCGTATAAAAATGATTACCGCCTGACGGGTGGGAAAAGATGGTCAGCCTTTTCGGTTTACTGCTTGTCCGCCCTGAAAATAAAGAATCAAAAGGTTTTTTCAGAGAATCATATCATTGTTTAATTAATAGTTTGAACGAAAGAGAGGATTTTATGATGAATGAAGCCATTGTTGAAAAAGTAAAGGCGTTGATTGCGGCTCCCAGCTGCTATGCGGGATTAAAGAAAATCGCGGAAGAGTATATCGCCGCTCTTGGCAGTGATCGGGAAAAGGAAGCCGGGCGGAAACTGGTGGCGGAATTGGAAGCGGATGTGCTTTCTATCGATGATGTTCTTGCGTTTTTTGAATCGGATGCAGGGGAAAAAACATTTGGCGTGAAGCAGGCGGCGGCTTATGCGGCACACGCCCGGGAAGTGAAAGCGAAGGGCGGCAAGTGGTGCGACTGTCCTGCCTGTGCGCCGGGAAGAGAGATTCTGGACAGAAAAGAGGAGCTCTGCTGAAACATAGTAATCATTTTATGAAAAGAGAGAATATCCGGGAAGCGGGTACTCTCTCTTTTTATTTTACCTGATTATGGAAATGTCTTTCCGTTTTCTTTTCGGTACGTAGTATTGGCGCTCTTCATCAAGGTAGTATTTTACGGAGCCGTCTTCGGGAAGTTCCACGATGGTACTCTTATGGGAGGGATAGCCGAGAGCGAGAGCCAGCCTGGGTATCCATGTTTCAGGGATAGAAAGTATTTCTTTTACTTTTTCAAATTCCACGTTTCCTATGATACAGGAACCTACGCCGTGGATATAAGCATTGAGATTCATTGTCCTTACGGCGATACCGATATCTATGCCTGTCCACGGGGTTTCCGGCCCTTCTGTGCATAGAATGATAAAAGCGGCAGGCTGTTCGCCTTCTTTCGGCTGTCCCAGCTCTTTGGGAAGGGCAGCGGCAAAGTGGAAGCATGGCTGGATTTTCCGCACCGCTTCAGGGGTTTTTACAAGGACATAGCGGAGCGGCTGCCCATTCATGGCGCTGTTTGCGATACGGGCATTTTCCAGAAGTTCATCAAGTATTTCTTCAGGAATTTGTTTCCGCTTGAAACGGCGATATGTGCGGCAGCCGATGCAAAGTGTATGGAAGTCCATGGCACAGGCCTTATTTAACGGCAATGACTTCGATTTCGCAGAGTGCGCCTGCGGGAAGATCCTTGACGGCGAAGCAGCTTCTTGCCGGTTTGCCCGGGAAGTGTTTTGCATAGACTTCGTTAAAGGCGGCAAAGTCTTTCATGTCTGTGAGGAAGCAGGTCGTTTTTACCACATTGTCCATAGAAGTTTCTGCTTTTTTTAAAATGGCTTTTATATTTTTGCAGACCTGTTCCGTTTGTCCGGCAATGTCGGAGACGATGATTTTTCCTGCGGCTGGGTCGATACCGATTTGTCCGGAAAGAAATATAAATCCGCCTGCCTGCTTTGCCTGTGAATAGGGGCCGATAGCGTCGGGCGCGTGTTTGGTGTGTATGGTTTTCATAAGAGCCTCCTTTGATTTACACATGAATGATATATTTATACTATACCGCAAAAGGCATCGGTGAAACAAATATATCCTGTTATTTACCGATGATTCATGGTATAGTGGAAAAAAGGAGGCTATGATGTCTTTTGAAACGGTACAGGCTTATTTTGAACGGTTCGGTATGGCAGACCGCTGCATGGATTTGAAGGAGTCCAGCGCGACAGTGGCGCTTGCGGCGCTTGCTCTCGGTACAGAGGAGGCGCGCATTGCAAAGACGCTTTCTTTTCTTGTGGGAGAAGCGCCTGTGGTTATCGTGACGGCAGGAGATGCGCGGATTGATAATCATAAGTATAAGATGCTTTTCCATAAGAAACCGAAAATGATTCCCGGAGAGGAATGCGAAAAGTATATCGGCCATCGGCCTGGCGGTGTCTGCCCGTTTTGTCTTCCGCCCACGGCAGATGTCTATCTTGATATATCATTAAAACGGTTTGATGTGATTTATCCCGCGGCGGGGACAGACCACAGCGCAGTGAAGCTTACACCTGAAGAGCTGGAGAAATACGCGGGCGCGAAAGGATGGGTGGATGTGTGCAAAGGTTGGCAGGAAAAGCCCGTTTCCTGATGATTTTAATCCTACAAATACAGGATTCTTTTTTCTGCCGTCGGGCGGGAAGGTGTAAAAGTGGAAATATCCCGCAGGTGCGGCACCGGCCGAAAAAATAGTGCAAAACGTTTTTTGAAAGGAAGAGCATGGACAATTTATTTCAGATGTGGTGGCCCGTAGCCTGTGTGGTGCTGGCGGATGTGATTTATCAGGTGTGTGCGAAGAAAATATCTTCCCGGGCGGATCCTCTGGCTGCGCTGGGGGTGACTTATCTTGTAAGCGCCGCGGTTTGCATCGGTCTCTACTATGGGACGGGCGGAATGGATCTGCTTGCCGATATGTCCCATGTTCGGCTGGCAGCGGCAGGAATAGGCTTTGCAGTGACAGGGCTTGAAGTGGGCTGTGTGTACATGTATAAAGCGGGCTGGGCGATGAATGTGGGATTCATCCTTTATACGGCAATGATTGTGGCGGCTCTCCTTGTTGTGGGGGCGGTATTTTACGGTGAAGCGGTTTCGTTTACCGCCATAGCAGGGCTGATAATCACATCATCGGGGATGTATATGATTGTGAGGGGCGCATGAATTTTTCATTTTGGTGGCCTGTCGGTCTTGTGGTCATGGCGGGCGTCGGATACCAGGTGTCGGCAAAAGAGGTGGCGGGCGGCGCGGATCCGCTGGCGGCGCTTGTAGTAACATACCTTGTGGCGTCGCTTACATCTTTTCTGATTTATGCGTTTACAGGAAAAAAGGGAGAGAAATGGAAGGAAATCATGAGCTTCCGTCCTGCTGCCCTTGCCCTAGGCCTTTCCATTGCGTTTATTGAAATAGGGACGATTTTCATTTATAAGGCGGGCTGGACGATGAATGCTTCCTTTATTGTGACGAATGCCCTCATTACGCTTTGCCTCATTTTAACGGGGGCGGTTCTGTATGGGGAAAAGCTGTCCCGCCGGCAGGCACTGGGAATCGTCGTTTCTTTTATCGGCATATGCTGCATCGTGTGGTGAGAGGGACGGGCAAAGGGAACGTAAAACTTTCACACGCTTTTATGGCAACGCTTATGGAAGATGGAAGCGTATTGCCGCAAGATAGGGCAGTTCACCCGCAGACAACATTTATTACATGAATCCGGTATGAATAGAGGAACATAAAAAATGACGATCCGAATTGAGGGAATCGTCATTTTACTGTTTACAGCAGTTTTATGTAATCGTAGGTGGGATGTACAAGCCAGGTGCCGTCGCTCTTAAGGATGCCCCACTTTTTGTTGTCCTTCTGTCCGCCGCTGAAACCGTGCCGGAATTTTGTAACACCCGTAAGCGGATCTTTTGCATCTTCGTACAGGATATTTCCTTCTTCATCAATAATGCCGTAGTAGCTTTTAGCTCTGAAAATCCAGGTGACAGGTGTCTCATTAAAATGGGCGGCTCCGATATTGGGCGGGAGAGAAGCTATGACATCCCCCGTGGAGGTATCGAGCAGGTAACGGCGGCTGCCGTCTTTCCCCAATGCCCTGTTAAATCCAAGAAGAATTATATCGTCGTAACGGAAATCGATAACCTGCTTTCCGTCTGACAGGTCAAAAAGGCCGCATTTTCCGGAATAGCCGCTCTTGAGCACGAGGCAGGCGTCTTCAATATCAATAGAACCCACGGTGTAACGGGAAGGGGGAATCAGTGTGCGTCTTTCGGGAGAAAGAAAGGCTGTGAGCCCGTCTTTCTTGACAATCGTTCCGTAAGGGGTCATGGGATAGACTTCATCATTCCGGCTGTCTATGACGATATGCCCTTCTTGATCAATATATCCTCTTTTGATGCCATTGTAAGCCGTATGATAATTATCAAAGTCTTCCACCTTTTGCGGGTTGATGGCATCGGCCGCCAGGATGCCGAGGAACGACTTGCCGCTGAAAGTATTCACACGCCGTCTGTATTCCGCGACACCGTACTTATAGGGGCAGATACCGTCATAGGGGATTTTAAAAAGAGCCCTTCCATTCTCGTCAATGGCGATTTTTTCCCCCTGCATGGTTTTTACAAAAGCGATCCCTTCGCTGAATCCGGCAAGTACCGCTTTGTAACGGGGAGCGATAAGCACACTGCCGTCAGGCTTCTTAAATCCGTACAAACCTTTTTCAGAGTAACTGAAAGGGTTTGAGGGAATCGTTTTTACCGCTGTGGCGGGATTTCCTTTTTTATCAATCAGCCGTAAATCTTTTTTCTTATCGCCGGCTTTGAAAAGCCCGTCCTTTTCCGGAATCAGGAATTTATAGGTGGGTGGTAAAAGAACCGTCCCGTCTGTGCCGATAAGCCCCCATTTTTTTCCGTCCCTTATCATGGCAAGGATACCGTGGCGGTAGAAACTTTCATCCCGCTTCGCTTTGGCTTCTGTATAGGAGGCAAGCGCTTTGGGTCGGGAAAGACCGATAAGCGGTTCATCTTCTTCATCCGGAAAGACGAGGATCCCGATGGAAGGGGGTGTGATGGAAACGCCCTTTGTGGTTGTAGAAGACTTGCTTTCCGTTTTCACTGTTTCTGTGGAAATTGTCGTGCTGGATTCGTGGCGCCGGATATGTGTGGCGGTGGTGACGCCTTTTTCCGCCTGTACCGTATATATACTGTGCAGAGATGATGCAAGCAGGAATGCGAGGAAAGCGGCTTTCCATTTTATCTGTGTCATGAGGAACCTCCAAGTTTACGAAATAATATCATTTGTGCATTATAGCATGCATGGAAAAAGAATGGAAATATCGATAGAAATCTATGAAAAGCATGTCGGGAAAATGAAAGGGTGGAAATAAAAAATATGAAACTTATCCGGCTGCTTTGCATAAGGGGAGGGCGTATCCGATACAGGGAAACCATAAATAAAACGGTGCATTGTGAACCTTGAATTAAGCGCTGAGTTGTTATATTATTTATGTAATGTAAATTTAAATATATAAAAAGGTAAACAATGGAGGCGATGATGTGGAAAGAGAAGAGATATCCGCAGGAAATCAGGGAAAGGTAAAAGAACTGGTATTGTTTTCTTTATTTACGGCGCTTACGGCGATTGGTGCGTTTATCCGTGTGCCTGTACCGCTTTGCCCGTTCACGCTGCAGCTTTTATTTACTACTCTTTCGGGGCTGATTTTAGGAAGCAGGAAAGGGGCGGCCTCCGTGGCAGTTTATGTAGCTCTCGGTCTGTCGGGGGTTCCCGTTTTTACGCAGGGCGGAGGGCCGGGATATATTTTCCAGCCTACTTTCGGTTATCTTTTGGGGTTCATCGCGGGAGCTTGGCTTACGGGGAAATTGTCGGAGCATATGGAAAAACTGTCATTTGTCCGCATTTTATTTGCGAACCTGGCAGGACTTCTTGTGGTCTACCTTTTTGGAATGGTTTATGTATACATCATAAATAATTATTACCTGAATACGCCTATCGGTATTTGGCCTGTGGTGCTTTATTGTTTCCTTCTGGCCGTGCCGGGCGATATCTGCCTCTGCGTTCTGGCGGCAGTGCTGGCGAAAAAGTTATACCGCGCAGGACATGCGTGGTAAGGAAATGGGGAAATCGGCTGTGCAGAGAGCCATTTCCATTTTTATTTGGTAAGGAAAGAAGGAATAGGATGGGCAGGGGACTTTTTATCACAGGAACAGATACGGATGTCGGCAAGACCTATGTGACGGCACTCCTGGTAAAAACTTTGAGAAGTGCAGGGTATGATGTGGGCTACTACAAGGCGGCCATCAGCGGGGCGAGGACGGTGGAGGAAAGCGATGCGGGATTTGTAAATCGTTTCGCGCAGATCTGTGAGCCTGAGGATATGCTCCTTTCGTACTTGTATCAGAATGCCGTATCGCCCCATCTGGCAGCAAGAATTGAGGGGAATCCCGTGGAGAAGGATGTCATCATGAGTGCCTGGGAACGTGTGACAGCGGCGTATCCCTATGTGACTATGGAAGGCAGCGGAGGAATCATGTGCCCTATCCGCCATGATGAAAAAGCGGTGTGTTATCTGGAAGATATTATCCGATGGCTCCGCCTGCCCGTCCTTGTCATCGCCGACGCGGGACTGGGGACAATCAACCGAGTGGTGACTACCTGCGAATATATCCGCCACAGGAATATTTCTGTCAAAGGGATTATCCTGAATCATTGGAAAGGCGGTGTGATGGAAGAAGACAATGCGGAAATGATTGAAGAAATCACCGGGGTGAAAGTCCTGGCAAGGGTGAAAGAGGGCGACACGGAATTGGATATCGACCCGGAAACGATTATATCGCTGTATGAATAAGGGAGTATTTAAAATTAGGGAAGTTGGGAGTTTAAAATGGAACAGAACTATTGGGAATCAGAAGATAAAAAATATATCTGGCATCCTGCCATGCAGATGAAAGACAATGAAGTCTTTCCGCCGGTCGTGGTAGACCATGCGAAAGGCTCTTACCTGTACGGAACGGACGGGAAAGAATATCTGGATATTATTTCATCGTGGTGGTGCAATCTTCTTGGACATTGCAATGAAGAAATCAATGAGGCGTTGAAAAAGCAGGTCGATGAACTGGAGCATGTGATTTTTACAAATTTTTCCCATAAACCTGCTGTTGAACTGGCGCAGGAACTGGAAAAAGTACTACCGGAGGGACTGACCCGCTTTACTTTTCATGACAACGGTTCGTCCTGCGTAGAGGCAGCGCTCAAGATGGCTTTCCAGTACCATTACCAGACCGGCCATCCTGAACGGACGCGGTTCATGTGCCTTCCTGAATCGTACCATGGGGAAACGATCGGCGCACTGTCCGTCGGATCGATGGACTTTTATGCGAAGATATTTCATCCCATGCTTATGGACAATATTCATTTTGACGGTCTGGACTGCTACCGCTGCCCTTATGGGAAAACGAGGAATCATTGTGGCGTGGAATGTTTTGAAAGCGCAGAAAAAGCATTTAAACAGTACGGAAAAGAAACAGCGGCAGTCATTGTGGAGCCGATCCTTCAGGGGGCGGCAGGTATGCGTATCTATCCTGCCGAATATTTAAGAAAGCTCCGTAGACTCTGCGATGAGTACGGCGTGCTTATGATTGATGATGAAATTGCCGCCGGTTTTGGCAGGACGGGGAAACTTTTTGCTATAGAACATGCCGGTATTTCTCCGGATATCCTTTGCACATCAAAAGGGCTGACAGCGGGGTACATGCCCATGTCCCTCACCATTACCACGGACAAAGTGTACGATGCTTTCTATGATGATTACGGCACGCATAAGGCTTTCGTCCACAGCCATACCTACGCAGGCAATCCCATGGGCTGCGCCATTGCGTTGACCGTACTGAAAATCATGAAACGGGATCATATTCTGGAGAAAGTCAATGAAAATGGAATCTATCTCCATGACAGGCTCATGAAAGCCCTGGGAAATCACAGGCATGTGGGAGAAATCCGCCATATCGGATTGATTAACGCCATCGAATTGGTGGAAAACAAAGAAACGAAAAAAGCTTTTGATCCGAAAAAGCGTATCGGCTGGCACATCTTCCGGAGAGCTATGGATATGGGACTGGTTCTTCGACCGATGGGAGACATTATTTATTTTAATCCACCGCTGAATATAGAAAAACCGGATTTGGACAAAGCGGTGGAACTTTGCCGGAAAGCGGTCGTGACGGTTCTGGGCGAATAATTAAGAGCAAAAAGATGCCTGTCAGTGTGGAATATTCACGGCAGGCATCTTTTTTTAAGCAGAATCTCTGCGGGTATGATGGAAGTAGGAAAAAATAGACTGTATTTGTATGCCATTGGATGACAAAGTAGAAAAAATGAATGGCGGTGTTTATGGCGTATTAAAAGTGTTGCTGGGCAAGGCAGGAAATAATATCGCAGGAGCCGTCAATTATAGACGAATTGAGACCTATTGGGAGGAGTCATCTCTATAAGCAGGGAGGCTGCTCTTTTTTATTGGAACCCATGCATTTATAATCATTTATCTATGCATTGCACCATATATCATGCATTATATACTATGGTATGAGAGAAAAAATGTATTTTTAATCTATGAATATCGGATTTATACTGGGGGTATGAAAAAAGTGTTTTTTAACGAGGTGCAAAGATGATTAATTTAAATGATTTTTTAGCGGTCGGACAGAATGCTATTGCCCGCCGTGTCGTGCAGCACTCTGATGCTTCGGATAATTATTCCAATGCGTTTAAGAACCTGCTGGCTACGCCAAGATTGATCCATTGGGGGATTGACGCGTCTATTGAGGCTATTGATCCTTATCTTCCTGATGAATATGCGAGTATCGGTCTGTCGGTCAATTTCGTCCATACCGCGCCCACCAGTCTGGGGATGACGGTGACTGTCCATGCATCTATTATCGCGATTACGGATCATGATGTGACGCTCAGTGTGAAAGCCTGGGACGAGCAGGGGGAAATAGGCCACGGTACGCATAAGAGATCTATCGTATTGAAACAGACCGTGCTGGATAAAGCGGAAGAACGGACAAAGCTGCTTATGGTCCGCCAGGCGAACAAGCAGATTGAGGAGATGAGAAGATGAGTTTACCTGATAATTTTACAGGCGCGCTTCTTTTGAGCGTGGTGGACTTTTTCCTGAGTTTCGTTTTTATTTCCTTTATCGGAATCGTACTTCATTTTTTCCCGCTTCTGAATAAGCTGGGCGAAGTGTTGGAAAGGAAGGATTAAATTGGACACGCTTTTTATTCCGCTGATGGGACAGCTTCTCCATCAGACAGGCCTGCTTGATATCACACCGGGAAATATAGTGATGATTATCACCGGAATGGTGCTTCTGTATCTTGGGATTGTTAAGAAATATGAACCTTTTCTTTTGGTGGGGATCGGGTTTTCCTGTATTGTTGCCAATATCCCCGGCTCAACACTGACAAAGGAAGGCGGACTCTTCTGGTATTCCTATCAGGGGGTAGAAAATCTGATTCTCCCTCCGCTTATTTTTTTAGGTGTCGGCGCAATGACGGATTTCGGCCCGATGATCGCCAATCCGAGCCTTGTTATTTTGGGGGCGGCTGCCCATCTTGGGATATTTGTGGCGCTCATCGGCGCACAGACACTCGGTTTCTCTTTACAGGAAGCCGCGTCTATCGGGATTATTGGCGGTGCTGACGGTCCAATGGCCATTTATACTACCATGAAACTGGCGCCTCATCTATTACCTCAGGTTTCTGTGGCGGCCTATTCCTATATGGCTCTTATGCCCCTTATCCAGCCGCCGATTATGAAGCTGCTCACCAGTAAGGAAGAACGAAAAATAATGATGAAACAGCCGCGCTATGTCTCCCGGTTGGAGAAAATTGCATTCCCTGTAGTTATGGCTCTTATTGTTAATATTTTTCTACCCCCCGTGGCACCTCTCATTACGATGCTCATGCTGGGCAATCTGCTCCGCGAATGTCTCGTGGTGACGAAATTGGCGGAAACTGCGTCCAATACCCTTTTGAACATGGTTACGCTTGTTCTCACCGTAGCGATCGGTTCCACTATGGCGGCGGAGACCTTCCTTACCGGAGATACGATCCTGATTATTGCTTTGGGCCTTGTGGCGTTTGCTTTCGGTACAGGCTCCGGTGTGGTTTGCGCAAAAATTATGAATAAGCTTTCCGGCGGACGTATCAATCCGCTTATCGGTTCGGCAGGGATTGCTTCCGTGCCGATTGCTGCCCGCGTTTCCCATCTGGTGGGACAGCAGGAAAGCAGGAGTGTATTTCTTCTCATGCATGCCATGGGTCCGAATCTGGCAGGCGTGTTTGGTACGGCGATTTCTGGCGGTATTATGCTGGCTTTGCTTTCCTGAAGAAATATTTGCGCAGATAAAATGGTTCTCTTTACGGGTGGCGGTGTGTCCGCCATCTTTTTTGTAAAAAGGAAACGGGGCTGTGACGAAACATTTTTGTGTTTTGTCACAGCCCCGTTGTGATTGTCGGATGGATTGAAAAATAACCGGAATATGAGTAAGAAAGTTCATTTCATATGCATGACCGTTCGGAAGTCTTTAATATAGTGGCGGGATACGGGTACTTTTTCTTTTGGATAGCGGTTCATCGTAAGGAGGAGCGTTCCGTTATCCTGTGTTTCTATTTCATAAATCATGGAGAGGTTGACGATGTAGCCTTTATGAGTCCGAAAAAATCCCTGCTCGGTAAGAAGTGCTTCGGCATCACGGAGAGTCATTTTAGAGCGTATGATGCCTTCGGTGGTATAGAAAAGGGAATTATCCGATTTTTCGGTGGAAATCAGGACGATTTCTTTTGCGGGAGAAAGAATGAGTGTCTTGTTTTTCGTCTGCAAAGAAATCCTGGATCTGGCATTTATGATTTCCCCGGAGGCGGTACCGTTTTCCCGCTGCATAATACTGTCGAAAAGGCGCTGGATGGTTTTCGCGATACGCTCTTCATCATAAGGTTTCAGAATATAGTCGAAAGCTTCCAGATCGAAAGCCTGCAGCGCAAATTGGCTGTAACCGGTAGCGAAGACAATTTTCACGGAATGGTTCATGCCTATGATTTTTTGTGCTGCTTCCAAACCATTCATGATAGGCATTTCTATATCAAGGAATAAGAGATCCACCTGCGGGTGGGTTTCAAGAAAAGAAATAACTTCTTTCCCGTTGGCACATTCTCCGATAACATTTACGTGCGGCATGGAAGCGAGCTGATACTTCAGTTCTCCTCTGGCAGGCAGTTCGTCATCTGCCACAAGGACTTTAATTTCCATGTTCGTCATCCTTTCGTCTTTTCCACTTTTGGCACATTGGCGAACACGATGGTTCCTTTTCCTTCTTTACTCAGTATATGGAGCCCGCAGTGCTCGCCGAAAATAGAAACAAGGCGCTGGTGTACGTTGATGAGGCCGATATGGTCGCGCCGTTTGCGGTCAATTAAAAGTGTTTTTAGTTTTCTTCTCGAGATACCTACACCGGTATCAATGACGTAAATTTTATTATATGTCTTATGCTCGATCAGTCCTACGCGGACCGTACCGCCTTCTTCCCGCTTGATGACTCCGTGAATAACTGCGTTTTCTACCAGAGGTTGGAGAAGAAGCGGCGGTATCTGCAGGTTTTCCAGCATGTCTTCTGAAAAATCATAGGTTACGCTCAGCCTGTCACTGAAGCGTGCCCGTTCAAGCTGGATATAGCAGTCAATGACCCGCATTTCTTCGGCAAGAGAAATAAATTTAGAGGGATTGCTTAAACTGTGGCGGAAATAATCAGAAAGATACTTAATCAGTTTTCGTGCTGTTTCAGGATCGCTCCGCACATAGAAGCTGATGGTATTCAGCGTATTGTAAAGGAAATGGGGATTGATCTGTGCCTGGAGTGCCCGTATTTCCGCTTCAGCAAGGAGATTTTTTTCTTCTTTCATCTGTTCATATTCGTAAATGGCTTCTACGATATGGCAGACACCGTTCAAAAATTCAATTCCCATTTTTGTAAAAGTGTCGCCCTTGCTTTTTGCGGCAATGATGTATCCGATAATTTCATTCTGCCAACGAACCGGCAATGTGAGTACGTGGGGCATATCGGGAAGTGATTTCTGAAGCCGGAGTATGGAAGTTTCCGCTTCGCCTTGTGTTCGGTCTTCTTTTGTTTTATAAGCACCGCGGATATATACGCGGTTTTTATAAATAACAGCGGTCCAGATAAGGGAAGGCAGGGCGGTAGTGATGATTTCCGTAATTTTTGTTACAGTGAGGTCTTTGAAACCGGCCTGCAGAGTGCTGAAAATCATCTGGATGGCATCAAAAGTGTTTTTTGTAGTCTTTGTTTTTTCTGAGTCCCAAATGTAGGTGGATACTTCAAGAACACCGATAAAAAGACTGACTGCGATGGTATTCGTGATAAGGATCGGAAGGGAGAGGAGAGCCAGCGCATTTGGATTTGCTACGGTTTCCGGCCAGGTGAGAAGTGCGAAAAATGCCCAAAAAAGAACTTCAAGAAGCAAGGCATAAATAAGTGCCCAAAGCCATAACCGATGGTGCTTGGATTTCAGGTAATTCGTGGTGAAGCCTGCGGCTATGCCTTGGAGAATGGAAAGCCCGCCATGGATATATGATGCATCCGTATTAATGAAAAAGGCGCGGTGCAGACCGGCAATAAGGCCGGTAATGGAACCGACGGCAGGTCCTCCGATGAAACCTGCCAGCATAATACCTACAGCGCGAAAATTAATAATACCGCCCCCGGCACTGACACTCCAGTAGGTTCCTGAAACGGCCATGGCGGAGAAGAGAACCATAAATAGAACCAGGCGTTTTCTGTCAAAGTATCTTGCAGTTAAAGCATTCCGGAAAATTGTTGTGCGGCTGAAAGAGAGAATGAGAAGCAGGAAGATGGAGATCCCCAGCCATACATGTTGTACGCCATTTATAAATGTGTTATACATCACGTTCACCTTTGAGTAAGATTAAGCGTATAAAAGTGTTTACTGATAAAAATGAAGAATATACATCTGCATGTTACCCCCCGTTACCTGCATCTTACCGGTAAAACCATTTTTTTATAAATGGCTTTAAGTATAATAAGGCTGCAAAAGGGAAAGCTGCAAGAGTCTATCTTTATCAGAACCGTTCCTCTGTATTATATCAAGTATGAAAAGGTTTTGTACCTGCAGAGGCAAAATCAGACGGGAAGAATGAAGAGAGCAAAGAAAGGAAGCGAAAGAAATGATTATTTACGGAGTTGCACTTCTGGCAGGCTGCTACATGGCAGGCAATTTGATTGGTGATGTTCTCGGTATGGCATTGGGGGTCAATGCAAATATCGGCGGTGTGGGATTTGCTATGCTTCTCCTGATTGTTATTTCCACCTGGGCTGAGCAGAAAGGGATTATGAAAGGGCCTGAAGAGGCGGGAATTAAATTCTGGGCGTCCATGTATATTCCCATTGTTGTAGCCATGAGTTCCATCCAGAATGTCGTTGCGGCGCTTTCCGGCGGGATGGTCGCAATCCTGGGCGGTGCTCTGGCAGTGGTTCTTGGTTTTCTTCTGATTCCGGTACTTTCTCCGCATCATTCTTCCGAACAGAAAATGGCCGGTAAGGTGGCTCTGAATGAAGGTAAGCAGTAAGGAAAGAACGAGGTAAAAGGTTATGGATATCTTAGCAATGGCAGTCAAGCTGTTTACCAAAAATGGAATGGTAGCGTCTTTCATGGTGCTGGGGTTAATCACTTTTATTGCTTATAAAATGGGCAGTCTTACAAAGGGAAGAGTACATGGCAGCGCTATCGCCATTTTTCTGGGACTTGTTCTGGCCTACTTCGGCGGTTCTGTAACCGGCGGCAGCAAAGGTATTGCTGATATACCGCTTTTTGCAGGGATGGGGTTGGTCGGCGGGGCCATGTTCCGTGATTTTGCTATCGTGTCTACCGCTTTCGGGGCGGATCTCCGCGAAATTAAGAAGATCGGCCTGCGGGGTGTGGCTTCCCTTTTTATCGGAGAGTTCATCTGCCTGGTGGCAGGTATAGCGGTTGCTTATCCGCTCGGATATACCAGCGCGGTTGATCTTGTAACTATCGGCGCAGGTGTGGCGACTTTCGTGGTGGGACCGGTAACGGGGGCGGCTCTCGGTGCTTCTTCTGAAGTTATTGCCATCAGCATTGCGGCGGGCGTTGTGAAATCCGTACTTGTCATGGTTGTAACACCTTTTGTGGCAAAACCGCTTGGTATTAATAATCCCCAGTCTGCTATGGCATTTGGCGGAATCATGGGTACTACATCCGGTACCGCTGCAGGAATGGCGGCTGTTGATCCGAAACTCGTTCCTTACGCGGCTATGACAGCGACCTTTTACACGGGACTCGGATGCCTGCTTTTTCCGTCAGTGTTCTATTTCATGACCCGGATGGTTTTCTGAGCAGATGGAGAAATTAAAAGCATTTACTTGATTTGATTGGGTAGGTGCTTTTTCTTTGGAAAAGAAATAAATCGTTATATAATTAAAATATTGAAAAACAAGATGTTTCATCAGAAAGAGGAGAATAATTATGTTGGAAATCAGACCGAACAATAAGAACTGGCATACCAGAGGTGATGATACTAAAGCAAGACTGGATGCCGCTGCCTGTTTAGCAAAAGGAAAGATTGTTGACGCTAAAGATACGGTTGCTCTTTTAGAAGCGGTCCTGCATCCCGGTGACAATGTCAATATAGAGGGAGATAATCAAAAGCAGGCGGATTTCCTGGCGGGTGAACTTTGCAAGGTCGATCCGTCCCGTGTCCATGATCTCCACATGATCCAATCCACGTTGTCTATCCCTGAACATTTGGATGTGTTTGAAAAAGGGATTGCAAAGAAATTGGATTTCGCGTATGCAGGGAGCCAGGGCAAACGCCTGGCGCAAATGGTACAGGACGGAAGCATCGAATTGGGCGCGATTCATACCTATCTGGAAATGTACAGCCGCTACTTTATCGACCTGATTCCGAGAGTGTCTCTTCTTGTAGCTGATGAAGCGGACAGGGAGGGAAATATTTATTCCGGCTGTTCCACGGAAGATACACCGGCGATTGCGGAAGCGACAAAATTTAACCAGGGGATCGTCATTGTGCAGGTGAATAAACTGGTGGATAAAGTATCCCGCGTGGATATTCCGGCAGACTGGGTCGATTTTGTGATTGAAAGTCCAACGCCGTACATGCTGAATCCGCTTTTTACCCGTGATCCGGCGAAAATCAGCGATGAAAGAATATTAAAAGCCATGATGGCTATAAAGGGAATTTACGGTGAATACGGTGTTCAGGTGCTGAACCACGGAGTCGGTTTTGATACAAGCGCTATTGAACTTATTCTTCCGACCTATGGGGAAAGCCTCGGACTTCGGGGAAAAATCTGCAGACACTGGGTACTGAATCCGCACCCCACCATGATCCCGGCGATTGAAACAGGATGGGCGGAAAATCTTTACTCTTTCGGTTCTGAAGTAGGCATGGAAGAATATATTAAAGCAAGACCTGATGTTTTTGCCGTCGGACCGGACGGAACGATGCGTTCTAACAGGGCTTTCTGCCAGGCGGCAGGCCACTATGCGGCAGATATGTTTATCGGATCCACTATGCAGATTGACCGTTACGGCAATTCTTCCACAGCAACAAAGAACAATGTGGCAGGCTTCGGCGGCGCTCCGAACATGGGGTGTGATGCCAAGGGTCGGCGCCATGTGACAGAAGCATGGTTCAAGTGCGGCAATGAGGTGGCAAATCGCGCCGAACTTACGGGTGAATGTCTCCGCGGCAAGAAACTTGTCGTACAGGTGATTACGACCATATCTGAAAAAGGGTTCCCCGGCTTCGTGCAGGAACTGGATGCGATCCAGTTGAAGAAGAATGCTGGATTGGATCTGGAACCGGTTATGATTTACTCTGACGACCTGACCCATATTGTTTCCGAAATCGGCATCGCGTATCTCCATAAGTGCCGCAACATGGAAGAACGGATGAATGCTATCCGCGCCATAGCCGGCAAGACGGAAGTGGGCATGCTGGAAGATCCTGCTGAGACACTGCGTCTCAGGAAAGAGGGCATTGTGAAGCTGCCGGAAGATTTGGGCATTGACCGTTCAACGGCGACAAGGGAACTTCTTGCTGCGAAGAATATGAAAGACCTTGTGGATTGGTCCGGGGGACTCTATAATCCGCCGGCAAAATTCCGCAACTGGTAATTTCTCATAAAAGTAAAAACCTGTTACCCTTTTTATTTCGGGTAACAGGTTTTTACTTTTGGGCTAATAGGAACATTATTCTTTTTCATCCTGAGAAGGGGTATTTACCGTGCGGATAATCCATTTTTCGCCGCCGGTAAATCTGGAATTATGCTTTTCGGCAGCGTATTCGTATCTTTTATTCAAATCGGCGACAGCCTTTTCCAGCGATTCCAAAGTATGGATGACTGATTCGGCACGCATGTCACAGCGGCAGACCGGACAGGCGGGCGGTGTAAAATATCTGCTGTTGATTTTTGAACGGCATACGGGGCAGGAAACAAATTCCGTACGAAACTTCCGCATGGCCTGATCGTTTTTATATTCTTCAAGGCGTGCCTTTTTGTCGTCCAGCCGTTTTTTTAAAGACACCATCCGGGGAGACGGTTCGATTCCGATTTTATACTTGACCGCATACGTGGTAGGAACCGTTTTCAAATAAGCAAGAGCCTGGTTTTTGGTATTGAAGATTTTTTCTTTAAATACAAGACCCCTGAAGATGTGATTGGCTTCTCTTTTGGTGAATCCTTCTGCCACCATGTGCTCTTTCATATCGTCACGGATCCATTGTGACGGTTTTGTAATATCATACTCCCAGAATTTTTCCGTCCATGCGGGTGTTGCTGAAACGGGACAGTCTTTCAGCTGCGGAACCGGTATTTCTTCTTTTCCGGGCGCCGTTTCAGGTTTGATTGCTTTTACAGCCGTTACCGCCGATTCTTTCCCTCTTCTGTCCTTCGGTGCGGCATTTTCCGTTTTTTCATTCTTTTGTTCTTTTTTGTCAGTTTTCTTTTCTTCTGCCGGGAAAAGATCAAAGAGAGAAGTCTCTTCAAAATCAGGATTCTGTGACATAGCAAACTCCCATCTATCAGAATATAAGTCAATCATATCATGGATAGGCGGAAGGGGGAACTGTTTTTAGCAAAACATATTTCCCAATATAAAACCGGTTTCCATCATCCATATGGGACGGAATATCTCCTGCTGCTTAAAAGTATTTCACAAAAAAATATCCGGCAGGGGCAGTACCGGATGTAGAAAAGGATTACTCGAAGTTTACTTGTAATTTTTTGTTTTCTTTAGCAGCGTCATGAAAAACGGCAATCATTGTTTTTCCATATTCCCCAAGGTAGCCGTCCGAAGCGATTACGCGGGGAACGGTAATCGTGGTTTTCGTAATGATTTCACAGAGACAGTCGTAGAGGGCATCTAAGTTCCTGCCGTAATAGTCCGGGAGATGAAGTATTTCCTTCAGGTAGGTGTGGGCTGTTTCTCTTGTTTTGAAGTTTTCAGGAGCAAGTCTGATCTGCATAGGACAATCTCTTAATATATTTTTTCAAAATCCTGATAGTGGGATGAGGTGTAGTAGATAAGGCCATCGTTGGAGAAACAGATACGTTTTGCGTTCCTGTTCCCCCTGACGTAGTCAATGTCGCATTCTTTCCAGCTGCGCCCCGGAGCGTCAGGGAGGATTTTTTCATAATTGCTGAAGCGGTCGCCGCCGATGCTTTTTCCCGGAGCGACTTGATCAAGTGTCCCCTTATCTTTCCATCCTAAGCTTCTGGCTTCCGCCTTGGTGATATAGTTGGGCGGCAGTTTCCTGTAGATATGGATATATGCCGCTACATGATCTTTATCGGTATAGGCCTGATCCGATTCCACACGGATTTCCGCGCTGCCCGGACTTTTTGTGTCGGATTGTCCACCGTTTTGGGAAATGGACTCGGAATCTGTGTAGATTTTATTTTGCCTGATGCGGCTTTTTGATTTATCTGCACTTCCTGTATCTGATCTTTCAACGCTTTGAACAACCGGCGCGGAAGAGGCGCCATGCTGCTGTCCTCCTCCACAGGCGGTAAGGAGTCCGAGGGAAAGAAAGACAGTTAAAATGGCGGCGAAAAATTTTTTCATGGAAAGCTCCTTTATGGCAGATGGTTATATAGGACTGTTTACACCGGCATATTGTTCGGCGAAACGTTTAAAGTTTTTAATGAAATAGTTTTTCAGTTCTTCCGCCGGCGGGGTAAGGGGGGGGTTTTTGTCCCATGACAGGCTGATGTACCGCTGGCAGCCCGGTGTAGTGATAGGAACGAGTGCTACATGGTCGCCGCCGACGCCGTACCAGGTGATTCTCGGTGCGAAGGAGACGCCGAGCCCCGCTTTGATAAATTCCCGTACGGTACCGGGGTTGTCGCTCTCCAGAATGACATGAGGAGTGAAACCCGCTGCCCTGCAGTAAAAGTCTGTAATATTTCTTAAAGCGACGCCTTGCTGGAGCGTGATGAAATCCGCTTTTTCAAAGTCTGCCAGATTAACCGAAGCATGGGAGGCAAGCGGATTCGTATCGGGCATGGCAAGAAGGATGTCTTCTTTCAGGAGTGTGATGGAATGATCCGTGTCAATGGGGTTGATACTGCTTGACAGGTACAGATCCACACGGGAGTGATGGTTTATTTCCTGACGGTCCCGCTGCTGGATGATTTCGAAACGGATATGGGGATGTTCTTTTTTAAATTCTGTAAGGAATGCCGGAATAATCATGGATGCGGCGAAAATGGAAATCGTCACCGTCATGTCCTGTGCTTCTTTGGCGTCTTCCAGCTCTTTCTGCGCATGCTTAAGCTCGCTCATAATCCTGTTTGTATGGCTGAGAAGGATTTCCCCGTACTTGGTGAGGACGATGTTTCTTCCGGATCGGCGAAACAGGGGGACGCCCAACTCTTGTTCCAGCATTTTAATGGTGTGGGACAGAGACGGCTGGGAAATGTGAAGCGCTTCCGCCGCGTGGGTGAGATGCTGGAGCTCTGCGGTCTTTTGGAAATAGGTCAATGCAAGAAGCGTGAGTTTCATAAAAGCCTCCTCGGCATAATATATAATTTGTTACTTATATATAAATTATACGCTTTACTCTATAAATGTCCAATAGCTCATGGAATCCTTTTATCAAAGGTTATGAATATTTCATAAGTCATGAAATGATCTATTAATTGAGAAGGCAATACAATTAATTGAAGAACCCGGAGTGGCAAAGAAAAGGAATAAGCAGTATCATAATAATATTATGACAAGCCGGAGGCTCCGGCGGGAAATGAAGGAGCGAGAAAATGAAAATATTTATTGATACGGCTGACGTGGAGGCCATCCGCAGAGCGAAAGCGATGGGATTCGTTTCCGGAGTGACGACAAATCCGTCACTAATCGCGGCGGAAGGAAAGGATTTCCATACGGTGATTAAAGAGATCGCATCTATTGTGGACGGTCCGGTATCGGCGGAAGTTCTTTCTGAAACAGCGGAAGAGATGATTGCTGAAGGACAGGTTCTCGCCGGACTTGATCCCCATGTGGTCGTGAAAATTCCCATGACAGGAGAAGGCATGAAAGCGGTGAGTGCCCTGTCTGACATGGGGATCCGTTCTAACGTGACTTTGATTTTTTCGGCGGGGCAGGCACTGCTGGCAGCCCGTGCGGGGGCGTCTTATGTCAGCCCCTTTGTGGGACGTATCGATGATATCGGCTGGGACGGTGTAGAACTGATCCGGACGATTGCCGATATATTCCGTCTCCACAAGATCAAAACGGAGATCATTGCGGCCTCTGTCCGCAAGCCGCAGCATGTGGCACAATGTGCCCTGGCGGGGGCAGATATTGCCACTGTTCCGTACCAGGTGCTTATGGACACTCTTAAGCATCCGCTTACCGACATCGGCATTGCCCGTTTTAAAGCGGACTGGGAAAAAGCACATAAGTAAGACAAAGCGCCTTTCATAGGGAAGGGCGTTTTCATTTGGAAAGATTCTATATTTCAGGAGAAATCGTTATAATAAAAGAAATCAAATGAATTGTCCGGTTCCCTTTTGGAGGAAATATGAAAAAGAAAATCACCGTGATGACTAAAATGGAAAGAATTGCCGCCGCTATCCGCGGGGACGCTGTCGATACGGTTCCGTATTCTTTGTGGTCCCACTTGCCGCTTATTGATTTGGATCCGGTAAAAAATGCAGAGCAGACTTACGGTTTTTATAAAACGTACGATGTAGATATTCTAAAGACGATGAATAACGGCATGTACAGCGTTGAAGATTTCGGTGCCGTGGCGGACTACTCGGAAATCGCCGGGGGCGGCGCGGCAAAAATCGTTTCTACACCTGTTCACAGACCAAAGGATTGGCTTGATTTGGAACCGGTATCGGTCAATGCGGGTGCTCTGGCAAGAGAACAGGAATACCTGCGGCTTCTTCTGGATAAGACAAGAGGCACAGTGCCGGTAATTTTTACCGTGTTCAGTCCTTTGACGACGGCATATAAACTCTGTCCCGACCTAATGGGACACGTGGCAGAGGGATGTGGAGAAGAAGTCAAGGCGGGACTTCGGGCGATTACGGAGAGTACCTGCGCTTTGGTGCAGCGGGTCATTGAAATGGGGGCGGACGGCATTTTCTTTGCGACCCAGCTTTCATCATATGCGGCCGGAGAAGAGAATTTTTACCGCGAGTACGGTATGCCTTATGATCTGGCGGTGCTTTCCGCATCATCAGGGTGGTGCAATGTGCTCCACGCTCACGGGAAAGACATCATGTTTCCCCTGCTCAGGAAGTATCCGGTGCAGATTTTCAACTGGCATGCCTGGGAATCTTTGCCTGAAATCGGCGAGGCGCAGGCGCTTACGGGGAAATGTATCATGGCAGGGCTGGAGCGGATGGATATCACCGGCGGCAGAAAGAATGAGATCGAATACCGCATTTATGAAACGCTCAGGCAGACAGGGGGGCGGAAAGTCATTTTATCTCCAGGCTGTGTGATCCGCTATCCGCTTAATGAAGAAATACTTGCTTTTGTGCGGAAAGCAAAAAATGAAATTGAGGAAAAGCTCCTGAAAGCCAGATAAGGGAATAAAGTGCACGATCCTGCATCCATTCTTGTGGAGCAGGATTTTTTATAAGAAAGCAATCAAAAACGCCTCCCGTGAAGAGAGACGTTCTTGTGCATTTGTATTTATTCTTTCATGACTGTGCCGTCAGCCAGGGTGATGGTATAACCGTTGTAGTTGATCGTACCTAAGTTATAGAGGCTTGTCAGCGTGGAGTTGCCCGTAAGGTTCCATGTGGAGCCTGCCGCTATGAAGACATCGGCGTTTGTTTTGTACTTTTCGCCGCCTTCCACATTGGGGACGATGGAAATCATTCCGTTAAAGGTGGAATTGTTTTTCAGCGTCATGTTGATGTTGGAAATGGAGTCGACAGAAATATTTCCGGTGAGAACCTGATTGTCTGCGACAAGTTCCACATGGCCGCCATTGCGTCCCGGCGTACCCCAGCCGTTTGCGCCGTCATTGCCTGCGACGGTAATAAGGTTTGCCGCAGGGTTGTCCATGGTGATCGCGGTACCGTTTAAGGAAATTTTACCGTGGGTGGCGGTTACATAGAACATGCCGCCTTTGTGGGAAATAAGAGAACCGCCGCGGACATCGAAATGCTGGGTGCCCATGGTGCCGATATCTTTTTCATCAGAGAAGAGAACGATATTGTAAGGAACAGTGTCCGTCGTTTCTTTTCCTTCAAGGGTTGTGCCCGAAAGGGTGATTGTATTATTTCCTTTAAGAACGGCTGCTTTTGCGTTCAGTGCGTTTACGGAAGCATTGGTGACGGTAACGTCGCCTTTGGAATAAATGCCCTGCGACATAGCGCCGGAAGTGGTAAAGGAGCCGCCATCCGCGATGAGGATACCGCCCCCGTCAGCAATCATGATGGCAGGAGAACTGTCACCTGTGGTAGAAACGGTGGAGTTTTCCACTTTCATCATGGCACGGGCGGAAACAGCGGTGCCGGCGGAATTATTTCCCGTAGTAACAACGGAAGAATCCTTCAGGCTGATATAGGTGCTCTTGCTGTAACCGTAAGCGCCTGTCGATCCAATGCCGGAAGAGGAAATACGGGCGCCCGTCATCGTCGCGCGTCCGCCGTGGGTGGCAAGGAAAGCGGCATTCTGTCCGTAAAGCCTGGAACTGTCTACATCGGTAGAATCACCTGTTTTTGTAATCTGTGCGTTGGGGGCGGTAATGTATGCCATGGGGACACGGAGAGCATTTTCATCTGCTTTATCAGAAGTGTAAACTCCATTTTCATAGTTCCCGTCGCTGGAAAGCTCATTGGCAGTTTCGCCCTGGCTGATGGTATATTTTTTTACCGGCGGGGAAATCGGTTCGGGTTCCGTTTCCGGTTCGGGTTCTTCTGCCGGTTCCGGTTCTGCGGCCGGCTGTTCGACAACCGGCTTCGGTGCCTCGGGGGAAAGATTCTTAAAAGTACCCGATTCTACGGAAGCCTGTACGTCAGATACAGTCAGATCAAGGCCTTTCAGCAGGGCGTCTGTATAATTCACATCACCCGCAGGGGCTGCTGCAGCGGGAGCAGAAGCAGGAGCGCTTTGCTCTCCCTTCTTTTCCGCTTTTTCCAAGTCTTTCATTTTTTGAACGGCAGCACGGTATGGATCCAGCGGTGTGCTGCCTGCCTGTGAGGCAGCAGTGGCGGAAATACAGCCGGAAAGAGCCAGCGTGCAGAGAAGGGCAGTCATTTTTGTATGTTTCATAATAACCTCACTTTTGATAAATTTTTGGATGTCCATTTTTGAGTATAATATAACATTCTTATTTTACAACATCAGGAAAAGATTGTCATTTTTGTCAAGGGAAAGGAAAGTTCTGATATAATAAAAAGAAAATAAATGGAGGTGGCCATGTTTACCATAGGGTGCCACTTGTCGGTTACAAAAGGATTTTATCATATGGCGAGGACGGCGACGGAACTCGGAGCGAATACGTTCCAGTTTTTTCCCCGCAATCCCCGGGGCGGGGCGGCAAAACCGTTAGCAAAGGAAGATATAAGGCAGCTGGAAGAATGGATGGATACCCACGGTTTCGGAGAGATACTTTGCCATGGCGCCTATACGATGAACGGCGCGTCAACGAAAGAAGAAGTCAGAGAGTTCGCGCGGACCGCTATCAGGGAAGATCTGGCAAAGGTGTCCCTCCTGCCGCGGTGTCTTTATAATTTCCATCCCGGCGCCCATCTGAAACAGGGGACGGCTGTCGCCATTCCTCTCATTGCGGATATGGTGAATTATGCTATGGATCAGGAAGGCCTGAATACTACCGTGCTTTTTGAAACGATGGCGGGAAAGGGGACGGAAGTGGGCCGTACGTTTGAGGAGCTGGCGGAAATAATTTCCCGTGTAGAAAGAAAAGACCATGTCGGTGTCTGTCTGGATACCTGCCATGTGTATGACGGCGGCTATGACATCGTGAATGATCTGGACGGCGTTCTGAAACGGTTTGATCAAATTGTCGGACTGGAAAAGTTGAAAGCAGTCCATCTGAATGATGATAAGAATCCTTTGGGCAGCCATAAGGACAGACATGAGAAAATAGGAGAAGGAACGATCGGCACAGAGGCTTTCGCGCGGATCATCAATCATCCGGCCATGAGGGAATTGCCGTTTTTTCTGGAAACACCTAACGAACTTCCGGGATATAAAAAGGAAATTGCTTTGCTGCGTTCTCTTCGGCAGGAGGAATAAGATGAATGAAAGAATAAAAATAAAAGTGAAACAGATGCTGGACCGCGGCGCAAAAGGGCTGCTCCGTTTCCGCACGGCATTTCTTTTTTCCCTGTTTCTTTTTCTTATCGTTTTCTGCCGTGTGGCGTACATGCCCGGCGAAACGAGCTTTGATGAATTGTTTCCTGTTTCTCTGGGATATATTCTGATTTCCCTTGGATCTACAATTTTATTTTCCGTACTTTGGCGGCTTCTGCTTGAATGGAAGCATAAGGTTTCCCTGCTTTATGAGGCGGTAAATATTCCCGCACTGGCAGGATTTTATTTTCTCTGGCATATGATGCCGATGAATCATTACTTTGCCATGTATGTGGCAGGTCTTTCCTTTTCTCTGCCCTGTCTGTGTCTTTTCCTCTTGCAAAGGCAGATGGCAACAGGGTTGTTTCCTCACGTTTTTGTGTCTTTTGTCCAAGCGTTCGGAATTGCTGTTTTGACGATGGGGCTGGGTGGAATCTGTCTTCTGGGCATTAACGCGCTCCTTGTCCCTATAGCTTGGAGCTGGGGATATGCTTTATGTGCATTTTCTTTTGTGCTTGTAGGGATTAACGTATTTTTGTCCTGCTTTCCCTGTGAAAAGGAGTGCCCGCGTTCCGCTTCTTTTCTGTACTTGCTGAAACGGGTGTTTCTGCCGGCTTATGCAGTTCTGCTGGCGATTCTTTACGGATATATAGGGAAAATCCTGTTCCTTTGGGAAATGCCTGTGGGGAAAATGAATTGGTATGCTTCTTTTGCTGTCGCTGTTTTCAGTTTATTTTATTTCTGTCTTTATGAAGAAACGGACAATGGCAGCAGACGTTTTCTGAAATATGGCGCGTTGGCGCTTTTCCCCGTCATGGTTGTGCAGGCGCTTGGTATTTATATCCGTTTTGAGGCGTATGGATTGACGGCGGCGCGGTATGCTTCGATGATATGCAGCGGATTCGGTCTGGCGGTCATCGCGTTTGCCTTTTTCCGCAGAGCCGCCTGTCCGCTTTTTCTTTTGGCGGGGATTATTGGCGTCCTGTGCAGCATGACACCGCTGAATCTCATTGATGTGCCTGTTTATGACCAGGGCCGCCGCATGGAAAGGGTACTGATAAAAAATCAAATGATAAGCAGCGGAAATCTAAAGCCGCCGGTTTCTATTACTGAAGAAGACGCAGAAGTACTGCGGAGTGCTTATAATTATCTGAAATACAGTGAAGGGGCATGGCGGTTTCCCGTGGTGGAACAGCTGAAAAATGATGACCGCTTCACAGAACTCCTGGGATCTGACTATGATCAAAGAAGAGTGATCCGCAGCTATGAATGGAATGAAATTCCTGTCACCGGATACCGGCGGCTCATTCATTTCAGATCGGATACAACGGAAAACCATGGGGAGCTTCTTATCACGAATGGGGATGAAATAATTTGTTTGGATATCCGGCCGTATCTGCAGGAAATAAAGGAAAAGGGATCGGGCGAACAAAAGGAGACGGCGGAAAATATGACTTACCGTGTAAATGAAAACCGGATTCTCCATTTTGTCTGGATCAATTATTATTGGGGGAAAGATCCCCACTTTATGAGTGAAGGGTACTTATTGGAAAAATAAGGATGGGAATATTATGAAGTTTATTCATACCGCCGACTGGCATCTGGGAAAATTATTTTACGGGGAGTATCTTACGGAAGAACAGGAATGGCTTCTGAAAAATCAATTTTTACCTTTGGTAGATGAAGAAAAACCGGATGTCATCCTGTTGGCAGGAGATGTGTATGACCGTTCCGTCCCGCCGGCGGAAGCGGTGGAGCTTTTTGACGAAATGATTTCTGAAATCACAGGAAAACGGAAAATCCCTTTTATTGTAATCAGTGGCAACCATGACAGTGCTGAAAGGCTGTCTTTTGCCAGCCGCATTCTCCGAGGGACCGGATTATTCCTTTGCGGTGATTTGTACCACACTTTAGCGCCGGTCATATTGAAGGACGATAATGGTGAAGTGGCATTTGCTCCTCTTCCCTATGCGGAACCGGGGAAGGTGCGGGAAGCGCTTTCCACTGATGTCCATACCCATGAGGAGACAGAACGGGCGCTCTCGGATTTCCTTTTACGGCAGATGGGACATGCGGCAAGGAAAATTGCCATTGCCCATGAATTTGTGGCGGGCGGCTCTGCGAGTGACTCGGAGCGGCCTCTTTCAATCGGGGGAACGGATCTTATCAGCGCGGATGTATTTGCGCCGTACAATTATACGGCATTGGGACATCTCCATGGCCCACAGCAGGCGGGGGGAAAAGAAAATGTCCGCTACAGCGGAAGTCTTTTAAAATATTCTTTCAGTGAAGCCGCTCAGAAAAAAGGAGTCATTGTAGGAGAAATAGACGGAGCGGGGCAGGTGGAAACTAAATTCACTTCTCTGGCGCCCCGTCATGAGGTGCGTGTCATAAAAGGATTTTTTGATGATCTTATCAAAGGAGAGAGTGAGGATTTCCTCATGGCGGAGCTCTTGGATGAAGGCCCTGTCATTGACGCTATGGCGCGTCTCCGTCAAAAATATCCCCGCATGATGACGATACAGTCTCATCGCAGGATGAACAGCGGAAGAGGGGAAAGAAGCTTTGACCTCATGAAAAAGGTGGATCCTTTGGATATGTTCCGCGTTTTTTATAAGGAATTCCAGGATAAAGAATTTACGGAAGAAGAGGAAAACTACATGAAGGAATTGTGGGAAGATCTGCGGAAGGAGGACGACTGATGAGACCGGAACGACTCAGGATCAGCGCTTTTGGCCCTTATGCGGGCGAAGAGGATGTGGATTTTTCCGTTCTGGAAAATCATACGCTTTTCCTCATCTGCGGCCCTACCGGCGCAGGGAAATCCACCATTCTTGATGCCATGTGCTATGCGCTCTATGGGAAAACCAGCGGCGCCGTCCGATCGGGAGAAGATTTGCGGAGCAACTATGTGGGGTATGACCGAAAAACCTATGTGGAATTTGACTTTGCCATAGGAGACAGGCATTACCGTATCTATAGAAGTCCCACGCAGCTGCTGGAGCGGCAGAAGGGGGACAGGAGCAAGCCTGTGGAGCATAAAGGGAAAGCGGACTTTTATGAAATAGATGAAGAAGGAAAGGAAAAAGCCCATATCACTTCAAAGGGGGTGGACAGTGCTGTAGAAAAGTTGCTCGGTGTCGGATTGGAACAGTTCCGGCAGATTATCCTGCTGCCCCAGGGGGATTTTCGTAAACTGCTGCTGGCGGATTCGTCGGACCGGCAGAAAATCATGGAACAACTTTTCCAAACAGGTATTTACCTTGCTTTTGAAAAGAAATTACAGGAAGAAACAAAACAGCTGGAAAGTGATTATAAACAGGGGAAACAGACAAGAGTGACTTTACTTGAAACTTGTCATGTGGAAGAAGACGATGCATTAAAAGGAAAAATTGAGGAGAATAAAAAACTTTTGTCCGAAAAGGAGAAAGTGACGAAAGCTTTATCGATAAAACAGGAGACTTTCCAAAAGGAGTATGCAGGGGCAAGCAAACTTTTTGATGCTTTCGGACGCATGGAAAAAGCAATTGAACAGTTGAAACGGTTGGAAAGCGGGAAAAAGGAAAATACCGAACTTCGGGAAACTGTAAAAATGATAAAAGCATCCCAGCTGGTATCGGAAGAGTGGGCTGCCGCTGAAAGTACAAGACAGCAGTGGAAAAAGATTAATGCTGCTTTGGAATCTATTCTCAAAGGACTGCCTGAAAAAGAAAAAGCAAAAGAGGCGGCTGACAAAGAGCTTGATCTATTAAAAAAACAAGAAGTGGACCAGAAGAAAAAAATAGAAGCTAAAGGTAAATTAAACCAATATCGTGATTCGGCGGCATCTTACGGAAAAGCGGCAGGTGATGTAGAAAAGTATAAAAAAATATATGAAACCGCTGTAAAAGAAGAAAAGCAGCTTCAGGAAAAAGCGGCGGCTTCAGAAAAACAGATGGAAGAAGCTCGTAAAAATTGGCTTTGTCGGAACCAAATGTTTTTAAATGGACAGGCTTTTGTGCTGGCTGAAAAGTTGGAATCCGGCAAGCCCTGTCCGGTTTGCGGCGCTTTGGAACATCCTCATCCTGCGCTGTCCGGAGATGACCAGGTGACGGAAAAAGATGTAAAAGATGCAGAATTTCTGATGAAAAAAGCGGAAGCGGCAAGTAAAGAGGATCAACAAAAAGCTGAAGAATACAGAATGAAAAAAGTTGTAGTTGCCAAAGGAAATCTGGATAAATCCGCTGCCGTTTTGGATGAGCTTGAAAAGACACTTCCTGATGGATATAGAGATTTAAAAATCCTGGAAAAAGAAATAGAGAAAATCCAAAAGGAAATTGATACATTCGAAAAGGCTTTAGCATCAGCAGAAAAGATACAAAAAGAAGCGGAATTATTATTTCAAAATGACAGCAAACAAAAAGAAATTTTGGGAGAACAGGAAAAAGAGCTCCGCGAAAAGTCAGAGGAACAGATCAAGCTGCTCCGGGAAAAAGTGGCGCGGGCAGGCTTTGAAAGTTTGACACAATGCGATGGGTACAGAAAAGAACAAAATAATCTGGCAGGCTACGAAAAATCGTTAAGCGCTTATGACCGGGCTGTCCATGCGGAAAACGAAAAAATCAAAGATGAAACGGCGGCTACTAAAGATCAGACCAAGCCGGATATGAAGATTTGGGAAGAAAAGCGGTTAGCCTTGCTGAATGAAATAGAAACGGTAACCACTGAAAAAGCGGCTATGGAAACGGAATTAAAACAGCAACAGGAAACTTTGGATAAATTGGTAAAATTAGCAGAAAAGCAAAAGGAAATTGACAAGAAATATAAACTTATTTCTAATTTGTGGGATATTGCCAGAGGAAAAGATACAGGAATCAATTTGGAACGCTTTGTTTTGGGAGCGTTGCTTGATGCAGTCACGGAAAAAGCCAACTTGCGCCTTATGGAAATGAGCGGCAGCCGTTACGAATTGCTTCGGAAAAGAGGGGAAAGAGCGGATGCCAGAAAAACGGCAGGCTTGGATTTGGAAGTGTATGATGCCAATACGGGCAGGACAAGACCGGCGGCGACACTTTCCGGCGGAGAAACCTTTCTTGCTTCCCTTTCTCTGGCTCTCGGCTTGGCGGATGTGGTTCAGGAATATGCCGGCGGTGTCCATCTGGATGCCATGTTCATTGATGAAGGTTTCGGCAGTCTGGATTCCGAATCCCTTGATCTTGCCATGAAGACACTGCAGGAATTGAAAGGGCAGAACCGCCTGATCGGACTGATCTCCCATGTGGGAGGATTGGAAGAACGTATTCCCGCCAAGTTGAGGGTGACGAAAACACAGACAGGGAGCACGGCAGCTTTTGAAGTGGGATAGTGTGTGATAAACGGGGGAAAGGAAATGGAATTTCGGAGGGCGCGCAACGCGGAGCAGAAAGATATACGGCGGCAGCAAATCATAAACATGACAGCCCGGCTTTTGGAGGAAATCGGGTATGAGAAAATTACATTTACGGAAATTGGCAAATGTTTAAGCTTTACACGGATTAATCTGTATCATTACTTTGCTAATAAGAATGATATATTTCTTGAACTGCTGCTGCAGGATATAGAAGAAATGGTACAAGACGCGGAGAATACTTTCTCCGAGCCAGTAAAGAACTGTGAGGTATTTATCGGAGCCTGGACCGAAATGATGCTTCGGCACCAACGCATGATGGCGCTTTTCAGTATTACGAATACGGTTTTTCTGAAAGGCGCTACTCATGAAGTACATGAGGCTTACCGGATCAGACTGCACGAATTGTTTCAGCGGTTGGAAAGGGCGGTGCGCGCGGCTCTGCCTTACTTTTCACGGACAGCGGTTTCTTTATTTGTGGAGTTTGAAAACAGCTATGCCATGACTCTCTATCCTGCTAGTATGGAGTACAAAAAAGCACAGCGTATTGAAATTCTGGAAAAGGTGGGGTTCGGCACCGGGCATTTCAGCCCCCAGTTTTCCAAGTACTTGGAAATTATTTTAATGGGGCTTGCAGAAAAAGATAAGAATGGCGCCTGAACGGAAACTTGGCAAAGGAGCGGGTGGATTTTCCGAATTTAATGAAAACCTGTTTTTTCCTTTGTCAATTTTTATTTTCAAATAATTTACAGCTTGTAAATTACAAGAGGGAATGATAAAATTCTAATGAGAGAAAATTAAGCAGCGGCTTAATTTAAAAATGTTGTTGAAGAAAAGGAGCAGAGTTCATGAAATCTATTTACAAAAAGGGAGCGCTTCTGGCGGCAGCCGCGCTTCTGACATTTTCTTTTTCCGGCTGCGGCGGAGACAAGAATGTATCTAAAGGTTCCAAAGAAACGCTCACCGTAGGGATTACCAATTTTGCTGATAGTCTGGAACCGACGGATAACTATTTCGGTTGGCAGGTTATGCGGTATGCGATTGGGGAATGTCTTGTTCATTTTGATAATAAAATGAATCCGGAACCGTGGATTGCTGAAAGCTGGAAAGTGTCCGATGATAAACTTTCATGGACATTTAAGATTAAAGACATTAAGTTTTCCAATGGCAATAAAGTGACGGCGGAAGCGGTCAAAAAGTCACTGGAACGTACTTTTGCCAAGGCGCCCCGTGCCAAGGTCATGTTTGAATATGAAAGTATGACGGCAAACGGACAGGAACTGGTTATCAAGACAAAGAAGCCTTACGCAACGCTTCCGGGGCTTTTGGGCGATCCTCTTTTCATCATTGTTGATGTGACGGAAGACGGAAAGGTAGATTTCGCTAAGAGCGGACCGATTTGTACAGGTCCGTATAAAGTGACGTCTTTTAGCAAGGCGAAGTGTGAACTGGATGCAAATCCGAACTATTCCGGAACCGTTCCGTTTAAACATCTTATCATCAATACCATAGATGATCCGAATACCCGCGCTATGGCACTTCAGAAAGGCGAGATTGATATGGCTGTCAATATCGGCGCGGGAGATTTGGCATTATTCCAAGATAAGAACAAGTTCAATATCAGTGAAATTTCTTCTATCCGCGATACGCTGTTGCGTTTGAATCAGAATCCGGGAAGACCGTTGGCGGATAAAAATGTGCGTAGAGCGCTGATCAAATCAATGGATAGAGAAACTTACGGAAATGTACTGCTGAAGGGAACCTATATCCCCGGCGGTCCAATGCTTCCTCCATCCCTTGATTATGCGTTTGATGAGCTGGATAAAATGAATCCGGACAAGTATGATGTGGAAGCCGCTAAGAAACTGCTGGCTGACGCGGGCTGGAAAGATACTGACGGAGACGGTTTCGTGGATAAAGACGGCAAAAATTTAGAATTAAACTTTACGTTCTACAGCGGCCGTGCGGAACTACCACTTTTTGCTGAGGCCGTTCAGTCTGACGCCAAGAAGGTGGGGATTAAAGTTAATTTGAAAAATGTGGATTATAATATTCTTTTCGATATTGGTAAAAAAGGTGAATATGATTTGCTGATTTCCAATATTCTAACAGAGCAAGCAGGGGATCCGGAATTCTTTATGAACGTATACTTCCGTACCAATAAAGACGGAAATACGCCTGAAAACGCTTCCGGGTACAGCAATCCTGAATATGACGCTCTCAGCGAAAAACTGTCCGGTGAATTTGATCCGGCAAAACGGAGAGATATCATCATACAGATGGAGAAAATCATGATGAATGATGCCGGCACTGTCGTATTGGGGTATCCGAAAACGAATCTGGTCAGCAGCAAAAATATTGCCAATGCCAATATTTATCCCTGCGATTACTACTGGGTGACCAAGGATATTACACCGGCCAAATAATGAGGCAATTTGAGAATTGACGACGTTATGAGCAAAGCATAGCGGATTAGTTCTCTTTGCAATAGATTTCATTGATGAAAGGACAGCTTTTGAAGGCTGTCTTTTCATTTGCAAATAAAAGAAGAACCGACGCCGTAGCGACAGATCCTTCTTTCAGATTACTTATTTTTTATAGGTCTTTCAGTATTTTTATTCTTTGATTGCGATGGAGAAATAATTTTTCTTACCTTTGCGGATAATGATGAAGCGGCCGTTCGTATTCGGATGGGCGGAGATGGATGCTTCCGTATCTTTGATCTGCATACCGTTTACGCGGACAGCGCCGTTGGTGATATCTTCTCTTGCCTGGCGTTTGGACTTTTCCACACCTGCTTCCACGAGGGCGTCTACGATATTGACGGGGGCAAAAGCCACTTCACCGCCTTTGGTGTTTCGGAAAGCGCCTTCGATTTCTTCACCTGTCAGTTCGGCAATATCACCGGAGAAAAGGGCGGCGGTGACCTTAAGGGCCTGTGCCAGTCCTGCTTCTCCATGAACGAAACGGGTGACTTCTTCCGCCAGACGTTTCTGGGCGGTGCGGTTTTCCGGATGTGCCTGCACCTCTTTATCAAGGGTGTCGATTTCTTCTTTCGTAAGGAAAGTGAAATATTTCAGGTACTTGACGACATCCCTGTCGTCCTGGTTGAACCAGAACTGGTAGAATTCGTAGGGCGAGGTCTTTTTCGGGTCGAGCCACACGGCACCGCCGGCAGTCTTGCCGAATTTTGTGCCGTCTGCTTTGAGCATGAGGGGGATGGTTAGACCGAAGGCTTCGTGGCTTTCATTAGTTTTTCTGATGAGTTCAATGCCGTTTGTGATATTGCCCCACTGGTCGGCGCCGCCGATTTGCAGCTGGACGCCGCATTTTTCATAAAGCATTTTATAGTCGATGGACTGGAGGATCTGGTAAGAGAATTCCGTGAAGGAAATGCCCGTTTCCAGACGGGAGGCGACTACGTCTTTCGCCAGCATGGTATTGATGTTGAAAAGCTTGCCATAGTCCCGGAGGAAGTCGAGCAGGCTGATTTTGGAGAGCCAGTCATAGTTGTTCATCATGGTAAAAGAGCCGTCTTCACCGAAGAGTTTCTTCATCTGCTCCGTGAGAGAATCCGCATTATGCTTTACCTGTTCCGCGGTCTGGAGGACACGCTCCGTGGTGCGTCCGCTGGGATCGCCGATAGCGCCCGTGCCCCCGCCGATAAGGATGACGGGATGGTGGCCGGCAAGCTGGAACCGTTTCAAAATCATGAAAGGGATCAGGTGGCCGATATGCATGCTGTCTCCTGTAGGATCGATACCGCAGTACAGGGAGATGGATTTTTTGTCCACCAGTTTGTATAGTCCTTCCGCGTCTGTCTGTTGATTAATTGCGCCGCGCCATTCCAATTCGTCAATGATATTCATTCAATTCCGCCTTTCTGTGCCGGTTACATAATAATCAGTGTTGCAGTAATAATCTTATTTAATATAGCATATTTTAAAAAATGATGGTATGGAAAAGCATGATGTCCGCTGTTTAGGAGAGGGAAATTGTGATATACTCTTCATATGAATATTTTCGATATAGATAAATGGAGGATTTATGAAATTCACTTTTAATCACAACAATTTTAATGTCCTTGATCTGGACAGAAGCATTTCTTTTTATGAAAAGGCGCTGGGGTTAAAGCCTGTCCGGGAAAAGGTGGCCGATGACGGTTCTTTTAAACTCGTTTATCTGAGCGACGGCGTGACAGGGCACACCTTGGAACTCACCTGGCTGCGCGACAGAAAAGAACCGTATAATCTGGGGGAAAATGAATTTCATCTGGCGCTGGCTGTAGAGGACATGGAAGCTGCGCACGCGCTCCATAAGGAAATGGGCTGCATCTGTTATGAAAATCCCGCCATGGGCATTTATTTTATTTCCGATCCGGATCATTATTGGATTGAAATTGTTCCGGAGAAATAGGATGAATCCTGTATTTCAAAGGACGGCGCGGATGATCGGCGAAGACGGAGTGGAACTGCTGTTGCGGAAAACAGCGGCGGTCTTCGGGATAGGCGGCGTGGGTTCGTATGCGGCGGAAGCGCTCGTTCGCGCAGGTGTAGGGCATTTGATTTTCATTGATAAAGACAGGGTGGACGTTTCCAATGTGAATCGGCAGCTTGTGGCGGATGTAAGCACACTCGGCCGCTTGAAGGCGGAGGTCATGGCAGAGCGGGCGCTTCGGGTGAATCCCAATTGTGATGTAAAGGTACTGCCTGCGTACTATCGCCCTGATGATACGTCATTTATTGAAAATCTCCATGCCGATTTTATTATTGATGCTATTGATGACGTGCCCGCAAAGATTTCGATTATCTGTGAGTGCGACAGGCTTCATATCCCTGTGATTTCTTCCATGGGGACAGGCAACCGCCTTCATCCTGAAATGCTTGAAATCACAGACATTTATAAAACATCGGTATGCCATCTGGCGAGAAAGATAAGGAAGGTATTGAAAGAAAAGAGAATCCGCCATCTGCCCGTGGTGTACTCCAAAGAAGTTCCCTGTAAAATAGTCGGCGAAGATCACGCACCGGGGTCCGTATCTTTTGTTCCTCCGGTATCCGGTATGATGATGGCAGGGTACGCTGTGCGGAAACTGTTGGAAGGGCATATGCCGAAACAGGGATAAAGAGCTGTTTTTGCAATGGTATAATAGGGGAAACCGGGATAAGGGGATTTCCCTTACGAAATGAATGATAACGCAGTTTTAGCAGGAAAGAGGAAAGTATGACAGAAATTTGTCATCCTGAGTGGATTACGGTGACAGCGGACGGAAGTGCGCATAAAGGATATGATCAGGACTGGTATCCCGAGAAACGTCAGCAGATTTCAGGCTGCGGGCCGACGGTGGGCTCCATGATGGCCGCTTATACGCAAAGGAAACTGGAGAAAAAGGAAATCACTACGAAAGACGGCGCTGTGGAGCAGATGCTTGAAATATGGCCGTATGCAACACCTCATCTTCACGGCTTGTACAAGACAAGATGGCTTATGGAAGGATTGAATCATTATTTCAGTGATAAAAACCTTTCTGCAGAAGCGGAAATGATTTCCATTCCTTCTATCCGTATGCTGGCACCGTCTTTTGTAAAAGTAAAAAAATTTATTCAAGAGGGTCTTGCAGGAGATTGGCCTGTCGGATTTTTAAATCTCCACAGCGGGGGAGAGCCGATCCCTTATCACTGGCACTGGATGATTCTTGTAAGAATGGAAGAAGCCGGAGGCAGAACGATTTGCACTCTTTGGGATGAAGGAAAAGCGTATCCTTTTGATTTGGAAAAATGGCTTCATGCGACCCGGTTTGGCGGCGGCTTTGTCCGTGTCGGCAAAAAGTAAGTATTGAGAGAGGGAAAGCGATGAAAAAAATCATTTCTTTTTTACTGGCAGGCGCTGTCCTGCTTCCGGGGGCGGCGTCCGCCGCTTTTGTGAAATCGGATAAATTATTTAATGATTATGATCGGTATGCTGTGGTATACATGGACGGCACGAAGCGTATCTATGCGGATACGGAAACGGTGGAACAGGATTATGCTCCCGCGGGAACGCTTCCTGTTATCCGCGGAAAGGTATACACTGAGGTTTATGCGGAACCTCTTGATTATCCCGCTCTGGGCAACGGCCGCATCGTAAAAGCGATTGTGGAATCAGAGCTGGCGGTGGGGGCGGATCAGTTGGGCAGTGAAATTCGATACCGCCTGCTGGATCAGAATGTGGCGTCGTATGATCTGAACGGAAATCCCGTGCCCGCTGCATCCGATGTGAAAGACACACAGGAAAATGCGCAGGAATTATATTTGAATATGTACCGTCTGGTAAAGAAATCAGGCTGAGACGAATGATCCGATTTTCCTGTAAAGTGACGGAAATCGGATCAATATGATGGAGCGCAGGCGATGCGGAGAAATAGGAAAATCAGAAAAATGGAGCCCTGGTACAGGCGGTTGTTCGAGAGAATAAAAGAGAACCGGAACCGGATCAACAGGGGAACTACAGAACCAAAGATTCTGGAGAATCCCTTTATCAGCCGGGCGTATGATAAAATTATGCGAAATCACAGGAATCATGTGTTGGGCATGTGCCTGTCGGGGATCATAGGGGGCACATTTCTGTTCCTCATATGGGATGCGCTGTGCCAAGCTGTTTTGGGCGTATCGTCCCGGGAATGGCTGGGGCGCGGTATGGACCAGATTCTGACCTCTCTGTTTTTCGGGTTGTCTTTTTGTGGATATGGGTATGTGGAAAATACCGTTTTCCATTCCATGGATCATGTGCTTCTGAAATACTGGACCTGTCCTTTCTGCCATAGGGAACTGCCGTACAAGGTGGAAATCAGTCAGAACATCGGAAACGAACGGTTCCATCTGCTTCCGGGTGCGGTGGAAGACTGCTGCCCCTACTGCGGGAAGCGGCTCCGCATCCTTCCGGAAGAAAAACATATCGGCGGGAAATGATGCTGCTGTGGGGATCAGGACTATGGTATGATGATCCAACGGGATTCAAGTGAAACAGTTTGCTTCGGGCAGGCTGTTTTTTATTTTTATGTCGGTGATATATAATTGGAGTGATATGGAAATGCGGAATTCGAGAACTCTTGATAAAAATAGAAAGGAAAGAAATGATTTTTCTGAAATGGCTTCACCGCCGGCAGGATGAAGAACTTCTGAAAACGGCAGAGCAGGTGCTGAAAGATTTCCGGAATGAGATTTCTTCCATGGCGGTTTGCGGAGAAGAAAGGGAAGTTCTGGAAAATATGATTTTCCTTTTGCTGAATACGTACATGGAAGAGGATGAAAAAAAGTTTCTCTGTGACACAGACGGGAAGGGCTGCCTTGATACACTGGCGGCACCGCTGGTATTGGGAGAAAACGGAGGAACCTATGCCGCTTCTTATGACCGGTGTCTGGAAGAGGAGCAGGGGAAGTACAAAACATTTGCCCGGTATTTTGGAAAAGATTTCACCCCTTTCGGATTTGATGTATTTACAGGAATGGTACTTCTGTACACAAGAAAGACAGGAGATAGAGCGGAAGGGACACAGCGCCTGCTGGACGCTGCCGACCGGGTGCTGGGGGATTGGAAGTCTTTCTATCATTCTTTTTTGTTCGGTTTCTTTATGGCAGCGTATGGACGGGAGGCTGTATCTTCCGCGGCGTGGTTAAAAGCGGCGGACAGGCAGATTTTGGACTTGCTGCATGGGTTTGATGAGAGATGACTTTTGGCAGTGCAAGAGGAAATCATGGCGGAAGATAAAAGGAAGAAATGGAATCAATGGGCGGAAGTTTTGTGGAATATTATTCTGATCGTCGGATGCATGTATTTCTTTTGCAGACTTCTGGCAGATATGAATGAATCCGGTTTTGCACGGATGGCGGCGGAAAATAGGATCCTGCTGCCTGTGCTGGGAGTATTTCTTCTAAATATGGCTGCTTCCACTTGGAAGAATATACAAAAACCGGGGGCCTGTGATGAACAAGGCGGATCTGCGCCGGAAAAAGAAGCCGGGGAAAGGCGGCTATACCTGTTCATGGATATGTACAGGCGTGTCGTCCGGCACCGTTTCCCTGTCTGAGGAAAGGAAATCAAAGTTATGTATCCAGATCAATATCAGATTATTTTCCTGGCGTGCGTTATATCTGCCAGCGTGCTGGTGCTTTTTTTACATTGGCGCTGGAAGGTCCGGCAGAGGAATCAGCTGGCGGAGCGGCATAGGGACAGCGCGGTCATCCGGCTGCGGACAAAATCATTTCAGGGATTCAGCTGTACTTCTTCCGTACGGATCCTGAAAGTGGACGGAGAGAAAGCAGATACGTTCCTCTATAAATGGCCGTGGAGATATGCGGTCTATGTGAGACCGGGGATGCACAGCATGGAGGTTCGTGCGGACTGGCCTGTGCATACATGGCACAATGAGGCCGTCTGGTTCCATTATACGGTGGAAACACTGCCGGTGGTTACAGTGGAAGCCGGGGCAGTATATGCGCTGGAATATGAAGTGAAGACGGATACGTGGACTTTATTCCGGTTGGAGAAAGACAGTCGGGCTTGTGAAAAAGAGTCGGTTCAGGAAAAATTTATAAAACCGGAAGGATATGTATCGGACAATCATTTATGGCGATGGAACGCCATTATGATTATATTTTGGATCTTGGGCATATTATTTATAAAGTACTGGTAATTTCTTCAGGAGGGGAGTTCGCATGAAGGAATTCAGAATAGAGGGGCGTCATGCGGGGAAACGCCTTGACCGTTTCATGGAAGAAATAGAGCACTGGCCCCATGGTATGGTGGTGAAAGCGGTCCGCACAAAAAAGCTGAAAGTAAACGGGAAAAAGGAAGACGGAACGTATCGGCTCTGTGAAGGAGACAGGGTGGTTTCCTATGTCCTTCCGAAAGAAAAAAGGCGCGATTTCACGATTGTGTATGAAGATGAGCACATATTGATTGCCGATAAAAAAGCAGGACTCCTCTGCATGGACAGTACAGGAAAAACAACGCGGACGCTTATTGGTGAAGTGAATGAATATTTGGCGGACAAAGGAGAGCCGTCCGCGTACATGGTTCACCGTATTGACTTTAATACGAGCGGGCTCATGGTAATTGCCAAAGATGAAGAAAGCAAAGGAATCCTTGACCGTATGATCAAAGAGCGGGAATTGGAGAAAGTTTATCTCTGCATCGTATCCGGGGTTCCGAAGAAAAAGGAAGGACACCTCACTCATTATTTATTTAAGGACGCGAAACAGGGAAAAGTATTTTTGTCTGATGTTCCGCAAAAAGGGGCAAAGTCTGCTGTTACAGCCTATCACATCGTGAAGACAGGTCAGAATTTGTCTCTTCTGGAATGTACGCTTCTCACCGGACGGACACACCAGATCCGCAGCCAGATGGCATATATCGGACATCCGCTTATTGGAGATGACAAGTACGGCAGCAAAGAAGTAAACCGCCGATATGGGGAGAAGGGACAGCTTCTTCATGCATGGAAAATCACATTTCATTTAAAAGGAAGCGGGCATCTTTTGTCTTATCTTGACGGGCAGACCTTTACAACGGAAAACGTTCCTTTTCTGAAATCATATTTCCCTGATGGGAACAAAAATTTTGTCATAAAATGATCGGGTTTGCTTTCCCGGGAGGAAAGGGATAAGGGGATGCAAAAAATTCATGTCACTTCGGACAGAAAAAATGGGTATTGGCAGAATGGAAGAATAGAGTTATTATAAACGGGTACATGTTTTTAATTTGTTTTCAGTATTATCGGAGTATAGGATTATGGGAGAGAGAGACGGTTTTAAGTCCCGCATGGGATTTCTTCTGGTCAGCGCAGGTTGTGCCATCGGCATCGGGAATGTGTGGAAGTTCCCTTATATTGCCGGTCAGTACGGCGGCGCTGTTTTTGTGCTGTTTTACCTGGCATTTTTAGTGCTTATGGGGATTCCCGTCATGACGATGGAGCTGGCGGTAGGACGCGGCAGCCGCCAAAGCGCGGTGCTCGGCTATAAGAAGCTGGAACCGCAGGGAAGCCTCTGGCATATTCATGGATGGTTCTGCGTCCTTGGCTGTTATCTTCTTATGATGTATTACACCACTGTTTCCGGATGGATGCTGGCATATTTCTGGAAGTTTATCAACGGCACATTCAGCGGCGCTTCCAAAGAAGCTGTAGGTGCCGTATTTGGGTCCCTTCTCAGCAGCCCGCTGGAAATGGGCATCTTCATGGCGATGACTGTATTCCTCGGATTTGCTGTCTGCGGGTTCGGCGTACAGCGCGGCGTAGAGCAGGTGACAAAAGTGATGATGATGGGGCTTCTTGGGCTGATCGTTCTTCTGGCAGGCAACAGCCTTATGCTGGACGGCGGTGCCCCTGGCCTGGCCTTTTACCTGCTTCCTGATTGGGGGCGGGCGGTTGAGGCCGGTCTCGGTAATGTGGCGGCAGCCGCCATGAATCAGGCATTCTTTACCTTGTCCCTCGGTATCGCGGCCATTGAAATTTTCGGCAGCTACATGTCTGATGAGTTTACGCTGACGGGAGAAGCGGTGCGGATTACCGCGCTTGATACCTTCGTGGCGTTTATTTCGGGACTCATTATTTTTCCCGCGTGCTTTGCGTACGGTGTTCAGCCCGATCAGGGACCTGCTCTCATTTTTATTACTCTTCCGAACATCTTTGTAAATATGCCTCTCGGCCAGTTATGGGGCGCTTTGTTCTTCGTCTTCATGACCTTTGCCAGCTTTTCTACGGTGACGGCGGTCTTTGAAAACCTTATCGCCTGTTCCATTGATAATTTCGGCTGGAACCGTAAGAAAGCGGTACTTGTCAATTTAATCATCATTTTCCTGTGCAGCATTCCCTGTGTCCTTGGGTACAATGTTCTTGCAGACATGCATTTCATCGGCAGCCGTGACGTGCTGGACAGCGAAGACTTCCTGGTAAGCAACCTGCTTCTTCCCTGCGGTGCGCTGGTTTACCTTTTATTCTGCGTCACCAAATGGGGCTGGGGCTTTGATCATTATCTGGCGGAAGTGAATAAAGGAAGAGGCATCAAAATGCCGGGTGCCATGAAACCGTACTTCCAATATGTCCTGCCGGTGCTGATCCTTGTCATTTTAATCCGCGGACTGATGTAGGATGGGAAATATAAAGCCGGTTATGGAAAAGCATTTTGGAGGAAAGAAGTATGGAAGAAAGAGACAGTTTTAAATCCCGCCTCGGTTTCATCCTGGTCAGTGCGGGCTGTGCCATCGGTATCGGGAATGTGTGGAAGTTTCCATATATTACCGGAGAATATGGCGGTGCTGTTTTTGTACTGTTTTATCTGGCGTTTTTAATCCTTCTCGGGATTCCGGTGGTTACGATGGAACTGGCTGTCGGCCGTTCGAGCCGCAAAAGCGTGCTCCGCGGTTTTGAAACGTTGGAACCGAAAGGAACGTACTGGCATCTGCACGGATGGGTGTGTCTCATCGGCAGCTATATCCTTATGGTTTATTACACCACCATTTCCGGATGGATGGTTGATTATTTCTGGAAATTCCTGAGCGGTTCCTTTGTGGAAGCATCGCCCGGCGGGGTAGCGGATATTTTCGGACAGATGGTTTCCAGTCCGATGGAACTCATGTTTTTTATGGGACTTACTGTACTTGTAGGGTTTGCGGTCTGTGCAGGCGGTGTGCAGGGCAGTCTCGAAAAAGTGACAAAGTTCATGATGCTCGGACTTTTGGGGCTGATTATCCTTTTGGCGGTGAACAGCGTCATGATTCCCGGCGGTGAAAAAGGGATTGCGTTTTACCTGCTTCCCGACTGGGGGCGGGCAGTTGAGGCCGGTCTCGGTAATGTGGCGGCAGCCGCTATGAATCAGGCATTTTTCACTTTGTCTGTCGGTCAGGGTTCCATGGAAATATTTGCGAGTTACATGGATAAGAAGAACAGTCTTGGCGGAGAAGCGGTACGAATTACGGCGCTTGATACCTTCGTGGCGCTTCTTGCCGGCCTTATTATTTTTCCGGCGTGCTTTGCGTACGGTGTGGAACCGGATCAGGGGCCGTCCCTGATTTTCGTTACGCTTCCGAATATTTTTATCAATATGCCTATGGGGCAGATCTGGGGCGGATTGTTCTTTGTTTTTATGACCTTTGCCAGTTTTTCCACGGTGACTGCTGTATTTGAAGCACTTATCGGCAACTGTATGGATAACTTCGGCTGGGGCCGCAAAAAGGCTGTTTATATCCTTTTACCGCTTGTATTTTTCGGCAGTATCCCCTGTGTTCTCGGATTTAATATGTGGTCTGATGTACAGATTTTGGGATCGAAAGGGATCCTTGATACAGAAGATTTCATTGTAAGTAATCTTGTGCTTCCCATCGGTTCCCTGATTTTTGCCCTCTTCTGCGTGTCAAAATACGGCTGGGGATTCGATCATTATCTGAAAGAAGTGAATACCGGCGACGGCATGAAGATTCCCCGCTGGCTGAAACCATATTTTCAAATTGTTCTGCCGCTTCTGATTACGGTCATTGCAGCGCGCAGTCTGATCGGATGATTTGATTTCATAACTCTCCTCAGGGGGAGTTTTTGTTTTGCTGATAGGGTATACTTAAAGTGATGAAAATAAATGGTTTATCCTGTTTATGAAAAAGAGGTGCTGAATGACAAAAGAAGAACGGGCTGAAAAATGGAGCCGGGGTATACCGGAAATGGAGTGCCTGACGCAGCAGGAAAAAGAAGAGATATGCCGGCGTGTTACTTTCCAATTATTGGTTTTAACAGGGATTCTGGCAGGTGCCGCCCTTTGCTGTCTTTCTTTCCTTTCGCTGGAAGATCCGGCGTTTTTTGATGTGTTGAACCACAGCGCGGATAAAGTGAATGAGATTCATAAAAACGTGCATTCCATGGCAAAGCGGCAAGGTGCGGCTGTTATGAGCCTTCCTTATGTGCTTCCCCTTGTTTTGCCGATCGTGATTCCGGTGCTTGCCGTCGTTTATTTTCTGAAGAAGCCGCTGTTGAGAAGGGAAGCGGGGAAATTATCACAATGGTGGCGCCTGGAAACGGATGTGAATACAACTGTGCAGTTTGCCTCGGAAGACATCAAAAAAACAATGGAGCTTCTGCAAAAAGATGATGTGCAGTATCTGATCCTGACACCGCCTGCGCCCGTCATGGGCAGCCTTTTCATGCAGACCGCTCATGATGAGGGGAATCTGTTTACTCTGGAAATCAGCAAGGCGGAAGAAGGTGGAAGCGTCATTTACGGAAAAGAGAGGCAGACTGGGGAGCAGGTACTGTATGCGCTGCAAAATTACAGGAACCGGAATATCATTCCCGATACCTCCGGCTGGGAAAAGCTGTACACACTTAAAGATACACCGGATAAGAGGAGTGGCGGGGATCCGGCTCATACGCCTGCAAGCGGACAAGATGGAGCAGATACATTCCTTCATAAATTTCGTGAAGAGGGAGAACTGCTGAATTATATTTATTGGGCCTTTGACGAAAAACCATATACATCACCGGCTGCCTTTTCTGAAGATGTGAAAAATTATATAGAAGACAACCGCAAGAACTGGAAACCGGAGGAAACCGCTGTGAAAGCGGGAAAAGTCTATATTGTCTATGAAGCGTTTCTTTCCGGAAAAGAAGAACTGCTTGCCAATGAAAAGGTGGTCGATGAATCTGATTTGGATGAGGAGAATCGGATAGACGGCCTGTTTCAGACGGATATAGAAGCCCTGCTGTCCGCAAATAACGGAAGCTGTTTCACGAGCGGGGAGTTTTTGATGAAAGTGCACAACCAGCTGGCAGGGAAAGATTTAGGCGATCATTATTTTTTCGAAGGACTGGAATGGGTAGAGATGGAGGATGGCATTCCCCTCTGGCGGGTTCGGCTCGGCTCATGAAACCCATGCGGGAATGTCTGATTGACTTTCTGTCATCATAAACATTTATATTATACAAATAAGGTATAATGTGACGATCTAAGTGTAATCCTGAAAGCAAAGTGGTATATTTATCTAAGATGTTCATTTTATTTTTATCTTTGAGGTGATGAAATGGCAAACTACAATCCTTATGAAAATATGCTCCATGTTTTGGACAAGGCAGCCGAAGTTTTAGGTTACAAAAAGAATGACTATGAATTTGTGCGTTATCCGGAAAGGGAACTGACCGTGAGCATTCCGATTACCATGGATGACGGCCATGTGGAAGTGTTTTCGGGGTACCGGGTACAGCACAATACGACCCGCGGCGCGGCAAAAGGCGGTATCCGCTTCCATCCCGCTTCTGACGAGAATGAAGTAAAAGCTCTTGCTGCATGGATGACAATAAAGAACGCGATCGGAAATATTCCTTACGGCGGCGCTAAAGGCGGTATCAAGGTGGATCCCCATAAACTGTCTCAACGTGAACTCCAGCGTCTGGCACGCGGTTATGTACGTAAAATTTTCCCGATTATTGGACCTGACAAAGATGTACCGGCTCCTGATGTAAACACAAACGGTCAGATCATGGCATGGATTGCTGATGAATACGCCGCCCTTTCGGGGAAATGGGAACCGGGGGTCGTTACCGGCAAACCGCTGGCGACTGGCGGCTCTCTCGGCAGAAATGAAGCGACCGGACGAGGACTTCTCTTTACACTGGAAACCTGGTGCGAAAAGAATCATAAAAAAATGGACGGACTCATCATGGCCGTACAGGGATTCGGCAATGTAGGCTCTGTCGGGTCTCTCCTGATCCACCGGCAGGGGGTAAAAGTGGTCTGTGTCGGCGATATTAACGGTACCTGGTACAACCCAAATGGTCTTGATATCGAAGCGATGTATGTATACGCAAATTCCCACGGAAGATCCCTGAAAGGCTATACCGAAGCGGGGGCAACCATCATTCCGGATATGGACCTTTTCTCTCAGGACGTGGATGTGCTCTTTATGGCGGCGATGGAAAACCAGCTTAATGAAAAGACAATGGAACTGGTGAAAGCAAAACTGGTACTGGAAGGCGCTAACGGCCCGACCACCGAAGAAGCGGATATCTGTTTTGAAAAGAAAGGCATCGAAGTGCTGCCTGATGTCATGTCCAATGTAGGCGGTGTGGTCGGTTCTTACTTTGAATGGGTACAGAACCGCACCGGTTATTACTGGACAGAAGACGAATACAATGAACGGCTGAAAATTAAAATGCGCCAGGGCTATGAAGATGTACTGGCACTGAAAGAAAAATATAAAGTCACTTATCGTCTTGCCGCGTATATGCTTGCGCTCCAGCGTGTGGTAGAAGCGCAGAATACGAGAGGTTTTCTCGGATAATTGAAGAACATGCAAAGAATCGGCTTCCATAAAGGGGCCGGTTTTTTTATGATAACCGGAATAAGTACGGTTTTAGGAAAGCGGAAGACGGATTACGGACTGTGGCGTTATGGGATTCTCCATTCCCATTCGCTTCGTATACACCTGCGTTCTTTGGAGATTTCCCTGCAGCTTTGACGGAGGCCGGCGCATATCATATGATATAGAAGTTATGATGGTTTTATAAAATATAGGACAAAGGGGGCTGTCTTATGATGGTTGCGTTGAGAGATTGTATGCCTATGACATCCTGGCTTGTGCTGACTATGTATTTTTGCTTTTTCTGTCTTACCTGCCGGTATGTCATCGAAGGACCGGGCGGGAAGATTTTTTCCACCATCTCATTTATAATAGGCGGTACTGTCATTGCCATGGATACGGGAGCAGGCACGGTGGGAGGCATCATCTGTCTGCTGGGCGTATTGAACCTGGCCAGCCATGGACCGTATTTTGGCCGTAAAATTGCTCCGCGGTATGTTACGTCATTTTTTTCTACAGATCTGGAATATGATCGGAGGAAGCTGTTTTTCGCCAGTATACTGCTGGCAGTTCCGGTTGTACTTTTTTGCCGCTTCTTGCTTAACACGGAATCATTATGGCTGATGGCCGTGTGTGCTTTCCTTTCCGTGTTCTGCATGCGTGACATCCTTCTCCATTGGGTGGATCCGTTTTGTATCCATGGGAAAGAAAGCAGAATTTTTACACTCCGTGATTATCAGACACGGCGGTTATCTGCCGGATATCGCAGCCGTTGGGCAAATACGCATTTTTTCTGGTTTAAGGAAAGCGGACCCTATGTGGCGGATGCGTGGCGCCAGCGGCTGTTTGTTGATCATATCGGTTCAAAATACCAATGTGTAACGGGAAAGGGCCTTTTTGGAACGGAATATATCGTTCGTGTGCAGATGGCGGAAGACCGTGGAATCCAGTCCCCAGAGCCAATGGGGTATGGGAAAGGGTGGCGTCTTACGAGGCAGATGTATTCTAACTATTTCATGCTTCCTTTTCTACTCATGGGGATACTGCTCATCATCTTGCCGGTGATAGGACTGACCGTGCTGTCTGCGGTAGAGGTATCATTTCCTCCCGGTTATCTTCTGCTTTATGCGGGGCTGCCTTTTCTTCTGGGGGTAATGAGTCTCTTTCTGGGGCTGTGGGTGCGGCGCAGGCAGTCGCGGAATCTGGTTCATCTGGGAACAGGGCGGGAAAAAACATTTCGCCAGTGGGAACAGATCATGCCGGAATTGCAGGAGCTTACAGAAGGAGAAAAAGCGCGTATTTATGATGAAGTAGTATGGAAGATCAGGATACTTGTTCTTGTTGTATTGATCCTGCTGGCGGGGATTCTGCTGCTTGCCCTTCCTGCGGCGTGGAAATGGTTTGTGGAAGTGTATTTTCCTTTGCTGCGATATATTGCGGATTCTGCGGCAGAGATGCCCGATTTATATAGTGGTTATGGAGTCAGGCTGTTTGCTTCATCCCTGTCGCTTCCGGCCATGTTCTTTATTCTGCATTTGGTAGTGAAAAAGATTTTTTTGCGGAGTTTTCTTCATACAGCATGGGAACATGTGAAAAACAAGACATAGTATAAATTGGATATGGGAAAACTTCATTTTATGCAGAAGGGGTCAGGGATTTTCTTGGATAAACAGATCAGGAAAAGAAATCAGTCCCGCAAGCGGAGGATATATTTTCTGCAAAAGAACATAGCCGGAATGGGATACCGATATCAGAACGGATTTGAGAAAGGAAAGGGACATCATGGATCCTTTTTTGTGGCTTGTGGGATTTGTAATATTTGCAGAGAGTGCATTTTTTCTTGGCATTTTGTTTGTACTTGCCTTTTACGGCTGGCGTCTGCTCCGCCATATCTGGCAGGGGACAGCGTTTACCGCTTATCATATAGAAAATGAGATACTGTATATCCATAATGTGTTTGAAACTTCTTGTCCCCTGTCCGATATAGAACGGGTGGAAGCAAGGAAAGTACTACTATACCGCCGCCCGCTGAGTGGGGGCGCCAAGTACTTTATTCGTCTGTATCGAAAAAACGGCAGGAAGACAGGCATGATAATCTGGGGAGAGGGATTTAAGTATTACAATTATGAAAGTGCCGAGGAAAAATTGAAAAAGTTTTTTCAATTGATGGAGTCCCGGGGGATTCCCTGCCGGATGACGGACAGATGGGATTGGTTTTTCCATGTATAAAAAAACAGGGGATGCGTTTTTTGAATGAATTTCACTGAGGCGGTAAAGCGGTATCGGTATGGAAAGAAAGGGTAAAGCCACCTGTATACTGCGCTTTATTATCTCGTTTCCGTGTAGAGATGAAATGCTTCCCGCAATAAGACATGCAAAGGTGTCCGTCATCCCCGGCGGGTGCTTTTTTGTTGGACAGAACTATCTTTTCCTTTAGGTGCAGCAGAGAAATATGTCTCTGCGGAAATAAAAGGCGCATGCGGGGAAACATGAGGACGGCGGGGAAAGCTTTGTGGTAATATAAGTGTGTATAAACAGGTTTGTTCCATTTATTTTCGTTCTGTCATTTGGAAAATATATGAAAGAGAAGGTGTGCACTTTGTCTGACATTAGACGGCTTTACGTGAGAAAGAAAGAAAACTTCCGGCAGGGAGAAGAAAGTCTGACTGCCCAGCTGAAAGAAATTCTCGGTGAAAGGATTCATGAAACGGCCATTTACCACCGTTATGATGTGGATCATCTGAGTAGTGACGATTATGAAAAGGCGGTGGCGACCGTTTTCTCCGAACCGCCGGTAGACTCCGTGCAGACGGAATTACCGAAAGGGGATATGGTGATTGCCGTGGAATTCCTTCCCGGCCAGTATGATCAGCGGGCGGACTCGGCAGAACAGTGCCTTGCTATTGTTACAGGCCGTGACGGTGCCCGTGTACGGTGTGCTCTGGTGTATGTTTTCCATGGTGATTTTACAGACGGAGATCGGGAAAAAATTTTGAAATTTCTTGTAAATCCTGTGGAATCAAGAGAAGCATCTCTGGAAGAAGCGGAAACCCTGGATCTGCCGGTTGAAGAGCCGAAGCCTGTAGCGGTTGTAGAGGGTGTCCGTGAATTGGATGATGCAGGGATCGACAGACTGATTAAAGACATGGGACTTGCCATGAGCCATGATGATCTGGCTATGATTCGTGAATATTTCAGGACGGAAGAAAAGCGCGATCCGACAGTCACTGAGATCCGTGTACTTGACACTTACTGGTCTGATCACTGCCGTCATACCACGTTTTCCACGGAACTTACCAAAGTAGGAATTGAAGACGGTATTTTCACCAAACCGATCAAAGAGGCATGGAATGAGTACGCAGATACCCGTCTTTACGTGTACGGGGAAAAGACCGACCGTCCTGTGACACTTATGGATATGGCGACGGTGGCCGTGAAGGCGCTTCGCAAAGAAGGCCGCCTGGAAAATCTGGACTCTTCCGAAGAAATCAATGCGTGCACAATCAAAGTGACGATTGACACTGTCGATGGAGAAGAAGACTGGCTCCTTCTCTTTAAGAATGAAACGCATAACCATCCTACGGAAATTGAACCTTTCGGCGGTGCGGCGACCTGTCTCGGCGGCTGCATCAGAGACCCGCTGTCCGGACGTTCTTATGTATACCAGGCGATGCGTGTCACCGGCGCTGCGGATCCGCACACACCGCTCTCCGAAACGCTTACGGGCAAATTACCGCAGAAGAAAATCGTTGTGGAAGCGGCGAAAGGGTATAGCTCTTACGGAAATCAGATTGGCCTTGCCACAGGGGAAGTGAAAGAATATTATCACCCCGGATTCATGGCAAAACGCATGGAAATCGGCGCTGTTATAGCGGCGGCTCCGGAAAGCCATGTCATTCGTGAACGGCCGCAGGCGGGGGATGTGGTCATCCTTGTGGGCGGCAGGACAGGCCGTGACGGTATGGGCGGTGCGACAGGCTCATCTAAAGAACTGAATACGGAATCTATCGAAACCTGCGGTGCGGAAGTGCAGAAAGGCAATCCGCTGACGGAGAGAAAAATCCAGTGCCTTTTCCGCCGCGGCGAAGTGACCCGTCTGATCAAGCGGTGCAACGACTTTGGCGCGGGCGGCGTATCCGTGGCGGTAGGGGAACTGACAGACGGTCTTTCCATCAACTTGGACAGCGTGCCGAAGAAATATGAAGGCCTTGACGGTACGGAACTGGCGATTTCCGAATCGCAGGAAAGGATGGCGGTGGTTGTCAGGAAAGAAGACGCCGATCGTTTTATTTCCTATGCGGCGGAAGAAAATCTGGAAGCGACAGTCATTGCCGATGTGAATGATACGGGGCGTCTTGTGATGACCTGGCGGGGCGATAAGATCGTCGATATTTCCCGTGCCTTCCTTAATACAAACGGGGCGTCCCAAAGAAAAAATGTATATATTACCCAACCGGATGAAGAAGGCTTTTTTGTCCGTCCTGAAATCAAAGATATCCGTGCGATGTGGTTAGAAGCCATGGGTGACTTGAATAATGCGTCCCAGCAGGGACTTGTGGAACGTTTTGATTCTACTGTCGGAGCGGGGACGGTTCTTATGCCTTTTGGAGGCAGGTACCAGAAGACGCCCGCTGACGGAATGGCGGCTAAATTTCCTGTACGCCGGGGCCAGACGGACAGCGCAAGCTTCATGGCACACGGCTTTGATCCGGATCTGGCGGAATGGAGCCCTTTCCATGGCGCCGTATATGCGGTTCTTCTTTCCGTGACACGCCTCGTGGCGATGGGGGCGGATTGGCGCAGGGCATACCTCACGCTCCAGGAATATTTTGAAAAACTGACAGACAGGATAAGCTGGGGAAAACCTGCTGCTGCTCTTCTTGGTGCATTCCATATGCAGGCGGTTCTCGGTCTCGGTGCCATCGGGGGCAAAGATTCCATGAGCGGTACGTTTAATGATCTCCATGTACCGCCGACGCTTGTTTCCTTTGCTGTTGCTCCCGGAAAGGCTTCTGAAGCGGTCAGCCAAGAGTTGAAACAGGAAGGAAATACCCTCATGCTTTTCGGGATGCCCAAAGATGAGACAGGAATGCCGAACCTTGACGTATTTAAACTGCATGCCGATTTCCTGTATCAGGAAGTGAAGAAAGGAAATATTGCGGCCATGAAAGCGGTAGGACACGGCGGTGTCGCTGTGACTGCCGCGGAGATGGCTTTCGGCAATAAGCTGGGGGTGGACTTCACGACGGGGAATTTGCCTCTGCCGAAGTATTTTGGGAACTTCTATGGGGCGATCATTGTGGAAACTGCGCCGGAATTGGCAGAAGAGCACGCAAAGCAGCCGCACACGAGAGTTCTCGGCACAATCGGCGGAGATGTGATGAAAATAGCGGATACGGAAATTTCTCTGGAAGACCTTCTTCGTGCGTATGAGAAGACTTTGGATCCTATTTTCCCAAGGCGTGCGGAAAATCTTACGGGAACTATTCCGGTCATCGCCGAAACGGAACCGAAATTCCGTTTTGCCGTGAAAACCGCCATCACAAGACCGAAAGTATTTATTCCCACGATGCCGGGTACCAACTGCGAAGTGGACAGCGCGAGAGCCTTTGAACGGGCAGGCGCTGATACAGACATCTTCATCATGAGAAACAGAGATGCGGCGGAACTGAAAGAATCCGTGGAAGAAATGGCAAGACGTATTTCCAGATCACAGATTGTCATGTTTCCCGGCGGCTTTTCCGCAGGGGATGAACCGGATGGAAGCGGCAAGTTTATTGCGGCCGTATTCCGCAATGCAAAACTCATGGAGGCCATGGAAGAACTTCTCCATATAAGAGACGGATTGGTTCTCGGTATCTGCAATGGATTCCAGGCTCTGATCAAACTGGGACTCGTTCCGTACGGTGAATTTAAGCCGTTGACAGAAGAGGCGCCGACGCTGACATTCAATACCATCGGACGCCATTTGTCTCATTATGTAACGACAAAAGTGGTTTCCACGAAATCTCCATGGCTGTCTTTATGCCGGCCGGGTGATCTGCACAGTATTCCCATAAGCCATGGGGAAGGCCGCTTCATTGCGTCTGATGAACAGATCAGAGCGCTTATTGCCAATGGACAGGTAGCGACACTTTATACGGACCATGAAGGACACCCGACTTATGACAGCCGGTACAACCTGAACGGGTCAAATTGGTCCGTTGAGGGCATTACCAGTCCTGACGGCAGAGTTCTGGGCAAGATGGGGCATACGGAAAGAAACGGCGCGAATATCGCGAAAAATATTTACGGCAATAAATTCCAGCCTTTGCTGGAAGCAGGCGTGAAATATTTTAAGGGATAGTTCTTACTTTTGATGAAAGGGTCTCCGTGAGGAGGCTCTTTTTGTGTAGGCGTGGACATGTAAGAAAAGAGGATGATAGAATGAAATCAATGTAACAGGGGTTATCGGAAAGGCGGGATAGGGATGTCGGATGCAGAAAAATGGGTAAAAGCATATGAAAAATTAAAGAAGGAAGGAATGCTGGCGCCTGCTGTCGATTATGAAGAATTGTTTGCAAAAAGTGAGTTTCAGGGTAAGAAACTGTTTTTATTTTCCATGGGAACCGTAACTTTCCCTACAGGGAAGATCATTGTATGCGACCCTCTTGTGTATCTGGATAAAAACACTGTGCCGTACAGGGAGAAAGTTCCTGTCGGAACGTTTATGCTGGAAACACTGGCGGCAGAAATGGAAGAAGGAAATTTCCGCTACATTGCCACACGGATCCGTTTCGCTGAGGACGAAGCGGCTTACTATGAATTGGCGCTGACCGGTACAGAAGATTTGTCTGATTGGAAAAATTTTGATTATATCGGATTCGCTGTCGATGCAGGGCTGGCGACCGTGGCAGATGTCAAAGTAAGGGACGCTTATTGCAAATTTGAAAGTGACTGGTATGAAAAGAATCCGGAAGGAAATATATATGATGATTTCTTTGCAGATATATTTGCAAAGAGCTATGAAGCAGCGCCCCGGTTCCAGAGAGAAGGGGGCGACTGGATCAATTTCACGATACCGGGGACTTCATACCGGCTTCCCATGATACAGAGCGGATTCGGAGATGGCTGCTATCCCGTGTACTTCGGTTACGACAGGGCGGGAAATCTCTGCCGGATGGTCATGGAGTATATCTGCTGTGAAGCGGAGGAGGAGTATACACCGGAAGAGGAGGCTTATTTTGATAAGAATCGGCCGTTTCTGGAGCAGATTGGAGAATGGTATGTAGATGACGAACCGCAGAAAGTCATAAAGGCCATTACCTCTCTTCCCGAAGAAGAAAAGACAGATCTCCTGATGGGTGAGCTGGCCGTGGCTTATAATAATACGGAGCAGTATGAAAAGGCGCTGGAAATTCTGGAAGAACGCATGGATCGGAATAGGGAAAACTATGAATGGCATTACCGGCTCGGGTTTGCCCTGTATTACTGCGCGGAGGAGGAAGAAGATGTAAAAAAAGCGGAGAATTTAAGCCGGCGTGCGGAAGAAGAATTCCGATGCGCCCTGGCATTGAAACCTTCTCCTGCGTTTAAGGCGGAATGTAAAGAGTTTTTGGCATGGATAAAGGAAGATTTCTCCAGTTATGAGAAAGGGATCAAACCGGCTAAAAGGGAATAGTGTGATCAGGAGATTCTTTCGGGAATCTCTTTTTTACGGACGGCTCTCTGCGTGTAATTACAGAAAACATATTTTCAAGGAGAAAGATATGGGGTTGGAAGCAAAAGTATTTGAACGGAAAAGACCGGATTTCGAGAAACTGGCGGAGTTCGGTTTTCAGAAGGACAAAGAAGGGTATCATTATTCCGAATTATTTATGGAGGGAGATTTCAGGGCGGACATTTTCATAAACCTTGAGGGGGAGGTCTTCGGACGTGTTTTTGATACGGCGGCGGGAGAGGAGTACCTGCCCGTCCATGTGCCGTATCAGACGGGGGCCTTTGTGAATACAGTCAGAACCCGTTATGTGGAAATATTGGAAATGATAGGCGCCGGATGTTTTACTGACAGACTTTTTCTTTTTGACCAGTCGGAACGGATTGCGGAGATGATTAGGATGCGGTACGGCGATCGTCCGGATTTTCCGTGGAAAAAATATCCAGGGTATGGTGTATTCAGAAATCATGAAAATAAAAAATGGTACGGAATCATTGTGGCAATTCCGAAAAATAAACTGGATGGTAGAAAAGACGGGGCGGTTATAGAAGTGATCAATGTGAAAATTCCGCCGGAAGAGGGAAAAAGGCTCTGCGGAACAGCAGGTATTTATCCCGCATGGCATATGAATAAAAAGAGCTGGGTGAGTCTGATTCTGGACGATACACTGCCGGACGGGCAGATTATGGAATTTCTGGATGAAAGTTATCGATTGACGCAGAAAAAGAAGGATGGGGCAAAACAGGACACAGCGCCCCATACGTGGATCATACCTGCCAATCCGTATTACTATGACATCATTTCCGCATTCCGGAAGACGGATGTTGTGGAATGGAAGCAGGCGGGACATATCGAGAAGGGAGACACGGTGTACATGTATATGGCGGCGCCTTATTCTGCTATCCTGTACCGCTGTGAAGCGGTGGAAGTCGATATTCCCTGCCGGGAAGGGGATAAGAAACGGGAACGGTACTGTATGCGTATCAGGAAGGATAAAACCTATGACCGGTCATTCTGTCCCCTTTCCGAGATGAGAAAGCGGGGGATACCGGGTGTCAGAGGACTCCGCACAATGACGGCAGAACTAAAAAGATATTTAGATGAAACGAAATAAAAATTTCTAAATGATAATGTATTTTAAGTATCGGGAATGCGATGAATACTGATTATTTTACTTGACAGACAGCAGGCTTGGTGATATTATTCTCAATAAGTGGGGGAGTAGCAAGCATCCTGTGCAGTAAGTCAACATGCTGACCTTATGGTCTGGCTCTACTTTAAAATGCGAGACTCACGTGTTTAGCAAAAGCTATGCGCGGGATCTCTGATTAGGAAATTTACCGGGCATAGCGTTCCGGTTTTTTATTTTCCGAAAGAGAGAAAATATGGACTTTGTATTTCTGCTGAGCAGCGTGCTCCTCGGGGCCGGTCTTGCGATGGATGCTTTTTCTGTTTCTCTGGCGAACGGTTTTCATGAACCGGGCATGGGATGGAAAAAAATCAGTTTTATGGCGGGCATTTTTGCATTTTTCCAGTGGCTTATGCCTATGGCGGGATGGATCTGTGTGCATATCATTGTGGAGGTATTCCAATTCTTTGCGTCCTATATCCCATGGATTGCCTGTTTTCTTCTTTGCTTTATCGGCGTAAGCATGGTGAAAGAAGGATTTTCCGGTGATGCGGGACATATCCGGGCCGGCGTGGGGAAAAAAGCGCTTTTGCTGCAAGGCGTCGCGACTTCCATCGATGCGCTTTCCGTAGGGTTTACCAATGAGCAAATGGACTTGGCGGCCGCATTTGTCTGTGCTCTCATTATTGCGGCAGTAACATTTGCGGTTTGTGTGGCTGGGGTAATGATCGGCAGGAAATTCGGAGTGAGGCTGGCGGATAAAGCTGCTGTCCTCGGCGGAATTATTCTCATCTCCATCGGATTGAAAATGGTGCTTCTGTAGCAGACCGAAAGAAATATTTTGTTATCGATGCAGCTTTGGGCGAAAGTCTTCAAGCTGTTTTTATTTTAGGGCAAATCTTGTTATAATGGGTGAAAACGTAAAGGGGGATTTTCGGATGGGGTATCGGCACAAAAAGGAAGGAGCGCTCTCTCTTCTGCCTTTTTTAATTTTTATCGTCATTTATCTCGGCGCGGGGATTTATTTTCAGATTCATGGCGTGGAAATGGCATTTTACCAGTTTCCATCGGTGACAGCCATGTTTATTGCGGTTCTTTCCGCTTTCTTTATGGGAGATGAAACACTCCAGGTAAAATTCGGCATTTTCTCACGAGGCGCGGGCAACGAAAATGTCATGACCATGCTCATGATCTACATCCTTGCCGGTGCATTTTCCGCCGTGGCAGCCGCTATGGGCGGCCGTGACGCAACAGTAAATCTGGGGATCAGTTTTGTTCCTGCCCAATACCTGACGGCAGGCATTTTCATTATTTCTGCGTTTATGGGTACGGCCACGGGGACTTCTATGGGAACCATTGCGGCCATCGTACCCATTGCAGCGGGAATTTCCGTGAAGAGCGGAATTTCTGAAGCGCTCATGGTGGCGGCCTGTGTGGGCGGAGCTATGTTCGGAGATAATTTATCCATGATTTCTGATACCACGATTGCAGCGACACGGACGCAGGGCTGTGAATTGAAAGATAAATTTAAAATGAACTTCAGGATCGCCCTTCCGGCGGCAGTTCTCACGATTTTTCTTCTCCTTGTTATTGGCCAGCCGTCAGCGGCAGCTGATTTGCAGGATCTTGATTACAGTCTGCTTAAAGTATTTCCTTATATTGCCGTTCTTGGACTGGCGCTCCTTGGGGCAAATGTATTCCTCGTACTCACTGCAGGAATATTCCTTGCCGGATTTATCGGCATGGCATCGGCGGAGCTTACGGTTATTACTTTCGCACAGAATATCTGGAACGGCTTTATGGGGATGGGAGAAGCCTTTTTCCTTGCTCTTTTCTGCGGCGGTATTTCGGAAATGATCGCTTACTATGGCGGTATCGAATGGCTTATTTCCAAACTGCGCAAAATGATCAAAGGGAATAAATCCGCCCAGATGGGCATCGCGGCGCTCGTGTCCCTAACGGACTGTGCCACGGCAAACAATACGGTGGCAATCATTATCAGCGGCGGTGTGGCAAAAGATATCAGCAATGAATATGGGATAGACTCCCGCAGAAGCGCGTCGCTTTTGGATATTTTTTCCTGTGTGTTTCAGGGAATTATTCCCTATGGTGCCCAGCTTCTGACCGCTTCCGCGCTGGCGTCGAAAAATGGTACTGTGATAAATGCGATGGAAATCATTCCCCATATGTGGTATTGCTGGCTCCTGGCCATTTTCGGAATCCTTTCCATCTATATCCCTTACGCCGATGGCGGCTTGAAAAAAGAGAGTGTGAAAGAATAAATACGTTTGTCCCGGGAGACGGCGGTGTGTAAGCCGCGTGACATGGAAGAGCAAGGGAAATCAATTTTACCTTTACCAAGCCGGTCCCTGGCGATTCGGTGGAGCCGCTTCGGCATGAAGGCGGTGCGGCGGGGATCAAAATTGAAGAGTAAATTCATTTTTCAGGTGAAAACGATTGTCAGAGCACTGGACACTGTTTTTATATGGGAAAGGTAAAAGAAGAAACAGAATGTAATAGTGAAGATATAATTTATACGAATGAGACAGAATATGCCGATTTTCTGATGCAGGCGGCAGACTGCATGGGAATAAATATATTTTATGCCTGATTATTTATTAAGTATTAACAATCATGTGCTGTTGTGCTATTTTATATCTAAGAATCCTGTCAGCAGAAGTAAAGGGGGTAAAGATGATGAAAAGTAAAAAGTATGGAATTATGTTGGCTGTATTGGCAGCCGCGGGCGGTGTAAGCGCGAGTGCGGCGCCTGTGCCGGTGTATGAACTGAAAGGGCTCACTGTCACGGCGACCCGGCAGGCAGAAACGACAAAGGATGTTCCTGCGAATGTACAGATCGTGACAGAAAAGGAAATTAAGGACCGCAATGTGCAGAATGCGGCACAGGCCGTCGCTTTGGCGACCGGTGTGCAGGTGGATACTACGGTGGAAGGCAGCGTGAACCTCCGTGGATATAATTCCAAGAATATCCTTGTCCTCGTCGACGGACAGCAGATGAATACCGCCTGGAACAGCACAGTGGACTGGAATATGATTCCTGTGGAAAATATCCGCAAAGTGGAAGTGGTCAGCGGCGGACAGTCGGCGCTCTATGGCGGTCGTGCGGTTGGCGGCGTCATCAATATTATGACAAAGTCGGCGAAAGAAAATGGCGTCCACGGTGCTGTAAACTTGGGCTACGGCAGCCACAACACGGTGAAGCAGAGTTACATGGCAAGCGGACGGAAGGATCGATTGAACTGGGGCATCTTTTATGAAAGTAAAATAACGGACGGCTGGCGTTCGTACCTCTCCTCTTATGCCATAAAGAATAGCAAGGGGAAAAATAATTTTACCGGCGTGGATACTTCCTCTCTGGACACGACTGCTGACGGGAAAGAATATATCATCGGCGACCGGGGGAAGAAGGAAGTCATGTCCGAAAGCTATGGCTTCAATCTGGGCTATGATTTCACGGAAGACAGAAAGCTCACTTATAAATTCACCCATTCCAACTATACATGGAAATATACGGATCCCCATTCGTACCTGTCTGCGGGTTTCAGCAAACCGTCAGGCGTACCGGCGTCCACGTTTTTCGGCAACAGGGGCTGGCGCGTCTATGACATGCACAGTCTTACCTACAATGATCAGAAGGATAAAATCCATGCCCATTTCGGCATGACCGACTACACAAAAAGCGGATACATTACGCCTGATAAGACGGTCAAGGCAAGTCGCACTTTTGACGGTGCCGGCAGCAAGACATCCTATCCTTCAAAATCGTGGGATTTTGATTTGAATAAACGCTGGACCGCAGGCAGCCATACCATTCTTTTCGGCGGTTCTTACGGGAAGGACCGGTTTGATGAAACCATTTGGAAGACTGTTTCCGACTGGAAATCATGGGACAGTACCGTGAAAGGAAATAAAGATGACCAATGGCTCGGCGGCAAGGCGAAGTCCTGGGCTTTATATATTCAGGACAAATGGAAACTCAGCAGCCGCTGGGCAGCGTACATCGGCGGACGGTACGACTATTATGAAAAATATGGCGGTTATAATTATCGCAGGGGAAATACGCCGACAAAACTGGAATCTGATTCCTACCACCAGTTCTCGCCCAAGTTGTCTGCCAGTTATGCGTTGGATGATCATACCAATCTGTACTTGTCTTTTGGAAAATCGTTTGCGCCGCCCCTTCTCTACCAGCTCTACCGGTATGCGGAACCGTCCTATGGCGGCCGTTATGAGCCGAATCCGTCTTTGAAACCCGAAACGACGACAAATTGGGAGCTGGGAATCAAAAAAGATTTGGGAAAAACAAAAATTTCCGCAGACCTGTTCTATGCGAGGACAAAGGACTACATTGACCTCGTTACTATCGGAAAAACTGCTAAAGGTGCTGATATAAAGACATATAAAAATGTAGGAGAGGCAAGGACCCATGGGGCGGAACTGTCCGTCACCCATAAATTCAGCAGCCTGTGGTCGGTTTATGCCAACTATACCTGGCAGCTTGGCAAAGTGGCCGATGCGGATAATGGTTATGCCATGGGAAGAGATTATGAAATTCCCCGCCACCTTTTCCATTCCGGTGTGACGTACACAAATCATCCATGGACCGTGAATGTGGACAGTATGTTCGTTTCCGCAAGGAATGAGCCGGGCTGGGAAAGCGGCAAATTCAAATCCCGTGATGCCTACTTCCTTTTGAACATGGATACCGCTTATGCGGTGAACAAAAATCTTTCTGTCCAGTTCAGCATTTATAACATCCTTGACAGAGAATACTATGATCAGGAATCCGCCTCCGATAAGTATTATGCAGGTGACAGAAGGACATTTACCCTTTCCGCGCGATATTCTTTCTAAAAATAAATTTTAGCTTATAAGACCGTTTGTTCTTTGAAACAGGCGGTTTTATTTTGTTTTTGTTTTATTTATAATGAAGAAATAGAAATGCAGCAGCGTAAGGAGATCTCATGAAAAAGAAAATAGCCCTTATACAAATGCAGGCGGTTCTTGCCGATGTGGAAACGAATTACCGCCATGCGGAAGAATTGATGGAACAGGCGATGGAGGGAAATCCGGATATTCTTGTCCTTCCTGAAACGTGGAACACGGGGTTTTATATTTCCCGCAAACTGAAATCAATTGCTGATGAAGGTGGAGAGCGGACGGAAACGTTCTTGTCTTCTTTCGCAAAAAAACACCATGTGAATGTCGTAGGCGGTTCGGCAGCTGTTCTTTGTGGGGACGATGTATATAACCGTTCTTTCGTTTTTGACAGGGAAGGACGGAAAATTGCTGAATACGATAAAGTTCACGGGTTTTCCTATGCCCATGAACCGATGCATTTCAAAGGCGGTGATCATGCGGTTTCCTTTGCGTTGGATGATATTTCCTGCTCCATGGTCATTTGTTATGATATCCGCTTTCCCGAGCTTGTGCGCCGTTCTGTCCTGGAAGGGAAAACGGATTTATTTTTTGTCCCTGCCGCCTGGCCGAAGGCGCGTCTTTTCCATTGGACGCTTTTGGGACAGGCAAGAGCGGTGGAAAACCAGGTTTACCTGTGTGCCGTCAACCAGGGCGGAATTTCAGGGAGAACGGAGTACGCGGGAAACTCAGTGCTTCTCGATCCCTGGGGGAATGACGTCTGTCGTCTGGGAACGGAAGAAGGGATTGCTTTCGGGGAAATAGATACGGATATACTTCAACAAATCAGGGATACCATCCATGTATTCAGGGACCGCCGTCCGGAAATTGATGTGGTGCGGTGATTGCAAAAAGCATATGAGAGTATAAGCAGATGGATAAATTTGCATAAAGGGAAAGATGTTTCCTGCCGGATAGAAATGAAGGAGGGATGATATGGCATCGAGTAAAGAATATTTAAATTTTATTTTGGCACAGTTGTCTGATTTGGAGGATGTAAGCTGCAGGGCCATGATGGGAGAATATATTCTGTACTACAAGGGCAAAATTGTTGGAGGGATATATGATGACAGGCTGCTTGTAAAACCTGTAAAATCAGCAGTACGGTATATGCCGGATGCGGAGTATGCGCTGCCTTATGAAGGCGCGGGGAAAATGTTACTGGTGGATCATGCAGATGATCAGAAGTATTTAACGGGATTATTCAAGGCGATGTTTGATGAACTCCCTGTACCTAAAAGCAAAAAGAAAATATAATAGGAATGAAACTGCCTCTATAAGCCGAATTTTTCGGATCTGACTTATAGGGGCAGTTTCGTTATTTGGAAATATTCTTTTTTGAAATATCATTTGATGGCAATCATCTGTCCCAAGTGGAAAGACCACAGGTATGCGCCGATGACCGGCTTGCCGAGAAGCTGCTGTGCCGCGTCTTTATAGACGAGAAGCTGGGTTCTGTAATGGCTTTGCAGTTCTTCAACGGAGTCGGTACGATCCGTTTTATAGTCAATGATGACGATGTGGCCGTCACGCTCAATGAGGCAGTCCATGATGCCCTGCATGAAAACTTTTTCTCCTTCTTCGCAGCCCGGGTAGAAACGTTTCGCCGGAAGAAGAAGGGAGAAAGGCATTTCTTTCCGGATTACCGCGGCTTTTTTCATGGCGCGGCCTAAGGCGCTTTCCGTGAACCGCCGGATATCACGGAGCGGCGCGCGGTATTTTGAATCCTGGAGCAGGGCGTTCTTTTCTTCTTCCGTAAAACCTTTTTCTTCATAAATGCGTTCCACTTCTTTCCTAAGATCTGAAATGCCGTCATACGGTTTGGTGAGATCTATGAGTTCCATGGCTTTATGCATGAGGGTGCCGTAAGATGTACCCGTGAAGGCAGGAGTTTCTGCAAGGAATGCGGGCGGGTCTTCATAGCCCGGCAGAAGGGAGGACTCTTCGCCGGAAGGAATGCTTTCCATGGCAGGAGCCAGCGTTTCCGATGAAAAGGGTTCTATGCCTTCAGCGCCGGATTCCTGCTGCTCTTTCAGGGCAACCGCGGCGGTAGCGGTGAGCTTGGCAGGCGTTTGAACGGCTCCATTGAAACTGTACTGCCAGCGCAGCTGCTTTTCCATCCAATCCGGCACGTCTGAAGCGGGAGCCGTAAGAAAAGCTTTTATGTTGTCAATATCTTTTGCTTCTTTTTGTTTCTTTTTCTCTTCCCATTCTTCGAAGTTCATTTCTCCGTTCATTTCTTCTGTCCGCAGCTCTTCCACGGTGAGCAGTTCCTGCCACGGTGTGATGGTGAAATGAAACGCAGATGGGCTGTCGTTTATGTCAGGTGCGAGATAAGAGGGGATCTTTCCCGTCATGTCCCACAGACAGGCAGCGCTTCTGTGGCGGGCGGCAGCCGGAAGAATCCAGGAAAGGTAAGATTTCCCGCCGGCCATTATGTGGGCTGGCAGGCGGCTTTCCGCTTCCGTCAGGGAGGAAAGCGGGGTCAGACAGGAAGAAATATAAGGAATGAAGTTTTTTCTGAAAGCGGTGATACAGAGCAAATCCCGCGCTCGTGTCATGGCGACATAGAGAAGGCGCGCTTCTTCCGCCTGGGCTTCACGGCCGGCGGCGGTACGGATCGCCATCCAGTAAAGAGACGGCCAGTGTGCCATATGTTCTTTATCAAAGTAATGGATACCGAGTCCCATTTCCCGATGAAAGATAACGGTCCGATCCAGATCTTTCACATTGAAAGACTTTGCCGCGTCCGCCAGAAAAACAACGGGGAATTCAAGCCCCTTGCTTTTGTGGATGGACATGATCTGTACGGCATTTCCTTTGGCAGACGTGGAAATTGTCTTAAAATCTTTCTGCGCCCGCCGTAAGTATTCCAGGAAGGAAAAGAGGCCGTTTACTGTGGCGGAGTCTCTTGTCTTTGCCAGTTCATAGAAGGAAAGGACATGGGATTTGCCGGCGGTGCCGTTAGGCAGTCCCGCCACCCATGACAGATAGTCCGTATCCTCAATGATTCTGCGGAGAAGGGGGGCGACGCCGTCTTTTCGTGCCTCTTTCCTCCACGTTTCATAAAGTAAAAGGAAACGGGAAAGACGGAGGGCTTTTTCTTCGGGGATAATTCCTTTGGCCCGCGGGAGAATATCCCAGAGAGAATCTTCCTCCGGCGCGAGGGCAAGGCGGAGACGGGCGAAATCTTCTTCGTCAAGTCCCGCAAGAAAAGAGCGGAGCACCGCAAGAAGAGGCAAGTCCTGCCGCGGGTTGTCTAAAATTTTCAGGAGCGACCAAAGGATCTGCACTTCCATGGAGCGGATAAAATCATCATCTTTATCAGCGGTGGCAGGAATATGTTCCTCGTTCAATACTTTGAGGAGCGCAGGCGCTTTTTTATCGATACTGCGGAGGAGGATGACGATATCGCTGTAATCTATGGAACGGAAGGTGCCGTCTTTGTTCATGACCTGCCGCTTTTCTTCCATAAGGGCGCGGATCTTTTTGGCAATGAGCCGGCCTTCAAAGGTGATGCTCGTGATATCATTGACGGACTCATCCATGGGAACAGTATTTTCATCGGTTACTTTATCAATAAATTCCACTTCGACTGCACCGCCTGCGTAGGCAGCGGGACGGGGGTCTTCATGGCGCCCCGGATAAAGCGCTTCTCGATCGCCGTAATCGAGTTCCAGCAGCTTTTCACTCATAAGCTGGCGGAAAATATAATTGATTGATGCGAGAATCGCGGCGTCACTGCGGAAGTTCCGGTTGAGATCGATGCGCCTGTCTTCCGCATTCTCATCAGAGGAAAAACTTCTGTATTTCTTTTGGAAAATGGTGGGGTCAGCTTGGCGGAAACGATAGATGGACTGCTTGACATCGCCTACCATGAAACGGTTCCTGCCATTGGAGAGAAGCGTGGCGATCAGTTCCTGCACATCATTGGTGTCCTGGTATTCATCAATCATGATCTCTTTATATTTTTTTTGCAGCTCCCGTGCCGCCGATGACGGGAATTCTCCCGCCCGCTCCGGCGTGAATCCTTCCGCGGTTTTGTCTACAAGGATGTCCAAGACGTAATGTTCCATGTCGGTGAATTCCATAAGGCCTTCCTGCTTTTTGCGGTCGGCGTAAGCACGGGAAAAAGCAATGGTTACATCCGACAGGGCACGGACGATGGGATACATCCGGATCACGTCATGGAGCCATTGCTCCTCCGGGATTGCAAAGAAAGGGATGAGCTTTTCGGAAACTTCTTTTTTCACACTGTTTCGAATTGCCTGGACATTGTTTTTTATTTCTTCAAAGCGGATAGGATCTTCAGAAGAGGATTTCTTCACCGCCTTCAGTTTGGCAAAAGAAATATTCGGCGCGTCTTGGTACCATTCATCCCATGTTTCTGCTTTTGAGAGGATGGTGAAGACGTCAAATTCATCAGACAGCGTTTCCGCATACGGCGCGAGGGCCGGTTCGTTTTCCAGAAAAGTGAAAATCTGGCGGTAGGAATCAGCCCAGCTCTGGGAACGGCGCCGGAAATCTTCAAGAATGTCTTTTGTCCATGGAAGATCGCTTAAGGCAGCTGCGCCGTTTTCGCCGTAAGGACGGGAAAGGCTGCCGAGCCAGTCTTCCGGGAAAGGCATGGAACAGGAAAAGTGATAGAGGGAAAGGATGGTATCTTTAAAACCGCTGTCCTCAAACCCGCCGGAAAGCAGATCCGCACAGTCAAGGAAGGCGGGTTCCCCCTTTTCATAGTACGTTTCAAGGACTTCTGAAAGCACGTCCTGCTCCAGGGCGTATATTTCATTGCTGTCTGTCAGCATTTTCGTGTTCGGATCGAGGTCGATCAGGTAAAAATACCGGCGGATTAGGGTCTGGAAAAATGAATCAAGTGTGGAAATCTGTGCGCTTGACATCAGCGCGAGCTGGCGGGATAAGTGGCGGGCGAGAGGCGTATTCTGCTCCTGCTCCGCTTCCGAAAGGGCCTTTGCAATGCCTGAAGAAATGCGGGTTTTCATTTCCCCTGCCGACGCGCGGGTGAATGTAAGAACCAGAAGTTCCGTAATGTCGGCAGGATCATCCATATCGGTAATCAGTTTTTTGATACGCTCCGTGAGTACCGCCGTCTTACCGCTTCCGGCGGCGGCGGAAAGGAGGAGGTTCTGTCCGCGGGCGTCAATAGCTGCCTGCTGCGCGGTTGTCCATGTCATTTGACTCATAGGTTCTCCTTTCCGGTCCTTTTCATTTCCTCGTCCAGTTTCTCCCGGATCGTTTTGTCAGAAACTTTGGAAATATAATCAAAACTATTTTCGGGCAGTGCGGGATCAAAGCGGCAGATGCTCCGATAGGGACAGTATGAGCAGGGGGACAGCGTTCCGTTCTTGACGGGATGAATGGCAATTTCCCCGCTTTCAAGGCGGCTGTACAGCCTGATCAGTATTTTTTCCGTCAGTGCTTTCAGTGCTTCAAACTGCGCTGCCGTAAGGACGGGAGAAGTTTTCTTTACACTGCCGTCTTTTACATAAGAAACACCGATAAATCCGTCGTCTGTGCCTGATTGGGAGTCAAGCGTGCGGAGCACATCCGGGTCATTTAAGAAAATACCGTTGGTGTTTTCCTTTTCTTTGGCGTGGGGAATTCCGTTGGGCGGTACGCTTATGGATTTCGGCCGCCCGTGGAGATAGATATACATCATGGCGGCAGGAAGCAGATCTTTCGTATCCTTTGTTTTTGAAAGCGCCAGCAGGTAGGTAATAAGCTGGAGAGAGAGGCCTTCCATGATTTCATTCAGGAAGAGCTTCGGTGAGCCTGTCTTGTAGTCACAGACCGCGGCATACCTGCCGTCTGTATCTACACGGTCTATCTTCCCTGTAAGGGTAAAGCTGTCAGTGGGACTTGCGGAAATACGGAGATAGAATTCTTTTTCCATATCCAGTGTATCGAAACCGCTCTGCTGGCTCCATTGACGGAATCTTTGAAGTGCCCGCCGGAAGGTCTGATCCAGAACGCGGCGGGTATACTTTGCCGACTGATCCGAGGAAAGGGCATCCGCCTTGATGCGCGGTGTGATTTTTTCCGTGATGTCTTCTGAAATCTTTTCAATTTCTTCGTCCGTCGCCTGCCTCCATTGGCGGTTCTGCGATTTCAGGATTTCGCCGAATTGGTGGAGCCCCGCGTGGAGATAATTGCCATAGTCCAAATAATCCGCTTCGCCTGTATTCCGCTCTTCTACGCCAATTCCGTAGCGGAGGAAGTACTGGTAGGGACAGCTTCTGTAATTTTGCAGTTTTGTGACGGAACCGTAAAAGCGTCCTCCTTTCATGAAAAGTTTGCGCGCAAGCATTTTTGGCAGACGGGCGGCGGTATTTTGATACCGGAGCCCTGCCAGTTTACTTTCCATGAGCTCTCTGTATTCATTTCCTTCTGCCCAGTCTTTAAGCGCTGCCCAGTTGCTCACCGGTGAGGGACGGCCTTCACGGAGTATTTCGGGAAGGAGGGACAGGGCCTGGTTGGGGTTGGCAAAAAACGAGGGGTCGTCATGATGGGGAGCGGGCGGGAGTATTTCCATGTTTTCCGTATAATAGCCGAGGGCTTTCAACCGCTCCAGCAGGAAGGACGGTTCTGCGGCGCTTCCGTCGGCAGCAGCGGCGGGGTACGACAGATAGAGTGTGTCCGATGCCCGTGTCAGGGCGAGATACGTATAAAATTGTTCTTCCTGTACCAGCTCCATCAGGTTGTTTCCAAGATTTATGCGGGCGGATTTCAGAAGGACCTGTTTTTCCGTTTCCGTGAAAAATCCTGAGTCATCAATTTTTTTAGGGAAAGAGCCTTCTAATGCGCCGGGGATGAAGACCACTTTCGCTTCTGCCGCGTATCCTCTGTCCATGGAGGTGACCGTCACATGGTCAAGAGTGGGAGGAATCATGGAGAAGGTAAGGGCGGAAAGACCATCAGCAAGAATACCGCAAAGTTCCTCTTCGGGGAGGATGTCTTTTCCTGTGACATGGACGATTTCGTCAAGAAGAGAAAGCACTTTTTTCCAAACCTGGAGATGGGGACGCTTTTTTGTTTTTTCAAATTCCAGTTCATCCCAGACGGAAAGCGTTTCAGGGATTTGCTGCTCTGTTAACCACCGATAAAGAAAGGCGCATTTATCTTCTGCGGAGAGAGCTCCCTTCCAGCCTGCGAGAAAAGGATTCAAAAGGGAAAGGACCTTTTCTCTCCATGTATTGGCGGTATTCTGCTTTGTAATTTCTTTATCCGAAAGAGGGGCCGGTTCCTGATCAATGCTCCGGTAATCGCGGAAGGCCCAGGGCTTTTGCCACGTGGAAAAACGGATATGGTATTTCAAAACGTAATTTTCCAGCTTATCTATCATATCCGTAGGGAAAGAAGGAAATATTTCCGTTTTTAAGATGCGGAAAATATGCTCTCTTGTAAATCCCCTGTTCTTGCCCCGGCTTTCCGCTTTTATGAAATGGAGAAGCCCGTCAAGGAGCATGACAAGGGGGTGGTTATTCATGGGCTGTTTTTCGTCTGTAAAGACCGGAATCCCGTAGCGTGAAAAGCTTCTTTCCAGCGGGTCCGTATAAGTGTCGGCGGAACGAAGAAGGACGAGGATATCCCGCCAGCGGAGATTTTTATCGCGGACAAGTGACAGAATCCGGCGGGAAATGAAGTCCGCCTCCGCATGGCTGTCCGGTGCGGAAACGATATGGATGCCCTTTTCAGGAACCGGGGAAGTCTCTTTCGGAAGCGGACAGGGAGAAGGAACATTTTGGAAATAGTCTGCTGCGAGACAACGGAGACGGGGACAGTGGAACCGTTTCATTTCGGGGAGTGTGACGGAATCAAAGTGAGGCTCTTTTTCCGAAAGGAGAGCATATAAATTGGCAGGGCGGGCGAATATTTCATTGGACAATCCTTCTTTTGCGTCCGGGAGGGGAAGTGTGAATGTCACTTCTTCCGCCGTGTGGATAAGGGCGGATACGATGCGTATCTTTTGGGGTGTCATACCGTTGAAGCCGTCAATCCATATACGGGATCGGCGGAGTATTTCCGATTTCGGTATTTCCCCGGCAAGCAGGTCAAAAAGACTGCCTTCATAAGAAAAGCGGGTATGGAGGTAGTCATGGTAATTTTTATATAAGAGGGAAAGATCCGCCAGTTTGCGTCCCAGTGGTGTCCCTTCTTCGGCAAGAGAGGCATCATGGAGCGCCGTTTCAGAAATGCAGAACATATCAAGCTGATGAAAAAGGTTCATGAGATTTTCCGCAAAATGAGGCTGAGTGGAAATTTTCATGAGCATTTGCAGCTCGTTCCTGTGTTCCGCAAGGATGCGGCTGATGATAATCTGCTGGCCCAACGGAGAAAGAGCATCTTGCACAGGGGAGCGGAGCTCATTAAAAACGCGGTAGGCAAGACGTGAAAAACCGCAGACCGTGGCATCGATAAAACCGTGGCCCGGGAAAATATCCGCTAGCATACGTTCTGCGGTATATGTCTCCTGATCAGGCACGAGGAAAAAAGCAGAGCGTCCTTTTTCACCGGTGACATAGTCGCGTATTTCTTCACAGCAGCGCCGCGTTTTTCCTGTACCTGCAGCGCCAAAAATAAAATGGAGTCCCATGAGTATCCTTCCTGTCATTTAAGCAATATATTCTTTTTTCTATTATTATAAAGGGAAAAAATGAAAAGGGAAAATATTCCACAAAAACAAAGGAGAAATATTATTTTCGTAAAATATTGACACGAAAGAGACAATTTGAATATTGACATATTTAGATATAGTTGATACAATGAGCACATAAGCAAGTTAAAACTGTTTTAATATTTGAAGGAGGAATTTTAAATGTCTTTAAACGGGAAAAAAGTAAGCGAATTTACAGCAGATGCATATCTTAACGGAGAATTTATCAAGGTATCCGATAAGGATCTGCAGGGAAAATGGAGTGTTCTCTTCTTTTATCCGGCGGATTTCACTTTTGTCTGCCCGACTGAGCTGGAAGATCTCCAGAGACTTTATGACGATTTCAAAAAAGAAGGGTGCGAGATTTATTCCGTATCCTGCGATACCCACTTTGTGCACAAAGCCTGGCATGACTCTTCGGAAAAAATCGGCAAAGTTACCTATCCGATGATTGGCGATCCGACGGCACAGCTTGCAAAAGATCTGGATGTATATATTGAAGCTGACGGCATGACCGAGCGCGGCACTTTCGTTATCAATCCTGACGGAGAAGTTGTTCTTTATGAAATAAGCGCCGGCAATATCGGCCGTAATGCTGATGAACTGCTCCGCAAGGTAAGGGCTGCCAAGTTTGTTTATGAACATGGCGATGAAGTCTGCCCGGCCAAGTGGGAACCGGGGGCGGCGACATTGAAACCGTCCTTCGATCTTGTCGGTAAACTTTAATAAGAGAGGGCATCATGGAAAAAATGTATGATGCCATAGTGGTCGGCGGAGGTCCTGCAGGGCTTTCCGCCGCTATTTATATGGCAAGAGCGCGTTTCCGCGTATTGGTTATTGAAAAAGAAAAAGTCGGCGGCCAGATCACTATCACATCTGAAGTGGTGAACTATCCCGGCATTATTATGACAGACGGGGAACAGCTGACCGGTAAGATGCGTCAGCAGGCGGAAAATTTCGGAGCCGAGTTTTTATCGGCGGAAGTAACCGGCCTTGATTTGGACGGCGACTATAAAACAGTTCATACCGATCGGGGAGATTTCAAGGCGCCCGGCATCATTTATTCGGCAGGCGCTCATCCCCGGCTGGCCGGATTTGAGGGGGAAAGTGAATTCCGAGGACACGGTGTGGCATACTGCGCGACCTGCGACGGCGAATTTTTCTCCGGCAAGGATATTTTTGTCATCGGTGGGGGATATGCAGCGGTGGAAGAGGGACTCTTCCTCACCCGGTATGGAAAGAAGATCATGATGGTCGTCAGACGCGACCGCTGCTCCATTGAAAATGCGGAAGTCGATGAATTGAAAGAACATCCGAATGTAGAAATGATGTTCAACACTGAAGTGGTAAGAGTGGAAGGCGATTCCGCCATCCGTAAAGTTGTTTTGAGAAACCGGGTGACCGGGAAAGAAACAATCTATACTGCCCCAGAAAATGATTTTTGCGGCGTATTTGTCTTTGTCGGCTATGCGCCGGAAAACGAACTGGTTAAGGGAAAAGTGGAACTGGATCCCCAGGGGTATATCATCACTGACCGTGATCAGAAAACGAATATTGATGGCGTTTATGCGGCAGGCGACATCTGCGTGAAAAATCTCCGCCAGGTGGTTACCGCTGTTTCGGATGGAGCCGTGGCGGCCACATCTATGGAAAAATACCTTGGGCAGCTCTACAGAAAGTTAGGCATCAAGAGAACTTATGTAAAAAGGGAAATGAAGGAAGCTGCCAAAGCGGAAAATGCCCCGAAAGCGGAGGCGGGTGCTTTTCTTGATGATGCGACCCGTCAGGCGCTGGCTCCCGTACTTGCCCGCTTTACCCGTCCGATCCGTCTCCGTCTGTATACGGATGACAGCCAAATGACGGAAGAAAACCGCCGCATGGTGACGGAATTGGCTTCCCTTTCCGATAAGGTGGAAGCGGAATTTGTCCCGTCCGCGAGAGAAGAAGACAACCATACCATTTCTATCTGTGACGCGGAAGGAAATGAAAAAGGACTTCGTTTCCACGGCGTACCCGGCGGACATGAATTTAATTCTTTTATTCTTGCCATGTACAATGCGGCAGGTCCGGGGCAGGACGTGGGTGAAGCACTGCAGAAACGCATCAAAGGCATCAGCAAGCCTCTCTATGTGAAGATTGCCGTATCTCTTTCCTGCACAATGTGCCCCGACCTTGTAGCGGCGGCGCAGCGTATTGCCGCGGATAATGAAAATGTAACGGCCGACGTCTATGATCTCCAGTACTATCCAAACCTTAAAGAGAAATATAATATCATGAGCGTTCCCTGTCTCATCATCAATGATGACGAAGTGCATTTCGGAAAGAAAAGCGTGTCCGACCTGCTTGATATTTTTCAGGCATAAGGACCGGGAAAGATTTCTGTTATAAAAATATAAAGCCCCCATACGTTAGACCTGAAATCTGATTTATGAGGGTTTTATTTTTGTTTGAATATGCCGGGATCAAGTAAGCTCATTGGTTAAAAGAATAAGATTAGAATCAAAAAAAGTGTTGCGAATTCAGGGCAATTTGTCTATACTATATAAAATATATTCATCTATAAATTACAATTAAATATATAGTATACTCTTATATAAAGGGGTGGGGATGATGTGGGTACTGGGATTATTAGTGTTCTTGCCTCTGTTGACGGCGGGGCTGCTGTTTTTTATACAGGGGGACAAGCTTCGGGACGCGGTGGTGAAAGTTTCAGCTGCTGCTATTGCCATGTTGTCCCTTTTCGTGGCGTTTACTTATTTTGGAAATAGGGTGGTCTTCCGTTTGGGAGATTCTTTTCTGGCGCAAGGTGCAATATTAGTGGATATCCTCGTTGCTCTTGCGGTTTTTTATTATACCTGCGTCCGGTTTCACCGGTATTGGATAGCGCTTTTGGAAGCAATTCAGCTGGGAGCGGTTCTATGGTTTGAATATGTCAGCCATGGGACGCTTGATTATTATGCCGATATCATTGTTGACAACTTTACCCTGATCATGATTCTTATTGCCGGTGTTATCGGCAGCTTGATCGCCGTCTTTTCTCTGGGGTACATGGAAGCTTTTCAAAGGGAACATCGTGATGTTCGTGACAGAAGGAGTTTTTTCTTCTTCGTCTTGTTTCTTTTTCTTTCTGCTATGTTCGGATTGGTTATTTCCAATAATCTTTTATATATGTATACCTGCTGGGAAATCACCAGCGTCTGTTCTTTTCTTCTCATCGGCTATACGGAATCCCGTGTGGCTGTAAATAATTCGTTCAAAGCGCTTTGGATGAATCTTCTCGGCGGTGCGGCTTTTGCGGCGGCGATTATCGTCATGGGGCTGACTTATCACAGTACGGCGCTGTCCCATCTGGTAGGGCTGGCATTGGCGGGAATGCCTGTGACAGTTATTCTTGCTCTTCTTCTGCTTTGCGGTTTTACCAAATCGGCAATGATGCCTTTTTCCGGCTGGCTTCTTGGGGCAATGGTGGCGCCCACGCCTACTTCTGCGCTTCTCCATTCTTCTACGATGGTGAAGGCGGGGGTGTTTCTGATTATCAAACTTTGTCCTGCCCTTGGAAATAATCATGCGGGAACGATGGCGATGTTTGTCGGCGGCATTACCTTCTTTTTCGCGTCCTGTGCTGCCATTTCACAGTCCGACGGGAAAAAGGTACTTGCTTATTCCACTATATCCAACCTGGGGCTTATCGTCTGCTGCGCCGGTATAGGTTCTTATGAGGCGGCATGGACAGCCATTATGATTGTTATTTTCCATGCGGTCGCTAAATCGCTCTTGTTTCTTTCTGTCGGGACGGCGGAGCAGCAGCTTGGCAGCCGGGATATTGAAAGGTTTGACGGACTTTTCAATGCGATGCCCCATCTGTGTCTCTGCATGGTGATTGGTATCAGCGGTATGTTCCTTGCGCCTTTCGGCATGCTCATTTCTAAATGGGCCGCGATGAAAGCTTTTATTGATGCGGGACACCCCATGTTGCTTCTTCTTTTAGTTTTCGGTTCGGCGACAACCATATTTTACTGGGCCAAGTGGCTCGGGAAAATTATGTCCATCATGAATGGACAGGAAAGGCGGGAGCAGGGAATCGTCAAAGAGGAATGGTTTACCCTGAAAACTCTTTCATGGATGACGATTATCGTCTGTATTCTTTTCCCTCTGATTTCAAACTATGGCGTCCTGCCGTACCTGCGGATTACCTACGGGTTTACCCGTGATGTTATTGCCCAGAGCAACTTGATTATTATGTCGCTTATGGTGGTGCTTCTTGTTATTCTTCCTTCCCGCTACGGAAAAGGACAGCCTAAAAGGAAAGTAGGGGCTCTTCTTGCCGGGGTTAATATGGGAGATGATCGGAACTATCACGGAGCGGGAGATAATATCATTCCCGTAGAACTTCGGAACTGGTACATGGAAGAATGGTTTGGCGAAAGAAAAATGAAATTGTCCGGCTTTGCTCTCTGTATGGCGTGCATTTTCATTCAGTTTGCCATTATACTGGGAGGTGTGTATCGTGGATGAAATGGCAATGAATATTTTATACGCGCTGCTTTACCTCTTCTTAGCGCCTGTCGGAGGAGGGCTCCTTGCCGGTCTTGACCGCAAGCTGGCGGCCCGTATGCAGCGCAGGGTGGGTCCGCCTGTTCTCCAACCGTTCTATGATGTGCTGAAACTTTTTGAGAAAGAACGAATTGCCGTGAATGAAGCGCAAGGTTTTTATTTGGCAGGCTTCCTTTTTTTCATGATTTTGTCAGGAATATTCTTTTTTGCACAGGGTGATATCCTTCTTGTCATCTTCACACTCACCATGGCGGGCATTTGCCTTGTGGTGTCGGCCTTTTCGTCATCGTCACCCTGCAGCCAGATGGGGGCGGAACGGGAACTTCTTCAGATTATGGCGTATGAACCCATGCTTCTCTTTGTGGCGATTGCTTTCTATCTGAAATGTAACACGTTCGATCTTTCAAAAATCATGGCTTCGCCGGAAAGCAATTTTCTTTACATGCCGGGGATTTTCATCGGGTTCCTTTTCATACTCCAGATTAAATTCAGAAAATCGCCATTTGATCTTTCTATGAGCCATGAAATTCATCAGGAGCTCGTGCAGGGAATCAAGACGGAATTTTCCGGCGGCATGCTTGCTCTTTTTGAAATTGCCGAATGGTATGAAAAGATATTTCTTCTTGGTTTCGTTTATCTGTTTTTTAAATGGCGGGATCCGTGGAGCGGTGTTACGGGTATTCTTGTATGCGCGGCGGTTCTTTTCCTCAGCACCCTTATAGATAACTGCACCGCCCGTATGAAATGGCGGCATCTCCTCGGTTCCGCCTGGCTCGTTACTTTGGTAGCAGGTTTTATCAATATTGTCTTTTTAATGTATATCCGCTGAAAGGAGAGGAAACATGGCTTATATCAGAAAATCCGCCTGGCTCATCCACTATGACGGCTCCAGCTGTAACGGCTGCGATATTGAAGTCCTTGCCTGTCTTATGCCTCTCTATGATGTGGAACGTTTCGGCATTATCAATACAGGGGATCCGAAGCATGCTGATGTATTTCTTGTCACCGGCGGCGTGAATATACAGAATCTGCCGGTGGTGCGCCAGATTTATGAACAGATGCCGGAACCGAAGGTCGTGGTGGCCGTAGGGACCTGTGCCTGTACAGGCGGCATTTTCAAAGACTGTTACAACATGATCAGAGGCATGGATCACGCTGTTCCTGTAGATGTGTATGTTCCCGGGTGTGCCGCGCGTCCGGAAGCCATCATTGACGGCGTTGTGAAAGGGTTGGGGATTCTTGAAGAAAAGCGGGCGGAATATAAAAGGCTCGTTGCCCGGCGAAAATCGGCGCAGCGAAAGGAGGCAACCTGATGAACCAGCAAATAATTGAAATCAAATCTGCGGATATTTTAAAACAGGTAAGCCGCTTTAAAAGGGAACATGCCCGTCTGGTGCAGATACTTTGTACCCGCGTGGAAGAAGGATATGAACTGACTTATACATTTGATAAGGACTATTTCATGTACCATCTCCGCTGCCTCGTTCCGGTCTACCGTTCCGTCATGAGTATCACGGGGCAGTACTGGTATGCTTTTGTATGGGAAAATGAAATACACGATTTATTCGGATTGAAGATAGACTTCATTGAACGTGATGTGGACTATGGCGGACATTTCTACCATCTGGCGGAAAAGACACCATGGCATGACCTGCCCGGTGAGAAACATGCCGATCAGGCGATTAAAGTACAGCTCCGCAGCGGACTCGGGATAGACGCTTCCGCCGTGGCAGGGGTGAAACCGGAAGGAGGGAAAGAAAATGGGTAAAAGCACAGTGATTCCTTTCGGTCCGCAGCATCCCGTTCTTCCCGAACCGATCCATCTGGATTTGGAATTGCAGGATGAAAAGGTTGTCCGTGCGGTTCCTTCTATCGGTTATGTGCACCGCGGGCTGGAAAAGCTTGTGGAACTTCGTGACTTCCAGCAGTATGTCTATGTGGTAGAACGGGTCTGCGGGATTTGTTCTTTCGGCCATGGCTGGGGGTACAGCCGCGCCGTGGAAGAAATGATGGAAATAGAAGTGCCGCCCCGGGCGGAATGGCTCCGTACTATCTGGCACGAATTGTCCCGTATCCATTCCCATCTTCTCTGGCTGGGACTTGCTGCGGACGCTATGGGGTTTGAAAGTCTTTTTATGGAAGCCTGGCGCCTTCGGGAAATAGATTTGGATCTTATTGAACAGACGACCGGCGGGCGTATTATTTTCTCCGTCTGTAAAGTGGGCGGCGTCCGTCGTGATATTGACGGTGCTGTGTTAAAGGAAATGAAACGGGTCTTAAAAGATTTATCTGAAAAATTTCTTCCCATGCTGAATGTTTTTATGGATGACGATACCGTTCACAGCCGTTTGAAGGGCGTGGGAAAGCTTACTATGGAAGAGGCTCTGGAACTGGGCTGCATCGGCCCCATGGCAAGAGCATCCGGCATTCTCACCGATATTCGTGCTGCTGAAAAAGACAGCGTTTACGGACAGCTTCATTTCCAGCCCGTTATTGAAACGGACGGAGACTGTTACGCGCGGGCAAGAGTACGGCTGAGAGAAGTACTCCGGTCTGTTGAGATTATTGAGGGCTGTATCGATAATATCCCTGACGGGCCTATTGACGTGAAAGTGCGGGGCGTGCCGCCGAAAAGAGAATGCTTTGTCCGTGTGGAACAGCCGAGAGGAGAAGCGCTTTACTATGTAAAAGGAAACGGAACCAAATTCCTGGAACGGTTCCGCCTGAGGACACCGACAAATGCCAATCTGCCTGCACTCGTAAAGATGCTTCAGGGCTGTGACCTGGCAGATGTGCCGAATATTATCCTGACCATTGATCCCTGTATCAGTTGTTGTGAAAGATAGGAGAGCGTTATGGGCTATATGACCTTTGTGAAAAGGATAGTTGCCAATCTTTTCAAACCGCCTGTGACATCCCCCTATCCCTTGCAGCCGCGGACGCCGCTTCCTATCGACCGCGGACACATTGTCAATCAATGGGAAAAGTGTATTCTCTGCGGCGCCTGTGAACGGGCATGTCCTTCGGGAGCGATACGGATTGACAGGAAGAACAGAAAGTGGATTATCAATCCCTATGCCTGCGTGCAGTGCGGTGCCTGTGTAGAACAGTGCCCTATGAAATGTCTTGCCATGGAAGGCATGTATACGGAACCTTCCACAGAAAAGTTGGAGATCGTCCACACGCCGCCCCCGCCCAAACCGAGACCGGGGCCGGCGGCAAGACCTCCGGCAGAAAAAGAAATAAAAGCGGAAGAGAATATTCGGGAAGAAATTTCGATGGATGCGGCGGCTGAAAACGCGGAAGAAGTATTGCCGGTGGTACAGCCGAAAACGGAATTCGGTAAAAAGGAAGCAGCAAAGGGGGAAGCTGTTCCTGCAGAAATACCGCCGGCGGCGCATCCGCAACCGGAACCCGGTAAAAAGGAAGCGTCGAAAGAGAAGGCGGTTCCTGCGGAAATGCCGAAGACGATGGTGACGGAAGAAGAACTGAAAAAGGCGCCTGTCATCAATGATGTTTCACAATGCGTTCTTTGCGGGATGTGTCTTCGCGGCTGTGTTGGCGGAGCATTGGATATTGACAGAAAAAGGCGCACGTGGACCATTGACCCGGCAGCTTGCGTGCAGTGCGGTGTCTGTGTGGAGCATTGTCCTAAACAATGTCTTTCTCTGAATGAGGCATATACATTTACGGCAGACGGTGATTCACCGGAGCCGGTTTCTTTTCACTTGCCGGAACGGAAAAGACCTTCTCCGGGAAAGCCTGCGGTGAAACCTGATGCATGAATACCCTGTGACTCTGGAAATTATCAGGCTGGCGGAAAAAACGGCGGAAGAAAATCATGGCAGGGTCAGAGGGATACACCTTGTCATCGGAGAAGATTCGGGATTTATCGGGGAGTCTATCCAGATGTATTTTGACGTCCTTTCCGCAGGTACCCTGTGTGAGGGCGCGCAGGTGACAATTGAAGGCGTAAAGCCGAAATTGTCCTGTGAAAAATGCGGGAAACTTTTTGAACGGAAACGGTTTTCCTTCACCTGCCCGTTCTGCGGCGGGAGTGGAAACCCGACGGGAACAGGGAAAGAATTTTATATAAAAGATGTGGAATTATTCGTGGAGGATGAAAGCGATGCACATGGTGAAAAAGGAGGTCCTGCTTGATATCAACGGCAGGAATGACCATATAGCGCAGCATGTAAAAGAACATCTGGAAGAAAGACATATTTTTGCGGTAAATATTATGGGGGCGCCGGGGGCAGGAAAGACCACATCCCTGGAAAACCTGATCCGCGCCCTTCCGGTGAAGTCTTATGTCATTGAAGGGGATATCGAATCGGATATAGATACGGAACGGTTAAAAAAACAGGGGATTTCCGCAGCGCAGATCAATACCTTCGGCGCCTGCCATCTTGATGCGCCTCTCATGCACAATGCTGTCCATAATATGGAGATGGACGAAGGCGGCATACTTTTTATTGAGAATGTAGGGAATCTTGTATGTCCTGCGGAATTTTCCATCGGTGAACATATAAAAATGCTCATCGTTTCGGTGACGGACGGAAGCGATAAGCCTTATAAATATCCGCTCGCCTTTGAAAAAGCGGATATGATTCTGCTCAATAAGGTGGATTTACTTCCTTATCTTGATTTTGATGAAGAGTTTTTTATGGAAGGTATACGCCATTTGAATAAAGATGCTCCCGTATTTAAAGTGTGCGGGAAAACGGGAGAAGGATATGATGCTGCGGCGGAATGGCTGATGAAAATTTCAAAGAAATAATTTTTTGGGAGGCGTGTATGGAACATGAGGTGACGGAACGGCTCAGCGTGGCCGGCAGAGTGCAGGGTGTCGGTTTCCGTCCGTCCGTCTGCCGCATGGCAAAAGAATTGAAACTGACAGGCACGGTACAGAACCTCGGCGGCGAAGTGGAAATATACATCACCGGGACAAGGGAAAAGATAGACGCTTTCCTTTGCGGGCTTAAGCAAATGGAACGGCCTGCCCTTGTGGAGTGCGTAAAGAGAGAAGAAAGACCGCTTACGCCTTTTTCCGCTTTTACTTCCATTCCCAGCAGGGAAAGTGAAAATAAAATTCTTGCACCTGCCGATATTTCCGTCTGTTCCGCCTGCCTTAAAGAAATGAAGACGCAGGGGAACCGGCGCTGTCATTATCCTTACATTTCGTGTACCGCCTGCGGTCCCCGGTATACTGTTCTGAAAAAACTTCCTTATGACAGGGAAAATACCGCTTTTGATGCATATCCTCTTTGTGATCAATGTTATGAGGAGTACAGGGATATGAATAACAGACGGTGTCATGGAGAAACCATCGCCTGTCATGACTGCGGCCCCCGGCTTTTGGCGAAAATGAGGGGAAGTCCTTCTGCCGGACCATGGAGCCGGGAAGAACTTTTACAATCAGCCAAAGATTTACTCCTTCATGGGGAAATTATCATGGTGAAATCGGTCGGCGGATATAATCTGGTCTGCCGCGGAGACAGAGATGATGCCGTTCAGCGTTTGAGAGTATTGAAACAAAGACGGGACAAGCCTTTTGCGCTTCTTGTTGCAACCGTGGGAGAGGCGGAAAAACTCTGCCATATAAGCAGGGAAGAAAAGGAACTCCTTGAGTCGCCGCAAAAACCGATCGTTCTCTTAAAAAGAAGAAAGAAAAGTATGCCGCTCATCAGCCCTGCGGTAACGGAGCTTACGGAAAGTCTCGGCGTGTTTCTGCCGCCTTTCGGATTGTATGCCCTTCTGGCGGAAATAAAAATTCCTCTCGTTGTGACCAGCTGCAATTTCACCGGAGAGCCTATCATTTACAAACAGGCTGATGCTTTTGCTTTTTATGAAAGTCATGAAAGTATTTCCGCTCTGTTTTACGATGAAAGAGAGATTCTCCGTCCTGCCGATGATTCTGTTACCCGTATCGCGGCGGGAGCTGTGCAGATTCTCCGCCGTACCCGCGGGTATATGCCGGAACCGGTTGCCGTAGAGAAGAAGGGAATGTGCGTTCTGGCACTGGGCGGCGAAGTGGAGCCGTCTTTTGCGCTTTCCGTGAATAATTTGATTTATTCTGCCCAGGTGCCTTCGGATCTCACGCTGGAAAAATCATCCGCTTTTTACCGCCGTCTTGTTGCTGATTGGGAAGAACTTCTCCATATCAGTCCCGACATCCTTGTCTGTGACCTTCATCCCTGCTACACTACGGCGGAAGAGTCACGGAAGCTGGCAAAAGAATTGGATGTTCCCGTTTTGGAAGTGCAGCACCATCATGGACATGCTCTTTCCGTTATGGCCGAACATCATTTGGACGGGAAATGTCTTGCCGTAATCTTTGACGGGACGGGATTCGGTACGGACGGTACCGTGTGGGGCGGAGAATTTCTTCTCTGTGAAGACCGATCTTTTATCCGTGTCGGCGCAGTGAAACCGATTTCGATGATAAGCGGTGACGAATCCGTCAGACAAGCATGGAAAAGTCTTTTATGCCACCTGGTACACAGCGGTATACCATCAGATGATAAGAGGGCGGCTGTCGTGAAAGCCGCTGTTGCAGGCGGGTTGAATACAGTAAAAAGTTCAAGCATGGGGCGTCTTTTTGATGCGGTGAGCGCTGCTTTGGGGCTTGCCGATTATAATACTTATCAGGGGCGGTGTGCCATGCTTCTTGAAAATCAGGCGGCGCTTGCGAAACGTGAAGGAAAAATACCGACAGAGCTTTCCTTTAACGAGGAAGTCGTGGAAACAGAAAACGGCAGCGTTACATTTTTTGATCCTGCCCCGCTATGGGAAAAAGTCATGGGAGAAGATAAAGCTGCTGCCGCTCTTGGCTTTCATGAGGCAGTCATACGGATTGTGGAACGGATGGCGGAAAAAACAGGTGTGGAAACAGTTATTCTCTCAGGAGGATGTTTTGCAAACCGTCTTCTTTTGGAAGGCTGCGTGGAAGCTTTGAAGGGAAAAGGCCATGCTGTGTATTGGAATCAGGCGCTTCCTCCCGGAGACGGAGGGCTTGCTTTCGGTCAGGCATGGTATGGTATGAATACAGCAAACGAAAGGAAATCATATGTGCGTAGCATATCCGGGGCGTGTGGAAACCATTGAGGGTGCACATGGGCTCGTTAATTTTTCAGGAAATAAAGTACGGGTGAACCTGTCCATGGTTTCCGTGGAGACAGGTGACTATGTCCTTGTCCATGCAGGCATGGCGATACAGAAAGTGGAAAGGAAAGAAGCTCTTGACTGGATCGGGCTTTTTAAAGAAATAGAGGAACTGCGCCGTGGAGAAAAGTGAAATCATCCGCTGGCTTCGTGAGTATGACGGCAGACCCGTAAAAATTATGGAAGTCTGCGGCACGCATACATCCGCTTTGTACAAGACCGGACTGCGTCAGATCCTATCACCGAAGATACAGCTTCTGTCGGGGCCGGGGTGCCCCGTCTGTGTGACACCGACTGCATACATTGATAAATTGGTGGAAATTTCTTTTAGAAGCGGGCACAGAGTCCTTGCTTTCGGCGATATGCTTGCTGTGCCGGGAACGGAAATGTCTCTTGCCGAGGCGCGGGACAGAGGTGCTTCTGTTGATTTCTTTTATAATCCTGAAGATGCTTTGAAAAAAGCGGAAGAGGAAAAAGAAACAATATTTGTCCTGGCAGCAGTGGGATTTGAAACGACAGCACCCATTTGGGCGACTGTCGTGAAAGAAGCGGATGAAAGACATATTTCAAACCTCAAACTTCTCACCGCGCTGAAAACGATGCCTGAAACACTGGGAGAGCTTTGTACCGCAGGAAATATCGACGGATTTCTCTGTCCAGGACACGTGGCGGTCATTACAGGGGCGGAACGATACAGGGCACTTTCAGAAACGTATGGTAAACCCATGGTCATTGGCGGATTTACTGCCGACCTTCTCCTCAGCGCTGTGGCTCGGCTTGTCCTTGCTGTCAATAAGGGGCAGGACGGTTTCTGGAATGATTACGGAAGCGTGGTTACGGAAGAAGGAAATGTGAAAGCGTGGGAACGGGTAGGCGCCTTTTTTGAAAAAGGAGATGCCCTGTGGCGCGGTCTGGGGATTGTGAAGAATTCGGGGTTTTACTTGAAAGAAAAATATAATTTATATGATGCAGGAAGCAGGGGTCTGGTAGAAGACCATATTCCCGCAGGCTGCCGGTGCGGAAATATACTTTTGGGAAAAAATATGCCGAAGGACTGCCCCCATTTCGGGAGAACCTGTACGCCTTCCCATCCTGTCGGTGCGTGCATGGTTTCCTCAGAAGGGGCGTGCTGCATTACCCTGCGGGAAGAAGGGGTGGAGGGATTGTGAAAATTACGTTAAAGCATGGAAGCGGCGGAGAGGAAAGCGGAAGGCTGATCAAAGACATTTTCGCTTCCGTTTTTGATGACGAGATACTTCTGAAAATGGAAGACAGCGCGGTTCTTCCTCCCCTGCATGGAAATCCGGTACTCACATCCGACTCCTTTGTCGTGGAACCGCTCTTTTTTAAAGGCGGGGATATCGGGAAACTTTCCGTCTGCGGGACAGTGAATGATTTGTCATCCATGGGCGCGAGACCTCTTTATCTGACCGCTTCGTTCATACTGGAGACAGGACTGGATGCAGATATTTTAGGAAAGATTGTGCAGTCTATGAAAGAAACGGCAGAAGAAGCAAGTGTGCGTATCGTTGCAGGAGACACGAAAGTGATAGAAGGGAAAGGCGGGTTGTACATCAATACGGCAGGTGTCGGCGAACGTCCTTCCTCGCGGGATATTTCCTGCAGGAATATGAAATCGGGGGATGCCCTTATTCTCACCGGAACACTGGGAGATCATCACGCTGCTGTTTTGACAAATCGTCTGGGCATTGAAAGTGGAATCGAAAGTGACTGCGCGCCGTTGAATCACATGGTGGAAGAACTGCTTGAGGGAAATATATCCGTCCATACTGTCCGGGATATTACGCGGGGCGGACTTGCCACTGTGGCAAATGAACTGGCCGTAGCTTCATCGGTGCGTATAGACCTGGAAGAGGAACTGATCCCTGTTTCGGATATTGTACAGGGCTTTACAGGGATTCTTGGCCTTGATCCGCTTACTATGGGGAACGAAGGAAAAATGATCATTGCCGTTTCCCCAAAAGATGCGGAAAAAGCGGTGGGTATCTTAAGAAGAAACAAGTATGGAAGAAATGCCGTTGCTGCGGGGCAGGTGCTGGAGGGGAAAGGCGTATACCTGCGGACAGCTCTTGGCGGACTGCGCCGTGTCCTCCCGCTTAGGGGAGAAGGACTGCCCCGCATCTGCTGAGACAGTCAGGCTTGTTTATATTATTCCGTAAAGAGGTTGTTATTCTATTTATAGGAACCGGTATGTTAAAGATACCGGTTTTTTGCGTTCCTGTTTTCCGCTTTTTGGAAAGCCGATTCCTGAAAATACAAAAACGATTAGCTCTGCATGGAAGATGCAGAGGATGCTTATCTGCGAATGGTTTGTATATTATGGAAAAATAAAGAACAAATTAGCTTTGGTTGTTGAAAATATAATAAATAATGAGTATATTAGAGGGAGAGCAGACAGATTATTTTTGGCGGATTTATTTAAGCGGAGGAGTTTATGATGGGGCGAACAGCACTGAAAATCACTTTGGCAGTAGCAATGGCGGCAGGTCTCTTATTGGGCGTATCGGGCTGCGGGAAATCTGCGGAGGCGGAAAAGCAGGTACCCGCTTCCAAAGCAGGAGCGGAGAAAGTACTTCGTGTAGGGGGAGAAGCCACATATCCGCCCTTTTTGTTTAAAGACGAACATGGACACTATGTCGGATTTGAAATGGATCTCATCAAAGCGGTGGCAAAAGAAATCGGCGCCGAGGTTGCCTATACAGATATGCCGTTTTCCCAGTTTATGACAGCAGTGGAAAATAAAAAGGTAGACGTGGTCATTTCGGCAGTGGAAGGTACGGCGGAACGTGCTGAAAAAGCGGCGTTCAGCGATGTGTATTACAAGAAAGGCGTGTACTGTATCCTTGTGCGGAAAGATGATGATCGAATCCATGCGGCAGATGATCTGAAAGGAAAGACGGTAACCGCTGTTAAAGGTTCAACCAACGAGGCCTTGGCAAAGAAACTGGGGGCGGATCAAATTGTAGAAGCCGAATATAACGCGGATATATTTAAAAATCTGGAAGCGGGAAAGGCTGATGCGGTGATCACTGATGAACCGCTTGCCTATTATTATTTAGGGCATGGCGGAGCGGAGAAGGCAAAGACGGTTGCGACAGTGCCTTCTGACGATGGTTTTGTTATTCTCATGAATAAAGAAGACGTGAAAATGCAGCAGGATATCAATGGTGCCCTGAAGAAAGTGATGGAAAACGGTGTATATGACCAGCTGTTCCATAAATGGTTCAATGTATCCGTCAGCGGTAAATAATACGACTATGTAAAAGAAGTTTAAAAATCCGCGCTGTATGGAATCGGAAACGGTTCTGTGCAGCGCGGATTTTCACTGTGATGATCCGTTTTTGCGGAGAGGGCGGAAATATTTTCAGACATTACCTTTTTATCCCTATCCCGGCAGTTTATTTACATATATCGAAAAATACTGTAAAATAAAAAAAGATTTTAATTGTATATACAAATATGTGTATACATGTTTACAATATAGAGGTGATTATATGAGCGAATTACTTCGCGTGGAGAACCTTCACGTGGCAGTAGGCGGCAAGACGCTCCTTCACGGCATAAACCTTACGATGAATACGGGTGAGGTTCATGTCATCATGGGGGTGAACGGGGCGGGAAAATCTACGCTGCTTCATGCCATCATGGGAAATCCTGCTTATGAAATTACCGAGGGGCATGTTTATTTTGAAGGGGAAGATATTACGGAACTTTCCACGGATAAGCGGGCCAGACTTGGTATTTTTTTATCTTTCCAGAATCCTGTTTCTATTGCGGGGATTACGACAGAAAATTTCATCCGTACGGCAAAGACGACCATTTCCGGGAAGCAGCAGCGCCTGTTCCCTTTTAAGCGTCTTTTGAAGTCCCGTATGGAGGGGCTTGCCATGGATCCGTCCTGTGGAGACCGTTATCTGAATGACGGTTTCTCCGGCGGCGAACGGAAGAAGAGTGAAATTCTTCAAATGCGTATCCTGGAGCCGAAACTGGCTATGCTTGATGAAACCGATTCCGGACTTGATGTAGATGCAGTGCGTATCGTTTCCAGAAATATTTCCGAATTCCATAATGAAAATAATTCGCTGCTTCTGATTACCCATCTGAACCAGATCCTGAAATTTATCCGTCCCGAGTTCGTCCATGTGCTGATTGACGGGCGGATTGTAAAGGAAGGCGGTTCTGAACTGGTGAGTGAAATCGAAGCGAACGGCTTTGACGCGTATCGCAAAGAGGTGTAAGCCATGGCTGAAGAAAAGAAGAAAAGCCGTGTCGATGACATCAATCGGAGCGTGTACGATATCAAGGATAAGGTGGAATTTTCTTACAAAGCGGATCGGGGACTGACAGAGGATATTATTCGAAAGATTTCTGCGGAAAAGGAAGAGCCTGCATGGATGCTGGAAAAGCGTCTTCAGGCGCTCCGTATTTACGAGTCTCTCGACGTGCCACCCTGGGCGCCCGATATTTCTGAGCTCGATATGGATCACATCGACACATATATCCGCCCGAAAACGGATAGGAAGGCGCGGTGGGAAGATCTGCCTCAGAATATTCGCGACACTTTTGACCGCCTCGGTATTCCGGAAGCGGAAAAGAAATCTCTTGCCGGCGTAGGCGCCCAGTACGATTCTGAAGTGGTGTATCACAATGTGCAGAAAGAATTGAAAGAGCAGGGTGTCATTTATGTAGATTTTGAAATGGCCGTCAAAGAATATGAAGATTTGATCAGGCCCTACTTCGGTCAGTTGATTACCCCGAATTACCATAAGTTTGCAGCGCTCCATTATGCGGTATGGTCGGGCGGTTCTTTTGTTTATGTGCCAAAAGGCGTCCATGTGCGTATGCCGCTGCAAAGTTATTTCCGCTTAAATGCGCCCAGCGCAGGCCAGTTTGAGCATACTCTGATTATTGTCGAAGAAGGGGCAGACTGCCATTTTATTGAAGGCTGTTCGGCGCCACGGTACAATGTGGCCAATCTCCATGCAGGAGCGGTGGAGCTTTTCGTGAAGAAAGGGGCCAGTCTCCGCTATTCGACAATTGAGAACTGGTCAAAGAATATGTACAACCTGAATACGAAGAAGGCTGTCGTGGAAGAAGACGGCTCCATGGTGTGGGTGAGTGGTTCGTTCGGGTCCCATACGTCCTGTCTTTATCCGGATACGATTCTCAGAGGAAATCATTCGACCTGCGAATTTACGGGAATCACCTTTGCGGGAAAAGGACAGTTTCTTGATACAGGGTCAAAAGTGGAAGCCTTGGGAAAGAATACGCATGTGACCATCAATTCGAAATCCATTTCCAAAGCGGGCGGCACTGCGCTTTACAGAGGCGCCGTGTTCATCGGGCCGGAGGCTTCGGGGATGAAAGGCGCAATCAGCTGTGAATCCCTCATGCTGGATAATGAATCCCGCTCTGATACGATTCCCGCCATTATTATTGAAAATTCCGATATCGATCTCGGACATGAGGCAAAAATCGGCCGGATTTCCGAAGAAGATATTTATTATCTGATGAGCCGCGGCATGTCGGAAGAAGACGCGAGGGCGATGCTTGTCCGCGGATTTGCCGAACCGATTTCCAAAGCGCTGCCCCTGGAGTATGCTGTGGAGATGAACCGTCTCATTGATCTTGAATTTGAAGGGGCTATCGGGTAAGGAGGCAGTCATGGAAGAAATAAGAGTAAACCGGCTGCCGGCGATTACCTGGCGGTACCTGCATGTGAACGACAGTCCGGATCAGTTTGAATTTCCCGGAAGTTCGGCATCGGCTGTTTTTTCTGATAAACGGTATGTGTCGGAAGGCGGCACGCTTCCTGCCGATTTCTGCGGGGCATCGGCGGAAACATTGGCGGCGGCGGAAAAAGGACAGGCATATACTGTCATCATTCCTGAAAATACGGAGGCTGAGCTGACGATTTCTATCACAGCGGAAGAAGACCGTCCGGATTTTGCGGGATGTTTCATCTTCAAACTAGAAAAGGACGCAAAATTGAATTTGATCTGGCGGCTGTCAGGAGATAGGAAGCATTCTGTTTTTGCCACAGCGTCCTTTTATGAACTGATGGAAAACGCGGCGCTTTCCGTTTCCTATCTTGAAACGGGACTGCCGGCTTCCTCTCTTTATGAACAGCGGTGTGCGGTTCTTGGGGATGATGCAAAGCTTGATTTTGTTTCCGCCGAATTGGGCGGGGAGAAGGTTATTGTCCACAGTTACGGAAGACTGGCGGGCAGCCGGTCTGAAATGAGGGAAACCGCCCTTTACGCAGCGGCAGGCAGGCAGTCTTTGGATCTTTTTTACCACATCGACCATATCGGCAAAGAATCCAATGCGGTGATTGATGTGAAAGGGGCTTTATCGGATACGGCGAAGAAAATTTTTCGCGGTACTTTGGATTTTAAACGGGGCTGCAGCGGGTCTGTGGGGGATGAAGGGGATTACGCTATCCAGCTTTCACCGAAGACAAAAAATATTTCACTTCCCCTGCTGCTATGCACGGAAGATGATGTATCAGGGAATCATGCGTCCAGTGCGGGCCAGCTCGATATGAATACGATTTATTTCCTGATGACGAGAGGCTTTTCTTTGGAAGACGCCCGGCTTATCGTTGTAGAGGCGCTGATCCGGCCGTTGATTGACCGATTGGATGAAAGCGTCCGTGAGGAAGTGCTTGCTGAAGTCCGGAGAAAACTGGATACGAAGGAGAAATAATGAACAGTGAGTTAATCAGAAAAGATTTTCCGATTTTGGAAACGAAGGTGAACGGCCATCCGGTTGTTTATTTTGATAACGGTGCTACGACGCAGCGGCCGCTCCCTGTCATGCGGGCGGTCATGGATTATGTAACCCGGAATAACGGAAATCCCCATCGCGGCGCCCACATTTTTGCCATGTCCGCATCGGAAGCATATGATACGTCTAAAACGGTGATAAAAGATTTCATCGGAGCGAAAAGTGAAAAAGAAATCATTTACACAAGAAATACGTCGGAAAGTTTGAATCTTGTGGCGCGTTCATACGGGGAAACCCATTTAAAAGAAGGCGACCGCATCCTCATTCCCATTTCGGAACACCACTCGAACCTCGTCCCCTGGCAGCGGGCGGCAAAAAAGACAGGGGCTGTTCTTGAGTATATGTATGTGGATAAGGAAACAGGGCGTCTTCCGGAAGAAGAATTGAAAAAGATTGATGATCCCCGTGTAAAGATCCTTGCCTTTGCCCAGGTAAGCAATGTCCTCGGTCTTTCTATCGATGCGGGGGCTTTGATCCGTCGGGCGCACAAACACGGGGCGGTGGTTGTTCTTGACGGTGCGCAGAGTACTCCCCATAAAAAGGTGGACGTGCAGGAACTCGGCTGTGATTTCTTCGCGTTTTCAGGGCATAAAATGTGTTCTATGGGCGGTATCGGCGTTCTTTACGGCAGAGAAGAATTGCTGAAGGACATGGAGCCGTTCCTTTTGGGCGGTGATATGATTGAAAATGTATATGAGCAGGAAAGCACCTATGCGGAACTTCCTGCCAGGTTTGAGGCGGGGACGCAGTATGTGGAAGGCGCTGTGGGCTTGGTGGCGGCTGTCCGCTATATCGAAGGCGTCGGGTTTGACGAAATAAGGGCACAGGAAAAGAAACTTGTCACCCGCGCGATAGAAGGCATGAAAAAACTTCCTTTCATCCATATTGTAGGAAGTACGGATCCGGAAGAGAAAGAAGGCCTTGTGGCGTTTACCGTGGAAGGCGTGCATCCTCATGATGTGGCGCAGATTTTGTCCAATGGCGGCATATGCATCCGTACGGGGCATCATTGCGCGCAGCCGCTCCATATATATCTGGGAATCAATGCGACCTGCAGGGCAAGCTTCTATTTCTATAATACAGAAGAGGAAGTAGATTATTTCCTTGAAAAGTTAAAAGGTGTCCGAAAAGTAATGGGGTATGACGACTGATGGATCTGCAGCAGCTTTATACAGATTTGATTCTGGAATATAACAGAGACAAGACAAATAAAAGAAAAGTGGAAGCGCCCACTGTTCATGAGCATGGGCATAATCCCAGCTGCGGCGACGATATCGATGTGGAAGTGAAAGTGGATGGCGGTATTATTAAAGATCTTGCTTATACGGGTACGGGATGCGCCATCAGCCAGGCATCCACGGCCATGATGGCGGAGCTTCTGCAGGACCGCACCGTAGATGAAGCAATCCGGCTGTGTAAACTTTTCCTTGCCATGATCCGCGGCGATGTGAAAGATGAAGCGGCATTGGAAGAACTGGAAGCGGCATACACGCTGAAAGATATTTCTCAGATGCCGGTCCGCGTGAAGTGCGCCACTCTCGGCTGGCATACCCTGGAAGTAGCTCTTGAAAAAATCGCCGCCGATTTAGAAACTAAATAAGGAAATCAAAAAGCACTTGTTTCCTCTTGTGAGGGCAAGTGCTTTTTGATTTACAAGATATCCAAATCGTCATAAGCGGGAGGGCAGATCCATTTTCCCGCGCCGTCAATCAGTCCCCATTTACCGTCTGTCTTGACACCGGCTCTTCCTTTTCTGAACGCGGTGACATCTTCCGCATCCTTTTCAAAGGTAATTGCTTTTTTGCCTGCATAGTCAAGATACAGCCAGCCGTCTTTTGCCTTTGCGGGAATGCGGTTGTCTTCCGCGTTTCCGATGCTTTTATAAAGCGGTTCCGTCAGCGGTGTCCCCACCGTATCCATAAGGCCCCATCTGCCGTCTTCCTTGTAGGCAATCATGCCGTTTCCTTTATATTTGAGATCATCATATCGAAAAGGGGCCAGTTCTTTTCCATCGGTCATGGAAAGCATGCCCCACTTCTTGTTTTCATCTTTGGCAAGGAGGACTTTTGCGTCTTCAGCAGGGATGATCGTACGGTAAATCGTGTGGGCGGCGTATGTTCCCTTACGGTCAACCCAGCCGTAGCGGGAATTGTTGTAAATGAGGATGCCATTTTCCGTAGCAGGAAATACATGGTCGTTGGATGTGGCGGCAATCACTTTGCCCGTATTGTCGATATATCCCCGTTTGACCTCTACGGCAGGAATGATTTCTTCATAGCCGTAGTCCGGCCACCAGAGAGGGAATCCGATGCCCCAGCCAAAATGGGAGTGATGGTAACAGCAGGGGTAAAACCAATGTCCCCAGCCGATGCCGATGGAAATAGGGAAGCCGCGGCGGATATGCTCTTTGGAGACGGCCCCTTTTCTGACTTCGGCGATTCCTTTCTCAAACGGATAGAGCTGATCATAGTCCGCCATGAAGGCAATCGTGCCGTCTGTTTTGGCATAAGCCTTTCCGTCGATGGTCCTGACACCGGCGAGGCCTTCGGAAAACGGTGTGAGGACTGCCTTGAACTGCGGCTCTGCCGTTACATTTCCTGTATTGTCCACGAATCCCCAAAGTTTATTTTCCACCTGTACGGCAGTCATACTTTCATGGAAAAGGGGATGGACACTTTTATATTGGAAAGGAATGACTGTCCGCCCTTCTTTGTCAATGAATCCCCATTTTTCTTTATTATCCCGGACAGCAAGAAGTCCGTCAGAATAAGCGGGGCCCGCATTGCTGTACGTCGGGGCAATAACATAGGCACCTGTTTCATCGATAACGCCCCATTTGTTTTTTTCCTTTACCGCTGCCAGTCCGTCCGCAAAGAACCGGGCCTCCTGATACAGGGGGGCGATTTCTTTTCCCTTTTTGTCAATGTAGCCGTACTTGCCTCCTGACTTGACGATTGCCATCCCCTGTTCAAAATCAGATACCGATTCGTAAACGGGATCCGTCAGCTTTGTACCGTCTTTCTTGTAGAAACCGATTTTTTTATCACGGCCCTCTACAGCAAGAAATCCTTCCTTCCAGAAAGAACGTGTTTCATAAGAAACGGGGATGATTCTTTTACCGCTTCTGTCGTAAAAACCGCGGAGATTTTTCTGCTTCACTTCAACCAGACTAGCGCGGTCATCTTCGCTTGCCAGATCCGCTGCCCGGATTTCCTCATCGGAAAGAGAAAGAGCGATCTTGTCATAAGTAATAGGAATGACTGTTTTTCCCTCGCCATTGACGGCGCCCCACTTGCCGTTCTGCTTTACGGCGGCAGTGAAAGGAAACTCTGCATCTTGGGAAATACCGTTTCCTGCCGGCTCATAGGAATCGGGAAAAGCGGTATCCGATGCGTAAACGGATGCGGACAGCACCATGGCGGCAATGAGCAGGATTGTTTTTCTGTACTTCATGGATTCACCTCATTCTTGACCGTATAGGATAATCTTTTGTTTTTATTTTAGCATAGGATATAAAGGAATTAAATTTTGCGCAGAGGAGAAAGGGCAGCATGCTTTCTGCACTACAGCAGATTATTCTCACGGCGCAGGATGACGCCTTGCCGTCCAGTGTCATTGTGAACGGGGCGAAAATACTTTGAAAGAAAAACGGGAAATGGGATAGTGACACGGAGTGAAGAATCTATTACTTTAATGACAGCTTACCGGCTTCCTCACCACAGTCATAGATTCTTCGCTGCGCTCAGAATGATGTCTTATGGTCTTCCTTACCATGGGCACAGACCCTTCACATTCGCTTCGGATGATGCCTTGCTGTCCGGTTTCATTCTGAACGGGGCAAAAATACTTTGTGAGAAAGACAGGAAACGAAATAGTGACACAGAGTGAAGAATCTATGACGCTGATGGGGTCACGGATTCCTTACCTTTGGTGTTGCTTTTTGTTTTCTTGCATATAGTTTTTGATCGGTCTTATTCAGTATGACGCGTTCTCCTATACAATAGGGTATTCGTGATTTTTATGTGTATTTACAATTTCTCGAAAATCCGTGAAGAATAATTTTAATGATTCGTGCCTGATATATAATCTTATGAAATGGGTATAAAAATATTAAATATACATGATATTGAAAAAATTTCTGGGGGGTATACTGAATATAGTAGTTTAATGTGTATTTATAGTGAGGAGATGCGAATCATGCATGTTACCAGAATTAATCTCAAGACGGATAAAGACATGAAAAAGAGGGAAGGGCTGATAAATTTTTGTCTTAAAGGAGAAATAAAATATGTAGCGATAGGATGGAGCCATATTTATGGAACAAGAGAAATTAAGGATTATCGGGACTATTACGACATTGTGAAAGAGAGCGAAAAAAGGAATGGGAAAAGAATCAATTCTGCGTTGAATACTTTTTTAGATACAAAAGCGGACGATTTATTTTGGACAAGAGATCTCGACGGAATGTACTGGATTTGCAGAGCCAAAGGAGAAGCGATTCCTAAATGCGACAAGGAATTGGACATCGGAGCCGTCGTACCGGTAGAAGGCTATCTGGTGGGCTTAGAAGTTCCCGGACAAATCAGCGGATCTTTTAACAGAGTCAATGGGGGAATTAAACAAAGTCTTGATAAGGAAAAAGAAATTGTTGAATATTCCAAATATATGTTTAACAGTCGTGCTGGAAGAAATGTATATGAAGTAAAGAAGATGGAAGGAGGTCTGTTAAACAACTTATCGTCTTTTGACTTGGAAGAATTGGTGATTTCTTATCTCCAGATAGCAAAGGGTTATTATGTTCTTTCCAATTCTATCGCGAAGAGATCCACTACGATAAATGTGGAGTGTGAGTTCAGGTCAAGACGGAAAGAATATCTACAGAAGGCTGTTGTACAAGTAAAGTCATCGAGGTACAGTGGTGTTCTGGATGCACTTAGTTTTAAGCAATATATAAATGATGGGTATATCGTGTATTTGTATGCCCCTAAAGTGGAAAATGCGGATAAAATGAAGAATTGTATACAAATTACGGATGAGGAGCTGATGACTTTTTATAAAAACAACAAGTCTATACTGCCGGATTCCATTACCAAGTGGGAAAATCTTATCAAAGAATAAAGATTAAAATTCTTAAATAATGCGTGCTCAAAACAGCCGGTTGGTTGAAACAGTAGGTTGGTGGATACTCATTAATTATTTTCGTTCAAGCCAAGGGCCATAAGGGGATTTCTGATGATTGGGCTGTACTCAGATCCGGAAATATGTAGAGCGAAAGGATGACGAAGATAATGATTCTCTCCCTTGGGTAATTGCTACAGCGAGTGGATTCACTGAAAAGACTGAGAAAAAGGTAGAGATTGATGGTGTACGGCGATTAGTCGATCAGATTTTATAGATATGCTTGATGCAGAAGTCTATAACATTAATGGAGCATTTGATAAAGGTAGATAATAAGAAGCGGCTATTGGAATCCATCACAGGATAAGTAGCTCTATTTCAAATGAAGAAGGGAGAAATAAGTTTTATTTTTCTTGACAGAGGGAAGTGGCTATGGATACGCAATATATCAGAAATATTTTGATTGTCAATAATAAACAGTACGGTAAATCGGAATTGATAGAACGGCTGATAGAGTTCTGCAACAGAAGTATGGGTTACGGAGAAGGAATCTGTATTCCTGATATGCCAGGTTCGCATATTGTTGATAAGGGGCAGCCGGTACAGCTGCATTATAAATATCGAAATGGCGAGGTTTATGAGCTGAATTTTATTGAGATACCGGCGCAGGTGGGTTTCCATTGTGAATGGTCAGCGGATTGGACGCAAGACGTATACAGCAGTCCTTTCACTTGTGAAGGGGGGCTTTTGCTTATTGATTCCTGTTCTGTGTCTAAACGCCAGATACTGGCAGATATGAATCTGGTATTAGCTCATGGACTGGTATTAATCCCAGTTCTCATCGAAAAATCCGGTGAATCAATTAATAAGGAACGAATCATAGAAGATCTCGAATGTATCAGTGGTTATGACATGGCAAATACGGTTTTTGTTTCTGATGAATCGGGGCGGAATGTGGAAGCTGTGCTCCAAAAGATAGTGGAGCAGGTACCGCCGCCATTAGACAATTCGAAAAAGCCTTTTCGTGGTTTTATTTTTAATTCCGTCTTTGATCCTTCCAGGAAAGCACTTGCACATATCCGTGTTGTCGATGGGGAACTCAAGGCGGGGATGAAGATCCGAATGATGGCTTCCGGCAAAGTCTGCACGGTATCGGAAGTGGGGCATTTCTTACCGTTTCCTGCAGCAGCTGATATCCTGTGCTGTGGGTCAATAGGATATGCGGCAGCGAATATGGAGAATATTCAGGACTGGGAAATAGGAGATACTGTCGTAGATTCAGAAAATAACACCTTAACAGCACTTCCTGGATATGTTAAAGCAGCAAAGCCTACAATCTTTTTGGGATTATTCCCGATTATTAAACAAGGCGATCCAGTAGAAATGGTAACAAATCATGAACATGAGGAAGTTTATGATAAACTGGGAAAGCTATGTTATGATCGGGCTCATGCTGTTTATGGAGATCCTCTGCCTGAAATTGTAAAAGATCGTCTGCGTCTCGAGTTAAAATTTATTCAGGATAACGGTTATAGTACAATTTTTTATACGGCGCATAAATTGGTACAGTATTCTAATGACGGTGGTCATCCGGTGGGCGTCAGAGATTCTTTAGGGTCTTCTTTTGTCGCGTTCATGTCCGGTATTACTGAAATCAATCCGCTGCCTTCACATTATGTATGCCCCAAATGTCATTGGAATCATTTTTATACTGACGGCTCAGTGGGGAGTGGTTTTGATCTTCCTGATCACAATTGTCCGGAATGTGGAACTTTACTTTATAAAGATGGTCATAATATTCCGTATTCTGTCCTTTTTGGACTTGATGGCACCAACATTGGAGGATTTGGTCTTGCTTTAGTACAGGATACGGGTCTGGCTGAAGTATACAAGTATATGGAAAAGTTATTGGGACGGGAACATGTATTATGCTATGGGGATAAACTGATTCCTGGTTCTGAAAAATTCCTGAAATATCCGGATGTTTATAAATGTTTGAATGCAAAGGACAGAAGATGGCCTGCTAATGGTACAGTCCGGTTTAATTATCATTCTATTATGGATGATATGCTGAGTCTTACCTTGAATGGTAATGACGCCTTGACTATGATTCATGAGCTTCAGAATTTAACCGGTATCAACCCGCAATCTATTCCTTTTAATGATGCCCGGGTATTATCTGTTTTTTGCTCTACTGATGCCCTTGGCATTACACCGTCAAAGTTGGCAGATGTTATTGCAAATGGGAAAGTTACCGTAGGGACATTGGGACTGCCGGGGTATGGAACACCTTTTGCAAGAGGAGTACTGGAAGATGTACAACCAAAGAACTTCTCTGAATTGGTAAAAGTGTCCGGCTTCCGCCATGGCACCGGCGTATGGGCGGATAATGCCCGGGATCTCATCAAGAATGATACGGTGAAAATAGAAGAAGTTATTTCCACCAGAGAAGATGTGATGAATTATCTTATTCATCATGGTGTGGAATCACTGACATCTTTCACAGTGATGGAAAACGTACGTAAAGGGAAAGGAATTGAAAGCAAGAGATCCAATCATCTGGCTGAGTTGGAAGCGGCCCATGTACCACAATGGTTTATTGATTCTTGTCTGAAAATAAGATACCTGCCTCCTAAAGCGCCTTCAATATTTAGTGCTATGACAGCTCTCCGCATTGCCTGGTTCAAGGTGTATCAGCCGTTGGCTTACTATGCCGCTTACTTTACTGTCTATGCAGGAGGAGCCTTTAATGCCACAGTGATTCTGAATGGATTGGCATCACAGAAACAGGAACTGGCCCGCATTGCTGCGCTAAAACATCTTACGGCCGTAGACAAGGACAATGCTGCGATGATTGAAGTGGCAGCGGAAATGTATCTTCGCGGAATGGAATTTCTGCCTATCAGTTTGGAAAAATCGGAGGCGACTGCATTCAAAATAGAAGATGGAAAACTTTTGCCGCCTTTCAACTGTATCCCCGCATTGGGGAATGCAGCAGCCAGAGAAATTGTCAAGGTCAGGAATGAGCATCTGTTTACGTCTAAAGCAGATTTAAAGAAAAGGGGTAAGGTGAGCCAGTCGATTATAGATACCATGGAATACATGGGTATCCTGAAAGGGCTTCCTGCAGAAGACTAGATATCTTTTTTGTCTTTGAAGTAGAGGAAATTTCAATTGGATCCATGGAGAACCGGGAATGTAGAGGGGAATAATGGATTTACGCGCAAAACGTTTTTATTATCCCGTATTTACATTCTGATTGCCGTTTGATAAAATGTTCCTATAATCACAGCGATGAGGAAGAGGAGTACGCGCGATGAAGCGAGCCGGTGAGGGTGGGAGTCCGGCACTGTGCGGAAGGCGTTTCCGAGCTGCTGCCTGAACGGAGTAGGGCAGCTATCAAACGAAGGTGGGCCTTTGGCCAATGAGGGTGGAACCGCGGATTTGTAATTCGTCCCTGCAGCTTAATTGTTGCGGGGATTTTTTATTTGCAGGAGGACATATGACTTTTCAGCAGATTATTTTGACGCTCCAGAAGTTCTGGTCGGCGCGGGGCTGCATATTGGAGCAGCCTTATGATGTAGAGAAAGGGGCGGGGACGATGAATCCGGCGACGTTTCTCAGAACCATCGGGCCGGAGCCGTGGAATGTGGCGTATGTGGAACCGTCCCGCCGTCCGGATGACGGACGTTACGGCGATAATCCGAACCGTCTGTACCAGCACCATCAGTTTCAGGTCATCATGAAACCGTCGCCCGATGATATCCAGGAAATTTATCTGGAGTCTTTGCGGGAACTGGGAATCGTGCCGGAGGAGCATGATATCCGCTTTGTCGAGGATAACTGGGAGTCTCCCACGCTCGGCGCCTGGGGGATCGGTTGGGAAGTGTGGCTGGACGGCATGGAAATCACGCAGTTCACTTATTTCCAGCAGGTTGGCGGTATCGATGCACATCCTGTGTCTGTGGAAATCACTTACGGTCTGGAGCGTATCGCCATGTACATACAGGAAAAGGATAATGTCTATGACCTGGTATGGACGGACGGCGTGACTTACGGTGATGTATGGCATGAAAATGAGTATGAGCAGTCGGTGTACAGTTATGAACTGTCTGACCATGATATGCTTTTCAAACTGTTCGACATGTATGAAAAGGAAGCGGCCCGCGTTGTCAAAGAAGGCTATGTCCTGCCTGCTTATGATTATGTGCTGAAATGTTCTCATACGTTTAATCTGCTTGATGCGGGCGGAGCAATTTCTCTGTCGGAAAGGACGGAGTATATCGGCCGGGTAAGAAATCTGGCGCGTATGTGCGCGAAAGCGTACCTGAATAAACGTAAGGAACTGGGATTCCCCATGCTGAAAGGAAGTGACGCGAATGTCTAAAAATCTTCTTTTGGAAATCGGTACGGAAGAAATGCCGGCAAATATGATGTCCGGCATTGTTGAGCAGATGCATGCTCTTGCCGGCGCCAAGCTGGATGAAGCGCGGATTGCTTTTGAAAAAGTGGACGTTTACGCCACACCGAGAAGGCTGGCTGTCATCGTGACTGCCGCCGCAGAAGCGCAGCCTGATGAGGAAGTAAAAAAACGCGGGCCTTCTATCGGCGCCGCGTATGATGAAAATGGGAATGTGACAAAAGCCGCCGAGGGATTTGCCCGGGGACAGGGGATTTCCGCGGCCGATTTGATCAAAGAGGGAGAATATACCTGGGCGCAGGTGGTGAATAAAGGGAAAATGGTGGAAGAAATACTGCCCGCTCTTTTCACTTCTCTTATCACAGGGCTCAATTTCACGAGAAGCATGCGCTGGGGCGATGAGGAAGCCCGCTTTATCCGCCCTGTCCGCTGGATCGTAGCACTGGCGGGAGAAGCGGTCGTCCCTATGGAATTTGCGCATGTACGGAGCGGCCGGATGAGCCGCGGCCATCGGTTCCTCTGCAAAGAAGAGGTGGAAATCAAATCACCGGAAACATATAAGGAAACGATGAGGAAGGCGTTCGTTATCGCAGATCAGGACGAAAGACGCGCCCTGATTACCGCGGGACTGCAAAAGACAGCAAAGGAGCTGGGGGGGCAGGTCTGGCACAATGCGGATCTCCTTGAAGAAATTAATTATCTGGTGGAGTATCCGACGCCGCTCTATGGCCGCATTGATGAAGAATTTCTTGATCTTCCCGTGCCGGCGGTGGTGACTCCCATGCGTGACCATCAGCGGTACTATCCCGTCAGAAAAGAAGACGGCTCGCTTATGCCTTATTTTCTGACGGTCAGGAACGGAGGAGACCGGGCGATCCGCAATGTACAGATTGGAAATGAACGTGTTCTCCGAGCTCGTCTTGATGACGCGAAATTCTTCTTTGACGGCGACCGCAGGAAATCTCTGGAAGGCCATCGTGAAGCGCTTTCCCGCATCAATTATCAGGAAGGCATGGGGACGATGCTGGATAAGTCTGACCGCCTGGTGAAGCTGGTGGAAGCAATCGGTGAAGATTGGAATTTCACAGATACCGAAAAAGCGGATGTCCGACGTGCCGCTTATCTGTCCAAGTCCGATCTGGCGACGGGCATGGTGACGGAATTTACGGAACTCCAGGGAGAGATGGGCAAAGAATACGCTCTTCTTGACGGGGAAAAGCCAAAGGTGGCAGCCGCTATTTTTGAACAGTACATGCCCCGTTTTGCCGGCGATGTTCTTCCGAAATCTTCTATCGGAAGGGCGCTGTCTCTTTCAGATAAGCTGGACAATCTGGCGGCGACGTTTCTTCGCGGATTGATTCCTACCGGTTCTCAGGATCCCTTTGCGCTCCGCCGCCAGACGATCGGCGCCGTCCATATTCTGACAGACGGGGAGATCCACTGGGATGTCCGCAAGGGTGTGAAAATGGCGCTTGCACTCCTGCCGGGGACGCAGGAAGAAAAAGAGGCGGCTGCGGATAAAGTGGAGGATTTTTTCCGCCAGCGTATCAAAGCCATTCTTCTTGATGAAGGGGTGGATTACGATATCGTAGACGCTGTCCTTACCGGGGCGGTAGATGATGTATATGCGATATTCCTGAAAGCGCACTCTATGGCAGACAGCCATGTGAAGGGAGAAATGGAAATGCGTCAGGCGGTTACCCGTCTTGCGAATATTACGAAAGGAAAGAGTGCTGTTGAAATCCGTCCCGAACTGTTTACGGAAGAGGCGGAAAAGAATTTGTATGCTGCTCTTGAAAAAGCAGGAGAAGAAGTTACCAACGCTTATAATGCGTATGATTATGGCAGCGCCCTTCCTGCCCTGAAAACGCTCACCGTACCAATTAATCAGTTTCTTGATTCCGTCATGGTCATGGTGGAAGAGGAAGCTGTCAGAAATAACCGTATCTCTCTCTTGATAAATGTTTTGGATGTTTACAGGCGCTGGGGTGATTTCAGCAAATTAGTATAATCAAAATGATATTTCATGAATAATGGAGTGGATATGTTACTGCATAAAAAAATAACAGCTCTTTGCTGTATCGTATTTCTGCTGGCCGGGGTGGGCGGATATACGGCAGATGCCGCTATCAATACGGAAGTAGGCAGTTTATCGGGGATGCCGCTTCCGGCGCCGAAGAAAAGTGAAACAGGAAAGAAAATCACATTGAATCTGGCAAGCCGGCTTTTAACGCTGTACGAGGGGACGGAGAAAGTACGCATTTACCCTGTGGCTGTCGGGGCGCCTGAAACGCCTTCTCCGGTTGGTGAGTTTTCCATTTCAGAAAAAGAAGTGAATCCCGTGTGGACCGATCCGAAAACGAAAACTACTGTGCCTTCCGTCCGTCAAATCCTCTTGGGTACCGTTGGCTGGGCCTTTACGGGAATTACGGTATTCATGGGACGAACGCGCCATGGTCTATCGGCCGCAGTGTATCTCACGGCTGTATCCGTATGTATGAAGAAGATGTGGAGGAACTTTTTGAAAGTGTGCCCATGGGAACACCCGTGGAAATCATCTATGACCGTGTGATTATGGAAGAAGCTCCGGATCATACTGTTTCTTACTATATTTATCCTGACGGTTACGGATGGGAACCGCTCACCGTATCGTCTGTAAAAGAATGTCTTGCGCATTACGGTGTGGAAGACTTTGCCACGCCCGATGAAGTGTATCATAAGATCATCGCCTCTGACGGCAGCGTGACTTATGTGGCAAAACATTATGATCTTGTCATCAACGGGCGGAAGCTGAAAAAGAAGGCTCTTGGTAAAGATGGAAGTATCTGGATCCCTGCAGTGGAAACGTCTGTCGCCGCCAAGGTGGGGGCTTACTGGGACGGGGAAACAAACACACTGATGACCCGTCTGGGCAAGGTGCCGGGGATTGTGAAAAGCGACGTGGTTTATATTAATGAAAAAGACTTGGAAAGTGTATTTCATATCAAGGGTCATCTGACAGAAGACCTTGTTTACGAAGCGGAGGCCCTTCCGACGGCGGAACCTGCTTCAAAAACAATTGTGCTTGGCAGGAAATACTGATAAAGGGGGAGCGGAGGCTCCTCTTTTTGCTTGCTTCGTGAATGAAAAAAGACCTCTCTTCCGAAAGGTCTTTGCCGGATTATTTTTCCAGCCCCAGTTCTTTTTTGTAACGTGTCATGCCGTCAATACAGAGCTGCATCACGAGGTTCGGATCAAGACCGAGCATGTCGAAACCCTGTTTGATGACATCACGGCTGCATCCCGCGGCAAACTTTTTGTCTTTGAATTTCTTTTTGAACCCTTTCAGTTCCATGCCGTCGATCCCTTCAGGACGCATGAGTGCGTATGCCATGATGATGCCTGTCAATTCGTCCACGGTGAAAAGATTTTTTTCCAGGGGAGTGGCGGGTTCAAATTCATCCGTACATACGCCCCAGCCATGGGAAATGATGGCATGGATATCTTCTTCATCGACACCTTCGGGGGCGAGGAATTCCCGGACATGGCGGCAGTGTTCCTCCGGGTATTCTTCATAATCCACGTCATGGAGATAGCCGATAGCTTTCCAGTGGTCACGGTCTTCATGGAAATAATCGGCCATGGCGCCCATTGCCGCGCTGACTGATTGGGCATGGGTGAAAAGATGGTCTTCCGTGGTGTGTTTTTTCAGTATTTCCTTTGCTTTTTCTAAAGTGAGTCTGCTCATAGTAACCTCCTTATATTATGGAAATAGTAGTTCTTTTTTCTCCGTTTTGTCAAATGGGAAAGAAACAGGTAGAATGAAGAAAATGGACAGCAGAGAAAGGAGAATTTTCATGGCGCCTATGGAAGAGTTTATCGAAATGTTGAAAAGTCATAACCGGATCGTGTTCTTTGGCGGCGCGGGAGTGTCTACGGAGTCAGATATTCCCGATTTCCGCGGGAAAGGCGGGTTATATCGCCAAAAGACGGAATTTCCTTGGTCGCCGGAAGAAATGCTCTCCCACCATTTTTATGCGGAGCATCCCGTGGAATTTTTCACCCTCTACAAAGAGAGAGAAGGTATGATGCTGGAAGCGGAACCTAACCGGGCGCATACGGCGCTGGCGGAATTGGAAAAGATGGGGAAGTTATCCGCCGTGGTGACGCAGAATATTGACGGGCTTCATCAAAAGGCGGGAAGTAAAAAAGTCATTGAACTGCACGGTTCAGTGCTGCGGAATATCTGCCAGAAGTGTGGCAGAATGTACGACATGGAGGAATTTATGGAACTTTGCAGTCCGGTTCCCCATTGTCCCGGCTGCGGCGGCGTAGTCAAGCCGGATGTGGTGCTTTATGAGGAAATGCTTGACAGGAATACGATTGAAGACGCGATTGATGAAATATCCCGCGCGGATATGCTGATTATCGGCGGGACGAGTTTGGTGGTTTATCCGGCGGCGGGATATGTGGATTATTTCCAAGGCGACTCCCTGGTTATGATCAACCGTGACGAAACGCCGAGAGACAGCCGCTGTTCTCTGGTGTTCCGCGAAAGTGTGGGCAAGGTGCTGGAAGCAGGCGTGGCGGCGCTGAAAGAGTAAGCGTGGGGGTTTATTTATTAAAAATGGGAGAGGTACATGGAATTTTTTTCTGTGGCCTCTTTTATTTCCTGTGGAGTCCATATTTCATGGTAAAATAGAAAAAATGTGTAATAGGAATGTGATGGCTATGGAAATCGATTTTGAGGCGGATGCGTTTGATGAGGGGCGCCATTTGCGTGATGTTATACGGGGGCATAAAGGATTTTCTTCCGCTTTATGGAAACGGATAAAATGGAACGGGGAGGTTTGGCTGAACGGTACCCGGATTCATAATGCGAAAACTGTTCTTCATGAAGGAGACCGCGTCCGTTTGGTGTGGGATGAATCGTCAGACATTGTGCCTGCTGATATTCCCCTGGATATTCTCTATGAGGACGACACTCTTCTTGTGGTGAACAAGGGGACAGGAATGATCATCCATCCTACGAATGCGGGAATCCATGATACCCTGGTGAATGCGGTAGCGGGATATTTCCAAAAGAAGGGAGAAGAATCGGGGATACATCCTGTATATCGCCTGGACAGAAATACGACAGGGGTGGTGGTAGTTGCCAAGTCGACGAAAGCGCAGTATGCGCTGACCCGCTCCCATGATCTTATACATCGGGAGTATATCGCCGTGGCAGGTGGTTATATTCCCGGAGAGTTCGGCATTGTCGACGCGCCTATCGGGAGGAAAGAGGGAAGCATTATCGAGTGGACGGTACGGAAAGACGGCAGACCCGCGCGGACGGAATATACTGTTCTTCGCCACGGGGACAACTATACCGTTTTAAAGCTCCATCTTCTCACCGGACGGACGCATCAGATCCGTGTCCATGCACGGTACATGGGGACACCGCTTTTAGGTGATGATTTGTATGGCGGGAATCATGATTTGATAAGCCGCCAGGCGCTTCATGCGCATACGGTCACTCTCACCCATCCCGAAACGGGAGAAGCGATGAAGTTCACTGCGCCTGTACCCGCGGATATGGAACCTTTTATGAATGAGGGGAAAAATATGCATATTGAAACGAAAAGCAGCGTATCTTTCCTTACTTTTGATGTTTTTAAAAATGAGAATCTGATAGCAGCCGTGTCTACAAAGAACGGAGGCGTCAGTACAGGGGCATACCATTCGCTCAATATGGGGTTTTCTACAGATGATGCGCCGGAAAAAGTCAGAGAAAATCGGAAACGCTTCTTTGATGTCCTTGGCATTGTTCCTGAAAGGCTGGTGAACTGCGCATTGGTTCACGGCATCCATATGGAGAAGGTGGGAAAGGCGGACTGCGGACGCGGTGCGCAGGATTTCACTTCCGCCATTCCCGCATGCGACGGCTTGTACACCAACGAAAAAAACGTGCCCCTCGGACTGAATTATGCCGACTGTACGCCGCTCCTTTTTTATGACCCCGTGACGTCTTCCATTGCGGTGGCGCATGGAGGATGGCGGGGAACGGCAGGAAATATAGCGGGGGAAGCGGTGCGTCATTTACAGGAAAGCTATGGCGCCGAGCCGAAGAATATAAAAGCGGGAATCGGACCGGCTATCGGTAAATCCGTCTTTGAAGTGGAAAAAGATGTAGTGGAAGCTTTTGAAAAGATATTTGATGAAGAAGAAATGAAGAGGCTTTCGGCACCTAAAGGAGAAGGGAAGATTCTTATCGATCTGCCGCTGGCGAACCGTATACTTATAGAGCGGGCAGGTATTCTGCCGGGAAATATTGAAGACTGCGGCATCTGTACCTATTGCAGGAATGATTTGTTTTATTCTTACAGAAAAGCGGCAGGCAGAACCGGACGCCACATGGCGGTAATGATGTTGAAGTGATGGATGAAAACATGGAGTTGAAACACTATAAAACGCGGTGGGTTATCATGCACCGCGTTTTATAGTGTCCTTTTCCCGAAAATCGGGTGGGTGGTGGGCTTTAAACTTCTTTTTTCGATAACGGCCAAAGCCTCATCCATGGATAAGTCGCGCCGCCCTTCATCCGTTTCATAAACGAGGACGGGAATGTCCGCGCCCAGTTCGCTTCCCGGCAGGTATACATATTCTTTTGTATGATGGTCGCCGTAAATGAAACCGGCAAGTAATTTGCTTTCTGTTAGTTTTTTCATGATTCATTCCATTCTGTAAGAAGAAGAGGTTTAAAGTCCAGATAATCGGAGGAGGTGAGATGGAGCTGTATGCCTTCCAGCTCCTTTGGCAGGTTGTTAAAATTCTGTTTACCGTGGATATGCCCGTAAATGCAGTCTGTTACGCCGTGGGATTTCATGATCTCCATCATTTTTGTAGGCCTTCTCTGCTCATCAAAAGGAGGATAGTGGAGAATGGCGAAAATTTTCTCACAGTTAAATTTTTCCGCTTCTATGAGGGAACGTTCTAACCGTCCCTGTTCCCTCAGGATAATCACTTTATCTTCTTCCGTTATTTTTTTTGATGTCTCGGGGATCCATCCCCGTGTGCCTGCGAGCGCTATATTTTCTACGGATAAAGCAGAATTGAAAATAAATTCAAAAGCATTGTCTGTCATTCGTTTCATTTTTGATACGGTGTTCCACCAGTAATCGTGATTGCCGCGGACGATGATTTTCCGGCCGGGGAGTGCGGAAAGCGTTTTCAGGTCGGAAAGAGCATCTTCCAGATGAGTGGCCCAGGAAATATCGCCCGCCATGATGACGGTGTCGCCGGCGGTAATGGTTTTTTTCCATGCAGAGAGAATTTTTTCACGGTGATTTTTCCAGTTCTCTCCGAAAATATCCATCGGTTTTGTCGGCGGGTCGCCGGAGAGGTGGAAATCACTGAAGGCATACAGTTTCAATAGGTTCTCCTTAAAGTAATCAGCCGAAATATTTGGGTGAGGTGAGCATTGAGATAATATTTTTTGAGCTTTCATCATCCATGACGTGGGTAATGCGATACCCCATGTACAGCGGACTTGCTATATAGCGGGGGAACAGTTTCACATGGATGTGTTTCATATGGTAAAAAAATAAATTATAACTGTTGCAGGGGATAGGGAAATCATGAAGAATGTAGTTTGCGATTTTTTGAATGGTATCGGCAAAAGTGTCTGTGCAGCCGTCCGTCTTAAGTGTTACATTCAGTTCCCCCATGCCGCATATGGGGTATGATGAAAGGGAAGCAAAGCAATTCTCGTCTTCATGAAAGATTGTTCCCAGAAAGTTTTCGCGGTCGATATTGTCTCTGTAATCGTAATCCTCAAGTCCGATAATCTGGGAGTGGGGATGGCGCTGGGATCCGCCCGATTCAGGACCGTAGTTGCGGAAATAGATTACCGAGCGGAAACGAGGATTTCTTTCCAGCAAATTCCATTTTTCCAGGCCGAAGGAAATGACTTGCCGCGCTTTTTCCTTGGTATATTCCGTGAGATCTGTTTCATGGACTGCCGATTCGATAATCACTGTGGGATAAGTGTTTCTGAAAACAGGATACTTATTCATGAGCCAAATGATATCGCCTTTTTCATCTAAGATATCTGTCAGTGTTTCTCTGTGGCAGAATGGGCAGCTTGTCTGCGTCCCCGAATGAGGTTTATGTTTTCCGATAGATATATCATAAATAACAGGAGTAGTCATAAGAGTCCCTTCTTTCCATGCTTATTATATCATGGCGGGAAGGGGAATCTATCCGCCGGAAACGATAAGAATACCCTGCAAAAGAATTCTTCAAAAAATTTATCGCTTTACTTGACAAAAGTAAAACGATGAGTTAGTATACTGTCATAATATTTATTTAGCAAGATAAAGTGGAAAAGAAAAGGAGAACGAATATGAACTGGAAAAAAATGATTGTCATTGGCGCATTGGCCTGCGGCGCTGCCGGATTGGTGGCAGGCTGCGGCGGTGAAAAGAAAGCAGCGGCTCCGGCAGCCGACAAATCGGTAAAGCCGACAAAAATTGTGGCAGGGATGGATGATACTTTCGCGCCTATGGGATTCCGTGATGACAAAGGCGAAATCGTAGGTTTCGATATTGACATGGCAAAAGCAGTTTCTAAAGAAATCGGCATACCGATTGAATTTAAACCGATTGATTGGGCAAGCAAAGAAACTGAATTGGAATCCGGCCGTATCGATTGCATTTGGAACGGATTCACCATGACGCCGGAACGTCAGAAAGTCCTCGCTTTTACGAAACCTTACATGGATAATGTACAGGTCTATGTAGTTCTTGCTGACAGCGCTGTACAAAAAGCAGAAGATTTGAAAGGAAAGAAATTATCTATTCAGGAATCCAGTACAGCGCAGACGCTTTTGGACCGTGATGAAAATCTGAAAAAGTCCTTTGGAGAGATCAAAGCTTACCCCGATCTGACCGCGTGCTTCATGGATCTGGAATCGGGACGTGCCGATGCGGTACTGGCGGATACCTGTCTGATTGAATACTATATGACCAAGAAACCGAACAAGTTCCGCGAACTTCCGGGTGAAGTATCGAAAGATAAATTCTCCATCGGAATCAAAAAAGATAATAAAGTCCTTGTGGATATTCTGAATGACGGTATTGACAAGGTCATCAAAAATGGCGAAGCCGCTAAGATTTCCCAGAAATGGTTCGGCAAAGATATCGTCCTGAAATAAGCTGAAATGAAGAAATGGGCAGGCGTAATGCACGCCGGCCTCTTTCTTTTGAAAAAGTTTCTTATTATCCTCAGGTGATGTATAATAAATGGCGATTTCTTATTGCATTGGAATAAAGTTTTTAAAGAGGGATTTATGGATTACATTTTTCGTATACTGCCGAATATGTTCAGCGGTCTTGGCGTTTCTGCCCAAATATTTATTTTTACCATCGTGTTGTCGCTTCCTCTCGGAATGCTTCTTGCCATAGTACGTATTTCCAAAGTCAGTTTGTTTCGTCAGGCAGCAGGGGCGTACATCTATCTGATGCGCGGAACACCGCTCATGCTTCAGATTATGTTCATCTACTACGGGCTGCCTTTGATTTTTGATCTGCAGATCAGCGATTTCCCTGCGGCCATACTTGCCTTTGTGGCTAACTATGCGGCGTATTTTGCAGAAATATTCCGCGGCGGGATCCAGTCCATCAGCAGGGGGCAGTATGAGGGGGCTAAAGTGCTCGGCTTTACCTACAAACAGACAATGTGGCATATTATCCTGCCGCAGGTAGTGAAACGCGTCATTCCTCCTTTGGGAAATGAAACCATCACGCTCCTGAAAGATACGTCTCTTGTGTACATTCTTGCCATGAATGATTTGATGCGTGTCACCCGCGCGTTTGTGCAGCGTGATTTTGATACGACCCCGTTCCTGGTGGCAGGTATTTTTTATCTTGTTTGTACCGCGGTTCTGACGAAAATTTTGACTTATGTTGAAAATCGCTATGCCGTTTATGAGGAGTAAGCCATGAGTTTTATTGAAATGAGAAATATACGGAAGGATTTTGGGAAAAATACAATCCTTCACGGCGTGGATATGAACCTGGAAAAGGGAGAAGTGATTTCCATTATCGGGCCGTCAGGCGCGGGAAAAAGTACGCTTCTCCGCTGTCTGAACCATTTGGAACTCATCCAGGGCGGCTCTATCTGTGTGGAAGGGGAATACCTGGCACAGGAAAAAGACGGCAAAGTCGTTTATGCCGATGATGTGACGGCAAGAAAAATTCTTCTCCGTATGGGCATGGTATTCCAGTCTTTTAACCTCTTTCCGCACATGACGGTCTTGGATAATATTCTTGCCGCGCCGGTCTATGTGAAAGGAATGAAGCGGGAGGATGTAATTCCTACTGCTGACGCTCTTCTTGACAAAGTCGGACTGTTAAATAAGAAAGACGTTTATCCGGGCAGTCTTTCCGGTGGGCAGAAACAGCGTGTAGCCATCGCCCGGGCGCTTGCCATGAATCCTGATATCATGCTCTTTGACGAACCCACTTCGGCGCTTGATCCTGAACTGACAGGAGAAGTTTTGAAAACCATCCAGCAGCTGGCTGATGAGAATATGACCATGGCAATCGTTACCCACGAGATGGCTTTCGCAAAATCTGTTTCTGATAAAGTCCTTTTTATGGTAGACGGAAAAGTGGAAGAGGAAGGAACAAGCACACAAATTTTTGAAAATCCTCAAAGCGAAAGGACGCGCTCGTTTCTTCAGTCCATTTTGAGATGAAAATAGTTTCGATGAAACATCTGCTTCGGCGGGTGTTTTCTTTTGTGATTTTTAGATCAATAAAAAAGTGGCCGCCTTTGGAGGAACGGCCGCAAATGCATTTTATTGAGAGGCTACTTGATACGATTCAGGATGGCAACGGCTTCTTCTGCGGAAATATCTCCACTGACCGGAGTGAAAATCGCCTGGTTGCCCAGCATCACCGTACCGTTCTGTACATATGCGTCATAAATATTCTGCCCGTGATCATAAGCGGCGGCAAGATTGCCCATGACGAGATATTTCCTTTCTGTAGAACTCATGTCGGCAAGTGGGGCGGGTTTGAGGAAATCCTTTTTATTAATTTGTACTACATCCGAATTATTCTTGATTGTTACACGGCCGCCGGACAGTGCGGAGATTTTCTTTTCATAATTATCACGCCGCTCCTTGTGGCCGGGGTGGTCATTGGGAGAGAAGATTTCACCGATAAAGTTTCCGGCAGTATCGCCCTTTTTTTCAATGACCCGCTCCCATAGAGCTGCGCCTGCACCCGGATTATAGCCTGCCTGGTAACAATAATCGAAAGCCAGATTATCTGCTTCCCATTCCGCTTTCTTGGTAATCTGCACATTATTGATATGCTGCGTAAGCACTCCCATGGCCTTGTCTGAAAAAGCGCTTCCGCCTATGGCGCCGGCAAGTATCGTGGTTCCGATGGCGGCCTTTAATTTTTTTCGTGTGCCGTGAAGTACATGGTCTTTTTGTCCGTGCCCCATCTCATGAGCTATAACCACGGCGACTTCGTCTATATTTTCCGACAGATTAAAAATTCCTTCATTTACCGTCATTACATGGCCAAGACCGCAGGCCGCATTGAATGTCTGATCAGCATTCAAAAAGTATAAGTAGGGTTTGTTATAAATGGAAGGATCAGATACACCGATGCCTTGGGTAAGCCGTCCCATAATATCATCTAAAAGACGGGCGTAATAATCGTTATCCGATACGCCCAGATCCTTGATGAGAGCCTGAAAATATTCATTGCGGCCATCATCTGTATTGTTGATGTGATCCATGTATGCATCAATTTGGCGGTACTGCTGGGCACCGCCGATGACTGCACCGAGGGTGCCGCTTAAATCAAAAGCGTCCGCCAAATGGGGAGAAACGGAAAAGGTGAAAATGCCACCCAATATTCCGGCGGTGATCATGAATGAAAGTGAAGTTTTTTTCATGGCGGCCTCCTGCGTGAAAATGGAAGGATAATTTAAGTATAAACCATTATTCTTATATTCATTTTACTATTAGAAAATGTGGAAAGTAAAGATGGAGCCGTAAGTAAATTCATTTCTGTCTGATTTAGGGAAAGTAAGGTATTTAATATGTTTTGGAGAAAGATGAAATTGATTTCATTTTGCCATTTCAGAAAATTATTGATGGTGATATAATGAGCTTTAGGTTTTTTAATAAATTAATTTATTTTATGCCTTATTATAAGATAGGATGACGGAGGAGAAAGATCATGAATGAAAAAATAGTCAAGGCGCTGGGAAGCGTTGCGGCAGTTGCGGCGATTGTTATGTATGTTTCCTATATCCCGCAAATTATAGGCAATCTGCATGGAAACAGGGGCGATTATATACAACCGCTTGCGGCTGCGATCAACTGCATATTATGGGTTGGTTATGGCTTACTGAAAAAAGAAAGGGATTGGCCTATTGCCATCGCCAATTTCCCCGGTGTGATATTTGGATTGATGGCTTTTTTGACGGCGTTGATTCCTTTCTGAAAAGGAACAGGTCGGAAGATCCTGTAATTAAAGGAAAGAAAGATAATAAAAGGCTTGACAGGAAGCGAAGTTCATGCTAAAGTAATGAAGTCGCTTAGAGCGATGGTTCTTTGAAAACTGAACAGTACA